>Ga0207716_100042_pt1 | contig 198852 bp, 173 predicted proteins | sample TtaePargueraPR_FD_187739 | JGI IMG/M metagenome (GOLD analysis project Ga0207716, IMG submission 187739) | Aerobic enrichment media microbial communities from Bioluminiscent Bay, La Parguera, Puerto Rico - Tt and P2 (5) (SPAdes) | ecosystem: Environmental > Aquatic > Marine > Unclassified ... | reverse complement strand
AACACCGTCGCGCACCAGTCCGGTACGGTTCCGGCCCACCACGTCAGCGAGTTCCGCCTGGGTAAGCCCCATGGCGCGGCCGGCATTGAGCAGTGCCTTGCCGAGCAGCATGCGATCGCTGGTGGTGTCACGTTTAGCCGTGGGAGAGATCATAATCGCCTCCTTTGTCGATATTTCACATTATAGAGCATTTATGTGAAATATCGACATACGAAATTCTGCTCAGGCTGGCGTGGTCCGGCTACCCAGCAAGGCTGTAAATTTCTCCGCATCCATCGGTTTGCCAAAGTGGTAGCCCTGGACTTCGTCGCAGGTCAGACGGGCGAGCTGTTCAGTCTGGCCGGCTGTCTCAACGCCCTCGGCAACGACTTTCAGGCCGAGACTGTGAGCGAGCCTGATGATTGCCCGTACCACGGAGGAACTGCTCTCGTCGGTGGCCATATTACGCACAAAAGACTGATCAATTTTAAGCTTGTCGACGGCAAACCGCTGGAGATAGGCGAGACTGGAATACCCGGTGCCAAAATCATCGACGGTCAGATGAATGCCCTGTTGCTTGAGGGTTTTGATGGTATTCACGACGCGCTCCACATCCCCGACCAGAACCGATTCGGTCAGTTCCAGTTCGAGGTTTTGCCCGGGCAGGCCGGTTGTCGCCAGGATACCCGCAACAGATTCACACAGGTCCGGACGCTGGAACTGGATGGCGGACAGGTTAACCGCCATGGTGATAGCAGGCAGCCCGGCACGCTGCCAGGCCGCGGCCTGCCGGCAGGCTTCGAGGATGACCCATTGACCGATCTCGACGATCAGACCACTTTCTTCGGCAATGGGTATGAACCGCTCGGGGCTGATGGCGCCCAATTCCGGATGGCACCAGCGCAGCAGCGCTTCCGCACCCACGATCTGGCGGGTGGCGAGATCAAACTGGGGCTGATAGTTCAGGTAGAGCTCGCCTCGCCCGAGGGCTCCGCGCAACTTCGCCAGTAACCCCTGTCGCTCCAGGGCCTTCTGTTCCATCGCCTGAGTGAAGCGGCGGTGGGTGTTCCGGCCTTCCGCTTTGGCGGCATACATGGCGGTGTCAGCGTTGCGGAACAGCACCGAAAAGTCTTCGCCGTCCGAGGGTGATACGGCCACACCCACCGATATTGTGATAGTCAGCAGCTGCCCGCTGACTTCAAAGGGTGATGCAAAAAGATCGTATAACGTTCTGATTTCACGATTTATTTCGTCCTCGCTCTGCACCGGCCCGAGGAAAATCATGAACTCGTCTCCGGCGGAGTGGCCAATGACGCTGTGTTGAGTGTGGAATGCACTTTTCAGCCGGCCTGCGATTTCCCGCAGCAGGTTGTCACCCATCACATGGCCAAAGGTGTCGTTGATATCCTTGAAGTTATCGAGGTCGATGTAAGCCAGCATCTGGCGCTGCCCGGCCGGTCGGCCCTGGGCCAGGCGGTTGTTGACCAGTTCTTCAAAATGGTTGCGGTTTGGCAGTGCGGTAAGCGCATTGAAATGGGCCAGGAATTCAATTCTGGCCTGGGCCTGACGGTGTTCAGTGACGTCGGTGGCGATGATACCGCGACCGGAATCCGACGCTGCCAATCCCGGAAGCGGGAAATGAATGGTCTCGAAGATGCGGGAATGGCCGTCGATGTTCACCGTTTCGGTCACGGTAACGGGCCTGCCCGCTTGCCGGCTCTCATGGACATGGCGGGCGGCGGTGTCGGCCAGTTCCGGCGACAGCACGTCGTGAAGGGTTTTGCCAAGAATCTGATCCTGACGTCGGTTGGCGAGTTTTTCAAAGGCCGGGTTGGCCAATGTCAGCCGCCCGTCCGCATCAGTTAGAAGGATGATGGCGGGTGAGTGCTGGAAAAACGTCTGCCGGAGAGACTCGCTTTGCTCAAGTTGCGCCGTGCGTTCGGACACCAGCTCCGCAAGATGTTCCTCATGCATTTTAAGGTTACGGAACAGCAGGTTGAACGGTGACACCACCCCGGTTACCAGCACACCGCGATAGATCAGGTAGGCCGACAGAAACAGGAAGTAATGACCAAGTTCGTTGGCGAATCCGTACACGCTGATGTATTGGGTGAACGCCAGGGTGGCAAATACGTTGAACAGCAGGGAGGCCTGCAACAAATGGTGAACGGGCGCGGCAAACTGCTCTCTCCGGCGAAAAAGCAGGATCATGGTCAGGGCAAAGCACAGCGCAATGAGGTACTCGGCGATAATCTTGAAACGGGTAAGGCCACTGCCTTCAACAAAGCTGTCCGGAAAATAGCCACTGAAAACCAGCACCAGGAGGGCCAGGCCGAGTAATCCGAAACCGGTCAGGGCCCACCCGTAGTGCACCGCCCGCCTGATCCACAGTGCGGCAACCAGGAATGCCAGGGCTTCCAGGCCCCGGAAGGCAATCCACAACTGGGTCGGCAGATTGGCGTCGGCCGTGGGAAATATAGCCAGCCCCTTGTAGGAGAGGGTATGCAGCAGCTCCAGTCCGGCAATGGCAATAGCCGCAGTGCCTGCAACGCCGAGAAAGGAGTTCCCGGACCAGTGCCGGGTGTGCCATGCCAGCGCGAATAACCCGGTGAGTGCCACGATCCGCAGCATCTCGACCAGAGTGTGGAACAGCAAAAAGTTGCTATGGGCAACTAGATGGAGAATAGCCAGAGCGACCAGCAGGCCAGCGATGTGGGGGAGTGCGATCAGGCGATCGTATTGCGCAGGCTGTTGCGGCACGCGTTGCATTGGTATCTGTAGTTGTTATAGGGAACCGGCAGCTAGTGTATACCAGCCATCGCAGATTGGCTTGCTCATGATACTAAAAGTTGAGCCGCCGTCGCGGGACTGGTCCGGCGCTAGCGGGGGTAGCCGGTAATCTCCCGGATTTTACGATAGATGGGCTGCAAACGGGGATACATCTGCAGATAGACCTCGGAATACAGCCGCTCATACAGCTCGCGGGTGGTGGGGTCCGGCTGGAAGACGTCGCCAACCCGCGTCATTGCGGCCACGGCGGTCTCAAAATCCGGGTGAAGACCCAGGCCGACAGCAGCATCGATCGCTGCACCGAGGCCGGATGTTTCCCAGGTATGAGGGCGTTCGGCCGGTAAGCCAAAAATGTCGGCGGTCAGCTGCATCGCCGCATCGCTCTGGGAGCCGCCACCGGCGACCCGCAAGGTACGGATTTTTACCCCGCTGCGTTTCTCGATGCGCTCCTTGCCCTCTCTCAGGGCGTACGCCAGGCCCTCAAGCATGGCGCGGTAGATATGGGCCCGGGTGTGTACGTCGCCAAATCCGATAATGGAGCCCTTGGCTTCTGGTCCCGGCTGTTTTACACCCGGCGACCAGTAGGGTTGCAACATCAGACCCATGGAGCCCGCCGGAACCGAGTTGACCAGTTCGTCAAACAGTACCTCGGGCTGGATACCCCGCTCGCGGGCAATGTGCCGCTCTCGCAGGCCAAACTCCTTCTTGAACCAGCTCACCATCCAGAAACCACGATAAATCATCACCTCGGTGCTGAAGTGGCCGGGCAGGGCCGACGGGTAGGGCGGCATCAGGGGAATGGGTTCCACGTACCGCCGGCTGGTGGTATTGATCGTCGCCGTGGTGCCATAGCTCATGCAGGCAATGTCCGGATGCAGGCCGCCACTGCCGAGAATTTCACAGGCCTTGTCGGATGCCGCAGCGACCACTGGCAGGCCCGGGGGCAGTCCGAGGTGAGCGGCCGCAGCGGGCGTGAGATGGCCCAGCACCTCACCGGGGCTGACCAGTTCGGGCAGCATGGCGGGGGTTACCGGCATGGCCCGCCATTTAAAGTCCCGCTTGCCAGCCCAGCGGTGACGCTTGTAATCAAATGGCAGATAGCCCACCTGACTGCCAACGGAATCCCGGTATTGTCCGGTTAGCCGGAAATTGAGGTAGCCGGACAGAAGCAGGAATTTGTGGGTTCTTGCCCATAGATCCGGTTGGTTCTGGGCAATCCAGTTGGCCTGGGTTTTTTCCCGGAAACGGTTAATGGTGTCTTCCAGGCGCAGGAGCCTGAACAGCCATCCCCAGGGTCCTTTTAAAGGGCCATCTACCCGGGCGTGGCGCTGGTCCAGCCAGATAATGGCAGGCCGCAGCGGTTTGCCGTCCGCATCGAGGTTGACCACCGTACCCCGCTGGGTTGTGACGGTGACTCCCACCACCTGCTGCGGGCTTGCGTTGGTCGTTCGCCAGAGCAGTGCGCAAGCCTTGCCCAGGTTGTCCCAGAAATAGTCGGGATCCTGCTCCGCCCAGCCCGGCTGGCTGGAAAAATAGGGTTCGATTTCCTGCTTCCCCTTGCCGACCAGGTTGCCCCTCGTATCGAACAGCAAGGCGCGCACGCTCTGGGTGCCGTTGTCGATGGCGAGGATCAGTGGTTGCCGGTCGCTCATGGGTGCACCCCCTGGCGAGGCTGGGCAGGTACACCGTAGGCTGTCTGCCAGAGAGCCAGATAGCGTTCCACTTCGGAATGCCAGCGTGGTTCGCTCCAGCCCAGGGCTTTCCGGCAGTGCGTGCCTATGGCGGGTAACTGGTCCTCAGCACCCCGGGGCAGGATCAGACCAATTCGGGTTCGCCGCAACAACAGGTCGTCCAGATGCATTACGTCTTCATGAGCTGCCGCCCAGATCAGTTCGGCCCAGGTTACGCCGCTGTCACCAATCGTCGTCAGTGGGCCGGCGGTCAGCAGTCCTTCAAGTTGACGGCCATAGTAGCCCTGCAATCGTTGCCACAGGTCATGGGATACCCCCGGGGGTCGGGGCAATGCCGGGCAAGGCGTAAGCACCGGTTGTCGTTCGTTACAGAGCTCTGGTGCCGGTCGTTGCGCCGGCAACTGATGGCGGCCAAGGTCAAGGGCTTCCCGGGCGATGAGCCGGAAGGTCGTCAGTTTGCCACCGGCAACACTGATCAGCCCCTGATCCTGCCAGATCACGTGTTCACGGTTCTCTTTCGACGGAGCCAGCTCGTTACCTCCACTGACCACGGGACGAACGCCGGACCAGGTGGAGATGATATCGCTGCGACCTAATGGCTGGCCGGGAAACAGGGTTGCGGCAATTTTCAGCAGGTAGCTGACTTCGGCGTCGGTGATGGACGGCTCATGATCAAGGTCCTCGCGATGGTCCAGGTCAGTGGTACCAAGCACCGTGCGACCCTGCCAGGGAAAGGCGAACACGGGGCGACGGTCATCCGGATGGAACAGGGACACCGAACAGGCAACGGGCAGCTTGTCGAATGGCACGACCAGGTGACTGCCCCGTAGTGGACGAATGGGGCTTCCCTGGCCGGCGGCGGGACGAAGTCGTTGCGCCCAGGCGCCGGTGGCATTGATGACCAGGTTCGCCGTTACCCGGAATGCGCTGCCAGCGCCGTCATCCGCAGTGTCCACCAGTTCGACTCCGGTGACCTGGCCGGCAGCATCCCGCAGAATCTTCCGGGCGCAGACGTAGTTCAGGCAGGTGGCGCCGTCAGCGCGGGCCTCCGCGATGATTCGCTGTACCAGCCGGGCATCATCGGTTACCGCATCGGTGAACCCGCTGGCGCCAGCCAGGCCGTGGCTGTCGAGCCCCGGAACCCATTGCAGGGTCTCACCGGGCGAAAGCCATAGCCGGCTTTGCTGGCCCGCGAGACGGTCGTAGGCGCGCAAGAGCAGCTGGAACAGCCGGGGGCCGGGAAACTGCTTGTGAAAGTGGGGCATGATGAAACGCAGTGGGTCAATCAGCCCGGGGGCCTCGGCCAACAGTCGCTCCCGTTCGCGGACGGCGTCGCGGGTGAGCTTGAGATGGCCGCTGCCCAGGTAGCGCAGTCCTCCGTGGACCATCTTGGATGACCGGCTGGAGGTGCCCCAGGCAAAATCACGCTGTTCGACCAGCAGTGTTTTCAGGCCACTGCCTGCGGCCTCCCGGGCGACACCGGCGCCGGTGATTCCACCACCAAGCACCACTACATCGAACGGTGAGTCTGCTGCCCGCAATGTGTTGAGCGCGTCTTGCCGGGATGAATTCGTCATGTCTGCCACCTGGGTCAGGTCATTTAAACGGTTCATTGGGTTACCGCAGTGCCGCCGGGATCAGTTGCGGAACAGGGTGTCGGGATTGAGCAACTGCTCCGGATCGAAGGAACCGCACAGCGAACGAATGGCCATCATGCCCAGTTCGCCTTTTTCCTGCGGCAAATAGGGTGCGTGATCCTTGCCGACACCATGCTGGTGGCTGATGGTGCCGCGATTGTGGACGATCAGCTCTGACGTGGTGGACTTCAGGTGGTGCCAGCGGGCGTAGGTCTCGTCGTAGCTGTCGGCCACCCGGAAGACATAGGTGGTGTAAATGCTGCACCCCTGGGGATAGAAGTGGGACAAGTGAGTGAACACGTGAACCCGTTCGCTTTGCTCCCGGAGCCCCTGACGGAGGTTATGCTCGATCCGGTTCAGCAGGTTGTCGACGTTGTCCCAGTCGGTTGCGGTTTCCAGCGTGTCTACGGCATACCCCATCTGCCACAGTGCTTCGCGGAGGTACGGCATGGTGAAGCGCTTTTCGGCCCATTTGCGACCCAACCGGGTGCCGGTGTAGACGCCACCAAACTGCTTGCCAAGGGCCCTGGCTTCCCCGAGGGCGGTCCGGCACTGCCGCCGGCTGCCGGTGGTGCCAAAGGTCATCATGCATTTGCCGCCCCTGACGCCTTTGAGGGCGAGGACGGATTCCAGCAGGCGAATCAGCTGCGGGTGGCCCGCCAACGCCAGTTGGGTCTCGGTCTCTACGGCATTGGACAGTCGCAGCATGGAAAGTTGCGTCCGGTTCTGCACCAGCTTGCGAGCCGCATTGCGGGCCTGCTCCCAGTCCGGAAAGAACATGACATGAAAGCTTTCGTGCTCCGGCAGGGGGCTTACCCGGGCCCTGACTTCGGTGATCAGGCCAATACGTCCTTCGGACCCCATCACCATCTCACGGATATCCGGCCCGGCGCTGGAGGCCGGCACGGTGGGAATTTCCAGGGTGCCCTGCAGGGTTTCAATGCTGCCGCCGGCAAACAGCTGTTCGATGCGGCCATAACGGAGCGACTGCTGGCCGCTGGAGCGACTGGCTACCCAACCGCCGATGGTGGACAATTCGAAGGACTGGGGGAAGTGCCCGAGGGTATAGCCCCGCGCCCTTAGCTGGGATTCAACCAGCGGCCCCGGTGTACCGGCGCCGAATGTTGCCACCTGGCTCTCGGTGTCCAGGTCGGTGAGCCGGTTCATCCGCCCCATGTCGACGGTGAGTACGGGCTTGTTCCCGGCCAGCGGGTTGATGTGGCCGGCGACGCTGGTGCCGCCGCCGTAGGGAATAAGCTGAATACCATTACTGCGGGCGTAGTTGAGGAGATGCTTTACGTCGTCCGCGGATTCCGGGTAGGCCACGCCATCCGGAAATACGCCGAAGTCACCGCTGCGCATCGCCAGCCAGTCTGGCAGACTCTGGCCACGGGCGTGCCGCACGCGGTCCTCCGCGCGGGTCTGTACCAGTGGATGGGGCACCAGCCTTGACGGCGGCACAGACTGGCAAACAGTGTCCAGATCAACATCTCGCAGCGGAGTGCCCGGGCCAACCCGGTCGTCGAGAAACTGGCGGCCCGCATCGGGTAACTCGAGGTTGTACTGGTCATCTCCCCAGCCATTCCAGCGTCTCATGGTGCATTACTCCTTTGGGGCGCGTTGGCAGGCCTGCGGTGGCCAGGATAGCCAGCAGTGGCCAACACGCTGATTTTTCGTAAAGATTGGACTGTCAGGATTGTAGCGGTATTCTCCCCTGATACAGTATCCGATCACGACAAGCCGGCTGGCATTTGACGACAGTGCCGCTTTGCGATCTGGTTTGTGATCCCGTTTGCAACAGGCGCGACGACAAGGGGTGTCGCGCAGTTGAGGCAGACTTTCCGGTAAGACCCATCAGACTCAGGAGTGCACATGGCGCAGGCGCCAGCGGCAGGACCCATGGAATCCGGCGGTAGCCGACCGATTCCCACCGGTTTTCAGGTCATTCACGGCAACCGGCTGGAGAACCTGCGGGAGCTTGCCGTTGAAGTTATACGCCGCTTCCCCCTTGCGCCGTTGGAGGAAGAGGTGTTTCTGGTGCACTCCAATGGTATTGCCCAGTGGCTCAAGCTGGCCCTGGCGCGGGACCGGGACGACCCGGAACTTGCCGGCCTGGGTATCGCCGCCGCGATGACCTTCTCGCTACCGTCGCGCTTTCTCTGGCAGGTCTATCGTGCAGTGCTGGGGTCGGATGCGGTGGCGACCGAGTCGCCGTTTGACAAGGACCGGATGACCTGGCGCCTGCTGCGGATGCTGCCGGCAGTGACCGAACAGGAGGGCTTTGCGCCGCTGGCGCGCTTTCTCAGTGGTGAGGAGCCGGAGCGGAGGCTGTTCCAGCTGGCGGAAAAAATCGCCGACCTGTTCGACCAGTACCAGGTCTACCGCGCGGATTGGCTGGAGGCGTGGAGCGAGGGTAGGGACGTGCTGCTGGTCCGCGGCCAGGAAGCGGCGGTGCCCGCCGGCCAGAGCTGGCAGCCCGCGCTGTGGCGGCTGCTGCTGGAGGATATCGGCGCCGCCGACGGAGAGATCAGCCGGGCTGACGTTCACAACCGTTTTCTTGACGCTGCCCGCAGCCTGACGCCGCAAACCCGGCCTGCCGGGGTGCCGGCACGGCTGGTGGTTTTCGGGGTCTCGTCGTTGCCCCAGCAAACCCTGGAAGTGCTGAGCCGCCTGGGGCAGTGCAGCCAGGTGCTGCTGTGCGTGCACAACCCCTGCCGCTTCTACTGGGCGGATATAGTCGAGGACCGGGAGCTGTTGCGGGCGGCCAACCGTCGGGGCGCACTGCGGGAGGGTATGCCGGCAGTGCTGGATGACCGTAATCTGCACCTTCACGCCCACCCCTTGCTGGCGGCCTGGGGCAAGCAGGGCCGTGACTATATCCGGCTGCTGGATGAGTACGACAACGCGGCAGACTACCGCCACTGGTTTGAGCGGATCGATCTGTTTGATGATGTGGTAGCCGGAGATTCCGGTGCGACGCTCCTCGCGCGTTTGCAGGATGACATACTCAATCTGCGTCCGGTCAGCGAAAGCCGGAGCCTGCCTGCGCCGGAGGAAGGGGCCGACGGATCCCTGGTATTCCATACCGCCCACAGCCCTCAGCGCGAGGTGGAAATCCTCCACGACCAGCTATTGGCAGCGTTCAATAGTGACCCGGCACTGAAGCCGCAGGACATCATTGTCATGGTGCCGGACATCAATGCCTACGCGCCCCACATTCAGGCCGTGTTTGGCCGTTTTGATCATGATGACCGCCGTTTCATTCCGTTTACGATATCCGACCAGGGTCAGCGTCATCAGATCCCGGTGCTGGTGGCTCTTGAGCACCTGCTGGCATTACCGGAATCCCGAATTGCCGTCAGTGATGTCCTGGATCTGCTCGACGTGGCGTCGGTGCGGGAGCGTTTCGGTCTCACCGAAGAAGACCAGCCGCTGCTTCACCAGTGGATCAGCGGCGCGAATATTCGCTGGGGCCTGCAGGGGGATCAGAAGCGTGCCCTCGAGCTGCCTGCGGAGATGGAACAGAACACCTGGATGTTTGGCCTGCACCGAATGTTGCTGGGCTACGCCACTGGTGAAGGCGAGGCCTGGCAGGGAATCGAGCCCTATGACGAAGTTGGTGGACTGGAAAGCCAGATCGCCGGGCGCCTTGATGCCTTTATCCGTGAACTGGCCAACCTCTGGCAGGCCCTCTCGCTTCCTCGCACGCCGGGGCAGTGGCTGGCAACCCTGAATGATCTGCGGGACCGTTTCTTCGGTGCACTGGATGACGAGGGAGCGCTGATAATGGGGCGGCTGGAGCAGGTTGCGTCCCGCTGGCTGGCGACCTGTGAAGACGCCGGGCTGGCTGACGTGCCCCTGCCACTGACGATCGTGCGGGAAGAATGGCTGGCCAAACTCGACCAGGGCGGTCTGAGCCAGCGCTTTCTCGCCGGCAAGGTCAACTTCGCCACGCTGATGCCGATGCGGGCAATACCGTTCAGCCATATCTGTCTGTTGGGCATGAATGATGGCGACTATCCCCGCAGCCACCCGCCGATGGATTTCGACCTGATGGCCGGAGATTACCGCCCCGGTGACCGCTCCCGCCGCGAGGATGACCGCTACCTTTTCCTGGAAGCCCTGTTGTCAGCCAGGAAGCGACTTTATATCAGCTGGATAGGTCGTAGTGTTAATGATAATTCTGAGAGGCCGCCCTCGGTATTGGTGGCCCAGCTAAGGGATCATCTGGATGAAATTCGGCCGGCCAAGCCGACCGGGAAAGACGCCCGACACGCCACGGGGCCGGCAACGTCCTTGTCGGAGCGGCTGACAACCGAGCATCCGTTGCAGCCGTTCAGTCCCCGTTATTTCAGCGGCGACGAGGGCCCGTTGTTCACCTACGCCGGCGAGTGGCGTAGTGCCCACGACGGTCAGCGCGAGCGGGAATCCGGCCGGCAGGCACTTGGCGATCTTCCCGAGGACCTGCCGGGGGATACCATCAGCCTCAGCATGCCTGCCGGCTTCCTGAAGCAGCCGGTGGAGGCGTTCTTCCGTCAGCGCCTCGGCATCTACTTTGACCGTGAGGCCGCGGGCACCGAGGACGATGAGCCCTTTGTGGTGGATGGCCTTGGCAACTGGAAGCTGACCGACGAGCTGATCAGTCAGGTCCTGTTACAGCCGCCCGAGAATGGCCGGAGCGCGGATGAAGCGTCGCTGGAGGCGCGGCTCACCCGGGTGACCGAAAGGCAGGCCGCACGGGGTGAACTGCCGGCAGGTGGCGTCGGTGTCCTGCAGCAACGCCGGTTGACCCGTGATCTGCCCGAACTGTATGAACGCTACCAGGCGTTGCTGGCCCGCTATCCGGTCAAGCAGGACCTTCAGCTGGTCTCCACCGGGTTCCAGCTGGCCGGCCAGCAGCTGGTACTGGAAGACTGGCTGGATGGCCTGAGAGCCACGCCAGAGGGTGACCTGGCCCTGGTCAGTCTGCACACCAGCGGGTTGACGACCGCCAGTAATCAGTACAAATGGCCCCGTTTCCTGGCGCCCTGGGTCAACCACCTGGCGGCCTGCCTGACCCTGGACGGGCCGGTCAACTCGTTCCTGCTCAGCAAGGCCGGCGACGTCAGTTTCCCGCCGTTACCGAAACAGCAGGCCAGGGATCATCTGCACGACATCCTGACCACGTGGCTGGAGGGCCTGTGCGAACCATTGCCGGTTGCCCCGAAAACCGCCTTCGCCTGGCTCGATGCGCTGCCAAAAGGTGAGGACAGGGCCCGGGAGGCAGCCCGGACGGTATTCGAAAGCGCCTATCAGCGCTCCGGTGAAGTGGATGAAACGCCGGCCCTGCAACGGGCCTGGCCGGATTTCGACCGCCTGGTGGCGGACGGACGCTTTACCACACTGGTTAACCGGCTCTACCGACCGCTACATGAAGCGGTAAAGGGGCACTCTGAAGACCGGGAGGCCAAATGATGAGGGATCACCACGGAGCCGATATGACGGATGCCCGAACGCCGATCGACATTGTCGAGCTGGACCCGCTGACGTTCCCGCTCTGCGGGAGCCGGCTGATTGAGGCCAGTGCCGGGACCGGCAAGACCTTCACCATTGCCTTGCTCTACGTGAGGGCCATTCTGGGCCACGGCGACATTGCCGCGACCGGCAAACTGCTGACACCGCGGGACCTGCTGGTGGTGACCTTTACCGAAGCGGCTACCAAGGAGCTGCGGGACCGGATCCGCAAACGCCTGGCCGAGGCGGCCGAGGTGTTTCGGGGCGAGCCTGACAGTTTACAGGCTTCGGACCAGCAGGATGATCCATTGCTGCAGCTGCGGGCCAGCTACCCGGACCCCGCCGAATGGCCGGCCAAGGCCCGCCTGCTGCAACTGGCGGCGGAGTCCATGGATGAAGCGGCAGTGCACACGATCCACGGCTGGTGTAACCGGATGCTGAAGGAGCACGCCTTCGACAGTGGCGGACTGTTTAACCAGAACCTTGAAACAGACCAGAGTGAGCTGTTCGCACAAGTGGTACGGGACTACTGGCGCACCTTCGTCTCGCCGCTGGATGCGGATGCGGCCGATCTCTGGCTGGGGTGTTTCAGCGCTCCCGACCTCCTGCAGGACCGCGTGGGAAGCCTGCTGGCCTACCTGGATACGCTGCCCGAAGACGGCGGCAGTCCTGCCGTGCAGCTGGGGGATCTGGTGGCGTTGCGCCGTCGGGTGTTCGATGAGTTGCGACCTGGAATGGCCGGGTGGGTCGAGGACTTCCGCTCGGTCGTCGCCGAAGCCCGTTCCCGCAAGGCGTTCAACGGCAGCAAGTTACGGGATAACCATCTCGCGGGCTGGCTCGAGAAGCTGCTGGAGTGGGCCGCTGGTGATGACCTGGCCGCGCCCGGTCTCACCGAGCCGGCCTGGAACCGGCTGAGCCCGGAGGGCATTGCGGATGCATGGAAGGATGCGGGGCCGGAGGAACACCCACTGGTGGTTGGGGTGGGCCGGTTACGGGACATCTGCGGTCGCCAGGTCTCCCCGGAAAGCCTGCTGTTCCACGCCTGCCGCTGGATCAGTCGTCGCCTGGAGCGGGAGAAGCAGCGCCGCGCGGAGATGGGCTTCGATGACCTGCTGACCCGGCTGGATACCGCGCTCCACGGCCCTGGCGGTGAGCGTTTGGCGGCTACCATCCGGCAGCAGTTTCCGTTGGCGATGATCGACGAGTTCCAGGATACCGATCCGGTGCAGTACCGGATTTTCGATGCGGTCTACCGTGTCGCCGAGAATAACCGCAATACCGGATTCTTCATGATTGGCGACCCGAAACAGGCGATCTACGCCTTCCGCGGCGCTGATATCTTTACCTACCTGAAGGCGCGGCAGGCGACTGAAGGCCGCCACGTTACGCTGCCAAAAAACTTCCGTTCGGCACTGGCGATGGTTGAGGCTGCCAACCAGGTGTTTGCCTACGGTGAGCAGAAGGCCCGCCATGGCGCCTTCCTGTTCCGGGACCATGGCGGCGCGGGTGCCAATCCGGTGCCATTCCTGTCGGTACGGGCTCAGGGTCGCAAGGAATGGCTGGAAGTGGATGGCCAGCAACCGCCGGCCATGTCCTTCTGGACGGATACCAATACCGACAACAAACCGGTTGTACAGGACCGCACTGCAGAGGCCTGCGCCTCCGAGATCGTACGCCTGCTCAACCTGGGGGTGCAGGGCCGGGCCGGATTCCGGCGCCCGGATGACGAACTGGTACCGCTGCGTTCTTCAGATATTGCCATCCTGGTGAACAACGGCACCGAAGCGGGCCGGGTTCGAGAGGCACTGTCCCGGCGCGGTGTCAAAAGTGTGTACCTGTCTGACCGTGCGTCGGTGCTGCAGACACCGGAGGCGCGGGATGTCCTGGCCTGGCTGAAAGCCTGCGCCGAACCGGAACGCGACCAACTGGTCCGCGCTGCGCTGGCCACCGCCACACTGGGTCTGGAATGGTCGACCCTGGATCACCTGCGGCGTAGCGAGCTGGCGTGGGAAGAAGAAATTGAAGCCTTCCGCAGCTTCCATACTGCGTGGCGCCGCCAGGGCGTGCTGGCCATGATCCGTCAACTGTTGGCCCGCTTTGATGCCCCGGCGCGGCTGCTGGCCGGGGAGGGCGGCGAGCGGTCGCTGACCGATGTCCTGCATCTGGCGGAGCTTTTGCAGCGGGAAAGTCAGCGGGTGGACGGAGAGCAGGCACTGATTCGTGCCTATGGCGACATGCTGGCGGATGGCGGCAAGGGCTCGGAGGTACTGCAGGTCAGGCTGGAAAGCGATGCCGACCTGGTCCAGGTGGTCACAGTTCACAAGTCCAAGGGGCTGGAGTATCCCCTGGTCTTTCTGCCGTACGCTACCAGCTGCCGTCCGGTGAACAAGAAAGACACGCCGCTGTCGTGGCACGACGGCGATGGCCGGCTGGCGCTGGTCTTCAGCGCGGACGAGGATGCCTTGGCCAGGGCCGACCGGGAGCGACTGGCGGAGGACATCCGCAAACTTTACGTCGCGCTGACCCGTGCCCGCCACGCCACCTGGGTGGGGGCGCCGGATATCAAGGGGGAGGAGCAACGCTGTGCCCTGGGTTACCTGGCAGGCCACGACGGTAGTCAGTCGTTGCAGGGCTGTCTTGAGCAGATGACAGCGACCTGTGCCACCATGGCGGTATCGCCGCTGCCTCCCGCCAGCGATGACCTGTATACACCGGAGCAGCCGCATTCGCTGGTGGACGCACGGGTACCCGCCAGGCAGGCGAAAGAAAACTGGTGGATTGCCAGCTATTCGGCAATTCGTTACCAGGCGGCCGACTCACCCTCGCAACCCGTTCGCCCCGGCGGGGAGGCGGAAACCCCGGAGGCGGAGCGCCAGCGCGAGGAGTCTGTGCCCCTTGGCCAGGTCTTGCCGCCTCCGACACGCCACCCGCATCCGGATACCCGACGGATCCACGGTTTCTACCGTGGTGCCGGACCCGGTACGTTCCTCCATGGCATTCTTGAATGGTGTGCCCGCGAGGGGTTTGCTGCCGTGGCCGGGGATCCGGCGGGCCTGCGCGAACTGATCCAGCGCGCCTGCCAGAGCAGGGGCTGGACTCCCTGGGCCGGTCCATTACTGAACTGGGCCGGCGATCTGCTGGAGGCGCCGCTACCGTTACCGAGCCAGCCGGACGGCCCCGCAATGCCGGTGGCCCTGGGTAGCCTGAGCCGCGTGCTGCCCGAGATGGAGTTCTGGTTTGCAAGTCACCAGGTAGACACCACCGCTCTGGACGCCCTGGTTCGTCAACACACCCTGACCGGCCATGACGATCCGGCAATCCGCAACCGACCGCAAGCCCGCAGCGCGACCCTGAATGGCATGCTGAAGGGGTTTATCGACCTGGTGTTCGAACACGATGGCCGCTATTACGTGGCCGACTATAAATCCAACTACCTGGGCCCGGATGATCCGAGCTACACCCCCCACGCCATGGCCCTGGCGGTTGCCGGTCACCGCTATGACCTGCAATACGCGATCTATCTGCTGGCCCTGCACCGGCTGTTGTCCGCGCGGCTGCCGGATTACGATTATGACCGGCATATTGGCGGCGCGGTTTACCTGTTCCTGCGGGGCAACGGCGGAGAACAGGGCGGCGTTCACCTGGACCGGCCGGATCGCCGGCTGATTGAGGCCATGGACCGTTTGTTTCAGGCCCGGACGGAGCCCCGTGCCGATGGTGTCATGGAGCAGGAGGCCCTGCTATGACCGAAGTAACAATGAATAATTCCGTAACCGGGGCCCAGGCGAGCACGACACCAGAACCCCGCTGGATGAGCGAGACGGTACTGGCCGATCCGGCCACCTTGCTATCGCTGCTGGAGTCCTGGGTAGAGTTGGGTTGGCTGCGGGCGCTGGATCTTGCCCTGGTGCGATTTGTCAGTCATCAGGCGGAGGCTGCCGGCCAGCCGCTCAGCCCGTTGCTGATGTTGGGGATTGCGCTGTCATCCCATCAGCTCGGACGGGGTCATGTCTGCCTGGATCTGGACGCCATGACCCGGGAAGGCTTTAACGACGCCCTGTCACTACCGCCGGAAGATGACGTGGCGCCCGACGAACGTCTGCTGCCATCGGATATTCTGCGGGATACTGCACTGGGCGACTGGGAAACAGCCCTCGACTTGCCCCTTGTGGTGGCGGACGTCGCCGATGGTGAGCACTCGTCTTCGCCCCTGGTCCGTGATGGCCACCGCCTGTACCTGCGCCGTTACTGGCAGTACGAGCAGGCCATCTTTCATCAGTTGTCAGACCGCCTGGCGCCGCTAACGCAGCTGCAGGACCCCTCCGGTGTGGGTGCCCGGGCCCTGGCCGGGGCGCTGGACGCACTGTTTGGCGGGATCGACGCCGATAACGCGGTGGACTGGCAGAGGGTCGCTTGCGCCAATGCCGCCCGCCAGGGCTTCAGTGTGATTACCGGTGGCCCGGGAACCGGCAAAACCACCACCGTAGTCAAGCTGCTGGCTGCCCTGCAGAGCGTTGCGCTGAGCCTGTCTGCGGGGGCACGCAGCCTGCGTATCCGCCTGGCCGCGCCCACGGGCAAGGCGGCCGCCCGCCTCAATGAGTCCCTCGCCGGTGCGGTCGACGGCCTGGACCTGAGCGGGCTGCACGACGGTGAGGCCATCCGTGCTGCAATCCCCGTCGAAGTGACCACGGTGCACCGGCTGTTGGGCAGCATTCCCGGCTCGCGAAAGTTTCGCCATCACCGGCACAACCCGCTGGTGGCAGACGTCCTGGTGATCGATGAAGCCTCGATGGTGGACATCGAGATGATGGCGCGGGTGCTGGAGGCAACACCGCCCCACGCCCGGCTGATTCTGCTGGGCGACAAGGACCAGCTTGCGTCAGTGGATGCCGGCGCGGTCCTGGGCGAGTTTTGCCAGCGCGCAGCTGGCGGCCACTACACTCCGGCGACGGCTGGCTGGCTCGCCCAGGTCGCCGGCACCGTCATCGCTCCGGAGCTGCTGGACGGCGCGGGTACTCCGCTGGACCAGGCCATCACCCTGCTCCGCAAAAGCTATCGTTTCACTGCGGACAGCGGTATCGGCCAGCTGGCTACGGCGGTCAACCAGCCGGCCAGTGGCGACGCGGCCACGGAGGCCGCCCGGGTGTTGCAGGGTGGCTTTGTTGATATTGCCCGAGCGGCCATCAACCGGACGGAACCGGAACCACAAGTCACCCGCCATTGCCTTGGCGGTGGCGCTGCCAGTTTCCCCGGTGGCGGCGAGGGACGGCTGATCCAGGGCCGGCCGGTGGCGCCGCCGGAAGGTTACCGCCACTACCTGGGGGTAATGAAGCGGGCGCGACCCGCTGCGGATGCCGACTGGACCCAGTGGGAGCAGTGGGCCGGCCAGGTTTTGGAGGCCTATAACCGCTTCCAGCTGCTGTGCGCCCTGCGCCGTGGCCCGTTCGGGGTCGAGGGGCTGAACCAGGCAATTATTGCCGGCCTGAGCAAAGACAAGCTGATCAGTACCGGGGAAGGCTGGTTCGCCGGTCGCCCGGTCATGGTCACCCGTAATGACTACAGTCTGGGGCTGATGAACGGTGATATCGGGATATCCCTGGAAGTGCCGGCCCGCCACTGGCTGAATGGCCGCGAAGTGATCGATCCGGATCATCGGGTCATCCGGGTGGCCTTTCCGGCCGGCGATGGCTCCGGCGGGGTTCGGTGGGTGCTGCCCAGCCGACTGCAAGGGGTGGAAACCGTGTTTGCGATGACGGTGCACAAATCCCAGGGCTCCGAATTTGCCCACACCTGCCTGGTGTTGCCGGACAGGATCAATCCGGTACTTACCCGGGAACTGGTCTACACCGGCATTACCCGGGCGAAACACTGGTTCAGCCTGTTGGTGCCGGATCAGCAAGTCTTTGATCAGGCGGTAGGGCGCCGGGTCATTCGAACCTCGGGGTTGGGGCGGATGCTGTTTGGCTGACGGGCGCCGGCGCTCAACGCAGGCTTTCCAGCAGGCGTGAATTGAGGTCATTCCAGCGTTGCAGCTTGGCGGCCTCGCCAATCCGCCGGTTACGGTCTCCGGCGCGGTTCGACCACAGGCCTTCACCGTTGAAACTGTAGACCGGCTCCAGATCCGGACGCTGGGAGGCGGGCCGGATTTCGTTGATCAGATTATCGAGGATCAGCGGATCGGCATCCGGCGTGGGATACCAGGCCAAAACCATATGGGCCTGGTTGAGTTCCAGGGCCTTGACGTAGGTGATGCGGAGCTGATCGTCCGGAACGCCCATGGATTTCAGGGTCAGGTACTTGGCGATGGAGAAGTCTTCGCAGTCGCCGCCATTGGTGGCCAGTAATTCCACCGGGGTCGCCCAGTAGTCTTCCTCACCCCAGTGCTTGATGTCGTTGATGAATCTGGCGCGGTTAAAGAATGAATTCACCAGGCTGAGCTTGCGCTCTATCGGTGCAGACGCCGCCATTTTTTGCAGGTTTTGCCAGGTTTCGAGGCGGGCGCGGGCTTCGGTACCAAACTCGTTCTGGACGTAATCCAGCAGTTTGCCACCCAGTTCGAAGGCGGCAACGGTGGTGACCAGCAGCAGGATCGGGAGCAGGGAAGCCCGGCGAGCTGGTTGCATAACCCCGGCCGCCATGACGTGACCTCAGTTACTGTTGTTTCTGAGGCGTTCACGGAGCTGTTCAAGGCGGCGGCGGATCTCCTCTCGGCGTTGCTCGTCGGCAGCGGGTGTTGCGGGAATGGTCACCCCGCCTCCGGATGCCGCGGGTGTGACGGACGGGGTGGCGGTATCGTCGCCCGGCGAATCATTGCTGTCTGCGACGTCCATGCCGCTGCGATCCTCGGTCTCGGGAAAATACAGGTTCTCGAGCTTGCCGGCCCGTTCGATGATCACGCGCCGGGGGTGGACTGACCGCAATTTGGCGTTACCGGGCAGTTCGTCGCCCACCAGGTAGGCTTCGGTTTTGCCTTTGTCATCTTCAACCAATGCGCTGCCCGGGAAGTCGCCGTCGGCAGCCAGCACACCGCGAAGGAACAGACGCAGGTTGGTTTCCGGCAGGTTTTCGGTGTCCACAGCCTGGGCAGCCGCACTCTGGTCGGCGGTGCCAAACAGGTCGATACTGGATAAGTCAACTTCCGGCTCGCGGGATTCCGGAGTGGTAACCTGGCTGGTCGCGCCGGCGTCGGTGCGGGTTTTCTGCTCCATCTGCCAGAAGCTGTAACCCTGCCAAGACAGGGTCGCGACCATGGCAAGGATGGCCAGCAGGCTGAGAAGAGCAGGTAACCGGGGGCTGATAACAGACATTGATGTTCCTGGTAACGGCATTTTAATCAGTAAAAGGCAGTATAGTGTATAGAGTTATTCAGCGGTTCCATATCCTATGGTAGCCTTTCTGAATTAATTGAATAACAAGGATTTCCGGGGCCCGAAATGACTGGCCCGTCAACACAACGAGGACAGCCTTGAACACAGACATCGAACTCCAGCCGCAGGATGCGCCGCTGGGCCGTCTGCCCTTCACCTTTGCCAAGCGCAACGGGGTCATCCTGACCCGCGACGAAGACGGTGAACCGGTTATCCTGGTCCGTCCGGGCGCGGTCCACACGGCGCTGGCCGAAGCCAACCGCATCAGCGGCGGGCGGGCCCGCTTTGCGCCAATTGCCCCGGAGCACTTCGACGAGGCCCTGAACGCTGCCTACCAGAGTGACTCTACCGAAGCCATGCAGATGGTAGAAGGTATCGGCGACGACATGGACCTGGCGTCCCTGGCGGACTCGGTTCCCGAAACCGAGGATCTGCTGGAGCAGGAGGACGACGCACCGATCATCCGGCTGATCAACGCCATTCTTACTGAAGCGGTCAAGACCAACGCTTCGGACGTGCATATTGAAACCTATGAGAAACGCCTGGTGGTCCGCTTCCGGGTTGATGGCGTGTTGCGTGAGGTGGTGCAGCCCAAGCGAGCCCTCGCGCCGCTGCTGGTGTCCCGCATCAAGGTCATGGCGAAGCTGGATATCGCCGAAAAGCGGGTTCCACAGGACGGTCGGATCGCCCTGCGGGTTGCCGGCCGGGAAGTGGACATCCGGGTATCCACCATGCCTTCCGCCAGTGGCGAGCGGGTAGTGCTGCGTCTGCTGGACAAGCAGGCCGGGCGCATTCGCCTGGAATCCCTCGGCATGGCCGGCAACGATCTCAAGGTGCTGCGCAAGCTGATTTCGCGGCCCTACGGCATCCTGCTGGTGACCGGCCCGACCGGCTCCGGTAAATCCACCACGCTCTATGCCTCGCTGCAGGAAATCAACGACCGTACCCGCAATATCCTGACGGTCGAAGACCCCATCGAGTACAACCTGCCGGGCATCGGCCAGACCCAGGTCAACCCGAAGGTGGATATGACATTTGCCCGGGGCCTGCGGGCCATCCTGCGTCAGGATCCGGATGTGGTGATGATTGGTGAGATCCGTGACCTGGAAACCGCTGAAATTGCGGTACAGGCCAGTCTGACCGGCCACCTGGTGTTGTCCACACTGCACACGAACACTGCGGTCGGTGCCATTACCCGTCTGATGGATATGGGGATTGAGCCATTCCTGATCTCTTCGAGTCTGGTGGGTATCGTGGCCCAGCGCCTGGTGCGGGTCCTGTGCAATGAGTGCAAGGAACCCTACACCCCGGGCGAGGAGCAGTGCGAATTCCTCCAGCAGGACCCTGCCAACCCGCCCACGATATACCGGGCAAAGGGCTGCGATGCCTGCAACCAGCTGGGTTACCGGGGCCGGATTGGTATCTATGAAGTGGTGGAGATTACCGAACAGATCAGCTCGCTCATCCACAAGCGTGCCGGTGAACTGGACCTGGAACACGAGGCCCGGCGTGCCGGTCCGAGTATTCATGCCGACGGTGTTACCAAGATCCTTGACGGAGTGACGACGATGGAAGAAGTTCTCCGCGTCACCCACCGGAGCCGATGACCCATGCCGGCATTTGACTACAAGGCCCTGGACGCCCGGGGCCGGCAGAAGCAAGGCGTTCTGGAGGGAGACAGTGCCCGCGCTATTCGCCAGCAACTGCGAGAGCGTGGACTGACGCCACTGGCGGTCGAGCCGGCTGCGGAAAAACAGGTTCGCACCAATCCGTTGAGCCGGCGCGGCAGCCTGGGGCCGGCGGACCTGGCCCTGGTTACCCGACAGCTGGCAACGCTGATCCAGTCCGGTATCCCGGTCGAGCAGGCACTGTCGGCCGCCGCCCAGCAGTCCGGTAACCAGCGCATCAAGGGCATGCTGATTGCCATTCGAGCCAAGGTCATGGAAGGTCATACCCTGGCGGACAGCCTGAGTGAGTTTCCCAGGGCCTTTCCGCGGTTGTATCGGTCCACGGTGGCAGCCGGCGAGCATGCGGGCCACCTTGATCTGGTGCTGAACCGGCTTGCCGACTATACCGAGTCCCGCCAGGAAGCCCGCCAGAAGATTCAGCTGGCGGCCATCTATCCGATCATTCTCAGTGTGGTGGCCATTGCCATCGTGGTGTTCCTGCTGACCTACGTGGTGCCGGACATTATTGAAGTTTTCGTCAAGCAGGGCCAGGAGTTGCCGACCCTGACCCGGGTCATGTTGGCGATGTCGGAATTCCTGGCAGATTTTGGTGTCTATCTGTTGATCCTGTTGATAGTCGCGGTGGTCGCGTTCCGGTTGTCCCTGCGCAAGCCAGCGGTGCGGTTGCGGTTTCACCGGTCGTTGCTCAACATGCCCATGTTCTCGGGCATGGTGCGCGGCGTTAATACCGCCCGTTATGCCAGTACGCTGAGTATCCTGACCACCAGTGGCGTCCCCCTGGTAGACGCGATGCGGATTGCCGGGGAGGTGCTGTCCAACGACTTTCTGCGTCAGGAGCTCCGGGGCGCCGCCCAGAAAGTGAGTGAAGGGGGATCCCTGCACCGTTCTCTGGATCAGACCGGGTACTTCCCGCCGATGATGTTGCACATGATTGCCAGCGGTGAATCCAGCGGCGAGCTGGACAGCATGCTTGAACGCACCGCGAGAATGCAGGAGAACACGCTGCAGGCCAAGATTGCCGCTATTGTGGGGCTGTTCGAGCCAATGATGTTGCTGGTCATGGGCGTAGTGGTGCTGATTATCGTCCTGGCCATCATGCTGCCCATCCTTAACATGAGCAATCTGGTGGGCTAGGCAGCCACAGGGACATGGAAACAGGAAACTGAAAAAGGAAACGTTCGACAAATGAGAGTTATGACAATGGAACACAAAGGTACACAACGCGGTTTCACCCTGATCGAAATCATGGTGGTGATGGTGATCCTCGGGCTGCTGGTCGCAATTGTTGCCCCCAATATCATGGGGCGAAGTGATCAGGCCAAGGTAACCGTAGCGGAGACCCAGCTCAGCAATATTGCCAATGCCCTGGACCTGTACCGCCTCGATAACAGTCATTACCCATCGACCCAGCAAGGCCTCGAAGCCCTGGTACAACAGCCCAGTGGCACCCCCGAACCCAAGAACTGGAACCCGGACGGCTACCTGAAGAGCGTCCCGGAAGACCCCTGGGGAGCGCCTTACCAGTATGTGAGCCCGGGCACCGAAGGTCCTTACGACCTTTACTCCTTTGGCTCTGACGGCCAGGAAGGCGGCGATGGTGACGCTGCAGACATCAGTGTGTGGGCGTCCGGGAAATAAAACCGGTGCTGACAAGGCCGTCGTCCGCGGGTTTTACCCTGATCGAGATTCTCGTTGTGCTGATAGTGGTCGGCTTGCTGGCAGCGCTTGCGGTGATCAGTATTGGCGACGGTGGCCGCCAGCGTGAGCTGGAAAACGAAGTCAGGGAGCTTTACCTGCTTATGCAGACGGCCTCCGAACAGGCGGTTCTCAACAACCAGGAGCTGGGCCTGCTCATTGAAGAGGACCGCTACCAGTTCGTGGTTTATGACGACGAGAATGGCGACTGGGAACGTAAGGGCGATCGCCTGTTCAGTGCCCGCCAGTTGCCGGAATGGATGACCGTTACCGAATTCATCGAGAACGACCTTCCGCGGCTGTCCTCCAACGAGGATCGCCTACGTCCGGATGTGGTGTTTTTCTCCAGCGGAGAGTTCACTCCCTTTGAGCTGGAGTTCACCATCGGATCGGTCAGCGACCGCCGTCACCTGATCTGGTCCGACGGCCTGTCACCGCTGGAGTGGATTGCTCCGGGAGAACAGCGGGATGAGTAGCGGGATGAGGAGCGCCAGGATGGGCGACCGCAGGCATTCGGGCTTTACGCTGATTGAGGTGCTGGTGGCGCTGCTGGTGTTCGGGCTGATCGCCACGGCGGCCTCGGAAGTGGCCAGTCAGTATATCAACAGTTATGAACGGGTCAGAGACAAGACGCTGGCGAGCTGGATTGCCGACAACCGGATGAATGAAATGCGGCTGGCCGAGGCTCTGCCGGGTATTTCCGAGACCACCGACGACCTGGATTTCGGCCAGTACCGCTGGCAGGTAACCACCGCGGTTCTCGGCACCGCCGAACCTACTATGCGACGGGTGGATGTCACCGTTGCCCGCATCCCCGCCAGTGGTTCCGAACCTTATGCGGTTCACGCCCTGTCCGGTTTCATCGGGGAGCCGTGACCATGCCGCCGACCAAGCCGCAGACCAGGCGTTACCAGCAGGGCTTCACCCTCATGGAGGTGCTGATTGCCGTCACCATCACCGCGGTGATTGGTCTCGGAGTCTGGCAGGTGCTGAACGGGGTTATCAGTTCCCGGGACAGGGTGAATGAGGTTTCCGCCGAATTTGACCAGCTGCTGCGTACCTTCCTGTTGATGGAGCGGGATCTTGGCCAGGTGGTCAATCGCCCGGCCCGCAACATCTATGGCGATTTCGAGCCGGCGTTCACCAGCCAGAGCGAGGAATTCGAGCTGCAACTGACACGCCAGGGCTGGCGCAATCCGCTCGGCATCCGGCGTAGCGAACTGCAACGGGTCGCCTGGGAATACACCGGTAGCGAATTGCGCCGGCGTTACTGGGAATCGGTTGACCAGGGCCAGGAAGACAACAGCCATGACCAGTTGATGATATCCGGGATAAACAGTTTCTCGATCCGCTTCATGAATGACGATCGTGCCTGGGTCGACCAGTGGCCCAGTGACGAGGCCATGGCCAGTATCGGAACCACCGTCAGCCCGACCGTGCCGTTGCCGCTGGGTGTTGAAATCACTCTGGAGCACGAACGATTCGGCGAACTGTCCCGGATTTACGCCTTGCCACAGTTCGATCCGGCGACCGCGCAGGGCATCGTGAATCAGGCCAATGACCAGGAGCCGGGCGGGCAGAGCGATACCGATGACACGGAAGAAAGTGACCAGGACGCCACCGTGGCAACGCCTGCTGACAACCAGGACGCAGGGGTTAACCCGCAATGAATCGACGCCCGCCGTCAGGTAACCAGCAGGGAGTCGCACTAATTATGGTGCTGCTGGCCATGGCACTGGTGGTTATTCTGGCGACCGGTATGACCCAGCAACAGAGTGTGCGGGTATTCCGTGCCGGCCATTATCTGGCTCAACAACAGGGCCACAGTGTTGCGCTGGGGGCAGAGGTTTTTGCCGGCCAGATCCTCAAGCGGGACTTTGACCAGGATCGTGAGGATGGCGCAGCGGTCGACAGTCCTGACGAATTCTGGGCCCGTTATTCCGCAATCCTGCCGCTGGATGACGGCGGTGTGGCGGAAGTCCAGATCGACGAACTGGGCGGACGGATCAATCTGAACGACCTGGTCTCCCCGGCGGGGCAGGTGGACACGACGACCCGGGACCGGCTCGCCCGGCTGCTGCAGGTGCTGGACATCAATGAGGTGCCAGTGGATGCCATCGTTGACTGGATTGATGACAATGATCAGACAACCAGTGCCTACGGTGCAGAAGACGGTGAGTACCTGCTGTCCGATCCGTCTTACCGCGCGGCTAACCAGCCCTTTGCCAGTGTCAGTGAACTTCGGTTGATCCGGGGCATGACCGAGGAGGCCTACACCGCATTATTGCCTCATGTGGCGGCGTTACCCGTGCATGGCACCGGAATCAATGTAAACTTTGCCACCGGCGCAGTACTGCAGTCTCTGCATCAGGAACTGACGCCGGCCCAGGCAGAGTCTATCCTTGAGAGAAGAACCGAGGAGCGCTTTGAAAACCTGCAGGATTTCCTGGCATTGCCAGAGTTTGCCGGCCTTGGTCTCAAGTCCGCTGGCCTGGGCCTGAGAAGCCGGTTTTTTGAAGTTGTCGCCCGCATTACCTACGATAATCGCGTCGCAAGCCTGGTCAGCCTGGTTTACCGGGACCAGGAGGGCAAGGTCCAGACTGTGCGGCGGGACGCCAGTCAGAAGGCTCGCATCAACAAGGAACCTTTTGCAGTTTCAGAAGGTTAAAGAGGATTCTTAATACAATGTCTTATCGCCTTTATGTTCGCCCGGTACCGCCCTTTGCGGATCTGGAATCGGATCCCGGCGCCCAGGTTTATAACTGGGTGCTGGTGGATGCCAGTGGCGATGCGCAGGCCAGGGGGTTGGCCCAACTCCGGGAACAGATCGAGCAGGCGCTGGGCCAGAACGCCCTGGAAAACGTGCTGCTGATCGGGTTGATCCCCGGCGATGAGGCACTGTTCTGCTTCGCGGACATTCCCGCCAAGCAGACCCGCTACGTGCAGCAGGCCCTGCCATATGCGGTGGAGGAACAGATCGCCCAGGACATCGACTCGGTGCATCTTGCCCTCGGAAACCGTGATGAGGCCGGCTTTCGGGTGGCCGCGATTGACCATGGCCAGATGGGTGCCTGGCGGGACCTGTTCAGCCACTGGGACCATACTCGCCTGGAGGCCATCTACCCGGACGCGGCTCTGCTACCGGTCACCGAAGGTGGCTGGTCCATCTGCCTCGATGGTGAGTTCGCCCTGATGGCCAGTGACCGGGGCGAGTGGTTGCGGATGCAGTCTGCCAACCTGGTGATGTTTGCCCAGACCCTGGCGATTCCCCCCAGCGAGGAAGTGGTTGCTGAGGTTCCGGTAACCATCTATGGCACCGAAGCCGAACTTGAGCAGCAACAATCGGTGATTGCCTCGCTGCAGGGATCCGGCCGGCTGGTGGTCCGGCAACAGCAACTGGAGTTGATGCCGCTGGAATTGCTTGCCCATGCCCATTACCAGCATGCCTGTACACCCATCAACCTTTGCCAGGGCAGTTACTCGGTAAGGGTCGACCGGGAAAGCCCGCTGAAACCCTGGCGCCCGCTCATTGCCGTTGCATCGGTGTGGTTCGTGCTGCAAGTGGCGGTGGAAGCCGGTATGGGCCTGTACCATCAACGCCAGGCAAGCCAGATTTCGGACCAGGCCATGGCGATCTACCGGGAAAGCTTTCCCCAGGACCGGCGCACCCACGCCGGCAACGTGCGCCGGGTTGTCGAAGGGCAGCTGCGGCTTGCCGGATCGTCAGGCGATGTCGAAGGTTTCCTGACGCTGATGAAGTTTACCGGGGAACAATACTCGCAATTGCCTGCCCGCGACTCGGTCACCTTCAATTCCATAAATTACAGCCGATCCCGGGGAGAACTGGTGGTTGATCTGCATGCCGATAACTATGACAAACTGAGCGCCTTGCGAAACGGCCTGGCGGGACGCGGCCTGGAGGCCAACATCGGTTCGGTAGTCAATGAAGCCAGCGGTGCCCGTGGCCGCCTGACGGTTTCAGGAGGCTGATGCAATGCTGGGACGAATCAAGGAACAACCGGCGGTTGGTAAACTCATCGCACAGTACGACCAGTTACCCAGGCGCGACCAGAAAGCCTTACTGGTGCTCTCGATTGCAATCTTTATCGGCATTCTCTATTTCGTCATCTGGCGCCCGGTTGCCGATTTTAATGATCGCGCCGTCAGTGCACGGGAGAACGCCGTCGAATTGCTGGGCTGGATGCAGGCTAATCGGAGCAATATTGCCGCACTCGCCGCGACAGGGAGCAATGGTGGCAGTACCTCATCCATAGCCAATGGCCGCGAACTGATGGCCGTGGTCACCCGCAGTGCCGGTGAAGCGGGCATCTCCCTGCAACGGTTTGAGCCGAGTGGTGACACTGCGATTCGGGTATGGCTGGAAAATGTTCCGTTTAATCAGGTGGCTGCCTGGCTGGAGGGCCTCGGTGACGAGCACGGCATCGTGGTTGACCAGGCATCTCTTGACCGGCGTGACACACCGGGCCTTGTTTCGGTGAGACTGACACTGGCGATCTGATCTCCAGGTGCTGTGTCCGGCTCACAATCATCCCAAGAAAAGGGAGCAATGGAAATGGCAAACGGCAGTTCGGAAAACAACAAGCAACAACAGCCTGTCATTGTGCGACTGGATGAAACTGCGCTGAACGAGGCGAAGTCCATTCTCTACCAGGCTTACCGGCATGAACCGACATTCCAGTACCTTTTTGATTACCGCCGGCCGGGTTACGAGAAGCGGGTAAGGGCAACCATCAGGGAGCTGATCGGACTCTACTTCGAATTGCAGCAGGACGCGATTGGTGTGATGGTGGATGACACCCTGGTTGCGGTGGCGTTTATCGGGGATCCGGAATTGCGGCTCAATCTTGCCGAGCAACTGAGCTGGCGAATGAAAATGGTGCTGACCGCAGGTTTTGCCTCCACCCGCCGATACCTGGATTACCACCAGAAAATTCGGGAGATGTTGCCTGAAAGCCGGTTTGCCCACCAATTACCCCTGATGGGTGTCAACCCGAAATACCAGAACCGTGGTTATGGTCGCGAACTGCTCGAAGCGGTGCAGCGACTGTGCTCGGAGAACCCGGCAGGATGCGGACTGGTGCTGGATACCGGGAATACCCGCTACCTGCAATTCTACGAATCGGAAGGATTCCGACCGCTTGGTAAAATCCGGCTCGGTGACTTCGAGGATTACGTACTGTTCCGGGAAGTGCCGGGATACGCGGCGACGGCAACCGGCGGCTAACGATCCAGCAACACATATTTGAGGAGACAGCGTGGCAGAGCGTTACGATTTTGATCTGATCGTCATTGGTGCCGGGTCCGGCGGTGTTCGGCTGGCGCGGATGTCCGCCCAGCGGGGCGCCCGGGTGGCCGTGGTGGAGTCCCGCTACCTGGGCGGCACCTGTGTAAATGTGGGCTGCGTGCCGAAGAAACTGTTTGTATACGGCGCCCACGTCAGTGACGACCTGGAGGATGCTGCCGGCTACGGCTGGCACATTCCCCACGACCAGGTGAGTTTTGACTGGCCGACGCTGGTTGCCAATAAGAACGCAGAGATTGAGCGCCTCAACGGAATCTATGGCCGCCTGCTGGAAAATGCCGGCGTGACAATCATCAACGGCACGGCGGCTTTGCACGATGCCAATACCGTGGTGGTGGGTGACCGCAGTTATACCGCAGGGCACATTACGGTGGCGACCGGCAGCTGGCCGGTGGTGCCGGATATTCCCGGCAAGGAGAGCATCCTTACCTCCAACGAAATGTTCTACCTGCCGCAGCTGCCGCGGGAGGCCGTTATCTGGGGAGGTGGATACATTGCCGTCGAATTTGCCGGAATACTGGCGGGGCTGGGAGTGGACACCACGCTGATCTATCGGGGCGAGCGGTTCCTTCGTGGCTTCGATGACGATATCCGCACCTTCCTTGCGGATGAGATGACCAAGAAAGGCATCAAACTGAAGTTTGGCGTCACCATTGAATCTGTCAGTTCCGACAACTCGCACTATTCGCTGGCACTTTCGGACGGTTCAGTCATGACCACCGGTCTGGTGATGGCAGCTACCGGGCGGCGGGCGCTGGTCGATGGCCTCGGGCTGGAGCAACTCGGGGTTGAACTGAACCAGAGCGGGCACGTGGTGGTGGATGAGCATTTCCAGACCGCAGTGCCTTCAGTCACTGCGCTTGGCGATGTCATTGGTACGCCCCAGCTGACGCCGGTGGCACTCGCCCAGGCCATGGTGTTGTCACGTCGTTTGTTTGGCGATGGCAAGGGCGAAATGGATTACTCGTTCATTCCGACCGCCGTCTTCTGTCAGCCCAACATCGGAACCGTCGGATTGACCGAAGCCGAGGCCCGGGAGGCGGGCCACAGCCTGCGGATTTTCCGCTCGGAGTTCCGTCCGATGAAGTACACCCTCAGTGGTCGGGACGAGCGCTGTCTGATGAAACTGGTGGTGGATGCAGACACTGATCGGGTCATCGGAGCCCACATGGTCGGTCCCGACGCCGGAGAGATAACCCAGGGCCTGGCCGTTGCCATGAAAGCGGGCGCCACCAAAGCGGACTTTGACAGCACCCTGGGGATCCACCCCACATCGGCAGAGGAATTTGTCACCATGAGGGAGCCGGTTGCCTGAGGATCGCAGGCACGGCGCTGATACCTTGCAGGCCTACGGACGGACTCAGACTCTTACCCAGCGACCAAGCACCGTCTGAAGGTTCTCTTTTTTCACCGGCTTGGACAGGTAGTCGCTCATACCGGTCTCCCGGCAGGTCTGTTCGGTGCCCGGCAGTGCATCGGCGGTCAGGGCGATGATGGGTGTATGGCCCTGACCCATACTACGCTCCCATTCGCGGATTTCCCGGGTTGCCTGATAGCCGTCCATCACCGGCATCTGGCAATCCATCAGGATAACCGAGTAACCGGAATGGCATGAGCGCACCCGCTCGATCGCTTCTTCGCCATTGGTGGCGGTGTCGGTTTCGAAACCGAGCCGGGCAAGCAGGGCCGAGGTCACCCGCTGGTTGACCGGATTGTCTTCAACAATCAGGGCCCGGCCGGGGGGATAGTCTGCACTGGAAAGCGGGGCAGGGGCCGGTGGACGCTCGTTGCAGCTGTCGCACTTAAGCTCGAACGGAACCTCAAACCGGAACGATGAACCCCTGCCGAGATCGGTTTCTACCTGGATGTGCCCGCCCATCAGCTCAACCAGTCGTTGAACCAGGGACAGACCCATTCCGGTTCCGCCATGCCGTCTGGAATGGGAATGATCCAGCTGCTCAAAGCTGTTGAATATTTCCGCCATCCGGTCCGAGGGTATCCCTGCGCCGGAATCAACTACGGCACAGGCCAGCTTCATGGCGCTGCCCTCCAGCGGTAACCATTCAGCAACTACCGAGACTGAACCTTCATCGGTGAATTTGATGGCGTTGTCCAGCAGGCCTGCCAGGACCTGGCGGAGGCGCGGCCCATCACCGCAAACCGCCGGATGGGCCGGCCAGTCCCCGAGCCAGTCAAGGGTGAGTACGAGCCCCTGCTGGGCGGCCTGGTGGCGGAAAGTCGCGGTGCAATTCTCGATCAGTTGGCGGAGGTCGAACGACTGGCGGTCGAGCTCCAGTTTGCCCCGGTCCAGCCGGGAAAAGTCGAGGATATCATTGATTACAGTCAGCAGATCCTCGGTCGACTGCCGCGCGGTCAGCAGGTAATCCTGCTGTCGTTCGCTGAGGGGCTCTTCGCCCACCAACTCTATCATGCCCAACACGCCATTAAGTGGCGTGCGTAATTCGTGACTCATCACCGCCAGGAATTCCGATTTGGCGAGATTGGCCGCTTCCGCTCGCTCCCGGGACTGCTCGGAGGCCGCCAGCGTCTGCTCTCTCGAGGCCTGGAGCTCGGCCAGGTGTTCGGCCAGGGCATTCAGGTTCTCCTCCAGTTCGTGGACTTCCCGCGAGGTTTGCTGCTGACTGGGCGGCACTGTTTCGTAATGGCGGGCCTTGAGTTTCTTTACCCGTTCCGACAGCTGCTCAATCGGTGCGACGATGCCGTGCAGCACCCGGTTAACCACCAGCAAGGTCAGAAAGAGCAGGACCAGGCCGACCCCGACCGAAGTCCAGATAATCTCCCTCCGCTGGGCGTCCAGCAGGCCGAGATCAAGCCCCACCTGGACGGTTCCCATCCGCAGCGCACCGGAGCCCAGTGCATAGTCAGGCTCAAACCAGGATGAATCGTCGACGCCGGACATTTCCAGTGGTTGCTGCAGGATGTCTGATTCGAAAACTTCAACGTCCTCGGTTGCAGGAAGGTCATCGGGCATCAGGGTGTCCCGGGAAACCAGGCCCACCTGACGGCCCATGACATCAAGCACCCGGATCCAGCTGGCGTGGCTGCGCTGCAGAGACCGGTCGAGAATCTGCTGCAATACCCGGGTATTGCCGGATACCACGGCATATTCCACGGCCGGGGCGAGGTTGTCGGCCAGGCTCTGGCTGCTGTTGAGAAGATCAGTTTGCGCATCATCGATCCGCGCCGAGGTGAAAAACACCAGCAGCGTCAGGAACATGACCACCGCCGGAGCGGCACCCAGCCACAACAGGCGACGGGTAAGGGTAGGCAGGGTACCGGCCGATCGACTCATGGCGCTACCTCCTGCAACTGCCGGATGTTGTCCTGTAATTGCTGTTCAAGTGCCTGATCGTCGCCAAGAAGAATGTTCAGCGAGCGCGCTACCTGACGGTTGACTTCAATGGCATAGCCAAGTGGATAGGCGGCGGGAGGAAAAGCACCTTTTTCCCGGTGAGTGCGAATGTAGCCGGCAGCTTCCCGGACCAGTGTGGTCAGGGGGGTGTAAGTGGACGCCAGGGCACCGGCCTTGACATAGGCCTGACGAGGGCCAATCACAATGCGACTTCTGCGGTAGGCGGTCAGCAGGATGTGCTTGATGGTGCGAGGGTTGTAGATTCGGTCGTCCGGCAGGGCCAGCAGGAAATCGCCATAACCGAGGGCGCGTACCAGGGTTGGAATCAGCCGGTCATCGCTGGAAACCACAAACACCTGAGCTTCCAGCCCGGCGTCACGCAGGGGCGCCAACTGGTTGTCGTAGCGTAACGCGTTTTCCGGTCGGGCCAGCACGGCAATCCGGGTTGCATGAGGCAGAATCGTTTTGCCCAGCAGTGCCTGTCGAGCCAGGGGCGGGTCGTAAAACAGCGCGGATATGCGCTCTGAAGGTGCGTTCAGCGCAGAATAGAAGCCCTCGTTCACCAGCAGCGCCAATATCGGGGATTCGGGGCTTTCCTGAAGCACCCGGGTGACCGCCTCAGGACCAAGGGCAACGACCGGAACGGAAGGGGCCTTGCGTGCCTGGTCTTCGCGGAAGGGCAGTACCGTAAGCTCCGGCCGGTTATCGGTTGCATCGGTCCCGGAGAGCGCCTTTTCCAGTAAGTCGCTGACACGCTGGTCGACGGCGGGGTTGCCGGTACCGGCCAGAAACAGGGTGTTCTCCATCATAACGTTGGCCTGAGCCAACGCTGGAAGCGCCGCCAATAGCCAAAAGACCATCGAGGCGAAGACTGGCCTGACCCTTCGCCCTATACCCTTGGCTTTAGAGACTCTATGGTGGCTGAATGTCATACCTTTCCTGGTAATGGCGTCTTCCCTGTGCAGGTTGGTCAGAACCGTACGCCCGCCTCGACAAAGAACTGGTTCCGTTCCTTGATGATGTTATCCGGACTCAGCAACGGGTGATCGTTCAGATAGTGCTGAACGGTGAAGGCCAGCTCATAACTGTATCGGGGCTGGTCAACCCGCCGTGCCAGCCGAAAATCCGTACGCTCGAACTGTCCGTTACGAAATTCGTCCGCAAAGTAGAACGCTGCGGATGAATACAGGTCAAATGGCAACTCCTGAATCCAGGCGAAGCTTCCGGAATGGCGCACCGACAATCGTCCCAGCAGATCAATGGCGTATTGCTGACGGTCAGCGGGAATATCCCGCGTCCCGGTGTAGGTACCTTCCTGATCCAGATACCCATAGCTTAGCCGTAATCGCGTGCCTGGGTAGTCCAGCGTGGCCTCGACTTCGAACCCTTCCTGATCCAGCGCGACGTTGTTGTCGATGGTCCAGTCCTCAAGACCGATGATGCCACTGATCATGTCACGCAGCTGGTCATTGAAGTACCGGACTTCAAGGGACAGGAGCGCCGAGTCCAGATGATACTGGCCATAATAGCTGATCTCCCTGGACTGGATCCGTTCCTCCTGCAGCCATGCCCCGTAGGTCGATGTGGCGGGATCGAGAAAATCAGCAATCGGAAACTGCTGGCCGTCGAGGCCGGAGTACAGGTCTGGAGTTACGTCTGTGGGGCGATAGGACCAGTCCGGCTCCTGCTCGAAGGCATCCGGTGTTCTGACGGCCTCGGAATATACGAATCGCAGGGTGTGATTGCGGGCCATGATGAAATTGGCAGCTACCCTGGGCGAGAAATAATTTTCCTGTGTGGTGGTGGTACTTTCCCAGTTGCCACCGGCATTCAGTGTGAGCCAGCGGGTAGGCGAGTACTCCAGGTTGCCAAACACCCGTGCCAGGTAATTCCGGCCCCGGCCGTCGAAAAACGTCTCCGATTCGTATTGATCCTCGCGGTAGCCGACACCGGAAATCAATCTCAGGTTCTGGTTGAAGATCAGGGTGTCCTGGGCTTCCAGTTCCAGGCGGGATTCCTCGATGTCATTGTTGAGAGTTGCACAGAACAACGGCTCATCGGGAGCTCCCGGCAGGATTTCCGAGGGTGGAAGACAGATCGGCCAGCGCTGGCGACGGTTATAGTTCTGGTAGCTGGCCTGCAGGTGATAGAAGTGGCCGGAACTCACCGAATCATTGAACCTGACCTGCAGGTAGTAGTCATCCACGGTGATGTCCGGATCGGCCTGAGCGCCAAATTCACCGCTTTTGATCTGGTCTTCTTCGTTGATGCCATCCACGACGCCACCACGGAACTCCAGGCTATGCCGGGAATCGAGAGCCAGCAGGCTGTCGTAGGTGAAGGTGTTCATGTCGATGCCATCGTGGAAGGGCGCTTCCACCGAGCGGTCCAGTTGCCTGTCGAAACCGTCAGACTTGCGCTTTTCGTAGGCCAGACGCCAGTTATAGTCGCCGGATGCATTGCCCGTGGAGCCAAAGGTACGCAAATATCCCCGGCTGCCGGAAACCGCCCGGACTTCGGTGCCGCCGGTGTCCTCGGGGGAGCGGGTAATGATATTGATGGTGGCAAGGAAGGCGTTGATGCCATAAGCGGCGGCATTGGGGCCGCGGCTGACTTCGATGCGCTCAATCAGCTCCAGCGGCACGGGCATGGCGTTCCAGTCGACGTCCGCAAGGTTAGGGCGGTAAGAGGTCCGGCCATCCACCAGCACCTGCATGCGTCGCTGTTCATAATGGACAGTGCCATGGTAACTGGTGACCGGATTGTTGCTGCCAACGGCCGCGACGGTCATCCCGGGAACCAGGCGGAAAACCTCCACAAGGTTCATGATACCGAGGGCACGAATCAGCTCGCCTTCAATGATGGTGGTGGTGCCGGGCACCCGGGATTTGGGTTGGCGCAGACGGGTGGTGGTCAGTACTTCGGGGATATCGGAGGTCAGCGATAATTCGCCGGAGGCGAGATAAGCTTCCATATCTCCGGTTGCGGTGCCCGCGGCATGTAACGGATTGGCGAACAGGACAAGACAACCCAGCAAAGAACTGGAGATAATTGTGGGCGGTACGCGTCTGGTAGTCACGGTTGCTATTCTTCTCTGGCTCATCACTCGCTTTACTGGGCCCGAACTGACTCGCAAATTGCCTGCAATAAGGCTCGACCCAACCAGTGCCTGTATCTGTTATTCTTTGGCCGGCTGGAACGCGCAGGAGGCGCCCCTTAACATTAACTGGGGTTCATGATAAGTCAGCGGGAACGGACTTGTCTCGCTCTGGCAAAAACTATTTACCGAATCAGGAGCAGTACCCGATGAACTGCTGGGAAATTCTGGGCATCGCACCCACCAGGAACCGCTCTGAGATTGAGCGCGCCTACAACCAACAGAGTAAGTTTGCCTCGGCTGAAGAGGCTGTCCGTCTGGATTCTGCCTTGCAGCAGGCACTTTCCGAGGCTGGCTACCCGGCAGCTGACACCCCTGAAGCGCAAGTGGAATCTGCCAGGCCCGAAATCAGCGAGCCTGCCGCCTCGGATCAGGCCGCGCCCGTGGCTGAGGCACGGGAACTTTCCGACAGCGAGCATCAGGTTGTCCGTGAAGTGGTCATTCAGGTTCAGGCGCTGCTGAATGATCAGCATCGCAGCTCTGAGGTTGCAATCTGGCGGGCAATCCTTTGCGAACCTCCGGCAGACCAGCCCGCTGTAAGAAACGAAATCGGCCAGGCACTGGAGCATCAGTTACGCCCGCTTGCGGATAATGGGGCTCTTGATGCGCCTGTAGCGGGCTTTCTGGGTGACTGGTTCGGCTGGTACGAACTGCGTGACCGGTTGGCCAGCGGACAAAACGCTGACCAACCGGACCAGGAAGTTGCCGAACAGATCGAGCGGGCGCAGCTGCAGATGACCAACTTCTGGCCGGCGGTGATTGGCTGGATTGCCGCCCTCGTTATCCTAACCGCACTGTTTGGTGGTTTTGGCGGTTAAGGACTTGGCGGCTGAGGCTTCCTCGATCTTCTGGCGGTAACGCTGGGCCAGGATGGCCCCGACGATGACCTGGATCTGGTTGTAACACATGATCGGCAACACGATCATGCCAAAGCCCGGGTGGCCGGAAAACAGTACCTTCGCCATGGGCAGCCCGGAGGCCAGGCTTTTCTTGGAGCCGCAGAACACCACGGCGGCTTCGTCTTCCAGGCTGAAGCCGAACCGCCGCACCAGCCAGTGCGCCATCAGCATGAACAGGCCAAGCAGGGCAAAACACAGGGCAATGGCCAGGACAATGGCCGACAACGGCAGGTTCTCCCAGAGCCCGCTGACCACCGAGTGGGAAAATGCCGAGTAGACGATCAGCCAGATGACGCATTTATCGTAGCGGGCACTAAGGGTCTCGTTTCGCGCCAGGAACCCGCCCAGCCAGGGCCGCATGGCATGCCCGACAAAGAACGGCAGCAGCAATTGCACCACGATGTCCTTCAAGGCCTTGGCAATCGGAAAGTCCGCCGCGCCGGAAGTACTGACCAGCAACAGCAGCAGGAACGGTGTGAGCATCATGCCGAATACGTTGGAGGCTGCCGCACTGCAGATCGCCGCCGGTACATTACCCCGCGCCAGGGCGGTGTAGGCAATGGATGACGACACCGCTGACGGCAGCACACCCAGGTACAGGAATCCCAGTCCGAGATCTTCCGGCATCCAGCGGGGCGCCAGTTCGTTCACCGGCAGTACCGCCAGGGGGAAGAACACAAAGGTAAGTGACGTAATCAGGATATGCAGGCGCCAGTGGGTAGCGCCGGCCACAATTTGCTGACGGGAGAGCGCAGCGCCATGCAGAAAAAACAGCAAGGCCACCGCAACCGTGCCGGCCGTCGCCAGCAGATCCGCAGCGGAGCCTCGTACCGGCAGAAATGACGCCAATACAATCGCACCCAGCAATAACCAGGTAAACAGATCAATCCGAACCTTCATTGGGCTCTCCTCGAAAGCGCATCAAGACTGGGTTTCAGCAACGCCGTTGCGAGTTTTTCGGCCTGCGCGGAATCCTGGCGGCGGATTGCGGCCAGCAGTAATTCATGATCCTCCTGGGATGGCTCCGGCAGGTCGGCATCCAGTTCGGTGCGTTCGATGGTCCGACTGACTGCGTGGGCAAAATAATCGTAGATTTCGGTGAGGGCAGGGTTGTGGGCTGCAGCCACCAGGGCATGGTGAAAGCGCTCATCGTGCCGGATGCGCTCGGTGACGTCGGCCGAGGCCCGGGCGCGGCGGTCGAGTGCTTCGGTCATGATTGCCACATCCTCGGCAGTACGCCGCTCGGCCGCAAGTCTTGCGGCCTCGGTTTCCAGCATGGCGCGCACTTCAAGCTGATCCCTCAGCCGGGCATGTTCTATCCGCCGCAGGGTTTCCCCGCGATCCTTCAGGGCCCGTACATAGGTGCCATCGCCCTGGCGGGTCTCCAGCATCCCGACATGGACCAGTACCCGAACGGCTTCCCGTACCGTGTTACGACTGACTCCCAGGGAGTCGGCGAGCTCCGCTTCAACCGGCAGCTTCTCGCCCAGCGACCATTGGCCGGACTCAATAGCGCCGCGCAGGCTTTCAAGCGCTGTATCCACCAGGGAGCCCCTGGCAACCCGTTCAAGTTTCATGATCACCCTATCATCCTGAAATCAGATCATCCAATCATCCTATCTTTAAATCGGAAGTTCAACCATTGACTGTGCTTTAGGGGTGGGGCGCCGGCCTAGCCGGCGGTCACCAAAGGGATAAAGTGGTAATCGGATGCTTCGACGTGACGGGTTTTCAGCCGGTAGCTGAAGGTAAAGCCAGGCCAGTTGACGGTGTTCTTGCCATTCTTGTCGAGGTACCAGGAGGTGCAGCCCGAGTCCCACACACTGCCTTCAAGGCCTTGCTGGATCCGGGTGCTGAAGGCAGCCTGGATATCGTTTTTTACATCCATCGCGGTGCCCGGGCGTTGTAGCAGTTCCCGCAGACAATCCATGACGTAGTGAACCTGGGATTCCAGCATGAAGACGATGGAGTTATGGGCAAGGTTGGTGTTGGGGCCATAGAGAATGAAGAGGTTCGGAAAGCCACTGACAGAAATACCCTTGTACGCCTCGGCACCCTTGCGCCAGGCCTCATTAAGGCCGATTCCGCCGCTGCCGGTTATCGTCATCGGAGCCAGGAACTCGGTAGCCCGGAAACCGGTGCCGTAGATAATGGCGTCTACCGGATAGCGGTGCCCGTCCCGGGTCACCACGGCGTCTTCCTCGATGTGATCAATCGGCTGGGTCACCAGGTCAACATGGGGCTGGTCCACTGCGGTATACCAGTCGTTGGAGATCAGGATCCGCTTGCAGCCGATTTTGTAATCCGGGATCAGCAGCCTGCGTTTTTCGGGGTTTTTTACGCGCTTGCGGGCTTCCCTGCGGGCCTGAATGGCGAAGAGTTCCAGCAGGCCAGAGAAGCGGGTAAAGGCAAGCGCGCGGCTTTCATTCTTCCAGTAGATCATCGAACGGTAGAGCCGGTCCCATGCCGGCAACGATCGAAACAGACTTTGCTCCCAGACCTTGAAGGGGCGATCCGGCTTGGGCAAAACCCACGACGCAGAGCGCTGGAATAACGCAAGCTTACTCACTTTCGGCACGATTTCCGGGACAAACTGAATGGCGCTGGCACCGGTGCCGATGACTGCAACGGACTTGCCGCTGAGGTCATAGCGGTGATCCCAGCGTGCGGAATGGAAGATATGGCCGCGGAAACGATCCGTGCCGGGAATGTCCGGGTACGCCGGCTGGTTGAGCTGCCCGGTCGCCGTAATCAGCACATCCGCGTCATAGCGGCCACCGCTGGCTGTCTCGACCTGCCATTGCCCGGCAGCCTGGTCATAAGTCGCCGCGGTAACCTCCTGGTTAAAGCGGATATGCTCACCCAGTCCGTATTTCTCGACACAGTGCTCCATGTAATCGAGTATTTCCTTCTGCAGGCCGAACTTGCGGGACCAGTTGTGCCTGGGCTCGAACGAGAAGGAATACAGATGGGACTGCACGTCGCAGGCCGCGCCGGGATAGGTGTTGTCGCGCCAGGTACCGCCAACCCCCGGGGCCTTCTCGAGCATGGTAAACGAATGAATGCCCGCCAGCTTGAGCTGTATGGCCATGCACAGGCCGCCAAAGCCGGTGCCGATAATAAGGATGTTGCGGGATGCGGCCCCGGAATTTGTCATGGGTGACTCCTGAATACGCCCGTGCTGAGTTCGTTATTGTAAAAACAGCCGTCAGTATAAGAGCGTCCGGATTACTGCGGCATGTCTTAGAGTGACAAACTGACTGACAAGAAATTCCGGAACGACCGAGCCCAGCCCCGCGGGCATTGTCGGAACTTACAGTAATGGCTCGATGGGGAGCAGCGACATCAGGAAAACCATGACTCGCTTGCCCAGCGTGGTGTTGGGCTCATGACCGTGAATAAGATTGCGGCCTTCCGCCTGCTCCAGCCAGTAGAGATTGCCCCTGCTGTCGAGCTTGACCTGATAGGCGCGCATGGGCACATCTTCCAGAAATGCCTCGTCGATGGCGCTGGCGAGAACCGGGCTGTTGATGACAAAGCCCAGCTCCGTATTGAGGTGGGTGGAGCGGGGGTCAAAGTTGAATGATCCGACAAAGAGCTGCTCGCCATCCACCGCGAAGGTTTTGGCGTGCAGACTGGAACCCGAGCTGCCAAAAGGTGCCGAACCACCCTTTGTCTCGCCTGCGTCACCCGCGACCTTGCGCAGCTCATAGAGTACGACACCGGCCTCAAGCAGTGGCTCGCGGTACTTGGCGTAAGCAGCATGGACCGCAGCCATGTCGGTCGCCTCCAGGGCATTGGTCAGGATCTGCACTTCCACGCCACGTGCTACCAGCCGGCGGAAAAGCTCGACGCCGGCCCCGGTCGGGATCAGGTAGGGTGATACCAGAGTGACCCGCTGCTGCGGTGAGCCAAGGGCCTCAAGCAGCTGCCGGCTCAGCAGGCCGGTCACCGGTGCGCGGTCCAATGCCTTCGCCGGATCGTCACTGACCATCACCGTCGGCGCCCATTCCAGTTTAAGCTGGCCTGTCAGCAAAGCCTGCAGCAGATTCGTGTCCTGAAGCGTTCTGAGATAGTCTCTTGCCTCGCGGCTTTTGCCGACCTGCTCGAGGGTGTTGACCACCGCCTCGGTGTCCGCCGCCGAGGGTTCCGCGAGAATCAGCTCCGCCGGATAGGACGACTGACTGTTCCAGTACAGGTCAAAATCATTGCTGACGTCGACCACGACCGGCCCCACCGCCAGCACGTCGAGATCCGCAAACAGTACGCCGTCGGTGGCGCCGAAATACTCATCGCCAATGTTGCGGCCTCCGATAATTGTGGCCTGGTTGTCGGCGGTGAAGGATTTGTTGTGCATCCTGCGATTGATCCGGACAAAGTCCGTGAAGTAGTTGACCCACTTGGGGTTCCGGACCACAAACGGGTTAAACAGCCGCACCTCGATATTGGGGTGGGAATTGAGTACCGCAAAGTAGCGGTCAAGGCCACGGATGCCGTTGTCGTCCATCAGCAGGCGGACGCGGATGCCGCGGTCCGCAGCGGACAGCAACGACCTCATCAACAGCAGCCCCGTGGTATCGCCCTGCCAGATGTAATACTGGATATCCAGCGACTGGTCGGCAGCCTCTGTAAGCAGGGCACGCGCTGCGAAAGCATCCATCGGATCCGCCAGCGGGTAGATGCCACTGGCTCCGGGATGTTCATCAACTCTTGAGGCGATGGAGCCGCCCAGACGGGTCGTGATGGTTTCTTGGGCGGGAATGGCAAGTGATGACTGGCGATTGTCGAGCGGGGGTAATCGAGCACAGCCTCCCGCCAGCATCAAGGTCGCTAGCAGGAAGACCGTCAACAGGGAGACGGAGAGTGAGGCAACGAGAGGGCGCGCAGGTTTCGCTGTCGGGACGGTCAGAGAACTCTCTCCGTGCAGGACCATGGCCGGGATCACTAAGAAAATAGCACGTTACGGCTATTTGTCGATGATCAGCCCGGAACCATGGTGCTAACAGCCCCGTACCGGATCAGTACCTGAGCAATGCAGAGCCCCAGGTGAAACCACCGCCGAAGGCTTCCAGCAACACCACTTCACCACGCTTGATCCGTCCGTCACGGACCGCGGCGTCGAGGGCCAGGGGAATCGAGGCTGCGGAAGTGTTGCCATGCTTGTTGACTGTCACTACCACCTGGTCCATCGGCATATTGAGCTTTTTGGCAGTCGCCGAAATGATCCTCAGGTTGGCCTGGTGCGGTACCAGCCAGTCAATGTCGGACTTTTCCATCTGGTTGGCTTCGAGGGTCTCATCGACAATCTTGCCGAGGGTATTCACCGCCACCTTGAAGACTTCGTTGCCTTTCATTTCGACAAAGGCTTCGCCAGCCATCACCCGTTCCAGACCATTTGAAATACCGCAGGGCACGTGCAGCAGTTCTTCGTACTGGCCGTCCGCATGAATGTGGGTTGACAGGATGCCGGTCTCTTCGCTGGTTTCGAGGACCACCGCGCCGGCGCCGTCGCCGAACAGCACGCAGGTGCCTCGGTCTTTCCAGTTGATGATGCGGGAAAATACTTCTGCGCCGACAACCAGGGCCTTCTTGCTGCTGCCGGTCTTGATGAACTTGTCCGCCACTGAAAGTGCGTAGACAAAACCACTGCATACCGCCTGGATGTCAAAGGCCGGGCAGCCGTGGATGCCCAGGCGGGCCTGCAGGATACAGGCGGAACTCGGGAAGATCTTGTCGGGCGTCGAGGTGGCAAAAACGATCAGGTCAATGTCACCGGCCTCAATACCCGCGGCCTCGATGGCGAGCCGGCACGCCTTTTCAGCCAGGTCAACGGTGGTCTCGCCGTCGGCAGCAATATGACGCTGTTCTATCCCGGTACGCTCACGAATCCACTGGTCCGTGGTTTCGACCTGTTGTTCAAGGTCTTTGTTGGTGACGACGTTTTCCGGCAGATAGGAACCGGTGCCGGCGATTCGTGCGTAGGTCATTCTTTATTGTCCCCAGGCGTCTCGGAGTATAAATAGCAAAGTAACAGATCTCCCCATCGTATACTCTGGAGCGCCCGAGGGTTATTAGCGATTTGTCAAAGACGGTGCCAGCGACGGTGCGAGAGAGAGTGTCTTCTGCGCCGGCAGACCATAGCGCTGCTCCCGGTAAAGCCACAGCGGCAGCAGGGCGTGGGCGAGCGCTTTGCGGGCGCTGGCTTGCGGTGCTGGCGCATCGTCGTAGGTCGTCCGGCCAAGTGCGGGATCATAGGCCCCGTAAAGTGGTTGCTGGTTCGGTCGCAACACGGTGACCTTGAAATCCTCGTCCATCCAGGCGTAGTAGTCGTTGAACTGCATCATGGCCCGCCCCGGACCCTCGGCGTCCCGGGTCAGATCCCGGCCAATCATCGGGTGTTCCCCGGCAATGCCCATCAACGACAACAGGGTGGGCCCGAGGTCGACCTGGCTGGCCAGTGTCTGCACCCGCCGGGGTTCTAAATCTGCACCCATGATCAACCCGGGAATGCGGAAGTTCTTGACCGGTACCAGGTCATCGCCATAAACCCGCGAATCGTGGTCCGCCACGATCAGGAACAGCGTGTTGTCCCAGTAATCGCTGCTCCGGGCCTCCCGGATGAATTTCCCGAGGGCATGATCCGCGTATCGGACCGCGTTATTGACCGTGTTTTTCTCGTCATCGACCAGGGTTACCCGGCCATCAGGAAATTCGTAGGGACTGTGATTCGAAGAAGAGAATACCAGGCGGAAGAACGGCTGGCCGTCTGCATCCAGCCGGGTCAGCTCTTGATGAGTCCGCTCGAACAGGTCTTCGTCACTGACGCCCCAGCTGCCGGCGAAGATCGGGTCCTGGAAATCATACTGGTCAACGATATGGCCAAAACCGTTGCCACTGAAAAAGCTCCGCATGTTATCGAAGTGGGCCTCGCCGCCATAAATGAAACCGGTATCGTAGCCCTGATCACTCAGCAACCGACCGAGAGTGAAGAACCCGGTCTGGGACAATGACAGCTTCACCACGCTGCGGGCGGGCGAGGGCAGGTAGCCGGCGACCACCGCTTCAATGCCGCGCACCGAGCGGGTCCCGGTGGCATACAGATTCTCGAACCACCAGCCCTGCTCCCGAAGCGCCTCCAGGTTCGGCGTCATCGGGCGGCCACCCAGCGACTCGACAAAGGTCGCGCCCAGGCTTTCCTCCAGGATAATGACGAGGTTCAGTGGCTTGGCTCTGGCAACGGACGGACTCTGGTAATGCAGTGTCGGATACTGCTCCGAGGTAAAGTTTGCCGAGGCCAGCCAGGGCGAGCTGCGAACCTCGTCCAGCACATCAGCCGCCGCCATGGTGCCGTAGCCTTCGTCGGCGTCCGCTTCGTGCTTGAGGTTATAGATCGCAAATGCGACGGACCACGGGGAGTTCAGGATGAGCGAGTTGACCAGGGCATCAGAGGTCAAGGCAAACATCGCTGGGTTTGCCGGCCGATGGTCTGTCGTTGAGCGTATCGCCATGAAAACGGCAAGCACAACCACGGGCCAGACAACGAGAGTGTTGCGATAGCGGGGGACGCGGGTTTCCTCCTGCCAGGGGTGGAGTAACCGGGATGCCAGCCAGGCCAGGATGATCGCCAGTAAACTGCCGAGCAATGTCGGGATCCGGAAGCCGTTCCACAGGGTTGCCAGCACCTCCCGGGGGTATTTGAGGTACTCGATGAACAAGCGGTTCGGCCGCACGTCATATTGCGCAATGAAGGTTGGTGTCGCCAGTTCGATAAACAGCACCATAAAGACCATGGCAACAGCCCAGACCACGGTGAACCGCTTCCAGAACAGCCAACTGTACCGGTGGGCCAGCAACGGCGCCAGGAGCAAGGGTACTGCCACCACCAGCCCGGCCAGAATGGCATCCACCCGCAGGCCATGGAGAAAAATCGTCGGCCAGACCTCCGTAGCCGCTACGCGTTCCAGTTGCCAGGCCACCAGCAACGTTCGGGAAACACCGCTGACCAGCAGAACCATCAGGAACAACGCCAGCAACGGTGCATATGCGCCCGACCAGCGCAACGACGTGTATAGCCGGAAGGCGAATCCCTCATTGCGGGAGCGGAAAGTGAGCGACATGGGTATCCTCAGGCTGATCGGGTCAGCCTGCAAGATACCCGTGTAGCCTTAATGCAAACTTAACGTGTCGGTCAGCGTCGATGTGTGGTGGCTCTTCAGGCGATGGCTGCCAGAGAGCTTGCGCAGGGCTACGTAAAACACCGGTGTGAGGAACAGACCAAACAGGGTAACCCCTATCATGCCCGCGAACACCGCGGTACCCAGGGCCTGGCGTACCTCTGCGCCGGCGCCGGTGGCCAGTACCAATGGCACAACGGCCGCGGTAAAGGTGATGGAGGTCATGATTATCGGCCGTAACCGCAGCCGGCAGGCCTCCAGTGCAGCCTCCGTAACACCCCGGCCCTGCAGTTCCAGTTCACGGGCGAACTCCACGATCAGGATGGCATTCTTGCAGGCAAGACCAATCAGAACCACCAGCCCGACCTGGACGAAGATGTTGTTGTCTCCGCCGCCGAACCAAACGCCAATCAGTGCTGAAAGCATGCACATGGGCACAATCAGAATCACCGCCAGGGGCAGCGTCCAGCTCTCATAAAGAGCGGCCAACACCAGGAACACCAGCAGGATGGAGAGCGGAAAGACCACCAGTGCCGCGTTACCCTGGGTGTCCTGCTGGTAGCTCAGGTCAGTCCACTCAAATGCCATACCCGCGGGCAGTGTCCGGTTAGCCAGTTCCGCCAGGGTGTCCATGGCCTGAGTCGAGGACAGCAACCGCGGGTCCGCTTCCCCGGCCAGGTCGGCGGCTGGGTAGCCGTTGTACCGCAACACCGGATCCGGTCCGAAGCTCTGACGGATATCCACCATCGAGCCAATAGGCACCATGGCGCCCTGATCGTTGCGGGTACGCAGGCGGGCTATGTCCGCTACACTGTCTCGGTAGGGGGCATCGGCCTGGGCAATCACCTGCCAGGTGCGGCCAAACCGATTGAAATCGTTGACATAGGTAGACCCGAGGTAGGTCTGCAAGGTAGCGAACAACTCCGTCAGCGGCACCCCCTGGGACTTGGCCCTGAGCCGGTCGACTTCCGCGTCCAGCTGCGGCACGTTGGACTGGTAGCTGGTGATGGGAAACCCCATGCCCGGCACCTGGGCTACCATTCCCTGCAGCTGGTTCACCGCATTCTGCAGGGCACCGTAACCCAGGTTGCCACGGTCCTCGATAAACAACTGGTAACCGGAGCCGTTGCCCAGCCCCAGGATTGGCGGTGGCATGAAAGAAAAGGCAAAGCCTTCCTTCAGGCTACTGATTTCCTGGTTGATCCGGGCATTGATTTCGCCGGCACTGAGGCTGCGCTCGTCAAATGGCTTGAGGGGGAAGAACACCACACCGGTGTTGGAAGTGTTGGTGAACTGCAGGGCATTCAACCCTGGAAAGGCCACCGCATTGGCCACGCCTTCGGTCTGCATGGCGATATCCGTCACCTGCTGCAGCAGCTGGTCGGTGCGCTCGAGGGAGGCACCCTCCGGCAACTTGACCCCGGCAATCAGGTAAAGTTTATCCTGGATCGGAATAAAGCCCGGAGGTACCAGCTTGAACACCAGACCGGTTCCGGTAAGTAGCAAGGCGTAGATCACAAACACCGCACCACGCCGGCGCAGGGAGCGGGATACACCGCGCTGGTACTGCTCTGCACTGGCATTGAAGAAGCGGTTGAACGGCCGGAACACCCAGCCGAACAGGCGGTCGATGATTCGGGTCAGCCGATCCCTGGGGGCATCGTGGGGCCTGAGCAGCATGGCAGCCAGCGCCGGTGACAGGGTCAGCGAGTTAATGGTTGAGATCACCGTGGAAATGGCAATGGTTACGGCGAACTGCCGATAGAACTGCCCGGTCACCCCGGACAGAAAGGCCATCGGCACAAACACTGCGCACAACACCAGGCCGATGGCAATGATCGGGCCGGACACCTCTCTCATGGCCTGGTGAGCCGCTGCCAGCGGAGTAAGACCGTCCTCGATGTTGCGCTCAACATTCTCCACCACCACGATGGCATCATCCACCACAATTCCGATGGCCAGCACCATTCCGAACAGGGTCAGGGTGTTGATGGAGTAGCCCAGCAGATAGAGCGCACCGAAAGTTCCGATCACCGATACCGGTACCGCCAGCAACGGAATAATAGATGCCCGCCAGGTCTGCAGGAACAGGGTGACCACCAGCACCACCAGCAGCACTGCCTCCAGCAGGGTCGCAATCACCGCCTTGATGGAGTCGCTGACGAAAACGGTCGTGTCGTAGACCGCTTCGTACTTTACATCTTTGGGAAACAGGGTAGCGATTTCGTCCATGGCTGCGATGACTTCATCGCGGATACTGAGGGCGTTGGCGCCCGGGGCCTGAAAAATGCCAATAGCCACGGCGTCCTTGCCATCGAGCTGGGAGCGCAGGGTGTAATCGCCGGCACCCATTTCCAGCCGTGCCACGTCGCCGAGCCGCAGAATCTCGCCGTTACTGCCGCGCTTTAGCACGATGTCACCGAATTCCTCGACGGTTTCCAGTCTGCCGCGGGCATTGATCAGGGTAAGAAAATCACTGTCCGGCACTGGCTCGGCGCCGATCTGGCCGGCGGATACCTGTACGTTCTGCTCCCGCATGGCGCGAACCACGTCGCTGGCCGTTAGTCCGCGGGCGGCAATCCGCTCAGGATCCAGCCAGGCGCGCATGGCGTAATCCCCACCACCGAAAATCTGGGCATCTCCGACCCCCGGAATGCGCGCCAGCCGGTCGCGGACATGCAGCCGCGCGTAGTTGCGCAGGTACAGGGTGTCGTAAGTGCCGTCCGGGGAGGTCAGGTGAACCACCATCAGGAAGGTGGGGGACTGTTTCTGCGTGGTTACGCCCTGGCGCCGCACTTCCTCCGGCAACCGCGCGAGGGCCTGGCTGACACGGTTCTGAACCCGCACGGTGGCATCCTCCGCGTCAGTACCCGGCCGGAAGGTGACAGTAAGCTGCAGTACGCCGTCGGAGCCCGCCACAGACTTGAAGTACATCATGTCCTCGACACCGCTGATGGCTTCTTCCAGCGGCGTAGCGACGGTTTCAGCGATTTCCTTGGGGTTGGCTCCCGGGTAGACCGTGCGAACCACCACTGACGGCGGCACCACCTCGGGATACTCGCTGACGGGCAGGTTAGGAATGGATATCAGCCCTATGGCGAGAATAATGATGGACAGCACCGCCGCGAAGATCGGCCGATCCACAAAAAAGCGGGAGGCATTCATCGTGATAACTCCCGGGCTACTGCCGCCACCTCGTTAACCAGGGCCGGATTCCGCATGTTGACCAGTTGCGGATCCACTTTCATGCCGGCGCCGAACACCTTCTGCACGCCGTTGACGATCACCAGGTCACCACTCTCCAGGCCTTCACGGATCACCAGCAGGTCGTCCACCTGGTGTCCTGTTTTTACCGGTCGTGGCGTGACCTGATTATTGGCATCTACTACATAGACATAACGGCGGTCCTGATCGGTCAACACGGCCTGGCGTTTGACCAATAACGCCTCGTCCAGCTCGGCCACGGGCATTTCAACACGGGCAAACTGGCCGGGCCTGATCCGGCCTTCCGGGTTGGCGAGCACCGCACGGTACTGCAAGGTGCCGGTTTCGGGGTTCAGGTGGTTGTCGACGAAGTCCAGTTCGCCCTGATACCGGCCACTGTCCTCATCCGCCAACGATATGCGCACACTCTGCGGCTGGCCGCTGGCGAGCAGCTGCTGACTGTTGAACGCCGACTTTTCATCGGCCTCGAAGTAGACATGTAGCGGGTCCACCGAGACCAGAGTAGTCAGCAGGCTCTGGTCCGCATTGGCAAGGTTACCTCGGGTCACCAGTGCGCGACCGGCCCGGCCGCTGACCGGCGCGGTTACCCGGGTGTACTGCAGGTCGAGTCTGGCTGTATCCAGAGCCGCCTCGGCAGCCTGCACCCGGGCGCGGGCGCTCATGAAGGCGGCATTGCGCTGGTCGTATTCCTCACGGGAGATGGCGCGGCTTTCGAGCAATGTCTTGCCCCGACCGGCTTCACTCCGCGCCAGTTCCAGCTGGCTGCTGGCCAGAGCGAGTTCCGCGCGGGCAGCCTGTTCACGGGCCTGGTAGGGGCGAGGATCTATCTGGAACAACAGCTCACCTGCTTGCACCAGCTCGCCCTCCTCAAAGGCCACTTCGTCAATATACCCACTGACCCTTGGTCGCAAATCCACGGTGTCCGGTGCAGCCACCCGCCCCGTAAAGGACTCCCAGAGCGTGACTGGCTCCGCTAACACTTCGGCCACTTCTACCTCAGGGGGTGGCGGCATGACTACAGCCTCATCACTCTGCGCTTTGCAGCCGGTCACCAGCCCAGCCACCACGCCTGTCAGTAAAACCGTAAGTAACGCCCCGGGTAACTCCCCGGGTAACACCTTGGACAACATCGTAGAAAACACCGTCCGAGCCCTGACCGGGTCGGCTCCGTTTACATTTTTTGCCGTCAGACTTTCCATGGTTTCTCGCTCCACTGTCGGGCCGCCTTGTGAGCATTCCCGGTTGCCAAGTAATCGGATGGATCACTTATCAAGTCGGTTGGGTGAAAACGAAATCGACACCGTGCTGGCCGCCTCTGATCAGGGGCAGGTCAAACAAAGGAATCGAGGTGTTGGCTATAGGTGAGACAGCGCGGCTTCGCCGGATCGGTTACGTTTTCCCAACAGGCCATCAAAATAAGGAGTGGGGCGAGTGCAACGGTAGCGGATTACTGCGGAAAGCTTGCCTGATTCTGCCGAAGGCCGGGACCGGACTAACCCGGTTGCCGGTTTCTGCGTGGTCATTGCCTGATCCTGCAGAAAATGGCTGAATACTCATACGATTCAGGTTGCGAAGGATTATACTGCCTGCCGCCAAAGGGAGAAGCACCGATGACCGCTACCATTCCCGGGATTTCCGGAACTCTGACTCTCAACCTGCAACAACAGCTTGCCCGCGTAATCGGTAAATGGGCAACCCAACAGGGCATTCAGCGTTCTGCGATCGATGGCGTAAACCTGATCCGTTGTGACCAGCCTTCCAGCTGTGGCTCGAGTGTGTACGAACCCTCCCTCAGTTTCGTGATTCAGGGCACCAAAACCATTCAGCTGGGCGACAGCGAGATCACCTATAAGCCGCTTACCTATCTGGCGAGCTCGGTCCACTTGCCGGTGCTGGCACGGGTCATCGACGCATCTGCAGAGCACCCCTATCTGGGGGCCTCGCTCAAAGTAGATCCTCAGGAAGTGGCAGATCTGGTGCTGGAACTGGGAGACAAGGCACCTCCGCTGGGTCCCCACGGCCCGTGTCCGCAAGTGGAGTGTGGCTTGTGTACCTCATCCATGGACGAACGGATGCAGGGAGCACTATACCGACTGCTCAGCCTGCTGGACTCCCCCGACGACATCCCCATCCTGGCGCCGCTGGCGCGCCGGGAAATCATCTATCGGACATTGATCGGCGAGATGGGATCGCGCATGCGCAAGTTTGCCTCTGCCGATTCCCAGTCGCACCGGATATCCACGGTGATTTCTGCCTTGAAAGATCATTACGCGGAACCCCTGCGAATCCGCGAACTGGCGGAAGCAGCCAACATGAGCGAGTCCACCCTGTACCACAGCTTCAAACAGGCAACGCGGATGTCTCCGCTGCAGTTCCAGAAGAAACTCCGCCTGCACGAGGCCCGGCGGCTGATGCTCACCGAGGGGCTGGAGGCGGCTACTGCCAGCTATCGGGTAGGGTATGAAAGCCCCTCTCATTTCAGTCGCGAATACAGCCGCCTGTTCGGCGCACCGCCCCGGGCGGACGTGAATCAGTTGCGGGGCGAGCACTCACCAGAGCCGGCATAATCGACACAACCTTTAATATTGCCAGTTGCTAATCGGTAGGCAACGACTATTATATTCGCGCCACTGACGAGAGCGAGAACAAGGTTGTGAGCAGATTATCCAGCGGTACCCACGATCAGTTGATCAGCCCCGTTCTGATTGCAGGCTGCATCATCATCCTCGTCAGTTTTGCCGTTCGCGCATCTTTCGGGCTGTTCCAGTTGCCGATTGCGCTTGAGTTCGCCTGGCCGAGGGAATCCTTTTCCCTGGCGATTGCTATCCAGAATCTGGCCTGGGGCATCGGACAGCCCATCTTTGGCGCCTTCGCAGAACGTTACGGGGACCGGAAAGCCATTCTGGCCGGCGGCGCCTTTTATGTGACGGGTCTGTTGTTATCTGCCTATGCAATTACCCCGGGGCAACACCAGATGCTGGAAATCCTGGTCGGTTTCGGGATTGCCGGCACCGGGTTCGGCGTCATTCTGGCCGTGGTTGGCAGGGCGACCTCTGACAAGCATCGGTCCATGGCGCTGGGGATTGCCACGGCGGCGGGTTCGGCAGGGCAGATCGTCGGCCCGCCCGTGGCGAATTTGCTGCTAGGCGAGATGCCCTGGCAATCTGTTTTCATGGCCTTCGCCGGATTCATCCTGCTGTCCATGGCCGCACTGGCGCTTATGCGGGTACCAAAGCAAGACAAGCCGACCGGTAGTGACGAACCCATGGGGGTAGTGATCAAACGCGCGGTCAGGGATCCGTCTTTTCTGTTCATATTTATCGGTTTTTTCTCCTGCGGGTACCAACTGGCGTTTATAACCGCCCACTTTCCGGCGTTTATCACAGAAATGTGCGGCCCCATTACCCCTGACAGCCTGCTTTATGTGCTGGGAGTGACATCGGCGTCGGGACTAGGTGCCATTTCCATCGCACTCATCGGTTTATTCAATATTGGCGGAACTCTGCTTGCCGGCTGGCTGGGTAACAAGTACTCCCGTAAATACCTGCTGGCCAGTGTCTACCTGTTGCGAACCCTGGTGTCGGCGGCGTTCATCATGACACCCATAACTCCCGAGACGGTTGTGCTGTTTTCTGTGGCAATGGGCTCGCTCTGGCTTGCCACGGTACCGCTTACCTCCGGCCTGGTCGCCCACATCTATGGTCTTAAATACATGGGCACACTGTACGGACTGGTGTTCTTCTCCCACCAGTTGGGCGGGTTCCTCGGCGTGTGGCTGGGAGGTGCACTCTACGACCTCTACCACAATTACACTCTGGTCTGGTGGGTTGGCGTGGGAGTAGGGGCCCTATCCGCGCTGATTCACCTGCCGGTCAAGGAGTACCCCTGGTCCGAACGCGGCAGAGTCGCCATTGCGACGTAAATAATAGATCAGCGATCAACGCCCTCATGTTATTCAGGGCCGCCACCTGATCGGATGAGCCCCCTTCAGCACGCCGTCTTCATCCCAGTCTTCCCAGCCAGTGAATGGGATAGGGGACTCGTAAATAAGCCCGGGCAAACGGTCGGCCCATGCTGACTTCTTCTGTTCGAGCTGTGTCCTGAATGTATCTTCTTCCTGATACTGGATTCCTCCTCCTTGCACGCCATAGGTGACCTGAGGTGCCAAGACATCGTAACCGACGTAAAAGAGGGAGGAGTGTATTGGCCACAACCACTCCACCATATTGCCGGCCCGACCAAAAGGCATGAACGCCTTCTCCGGCGAGCCTGTGGTCACGGAGCATATTGCTTTTCTGTCGTGAAAATGACCGCGGTTGTAACGACGACTACCGGAATATAGCCCTCCATAGACAAACACTCTGTCAAACCAACCCTTGAGGATCGCAGGCTGTGCATGCCACCAGAGCGGGAACTGGAGGATCAACAGGTCGGCCCATTCCAGGCGGGCAATTTCACGTTGAATATCGGAGGGTAATAGTCCGCGATCAAAGTGTGCTCGCTGCTCGGTCAAAATCGCGAAGTAGTCGTCATCCACCCGTTGTGCATAGTGGTCCGCACGTTCAACCGGGTCGAATCCCTCCCCATAAAGGTCAGCGAGCTTGACGACATGGCCTGCCTTCTGGAGGCGCGACTTTGCTACATCTGCCAGTCCACCGTTGAATGACGACCGCTCCGGGTGAGCCAATACGATCAATACATTCATAACCTACCACTCCTGTTGCATCCGTTTAACAACAGCCTAAGCTGTTCTTTGATAAACAGGAATTCCCCATTTTTAAGAGTCGTATTTGCATGAATGAACAGTTGATTCGCTGGGACGACCTTCAGATCGTCTGGGCCATTTCTCAAACCGGCACATTGTCTGGAGCGGGACGGCGGCTGAAGATCAGCCACGCCACGGTGTTTCGACGGCTTGCGAACATAGAGCGCCGGCTGGGGGTTGCGTTGTTTGAACGGTCACGTACCGGTTACATACCCACTCCCGCCGGAGAGGATCTTGTGGTCGTCGCACAGCGGGTGGAGGCAGATATCAAGGGCGCCGAACGCCGTCTGGCGGGACAGGATCTGAGGCTCTCTGGCAACATCCGTGTAACCACCACCGATACCTTGTATGCCAGACTCCTGGCGCCTGCATTTGCTGAGTTCCGAATGCATTACCCGGACATTGAACTGGAAATTGTCATCTCCAACCAGGTGCACAGCCTGAGCAAACGCGAAGCGGACGTTGCTATCCGCCCCACGCGGAACCCGCCGGAAACTTTGATTGGCAGACGCGTTGGAACCATCGACCAAGCCATCTACGGGCAAAAATCTCACTGGCAAGATGTCCCCACGCCATTGAATGCACTTTCGGACTACGGTTGGATCGGGCCAGACAAACATATGGGAGACATCGCACTTGAAACCTGGATGACTGAACGAGGTCTTGATGATCACTGTCACTACCGCGTCGATTCAATGCTCGGCATGCAAATGGCAGTACGGAATGGATCGGAGCTTGCAGTGCTGCCGTGCTACGTGGGTGATATGGACGTGCGTCTCAGAAGGCTGTCTAACCCATTGCCGGAGCTGGCAACACCGCTTTGGCTCCTGATTCATCCGGATCTGCGTCGCGTCAGCCGGATAAGAGCTTTCTCCCAAACCATGGCCGATCACATTCGCTACACCCTTCATGGGCAGGTTTGAGGCACCGCCAGTCCTTGGCAAAGATCCGATCTGACTGCTTGCTTTACGTGATCAGATTCGCGCCTGCGCTATAGGGATTTTCGGATAAAGTCGATGAATTCCCTGGCTCGTCGCGGCAAGTAACGCCGATCGGAGTACATCGCATAAATTGAGCGAGGCACCGGATCAGCATCCAGTTTCAGTTGTTGAAGTGAGCCATTTTTGAGGTCAGCGTTGACGTATGCCCGCGGCACCATCGCTATACCCAGGCCTGCCTTAGCCGCCTCAATGAGCATCATCGAGTTATCCGCAACCAGAGGACCTTCAACCTCAACGGCAATCGGCTTTCCTGAGCCGGTTGGCGACATGAACTCCCACTGGTTGGCATCTGAACTCAGACTGTAAACCAGACATTTGTGTGATCGCAGATGGGCAATACTTGTGGGCACCGTCGCGTTTTCCAGGTAGCCGGGCGATGCCACCAGTATGCGGTCCAGAGCACCCAGCCTGGCGGCTATCAGCGACGAGTCCTCCGGTGCTTCCACGCCCCTGATCGCCACATCAACCCCGCTGCCTACAAGATCTGTAAGCTGATCACTCATCTGCAGCCGGATAGACAACGACGGATTTTCTTTCTGGAAGCGAATGAATAACGGGCTGAGAACTGCGATGGACAAGGATACGGGGCTGGCGACGACCAGTGTTCCTGTGAGGTTGTCGGCGTCTGCGACAGCATCAAGTAACTCCCGTGTCTGCCCGGTGACTGAAACACAGTAGCGATAGAATCGCTCACCTTCATCGGTAAAGCTGATCGTCCGCGTATTGCGGTTGATGAGTTTGGAGCCGGTCCAGGATTCCATGTATCGAATGTATTTCGATATGACTGCATTCGAACACTGGAGCTCGTTGGCCGCAGCCGTAAACGAGCCCAGTTCATAGACTCTGCGGAAATACTCAACACCCTTGAGACGGTCCATGTCTGTTCCTCACCGCACACCACCAGTCGAAGATCGAATTATACAGGGCAGTGATATGCCGGCCACACCTTACAGCGGCTGAATCAGTTGTGAGTGGGGTTTACGAACCTTTACCATCTGCGACAACGGGTCTCGCGCACGGTCACGGTAGCCCAATGCAACTATAACCGCGCTCTTCAGATTCTCTTTCTCCAATCCCAGCGCGTAATCCAGAGCGGCCGGATCGAAACCCTCCATCGGCGACGCATCGACCCGCTCAACGGCCGCGGCGGCAAGGGTAAACCCAAGGGCGATATAGGCTTGCTTGGCCGCCCAGGCATGTTTCCGTTCTGCGGTTGCGAAACCGTTGATGGTTCCCTTGATGGCTTCGGAGAAGCCGTCCAGATCGGTAACGTCAAGGTCCCGCTCGCGGGCCGTAAGTTGGATGTATTGATCTACCGCGGCATCATCGATATCAGTCATGGTCGCAAAAACCAGGAGGTGAGAGCACTCCTTGACCTGGGGCTGTGGTGCGGCCAGTTCGTGGATTCGGGCAAGTTCTGAACGGTCGCTTATGAGTTTGATGGTGTACGGCTGTAGTCCGTAGGAAGAAGGCGCCAGCCGTGTAGCCGCAAGAATTCGGGAAAGAATCGACTCCGGAATCGATGCCCCGTTCATGCGTTTGGCGGCGTAACGCCATTCCAGTGCTGCCAGAAAATCCATAGTAGGCTACCTCGTAAATTTTGGGTGTATGTATGGGCTGTCAGCCTGGAAGACTGAATGATGGAGCCGTCGGTATCGACCACCGATTCGGGAATGGAGTTTTTACGAAACGTGTGCTGATCCATGGCGATGGATTGCGGAAGATGTAGGCAACGTCAGCTGGAGAACCCGTTATGAGTACCCCATCCGTAACTCCCACCTATCAGCCGGGTATCAAGTCCGTATTCCTGTTACTCGGCGTCGGCGTATTGATTGCTTTGATGCTGCCCTTAGCAAGGGCCGCCCTGGAAGATGGTGTAACCCCATTGGCCTATGCGTTCTGGCAGGCGCTGGGTGGTGCCGTCATCCTGGCTGCGTGGCTTCGGCGACGTTCGTCACTAGGTGTGCAGGGTAAATTTGTCCGCTACTTCGGGATCAGCGGGCTCACGGCAATTGCGGTCCCGAACGCCGTGGCGTTTGCTGTGGTTGCCAATATTGGAGCAGGCCTGACGGCCACGCTTTACGCGCTGCCTTCATTAGCCACTTACGCCATTGCCGTCACCTTGGGCATGGAACCCCTGAGAAAGAGAAAGGCGATAGGTCTCAGCTTTGGAGTGGCCGGGTGCGTCTGGATTCTGTCACCTAACCCAGCCGGCATCAGCCCGGATACGCTCCCGTGGCTGCTGCTGGGGTTGCTCGTCCCGCTGTCTCTGGCTATTGGCAATATCTATCGCACCGCTCACTGGCCAACAGGTGCCTCACCCGAGCAACTGGCCGTTGGCATGCTTTTGGGTGGCGCGGCGCTGATTTTCATGGTTGTTTTGATGGCCGGCGACGTACAGACACTAGTAGTGGAGGGCACTCGGCTTTGGGCAATACTGGTGCTCCAGTCGATACTGACGGCAATAGGGTACCGGGGTTTCTTCCACTTACAGCGACAAACATCGCCGACATTCCTGAGCCAGTTGGGATTCGTCATCACACCTGCAGGTATGTTGTTTGGGATTGTGTTCTATGGTGAATCCTACGGATGGGCCGTGTGGGGTGGGGTGGTGCTGCTTTTGACTGGCGTCGTGCTTGCCAACCTGCCGGGCCGGCAGTCCAGCAGTTACGGCGCTGATTAACAGTCGCCGTGAAGTGGGCACGATGAAACCTCCGGATGTGACACAAGAGTTATCCGCTTCTCGCTCGCGCGTCTCCAGGATCGTTCAAACCATCCGCTTCCGTCCCTCAGTCCGCCTGCGTGCCTGTTCAGAGTTCACGTAAACTGATTCGGTAAACGTCGCATTGGCATGCCCGAGTTCTTCGCTGATGTGACGGATATCGGCGCCGGCTTCAATCGCCTGGCTGGCCCCGGTATGCCGGAGATAGTGAGTCTCTGACCGGATCGCCAGCATCTGTTTGGCTTCATCGGTAAATCCCTCCCGCTCCATTCGGTCTGCCGCGGCCACCATGGCCTGCTCATAGATCCGCTGAACCTGTCGTTTGCCGATGGCATCCCCCTTATTGGACGGCAGAATGGGAGTTGATTCGCCGGGAACGGGCAGGGGGGATGGCAGTCCGAGGTGGACACGCCACCGTTTCAAGTAGCCCAGATAGGCGTCGGGTAATGTGACCTGGCGGGTTTTGTCGCCCTTACCGAAAACCGAATAGACCCAATAGGGCTCGCCATCCACGACCGTGCGCCGGAAATCACCAAAGGTCGGGGTCCGCATCTGGCTCCGGTCCACCGGTCGTGGGGCCAACTCACTGACCCTCAGGAAGAGGCTTTTCATCGTCACTATGACGAAAAGATGCCGTTCGAATTTCGCATTCTCACTTGCCAGTTCCGTCAGGGTTTCCAACAGGTACGACCATTGCCAGTCCGTGAGCCGGCGCACCTCCGCATCACGGTCCTGATTAAGGCTTGGCTTGGCATTGCGATCCCGTTTGCGAACATCAAGCAAGGGATTTCGCTGCAAGTAGTCCCGGTTTACCAGATACTTGAAGAACGTCTGCAGGGCGGTCCGGCTGGCATTCAGACTGGCCTGCGACACAGAGTAGGGGCCTTGAGCGTTTTTTGAGCGCTGCGCCATCGGCCGCCAGGCCGGGTTTGAACGTCGGAGGTCATCCTGATCGACAAATGCAGGATAGATTCCCGGGGAGACCCAGGCGGCCGGCGGGGTCTTGAGAAAGGTGAAATAACTGCTCACCGTATCGGTATCAACCTGGGAAAGCTGACGTCTCGCGATCAGCCAGAGGTAGTTCAGAAACCTCTGAACTTCGCTTCGAAATCGATTATAGGTGCCTGATACGTCGCTATATTTCACCAGGAACCGTTGGGTAACAAGGTAGTCTTGCTGAACAGAATCCTGATCCAGCGGCAGGGCGGCCAACGCAGCCCGCAAATCCGGATACAGCGCCAGTTCTGCCTGTTCGTGAATGAGTTCGGCTGTATCGAACAGCGGAAAACCGGAAAATCTGGCTTTTGAGTTCATGGAGGGGTTCTGTCTTTGTGGTCTGTCAGTTCAGGGTAATGCAATAGTGCTAATTGCCACGAAATGTCCAATACTCCCAAATATTGGACATTGCTTATATCGTCTTTAAATCAGTATGTTACCCTAATTATGCCTGCCCGTAATTCATCCTGACCCTAATTGTGACCCTGGATGCATAATCCTGAGCGCTGCTGATGGCAATTCAAGTGCGTGCTATTCCGGCACAGGACTCTCTGAACATATGACAGCCAGTTTGCGCCACGAATCCACACCCGCGACCCTTCATACGTCTCGATCGCGCAATACCGATATACCACCGGAAGCGACTGAGGATTTTCAGAGTGGGTGTTGGCACAAACAATAAACCATGGACACCGGCGAGCGTGAAGCAGAACGGCCAACTTCCGTTGGCAATGGATCTGCGATATGTCGGCGCTCGCTTGAACGATGTAAATCGGGGATGAAGTTCTGGGTCAGGTCTGAGATTGTTCCTGTGCAAGATTCCTGTTGGAGCACGATCACTCAAAACTCCGGACCAGGCTCACACGGTTCCCAGATAGCGTGGATTCTTCGGCTCTGTTTTCGATTCAATGGATCAGGCACTCCTGGATCGGTTAACGGCCATCCCGGGCGATGGGGTGCAGCTAGATGTGCCGCGCAGGTACAGCTGCGAGATGCTCGAATGCGGTTCCCTTATCCCAGGGCGCCCAATGCTGTACTGCGCATAATGTATATTATGTTAAATGCTGTATTCACCAACGAATGTCAAAGAGGATTTCCGGTAAACGAAAGCAGCGCAGAAGAATTGTATTTGCGGAAGGTTTTACGGTTTTTAACGTTTTTTGGTTCCGGAATTTACTAACCTGTTGAGCAAGAAAAGGATGCACCGTGACAGTTGATAAAAAACAATAACGTTTATGTCTCACGCCCGCCAGTAACAGCATGCAGCTGCCGGAGACACAAGGATCCCGCTATCGTGACCTATCCGGACGTTCCCATATCACCAAACTCCACCCCGGAAACTTCCTTGCCTTTTCCCTCTCTGGAGGGCGAAACATTGCTGGCGTACAACACGCTCGTCAGCACTCTATATCGCTGCCTGCATGACAATGCCGGTTTTCAGCCGTTCTTCGATAGCTTCCAGCAGCACTTCAAGGCACTTCAGGGTGGTATTCTGGGGCTCTCCACCAACCCCCAGCGAATGGTTTATGGTTGGACGTTTGGTTACCCGGAAGGCTTCGAAGAGTGGTACATCAACAGTGATCTGCCGGAACGGGATGAAGCTCTGACCCGATACGTCCAGCTTCCGCCTCGCCAGTTTGATAGTTTTTTGCGTGGCGACACCAGTCGCACAATTCTCGATATTCTGGGCCCGGAAAGCAGGGCCTGGGCCGAGCAAGTGGGAATGGGTGACAGTGCTGGCATGCTGGTTACCCGGAAGAGCGGCACCAACGTGGTTTTCATGGCAAATCGACACAAGGAATTCGGCCCCTACTCTGCCGACGAGCTGCTGCAGATGAACCTGCTGGCCCCCCATATTGAAAATGCCGTTGCTTTGCATATGAAGCTTTACGAGACGCGCAGCGATAACCAAAGCCTGGCGATGGCACTCAATCATGTGAAGAAACCGATAATTGTATTCAACGCGCTGGGCAATATTTCCCAGGTAAACGATGCAGCCCTGACTCTGCTGGACAAAAGCAAGGGGTTGTCCATTTCCGGCAACCAGCAGCTGCAAAGTGCTGACAGCCGAATCACGCGCAAGCTCCAGGACGCCATCACCACTTGTATCGTCCACTCCCATAAGGGCTTGCTCTCGCCGCAGACGGTATTTGCCATCAGCCGCGGTGAACGTATTGCTGTGTGTCTGACACCCCTGATTGCCGAGAGTGCGGAAAATAACGGGGTTCTGGCTGAATTGTTCGGTTTTGACGCCTCGCTGGATCCGGATCTGCCGCGACTACAGAGGCTGTTCCAGTGCACTCCGGCTGAAGCCGCCGTCGCCGCGGATCTGACCGAGGGATTGAGTGCCACTGAGATCGCCGGTCGAAAGCAGATTTCTATCCATACTGCCCGCCAACACATCAAGAACCTGCTGGCGAAAAACGGTTATCGCAAGCAGACCGAACTGGTGTCAAAGCTGGTAAGGGCCTTGGGGTAAAGAAAACGATGACACTGGAACTGCAAAATGAGCACTCCCTGATTCAGTCCCTGTATGGTGCCTTGACCGATCGGGAAGGTTTTCACGGATTTCTGGAAAAACTGATTGGCACAGTCAACGGCTGTGCTGCTCAGTTGCTGGTTGTGCGCAAGCACCCCTTGCAGATGGATCACCTTTGGTATCACGGACTCTCCGATGAGTTCCTGGGCTGGTACCTGGAAAACAACATGATTGCCCAGGATGTGGTCACCAATCACGCCATTAACCAGTCCCCCGGTCTGTTTCAGTCCGCCCTGCCATTGCTCCCGGATTTCCAGCCAGGCCAAGACTACTCGAGGTGGGAAAATGATCAGGATATGCTGGACTCCGCCTGGCTGGTCGTGGATAGCACCCCTACCCATACCTTCCTGTTGACCATCCAGCGTAAGGTGGCTCAAGGGCCCTATCGGGAATCAGAGCTGCAATCCCTTAACCGTTTGGTGCCGCATATCCGACAGGCCGTTCTGCTTAACCGCCAACTGGAATCACGAAGCAAAGCGACTTCCTCGCTGGCTTCCGTGATAGAAGTACTGCCCGATGCCACCTTTGTACTCGACAGTCTTGCTAGCGTTTTGTATTCCAACAAGACAGCCCGCAACCTGATTCAACGGGAACGCTGTTTGGGCATCCGTCATGATCGATTCAGCTTCGCAGAGAAAGACTTGCAGGCGGCTTTCTTCCGAACATCTGCCCAGGTGGTTCGCTCCAGCATGGGCAAGGAAAGCTATTCTTCTGAAACTCTGTTTCTCAAGCGAGAGGGCCGTACTCCACTGATCTTTGTCATACGGCCGATTGAAAGCAGTGAGTTGCTGGCCGGGGGAGCTCTGGTCACCGTGTATGACCAGGAGAATCGCGCCCTCACGAGTGCTGAGCACATCGCCGCTTATTTTTCGCTGACGCCCGCCGAGGCCCAGGTCTGCGAAAATCTCGTTGCAGGGATTGATCCCCAAGGATGTGCCGAACGGCTGGGACGCAGCGTTGCTACAGTACGTTCGCAGATCAAACAGATCTTTCAGAAGACCGACTGTTCGCGACAAGGGGAGCTGATCAGCCGGATTCTGTCGGCTTTGTTACATTAGTGGTTACGATAGGCAGAAAATAGGACTGGCGCACCCTTGTGGGCACGCCAGCCCTGTCAACCATCAGAAATGGTCAGTGCTCATTGTTGTAGCGGCTTCAGCTCGCTGACATAAAAGCCAAGCAGGCTTTCGGTATCACCGTCGATGTGCCGGAAATCCACCAATGCCCATTCTTTACCGTCACGAGTCTTGATCGGGGCAAACACCCAGTGCCCCGTAGAGAAATCGTCGGGATTAGTTTCTTCGTAAAGAAGCGTGCCGGTACCGGTATTTACCGACCAGAAATCGATAAGGGTAGACTCCTGGTCGTTCACATACAGGACAGAACCGGTGCCACCGGATTGCAGGGATACCTGAGCCGCATCGGCTTCACCCACCAGGTCAAACTCGAATTCCTTGCTCATTCCGTCAACAAAAACGTCACCGGTACGCTCGACAATAATCGTGCTCTTATTGCCTGCCAGGTCGCTTAGCTCCACATTGAAGCGACCAACCCGGCGAAAGGCAAATCTGTCCTCACCCGCCGGCGTGAACTGCAGATCTCCATAACCGGTCAGTTCGGTCGCAGCACTGAGCCCTCCGGTGCCGCTGCCATCGTATAATCCGCCAGGACCGTCTGTTTCCTCTTCGATTCCGGTAACCAGGAAACTCCCATCGGCTAAACTGTAGGTGCCCCATTCGGAGGAAACCGCCACAAGATCGGTACCTTCGTACACTGCGCCATTGGTGTTATGGGCGATCACGTAGTGGCTATCATCAAGAACGGTCAGCACGTTGAAACCATCCCCTTCTGCCAGATACCAGGCGCCAATATAGGGGTTGCCGGAGTTTTTGACGGCCTGGAAAGGCGTCACCGCGCCCTCCTCGCTGGCAAAATGTAACTCGTCGCCCACCAGTTGCACGTTCTCCACGCAATCCCCGAGCCCAGGACAAAGCCCCCCTTCGCCACCTTCAGATTCGCCGATCACGGTGATATTCAGCGCCCCGGTTACCGGATCCCAGGTGTAGGTGCCCCACTCTGCAGTTGCCGCACCCTGATCATCATTGCCATATTTATGGGCAACGATGTAGTGGCCGCCGTCCAAAAAGGTCAGCACATTGATTTCTTCGCCATTCGGGCCCTGACCATTGCTGCTTTCACCGGCGGGTTCGACAAAGATCCAGCTTCCGCGCAGGTCGGCCTGCTGAGAAGCATAGAAATGGGATTCGGCATCGTCCGCACTGATCAGCGTTTTGTTCGTAGCAATGGCCACCTCATCGGCAAACTGGGTTTCAAACGTGGCAGCGGGTTGATCCAATACCAGCACGGCATTTTCCAGCGCCTGGTGGGTGCCATCGGTGATGGCAATGCCGTTATCCGGGTTGCCATCCTCGTCCAGACTTTGCAGCAACCGCAGGATATTGGTCAGCTGGTCTGCGGAACTTCCGCCATCCGTCATGTCAGCTGGTGTGATACGCCCGGTTGCGGGTACAGGCGGCAACGCAATACCCCCGATACTGAAGGTCACCGTTTCACCCTCAACGTACTCATATTCGCCCAGTGCGCTGGTGTACCCGCTCTGCGTTGCAGTTTGATATTGAATATTCGCGACTGCACTGTCGGTGAACACACCGGTTCTGGTGACTTCCGTGGGTGAAGGCGGGGTCGCCGGTTCGCCAGACGGCTCGTCAGAGGACGAGCCGCCACCACCACAGCCACTGAGTACCACTGCCAGGGCCAGCGAACCGAATTTGAATGCTTTCATATTTCCTCCAGATATCGAAACAATCGGAGGTAACAGGAGAATATTTTTTTATGCCCTCCGCATCCCCCAAATTGGGTATGCGGAAGGTTCCGGACACTTTCATTACTGTCCACGAATGCGGACATCCCTGTCCTGAAATTCGGACATCCATGTTCAGTCAGCTGGACAAACGACCCACGTTCAAATCGCTTTATCCGATAACATCATTAGCTTATCGACGTTTCTCAAGTCTGGCTCGAATTTTGAATGTTTGTGAGATGCAACTCCCGGGATTCTCCGGAATCCGGAAGAGAGCAGCCCGCAAGGGCTGTTTGTTTCATCAAACTCCAATAACAACAAGGATCATTACATGCGCTTGCTCATGCTGAGCCTCTTCCTGTTAAGCCCGTTCTGTTTCGGTAAGACGGTCGTCATTATCGAAAGTTATCACAGTGACTATAAATGGGATGCGGACTACATCTCCGCCATCAACTCGGTATTGGCGGAAGATCACGAAATTCATATTCTCGAACTGGATACCAAGCGCCTGCCCAGGTCTCAGTGGCCGGAAAAAGTGGCGGAGATACAGCAGGCGGTAACCGTGATCCAGCCAGATATTGCGATTCTCGGGGACGATAATGCGTTTTCGTTGATGGCCGGTGATCTTGTTGAACGGCAGGTTCCGGTGGTGTTTTTCGGGGTAAATGGCGGACCGCAACAACACCCGCTGCTGAACCACCCTCTGGTTACTGGCGTTCTGGAGCGCCCTTTCTTTGGGGAAAGTATCCGCCACTTGCGGAAAATTCTGCGGCCCAGCGATCGCTTCCTGGTGCTGATGGACGACTCTCCCACCATGCGCAACGCAGTCAGCGAGTTTTTCGGGGAAGCACGGCAGGCGACACTCTACGGATCCCGACTGGACATCGTTCTGACCAACCAGAAGGACACCTGGTTACAGGCGGTATTCAGCGCTCACGAACGCTTCGATGCGGTCATCGTGGGCACCCACCACACCATCAGGGATGCTGCCGAGAACTATGTTTTGCCACAAGATCTGATGGCTCAGGCGTTCGCCCGGGCTCAAGTGCCTATTTTTTCGTTCTGGGATATTTTTATCGGCAAGGAGCAAGGGATTGGTGGTTTTACGGTATCCGCATATCAGGAAGGTCTTACCGCAGCCCGTGTGGCTTCGCTGATATTAAACGGCGTTAAACCGGACAGCATACCGCAGCTAAAATCCTTGAGCGGTCATTACGTGTACAGCACCAGTGGCATGAAACATTGGAATCTGAAACTCTCCTCGCTGATTTCCAGCCAGTCGAGCTTTGTCGATTAAGGGCCCAACCATTGCGCCCGGGAGCAAGATTCGGATGGAAACCTGGTGCCGAGTGAGGTCTCATAGGGCTATCAGATAACCCATTGGTGACCGAAGGTGAACCATGCCGATAGCCAAGCCTAAGCCCTCTGAAAAGCATATACCGGACGCAGATCCTGCACGAGAGCGGTCAGGCCGGGACCCACAGGTTACGGAGCTGATCGGGATTGCCCGTCATATCGAGGCACATTCCGATCAGCGCCTGACTCTGGCGACGCTGTCAGGCATGGCCGGCCTGTCGCCGTCCCGGTTCCAGAAAGTGTTCAAGAACGCCTTCGGAGTTTCGCCGAAGGCGTACCAGGATGCCATCAGGATGCGGCTTTTCAAGCAGGCCCTGACCAGCGGCGGCAGCGTGACGGATGCCATTTTTGAGTCCGGTTTCAGCTCCGTCAGTCGTATTTACGGTGAGCGGTCACGGACGATGGGGATGGCGCCGAAAACCTATCGTTCGGGTGCACCCGGGGAGCACATTGTTTATTGCAGCCGCCCTACCCGCCTCGGCCTGTTGCTGATGGCGGCTACCGCAAAGGGAATCTGTTTCGCGCAGTTCGGGGACTCGGAACAGGCGCTGCTGGCCGCCCTCGCGGCAGAGTTTCCGCGGGCAACCCTGATGGCATCTCCGGCAAAAGATGCCCCGGAACTGGACGCCTGGATGATCGCACTGGATCGGCACATCAGCGACGGTGCGCCACGGCCAGAGCTGCCGCTGGACATGAGGGGAACCGCATTCCAGGTGAAAGTTTGGCAGTTTCTGTTGAGTATCCCGGAGGGTGATGTGGTCAGTTATCGCCAGGTGGCCGAGAACATCGGTAATCCCAGGGCAACCAGGGCTGCGGCCTCCGCCTGCGGCAAGAACCGGATCGCGGTCCTTATCCCTTGTCACCGGGTATTGCGCGGCGACGGTGGCCTTGGCGGTTACCGCTGGGGTCTGCAACGCAAGACGGCGTTGCTCGAGGCGGAGCGCAAAAACCGGCCGGACTAGGTCAGCAGTTCTTCTACCCGCAACACCTCCAGCTCCAGCCGCCGTTGCACAATGTGCTCCTGCATAACGGCGAGCTCTTCAGACTCCAGACGGGCCCGCAGTTCCGCCAGGTCGCCACTGCCGCTTCGCTCCTGCACATGTTGCAATTGCTGCAGTGCCGCGCGCTGGTTCTCCCGATGCCCCCGATGCCGGCCAGTTCAGCGGACATGGGGATTTCTCAGGGTCAGGTCGTAAACGTAAAGGTTGTCGGGGAAGACCGCGTCCGGCTCCTGGTGGTAGGTAAGCTCAATGTACTGCTGGTCATTGCGGGACAGCGTTTCAACCTCGTTGACAATAGCCTGCAGCCAGGATGCCCGATCTATCTCCAGCCCGGTCGCAGCCAGTGCCTCGGATGCCCGCAGCTCACCGCGGCCCAGCCCGCCTTCAATCACCGTCTGGATGAGTTCCTCGATTGCACTGTCGACAGGGTCTTCTTCTTCCTGGATGGTTTCTCCGTCTATGTCGAAATCGACGGCCTCTACGGCCCGGGCGCCGGTATTAACCGGCGCCTCCGGGGGCAAGGTACGGGCGGAGGCCGCCAGTTCAATGAGTTCCAGATCGTCGGCGGGGTCGTAGATGTCGCCAAACGAACGCATCAGGAACGGGCTCACCGTGTTCAGTTCCGGCGGGCAGGCTTCCAGGTCCAGATGGTCGATCGACGGCACAAACCCGCGATGGGTGACAAAGTGCGCCTCGAACGCGCCAATCAGCCGACTCAGCCGTTGGTCCTCCCGCATCCGCACCAGCAGGATACGCAGCTGGTTGAGGGCGTAGGACAGGTTTTTCTGGCATTCTTCGAGGGTTGCCGGCAGGTGCTTCAGTAGCAATCTCTTGAGAAAGGCATCGCTGCCAGCCTGGTCGGCCAGTTCCCGGATGCGGAAGCTGTCAAACAGGGTAATCAGCCGCCCGGCCCGCTCAATGACCTGCTCGTTCTTGCGAATCCGCAACTCCAGGTCGGTGATATAGGTGAACCCGGTGTTTATGTAGCTGGAAAAAGCATCGGTTGCGCTGCGAATATCCTCGATGACATCCGCCAGGCATTCCTTGATTTCGCCTTCCAGGCGCTCGATGTCGCTGAGCGCGCTTTTCTGCTTGGCTGCTTTGTATTCATCGAACAGCTCGTTAAGCTGGCGCCAGAGGGCATCGACCTGCTCACTGGCAAATCGCCGCCGGTCCGATTCGGTGATGTGATCAAGAAACTGCACCAGGACCTTCTTCAGCTGGAGATCCTCGCTCTCGCCGATACGCCAGACCAGGCGGTGGTGCTCCAGGGTTTCGATCAGCCCGAGGTTTTCATCCGCATCGGGAATCCGGTTGCCATTGCTGAGGTGTGCCTCAAGGATGGCCTCGCCATAGGTCGCCAGTGCCCGCAAAGTGGAATGGGCGTCGTGTGACCGGGCCATCAGTGCAGCCTCATCTGGCTGTCTTCGTCCGCATCATCGCTGCGGATGCCTTCATGGGACTGGATGTAAGTCATGGCATCGTAGAGCCAGCTCCATTTTGCGGTGGCACGGTACAGGCTGCCACTGGTCCCCAGGGGCTTGAGGTAGCCCGCTTCGACCAGCCGGGTCATCACTGCGCGGATCTGCCCGGCGCTGTCGGAGCGCTTGGAGCGGAAGAAATTCTTTTCGGTCAGCGAGCGCAGCCGGGTTTCCAGCGTCGGTACATTGGCGATCCGCTCGAGCATGGCGCCCTCGGAGAGTTTCTCCCCCGGCAGCAACGGCCGCTCACTGGACTCCAGCACCATCACCAGGCGCAGGAACTGAACCAGCGCCTCGAGATTGTTGGCAACTTCACGGAACTGCTGACGAACAGCCTCCCGGGCGACCGGATCGGAAACATCGAGGTAGGCACAGACCCAGGCGTCGTGGGCACTGGTCTGCCGCAAAGTCCGATTGAGTTGCCCCAGAAAACTGTTCACCTTGCGCTGGTGTTCCGGCAGCAACAGGTAGTTGTAGATGTCGTCGTGGCTGAATTCGCAGACCACCTGCCCTTCCAGTAAAACGGTAACAGCGCGCTCAAAGAGTGGATTACTCGACATCGGTTGCCTCCCCGGCGGTTACAGCCCGGTCGCTGCTCAGACCGGCAAACAGGTTGGAGCGGGTGGTGGTTGCACGGGCCGACTCATAGGTGTGAACCCGACCGTTTTTCAGGGATATCTTGTTCTCGAAGAACCGGCGAAGTGCGCGGTCCAGCTTCGGACAGGCAGAGATCATCGTCAGATTGTTGTGCTCAAGCATTTCCGCCAGGCGGGCAATATTGTTGTCACTCAGGGTGCCCAGCTCATCGATGGGCCAGGTAATCCGGGTGCTGAGATCCGGGCAGAGGTAGCGGGTCAGCCCCATGAAGACGGCCATGATCGCGAGATAGGTCAGGCCGGTGGAGCTGGCCGACAGGAAATCCGCATCGGTGCGGATAACCACCTTGCGCCCGTTCTCCATCATTTCCAGGTGCATGTCGACCATGGACTCGATACTGTCTTTCACCCGGGCGTCACTGAGGGTATCGGTCACCAGCTGGAACCGCCGCAACAGCGCTTCGCTGGGTAAGTCCCGCTTGTGGAGCTGGCCCCAGTCATGCCAGGCGTCGACAAACTCTTTCAGGGGTTGCCAGGTTTCGTCCTCGTAAATGCGCGGGTGCAGTACCACGCGGATGTCGCTGAGCGAGTCGATTTGCTGGTCGGTGTTGATCTTGCGCTTCAGCAGGCTGGAGACGGATTTCACTTCGCTGGCCATCACCTCCAGGCCTTCAAAATACTTCACCAGGCTGCCGGCTTCCGACATGAACTGGTCCACCAGGGCATGGCGCAACTGGGGAATGTCGGTATCCAGCAGTTCCCGCAAATCGGGAACCCGGGCGAGTTTGAACGCTTCGTCGTGTTCAAATACCTCGTCCGCAAACCGGTCACGCCGGTAAGCGCTCAGTTTTTGCCACGACTTGTGGATCTGGGTGTTGTGATACTGGTTGAGCACGGCGGCCGCCCGGTCAAAGGTGGCCACCACCTCGCGGCGGAGCTGGTCAAGTTTCTGGTGCGCGCTCTGGAGTTCCCGGGTCAGGTCTTCCAGGTTGCCGGGGAAGCCTTCGCCGGTCATCTCACCGGCAATCCCGGCAATCCCGCCAAAGTGGCGCAGTACGCCCTCGGCTGCTTCGATGCGTTCCTTCAGCTGTTTGATAGCACCGCGATGCTCCTCCACGACTGCTTTGAGCTTAACATCCTGTTCCTTGTAGGCTGCTTCGCCCGCCTCCCGTTGCCGGGTCAGCGTGGCCAGTCCGGATTCCGCAGCATTGGCCTGCTCGGTCAGACTTTCGACACCGGCCCACTCGCGTTTTCTCCAGGCCTGATACTCCCTGACCAGATCCTCGGACGCCACAACGGCATCCACCGTTGCCTGAAGTGCCTCCAGTTGAGTACGGGATTGCTGGACAACCTTCGGGTCGATGCCGTCTTCCGCCAGGCGCTGGTCATGGACCTGCTGTTTCTGCTGCAGGCGGCTCTTATGTTCCTGTAGCGCAGAGGCCATCATCTCCGAAATCTTGTCGATATCTCCCTGGAGATCGGCCTCTTTTTCCGACCAATGTGCCCGCAGATCCATTAGTTGTTGCTGGAACTGCGCCTCTACCGCCGTGATGCCGGCTGCAGTTTCTTCATCAAAGGCCTGCAGCTTGCTTCTGGTAGCCTCGTATTCCCGGGCGAACTCTGCGACGCGCCGTGACAGTGTTTCCGCAAGCCGGGCCTTGGTGCTTTCCAGCCGGGTCCTGGCGTTGTCCAGGGTGCGTTTAATAATGGTAAATTCCGTTTCCAGCCGGTCCAGGGCATCGGACCGGGATTTGTAGGCCTCCTGGCGACGCCTGGCATCCCGCTCGGTTTCCGTGCGTTGCTTCCAGACCTGTTGCCGACGCTCATCGAGGGCCCGGCCACGGGCCTGCAATTCTTCCTCCGAAGCCGCAAATTCCGGTATCGGCAGTTCCCCGATCTGAAGCGACCAGCCCATGACGGTATGGCGTTGGCCACCCGTCGCGTCCCGGGAGGAGAAAACCGGGGCAAGATCCTTGCGGTGTAACAACGCAGGATCAATGACCCTGGCGATGGTCGTCCCCCAGGCGGGATCCTGGCTTCTCAACTGCGATAGCCAGCTGCCGTCTTCCGGAGCGATTTGCCGCTGCAGGACATCAAACTCCTGTTCCAGTCGCTGCACCGTCTCGTCCATGGTGGCAACCTGGTCCTGTGCGACTTTCCAGTCCCGCTCAGCCTGGTCCCGTTTCTTCACCGCTTCCAGCCGGTTTTCATTAACCGTGGCGACCTGCTCATCCGCCACTGCGACGGCCGCTTCCGCTTCCGTGATCTGCTGCCGCTCATCCGGGGTCTGGCTCGGGTTATCCCGTAACGCCATCAGCCGTGCCTCGTCACTGGATAACGCCACCCGCTCCGAGGCCCGGGCCTCCTTGTAGCGGGAAATGGCGTTCGCCTGTTCGATTTCGACCGCCTTGAGCTTCTGTTCATGCTGGTGGCGAGCGTTTCTCAGTACCTCCTCCGCACTGGCCCGCTTATCCCGGCGCTGGCCCTGCAGCTTGTCGAACTCCCGCTCGGCCTCTGCACGGTCACGCTCGAATTCACCTTCAAGCCGAGACACCTTGCCGGTCAGTTGCTCATGGTCTGCCCGGGCCGTTGCCAGCCGCTGGCGATAATCGGCCAGGTTACTGAAGTCCTGGACTTTGGCGGGCACACCTGCGGTTTCATACTGCTCATTCTGGTGATGAAGCTCGGTCAGCTGACTGTCCAGTTTGCTGAACTCATGCTTTTTCCCGACAATCCGGCGGGAGAACTCGCTGTCTGCCTGCGCAAAAGCCTCGCGCAGGTTTTGCCGCTCCTCGTCCAGGCGATCCCTCTCGCGGGTCAGTTCCGCCCGTTTCTCGTGCGCCTCTTCAACCGACGCCTTCAGATTGGCAACGGTTTTGTCGGTCTGCTGCAATATGGCCAGTCGTTCGGCGTCCTTGCGCAAACAATCGCGAATCTTGTCCTCTTCCCTGGCAAACGCGGCGAGACTGCGGATATCCGCAATGAGGTCCTTGCGGTCGATGGCGCGGGGCCGGCTATGCTGGTGAATGTTCTCGAACTGGGTTTCACAGATCATCGTCTTGAAACTGCTGAGCAAACGATTTTTGTTCAGCACCACATGGGTGAGCCTTTCGATATGGCTCATCTGGGTGTCCCGGTTGCCCAGTCCGAAATCGGCGGACAGCGCTCGCAACCAGCGGGCGTCGGCCGGCAATCGTTTTAACAGCTTCTGGTTACGCTGGATGATGGCACGGTAGTTGGTAATGGTATCGATGATCTTCGACACCGTTACGCCCTGCTGACGCAGCCCCGCGAAGATGTCATCGGCACTGGCGCCGGACTGCATCAGCGTTCGGATTTCCGGCGCAAAAAAGGTCTCTTCCGCCGAACCGTTAACAAACCGGTAGCAGGGTTTGCCCTGGCTGTGGCGGAACATCACCGCGCAGCACAGGCCCGAGTAACGCCGGTATTCAAAGATGATCAGACTCTGGAAGGTGGGCAGGTAATAGTCGAGGAACGACAGCTTGCCCGAAGCCTTGGTCACAATACGCTCGGGTTCCTCGCCGAAGAACGCCGGCACCAGCGACAATACGGACGTCTTACCGGCACCGTTGACCCCGCCAAGGTGGGTCCGTTCCCGACATTCAATCCGGATGGTGCGACCTTTTACCTGGTCAAACGAGTGATGAAGAATAATGCTCTCAAGTCCGAAGATTTTGTCGTGGTCAGACAAAACGGTGCTCCTTGGCAGAGGGATACGTGTTGCGGGAAAACGCGACAGTATACAACAAGGACTTCGAACTGACGGGGTTCTTGAGCCGTCTTCACTTCGCCAGGGTAGCGATATCCTCCAGTGTATTGTGCTCGCATTCCTTCTGTGCCAGGAAGCTGTCGGAGGAGTCTACGAGGATGTTGTCATCCCGCATGAAGCGGCGCCCGAGCAGTGCCGGGTAGGTAAAACGTCCACGATCGGTGAGTGAGAACTGGGTTTCATGGACACTGCCGCCAATGCAGAACTCCATTCGCACCACGTAACGGCGCTGGGAGTCGGCACCCTTTCGCTTGATCAACACAGTGCGCTCGATGGGCCGTTCGAACTCCAGCACAACGCCCTCTACCACGCTATCGTCTTCTTTGCCGCTGTCCTTCCGGTCGTTGCCCTCCTCCTGGTCCTTGTGGTCTTCCAGGGGAATCTGGAAACTGACCCACTCTTCATCGCCCCGTGTGAATGGCTCTACGTTTACGGCATGCAGTGACGACGTCTTGGCTCCGGTATCCAGCCGTGCTTTCAAACGCAGGCCGGTGTCCTGGAGGACTATCCACTCCACAAAACCCATGGTTTCTGCAGGGCGCTTCTGGTCTTCTGCGGCAACGGCTGCACCGGACACCAACAGGGTCGCCGCCAGGGTAAGGGTGGCTATCCTTCTCATTGGATCTCCTTAGTAGTCTTTTGCAAATTCAACAAGTTGAGGGAAAAACTTAAGAAATCGCCGCTCCAGTTCACGGTCGTTCTGGCGAATCTCGGCGATCGCGCCCCGGAAGCTGTTGGCAAAGCGGATACGCCCGGCAATCCTGTCGAGGGCATAGCCGATGTTATCCATCTCCCGATAGGCGCCAAACCAGTCGTGACTTACCATGCGCCGGGTTACCGTGATCATGGCGTCCGGCATCAGGTGCTCACTTTCCTGGAAATCCTGGTAGACACCACGGATAAAGCGGTCGTTATCAGCACTGCTGAAGCGATGCCAGTGACGCAGCAGGTAGTGATCGTAGAGCACATCCAGGGCAATACCGGCAAAGCGGCGCCGCTGCGTCGAGAACAGTTCCTTGCTGGCCAGTACCTCGGGATGCTGATCGGTGAAGGCATCGACCGCGCGATGATGCCGCAGGCCACGCGCTACCGGGGCCGGGAGCTGTTCGGGCCGGATGCCACGGGCGAAATCTCCGAGTACGCTGCCAATACGCGCTTCCCGGGAATCGGGGGCCAGGAACAGATGTGCGAGGTGGTTCAAAGCAGAAATCCGCAATTGAGGCAGTGGCAGCCCCGGTCATCTTCCGACGTTGCCACTGCACTGATCATGCCGGTCAGAAGCTGAAGGTGACGCCCAGGCCGAGGCCGTCGACCGTGACACCGTCCTTGTCGTAGTAGCGCATGTACTCGACGTTACCGGCAACCTGAGGTGCTACATCCACATTCAGGCCAATGCCGTAGGAGACATCGGAGTCATCGTCAGAAACCGAACCTCCGGGGCCGGATGCCTCCAGTTCAAACCGGGTGAAACCGAGGATGACGTAGGGAGTCATGGGTGATTCGTTGACCATGTTAAGCGTGGCGTAACCGCCGAAAAAGTTGTCGGCAGACACTTCCACGCCACTGATGGTGTCGTCATCGACGCCAAAACCTGCCCTGGCCTCAACACCGAAGAACGGCGTTACCATGGCCCCCACCTTGCCAGACAAAGTGCCGAGATCGGCATCGACAACATCATCATCGATATTGACGAATGTGTAGTTCACGCCGCCGTACAAGCCGGCACCGCCGGACTTGTAGATATCTTGAGCCATCACGGGCGTTGCCATTGCCCCCAGCGCCGCGGCACCGAGAAAAACCGGAACGTATTTGTTCATACTTCACCTCTTCCTGTTGGCTGTACTGCTTGTTGGTATTACGTCCATGGTTCTAAGTTGCACCAATACAACTCGCGGTGCCAGAGCCCCGAACGTAATTTACGCTGAATTTACCAAGCTTTAATCTGCCGGCAACCAGTCACTTGCGTCTTCCGGCGTATCCATTCGCCCCCATTCTGCCGCCCTTGTCACCCCGCTCCCGTCAATCTGCCGGCAAGTCCGGGAAGTTGCTGCAAGCCCCTGTTTTGTTGCGAAGCCTTTATTGCGAATCGCAGGCACCGCATGTATTCTGACGCTCGTCTCACTGTTCAGCCGGTTTGAGCGTCTCTTGAGAAACCTTTACCCCGTTATTTATATTGTCAGCGTCATGTTCGTGCTGCTCAGCATCTTTATGACGCTGCCGGTCATCCTGCTTGCCGGATCGGTTAGCCCCAACGCCACCGCGTTTGCGGAATCCGCCGGCATTGTGCTGGGCGCCGGGCTCCTCGGTATGCTTTTTACATACCGTAAACCAAGAGACCTGAAACCGCGGTACATGTTTGTACTGACAGTATCCAGCTGGCTGATTATCTCCCTGATTGCCTCACTGCCTTTCTACCTCAGTCATCAGGGGATTTCCCTGGCGGATGCGGTGTTCGAGGGCACCTCAGGCATTACCACCACCGGGGCGACGGTGCTGACCGGCCTCGATACCATGGATCAGGACCTGCTCCTGTGGCGTTCTATCCTGCAATGGATCGGTGGCATCGGCATCATCGGCATGTTCGTTGCCGTACTCCCCTTTCTTCGGGTTGGTGGCATGCGGCTGTTTGCCACCGAATCCTCGGAATGGACCGACAAGGCCCTGCCGCGAATGAAAACCCTGAGCCGTGGCCTGCTCGTGGTGTATGTAGTGTTCTCCGTCGTGGCAGTGCTTACCTACTGGCTCTCCGGAATGTCCCTGTTCGATGCCTTCAACCACGGCCTGACCAGCATCGCCACCGGAGGCTATTCCACCTCTGACCTGTCCATGGGCAAGTTCAATTCCGATCTGATCCTGCTGGAAGCAAGCCTGTTCATGATGATCGGCGGCATGCCGTTTTTCCTGTTCGTGCGTGAAATGCACGGCCAGCATGGGGTTATCTGGCGTGACCAGCAGGTGCGGCTGTTCATCACGATTCTGCTCCTGGTGCCGTTCTTCCTCACACTGTATCGCTGGTACGTTGCGACGGGTGACTTTGATCCGCTGCACGGCTATATCGCCACCCTGTTCAACGTGACTTCCGTGGTAACCACCACCGGTTACGCTTCGGAAGACTACGCTGCCTGGGGCCCGCTGGCCTTTGTCACCTTCTTCTTCCTGATGTTTGTCGGCGGCTGTTCCGGCTCAACCTCCGGTGGCATGAAGATTTTCCGTTTCCAGCTGTCCCTGATCATTCTGCGGGAGCAGTTGATGCGACTGCTCCACCCGCGGGCCGTACTTACCCGAAACTACAACGGACGCGCCGTCAGCGACGAGATTATCTCGTCGATGATCGCCTATACCTTTATCTTCCTGATCTGCTTGCTGGTGATTACCGTCGCACTTGCCAGCATGCAGCTGGACTTTGTAACCAGCCTGACCGGTGCCCTCACCTCGCTGACCAACGTTGGCCCCGGGCTCGGGGACATCATCGGGCCAGCCGGCAACTTCCAGAGCCTGCCCGACGGCGCCAAGTGGATCCTGTCACTTGGCATGCTGATGGGGCGCCTGGAAATCCTCAGCGTCATTATCGTGCTGTCACCGGCCTTCTGGCGCGGCTGATCGCAAGCTAGCGGAACCAGAGAATACCCGGAAACTCAAGAGGCAGGCTGGCCAGTGGATGGGCCGCCACTACCCGGGGAGTGAAATGCGCGGCAGGTCGCCCGGTGACGACACGGCATTCATAGGTGTAGGTATTGGTGCCAGCCAATGGCCCCGACCGGCTCATAACCACCTTCTGTGGTGGCCATTCACCATCCGGGTCGGCCACCAGTTCCACGCTTGCCCATTCCGGCCGAAGGCCGTCCAGGTGCAACTGAACCCGGAACACGGTTTCGTCACCTTCCTGCGCGATCACCAGCTGGCCAAACCGCAACTGCTGCCAGTGCAGTGTCAGTTCCGAGTGCCAGGCATCAAGCTCCCGTCCTACCTCCGGCGTCCGCGCCTCAAGCTGCTGCCTCATGGGCAGGTAGAAGTGCTCACAGTACTCCCGCACCATCCGGTTGGCGGAATAGTAGGGCGTGAGCTGGCCCATACTGGCCCGCATCATCCCGATCCACGCGTTCGGCAGCCCTTGCTCGTCACAGTCGTAGAAGGCAGGAATGACCTGATTCTCCAGCAAGTCGAACAGCTCTTCGGCATCCGGACCGTCGTGGGCCGGCGAATCGTCGAGGCGGGAAAACTCCGGGAACGGCCGTATTGCCCAGCCAACCCCGGGCCGGTAGGCCTCGGCCCACCAGCCATCGAACTGTGACAGATTCAATCCGCCATTCACCAGCACCTTCATTCCGCTTGTCCCGCAGGCTTCCCAGGGATGGCGGGGGGAGTTGAGCCATACGTCCACCCCCTGCACCATCTGGGATGCGACCTGGAGATCATAATCCTCGATGAACACCACCTTGCCGACCACGTCCGGCCGGTTGATGAAGCGGTACCAGCGCCGGAGTATCGCTTTGCCGGTACTGTCGTTGGGATGGGCCTTACCGGAGAGTACGATCTGCAGCGGCCGATTGTGATCATTGAGCAGCCTGACTAACCGCTCCTCGTCATAAAGCAGCAGGTCGGGGCGTTTGTAAGCCGTGAAACGACGAGCAAACCCCAGGGTCAGCGCTTCGCTGTCCAGCATCAGCCCGCAGGCCTCGGCCACCTGGGCCGGGTTGTCCTGTTCACAGTGCTGGGCCACCAGCCGGGCCCGGGCGTATCCGATCAGCCGCTGGCGCTGGCGGAAGCGCATACGCCACAACTCTTCGTCGGTGACGGCGCACAGCGGCTCCGCGGGGAGGTCCTGGGCGCCACACCAGCGGCCCTTGCCGCAGGCTCGGGTCCAGACAGCGTCGGACTCCGGTGAATCCCAGCTGGGGGTATGGACACCGTTGGTGACGACCTCAATGGGGATGTCCGCTTCCGGCCAGCGCGGAAACAGGGGCCGGAATAACTTGCGTGAAACTTTTCCATGCACCTGGCTGACCGCGTTGACACGACCACAGAGCCGTATCGCAAGCCACGCCATGTTCAGCGGCTCGGTGGAATCGTGATCGGTGGTTCCCAGGCCGTTGCAGGGATCACGGCCGAGGGCGAGCAGCTGGTCGACGGAAAGATCCAGATCGGCACAACAGGAACCCAGATACAGCCGAACCAGTGCCGGCGGGTACTGGTCAATCCCTGATGCCACCGGTGTATGGGTGGTGAAAAGATTGCCCGGCCTTACGCTGTGACGGGCCTGCTCAAAGCTGAGGCCATGCTGCTGCCGGAAACTGCGAATCCGCTCCAGGGCAGCGAAGGCACAATGGCCTTCGTTCAGGTGCAGGATGCGGCAATTCAGCCCCAGTTGCTCAAGCAGACGCCAGCCACCGCTGCCCAGTACCAGCTCCTGTTGCAACCGTTTCTCAAGCTGGCCGCTGTACAGCTCGCTGGTGATACCCCGGTCTCCCGGTTCGTTACGTGGATCGTTACTGTCCAGTAGCAACAGTTCACAACGCCCCACCCGGCCACGCCAGGTGCGCAGGTGTACCTGGCGCCCGGGCAACTCAATAGCCACACGGACCCATTCACCGGCGTCATCCCGCAGCGGGGCCAGCGGCAGCATGGTGGGATCATTGTAGGGGTGGAATTCGAGTTGTTCGCCGTCCAGATTGAGGGCCTGGCGGAAGAAACCCTGCTGATACAGCAAGCCCACGGCAACAACGGGGACGCCCAGATCATTGGCCGCCTTGAGGTAGTCGCCTGCCAACACACCCAACCCGCCGGAATACAGCGGCAGGGACTCGGTGATGCCAAATTCCATGCAAAAAAACGCAACAGGATCAACCGCCTGCTCGCCATGCCTGCTGTCACACCAGGTGTCACGCAGGTTGTACGCGTCCTGCTCGGCTATCTGTGCGGCCAGCAGGGCGAGAAAGTCGGCATCCCCGGCCAGTTCCTGCAAGCGCTGGCCTGACACGCTGTTCAACACCAGCCAGGCGTTGGCGGTGGACTCCCACATCTCCCGGTCAAGCGTGCTCCACAGCTGGTCGCTGCCATGGTGCCAGCTCCACCGCAAATCCAGTGCCAGACCCACCAGGCCCTTGAGGGCTTCAGGCATGTGCCTCGGGATGTAGGGCCCGGGTGGCCCCTGATTATTCATGATGAGGCATCCGCACTCCGGCGTTAGTGAGCGGTATACCCGCCATCGATGACCAGTTCCGATCCGGTTATGAACTTCGCCTCGTCAGACGCCAGATAGACAATTCCCCAGGCAATATCGTCCGGCTCGCCCAGGTGCCCCAACGGATGAAGGGCCGCCGTGGCTTTCTTGCCTTCTTCCAGGTCCCCGGCATTCTTCAGGTGGCCTTCAACCATCGGTGTCCAGATAAATCCCGGGTGGACCGAGTTGACGCGAATGCGGTCCGGCGCATAAATCATGGCATCGGTTTTACTCATCAGCCGTACCGCACCTTTGGCGGCGTGGTATGGCGGGCTGTCCGGGGCGCCCACCAGGCCGTAAATTGACGACAGGTTGATGATGCTGCCGCCGCCGGCATTTTTGAGATGTGGAATGGCATGCTTGGTGCAGAAGAAGACGCCCTTGACGTTGATCTGCTGAACCCGGTCCCACTCCTCCTCGGTGAGTTCGTGGGTTGGCTTGTTGGTCCCGGCGATGCCCGCATTGTTAACGAGCGCATCCAGCCGGCCAAAGTGATGGACAGCCCCATTGATGGCGCCGGCTACCTGGTCCTCATTGCCGGTATCGCAGTGCCAGTATCCAGCCTGGCTACCCAGTTCACTGGCAAGGGCCTCACCTTCCTTGTCCATCACATCGAGAATGGCGACCGAGGCGCCCTCCTCGACCATCCGGCAGACCGTTGCCTTGCCAATGCCCATGGATCCGCCCGTTACAATGACTACCTTACCTTTGAGTCTGTCCATGGTTGCTCCAATTTTCTTGGTCGAACAGGTGCGGGTGACTAACCGTGTCGGTCATCCTGCAGAATGGTCAATCGTTGGCATTAATCAGGCTTCGTTCACCGTTCAGGGATGTCATCAATGCACTCAGCACCGCCGGATTGTTGATTTCGAGGCCTTCAAGTTCAAGACCAAGCCCCCGGTCGGATTTGCGGACCACATGCCCCTTCAAGCGGCGAAACTGGCAGGGATGCTGGCCGGAAAGCTGAAACTCCACCTCAAGACTCTGGTTGAGATCAACATCCTCATAATCCGTCGCGATAAACAGCCCCTTCCGACTGGCATCATGAACCTGGCCGGTAGCAACCGGCAGCCCCCGCTTATAGACAAGCAACGCCAGGCGACCCCGTGTCCGGATACTTTGTCTGTGTTCCATGAGCCCTCCTGCTCCGGGAATAAACATTCGTGCCCCAGTGTTATAGCCCAGGAAGTGCCTCGCTCCGTTGATATAGATCAAACTTTAACCAGCCCTACGGAAGCCGGCCGTAAAGGCCGAGCAGGTGGCGGAGTCGGTACGCCAGAGCCGGCGTGCAGCTGTCCCACGAGAGCTGCCACAACCAGTTGCCCTGTGCCGTACCCGGTGTGTTAAAACGTGCATCGCTATCGAGGGCCAGGAGATCCTGCAGCGGGACGACGGCGAGCACGGACACCGAGGCCATCGCCATACGGATCAGCTCCCAGGGCATGTCACTCCCGGTGTGGCCGGTGTAGCGGTTGACGTACTCCCGCGTCCGTTCATCAAGGCTCCGATACCAGCCAAGCGTGGTGTCATTGTCGTGGGTGCCCGTGTAAACCAGGTCCCATGCCTTATGGTTGTGCGGTAAATGGGGGTTGTGGGGGCTGCCGTCGAAGCCGAACTGCAAAACGGTCATTCCCGGCAGCTGAAAATCATGCCGCAGATTTTCGACTTCGGCGCCGATAATCCCCAGGTTCTCTGCCACCAGCGGTAAATCCGGAAAGGCCTCAAAGCAGGCAGAGAGAAAGGATTGGCCTGGCCCGCTCACCCAACAGCCGTTGACGGGCTCCGGATCCGTTGCCGGTATTTCCCAGTAGGCCTGCAGTCCCCGGAAATGATCCAGGCGGATAATGTCGAACAGTTCCCGCTGCATTCCCAGCCGATCAAGCCACCAACGAAATCCGTCCACAGCCATCGCCGACCAGTCATAGATGGGGTTGCCCCAGTGCTGGCCACGGGGCGAGAAGTAGTCCGGCGGTACACCCGCCACTACGATGGCTGCGCCGTCCGGATCCAGTTTGAACTGGTCGCGCCGGGACCAGACATCGGCGCTGTCGTGGGCAACGAAAATGGGAATATCTCCAAACAGGTAAAGTCCCTTTTCATTGCCGTAGCGTCGAAGGTTATGCCACTGGTGAAAGAACACGAATTGCTCGAAGCGGATCCGCTCCAGGGTTCCCTGCCGCTGCTGTGCGAATGCCTGCAGTGCTGCCGGCTCACGGTCACGCAACGGTCGTGGCCAGCTTTGCCAGCCGTCCACAGGGTAATCCTCACGCAATGCCTGGAACAGGGCGTAGTCGTGGAGCCAGAAACTGTTGTGCCGGATAAACGCTTCATAACCGGACAGCTCAGGGTAGTCGACTCCGGGGGCGTAATCACCGCGGTGAAATCGACCGGCAGCCAGCTCAAACAGGGCCTTACGGGACGTGTCATTTGAAAAACCTGCCAGCTCCGCGTCCGTTAGCAGCCCCCAATGGAGCAAGTCTTCCAGGTCAATCAGGTCCTGACTACCGGCGTAGGCAGACAACGACTGGTAGGGCGAGAGGTCACGGTGGGTGGGCCCGACCGGGAGCATCTGCCAGACCGACACACCGGCTTCCGCCAGAAAGTCCATGAAGCGCCGCGCAGAACTGCCCAACACTCCGTACTGGCCGGGCAGGCAGGTGGGATGGAGCAGGACCCCTGCCCTGCGGGCCTGCAACGCCGTGGGACAGGGCCGTGACACCTCGCTCATGCCGGGCCCTCGGTATGGCCGGGCCGCATGGCGCCGCCTCGGGCCGGTTCGCCACCACCCTGACTGAGTTGCTGAAATACCGACGGCGGCGCCGGATAGCCGATTAATTCATAGAGGTTGACCAGGTGACGGCGGTAAAGATGCTCGAAATCGCTGACGATCTGCGCCGGATTGTAATCCCCGAACCACCAGAACCAGTCGGAGCCTTCACAGAGCGCCAGCTGCATAGCCGCTTTTTCTTTCTGCTCGGCGGTGAGACTGCCGTTGTCCATCACCCGGTCAAAATGGAGCTTTGCTTCGCAAAGCAGATCCCAGGCGCGGTTCTTGTCGCTGTCACCAATCCAGGTAGAAAAGGTCCCGTAGATCCAGCTGCCGGAGACCAGCCCCGGCAGTTCCGACGCAGCGGTCGCAGCCCGTTCGGCAAGCTCCCGGTAGGTGGTCATCTGCAGGCGTGGATGGTTCGCCAGAACGTGATAGAGCTCATCGAGGAAATAGAAGCCATTTTCGGGAAAGTACTCCCAGGCGTTTTCACCGTCCAGAATTACCGAAATTACACAGGGTTCGGGGCGACCACCCTTGTGGGAGGCAATCGTCTCCATGTGGTGGACCAGGTCGCCCACCGCATCCCGGGCATGCCAGTCCGCGTAGTTGAAACCGATCAGGTCGGACAGGCCATCGTCACGAAAATACACCGTGATCGGAGCGTCGCCAAACCGCCAGGGGGTGTGGATATTGGCTTTACCCGCTTCCCTGGCACCGGGTTTTGCCTTGTTGTAGCTGTTATGAAGGACCGAGTCGCCACTGGCAGTCCAGACAAAGCCCTGTTCATGCAGCAAGGCCAATGTCGGCTGGCTCAGTCCGCCTTCCGAGGCCCAGCAGCCGGATGGCTCAAGGCCGAAAAACCGCTGAAAAACCTCTTTTGCCCGTGCCAGGTGCCAACGGGCTCTCACCTCGCCCCCCGGATAATGTTCATGGACCGGCAGGCTGATCTCCGGCAAGGCTTCCCGGGCACTGCCCAGGTCAAGCAGTAAGGGAAGCATCGGATGGGCATAAGGGCTGACTGCCAGTTCGACCTGGCCTTTTTCGGCAAGCCGCCGGTAACGGGGGCCGATACTGGCGAGGGTCTCGAAGATCACCTCCATCAACGCCCGGCGATCCTCCATGGTGAATCCGGCGCCCTTCTCCTGGAGGCTGCGGATGCAATCGTTCTTGCGTCGCAGGTCTTCGCCCATCCAGCCCAGGTGATACCAGACCAGCAAGTCGGCCAGGAACGACAACGAAATATACCGCTGGAGTTCCGGTTTGCTGCGGTAGAACCCCGCAATCTCGGCGAGGCGCGAGAACGCCGGGAAACGGCCGATGATGCGCTCCCGGTTGGCCCGCAGGCACTTCTCCACCAGTTCAAGGAATGACGGCGAGCCCGCCTCGGGAAGAGTTTCCGCCACCAGCGCCGCCAGCAATGGATCACCAATCTCCCCCGCACCATGCCGCCAGCGCTCGATCTGGGTCAGGTAGGTTTCGATCTGATCAAGCAGCACCGGCGCAAAGTTGACCACCGCCTTCGCATCAGAATGTGCTTCAAGATGTGCTGCCATGTCACTGTAATCCTTGATGGTATGTAAATATACCCACGGAAACAGGAAGGCGCCGGTTTGCAAGTCCTGGTAGCCGGGCTGGTGCATGTGCCAGCAAAGAACGACTTGGGCAGCAGGTTCAGAGGCCATGAGGGTAGTCCTGATTGAGCATTTCCGGAGTGACCAGAACGACACCCTTGGGCGAAACATGATAGTTCTTGCGGTCTGCCTCGGGGTCACAGCCTATTCTGGTGCCCGCGGGAATACGGCAGCCCCGGTCAATGACCGCACGGCGGATATCGCAGTTGCGGCCGATTTCCACATCGGGAAAGATCACCGAATCCGCTACCGTGCTGTAGGAATGCACCCTGACCTGGGAAAACAGCAATGAATGCCGTACCCGGGCCCCGGAAACAATGCACCCGCCAGCCACCATGGAATCCACCGCCATGCCGCGGCGCTGCTCGTCGTCAAAGACAAACTTGGCCGGGGGCAGTTGTTCCTGATAGGTCCAGATCGGCCAGTCCGGATCGTACAGGTTGAGTTCCGGGCTGACGCCGATCAGCTCCAGGTTTGCCTGCCACAAGGCGTCGATGGTGCCGACATCCCGCCAGTAGGCGACCCGGTTGTTGACCGGATCACGGAACGGAAACGCCATTACCCGCAGGCGGCGGATCATCGACGGAATAATGTCCTTGCCGAAGTCATGGCTGGAGGTGTCGGTCAGGCCATGGTCGCGGGTCAGTTCATCGAACAGTACCCGGGTACTGAATACATAGATCCCCATGGAGGCCAGCGCCCGGTCCGGATTACCGGGCATGGGCCTGGGGCTGGCCGGTTTCTCGTCAAATTCGGTAATGCGATACTGGTCGTCCACCGACATCACACCAAAGGCCGATGCATCCTCCAGCGGCACTTCGATACACCCAACGGTGACATCCGCTTCCTGTTCCACATGGGCTGCAAGCATGGTGCCGTAGTCCATTTTGTAGACGTGATCACCGGCGAGGATCAGCACGTACATGGGCTGGTGGCTGCGAATGATATCGAGATTCTGCATTACCGCATCCGCCGTACCCTCGTACCACGACGTTTCAATGCGTTGCTGGGCGGGGAGCAGCTCGACAAAGTCCCCCAGTTCGCCCCGGAGAAAGCCCCAGCCGCGCTGGATGTGGCGGATCAGGGAATGGGATTTATACTGGGTCAGCACCCCCACCTGGTTGATGCCGGAGTTGATGCAGTTCGACAGCGGGAAATCAATAATGCGGAACTTGCCGCCGAACGGCACCGCGGGCTTGGCCCGCCACTTGGTGAGATCATGGAGCCGGGATCCCCTGCCCCCGGCCAGCACAAGTGCCAGGGTTTGACGGGTCAGGCGGCTCACATAGCGTTTTGCGGTATGCATGGTCTCACTCCATGAAGGACCTTGTATCAGCTGTCTGGCCGGCAATCACCGGCCCGCTCTGTCAATATAGGCGAAGGCGTCTGAAAAGTTAGCACCGGGAAACCCGGCTAAACTTGTTTCAGATCATTATTTGCCCAGACTGATTACCGTTCAATGAACCGACTCCCGCAGGAGTCCGCGAAGGGACTGGCAAGGCACGCATCCATGGAACCATCAGACACCACCGTTGTGGCAACTCATCTTATCAGTGAGTTCGATCTGCACTTGTTCGGCGAAGGCCGGCACTGGCATATCTATAATGTGCTGGGCGCCCATCCCTGCTCCCTTAATGGCGAGGAAGGGGTTCGCTTTGCGACCTGGGCGCCGGGGGCCGAGGCGGTGAGCGTGGTCGGCGATTTCAATGGCTGGGATCCCCTCGCCCATCCGATGACGGCCCATCGTCCCGGGGGCGTGTGGGAAGCCTTCGTTCCCGGAACCGGCCCGGGGCACCTGTACAAATACGCCATCCGGTCGGATACCGGCGCGCTGCTTCTGAAAACCGATCCCTACGGTCAACAGTTCGAAGTGAGGCCGGCCACCGCTGCCGTAGTGACGGAACGGACCCCGTACAACTGGCAGGACGGTGACTGGATGCACCGCCGCGCCCACTGGGACTGGCAGCACGCGCCGATTACCATCTATGAGGTGCATCCCGGCTCCTGGCAGGTTCATGGCTCCGGCCGCTGGCTCAATTACCGGGAACTGGCCCACCAGCTGGTGGACTACGTGGTGGACATGGGGTTCACCCACATCGAACTGATGCCGGTAACCGAGCACCCGCTGGACGATTCCTGGGGCTACCAGACCACAGGGTACTTTGCCCCGACCAGTCGCTACGGCACCCCTGATGACTTCCGCTACTTTGTCGACCACTGCCATCGCCACGGAATCGGCGTCATCCTCGACTGGGTCCCGGGCCACTTTCCCGGCGACGATCACGCCCTGGCGCGGTTTGACGGCACGGCGCTCTACGAGCATGAGGATCCCCGCAAGGGACAACACCAGGACTGGGGCACCCTGATCTATAACTACGGTCGCCACGAAGTGCGCAACTTCCTGATTGGCAGCGCGCTGTTCTGGCTGGATACCTTCCATATTGACGGGCTGCGGGTCGATGCCGTCGCGTCCATGCTGTATCTGAACTATTCACGCAAGGATGGTGAGTGGATTCCCAACGTGCACGGCGGCCATGAGAATCTCGAAGCCATCGACTTTCTGCGGGAGCTGAACGATATCTGCCAGAGCCGCTACCCGGGCATCCTGACTATGGCCGAGGAATCCACCTCCTGGCCACAGGTTACCCGGCCTTCCTGGGTCGGCGGCCTGGGCTTCTGCACCAAATGGAACATGGGCTGGATGCACGACACCCTGGACTACCTGCACCACGACCCCGTCCATCGCCATTACCACCATGACAAACTGACCTTTGGCCTGCTCTACGCCTTCAGCGAGAACTTCCTGTTGCCGCTCTCCCATGACGAAGTGGTGCATGGCAAAGGCAGCCTGCTGGGGAAGATGCCCGGAGATGAGTGGCAACAGCAGGCAAACCTGAGACTCTTGCTTGCCTATATGTACAGCTATCCCGGCGCCAAGCTGCTGTTTATGGGCGGAGAATTCGGCCAGCATCGGGAATGGAATTTTGCCGGCGAACTGGACTGGTTCCTGCTGGAGCGCCCCTTGCACAAAGGTGTGCAGACGCTGGTGCGGGACCTCAACCGGCTTTACCGGGAACTTCCGGAACTCCATGGCGAGAGTTTCAGTCCCCAGGGATTCGAATGGATCGACTGTCACGACGCCACCCAGTCGGTCATCAGCTTCATGCGCCACAGCGGCGATGGTCATGTGGTCGTGGTCATCAACTTCACGCCGGTGCCGCGGTTCGGCTACTGCATTGGGGTTCCCGCCGATCGCACCTACCAGGAAGTCTTCAACTCCGACTCCCGGTTCTATGGTGGCGGCGACATCGGCAATCCGCTACCAGTGACGGCGGAGCCGCGGCAGTGGATGGGGCGCCCGGCGACGATCACCCTGACCCTCCCGCCCCTTGGTGCCATCATTCTGAGACCGCAACCATGACCCGTGTGCTGTTTGCCACCAGTGAGGTCTTCCCCCTGGTAAAAACCGGCGGCCTTGCCGACGTCTCTGCCAGCCTGCCTGATGCGCTATGTCGTAGCGGAATCGATGTCAAAATCCTGCTGCCGGGCTATCCGGCGGCCATGGCCGCTGTACGTGACGGTGACGGCGAGCGGATTGCACGCTTCAGCGCCGGCTTTCACCGGGTCGAACTGTGGCAAACCCGCCTTCCCGGCACGGCGGTGCCCCTGTGGCTGGTAGACTGCCCGGAGATGTTCGACCGGCCCGGTTCGCCTTACCAGGACAGCGAGGGCGCCGACTGGTGGGATAATGCCCATCGCTACCACCTGTTTGCCCGGGTTGCCTGCATGATCGCCCTGGGAGAAGCCGGTGTCGGCTGGCTGCCGGAACTGATCCACTGTAACGACTGGCAGACCGGCCTGATCCCGGTCCTGCTAGATCCGATACCCAATCGGCCGGCAACGGTTTTCACCATCCATAACCTGTCCTACCAGGGCCTGTTCTCCCATGAAACCTTCCGAGCCCTGGGCCTGCCGGATCACCTGTGGCGGTTCGACCGGCTGGAGTTCTACGACCAGCTCTCCTTCATCAAGGGCGGACTCGGCTTCGCCGACCAGCTCACTACGGTAAGCCCCTCGTATGCCCGTGAAATCCAGTCACCGGCCTTCGGTTATGGTCTGGACGGATTGCTGCGCTTCCGCCAGAACGTGCTGACGGGCGTCCTCAACGGGATAGACACTCGCCACTGGAATCCGGCAAGTGATGAGCACATTCCGGCCCGATACAGTCAGGGCGATCTTGCCAACAAGGGGTCCTGCCGTAAGTGGCTGAAAAAGGAACTCGGCCTCGAAGCCACGGACGGCCAGCCCCTGCTGGGCTTTATCGGCCGCCTGGTGGAGCAGAAAGGCATTGACCTGTTGCTGCAGGTGTTGCCAACAGCCCTTGCCCAGGGCATGCAGGCCGTCATTCTCGGCTCCGGCCAGCACAGTTACGAACAGGAACTGCTCGCACTGGCTGCCCGCTTCCCGGGACGCATTGCCGTCACGCTCGGCTATGACGAAGGGCTGGCCCATCGCATAACCGCTGGCGCGGACATATTTGTCATGCCCTCGCGGTTCGAACCCTGCGGCCTGAACCAGATGTACAGCCTGTGCTATGGCACCGTTCCCGTGGTCCATCGTGTCGGCGGACTGCAGGATACCGTGTTTGACCCCCGCGACGTCGACCCCGAGGAAGCCAATGGCTTCTGTTTCGACGCACCGTCTCCGGAGGGCCTGGCACAGGCCATTCAGCGCGCCGCCACCCTGTTCCGGGACCGGCGGGCATGGCGCAAGTTGCAGGACCACGGTATGGCAGCGGATTATTCCTGGCAGCAGCGGGCGCAGACCTATGAGGGTATTTACCGGACGGCACTGGCTGGTGCCCGTGCCGCACGATGACAGGACAAACGGTGGCCAAGCGCCCAGGGAGTTGCCATGAAACAGCCCACCCGATTCAAACTTGAAGCGCGCCCCCATATCCCCGAATCGCTGAACCGGTTGGCGGAATTGTCCAACGACCTGTTCTACAGCTGGGACCACGAAGCGCGCAGCCTCTACGCCAGAATCGACCCCGTGCTATGGCGCCAGGTGGAGCACAACCCCAAGCTGTTTTTACGACGGGTTGCCCAGCACCGGCTCAACGAGGTCAGTGAAGATCGTGCGTTCCTCGCGGAGTATCGCCGGATTCTCAGTGCATACGATGCCTATCTTGATGCAGCACCCGGGCCGGAGATCACCGACCGGCTGGATCCGCAGAATGCCCTTGTGGCGTACTTCTGTGCCGAATTCGGTTTCCACGAAAGCTTTCCGATCTATTCCGGCGGCCTGGGCATCCTCGCGGGAGATCACTGCAAGGCTGCCAGCGACCTAGCCATGCCCTTCGTGGCCGTCGGCCTGTTATACCAGCAAGGCTACTTTATCCAGAGTATCGACGCACAAGGCCAGCAAATTGCACGATATCGCTCCCATTTCAGCGAAGATCTACCGATTTCCCGGGTGATGTCTGATGGCAAGCCGTTACAGGTCAGTGTGCCCTTCCCGGGACGGACCGTGTATGCCCAGGCGTGGGAGGCCCGCGTCGGCCACATAAGGCTGTACCTGCTGGACACCCATGTCGCAGAGAACAGCTCCGCCGACCGCGAACTGACCCTCCAACTCTATGGCGGTGACGAAACCACCCGCATCAGCCAGGAAATGCTGCTTGGCATCGGTGGCACCCGGGTATTGCGGGCCCTTGGCCTCGAACCCACCGCGTGGCATATCAACGAAGGCCACGCCGCCTTCCAGATTTTGGAGCGCTGCAGCTCTCTGGTACAGGCCGGGCTCGACTTCGAGGCAGCCATCGAGGCCACTGCCGCCAGCACCCTGTTCACCACTCACACCCCCGTCGCCGCCGGTCATGATATCTTTCCACGGGAGTTGCTGCTGACCATGCTCGGTGAGTACCTGGACTCCGCCGGGCTGAACGCCGCGCAAGTCTTTGACCTTGGCGCGACATCGGCCGGTGATGCCTTCAATATGACCACCCTTGGGCTGAGAGGATCCCGCTTCCATAACGGAGTCAGCCGTATCCACGGCGGTGTCGCTTCCCGGATGGAAGGGGGCATCTGGCCGCAGATTCCGGCCGAGGAAAACCCCATCGGTTACATAACCAACGGTGTACATGTTCCCACCTTCCTGGCACCCGAGTGGTCCAGCCTGTTTGATATCCAGGCGCCGACCTGGCGCAGTGAGCTGCGTAATCCCGCGTTCTGGCAGTTTGTCGACCGCGTGCCGGACTATCATTTCTGGAGTATCCACAAGGCCCTCAAGCAACAGATGGGGGACTATGTTGCCCGCCACCTCAGCCGCCAGCATCGCCGCAATGGCACCGGTCACTCGGTCACCGAGCGGATGACCCGGGACCTTATCAGCCAGGAAAAAGACCTGCTGGTAGTCGGCTTCGCCCGGCGCTTTGCCACATACAAGCGCGCCACCCTGATCTTCTCGGACCTTGAGCGCCTGCAGCGGCTATTGAACGATCCGGAGCGACCGGTTCTGCTCATTTTCGCCGGCAAGGCCCACCCGAAGGACCGCCCCGGCCAGCAACTGATCAAGGTTATCCACGACCTGTCCATGCGGCCAGAGTTCATCGGTCGGGTGATTCTGCTGGAAAACTACGACCAGGCGATGGCCCGTCGGTTGCTTAGTGGCGTGGATGTCTGGCTTAACAACCCCGAATACCCCAAAGAGGCCAGCGGCACCTCCGGTGAAAAGGCAGCGCTTAATGGCGCGCTCAATCTGAGTGTACTGGATGGCTGGTGGGCTGAGGGCTACGACGGCACCAACGGCTGGGCGATCACCCCGCGGGACCTGAGCCATGACCAGGAGTTCCGCAACCAGGAAGAAGCTCGAGACTTGCTGGATCTGCTGGAATTCGAGGTGGCGCCGCTGTATTACGACCGGCTGTCCCAGGGCTATTCCAAGCACTGGGTACGGCGCTCCAAAGCGGCCATGAAGACCATCATCCCCCGCTTCAACAGCCAGCGCATGGTGATGGATTACGTGGAGAAATACTACGAACCGGCCACCCGCCAGGCCAGCCGCTTTACCAGCGACAACGGCCGGCTGGCCACCGAACTCGCCCGCTGGAAGCAGCGCATACGCCAGCATTGGGACGGCGTGTCGCTGTCAGTGGTTGGCGAGGTCCAGATGCAGTGTCTGCACGACTGCGAAATGACGGTAAAAGTGGCGGCCCAGCTCAACGGACTGCGACCGGAGGATGTCCGGGTCGAATGTCTGGTGGCGCCGGGTAATGCCGGGCCGGAGGAGCAGGAAATACCCGAGAGCTTCATCCTCGCCTTCGACGAGGACAAGGACGGCCTGAGCCTGTTCAGCCTTGTGATGTCGCCGCCCTTCCCCGGGCTGCAGATCCTCACCCTGCGCGCCTACCCTTATCACGACGGCCTCAGTCATCCGCTGGAAATGGGCTACATGGTCTGGGTTTAACCTGGCCGGGGACCACCGTGTCGGTCGCGGGATAACCGCAACAGGCGCAGCACCTCCTCGTCGCTGACCTGGTCAAAATCCATATACCAGCGCCCGACGGCTTCAAAGTGGGCCGGTTCAAGAATGCAGACGAAGCGGTCTGCAAGCCGGCTGAAATGCTCCCGGCTACCGAGGGCCGCCACCGGTACGGCAACGGTAATCTCCGCCGGCTGCTGATGGCGCACGGCGTTGACTGCCACCTCCATGGTGGCCCCGGTGGCGAGGCCGTCGTCCACCAGTATCACCGGGCGGCCACGGACCACGGGCGCCGGCGTACCATCACGGAACAGGGCTGCGCGCCGCACCAGGGTCCCGCGTTCCCGGGCACTGACCTCCTCGATTGACGAGTTGGTGATCCGCAAGGTCTGGATGAGGCTGCTGTTCAGGTAAAGGGTACCATCCTCCGCCAGCGCCCCCATTGCCAGCTCCGGCTGCCAGGGAACCCCGAGCTTGCGGACGTTCAGCACATCCATCTCAAGGCCCAACTGCTCTGCAATCACCGCAGCTATAGGCACGCCTCCCCTGGGTAGCGCCAGTACCAGGGTATCCGGCGACACCCCGGACTTATCCAGTGCCCCCGCCAGGGCCTGGCCCGCCTCATCCCGGTTACGGAAACTATCCATCTCAAACCTCCCTGTCATCGCACCATGATCCTGTCACAATCATAGGTTATAACAGTCCGGTGCGCCCCCGGTGAGGCCCGCAGTGCCCATGCATTCCTCGTAGCCGGTCCGGGTAGCCTGAAGGCCGCTGCCCGACAAGTGCCGATCACGGAGTGCCGAATAACCCGAGCCGCAATAAGAACGATTTGATCATTGCGCACTCGGTTGGCCCCATCTACCTTGTATAGATAAATAGGGAACGAATCATCCAGGGATGCCGGTGAACCAATGTCTGCACTATCCTGTCAGCAAAACCTCTGCTCTTGCTGCGCATTGTCCAGCGTGTGCCTGCCCGGGGAAATGAATCCGGGGCAAATCAGGGACGTCAGCGCGCTGGTACGCTCGCTTGGCCCGCTGACCCGGGGCCAGCGGGTGTTTTCGCAAAACACACCGTTCAGCTCCTGTTACTTCGTCAAGACCGGTGCGGTCAAGACAGTCACCGTCAGTGAGCGCGGGGACGAGCGTATTCTGGGATTTTATCTGCCCGGTGATGTGTTCGGCCTCAGCAGCATGAACCGCCGCTCCTATTCCTGTTCGGCCATCGCCCTGGAACATACCTCGATATGCGAGCTGCCGTTCCGGCAACTGGAACAGCTGGCACGGAGCATTCCGGAGCTGCAGCACCACCTGTTCGACCTGATGAGCCGGGAAATCGCCAATGCCGAGAACATCAGCATGCTGCTAAGCAGCAATACTGCGGAGGAACGGGTGATTGCCCTGCTGCTGAATGTCTCCGAGCACCACCGCCAGCGCAAGCTCAGCCCGCTACAGTTCCGGCTTCCGATGTCCCGCAGTGATATGGGCAGTTTTCTGGGGCTCGCGGTGGAAACCGTCAGCCGTATTCTCGGCAGCCTTCACAAGCAGGGCCTGATCAACATCACCGGACGGACGGTTGTCCTGCTCCAGCCGGCCCGGCTGAGTCAGCGGCTGGCCGTGGACCCGGACGCGCCCGCCACCAAGGGTGACGACTTCTGCTGGAGTCCCGGCCACAGTCACACCGTCGCCGGAGTCAGCGGCATGCCCGCCGCCAATACCTCCGGCACTGCCCGCTGATCCCGGGGCTGGCGAGTATCGCGGTCACACCGAATCGCTGGCTTCCAGGGCACTGACCACCGGATTGGCGTACATGTCCAGCAGATAAGGCCGGATGGCCGGATCGCAGGCGGCTAGCCGGCGGTCGAGTTCCTGCTCCGCGGCATCCAGCTCCGCAGGCGTCAGCGTTTCCGCGGTATACAGTGAATCACTGAGGGTTTCAGGGGTATTGTGGGAGGACGGGTGAATACCCCGTTGCTGGAATGCCACGAGATTCGACGCATGCAGGTGGTAGTTGGCGTGCATCTCCTGGTCGATCCGCTCGGCCAGCTCTTTCGGCGTGGCGGGCGAGTCGGTGATCGGTTTGCCGAAGTGCACGTGGACATGCCCCTTGAAACCGGTCAGGCCGCGGAGAATCTGGTTGGTATCTTCGTCCGGCTGCTTGTCATAGCGGCCGGTACGGGCCCGGGTTTCCAGTTCCCGCGCCTTCTCCTGGTCGCAAGGATCATATTCATAGGCGATGGATACCGGCACGATGTGCAGCCGGTTCATGGCCTCGGCAAATTGCAGGCCGCTCTTCTTCTTGCTCATGTAGAACATCTTGATGATGGCCGGATCGGTCTGATCGATGCCGTCCTTTGCGCGACCTTCCCGCTGGGCAATCCAGATACTGTGGTTGGTATCGATGCTGTGGCAGATAAATGCCGACAGCGTCATGTAGGCATCCCGCATTTCCCGCGGGCTGGTCATGCTCCGACGTACCACAAAGCTCTTGTTGAGCCGCATCAGTTCGGCAAACACCCGGTTGGCCAGCAGGTTGTCACCAATGGCAATACGGGTGGTCTTGAAACCTTCGCGGAACAGCAGGTAGTTGACCACCATCGGATCAAACACGATGTCCCGGTGGTTGGAGATGAACAGGTGTGCGGAATGCTTGTCCAGGTTCTCCAGGCCGGTCTGGGTGACCCGGGTGGTGGTTTTGGTGACCAGGTCTTCGACATACTGGTACAGTCTGGCCTGCAGATCATCGATCCGCGTCAGGCCGCCAAAGTGGCGCACCAGCCAGTGCTTGATCCGGATCCGGACCAGCGCCGGCATCCAACGGGCCAGCGTCGGGGACTTGAACCTGGCAATCAGATCAAGGAACTCGGCATCGTGGATCAGCCGGTTCAGGGCAGCGTCGGTTTCGTCGTCCGAATAAGGACGGATCGCATCAAATTCCTGCATGTAGGTCCCGTTGTTTTTACTTGCCAGATAACGCCCGCCAGATACCGCCCGAAAGAACGGCAAGATAACGCAGCGTCGGGGGCGATCAGAAAAATGCGGCTATTGTAACGCTTAACCGGGACTTGTGCCTCACTTGGTGCGCGGCAAAAACTCAAATCCGGATTCTGTTATCATTCCGCGCCTGTCACTGACATCGACCTTCACCAAAGCGCTATCGAAAGCACAAACGCCGGAGCTTGCATAACCATGGATTTCGATCAACTGACCACAGTCCGGCCCGTCTCCACCGGCCGTGATCCGGAAACCGTGTTGCACCAGGTGTTCGGCTACGAACGCTTCCGGCCACTGCAGGGCGATATTATCCAGGAGCTGGTCGCCGGTCGCGACGCCCTTGTGCTGATGCCGACCGGTGGCGGCAAATCACTCTGCTACCAGGTGCCGGCGCTGGTCCGCCCGGGTACCGGCGTGGTGATTTCTCCGTTGATTGCGCTGATGCAGGATCAGGTGGCAGCACTGAGAGAATTGGGGGTGCGGGCGGCCTTCCTCAACTCCACCATGGATTTTCAGCAAGCCCGGGACACCGAAAATGCCCTGATGACCGGCGAGCTCGACCTGCTCTACTGCGCTCCGGAACGTCTGATCCAGCCCCGCACACTGGACCTGTTGCGCCAGGCCTCGGTATCGCTGTTTGCCATCGACGAGGCCCACTGTGTTTCCCAGTGGGGCCACGACTTCCGTTCTGACTATCTGCAACTGGATGTCCTGGCCCGTGAGTTTCCCGGCATTCCGCGCATTGCCCTCACCGCAACTGCTGACGAACGGACCCGGCAAGAAATTGCCGAACGCCTGTCGCTTACCGCCGCCCGTCATTTCATCAGCGGCTTCGACCGCCCCAACATCCAGTACCGCATTACAGCAAAAACCAACGCCAACAAGCAGTTACTGGACTTTATCAAAGCTGAACATCCCGGAGATGCCGGCATCGTCTACTGCCTGTCCCGAAACAAGGTAGACGCCACCGCAAAGATGCTGGCCGAAAAGGGCTTCACCGCGCTGCCCTACCATGCCGGCCTCCCCGCCCACGAGCGTGCCACGAATCAGGAACGCTTCCTGCGGGAGGATGGCGTCATCATTGTGGCAACGATTGCCTTTGGCATGGGCATCGACAAGCCCGATGTGCGTTTTGTGGCCCACCTGGACCTGCCCAAGAGTCTGGAAGCCTACTACCAGGAAACCGGCCGCGCCGGTCGAGACGGCAAACCTTCCACGGCCTGGATGGTGTATGGCCTGCAAGACGTGATCAAACTGCGCCAGATGCTGGAAGGCTCCATGGGCAACGACCAGTTCAAGCGGGTGGAACGGCAAAAACTGGATGCCATGCTTGGCCTTTGCGAAATCACCAGCTGTCGCCGCCAGGCCCTGCTGCGATACTTCGGTGACCAGCTGGAACAACCCTGCGGCAATTGCGATACCTGTCTGACACCACCGGAAACCTGGGATGGCACGGTGGCGGTCCAGAAAGCGCTGTCCTGCGTCTATCGTACCGGCCAGCGCTTTGGTGTGACCTACCTGATTGATGTGCTGCGCGGTGTCGAGAACGAGCGAATCCTTCAGGCCGGCCACCACCAGATCTCTACCTTCGGCATCGGCAACGACCTCAGTGCGGCCGACTGGAAATCGGTCTTCCGCCAGCTGGTGGCGAACGGTTTCCTGCGGGCAGACCCGGAAGGCTATGGCGCCCTGCAGCTCACCGAGGAATGCCGCCCGCTGCTGCGGGGAGAGGAAACTACCCTGCTGCGCAAGGACCCGGTTAGCAGAAAAACCTCCGGCCGTGGAGACAGCACGTCTCGGCGCCAGGCCTTCCGGGACCAGATTACCGACCAGCCCGGTTGGGATGCCCTCCGAGCTTGCCGGACAGAACTGGCAGACCAGCAGGGTGTGCCGCCCTACGTTATTTTCCATGACGCCACCCTGTTCGAGATTCTTGAACGACGCCCCCGAACCCTCGACGAGCTGGCGGAAATCAATGGCGTCGGTCGGGCAAAGCTCGAGAAATACGGCGACAGCTTCCTGGCCGCACTTGCAGGACTGGAGGCCCGCTAAACGCACCGCAACAGGGATTGCCCGCGGGGCAGGTAAAAACCGTCTATAATTGATTGAAAAACAATAATTGCAGTCGGCGCAGGGAGTACCAGGGACAATGGTTTTTACAGGCAGCTTCGCAGGCCGGCAGATCCTGGCCGTTGTTGTGTTACTGGCCATTTCGATACCGTCACACGCTGCCGGACCGGCTCCCACCGCCCCCACACCCGATGCCACCAGCCGCGACTATGTCCTCTGGTACCGTAATTTCGACAGCCCGGCCATTCTCGCCCTGGTACGGCTGGCGCTGGAAAAAACCCCCGAATACGGCGGCTTCCGCGTGTTGCGCAGCGCCGTCATGGTGCAGGAACGGGCCCTGCGGGAGCTCACCCTCGCCAACGGCACCGCTATCGACATTGCCAATGTCGCCACCAACAGTGAGCGGGAACGCAAACTGGTAGCTATCCCCATTCCCATTGACGGCGGCCTCCTCGGGCTTCGGGTGTGCGTCACCCTGCAGGACAAACTGCCCTTGTTCGAGGGCATCCAGACCATCAATGACCTGCGGACCCGCGGGCTCAGTATCGGCCAGGGACTGCACTGGCCGGATACGCCGGTGCTTTCCGCCAGCGGTATTCGTGTGGTTACCCACGCCCGCTTCGAGACCCTGTTCCGAATGCTGCGCAACAACCGCTTCGACTGCTTTGCCCGCGGGGTGAGTGAAGTGCTCTACGACCTGGAACTGGAGAACGATCCGGCGCTGGTCATAGAACCCAACCTGCTGATTGCCTACCCCATGCCCTCCTACTTCTTCGTCCGCCAGCAGGATCATGAAACTGCGCAGCGACTTCAACTGGGTATGGAGCGCGCCATCCAGGACGGCAGCTTCCAGGATTTCCTGCAGCAGTACTACCAGTCCGCCGTAGAGCGGCTGGACCTGGCCAGCCGGACAATGCTGGTGCTGGAGAACCCCTATCTGAGCGAGGACTCGCAGTCGATTGGCCGTACCGCCCTGAAGGCGCTTCGTGAGCGTATACACCGGTAACCGCGAAGTCTGCGTTGCCTTCTGTTAAGATTTTGAACCGTGACCCGGGCCGGACCGTAACTCTCCGGAGAGGCCGGCAGCACCAACGTATTTCAAAGGACAGGGGAGCCTTTTCTCTATGGCCCATGAAGAACTGCATCTGAATCTCCGCAACCTGACCCTGGAGGATTACGACCAGCTCCAGGAACTGATGGACTCAATCTATGACGACATCGGTGGCTCCTGGCCACGGGAGACAATCAAGGCGCTGGTGGAGCAGTTCCCGGATGGCCAGATCTGTATCGAGGACTCCGGCCAGCTGATTGCTGTCGCCCTGACCGTGTGCGTCAAATACGAGCGATTCAGCAACCCGCACACCTACGACGACCTGATTCTCCGGAATGAAAAAATCTGGCATAACCCGAAAGGGGATTCGCTCTATGGCCTGGATGTGTTCATTCACCCGGAATATCGGGGCTACCGGCTCGGGCGCCGGCTCTATGAAGCCCGCAAGGAGCTATGCCGGTCGATGAACCTGCGGGCAATACTTGCCGGCGGACGCATCCCCAATTTCCACAAATACTCCGACCAGTACTCGCCTGCAGAGTACATCCAGCGGGTGGACCGCAAGGAAATCTACGATCCGATCCTGAGCTTCCAGCTCTCCAACGACTTCCAGGTCACCCGCCTGATGCACAAGTACCTGCCCGAGGACAAGAAATCCCTTGGCTATGCGACGTTGCTGGAATGGAACAACATCCTGTATACCCCGCCCTCGTCGGTGCTGAACGTCAAGAAGAGCCAGGTCCGGATGGGCGCGGTGCAATGGCAGATGCGGGAATTCCACTCTGTTGAGGAAGTCCTCAAGCAAGTGGAATACTTTGTGGATGCGTTATCCGACTATAAAAGTGACTTCGCCCTGTTCCCGGAGTTTTTCAACGCTCCGCTGATGGGCCTCACCGACCAGATGGACCAGACCCGCGCAATCCGCTTCCTCGCCGGGTTTACCGAACAGTTCCGGAACGAGATGTCGGAGATGGCGGTGAGCTACAACATCAACATCATCACCGGCTCCATGCCCCTGCTGGAAAATGACCGGGTGTATAACGTCTCCTACCTGTGTCATCGCGACGGCCGGGTGGACGAACAGCGCAAGATCCACATTACCCCCCACGAACGCCGCGACTGGGTCATTGAGGGCGGTGACAGGTTCGAAGTGTTTGAAACCGACGCCGGGCGGGTTGCGATCATGATCTGTTACGATATCGAGTTCCCGGAACTCGGACGGATTGCCGCCAGCCAGGATGTTGATATTATCTGTGTGCCCTTCTGGACGGACACCAAGAATGGCTACCTCAGGGTTCGTCATTGCGGCCAGGCGCGGGCGATTGAAAATGAATGCTACGTGGTTATTACCGGCAGTGTCGGAAACCTGCCCAAGGTAGAAAACCTGGACGTACAATACGCCCAGTCATCGGTGTTCTCACCGTCGGATTTCGCCTTTCCCCACGATGCGGTGATGGCTGAAACCACGCCCAATACCGAGATGATCATGTTTTCCGACATGGACCTCGAGAAGCTGAAACTGGTTAGAAATGAAGGTTCGGTGACCAACCTGAAAGACCGGCGCACCGACATGTACGACGTCAGAACCAAGTAATCTGACCCCAAACGCCCCTCAGGAAAGTTGATGTAGCGCCTGAGGGGTGTACGGTATTGAGTTGAGCCAATTGCCAAAAGGCATCCGGCTGTCTATGGTTTAACCTAAGGTTGCCGGGAAAACCGGCAATGTTCCCGTCAGGGGTTTCAGATGCGGGGGCAGCACGCAATAGCAGAGTAGACGTTCATGAACGAAGCTTTACCCGACCTCATCGCACGCTTCCGCATCCGTCACGGACTGTTCAGGAAGGAAGTCGTCGAAGCCAGATTGTTCGAACTTGACCAGTTCGGTTGTGTGCTGAAAACCGACAAGGTGTTCACCCCCGGCGATACGCTGACTCTCGACCTCATCATGAACATGCCGTTCGAGAACATTCATGCTGAAGGCGTTTCGGGTCTCGTCACCGAGCGTAGAAAACACTGTAGCAATTTCTTCTACTCGATTGATTTTATTAAAACTGAACCATCAATCAGCGACTCTCTCGGAGAGAAGCTTCAGCGTATTCGCGAGGTCGTCAGTAAAAAGCAGTCGTTGCGCTCCCGGCGCTCCTCCGGATCGGGAGCCAACCTCAGAAACCTGGCGTGAAAGCCAAAAGCCCGCACCATCCGTAGACCTCGTAACGAAACCATCGTACCTCTCAGGAGACGCCCATCATGGCGAAGAAGAACAAGCCCAGTGTTGAAAAGATCGTCAAGAAGGTGAACAAGGAATTCGAGCGTACATCCTCCCAGATTGAGAGCCTCATCAATGATGCCCTCAAACAGTTCGACACTCTGCAGAACCAGGTTCAGGATCCGGTTCGCAAACTGCTGCGGGAAATGGACGACCTTCGTGAGCGTGAAATGAAACGCTTCAACGAGGAATTCGAGCGCCGCTTGAAGGAATTCCACGACCTGCAGGACGCCATCCTCGATCGCCTGGGCATTTCCCAGAAAGAGCGTCAGCAAGCCGCCAAGGCTGCCCTGGAGGAAAAACCCAAGGCTGCCACCAAAGCGCCGGCTGCAACCAAGCCAGCCAAGGCTCCGAAAACCCCAAAAGCCGAGTCCGCCAAGAAAGTTGCGGCTGCAAAGCCCGCAACCAAAAAGGCACCGGCCAAAGCCAAACCTGATGACAAGGGCGACCTCACTCGCGTGAAGGGCATCGGCCCGGCGACTGCCAGCAAACTCCAGGAAGCCGGAATCACCTCGATCGAGCAGATCGCCAATCCTTCTGCCGCCGAGCAGGAAAAACTCGCCGGGTTTTCCAAGATGAGAGGCTTTGCCAACTGGTCCTCTGAAGCCAAGAAACTGCTCTGATGCGAACGACCGAACAGCCTGTATTACGGGACATCGTCCTGATTGGTGGTGGTCACAGTCATGTCGGGGTTCTGAAGCGCTTTGCGATGAACCCTGTGCCGGGTGTCCGGCTGACCCTGATCTGCCGCGACACCCATACGCCCTACTCCGGCATGCTTCCCGGCTACGTAGCCGGTCACTACAGCTACGACGATGTTCACATCGATCTGAGCAAGCTCGCCGAGTACGCCGGGGCCCGTTTCTATCGGGACGAAGCCATCGGCATCGACCGTAGCCGGAAACGGGTCCACTGCCGTAACCGGCCCGATGTGCCCTACGATCTGCTGTCCATCAACATAGGCTCCTCGCCCAGGGTCCGCGATGTCACCGGTGCCAGTGAATTCGCCGTCCCGGTCAAACCGATCAACGGCTTCAACAATCGCTGGCTCGGCCTGCTCGCCCGCCTGGAAAATCACCAGGGACCGATGACCGTCGCCATCGTCGGAGCCGGAGCCGGTGGCGTGGAACTGGCGCTGGCAATGCAGTTCCGCCTGCGCAAGGAGCTTGCCAAGCGTGGCGATGACGCCGGCGAACTCCACTTCCACCTGTTTGACGCTGCCACCGAACTGTTGCCGACGCACAACCCCAAAGTGCGCGAGCAGTTTGCCCGCAAGCTCAAACAACGCGGCATCCGCGTTCACCTCGGTTCACCGGTGGTCAAGGTGGAGGCCCAGCGGCTGACCACCGAAGCCGGCGACAGCCTGGCGGTGGACGAAGTCCTCTGGGTAACCCGCGCCGGAGGCCCGCGCTGGCTGGAAGACACCGGCCTCGCCCTTGATGAAGGCAACTTCCTCCGGGTACGCGACACCCTGCAAGTGGAGAACGATGATGCAATCTTCGCGGCCGGCGATATCGCCAACGTAACCAACCACCCGCGGGAAAAAGCCGGGGTCTTTGCGGTGCGACAGGGGCGGCCGCTGGCGGACAACCTGCGCCGTGCCGCTCTCGGCCAGGCACCCAAGCCGTTCCATCCCCAGAAGAAGTGGCTGGCACTGATCAGTACCGGTGACAAGTACGCCGTGGCTTCCCGCGGCGAATTTGCCCATGCCGGCCGCCTGGTGTGGCGCTGGAAGGACTGGATAGATCGCCGCTTCATGAAGAAGTTCACCGACCTGCCGGCGATGGAAGAATCCGCAACTTTGCCGGACACCTCGGCGGCACAGAGCAAGGAAGAGGCGGCACAGGCCATTTCTGCCGTGGCCATGCGCTGCGGCGGTTGTGGCGCCAAGGTGGGCAGCACCGTACTGTCCCGCGCACTGGGCGAACTCAAACCCATCGAGCGGGATGACATCATCGTCGGATTGCACGCACCGGACGACGCGGCTGTATTGCGTGTTCCCCCCGGCAAGGCGGTGGTTCATACGGTGGATTTCTTCCGCGCCTTTATCGATGACCCCTACATATTCGGCCGGGTTGCCGCCAATCACAGCCTGGGGGATATCTTTGCCATGGGTGCCGAAGCCCAGAGTGCAACTGCCGTCGCGACAGTGCCCTATGGCATTGAATCCAAAGTCGAGGATGTTGTCTTCCAGATGATGTCGGGCGCCGTTGACGTCCTCAACGAAGCCGGCTGCGCCCTGGTCGGCGGCCACACCGGCGAAGGCAAGGAGCTGGCACTGGGCTTTGCCGTCAACGGGCTGATCGACCCGGACCAGATCATGAGCAAGGGCGGCCTGCGGGCCGGTGACGCGCTGATCCTGACCAAGCCGATCGGTACCGGTACGCTGTTTGCCGCCCATGCCCGGCTCGCTGCCAAGGGGCGCTGGATCGACAGTGCCCTGGCCTCGATGATGCAGTCCAACCAGAGTGCCGCCGCCTGCCTGCGTCGTTATGGTTCCCAGGCCTGTACCGACGTTACCGGGTTTGGCCTGCTGGGCCACCTGGTGGAGATGACCCGCCCGTCCGGCGTGGATGCCGAACTGGATCTGACCGCCATCCCGGTACTGCCGGGCGCCGAGGAGACAGCCGCGGCCGGCATCCTGAGTTCACTGCAACCGGCCAATATCCGCCTTCGCCGCGGTATCCGTGAGCAGGAACGCTGGATCAAACATCCCCGCTACCCGCTGATCTTTGATCCCCAGACCGCGGGCGGTCTGCTGGCCAGCGTTCCCGCCCACAAGGCGGAAGCCTGTGTGGCGGAGCTGAAATCCCTTGGCTACCCCCACACTGCAATCATCGGTCGGATTCTCCCCCAGGGGGAAGCCATCGAGCCGATTATCCTGCGGGCCTGACCTTTGCGCGATTAACGGCGGCCAGCAAGGCCGCCTGTTCCGCTTCCGGAGTGAAACGCGTCGCCCGTTCGGCTACCTGATCCGCCAGGCCGGCCAGGTAAGCCGGCTGGCTTTCCGCGCGCCACAGCAGACGGGCAAGCGCCTGTTCATCCTGCGGCGGATAATAGCCCGCATAATCGTCGCCCAGCAGCCCCCGGTTGCCTGGGATATTGGAGGCCAGAATCGGTAACCCGGCACGGCAGGCCTCCGACACCACGTTGGCACCACCCTCCATAACCGAACTGATGACCATCAGCCGGGAACGCTGCATCAACCCTCTCACTGCGGCCTGATCCAGCTCACCAAGCCAACAGAAACGGTCATTGCCGGCCTCCTCGGCCCGTGCCATGGCCTCCCACTGCGGATTGTGCGCCTTACCCGCATTGAGGATCCGCAACCGGGAGTGCGGAGGGACCAGCCGTGCCGCCCGGGCGGCCCGCAACGAATCCTTCTCCTCTCGCAGGTGGCCGATCACACAGACATCGAAGCCGCCGTCATCACCGGTACCGGGGTCATGGCGCTGCCGATCCGCCGACTGCAGGACGGTCATCAGCTTCGGGTGATATTCGGCAGGAATGTCCGCCGCCACCCGATCATGCAAGCCGATCAGGATGTCAGCGAGCGCCATTGACTCCAGGGTAGGCGCCGGAGCGCTGTGCTGGAACTGGTAGATATCGGTGCCGGTCAGCACGACGATCAGCGGCGTGTCCGGAAAATCCGCCTTCAGCCGGCAAACTGCGTCGTGGCTGCGCCAGGCATGGAGGGCAATGAACAAATCGGCTGCTTGCGGATCCGGTTCTGTCCGCACCCGTACGTGGTGTCCTGCGGCAGTCAGCAGGCGGGCCCAGCGTTCCGCAGTGGCCCGGTTGCCTGCAAGGGAACCGGGCGGCGCCGGTGTTATCAGAGTGATGTGCATGTTGTCTGGATGGCTTGTGATGGAATTTGTTGTTACGGGTAACCCGACAGCCCTGTCAGAGCGTATACGAGTTCATAATGACTCGGTTTCAGGGTATCCTGCCATAGTCACTTCAGACAGTCCCTCTCTGTCTTTCAATCATCGTTCGTTAATACTTCAAGGGAAGATCATGTCGCTCAATCTGATACGGAAATTCACGCTTTCCGCTCTCCTCGTTGCCACTCCGTTTGCCTCCGCCATGGCGCAGACGTTCGTGTTTACCGCCATTCCGGATGAAGACGAGACCAAACTGGTCGAGCGCTTCCGCGGCGTTGCGGAGTACCTGGAAAGCCGGCTGGACGTGGATGTCCGCTACATCCCCGTTAAGTCCTATGCGGCGGCGGTGTCCGCCTTCCGCAACAATCAGGTCCAGCTGGCCTGGTTTGGTGGCCTCTCCGGCGTTCAGGCCCGCGGCCTGGTGCCCGGTTCCCAGGCGCTTGCCCAGGGCGTTGAGGACGAGGCTTTTGTGACCTACTTTATCGCCAACACCTCGACGGGCCTGGAACCATCCGACGAGTTAACGGACGATGTCCGTGGCAAGACCTTCACCTTCGGCTCCAAGGGCTCCACCTCCGGCCGTCTGATGCCGGAATTCCACATTCGTGAAACGTTCGGTGAAGCGCCCGAGGAGGTGTTTTCCCGGGTGGGCTTCAGCGGCAACCACAGCCGCACCATTCGCCTGGTTGAAGCCGGCACCTACGAGGTGGGCGCACTCAACTTCCAGGTCTGGGAAAAGGAACTGGCCGACGGCACCATCGACACCGACGCGGTTCAGGTGATCTGGAAAACCCCCACCTACCCGGACTACCAGTGGACCATCCGCGGCGACGTGGACGCCCAGTATGGCGAAGGCTTCACCGATCGGGTACGCCAGGCCCTGCTGGAGCTGGATGATCCGGCGCTGCTGGAAAGCTTCCCCCGTTCCGGCTTTATTCCGGCATCCAACGCGGACTACGAGCCGATCCGCAAGGTGGCCGAAGAGATCGGAATCCTCGATTGATGGCAGGTTTCGACCTTACGGCATTAACCGCATCGTTCGGCGGCGAGCGGGTTATCGGTCCGCTCTCCCTGACGGTGGAAGCGGGCCAGCAAGTCGCCCTGGTAGGCAAAAGCGGTGCCGGCAAATCCACGCTGATCAAGCTCATCTACCAGCGGGTTGCCGGCCATGCCGCGCTGGTGCCCCAGGAACTGGGGCTGGTCAACGCACTCCCGGTGTTCCATAACATTTACATGGGGCGACTGGACGAACACGCCACCTGGTACAACGCGCTGACCCTGATCCGGCCATTCCGCAAGGACCGCGAGGAAATCCGCAGCCTGCTTGAACGTCTGGATATGAAGGAAAAGCTCTGGGTTCCGACGGCGTCGTTGTCTGGCGGCCAACGGCAACGGGTGGCAATTGGACGGGCCATTTATCGCAATGCCGGCCTGCTGCTGGCCGACGAACCCATTTCGGCACTGGACGGCCCCATGGCCCATAAGGTGATGACGTTGCTCTGCGAGCGTTTCCAGACCAGTGTCATTGCTCTTCATGATGTGGAGATGGCGCTGGCATACTGTAACCGGATCATCGGCATCCAGGATGGCCAGGTGGCCCTGGACGAAAGCAGCAAGCGGCTGTCTGCCAACGACATCCTCAACCTCTACTGATCCCGGTACCTGCAACCCATGTTTGCATCTCCAACCGTCAGAGTCAGCCTGTTGTTTGTCGCCGTGGCACTGGCGGGGCTGGTCTTTGCCGACATTGCCATTACCACCTCCAATCCGTGGCGGGACCTGGGGCGCTTTTTCCTGGGCGTGGTAACCCCGGACTTTTTCTCCACCGAAGGCCTCGCCACCGCCCTGCTCCGCACCATCGCGTTCGCCTTTGTCGGCGTTGCCCTGGGCAGTTTTTTCGGCTTCATTCTGGCACTGGTGTACAAGGCCTACCCGGTGCGGATGTTCTGCGCGTTCATCCGGGCGATCCACGAGCTGTTCTGGGCACTGATCTTCCTGCAGTTCTTCGGCTTTCACCCACTCACCGGTGTGCTTGCCATCGCCATTCCCTACGCCGGCATCTTTGCCAAGGTGTACTCGGAAATCCTCGATGAAGCCGACCCCGAGCCGGCCCGCTTGCTGCCGCCAGGTACCGGTGCCGTGGCAACATTTCTGTTCGCCCGGATTCCGGACTGCTGGGTTCAGTTGCGCACCTACACCGCTTACCGACTGGAATGCGGTCTGAGATCCAGTGCGATTCTCGGCTTTGTCGGACTCCCCACCCTGGGCTTCTATCTGGAAACGTCGTTTTCCCAGGGACTCTATTCCGAGGCGGGCGCCATGCTCGTGCTGTTCTACGTGCTGATCGCCACCATGCCGCTGTGGGTCCGCCCCAAGGCCTTGCCGTTTTACCTGGTCGCTGCGCCTTTCTTCCTGGGCGAGGGGTTGCCGATTGTCTGGGGCAATGTCGCGCGCTTCTTTACCGAGGACATCGTGCCCGCGCCGCTCCGCAATAACGAAGGCCTCACCGCGCTTGGCAGCTGGTTTGGTGATCTGATGATCAGCGAGGCGCTTCCGGGTATCTGGAACACCCTGCTGTTGACCCAGATTGCCCTGGTCGCCACCGGACTCCTTGCCCTGCTGGCATTCCCGCTGATCTCAACCCACTTCGGTGGCCCGGTACGCCGCACTTCCGGCCATGTTGCACTGGTGATAGCGCGGTCGACCCCGGAATACATCCTGGCCTACATCCTGCTGCAGCTGTGGGGCCCCTCGATGCTGCCGGCGGTGGTGGCGCTGGCCCTGCATAACGGCGGCATTATCGGCCACCTGATCGGCCGTCAGACCAACGGCATTCGCCTGCGGCCGGATGCCCCGACCGGGTTCAACCGCTACAGCTACGAGCTGGTGCCGCGGGTTTACCGGGGTTTTCTGGCGTTCCTGTTCTACCGGTGGGAAATCATCATGCGGGAAACCGCGATACTGGGGATTCTGGGCATCTACACCCTCGGCTTTTATGTCGACAGCGCCATCCAGAATATCCAGTTTGACCGCGCCCTGGTGCTTATCCTGCTGACGGCAGCACTGAACATCGGCATCGATGCGCTGTCACGCTACATTCGCCGCCGCCTTGCCCTGCAGACCATGCCGACCTGTTGATGGCGGCCGGCGGCAATAAACGGTTCAGTGTTCGCCGGAGGCGGCAAACACCAGCTTGAACGGCGCTCCGGTTAATGCCTCGGTGCCGTCCTGCAGATCCAGTCGCCAGGTCATATCCGGCTCAATGGTGCAGAAGGGCGCCACGAAGGTCGCCGTCCAGCGTCCTTCCGCAGCGCCGGATTGCCCGTCTGCGGACCCCGGCTTCAAAGCCACCGGGTACTCGCCGAGGTACATGGACTCACCGCGGAGCACGGCAAGCAGCCGCTGCGGGCGGGCATCGGTGACCACCTCAAGCCGGAGCCGCTCGCCCTCGCCAGCCGTACCGATGCGGGCGAGGCGAACCGACCAGCGAGCGCCATCGGACTGCCATTCGCAGGGGCCCTGGATCACACGGCATTCCGCCATGGGGGCCATCGACGGATCCCCTGGCTTGCCGGACGTCAGCCAGCGGGGGCCCAGCACAGCAAACGCGAGCAGGCCGACAATCAATGCAACAACAGCAATGGCACGGTATAACATGATCTCTCCCCCGACGACCGGGGCATTATGGCCGTTACCATCAGCAAAACAAACCCGATGGCCACGCAATACGTACTAACAGGGTTCCGCAAAACGGCGCTCACGTGAGAAAATACCGCGCTTCAAATCACCAGCAACAGGACAGCACCGTGCAGCCGGACATATCCGTCAAGCATCTGAACAAGACCTACGCCGGTGGCTTCCAGGCCCTCAAAGACATCAACCTGGAAATCCGGCGGGGGGAGATCTTCGCCCTGCTCGGCCCCAATGGTGCCGGCAAGACCACGCTGATCAGTATCATCTGCGGCATTGTCAACAAGACCAGCGGCGAGGTGAAAGCTGCCGGCCACGATATTGTCAGCGAGTACCGCGAGGCCCGCGCCAGTATCGGTCTGGTGCCCCAGGAACTGAATACCGACTCCTTTGAAACCGTCTGGGATACGGTCTCGTTCAGTCGTGGCCTGTTTGGCAAGCCCCCCAAGCCCGAACACATCGAGAAGGTCCTGCGCGACCTGTCGCTGTGGGACAAGCGCAACAACCGCATCATGTCGCTGTCTGGCGGCATGAAGCGTCGGGTCATGATCGCCAAGGCCTTGTCCCACGAACCCCGCATCCTGTTTCTTGATGAACCCACAGCGGGCGTCGATGTCGAGCTGCGGCGGGATATGTGGGAGATGGTCCGGGGCCTGCGGGCCAACGGCGTTACCATCATCCTGACAACCCACTACATTGAAGAAGCCGAGGAAATGGCCGACCGCATCGGCGTCATCCGCCAGGGCCAGATTATCCTGGTGGAAGACAAGGATCAGTTGATGGCCAAGCTGGGCAAAAAGGAGCTTCGCCTGCTGCTCCAGCAGCCGCTGGAGGCGATTCCCGGTGAACTTGTGCTCGAGCCCATCGAGCTGTCCGAAGATGGTTACGAGCTGATCTACACCTTCGATTCCCAGCAACAACAGGCCGGCGTGGCACGGCTGTTGCGCCAACTGGGCGACCTGGGCATCGAATACCGCGACCTGCAGACCCGCGAAAGCTCCCTCGAGGAGATCTTCGTCGGCCTGGTTCACGAATGACGTCACAGCCTTGCTGGAGTAAGCAATGAATCTGTATGGAGTTCGAGCAATCTACAAGTTCGAGATGGCCCGCATGTGGCGCACGCTGATGCAGAGCGTTGCCTCACCGGTGATCTCGACATCCCTGTATTTCGTGGTCTTCGGGTCGGCGATCGGCTCCCGCATGGGCAACATTGACGGTATCGACTACGGCGCCTTCATCATTCCCGGCCTGGTCATGCTGTCGCTGCTCATGCAGAGCATTTCCAACGCCTCTTTCGGGATCTACATGCCGAAATTCTCCGGCACCATCTACGAAGTGCTCTCTGCGCCCGTGTCCTACGTGGAAGTAGTGCTGGGCTATGTCGGCGCCGCCGCCACCAAGTCGGTGATCCTGGGGATCATCATTCTGCTGACCGCGCGGATGTTCGTCGATTACACCATTCTCCATCCGATCTGGATGTTTTCGTTCCTGGTACTGACCGCGGTAACCTTCAGCCTGTTCGGTTTCATCATCGGGATATGGGCGGACGGCTTCGAGAAGTTGCAGATTGTGCCGTTGATGATCGTAACACCGCTGGTCTTCCTCGGTGGTACTTTCTACTCCATTGATATGCTCCCGGAGGTCTGGCAGACCATCACCCTGTTCAATCCGGTGGTCTATCTGATCAGCGGCTTCCGTTGGGCCTTCTATGGTGTGTCGGACATCCATGTGGGCATCAGCGTGGGTATGACCATGGCCTTTCTGGCAGCCTGTTTGACCGCCATCTGGTACATCTTCAAGACGGGGTACCGGCTGCGCTCATGAGCCTGCAGCGAACTGCCCGCGCAGCTGTCCGGAGCCTCGCTCTCGCCGTCGCCATGGTCGCGCTGGCCGGCTGCACGGTGGCGGACGCCTCGGACGGCCAGCCGCAGCCAGCGCTGGCGATCGAGGCAGCCTGCCTGCTGACGGACGGGCGCGTGGTCCCGCTGCAGGTGGAGGTTGCGGTGACCGACGAGCAACGCCAGACCGGCCTGATGGGGCGGAAAACCCTGGCTCCGGATGCGGGGATGCTCTTTGTCTACGACAGCCCGCGAGCCCCCGACCACGGCTTCTGGATGTTCAAGACCCTGATTCCCCTCGACATTGCCTACATCGATAACGCGGGAGTCATCCGCTCCATTCGCCAGATGTACCCCTGCCGCGCCGGCAACGGTGTCGGCTGCCCCTCCTACCCGGCCGGGACTGCCTTCACCCAGGCACTGGAAGTGAATCAGGGGTTCTTCCAAGACCACAACATTCGTACCGGCGACCGGTTCAGTCGAGATCCGCGGACCTGCGGCCGCTAATCCGGTCAATTGCTGCCGGAATGATGTGACCGGGTTCACAGCAATGACATAGCCTGCCGTCCATCCGGTCAAAGTACCAGGCCGGTATTTTTGTTCTTATTTCATCACGGGTGACCTAGCACCCGGACATAAATAACAACAAAAGAGAGCCCCTCATGGACACCAGAACCAGAGCCCTTACCCTCGCCATCGCGGTCGGTCTTACCGCTTGCGGAGGCGGTGGCGACAGCGAAGTAACCAGCAGTCCGCAACCGATTGTCGGCCAGGAAGTCGACAAACAGGACCGGGATTCGTCAACCGAAACCGGCACGGCAAGCCTTCGCGTGCTCTCGAACCGGCCGGACCTGGTCAGCGCCGGCGACGCTCTCATTGAAGTGAATATTCCGGACCCGCAAGACCGGGACGGCACCAGGCTGTTGCTTAACGGCCGCGATGTCAGTGCCAGACTGGTGGCTGTGCCCGGCAGTCCGGGCACCAGCCGGGCACTGCTGACGGGCCTTGCCGTCGGTGCCAATGAGCTGCGCCTGGTTTTGCCCGGCAATGGCACCGTTGCAACATCCATCACCAACCACCCGGCCGGCGGACCGGTATTCTCCGGCCCCCAGGTACAGCCCTGGACCTGCACCAACCCGGCAGCCGTCGACGACCAGTGTAACCAGCCGGCGGAATATGAAATCCGTTATGTTCCGGCCTCAAGCTTCACCCGGTTCATGGAAAACTTTGATCCACAGGCTCCCGGTATTCCCGATGCCTTCGTGCCCTACGATCCCGGTAATCCGCCGCCGCCGGAGGACATCGCCACAGTAACTACCGATCACGGCGTAACCACGCCCTTCATCGTCCGCATTGAGCGGGGCGTGTTGAACCGCGATCGTTACCAGATCATGGCGCTCTACCAGCCGGACCGGGACTGGAGCGGTGTAACGCCGCAACCCCAGTGGAATGGCAAGGTGCTGATTCACCACGGTGGCAATGTGGGGGTAAGCTACGGCATGGGTAATCCGCCCAACGGTGACATTGCCGGCACCGCACCCGATGGCTTCGAGGTGTTGCTGGGGGACAGTATTTCGGTAGCCTTGGCGCGGGGCTTCGTCACTCTGTCTACAGCCCAGGCCAACCTCGGCCATAACGTGAACCTGGTGACCGCTGCCGAGTCGCTGGTGATGACCAAGGAGCGGATCATTGAACACTACGGTCCGATCCGCTATGCCATCGGTACCGGCTGTTCCGGCGGCGCCATTGCCCAGCAACACATTGCGAACGCCTATCCGGGGATTTACCAGGGCCTGATTGTCCAGTGCTCCTACCCCGATGTCTGGACCACCGCGACCCAGTTTGCGGATTACAACCTGCTCAACAACTATCTCGGCAACCAGGTGCCCCAGTCACCGGACGACCTGGCCGGGTTTGTTGAAGCCCTGCTGACCTCCGAGTACCTGGCCTTGCAATGGCCCGCCCTCTATGGCCACCTGCCAATCAATCCGGTGGTATCGGACCTGGCCTTCTTTCCCTCCGCCTACCCGGACCAAGAGGATTGCCCTGGCCTGAATGGCAAGGCTGACACCTATCATAAGGAAACGCGACCGGACGGTTTGCGCTGCGGTCTGATCGATTACATGGCCACCCAGTTTGGCACCCGGCCACCGGAAGTCTGGTCACCCAACGAGCAGTTGCTGGCGAGAGGCTTCGGTGGCATTCCGCTGGATAACGTTGGCGTGCAGTACGGCTTGCGGGCTTTACAGGAGGGGCTGATCACTGCCGACCAGTTCCTCGCAGTGAACCGCGAGATTGGCGGTTTCGATGTCGATATTGACTACCAGGCCCAGCGCACCAGCGCCGACCTGCAGGCGCTGACCAACGCCTACCGCACCGGTGCCATCAACACCGCAGAGAACCTGGCCAACGTGCCGATTATTGATCTGCGGGGGCCGGACCCCGGCATCGCCCATGATGCCTACCACTCCTGGCAAACCCGTGCCCGCCTTGAGAAAGCCCAGGGCCATGCCCGCAACCACACCATCTGGTACGGCGCCTTTCCGCTGGCCGGCGACACCATTTTTACCACCGAAGCCCTGTACGTGATGGATGCCTGGCTGGCCGGGATCGAAACTGACGGCAGCGACGCCGACATCAATGACAAGGTGATTGCCAACAAGCCCATCGAAGCCCGGGACCGCTGCTTGCCGGTCTCGTCGGTGTTCAGTGAATACGGCCCGTTCGTCCCTTACACCGGCAACCTGCTGACCCCGGATCCGACCTGGAGCCAGCCGGACATGACAACCCTCCCCCGACCACCGGCGGCACTCGGGCAGATCGTGGACGTGGTGACCGGACAAGTCTGTGGCCTTGATCTCGGTGCGCTGGGATTACCGTCAGTCATTACCGATGTGCTCAGCCCGATTACCGACGAGGTCGTCGCGGCGCAAAGCCTGATCGTGCAAACCCGCTTTGGCACACCGCGTACCGTGGCGGGCGACAGCATAGAAACCCTGAACAATAAGTGCGCACTCAGACCGGTGGACCCGGCGGACTATCCTGCCAACCTGCTGACCGGCACCTATGACCCGGAGGCCATGGCAAGGGAAGTGGCGAAGATTTTCCCTGATGGCGTCTGCGACTACTCGCGGCCACCGGTCGGCACGGTCCCCACCGAGACCTGGCTGCATTATGGCGACGGTACCAGGGCCGTCATCGGCGGTGAACCATTGCCAGCCCACCCGGCCCCCGTTGCAGGCTGGGCGTCGCCGTCGTTCCAGGTGAACCTGCATCCCCGCAGCGCGCTTTAAGCTCGGGCTATAAAGCCACTTCAGCGCAACTACTACGCCATCCCAGAGCTACTCCAGGAACCGCTCCCCGCCCATCTACGGGCGGTTAGCGGTCCTTCCATTGCGGATCGCGCTTGTCGAGGAAGGCACAGATGCCCTCCTGGGCATCCTCGGCCTGCAGGTTCTTTGCCATCACCTTGGAGGTGTAGCTGTATGCTTCCGCCAGGCCCATTTCCAGCTGGCGGTAGAACGCCGTTTTACCGACCTTCAGGGTGTGGCCGGATTTGGAGGCGATGATCCGCGCCAGGTCATACACCGTCGCATCCAGGCTCTCTTCCTCCACCACGCGGTTGATCAGCCCCATCTGCTCGGCGCGTTCCGCACTGATCATTTCTCCGGTCAGCAGCATCTCCATGGCATGCTTGCGGGAAACATTGCGAGACAGCGCCACCATCGGAGTGGAACAGAACAGACCGATGTTCACCCCGGGGGTGGCAAAGCGCGACGCCGTCGTGGCCACCGCAAGGTCACAGCTTGCCACCAATTGGCAACCCGCCGCCGTAGCCACGCCGGCAATCCGCGCAATCACCGGCTGGGGCAGGTTGACCACCTGCTGCATCACCTTGCTGCACTGCTCAAACAACTCGAGCTGGAACGCCTCGCTGTCGAACTTGCCACGCATCTCCTTGAGATCATGGCCGGCGCAAAACACCGGCCCCTGGGCCGTGAGTACCACCACCCGGGTGATGCCGTCACCGGCAATCTGTTCCAGCTCCGCCGACAAAGCCCTCAGCATCGCCATGGACAGGCTGTTGCGGCTGGCAGGCTGATTGAGGGTCAGTGTGGTAACGCCGTTCTCCGTATACCGGAGGATCAAAGAATCCGTCGTGCTGGTCATTGTTGAGTCTCCTTGTCGTTATCGTTTTTCACTGGGGGCCCCGGCGATCCGTTGCAGATGGACCTCCATCACCGACAGCCGGCGCAGCAGTCGGATCCGCCGCAGCAGCGGCCACCAGTCATACAGAAAAATCTCCATCGGCCGCCACATCGCCACCCAGCCGCCGATCCACAGGCTCTCGCTGACGAGGCTCAGTAACCCGCTGCCCGGAGTGTGGGCTTCCAGCGCGCGGCTGACGCCGAGACACACCGCCAGAAACACCAGACCGATGGCCAGGCTGAGCCGCCCCTCCCCCATCAGCCGCCGGAAGTCCCGCCGCGCCAACTGTTCCCGCTCCAGAAAATAAGCGTGCACCGCCTGCACCACCCGATCCCGCGCCGCCGCCAGGTCATCGCACTGGTTGAGCAGAATCTCCAGCCGGAATGCCCCCCGCGCCGGATGCTCCTCCGCCCATTCCATGATGAACGACTCGGCATTCACATCCAGATCCCGCCCCACAAAAGGCGACGGATCAAGGGAGTTGAAGAGCTGGGAAATACTGGAAAGATGCACCCGAATAACATGCACCCCGGAATCGTCACTCACCTGATGCCCGCCCTGGAGGTTAATGCGCTGATTTAAAACCGATTCAGCTGAATGCTTGAGCCATTAAAGCATAGCACGGGGTGACGGTGGCGTTAGCCGAAGGTCGGTGTGGGGGTTGGGAGGCTGAAGAATGAACCGGGAAAAATGGTGCACGGAGCCGGTAACCGTTGCGGGCAACAAGTTCTCCACAGTCCTCTGAATCTGGATAGTCACCCGGTTGGCTTCAATTGGACAGATGCCAGCGTCGCGGCGGATTCTCAGACCATCGCAGAACCGGCCACTGCGGGTAACTGGGGCCGTGTTTTAGAGCGTAAGGCCGTGGCGCTGACTTACCTGAAATCGACACTGTAAGGAGCCCCCCCCAAGAGCAGGCATCCTCTGACAGTTTTGGCCTGCCCTCGGTTACCTATCCGGCGATTGATGATATGATGCGGTGCGGGCTAATAACGCACATTCATGCATTATGACTGGGCCGGATCCCAAGTGGATCAGCCGGGGCGTTTACCCGAATATGTGAACTTACTACTTAACCCTTCGGCCGCCATTCAACCGCCGCGAAAATTGCCCCGACAATCGCAAACGTCTGGCCAATGTTCATCCGGTGGATGTTCACCGTGGGGCCATGAACAACGAATAAAAAGTACATGCCAAAAGCCAAGGCAACCACCCCAATAATGCCCAGAAACGGAAACCTGCCGCTGGCAGTTTGAGTGTCTGAGCTATCTTGCCCCGAAGCCGCTACTTTGACGTAGCAGCCCAGCGATCTGGCATTATCTTGATGAGTCAATTCTTGCCGCTCGCCTTCCCTTTCAATTAAAACCGTGAACGGCTTTTCGCGGTTCTTTTCGTCCTGCATTATCTCTATCAACTCCGCTCTTGAGCTAACCGGCGCACCATAGACCTCTAAAACTATATCGCCACTTTTGAGGCCGACCTTTTCCCCGGCGCTACCGGAATTTACGGTACTGATTACGAGCTGAGTCATGTTATGTCCTTTAACATTGGTCGGGAGCTAACAGATTACGGGAGAAAGGAACACTTTAGCAACGAGGTAAATTTTCCGATAACCGGATAATCTGGTAATCAGGGGATAGTCAGGCTATTTACTGGTAATAGATGGTCAGGATCTAACTGCATTGGGTAGTTTTCCATCTCCTCGGTTAAGTTGGATGAAGTGTTTGGTGAGCCACCCAGTCGGCTCTAACCGATTGTTTTTTTTTACACGAGTAATGCTGCCCGGAGCCGGAACAGCTAACCCGAAACCGTGCCCTGCTTGAAGAGATAATCGCGGTTAACTATGAATGCCAGGAATACACACTCGCGAAACTGTCCGCCCTTTCGGTCAGATACCCCTACATTCGACGATGTGAGCTGATCGTTCGTGCGTCTGGCTTTGAATAAATCGCACAGGACCTGGGCCAGGCTGGGGCATTTCTCACTATCACCACACCCAGCAAGTACCACCCGGTAAACGTAATCGAGCAGCCGAAGATTGCTATGGCAACCTGACCAAAGATGTTGCCGCCCGCGCTCGCGCCTGGGCCAGTATCCATGGAATCCGTCAGTTCCAACAGATCTGCGGGCCACCTGTAACCGTCTGGCGTGAGTTGCGCCGTTTGGGCCATGCCGATGAAGAAGTTGTAGAGAAAGCCCGGTAAGCAGCAGATAAAAGCGACTGGGCCGGCTTTGTCGAGGCCATGAATGGCCCTTGTGCAAAACGGGCGGATCAGCCCATCAGAACGGCCAAATGGCTAGAGTTCGATCAGGATACTGGTAATTACCTGGATAGCCCGGTTAATCAAGATGGGGAGCCAACTAAAGGCAAACTGTTTGGCCTGTTCGCTCAAGGACGGTACTGGATTACACGAACTCTGCGTTGGGAGGTGAAGCGACCAAAGAAGGCGGAACCCGAGATTAACCCTGGCTCTTCCTGGCTGGATCGCCTCAAGCAACTAACCCAGGTCCGCACTCCGACAGAAGCGGAAATTACCGCACTGCCCGACGACACCGCTTATGCCTGGGAGAAACTAAGTGGTGAGGTCCACCTGCCCCCTTGGAGTTCTGTCAATAACTGTACTTAAAGCAAAGTATGTTACGCCTGTGTCAGCGAACACCCGATATCAGCGAACACCTAATAATAGACCCTAGAGCAATCGTTTTTTCTCTCTGAGCGAGGTTAAGACCCTCAGGGCTTCTGAATTCCAAGACTCAACTTCACACCAATAGTTGGCTCTTCCTATAAGCCTATCTATATAGAGGGGGTCTCGAATCTTTCTCTTGTCTAAATGAGATCGAAGGCCGTATTTCTTGATGAAAAACTCCTCCTTTATTAGTTCGCGCTTATATTTTCGTGTTAATGATAGGTCTTCTCTCGTTACATTTATCCCGGTTACAACCTTCCTATTCGCGCTAGTCATAAGCTTAGTTTTTATGTCGTTCGTCTCAAAACCGCAGTCATTGACTATCTCTGTCACTTTTCTTAAAAAGCGCTTTGGTATGTGAGCACCCGAAAAAGCTAGATCATCAGCGTACCTTGTATAAGCCAAGCTAGCTGATTTAGATAACCCATGAAGTCTAGAATCAAGAGTCCGGCAAACTAAGTTGCTCAGAACGGGGCTTGTTGGAGCACCCTGTGGCAAATGGTCGGAGTGACAACAGATCGATGCTAAATAGAAAGCAACTTGCGGAGAATACCCAAGCTGTCTAAACGTGTTGATAATCCAGTTTTTCTTAATAGTCCCGAAAAAATCTTGCAGGTCAATTGTGAGTACCGAGCGCTTATTTGCATGCACCTCGGCATTTTTCACAATTGAGCTTCCCTTCCGGTAGGCGTGGGCAGAGCTTGAAACAGGCAGCGTATCAAGGATTTCTCGCTTTACCCAGGTCTGCGCTTGGTGTAGCGACGGATATGGAACCAAAATCCTCCGAGTGCCTCCGAGCTTTTTCTTCAGGGCAAATTCTCGATAAAGGGACTCCGGGGCATTAATGGCTTTGGCAACAAATTCTGAGGTAAGACCTAGACGGAGAGACAGGTGATCGATCTCAAAGATCACGGGTAAACCCTGATCTCGCAATTTTGCAGCATACGCTGAATACCGTTCAGCGATTACTTCGGGCAGTCCATGATCCCGATAGTATTCTAAGAAGAATGGTTTGGAGCTACTCAAAAGACCCCCGCTTGATTACCCGACACTACGCCTTTATGGCGCTCACATTCCTATCTGTGCATTTTGTCGCTAGCGACAAAATGTGCAGATAGGATCGACCTTCAGTCGTGTACTGCAAAACGGCTCTCGAGACGGTTTGCAGTACGAGGCTATTGCTAGCCTGATCCTAAGAGCGACTCGCTCCTATGTACTAATCAAGCGGGGGCCGTGGCAGGTTAACAGAAAAAATATTTATCGAGAAGAGTCGTTCTCGGAATATAAAAATCAAGGTCACTCTTGTCCTGGTGTTTTTTGAACCTATCCGGCACTTCCTGCCACGCCTTAGCTGATTTCGTAGAAACTTTGGACGCAATTTTGCAAGCGCGATCAGCTCCTGCCTCAGTAAGGGTTGCATGTTCATCCTCGTTTAGCGAGAGAAGGCCTAGCTCCTCTAGTTTAAACATCGATCGAAGCACGTCACCCAACGGATATCTCAAGCGCTTATAGATAGTGAATACATGCAACCCTCTGGCTGAGCCTGACAGGGTAACTAATACCATAGCTTCGACATTTCCTAACTTCACACGGCTCTCCTAAGAAGAGGGCTTCTCTTCGTATAACTGTCGCCTTTAGCTTTTCGGTAGCGCCACCAAAAAATAGGAAAATTGTTATTAGGAGGGTTTCCTTCTTCCCTGTAGTAAAGGGCTTCCGCATCACCATACCCGAGAGGCTTTAATTCCTCTTCGGTTATTGGGCAGGGATTGCACAAGCTTTTGGTCAGACTCTCCATAGCACTGTATGCTTTTTCTTTAAGCTCGCCTTGATAATATCCGTCGATCCCTTTTTTCAGTTCCTTGTAGCAATAAACATTTACTGGGAACTTTTCGCGAACTCTCTCAAGTGCGAAATCCATGCCCGCAAGGAAGCAAAGGTAGACTCTCTCGGGATCCACCTCCTGCCCCGTGTCCTTCGCTCTTTGGAACAAGTGCTCTAACCTGATTATCGCGGTATGTCCTGAGCCAATAAACTCATCAACGATCACTATAGAAGGGCGCTCTTCCAAACGAACTTCAGGGATTCTGTTCATCGTGGCGAAGTGCTTAATACCATCATCGATATCACGAGCAATAATACGACGCATACGATAGGCAACTTCGTTAGAGCTGTCCGTATCTCTTGACATTTGCATGCCGTATAACTGGGTTTTTGAAGGTTTCAAATGATTATCGATGAAGAGGTGGCGCGCCATAGTAGTGAGCCCCTGGCTGTACTCAGTCTCGCTGAGGTAGGAGAATCTCGATAACATTTCCAGTAGTAGTGTTTGTTGCTCTTCGCTTTCACATTCTTCAAGCGTTTCGGCCAAACTTGATGCTTTCTCGGCAAGCCAAGGTTGGGCTCTCATAAGCCCCATCATTGTAGTGACAAAATCCTTGGGCACCTTCGGCATATATATAGAACTTCTGGATTAAAATTCTGGTGATTGGAGATGGTGAGGTTAGCACGAGCGTTTCAGTCGTCAACAGATGAAGTGTCTACATAATGTCTACACGGAAATCGTTAGCTTGACGACAAAATCGGCCAACTCCCGCATCTTATTGATTTTAATGGTGCCCGGAGCCGGAATCGAACCGGCACGGCCTTGCGGCCGAGAGATTTTAAGTCTCTTGTGTCTACCAATTTCACCATCCGGGCATCGGAGGGAGGTTTTGAGGGGCAGGATTGTATAAGGCCCTGCCCGCTAACGCAATTGCGGTTGCCTGGGGCCGGGGGTTATTCCGGCAGGTGTGCCCGGCCCTTGTAGATGTAACCGGCAATTTTCGGCGCCTTGGGGACGTAGAAGTTTTCCAGGGAGTCCACTACAAACCCGGCGCTACCGATCAGTTCGCTGATGTTGCGGTTGAGATGGCAGCCGCCGGCGAGTTTTTTCCAGCCGGGGGTGATGCGGTGCTGCCATTTGTTGATGCCGCTGTCCGGCGACTCTCCGTGTTCAAGAAACAACAATCTGCCGCCGGGCCTGAGTACCCGGGCCATCTGCTCAAGTGCAGCCTGCCAGTCCGGGATGGTGCACAGGGTAAAGGTCAGCAACACGGTGTCCACCGAGTTGTCGGCCAGGGGAATCTGTTCACCGGGCAGATCCAGCCATTCCACTGCCACCGGGGATCGGTCCAGGTTCGCCCGGGCTTTGTGACGCATGCCAGTGGAGGGTTCGAGCCCGTAGACCAGGTCGACTTTGTCACGGTCATAAAACTGCAGGTTGATGCCGGAGCCCATGCCCACTTCGAGGACGATACCGCGAGCTTCAGGGACCACCTGGCTCCGCAGTTTCATGATCTGGCCCATGGAGCAAGCCTTATCAATGATATGCGGCAAGAGCCGTTCTTCGTAAATTTCCTTGATATCGACCATAATCATTCCCGAGGCTGTGAGCAGGACGCCAACTGCGACATTCGGTCTCACCGGTTTACCGCATTATCAGCGTATGATTGCAATCATCTGCCGGTAATAACAATAGATACAAACGATATAAGGCAGCGGCCGGGCGGGCACGCTGTGTTCGCCTGTATGTATCCAGTGTAACCGATTACCGGAGGTTCCAATGGAACTCGATCCTCTCTTACTATCGCGAATCCAGTTCGCGTTCGTGGTGTCATTTCACGCCATCTTTCCGGTCTTCACGATCGGCCTCGCTTCCTACATCGCGGTGCTTGAAGCTCTGGGCTTCAAAACCGGCAACCCGGTCTGGCTCAAACTGTCGGGCTTCTGGACCAAGGTGTTTGCGGTGGTCTTCGGCATGGGCGTGGTTTCGGGGATCGTCATGTCCTTCCAGTTCGGGACTAACTGGAGCAACTTTGCCCAGGCCTCGGCCAATTTCCTCGGGCCCATTCTGAGTTATGAGGTGATCACGGCGTTCTTCCTCGAGGCGGCGTTCCTGGGGGTGTTGCTGTTTGGTCGGGACAAGGTTCCACCGGGCATTCACCTGCTCTCCGCCATCATGGTGGCTACCGGGACCTTTATTTCGTCGTTCTGGATTCTCTCTGCCAACAGCTGGATGCAGACCCCGACCGGGTTTGAGTTGCGGGACGGCATTTTCCATGTCACCTCCTGGAGCGAGGCCATTTTCAATCCGTCATTCCCGTTCCGCTTCATGCACATGGCGCTGGCGTCTTTCCTTACCGGCAGTTTTGTGGTGGCAGGCGTGAGTGCCTGGTACCTGCTGCGGGGCCGTGAGGTGGAGGCCAACCGCAAGGCGCTGTCCATGTGCCTGTGGCTGCTGTTGTTCATTGCCCCGGCCCAGTTGGTGGTGGGCGATTTCCATGGCCTGAGCACCCTGGAGCACCAGCCCACCAAGGTCGCCGCCATGGAGGGTAACTGGGAGACCTCTTCCAATGTGCCACTGCTGTTGTTTGCCATACCCGATCAGGAAAACCAGACCAACCACTTCGAAATCGGTATTCCGAGCCTGGCCAGTATGATCCTGACCCACGAATGGGATGGTGTCGTGCCCGGCCTGAACGAGGTGCCGCGGGAAGAACAGCCCCCGGTGGCGATCGTGTTCTGGTCGTTCCGCATCATGGTGGGCATCGGCACCCTGATGATTCTGTTCGCCCTGACGGGTCTGGTCTTGCGGGCGGGTGGCCGTTACTGGCGTACACCCTGGTTCCTGCAGGCCCTCCGGTTCATGAGTATCGCGCCGTTTGTCGCGGTGCTCACCGGCTGGTTTGTCACCGAAGTCGGGCGCTCTCCGTGGCTGGTCTACGGCTTGATGACGCATGCTGAAGCCGTCACTCCGTCACTTACCGGCGGCATGGCGCTGTTCACCCTGATCGGCTACATCGTGGTCTACGCCATGGTATTTTCCGCCGGAGTCTATTACCTGATGCGGGTGCTGTACGTAGGGCTGGAAGGCTCGGAACAGGAGCACGACCTGGAAAGTGACCGGCCCATGCGACCGCTCTCGGCAACGCACGTTCCGTTCGAGTACGACGAAGGCAACGAGTCAGCCAACGCTGACCAGCCAGCCACCCGGGGAGGTCACTGATTATGGAACTGTTCGATCTGGCCCTGATCTGGGCATTCATTATAGGCTTCGGCATCATCATGTATGTGCTGATGGACGGCTTTGACCTTGGTGTCGGCATTCTCTTCCCGTTTGCTCCCAACGAGCAGGCCCGGGACACCATGATGAACTCGGTGGCGCCGGTGTGGGACGGCAATGAAACCTGGCTGGTGCTGGGCGGTGCCGGCCTGCTGGCCGCCTTTCCCCTGGTCTACACGATCTTCCTGCCGGCACTGTACATTGGCGTGTTCCTGCTGCTGGCTGGCCTGATCTTTCGCGGTGTGGCCTTCGAGTTCCGCTTCAAGGCCCGGACCTCCCGCTACCTCTGGAACTGGGCCTTTGCCGGTGGTTCAACCGTCGCCACCTTTGCCCAGGGCGCGGTGGTCGGCGCTTACATCCAGGGTTTCGAAACCGCCAACGGAGTTTACGTGGGCGGCGCCCTGGACTGGCTGACGCCCTTTACGGTGCTGACTGGCCTGGGCATGCTGGCGGGCTACGCCCTGCTGGGATCGACCTGGCTGATCCTGAAAACCGAGGGCGACCTGCAGCAATGGGCCTATCGCATTACCACACCGTTGCTGCTGGGTGTGCTGGTGATCTTCGCTATCATCAGTGTTTGGACACCCTTTGTGGACGACTTGGTGCGTGAGCGTTGGTTCTCCAACCTCAGTGTTATCTGGATCTTACCGGTACTGACGCTGTTATGCGCCTGGCAGATTTTCCGCTCGGTTCGCAACCGCTCAGAGGGCATGCCCTTTGTCGCCACCATGGGGCTTTTCATCTTTACCTACCTGGGGCTGCTGGTCAGCCGCTGGCCCTACGTGGTGCCGCCGGAATACACCCTTTGGGAGGCGGCGTCAGCCTATGAGTCACAGCTCTTCCTGCTGCTGGGCCTGCTGTTCGTCATTCCCATCGTACTGGCCTATACCGCCTGGACTTACTGGGTGTTCCGCGGCAAGGTCCGGGCCGACGCGGGCTATCACTGAGTGAGTAACCAGGGTGCAGCTGACGCCCGGCCCGGGGCTCGCCCCGGCGCCCGGGCGTGGCTTGGCCAGCTGGCGGGCACCGGACGCCCCCTGATTACCCGGACCGTAGCCGCCGGAATGGTGGCCGGGCTGGCCACCATTATCCAGATGGGCTTGCTGGCGACGATTGTTCACCGCGGCATTATTGACCGGGTTCCGCCCCCGGAATTGCTGCCCTGGTTCCTGGCCCTGATCGCAGTGATCGTGCTGCGGGGCTTTGCTCAGGGGCTGCAGGCCAGTTACGCGGCCAATTGCAGTCGCGCGTTGCGGGCCCGGGTGCGCCGTGAGCTCAATACCAGTTGGCGACGCAGCGGGCCTGTCGGCCTGCGGGAGGTATCGGCCGGCACCCTGGCGCGGGAGTGGCTGGATCACGTCGAGGCCCTGCACGGCTATTTCGCCCGTTTCCTGCCCCAGCTGGCGCTGAGCGCAATCGTTCCGCTGATGATCCTGGTGGTGGTGTTCTGGCTCGACTGGCTGGCCGCCATCTTCCTGTTACTGTCTGCCCCACTCATCCCGCTGTTCATGGCACTGGTGGGCATGGGCGCAGAAAAACTCAACCAACAGCATTTCGAGGTGATCGGCCGTTTGTCGGGCCAGTTTCTCGACAAGGTACGGGGGCTGACCACCCTGCAGATATTTGGCCAGACCGCATCCGCAACCGACGCCCTCCGCAGCAGATCGAACGATTATCGCCGGATCACCATGAAGACCCTGCGGGTGGCGTTTCTGTCTTCCGCCGTCCTGGAATTTTTTGCCTCCGTGGCTATCGCCGTGGTCGCCATCTATATCGGCTTTGGCCTGCTGGGCTACATCAATTACGGTCCGTCGCCGGAGCTGACCCTGTTCAGCGGGCTGTTTATCCTGTTACTGGCACCGGAGTTTTTCCAGCCGATCCGCTTGTTGTCGCAGCATTATCATGACCGGGCAGCGGCACTGGGCGCTGCCAGCGAGTTACTTGCCCGCATGGACCGGCTGGCGCCCCGGCCGCAGCCGTGTTTGGTATCCGGCGCGGCGGATGCGCCGGCGTCACCGGACCTGATCCGGGCGACCGGCGTTCACCTTGCTTACCCTCACCAGCCGGCCGTGCTTGATGGCCTGGACCTCACCATTCGGCGGGGCCAGGTTGTCGCGCTTACCGGGCCGTCCGGGGGTGGCAAGAGTACCCTGCTCCACCTGCTGGCGGGTTTTATTCATCCGGACCAGGGCGAGTTGTCGGTTTTTGGCGAGCCACCGGGTAACCGGCCGTTCGGCTGGCTGAGCCAGTCACCGTTCCTGGTTCAGGGTAGCTGGGCAGACAATCTGCGGATGACCGTGCCCGAAGCATCAGATGTCGCGATCGCGGCGGCGCTTCGCCGGGTTGGTCTCGGTCCGTTGCTCGACAGCCGCCCGGCCGGTATCCACAGTACCGTCAGTGAAGGCGGCGTCGGCCTCTCCGGGGGCCAGGCCCGCCGCCTCAGCCTCGCCCGGGTGTTCATTGCCGACTACGACCTGGTATTGCTGGACGAACCGACCGCCGGCCTCGATGCCGACAGTGAGGTGTATGTGCTGGAGGCCATGCACCAGCTGGCGGAGGCTGGCAAGACGCTGGTCTTTTCAACGCACCACCAGGCCCTGCTGACTCTGGCCGACCGCATTCTGCTGGTCAATAACGGGGAGGTGCGGGATGCGTGACCTCAAACCCTGGCTGGCCCTGATCCTTCGCCGTCCCGGCCGGCTGCTTGCCGGCGCCCTGCTGATCCTGCTGACGTTACTGGCCGGCATGGGATTGCTCGCGCTGTCGGGCTGGTTCCTGACGGCTACGGCGATTACCGGACTGATGCTGGCAGCCGGCGTCCAGGCGTATGTGAACCTCTATGTACCGGGTGGCGGTATCCGCCTGTTCGCCGTCACCCGTACCGTGGCCCGCTATGCCGAGCGGGTCTACAACCATGACACAGTGCTGCGCCTGCTGGCCGACATCCGGATCCGCCTGTTCACCCGGCTGTCGGCCAGCAATACTGCTTCCCGGGCACGGCTGAGGGGCCCCGAGTGGCTGTCACGCCTGACCAGTGATGTCGATACGCTTGATACCCTGTATTTGCGGCTGCTTGCACCCGCCGGACTTGCCGTGCTGGTGACGGGTGTGGTGGTTGGGGGAGCCTGGCTGCTGGGGGATGGGGAGCTTGCTGCCGTACTCGGCGGCCTGCTGGTATTGGCACTGATTCTGACCACCGTGCTGGTCAGTCTGCGGACCCAGCGGCTGACGCTGAAGCGGGCCGACGACCTTGATCGGGTAAGGACAACGGTGGTGGAACACCTGGAAGGCTTCGGAGAGCTGACAGCGGCGGGACGCGCCGGCAAACACGGTGCCCGGCTTTGTCGCCTCGCCGGTTCGGTAGCCCGGGACCAGGCCACCGCAGACCAGCGGATTGGCTGGCACCTGGCCGGCAGTGGCGTACTCGTCAACCTTGCGGCAGTAGCCGCACTCTGGTTTGGCCTGGGGCTGTTCAACCGCGACGCCATGACAGGGCCGGTGGTGGTGCTGCTGCCGCTGGCGGTGCTGGGGCTTGCCGAGATTTACAGCACCCTGCCCGACGCATTCGGGCGAATGGGCGCGATGCTGGGGGCGGCACGGCGGCTAAACCGCGATTGTGGCAGCGACACTGGCAGTGATAGCGCGACCTCCAACCACGCAGACAAGGGTATCCAGACCGCCACGGACGGCGCCGGTACAGGCGACCACGCAGTTATCCTTGCGGATGTGACCGTGCGGTTCGGCGCGCAGCCCCCATTGCTGAAACATTATTCGCTGATGGTTAACGCGGGTGATCGCCTCGGCGTAGTTGGCCCGTCCGGCAGCGGCAAATCGTCCATCGCCGATCTGATTGCCGGGTTGCAGACCGCCACGTGCGGTACGGTAACTGCCGCTCCCTGCGCCTACCTTACCCAGGCAAGCGTGCTGTTTGACGATACCCTGAAGAGCAACCTGCTGATCGGAAACCCGCAGGCATCGGACCTGGACCTCTGGCGGATACTGGAAGCGGTCGCCATGGCGGACCGCTTTGCGGCCCTGCCCCGGCAACTGAACACCTGGCTGGGCGCCTATGGCCACCAGCTGTCCGGGGGCGAAGCGAGACGAATTGCGCTGGCCAGAACCTTGCTAAGTCAGCGCAGCCTGCTGGTGCTGGACGAACCGTTCACTGGGGTGGACGATGCCAGCCGTGAGCGGATTGCCAGGGCCATCGATCCCTGGCTTGACGGCAAGACCGTCATTGCCCTCGGGCACGGTCCCGAGGCCCTGCCAGGATTCGACAGAATTGTCCGGCTGTAGGCGGGCAACGACCTTGTCCGGTAACCCCTAGCGGGGTTCGATCACCTCGAACGTCAACCCTGCCTTGGCGGTAAGACGCGCCAGCAACTGTCCGTCGAAGATGGATGCCGGAGTCCAGAAACCACCCTCCTTATCCGACTTGGCAATGTCAAACGCCAGGCAGTTACCTGCTTCACCCAGCATTTTTGCGGTCGAGCCATACCCCGGGTCCCGGTCTCCGGTCACTTTGGTCCGGATTTCCTCACCACTGGCGGTTTTCCCGATGAATCTCAGGTCATAGAAGCCGCTGCGCTGGACCTCCGGGCTGGGGCCCTCACCCGGCTTGGGGACGACATAGCGTTCAAGCAGCCAGCGGGAAGGGCGAATGGCTGCTGCCACCAGGAAGCCTCCCAAGGCGCCGGTGATGCCGTAGGCCGTCGCTCTGGCTTTCAGCCCTTTACCGGTCATCATCGCCTCATCGTAGGTGAACTCCTTGCCATATCTCGCGCCCATCAGGGCATTGGAGCGATGCACGATGCGGGTATTGATGGCGGCCATCACGAACGGCGCCAGCCAGACGCCGAAATCCTCGTCGTAGGCTGCGGACTTCAGGCTGGGCTGACGTTTGCTGGAACGGTGCTCGGGCGGACAGATAGAGAACGGGTTGGCCAGTTCCTTGCGCAAAGCCGGGTCCGCCGCGGCTTCCCTGGCCACATTCAACATGCTGGCAACAGTGCCGCCGGACAGGCCGCCCTTGGCGACCTTGACCCGCATCCGGACGTCCTCACAGGGCTGACCAAACCGTTTTTCCGCTTCCTGCTGGAGAAACCATATCCCCATGTCGGAGGGAATGGAGTCAAATCCGCAACAGTGGACGATCCGCGCGCCGCTCTCCCTGGCCTGCACCTCGTACTTCTCAATCATCCGGCGGATCCACTGCACTTCCCCGGTGAGGTCGCAGTAATCGGTGCCGTGTTCAACACAGGCTTTGACCAATGGTTCCCCGTAAAGGGCATAGGGCCCAACGGTGGAAATGATCACCCTGCTCTGGCGACACATGGCTGCCAGAGACACTGCATCTCCGGCATCCGCCGCGATAATGGGCAACTGGCTGGCGCTGCCTCCCAGGCTGTCGCGAACACTGGCCAGCTTGCTCGGCGAACGACCCGCGATCGCCCAGCGTACCTGGTTACCGACGCCGTAGGTGTCGGCCAGGTAACGGGTCAGGATCTGACCCACAAAACTGGTCGCACCAAACACAACGATGTCATAGTCAGTGGCCAGCGTGGCTGTCGTCTGCTCCGGATTGGTCATGGATCATCCTCAGATTTGAAAATTACCGCAGTCGGGTACGGGTCAGTTACCGGCTCGCGCCGCGCGGGACGTCATTAATGTCATCAGCAGGGCTACCCCGAAGCCCCAGAACGCATTCAGAACAAGACCGCCAACCCAGGTCTGGGCCGTCACCTCGAGCCCCTTGAGCGGAAACACCAGCAGCATTGCCACCGCCGTCGGCCCGAGGGCGCCGGCAATCAGGCTGCCCGCCCAGAACCCGAAGCGGTTAAGGCGTCCTATGATGCCCCACAAAACCAGACCCCATAAACCCCCAAAGAAGGCCAAAGACACCACGGCAGGAACTTCGAACGGCGGCACTGGAGTCAGATTGAAGGGTGGTACCGGCACTTTGCCGCCCAGCCAGAACAGGGCGAACAAGCCCTGGTGAAAAATCAGGGTCGCCAGAAACCCGCTGGCAAAAGCCTTGATCCAAACCACGAAATGCTCCTATATCCGTCTCGTCGGCCAATCGTTTCGGTGCATCAGTGCTGCAAACTGAGCGCCTGTGTCCACGCTGCACAAGCAGCTTAATCTACCTGCGGAGGTCAGACTGCAAATGGACTACCTGCTGCTCCTGCTCAGTATTGCCTTAATTGGGGTTGCCGGCTTTCTTTTCTGGCAGGTTCGTGAACAGCGTCATACGCTTCAGGTACTTATGGAGGCTACCCAACAGAACGAGCCCCAATCCAACCCGGAGATGGTGCTTACGGTCAGGGTCGTAGATCCGATCAGTGTCGCCAAGCGGGAAAGCCGGTCCGCCCGGGTGGTGGCCGACCGTTTGCCGGTGATGGTCACCAAGATGGTATATCAGGAGGTTATGAAAGAGCTGGATGAGGAGCTTCGCGCCCGCGACATCGACGTCGAGATGAGTATCGAGTACCGCTAGGAGCCAACATGAACCCCTCTCTGATCATCGGTTACCTGTTACTGGGCGCTGCGGCGACGCTGATCGGCTACGCCCTTATCAGCCATCAGCGCAACCAGGCGTTGCTGCGCCGCCTTCAGAGTCACCACGCACGGGTGCGCAGCATCGTGCAGAAGCACCGCATGGACCTTCAGGAGGTCAGGAATCGCAACAAGCTGGTGGAGGATACCGTCGCCGGGGGAACCACGGCCGTCGAACTGGTTCACCGCACCATCACCACCGTAACCTTCGAGGCCATCGACCGGTTCTCGTCCAGTGACAAGGTGAAGGAAAACGCCCGGCGTGCCCGGATGACCCATGACGAAGCCACCAGTCAGATCTACCGCTCGGTCAGGCGCACCAATCGCGCCATCCATGTGCTCGCCAATACCGTGCTGTCGGAGAAAGCCCGTAAACGCCTTCGCCAACACGTCTCGCGCAAACCTGACAAGCCATAAAAAAAGGCGCCCAATGAGGCGCCTTTTTTCTTTGAAGACAATCCGTTAGAGGACTTTCTTCAACTCTTCCTCAAGCTGGGGCACCGCCTCGAAGAGGTCGGCCACCAGGCCGTAGTCGGCTACCTGGAAGATCGGGGCTTCTTCGTCCTTGTTGATCGCCACGATCACCTTGGAGTCGGACATGCCCGCCAGGTGCTGGATAGCACCGGAGATGCCCACCGCGATGTACAGCTGCGGTGCAACGATCTTGCCGGTCTGGCCAACCTGCATGTCGTTCGGTACGAAGCCGGCGTCAACCGCGGCGCGGGAGGCACCTACGGCAGCGCCCAGCACGTCAGCCACCTGCTCCAGCATCTTGAAGTTGTCGCCGTTCTGCATGCCACGGCCACCGGAGATCACGATGCCGGCAGAGGCCAGGTCCGGACGGTCAGACTTGGCCAGCTCTTCGCTGACGAAGGCCGACAGACCGGCGTCCTTGACCAGGTCGAGGGCTTCCACTGCAGCGGAGCCGCCTTCGGCTGCCACCGGGTCGAAACCGGTCGGACGTACGGTGATCACCTTGATGCTGTCGCTGGCCTTGACGGTCGCGATGGCGTTACCGGCGTAGATCGGCCGCACGAAGGTGTCTTCGGATTCGACACGGATGATGTCGGAAACCTGGGCAACGTCCAGCAGCGCGGCCACGCGCGGCATGAAGTCCTTGCCCGTGGTGCCGGCGGCCGCCAGGATGTGGCTGTAGCCCTTGCCCAGTTCGGCAACCAGCTCACCCAGGTTCTCACCCAGGAAATGGCCGTAGGCGGCGTTGTCGGCCACCAGAACCTTGTTCACGCCTTCGGCCTTGGCCGCGGCTTCCGCGACGGCGCCCACGTTCTCGCCGGCAACCAGCACGTCGATATCACCGCCAATGGCCTTGGCCGCCGCTACCACGTTCAGGGTGGCCTGCTTCAGGCTGCTGTTGTCGTGTTCAGCAATTACCAGGATGCTCATCAGATCACCTTCGCTTCGTTCTTCAGTTTGTCGACCAGCTCAGCAACGTCTGCCACCTTGACGCCCGCCTGACGCGCGGCCGGGGCTTCAACCTTCAGGGTGGACAGGCGCGGGGTAACGTCCACACCCAGATCCGCCGGGCTGACCGCCTCAAGCGGCTTCTTCTTGGCTTTCATGATGTTCGGCAGCGACGCGTAACGCGGCTCGTTCAGACGCAGGTCGGTAGTCACCACCGCCGGCAAGTTCAGCGCTACGGTCATCAGGCCGCCGTCCACTTCGCGGGTTACGTTGACCTTGTCGCCCTCAACCACCACCGCGGAGGCGAAGGTACCCTGACCCATGCCCGTCAGCGCAGCCAGCATCTGGCCGGTCTGGTTGTTGTCGGAATCGATGGACTGCTTGCCCAGAATGACCAGCTTCGGCGCTTCTTTCTCGACAACCGCCTTCAGCAGCTTGGCCGCTTCCAGAGACTGGACTTCTGCGTCGGTCTCGATGTGGATGCCACGGTCAGCGCCCAGTGCCAGAGCGGTACGGATTTGCTCCTGGGCAGCCTTCGGGCCAATGGATACAACGACGATTTCGCTGGCAACACCCTTTTCTTTCAGGCGAACCGCTTCTTCAACCGCGATTTCGCAGAACGGGTTCATTGCCATCTTGACGTTGGCAAGATCAACACCGGTGTTGTCCGGCTTGACCCGCACCTTGACGTTGTAGTCGATAACTCGTTTTACAGCGACCAGAACCTTCATAGATTCCTCGTTCTTCTACGATGGGTTTAATGACTCGTAACCAGAAACACTCCCCAGGTACTCTGACCTGTACCGAGACCCTTATAAAAAGGCCACAAAAGTGTTTGTGATTCCTGTCGTATCAACCTGGCGGATCTTCAGCTAGGAAAGATGCGGCAAGTCGACCGTTGAAAACAGCAATTTCGCACAGGACCTGCTGTCAGGGCGCCCTAATACTGCAGGCAAAGGCCAATCGGGTCAATAGTCCCCAACGACGCGGAGCCTCCGTTGCGCTGGTCAATGGAATGCCCGCGGCCGGTCCGGCGCAACTGAGACGATAGTAATAATCGACTCAGCACACATCCTGCAATACAATCAGCTTCCGTAAAATGAAATCCTGTTTCATTGCAGAACATGGCAAACAATGCCAAAACTGGACGAAGATTTCAAACAAACGTTTGTTTGAATATCTGGATGCGCTATCCTTATGTCCATAAAAACCGTGCTTATCACCGAATTAGTGTCGTTTGCTACCGTATTTACCGGTATTATGACGCCCCTGAATTCGGCTACTTGCCGGTAATTAAAGAAGAGAGAACGGGATTATTGAGCGCCGCTGATACCCGCCTGCCTGGTTGCCCGACATTCTGTCGGTCAGGCAGTGAGCGTCTGAGTCCTTATATCCACCAAGAAGTTTGAGGAGACCAACGTGGAACGCGAATCGATGGAATTTGATGTTCTTATCGTCGGCGGAGGCCCTGCTGGCCTTTCGGCAGCCTGCCGCGTGATGCAGCTGGCGCAGGAAGCTGGCGAAGAACTGACTGTCTGTGTAGTTGAGAAAGGCTCCGAGATCGGCGCCCATATTCTGGCGGGTACGGTGTTTGAGCCCACCGCCCTCAACGAATTGTTCCCGGACTGGAAAGAAAAAGGGGCACCGCTCAACACGCCGGTCACCCGTGACGACATTTTCCTGATGAAGAGCCAGGAAAAGGCCACCAAGATCCCGAATGCCTTTGTGCCCAAGAACATGCACAACAACGGCAACTACATCATTAGCCTCGGCAACCTGTGCCGCTGGCTGGCCGAGCAGGCTGAAGCGCTGGGCGTCGAGGTGTACCCCGGCTTCGCCGCATCCGAAACCATCGTAGAAGATGGCCAGGTCAAAGGCATTATCACCGGCGACATGGGCGTTGCCCGTGACGGCAGCCAGAAAGACAGCTACATGCCGGGCATGGAACTGCGCGCCAAGTACACCCTGTTCACCGAAGGCTGTCGCGGCCATCTGGGCAAGCGCCTCATCAAGGATTTCAACCTGGATGAAGGCAAGGATCCCCAGCACTACGGCATCGGCATCAAGGAACTGTGGGACATCGACCCGGCCAAACATGAGCCCGGCCTCGTGGTTCACAGCACCGGCTGGCCACTGAGCGAAACCGGCTCCACCGGCGGTTCATTCCTGTACCACCTGGAGAATGGCCAGGTGTATGTCGGCCTGATCACTGACCTGGCCTACAGCAACCCGCACCTGAGCCCCTTTGAAGAAATGCAGCGCCTGAAGCTGCACCCGGAAATCCGTAAATACCTCGAAGGCGGCAAGCGCGTTGCCTACGGCGCCCGTGCCATCACCAAGGGCGGATTCAATGCCCTGCCCAAAATGAGCTTCCCGGGCGGCCTGCTGCTGGGCTGTGACGCCGGTACCCTGAACTTCTCCAAGATCAAGGGTTCCCACACTGCCATGAAGTCCGGCCTGCTGGGTGCAGAAGCCGTGTTCGAAGCATTGAAAGAAGGCAAGTCCGGTGAGGAAATCACCAGCTTTGCCGACCGCTTCAAGAACAGCTGGCTGTACAAGGAACTCTACGACGAGCGCAATTTCGGACCGTCCATTCACAAGTTCGGCAGCGTGATCGGCGGCGGTATCGCCTTCTTCGAGCAGAATATCCTGGGTCGAAGCCTGCCGTTCACCTTCCACGATACGGTACCCGACTACGCCACCATGAAGCCGGCAGCCGAGTGCAAGAAGGTGGCCTATCCGAAGCCGGACAACAAGCTGACCTTCGACCGCCTGTCATCGGTGTTCATTTCCAACACCAACCACGAGGAAGACCAGCCGGTTCACCTGAAGCTGACCGATCCGGACATTCCGCTGAAGGACAACCTGCCGAAGTACGACGAGCCTGCGCAGCGCTACTGCCCGGCCGGCGTGTACGAAGTGGTTGAAGCGGAAGACGGCAGCGGCAAGCGCTTCCAGATCAACGCCCAGAACTGTGTTCACTGCAAGACCTGTGATATCAAGGATCCTGCCCAGAACATCACCTGGGTGACTCCGGAAGGCGGCGGCGGCCCCAACTATCCCAACATGTAACGGTTGCGGATCAAAACGGCCCCTCGCGGGCCGTTTTTTTATGCCCACAAACAAAAAAACGGCCCACAAGGGGCCGTTTTCATATCATCCGTCAGGGCTTAGTGCACGTGACCGTGTGCCTGCTCTTCTTCGGATGCCTCACGAGCTTCAACCACTTCCACATCAAAGTGCAGGGTCTGGCCTGCCAGCGGGTGGTTGGCGTCGATGGTTACGGTGTCGTCAGAAACTTCAACAACACGAACGATCTGGGGACCGCCCGGAGTCTGGGCCTGGAACTGCATACCCGGCTCGATGGTATCAACGCCCTCGAACGCAGAACGCGGAACCGGCTGGATCAGCTCTTCATTTACTTCGCCATAGCCGTCGGCCGGCGCTACGGATACTTTCAGCTGGTCGCCAGCGTTCTTTTCATTCAGTGCACTTTCCAGTCCACCGATGATGTTTTGTGCACCTTCCAGATAAGACAGCGGCTCACGGCCTTCTACACGGGAGGAATCGAGCTCTTCTCCCTGATCGTTAGTGAGCGTGTAATGGATGGTGACAACACGAGGTTGGGCCATGTGATCTCCTTGCGTGTCGCAATGACTGTATGAGTGTGTGTGTCAGGTAATCGAAAGTGATCTTGAACAGCCGGACTGCACAGAGGGACTCACGACCACCGGGCCTCGTTAGAGAGCCAGGCTCGGTAACAAGATGAAGACACAGTCTAACAAGTACGAGACTGCGTTTTCTACCTCCTACCTTGGGGCCCGTCGGGTTATTTCAAGCCCCGGCAGCGATTTCAAAGAAAATTCCGTTGCTCCAGACTCCGAGCACGCCCCCATTATCCCCGGATTTTTCAACCACATGGCCAGCCAGGTCGTAGTAGGCGGCAGTCACCAGCCGGGCTTCCAGGCCGTGGCGAACAGCAACCACCGGTCTCGGCTCTCCGGTCCCCGGATACTGCCCGAGAACCAGCGGATGCCGGTCACCCACAGCCAGTCGTTCTCCGGTATTGGTGGTCAGGTATAGACACTGCCGTTCGCCCTCCCCCTCCACTTCCAGGCTGTGGGCAAGCAACGGTGCGTCCTCGACCTGGATCCGCCATTTCTCGACAGGGGTGACGAGGTAATACTCACCGTCCGCCTCGCGCCGCAGGATCGTGGAAAACAACCTTACGATGGCCTCGCGCCCGAGTGGCTCGCGCTGGTAGAACCAGACGCCGTCCCGGGCAATTCGGATATCGATATCTCCGGACAACTCAGGGTGCCACTGATCGAGTGGCGGCAATCCCTTGCCAGGGCCCTGGGCCCCGGTAACCTGGTCCGCAATCCTGCTCGGATCCTGACTCATCGCTTCGCTCCGTTAACCCGTTTATAACCCGCGCATCCACTCCGGCCGCAGGGGTACTGCGCCTGGACTGGTGAGGGCGAGATTCACTTCCTGCAACAGACGTGTCTTGTCACGGCCAAGAACGCCCTTCAACACCAGGTAATTCGAGGCATGATCACTGCGAAACACCGTCTTCTCGAGCTCCAGGTGCTCAAGGAACAGCCGGATCTCCTCGAACAGGCCGGGCTGTGTCAGTGGTTCAAAATCGTCGCCAAATCCCGCCCGGAACCGCGCCTCCCCCTGCGGAAAGCTGACCACCAGCGTGGAGAGGTAGTCGGGCTGGGTTTCGTTGCACAACCGCGCAGTGTTTACGGCATGCTGACGGGAGAGGATCATGCCGCCGAGGCCATTCAGCACCATGACGGAGCTGGTGAGGCCCGCCTGACGGATCTTTTCCAGAGCTGAGCGAGTGGACTCGTAACTCTCGCCCTTGTTTACCCGCCGCAGTACCTCGTCATCACCGGATTCCATACCGACGTAGAGGATACCCAGCCCCGCCTCACGCAGCTCAGCTAGTTCCTCAACTGATTTCCTGGCCAGATTCCGCGGCAGGCAGTAGCTGGAAACCCGCTGTAGCCCCGGAAAAGCCTGCCTCAACTCGCCCAGAATGCCCAGCAGACGCCGGGTTGGCAGGACCATGGCATCACCGTCGGCAAGGAAAACCCGGCGCACATCACCGATGGCACTGGCCGCACGCTCAATATCTTGGCGGATATCGTCATCCTTGCGGGCACGGAATTTCTTCTGGGGCTGAGTGTACATTTCGCAAAAGGTGCACTGGTTCCAGGAGCAGCCGTTGGTCACCGGCAAAATCAGCGAGCGGGCTTCACTGGGAGGCCGGAACACCGGCTCAACATAGTCGATTGGAAAACTGTACATCGGCAACACCAAACACAGGTCAATGGATCCCGGACCGTACAGGCAATACCCCTGCCCCGCAATCAAAACAGCCAGGAAGGTCCGGGGGGCAACATTCAGGAGTTACATCATACCCAAAAAAAATGGCGGGCCTGAAGCAGGCCCGCCATTTTTCAACGCCTATGCCCTCAGGCCGCGCTGGCTTCCTGGCGGCTCAGCCAGTAGCGACGAATCGCAAACAGCAGCGATGCCACGGTCAGGGTAATGAACACCCAGGCGATCGGTCCGCGGAAGAAGATGCTCGGGTCGCCCTTACTGATCAACAACGTCCGGCGCAGGTTGTCCTCGAACATTGGCCCCAGAATGAAACCGATCAGGAACGGCGCAGCCGCGACTCCGGTACGGTTGAAGATAAAGCCCAACACACCGAAGATCAGCATCAGCCCGATATCGAAGGTGTTGTTGTTGACCGCGTATGCGCCATAGACACAGAACATCAGCACGATCGGCAACAGGATGGATTTGGGGATATCCGCAATCAGCGAGAAATAGCGGATTGCCGCGTTACCCACCACCAGCAGGACCACGGAACTGACCAGGATGCCACAGAACAGTGCGTACACCAGGGTGAGGTTTTCCTGGAACAGCACGGGACCCGGTGTCAGGCCGTGGATCATGAATGCACCGAGGATAATGGCGGTGATGACATCACCGGGAATGCCCAGCGACAGCAACGGAATCAGGGTTGCACCGGCAACGCCGTTGTTGCCCGCCTCGGCCGCCGCGACACCTTCAATCTCGCCCTTGCCGAAATTGGCTTTACGTGGTGAATTGCGCTTGGCCTCACTGTAGGAAATGAACGCCGCAGAGGTTGCACCGGTACCCGGGATGGCACCAATGATAACCCCGATGATGCTGCCGCGAACAACAGACTTCAGGGTGCCCTTGAACTCTTTCCAGGTCAGCGAGGCGCCGCTGACGGCGGTGCGGATGTGCGGGAGGACCTTGGAGGTATAGAACTCGATCACCTCGGGGATGGCGAACAGACCAATCAACAGCGGGATGAAGGATACCCGGTCCATCAGGTTATAACTGTCAAAGGTCAGCCGCTGGGTGCCGTAAACCGCATCCAGGCCCACGGTGGAAACAATGATGCCCAGCCCTGCTGCGATCAGCCCCTTGATCACCGAGTCGCCGGAAACCGACACGATGATGGTCAGGGAGAAGCAGATCAGCCAGAAATACTCGGGCGGGCCAAAGTTCAGGGCGATCTTGGCCAGGTACGCGGCAAAGAAGATCAGCGCGATGTTGGAAATCATATCCGCAACACAGGAGGAGTAGAGTGCGGTCTTAAGGGCCTTTTTGGCCTTACCCTGCTGCGCCAGTGGGTAGCCATCCAGCAACGTACAAGCGGCAGCCGGTGAACCCGGTGTGCGGATCAGAATCGCGGTAATGGAGCCACCGTACATGCCGCCCTTGTAGATGCCCACAAGGAGAAGAATTGCGGTAACCGGCTCCATGGAAAAGGTGAACGGCAACGCCAGGGCAACGGCCATGGTGGCGGTCAGCCCCGGAATCGCACCAACCACAACACCGACGAGTACCCCGGCGGCGATGGCGAGAAAGTTATCGACGCTCAGAAAGAGCGCAAGTACTTCAGAAAAGTTTTCCATTTCATGTGTCCCGGTAAAATGGGCCGTTAAACAGCTTCAGTCTTGATTACCAACGCCGGAACAGACCGAGCCGACGTTGCCATGGAGATCTATTCCCAGAGAGTTCCCACCGGCAGCGGGACGTTAAGCAGGTGGACAAACAACAGGGAAACAACCACCGGAAATACGATTGCCAGCAGGTAGATCGAGACTTTGCGCAGATCGCTGGCGAGGAACAGCAACACCGAAACCAGGATGCCACTGCCAATAGCGCCGAGCTCTTCGAAGAACAGCATGTAGATTGCTCCGGATGCAATCATCAGCACCCAGCGCAGTACCGGAATACCTTCATGGAGCTTCTCTGCAGCCGTGTGCCTGGGAGGACGCACCAGCCCCTCAATCAAGAGCGCAAGCGAGAGCAGCAGAACAAGCCAGCCGGCAAGCTGCGGAAGGAACCGCGGTGACAGCAGCGGATGCTGCATGGAGGGCGGCTCATTGATATAAGTGGGAACGATGTAGAAAAGGAAGATGCCTGCCACAAGAACCAGGATCGCACCCAGCACTGAATTAGGGTTTAACCTGCCGTAGGAACGCTCGGTAACTTCGGAGAGGTTAATCTCGGACTTTTCCATACTTTTGCCTCGGTGAACGGGTCACTGACACTATAAAAAAAGGGGCGGAAGGCTCTCGCCCCCCGCCCCAAAAGGCTGAATCAACGCTTCAGATTTGCCTTTTCTGCAACTTCCGCCCACTTGGTCAGTTCTTCAGCTACGAAGTTACGGAAATCGTCACCAACGACCTTGCCAGCTTCAGCACCGAACTGCGGCAGGAAGTTGTTGAAGTCTTCACCCGCCATGATCTTGTCCAGGGCTTCCTGGAGCTTGGTCACGCCTTCCTCCGGGAAGGATTTGTGAGCAATCAGACCAAACCATGCAGATGTTTCATAGTCACCCAGACCGTACTCGGCACCGGCTTCCTGGATAGTCGGGACACCCGGGAGGAACTCGGACGGTGTTGCGGTGGTAACTGCCAGGGCCTTCAGCTTGCCCGACTGGATATGCGGGTAAACCGTCGGCATGTTTTCAAACGCTACGTCAACGTCACCGGACAGCAGGGCCGGCAGTGCTTCGCCTGAACCACGGAAAGGAACGTGGACCATCTTGGCACCGGTCAGGTTCTTGAACAGCTCACCGGACATGTGGATGGAGCTGCCGATGCCCGGGGAGCTGAAAGACAGTTCCTCTTGCTTGGCGGCTTCAACGAATTCGGCAACGGTGTTGTATGGGCTGTTGCCCGGAACAACCATCACGTTCGGAATGTTGATGACGTTACGGATGAAGCGGAAATCTTCAATCGGGTTATAGCGCAGGTTCGGGTAGATGGCCGCGCCAATGGTGTGCCCCGGAGATGCCATGACCAGAGTGTGGTCAGAGCCACGACCACCACGGGCCAGCTGGGCCGTCGCTACGGTTGAACCGGCACCTGGACGGTTCTCGACGATGACCGTGTCCAGCTCTTTCTGGAGAAGGTCAGCAACCTTCCGGGAAAGCAGATCGGTTGTTCCGCCGGCGGAGTAAGGAACCACCAGACGAATATTGTCTTCAGGCCAGCCTTCGGCAAGCACCTGAGGCGAGGAAAGGGTTAATAGGGCGGCAACACCCAGTGCCGCAGTTTTCGCAGCGTTCCTGATCAACTGTCTCATTTTTCTGCTTGTCCTCTTGGTTGATTAGAATGTTCGTTTATCGAACCAGTGTTCGTATATCGAAGTCGGTGCGTAATTTCACATATTCGACCGTGTCGCGCAACAGCTTTATGGCAACCGGGAAGCCCCAAAAACCGATCAATTTGAGGAGGTTCAGCAGATGATGGATTAAAATCAATAATTTAGACGAGCACCTGGGATACGGTACAAAATTTAGACTTTGGTCATAGATTTCGTATCGTATTGGTGAAGGGCGGCCTTCTGGCGGGAGCTGACGAAGGGTCCGCGCCGCGCTCCGCGGACGGGATTGCAGCGCGGCTTGACTGGAGGGATCTGCCTGGCGGGACTTGACCGGAAGCGTATGGCCGACCGCGCCCTGCAGGACTCAGGGAAGAACCTCGGTGATCCTGCGGGAGGTCTCCTGCATTATCGGCACATACTCGGCCACTATCCGGTCGATCGTCACCGAACTGACGTGGCTACTGGAGTTCAGGGCAAACCGAACCTGGTGGCGACGGTCGTAGACCGGCACGGCTACTGCCCGCATTCCCAGTTCCAGCTCCTGGTCCACAATGGCATAGCCCTGCTTCCGCACCCGCTGCAGCTCTGCCAGCAGCTCGTCCCTGCCCTTGGTATAGGCGGTCAGCTTTTCAAACCGGGTGTTCTCGAGAAGCTGGAGCAACTGATCCTCGGGCAGGAAGGACATCAATACACGCCCGGCCGATGTTGCGTAAGCCGGCAGGCGGGCACCAATCTGCAGGTTGATCGGGATCAGGCCACGCCTGGGGATCCGCGCAATGTAGACGATATCCTGACCCTCAAGCACGATGGCGGAGCAGGATTCACCCAGCTGATGGGAAACCTTTTCCATGAATGGGGTGATCGTCTCGGAGAAATTCAGCGATGCCAGGTAGGAGTAGCCCAGTTCGAGAATTTTGGCGGTCAGCCGGAACTGCTTGGAGTCCTGGGTAACATAGCCCAGTTTCTGCAGCGTCAGCAGAAAGCGCCGGGCCGCCGCTCTCGACAGTCCGTTTTTTTGCGCCACCTCGGTAAGAGTCATTGCCGGAGTTTCGGTATCAAATGATTTGATTACCTCGAGGCCGCGGGCGAACGTGGCCAGAAATTCCTTGTCGACGACTTCAGCCGGGGAACTTTCGGTAGACATTTGCTGATCCATCCTGCCTTTGATTGGCGATCACTGTTCGATAATCGCCCATATGTTCGGAAGGCGAATAATGACAGCGAGCCCCGGGCGATGCAAGCGCATGGCCCGGGGAAGATGGCTTGGCAAGTAAGCCAGCCCCCGCAGTGCCCCGTAGAGACACCAGGGGAGCCCGTGAGCGGATCAGGCCGGTTGGCGGACCCAGTCAGCCAGCGAGCGGTTCTCGCGTACCAGTTGCTCCAGCAGCGGTGCCGGCGTCCAGTTGGCGTCCCCGTGGGTATCCCGCAGTTGACAGATCCGCTCGTAAACCCGGGCGAGACCCTGTTGCTCGGCATAGAACATCGGGCCACCGCGCCAGGACGGGAAGCCGTAGCCGAACACGTAGACCACATCGATATCCCCCGGACGCTGGGCAATGCCCTCCTCCAGGATCCGGAAGCCTTCATTAACCAGTGCGAGGATGTGCCGGTCGACAATCTCCCCGTCACTGATCGCACGGCGGGTAACGCCCATCCGGGTTGCCTGGGCCTCGATCACTTCGAGCACTTCCGGGTCCGCGCTGCGGGCACGGGTTTCCGGATCGTAGCGGTAGTACCCGGCTCCGGTTTTCTGACCCAACCGGCCCATCTCGGCAAGCGCATCGGCGATGCAGTAGGTCCGCGGATCACCCTTCTGCTCGTCGGTCAGCGCCTGGCGTGCCTTGTAGCCGATGTCGATACCGGCAAGGTCACCCACCGCCAGCGGGCCCATAGCCATGCCCCAGGTGGTCAGGGCGTTGTCGATCTGTTCGGGGCTCGCGCCTTCGATCATGCACAACTGGGCCTCCCGGGCGTACTGGCGCAACATCCGGTTGCCAATAAAACCGTAGCAGACCCTCGCCAGCACCGGCACCTTACGGATCTGCTTGCCGATCTTCATGGCAGTGGCAATGACATCATCCGCGGTCTGTTCGCCACGCACCACTTCCAGCAGCTTCATTACATTGGCCGGGCTGAAGAAGTGCAAACCGATCACATCCTGCGGCCGCGAGGTTGCCGCGGCAATTTCATTGACATCCAGGTAGGAGGTGTTGGTCGCGAGAATGGCGCCGGGCTTGCACACCTTGTCCAGCTGACCGAACACCTGCCGCTTGACATCCATGCTCTCGAACACCGCCTCAATAACCAGGTCCAGGTCTGCGAAGTCCTGGTAATCCGTCGTTCCGGTGATCAGGTTCTGCCGGGCGGCGGCATCCGCTTCGGACAGCTTGCCCTTGCTGACGGTGATGCTGTAGTTCCGGGCGATAAGTTTGAGCCCGCGCTCGAGGGCCTCGTCACTGACTTCCAGCAACCGGACCGGAATGCCCGCATTGGCGAACGACATGGCGATACCGCCACCCATGGTGCCGCCGCCGATAATGCCGACGCTGGCAACTTTCCGGGCTGCCGTGTCAGCGGACAGCCCGACAACCTTGGGCGCGGTACGCTCAGCAAAAAAGATATGACGGAGTGCTGCGGACTGGCCAGATTCACGACACTCGATAAAGAGTTCGCGCTCCTTTTTAAGGCCCTCATCGAACGACAGGGTCATGGCAGCCTCGATACAGCTCACAATCCGCTGCGGTGCCTCCTGGCCCCGCATACGCTTGTTCAGGCGGGCACGATAGGCGTCAAACTGCCCGTTGCTGTAACTGTCCGGGGCAATCGAGATATCCCGTACCCGGCGCAGGGGAGCACCATGTGCCACCAGCCCGCGGGCATAGGCCAGGGCGGATTCCTGCAGGGGCTCACCGACCACCTCATCAATCAGTCCAAGCCGCGCCGCTTCGCTGGCTGCCACCGGGTTGCCCGCGGTGATCATGTCGAGGGCCGCTTCCACGCCGACCAGCCGTGGCACCCGCTGGGTACCGCCGGCTCCCGGCAACAGGCCGAGCTTGACCTCCGGCAGACCAACCGAGGCACTGCCCAGGGCACAACGATAGTGGCAGCTCAGCGCCAGCTCAAAGCCGCCGCCCAGGGCAGTCCCGTGCAGCGCGGCGATCACCGGCTTGGCGGACGCTTCAACGGCAGCCATCACATCCGGCAGGGAAGGCTCTTGCGGCGGCTTGCCAAACTCACTGATATCCGCGCCGGCTATAAAGGTACGTCCGGCGCACACGATCACCACGGCTTTCGAACTGTCGTCCTGTGCGGTGGCAATGGCTTCTACCAGCCCCTGACGGACAGCGTGGGACAGGGCGTTGACCGGAGGGTTATCAACGGTGATCACTCCGATGTCGTCGACCAGCTTGTATGTAACTGACATGGCGGAATTCTCCTTTCGATTGGTAATAACCAGGCGGGGCCGACCTGGCACCGGGATACGGCACAGGTCAGCCCCGTTGGTTGTAGATGCGGGATCAGGCCGGCAGGATCACAAGATATTGCGGGCCCTGAGTGACTGGATCTCTTCCGGGGTCTTTTCGAGCACCCGCTGGAGCACGGCATCGGTGTCCTCACCGAGCAGTGGCGGTGCCTTGGCATAGACCTGCTGGGTCCGCGAGAACTTGATCGGGTTGGCGATACCCGGAACTTTGCCCACCTGCGGGTGCTCCAGTTCGATCTTCATGCCGCGGGCCTTGACCTGGGGATCCTCGAACACCTCGGCGATGTTCTGGATCGGGCCGCAGGGCACATTTACTTTCACCAGTGATTCCATCCAGTCCCGGCTGGTGCGGGTGCGGGTGAGCTCACAGATGATGGCGACCAGCTCTTCCCGGTTCGCAACCCGCTGCGGGTTCGTCGCAAACTTCGGATCTTCGGCCAGCTCCGCACGGCCTGCCGCTTCACAGAAGCGGGCAAACTGGCCGTTATTGCCAATCGCTATGATCACCTGCCCGTCACTGGTCGGGAACGGCTGGTATGGCACCAGGTTCGGATGGTACTCACCGGTGCGCTTGGGGATTTCGCCGCTGCAGAAATAGTTCAGTGCCTGGTTGCCCAGCCAGCTGACCTGCACATCCAACAACGCCATATCGATCTGCTGCCCCTCGCCGGTTTTGCTCCGGTGGTGCAACGCCGACAGAATGGCAATGGTGGCGTTCATGCCCGTGGTCAGATCCGCTACCGCCATACCGACCCGCTGGGGGCCGGCACCAGGATTGCCGTCGGCAACCCCGGTAATGCTCATCAACCCGGACTGGGCCTGAATCAGGTAATCGTAGCCAGCGTAGCTCGCCATCGGCCCGGTGTGACCGAAACCGGTCACCGAGCAATAGATCAGGCCTGGATTGATTGCGGACAGCGCCTCATAGCCCAGCCCCTTTTTCTCCAGGGCGCCGGTTTTGAAGTTCTCCACCAGAATATCGCACTTCGCCGCCAGTTCCTTGATCAGCGCCTGGCCCTCGGGTTGGCCGATATCCACCGTCACCGAATTCTTGCCGCGGTTGGCAGACAGGAAATACCCCGATTGTGCGGTCGGATTGCCCTGCTCATCTTTCAGCCAGGGCGGGCCCCAGTGCCGGGTATCATCACCGGTACCGGGACGTTCAATCTTGATCACCTCGGCACCGAGATCCGCGAGGATCTGGGTGCACCAGGGGCCAGCGAGGACCCGGGAGAGATCAAGGACACGAATTCCAGCCAATGGGCCTGACATAGTTACTTCTCCCACAATCAGCCGTTGTTCTCGGCGTTACGGATCATTTGCTTGGCGATAACCAGCTGCTGGATCTGGGACGTACCTTCGTACAGGCGGAACAGGCGAACGTCGCGGTAGAAACGTTCCACGCAATATTCGCTGATGTAACCGGCACCACCGTGGATCTGGACCGCACGGTCGGCAACCCGACCCACCATTTCAGTGCAGTACAGCTTGCAGCTTGCGGCATTCATTGACACCGGCTGGCCGGCATCATAGGAACGGGCAGTCTCTTCCACCATGCACTTGCCGGCGTAGTATTCGGTCTGGCTGTCCGCCAGCATGGCCTGAACCAGCTGGAAGTTGGAAATTTCGGTGCCAAACTGTTTGCGCTGGGTGGAATAGGTCACGCTCTCATCGATCAGGCGCTTGGCAGTACCGACGCTCAGGGCACTGATGTGCAGCCGGCCGCGATCCAGTACTTTCATGGCGGTCTTGAAGCCCTGCCCTTCGACACCCCCGATCAGCGCATCGGCCGGAACCCGCACGTTCTCAAAGACCACGTCACAGGTATGGGAGCCCTTCTGGCCCATTTTCTTGTCCGGCTTGCCCAGGGAAATACCCGGCAGGCTGGCATCCACCAGGAAGGCGGAAACGCCGCGGCTGCCTTCTTCCCGGGTGCCGGTACGCGCCATCAGGGTGAACACACCGGCGCGGGGGGCGTTGGTGATGTAACGCTTGCTGCCGTTGATGATGTAGTAGTCACCCTCGCGACGGGCACTGGTGGTCACTGAGCCCGCATCCGAACCGGCGTCCGGCTCGGTCAGGGCAAAGGAGCCCACCAGTTCACCGCTGGCCAGCAAAGGCAGATACTTGGCCTTCTGCTCGGGTGTGCCATCCATCACAATACCCTGGGACCCGATACCGACGTTGGTGCCGAACATGGAACGGAATACTGGCGAGGTGTAACCCATCTCCTGGATGATCGCGACTTCTTCGCTCATAGTGAGGCCGAGACCACCAAACTCTTCAGGAATGGACAGACCGAACAGGCCCATTTCCTTCATCTCGTCAATGACTTCCTCGGGAATGCGATCTTCCTCAGCCACCTGCATTTCAAGAGGAATCAGGCGATCACGCACGTAACGGCGAACGCTGTCGACAAACTGGCTCAGGGTTTCTTGATCAAGTGCCATAGTGGCCTCCGTATTTCATACTGGTCAAAGGTAGGCAGCCCACCACAACAACGGGGCTGCGGAAGTAATAATGATGGGTCAGTTGATAACCGCCGCTTCCAGCGCGGAAGCCACGTGGACCAACTGGGGACCCAGTTCGTTCTGCAATCGATCCAGGGCAACGGCAAAGGCCGGGGCCCCGCAACTCATGGCCATATAGGAGCCGTCGGTATCGGCAATTACCGGCACCGATACGGCCCTGGCTTCACTCATCCACTCGCCATCCACCAGACAGAACCCCTGCTCCGCGATCTGCATCCGGGCCTCATCGATCCGGGCCAGAAGCTCCGGCCAGCTATCGCCGTGGACCACCGCCAGCTTCGCCAGGTGACGTTGGCGTGTGGACTCGTCAACGCCGGCAAGATAGGCGCGGCCAATTGCCGAGCGTGCCATGTCGATGCGCATTCCGGTGTCCATGCGCAGCGTGTTGAGGGTATTGCCGCTGAAGGCATCGACATACACCATGCTGATGTCGTCCGTATTCGGGGCAGCAAGCGCTATCGTGCACTGGGTCATCCGGGCAAGCTCGGACATCCGGTCATGGGCGTACTGGCGAATGCGCAAACCACTGAGCACCGGATAGGCCAGCGCTAACATGGCAACACTGAGCTGGTATTTGCGGCCTTTCACCCGCTCGAGAAAACCCAGCTCGCACAGGGTGTAGGTCAGACGGCCGACGGTCGCCTTCGGCAATCCGGTGATCTCGGACACCTCGTTGTTGCCCAGTGGGCCGCTGCGCAGCCGGAAGGCGTGGATCACATCAAAACTTCGGCCCACGGCCGCCACAAAATTACGATCATCCGGTCGAGGGACATACCGCTGGAAGGAGGAGTCCCGCACCTGACTCTGGAGTTTCGGAATGTTCTGTTCGTCGGCCATGTTTGCGATGGGCTTCCTGTCGATAAAAAGACGAGCGTCAGATTGCCTGATGGCAGGAAATATTGTCATATCGACGAATTAATCACAACATTATTCCGCTTAACGGTTTTAATGCCTTCATTGTTCCGCAATGCGGGATTTAGGCGCGCAAAACGACCACAGCACCCGCAGGGGTGTTGATCGTCAAGAGGGGATTGTCTTGCCAGCCTGCCGGACAGCAGGACTCAAGGCAGGAACTGGGCCCGCAAATCGGCGCAGCCGGGGCCGGCGATCGGCATATCAAGCAGGACCGCCTGCCCGGTCATGAATGGAATGCCCTTGCGGTGACCGTCCACCAGCAAGGTACTCAGGGCGCCCACCAGGGGCATGTGAGAAATGATCATCAGTGATTCGCCGGAATATTCCAGCAACCGGTTAAGGCACTCACCGGGATCATCATCCGGCGTGATAAACATTTTCTCCTGAATCGGACAGTTCAGGATCTCGGATACAATTCCAGCCGTCTGGCGGGCGCGAACCAGCGGACTGCACCAGATCAGTTCGGGACGCCAGGGCGATGAGGCAATCTGGCTCGCGACCGCAGCCACCCCGAGTCGCCCCGCTTCAGTAAGCTCGCGCTCCTGGTCCAGAGTGTGCCAGCCAGCTTCTCCGTGGCGCATGATCAGCAGGTTCATCGCTGGCCGCCCTGCCTTACTGGCTCAGGGTGCGCGGCAGAATGAACTCCACGTCGGAGTTCTGCACCGACATCATCAGGCCATTGATTACCGCACTGATCGACGCGTTGCCGTAAAGAATTTCGTAGAGGCCGCGCACCAGGGGCATATAGATACCCATGGACTCCGACTTTTCCTTGACCAGCTTCAGGGTGTAGATGCCTTCTGCTACCTGGCCAAGCTCGGCAGCGGCGTCATCCAGTTTCTTGCCCTTGCCGACGGCATAGCCCACGCGAAAGTTGCGGCTTTTCGATGACGTACAGGTGACGATCAGGTCGCCGACACCGGCAAGGCCCATGAAGGTCATGGGGTTGGCGCCCAGGCTCACCGCAAACCGGCTCATTTCGGCAAGGCCACGGGTGATCAGCATGGACTTGGCGTTTTCACCCAGGTCCAGGGCCGCGGCGAGCCCCGCCACAATGGCATAGATATTCTTCAGGGCGCCCGCCAGCTCGACACCGTAAACATCGACATTGGCGTAGACCCGGAAATACTCACACCCCAACAGGTCCTGCACTGCCCGTCGCACATCCGGATCCTTGGCGGCAATCACCGTCGCCGTCAGGTCCCGGTTAACGATCTCACCCGCCAGGTTGGGGCCGCTCAGCACGCCGATACGGGTACGGGGAATCTCCTCCTGGAGAATCTCGCTCATCAGCTTGAAGCCTTGCTCTTCAATGCCCTTGGTCAGGCTGATAACCATCTGGTCAGGGTGGAACTCGCCGGCGTGCTCGCGGATTACCGAGCGGAACGCCTTACTCGGAATGGCCACGAATACAATTTCAGCTTGCTTGACTGCACTCGCAAAATCGGTGGTCGGACAGATATCACCGCTGAGCTGGATGCCGGGCATGTAGCGGCTGTTGGTGCCTTCTTCCTGCACCTCTCTCACTTGCTCCGGATCCCGCATCCAGAAGTGGACCGTGTGGCCGTTCTCGGCCAGCACCTTGGTCATTGCGGTACCAAAACTGCCACCGCCGAGGACTGCAACATGACGGCCCGTTTTGGTAATGGTCGGGCTGTGTGTCCCTTTTTTATCAGGCATGGTTATTCCGTTCGGGTGTCGGGTGAAGCTTGTTATCCGGTCAGGCTGTGAGAATTATAACTCACAAGGACAGGTCAGCCTGACGGCTCTTCGCATTCGAGTGCGCGGACCAGATTCTTGAACTCCTCGCGATTGCGCCGGTTGAGCCCCATCAGGACACGGTGCGCATCCAGCACCTTGTCTCGTACTTGCTGCTCACTGGCACGCAATACCGGGATCTCTTCGAGCTCTTCAATTCGGGAGGCAGGCTCGCGGACAATGATAAAGATCTTGTCGAAGCCCATGGAGGTGATAATTCGTGTGATGTCCGGATTGGTGGAAATCAGGGTCGGGAGAAAATGACTCTGTTTCTGCGCCGCCATCGCAATCTTTGCCAGCAGCCCAAGGGTGGTGCTGTCGATGATATCGGTCTCGGTGAGATCGATCACAACCGTTTTGAACTCGGGGTCCTGGGTTATGGACTCAACAAGATTGTCCAGCGTTGAACACAGGTTCAGCCGGATTTCGCCAATAAACTTCAGGACGTAAATGCCCTGTTTTTCCGCCTGCAGGATCTTATAGCCAGCCATGATTACACTGCCACTATTTTGACACGGTGCCTTCTGCCAAATCCCCTGACCCGGATTGAATCACCGGCACCATGTCGGTCACCGATACAAGGGCGATATCGTCAGGTAGCTCCGGAATTCCCGAAAGATCCAGAGCCTCGTTCAAGGATGCGATAGTGTGACGACCTCCCGATACGAGTTCAAGTAATCTCTTTTCCTTTTCATCAAGATTCTGAGCCTTGATCACTTCCAGAATTCCATCGGAAAACAGAATCAGGTGGAAAGGTTTATCCAATGGAACCTCGTAAACCTCCCACTTTGGCTCATCAAACAGTCCAACCGGCAGGCCGCTGCCCTCGAGAAAATGGGCTTCGCCGCCTTCAAATGCCAGGATCGGCATCGGAAAATGGGCCCCCACGGCATATCGCAGCATACGGGTCGACTCCGAGATGATGCCGACAAATACCGTGACATGTTTACCGAGCCCGGTATCGAGCAATTCCGAGTTGATCCGCTCCAGGAATCGCTCCGGATAAAGAATATCCTCACTGGATCCTCGTCTGAGGTTTCGTTGCAGGCGATTGGTGAGATTCTTCAGCAGTACCGTAACAAAGGCCGAACTGGCGCCGTGGCCGGACACGTCCGCAATATACACCAGGGTCTGGTCGTCAGAGATCCGGAAATAGTCCAGAAAGTCGCCACTGAGATACAGCGACGGCTTGATCAGGTGGTCAACGTGCAGCCCGCCAATGACCTGCTCGTGATCGGGCAACATACGCAACTGGACCTTTCGCCCCGCACGCTGGTCGGCACGCAGTTCAGCGATACCTTCCCGCAGGTCCCGGTTAGCCTCCTCAAGCTCCTGGCGATACAACTGATTGAGGCGGTTGACCCGTACCCGGTCGAACAGTTTGCCAAGCACATCATCCAGGGCGCCACGGTCTTCGGAACAGGGTTTCAGAACCACGTCGGAGGCGCCGGCGCGCAACGCTGCCACGACATCCGCGGCCCGGCTCGCGCCCGAGTAGGCGACAATCGGAATGAAGGCGTCGACCTGTTCCAGGCGCTCGCTCAGGTCGGCGATAGCAGCTGCCGGGAGATCGGCAAAAATGACGTCAGGCGCCTTGTCATTAAACAGGGCAAACGCCGAGCTGAGGTCAGGACAACCGCTGACGTAAAACCCCCTGGATTCGAGGTAGCGATCCAGTTCAGCACGGGCCTTTTCATCCGAATCGATAATCAGAATGCGCTCGGTGCGCGATGCCATTGCTGTCGCCCTAAACTACCATTGGTAAACGATAAATGACTTTTTGAAGCCTCATGTCGCCTATTCTGGCACGCCCCTGTGATATAACAAGGCAATAATCACCATTTCGGGAGATTTAACCAATGCGAAGCGCCGTCAATGATCTGCTGGGAGCCTATGACAAGCTGATCATGGACCCGGTTCACGGGGGCATCCCCCTCTACCGCCACGAAATCCAGGTCATTGACCATCCGCTGTTCCAGCGCCTGCGCAACATCTGCCAGAACGATATCCTCAGCCTGGTTTTCCCCGGCGCAACCCATTCGCGGTTTCTCCACAGTATTGGCGTAATGCACGTCGGGGGGCGGATGTTCCGCGCGATGATTGACGCCTACCTGCGGGAGCGCAAGCTGAGCGACCAGGCAGACCTCAGCCTCAGCCAGCTGGATGCCATCGACTATCTTGCCAAGACCATCCGGCTGGGTTGCCTGCTCCATGACAGCGGCCATTCCAGTTTCTCACACCAGTTCACCCAGGCCGCCAGGATCCGCGAACTGATGTCGCGGCCCGGACGGTTTGAGGACCTCTGGGAAGGGGTGGACTATTCGACCTACTACAGTGACGTCCCCCCGGAGCTGGAGCACGAGCACTACTCCGTCCGGGTTGCCCACCAGGTACTGAGCGATATCGACCTGGAAGCGGCCGGCCTCGATGGTCGCGACATCATCGGAATCATGGAGACCACCCGGGTCAGCCCGAGCGAGACCTTTTGCCGCCACGCCCGTACCTTCTGGGAATTCATTGCCGGTGAGGATGCGGAGTCCGGCGCCCTCACCCAGCGGGACACCCCGCGACTGGTGATGGGCCTGCTATCTTCCATTGTCTCCGGGGAGATTGATGCTGATCGCGCCGACTACATGCTAAGGGACGGTTTCCACTCTTCCGTGACTATCGGCGGCTTTAACCTCGACCACCTGCTCAGCAACCTGCGTTTTGGCTGGGATACCGCCGAACCCTGGATGGGGCTGGCGATCACCCAGAAAGGTCTGGGTGCTCTGGAGGACTTCGTCTACAGCCGCCACCAGATGTATCGCAAGGTCTATGCCCACAAAACCGCCCTCGGCTTTGACTGGGTCTTGCGGGAAGCGATCAATGAGGTTCTGGAAGAGCCCGAGATCTTTGCCTGGGTGGACACCTGCCTCAGCAACATGCGTTATTTCGCTGAACTCACGGACAGTTTCTTCTGGGAAGCCTTCCGCCGTATCGGCCGCCGGCACCCGGAAAGCTACGCCCGCTGCATTGTCGACCGCATCAAGCTGGACCACCTGGATACCCGGGAAGACCTGTCCGCAGCCGCCATCAAAGAACACAGCAGCTACCTGGCCGATGAGCTGGGGCTCAACCCGGATCACGTGGTGACCTGCTCGATGCGGGCACGGTTTTCCAATATTCGTGACAACTTCAACGGCATCAAGGTCCTTGTCCGGGATCCGCTGAGCCGTGCCCGCTCGTTACGGCAGATCACCGACGTCAGTGCTTTCTTCAGCAAATTTGGCGACGGCACCATCACCCATTTCTATCTGCAACCGAAACTGGTCCGCGAGTCCGACATCACCGAGTGACCAGGCCGGCTTCGCGCCAGTCCCGAATCAGGCTTTCGGCGCTGTCGAACGCGCCCTCAACCCGCCCTCCCTGCAGCCAGTCGCCCACAATGCCAACAGCCAGCCGGTGATCGGTGAGGTGGCCGGGGCCGGCGGCGGTGACCGAGCGGGCGTATAGCCAGCGGTGGCTGACCAGCTCATCCGGCTCGGCGGAAACACCACAAACCCGCGTAAAGGCGGTCAGCAATTGCCGGGTAACATCCTCACCGGACAGGTCCCGGTTCTGATGGGACCACTCCGGTGTGCCGTGCAGAACCCACCATTCACCGTCACCATCGCGGCCCGGTTTGCTGGAATTGTTCGCTGCCCAGCCCAGCACCGGATCCCGGGATTGCACGCCCTGGTAGCCGAGACCCAGGCTACCCGGATAATGCGCGACGACCGTCCAGCATGCCTGCATGCCGGCAAGGTGGGGTTCGATCGCGGCGGCGAGCCCGCTCAGCTCACTATCATGTAACAGATCGTAGGCCTGGGCCGGAGGTGCGGTAACGATCACCCCGTCGAAGGGACCGAACATCTCACCGGCAGTATCCGTCAAGGTCCAGCTGCCAGCGGAATCCCGGTCCATGCGGGCGATCCGTACCCCGGCGTGCAATGTCAGACCTTCAGCAAGCGCCCGGCTGATGGCGGTCATCCGCGGCACGCCGACATACCTCAGCGCACTGTGAAAGGGTTCCGTAGCACCGGTTGCGGTTTCATAGACCAAACGACCCTGCCAGGGGGCAAAGACATCCTCACCGGCATGCTGGTGCAAAAACTCACGAAACCGCGGATTGCGAATGGTGAAGTACTGCGCACCAATGTCCGCGGACCCACCGGTCACCCGCTTTGCTGCGAGGCGCCCGCCGGGGCCGCGACTTTTTTCGAACACCGTGACTTCCGTACCGGCTTCCTGCAATCTCCGCGCTGCTGTCAATCCGGCCAGGCCTGAACCAACAATCGCTACCTGACGTATTACAGGCTGTTGGGTATTTACAGTTTTCATCATTAATAGTGCATCCAGAACAGACAAAGGGAACGTAAATCTGCCATGACCTGCCGGTATGACCGACAACCCGGCGAACAGTCTTAACTTCAAAACAGGGCAATCAGGGTATGACCCGCGTGCAACACTTGTTAATCAATATTCTCAGATGGTTCGATTCGGACGTCAGTTCAGATCACATCGACACCCGCTCCCGGGCCTTCAACGCCATCCGGGTACTGCCGTTTATCGGGCTGCATCTGGCGTGCTTCCTGGTGCTGCTGACAGGGTACAGTCCCTTTGCGGTCGGGTTTGCCGTCGCGTTTTTTCTGGTGCGGATGTTCGCCATCACCGGTTTCTACCACCGCTACTTCGCCCACAAGTCGTTCAAAACCAGCCGCCCGGCACAGTTTTTCTTTGCCATTCTGGGTGCCAGTGCGGCCCAGCGCGGGCCCCTGTGGTGGGCTGCCCACCATCGCCATCATCACCAGCATTCCGACACTCCGGAGGACCTGCACTCCCCTCACCAGGGCGGTTTCTGGTGGTCTCACGTGGGCTGGTTTACCTGTGATGCGGGCTTTGCCATGGATGAACGCCGGGTCAGAGACTGGCTGAAATATCCGGAACTCCGGTTTATCAACCGGTTTGACTCCCTGGTGCCGGCAGCTGCCGCCGTTGCCATCTACCTCACCGGCGAAGCACTCGCCGCCTGGGCCCCGGGACTGGGCACCAACGGCCTGCAATTGCTGGTGTGGGGATTCATCATCTCGACGGTCGCACTGTTTCACGCCACCGTCTCCATCAACTCCCTGTCCCATGTCTGGGGCAAGCGACGGTTCGACACACCCGATGACAGCCGCAACAATTTCTGGCTCGCGCTGATCACCCTTGGCGAAGGCTGGCACAACAACCACCACCGCTGGCCACTGTCGGTTCGCCAGGGCTTTCGCTGGTACGAAATTGACCTGACCTTCTACGGCCTGTGGCTGCTATCCAGGCTGGGCATCATCTGGGATCTTAATCCGATTCCCGCCCACATACGTGAAGAAACGCAGGCTCGGGACGAGCTGCGGAGGAGGCACTGATGATTACGGCTACTGCGATCGAGGCTGGCGGCAAGCAGGCCGCCGCTCCCGACGCGCTGTCCCGGTTTCGCGACCTGTTCAACCAGATGGCATCCGGGAACATCGGCAATCTGAGCGAGGTCTACAGTAACGACGTCATCTTCACCGATCCGTTCCGCACCGTGCGGGGTCTTGAGGCACTCGACCATTACCTGCGGGCGAGCTACAACAATGTTATTGAATGCCGGTTCGAGTTCGCTGACAGTGTTGTCACCGACAACTCTGCCTGCCTGACCTGGCGGATGATGCTTCGTCACAAGCGGATCCGCGGGGGCGCGCAGATCCACGTCGATGGTGCCAGCCACCTCTGCTTCCGGAACGGTAAGGTGTACTACCACAGGGACTATTTTGACATCGGCCAGCTGCTATATGAAAACCTGCCGCTGTTGGGCCGGGCGGTGCGCTGGCTCAGGAAGCATGCCGGATGAAAGGACTGCTCGACCAACCCGTCACCACATGGCTGACCGGCGCAACTTCAGGCATCGGCCATGACCTGGCCCGGGAGCTTGCAGCCACGGGCCACCGCGTGATCGTTACAGGGCGCCGGCAGCAGGCCCTGGAGGAGCTGGTGGCGTGCTCCCCCCAACACATTATCAGCGCGGCGGCAGACACCACGAACCCGCAGGATCTGGCCAGCATCGGCGAACTGCTCGATAACCATGGTCCGGTGCAGCTGGCCATCCTCAACGCCGGCACCTGCGAATACCTGGAGGTAGCAGAGTTTCGCAGCTCGGTCATTGAAGCCAATATCACCACCAACGTGATCGGCACCGCACGCTGCGTCGAAACGGTGCTGCCGGCCCTGCGAAAAGCCCGCAATCAGGGCCTTCCGGCGGCCCTGGTCATTGTCAGTTCCTCGGCCTGGTGGTTCCCCTTTGGTCGTGCCGAAGGCTATGGCGCCTCCAAGGCCGCACTGACCTATTTTGCCCACGCCCTGCGGGCGGACCTGGCGGCGGAAGGCATTGACGTTGTGGTGGTATCACCGGGTTTCGTGAAGACACCACTCACCGACCGCAACGACTTCCCTATGCCATTCCTGGTGTCCTCCTCGGATGCCGCCAGGCGTATTGTCCGTGGCCTGGCCCGGGGCCACAACGAGATTCACTTTCCGAAGCGGTTCACCTGGACGCTGAAACTGCTTGCCGCCCTTCCTCAGGGGCTGCAGGACCGGTTGGCCGCCAGCATGGCCCGCAAGAGCAATACCCGACAGGAAACCCTTGATGAGCAATGATCGCCAACGTATTGCGATTATCGGCGCCGGCGTGTCCGGCCTGACCGCTGCCTGGCTACTGGCAGGCAAACACGACGTCGAATTGTTTGAAGCCGGCAACTATGCCGGCGGACATACCAACACCCGCATGGTGGAGGCCGGCGGACGGCGGTGGCCGGTGAACACCGGGTTCATCGTTTTCAACGACTGGACCTACCCCAACTTCATCAAGCTGATGGAGCGGCTCGACGTTCCCTATGAAGCAAGCGACATGAGTTTCAGTGTCGATTGCAGCAGTTCCGGCCTGCAATACAACGGCACCAGCCTCAACACGCTGTTTGCCCAGCGTCGCAACCTGGTCAACCTGCCCTTTCTGCGGATGATACGGGAGATCCTGCGGTTTAACCGCGAAACCCGCGAACAGCTGGCCAATGGTGACATCAACGACAGCGAAACCCTGGGCGACTACCTCAACCGCAATCGTTATTCCCGCTTCTTCCGCAACTATTACATCGTGCCCATGGGAGCCGCGATCTGGTCTGCGCCCGAGATCGTGCTTGAACAATTCCCGGTCCGTTTTTTCCTCCAGTTTTTCAACAACCACGGCATGCTGTCCGTGGACGACCGGCCTACCTGGCGGGTGATTTCAGGCGGCTCCGCCCGTTACGTTGAGCGGATGATGGATCGCCTCGGCGCCCACACCCACCTCAACAGCCCGGTGCAGACGGTGAAGCGGGAACAGGACCGGGTGCTGGTCACTGTGAAGGGCGAGCAGCGGGAATTCGACCAGGTAGTGTTCGCCTGTCACAGTGACCAGGCCCTGGCCATGCTTGCCGATCCGTCGCCGCAAGAGCTGGAAATCCTTGGAGCCATCGGCTACCAGCGCAACGACGTGGTGCTGCACACCGACAGCTCGCTGCTGCCCTCAAACCGCCGGGCCTGGGCTGCGTGGAACTATTTTATCCCCCGCCACAGCACCGAACCGGTGTCGGTCACCTACAACATGAACATTTTGCAGAACTTCCACGATGCCCCGGAAACCTTCTGCGTAACCCTCAATCGCAGCCAGGACATTGACGAGGAGCGGATCATCGAGCGCTATGACTACGCCCACCCGGTGTTCACCCTCGACGCGGTGGCGGCCCAGGCCCGCTATGACGAAATCGGCAACCGCAACCGGAGTCACTATTGCGGTGCGTACTGGTTCAACGGATTCCATGAAGACGGCGTGCGCAGCGGCCTGCGGGTTGCCCGGGCATTCGGAGTTGAATTGTGACGGCACCGGTGACACCGGCAGGAGCGCTCGCCTCCCAATGGCTGACCGGGACCGTGCGGCATCGCCGGCTGAGCCCGGTTAACCACCAGTTCACCTACCGGACCGGCATGCTCGCCCTCAACCTGGACGAATGGTCCGAGGCAACCCGGCTTTCCCGCTGGTTTTCCCTCGAACGGTTCAACTGGATGTCACTGTACCGCCGGGATTATTACCAACCCGACGGGGGCGACCTCAAGGCCGCCATCTGCCGGCGTGTGGAGCAGGCCACCGGATGGCAGCCCGATGGCGCCGTGGAGCTGATAACCCATCCGCGTTATCTCGGCTATGTCTTCAACCCGGTAAGCTTCTATTTCTGTTACCGCAAGGGACAGGATCCCCTTGCCGGTGCCGTGCCACGGGTGATTGTCGCCCAGATCACCAATACCCCCTGGCACGAACGGCATGTGTACTGCCTGGACTGTGACAGCGTCGAACAACCGTCACCGGTAGCCGGCGACGACGGCTGGCAAACCCGTCGCTTTGCGTTCGCCAAACGCTTCCATGTTTCGCCGTTCAACCCGATGGATCAGCAGTACCAGTGGCTGTTCAGTTTCCGCGGGCCGGACCTACGCATTCACATGAATGTCAGCGATGAAAAAAACAAGGTTTTTGATGCCACCCTGGTAGTCCGGAGAACCCCTCTTGATCGTAAAGCACTGCATAAAAGCCTGCGGGAGTTTCCCTTGGAGGCGTTCAAGGTGGTGCTGGGGATCTACTGGCACGCTCTGCGTCTCAGGCTCAAGGGTGCCGTTTTTCACACCCACCCGGACAAGCTTGCCGTGGATGATCCGGCCTTCCGCCTGGGTGCCGGCGACGAAGGCCGGGATGTGACCCTTAACGATGTTGAGCACCGGTCGACCGGTCAACCAGAACAAAAGGTAACCTCATGGAGAACCTGAACACTTCAGCCGATCACCCCCTGGACCAGCAAACCGCTGCGTCCGGATCCCTCGCCAACCGTATCGCCCGTCAGCTGGTTTGCCAGCAACTGGCCCGTCTGGCCGACGGCATTCTGCGGGTCCGCGAGGCCGGCTACCCGGACCAGACCTTTGGCGACGGCGACGTAACCCATGCGCCGGCGGAGCTGGTCATTCATTCCGGCAGCACCTGGCGTGACCTGCTGACCGGCGGCAGTATCGGCGCCGCCGAGGCCTTCGTTGCCGGTGACTGGAGTAGCCCGGACCTGGTCGCGCTGCTGCGCTTCTTCACCCGCAATATTGACCGGATGAACGCCTTCGAGGACCGCTTCGCCTGGCTGACCAAGCCCGCCCTCAAGGGGCTGCACTGGCTGAACAGGAATACGCCCGAAGGCTCGAGGAAAAACATCCATGCCCATTACGATCTTGGTAACGAGCTGTTTGCCACTTTCCTTGACCCGACCATGATGTACTCGTCCGCGGTCTATCCGACGGAAAACAGCTCCCTGGAAGAAGCCGCTGTTCACAAGCTCGACACCATCTGTCGCAAGCTTGACCTGAAACCTGGCGACCGGGTGATTGAAATCGGCACCGGCTGGGGCGGTTTTGCCATCCATGCAGCTCGCAACTACGGCTGCCACGTAACCACCACCACCATCTCGAAAGAACAGCTCGAACTGGCCCGCCAGCGGGTCCGGGAGGCGGGGCTTGAAGACCGTATCACCCTGCTGTTTGACGACTACCGGGATCTCTCCGGGCAGTTTGACAAACTGGTGTCCATCGAGATGATCGAGGCGGTTGGGCCACAGTTCCTGGACAGCTATCTCAGCCAGATCAATCAGCTGCTCAAACCTGACGGGCTGGCGCTGATTCAGGCCATCAATATGCCGGAGCAGCGTTACCGGCGTGCGCTGAAGAACGTCGATTTTATCCAGCGTTACATTTTCCCCGGGAGCTTCATCCCATCGTTCGGCGCGATCCTCGAATCGGTTCGCAGCCATTCCAATCTGGTACTGACCCACGCCGAGGATTTTGGCTTCCATTACGCACGCACCCTGCATGACTGGGGTGATCGCTTCATGGCCAACCACGACCGGATCGAGGCGCTGGGGTACGACGAAAGCTTCCGGCGGCTGTGGCAGTTCTACTTTGCCTACTGCGAGGCGGGATTCAGCGAGCGGGCCATCGGGGTATCGCAGGTCCTGCTGGCAAAACCCGGCAACAAACGAGCGAACATCATCAGCGTATGATCCAGTCTGGCGGCATTCGGAACCTGATCAACTTCCTGCTGTTTCAGGGGGCGTGGCTGCTTTGCGTGCTGTTCCCCGGCGTGGCGGCGGCTGCGGTTGCACTGGTCCTGGTTCTGGTACACCTCATGCTGGTCAGCCAGGCTCCGGCCAGCGAGTTCCGCTTCATTGTCGCTGGTACGGTGCTGGGCTCCCTGGTCGACGGCATCTGGTTCCGCACTGGCATAATGACCGATGCTGTCGGCAGCCTGTGGACCCCGGTATGGCTGGTCGGAATCTGGGCAATGTTCATGACTACCCTGGCCCATTCGCTGTCCTGGATGCAGCGGCACTGGTTGCTGCCCTTACTGCTGGCACCCATCGCAGGGCCCTTCGCCTACTGGTCTGCCAGTCAACTGGGGGCCGTCCACTTCCCCGATCTGTCTCTCGCCCTCATTGCCCTGGCCGTGGGCTGGCTGACGGTATTTCCACTATTGCTGTTTATCCGGCAGCGCTTCTATCCGGAGCTTGCATCATGATCGTGCCCCCATACAACGCTTCAGGCGCTGTCTTGGCAACGCTGTTGATTTCGGCGACGCTGGCACTGACCGGCCCGGCTCACGCCACCCCCGGTGATGTGTTCCGCTTCACCGGGGAGGCCCGCGAGGACGGCCGTGAGCTGTACCGGGAACTGCATGAAGTTACCGGCGAATGCCTGACCGGACAGTGGCAACCGCGCTTTCACCAGGTGACGTATGTCCGCCCTGACAGCGATGAGCCATTTGCCAGCAAAGAGCTGGACTACACACCGGGACTGCTCACCCCGGCAGTAACGTTCCACCAGCCGGATTTCGCCGAAAAGCTCCTGGTCCGCCCCGGTAGCGGAGGAGAAAATTCGACGGCTGGAAGCACCCCCGATGAAGTTACCATTGACTGGCAGCCAGCCCGGGGCGCAACGCAGCAATTTCGCGTGGCTCTTGAAGACTCGGTGGTGATTGATGCCGGCTTTGACCACCTGGTCCGCCAGAACTGGGCAGCCATCACCCGCGACCAGCCGGTCCGGTTCCGCTTTCTGGGGCCCACCCGGGGTGAACATTACGGCTTTGCGCTCAAACCGGCCCAGCCGGATATTCCCCGGGCGGAGCATGTGGTCAGTATTGAGCCGACCGGCCTGGTGACCCGCTTGCTGGTCTCCCCGATCCTGCTGGGTTACGACGGCAGCGGGTTTCTGACCGACTACGTCGGCCTCACCAACGTTCGCAAGAATGCAGACACCAACTACACCGCCCACATCCGCTACACCCATAACGGCCTGCCGGATTGCCCGTTGGTACCGTAAGGCCGGGTCAACGGGCTACCACGGATTTCTGTGATAAACTCCGGCAATTCCTGATTCACCACGGCCGGAGTAACCGCACCGATGATGTTTGTTTCCTTTAACGTCAACAGCATACGTACCCGTATGCACCAGCTTGAAGCGGTCATCAGCGCTCTCGATCCCGACTTCATTGGCCTGCAGGAAACCAAGGTAACCGATGAAGAGTTTCCCGCCGAAGCCATCGAGGCCCTGGGTTACCACGTCCACTTCCACGGCCAGAAAACCCACTATGGCGTTGCCCTGCTTTCCCGCCAGCAGCCTGACTACGTTCAGAAGGGCTTCCCGTGGGACGGCGAGGACTCCCAGCGCCGTCTGATCCGTGGCGACTTCACCGTGAACGGTGAGCAACTGACAGTGATCAATGGCTATTTCCCCCAGGGCGAAAGTCGCGATCATCCGGTGAAATTCCCGGCGAAGCGCCAGTTCTATGCCGATCTGATGAAATACCTGGATGAGCTGAGCGCAGATGGCCGCAAGATGGTGCTGATGGGCGATATGAACATCTCCCCGACCGACCTGGATATCGGAATCGGCGCCGACAATGCCAAGCGCTGGTTGCGCACCGGCAAGTGCAGTTTCCTGCCAGAGGAACGGGAATGGCTGGGTGACGTAGAAAAACGCGGCTTCACCGACACCTTCCGGCACCTGCACCCGCAAGAGAGCAGTACCTTCAGCTGGTTTGATTACCGGAGCAAGGGGTTTGAACGGGAGCCCAAGCGGGGCCTGCGAATTGACCTTATCATGGCCAGCGACAACCTGCTGGACAAGGCCACCAGTGCCGGGGTCTGCTACGACATTCGTGCCATGGAACGGCCGTCGGACCACTGTCCGGTCTGGGCCAGTTTCTCGCTCTGACCTGCCAGGAACCGGCCCATCATGAAGAAGGTCAAAACCCGCGACCGTATCCTTGATACCAGCCTGGCCCTGTTCAACAGCATTGGCGAACCCAATGTCACCACCCTGCTGATCTCCGACGAACTGGAGATCAGCCCGGGCAACCTGTACTACCACTTCAAGAGCAAGGGCGACATCGTAGAGGAGCTGTTCAGCCGCTACGAAGCCGAGATGAACGATCTGCTGGCGGTACCCGGAGATGTCGAGATCAGCCTCGACCAGCAGGCGTTTTTTCTTCACCTGCTCTTCGAAACGGTTGCCCGCTACCGATTTCTGTACCAGGACCTGGTCAATGTACTGTCCCGCTACGACCAGCTACAGAGCCGTTTCCGCCGCCTGCTCGGTAAAAAAACCGGCGCCTTCCGCACCATCTGTGAAAGCCTGCGACAACAGCAATTGATGGGAATTGACGATCCCGGGTTAGGGGCACTGTGCGAACAACTGACCCTGACCAGTTGTTACTGGACCAGTTTTGACAGTCTGTCGCACCTGAATGACCGGGACTCGGTCGACCCCGGCCGGGGCGTTTACCAGATGATGCACCTGGTCATGCCCTACCTGCACCCGGCGGTTCAGGATGAGGTGCGGCTGATGAGTCATCAGTACCGCTGAGCTGTAACCCTACTCTTCAGAATCGTCGCCGGCGTCGCTACGAAGCCGGTGCAGCTCCGCCTCCAGGGCCTCGATCCGCCGCTCCAGGGCATCGATCTCCTCACGCCGATGGATTCCCAGCCGACGCAAGGCGCCGGAAACCCGCTGGTCAAACATGTGTTCAAGCCGGTCCCAGGTTCCGGTCGCTTTTTCCCGAACATCTTCAACACGGTGTTCCACCGACTTCAGCTGCTTTTCCACCACGCCCCGGGTCTTGCTCTCCAGCTGCTCGCCTTCGTTGACCAGTCGTTCGAAGAATTTGCCGGCATCTTCCTCGGCCTTGGTGTAAGCGCCCAAACCGGCCAGCCAGATCTGTCGCGCAGAATCCTTGATCTTGCCCGCCAGTTGCGGATCGTTTTCCGGCTTTTTTTCGTTCTCGTCAGACATGCCTAAACCTCTGCAACGGGGACAACATCAAGTCAGCGATTGTATTACAAAGCCTGGCAGATTTCAGCGCGGCTGGAACCCGCGCCCCGCATGGCCGCAGTATAAGATCGAATCCGATATGAAAAAATGTGCTCAAAGGAAATAGCTGCAAACTTGAAGTGTTCAAATTATAGACAATACTTCCCTATACCGGTGTCCCTGCTGATGCCGGTTTGTCTGGAAGTCTTTCATGGATACTACTCGCACGCCTCTGCCCGGCCATCAGCGCCGGGCTTTTTTATTCCCCATCGGGCCATAAGTACACTCCACCACGCCTACCCGTTGCCCATTAATATACTTTTAAATATATTATCTCCCCGTAAATTGTTAAGGAGGCGCCAGTGGATACCACATTCGACTTGCAGCGGATGCAGGATACGGCCGAACGCGCCAGCCAGTTTCTGCGGTCGCTGGCGAATCAGGACCGGCTGCTGCTGCTGTGTCAGCTCACCGAAGGCGAGCGCTGTGTGAGCGACCTGGAGGCACTGACCGGCATTCGCCAGCCTTCGCTGTCACAACAGCTGGGGATCCTGCGCCGGGAAGGTCTGATCGAACCCAGGAAGGAAGGCAAGCGGGTGTTTTACCAGCTGGCCGACCCGCGGGTGACCGCCATGCTGCAACAACTTTATGACATATTCTGTACCAACTACGGAGAACATGAATGATTGATATTGCCTGGGATAACTTCACTCCCTGGTCAGCCCTTTTCGGGGGCATGATCATCGGTATTTCTGCTGCGGCATTCATCCTGCTGAATGGTCGGATCGCCGGCATCAGCGGTATTCTCGGGGGTTTGCTGACCCCGCGCAAAACCGACATCCTCTGGCGGGTGGCCTTCCTGGCCGGGATTATCGGTGCGCCAGCCATCTGGCTGCTGGCAGCCGATCTGCCCGCAATCGAGATCAATGCCAGCCTGCCGATGATTATCCTGGCCGGCCTGCTGGTGGGTGTGGGTACCCGGTATGGCTCCGGCTGCACCAGCGGCCATGGCGTCTGCGGCCTGTCACGGCTCTCCCCGCGCTCGCTGGTTGCCACACTTGCCTTCATGGCCACCGGTTTTATCACCGTCTACCTGATTCGCCACGTTGCAGGAGTCTGATCTGATGAAGTACACCCTCGCGTCTTTTGCATCCGGCCTCATCTTCGGTATCGGCCTGCTGGTTTCCGGCATGTCCAACCCGGAGAAAGTACTCGGCTTCCTCGACATCGCCGGTCTCTGGGACCCGTCACTGGCATTCGTGATGGGCGGCGCCATCGTCGTCGGCTTGTTTGCGTTTGCCTTTGCCCGCCGGCGCACCCTGTCGTTCCTCGGCTATCATATGAAGCTTCCTGCCGGTGACCGGGTAGACAAGCGTCTGGTGATTGGCAGCCTGCTGTTCGGTGCCGGCTGGGGCCTCGCCGGCTTCTGCCCGGGACCGGGACTGGTCGCCCTCGGCGCCGGCGAAGCCAAGGCCGCGGTATTCGTGATCTCGATGATTGCCGGCATGGCGGTGTTCGAACTGCTGGAAAAGGCCCGCGCCCGCGCCTGACCGTTCCGCCGGACACTTGAGGTAGCCATTTCGGTATTTGCCGCTCTGACAGACACACGGTGCTGTGTCATCATGAGCGGCAAAGCTATCCGCACAGAAACAGGACGAATTATGGAATTGCGAAAAATTGACGACGAGATTACTGTGGCCCCCCAGATCACGGTGGCTGACGTGAGCCGGATAGCCGAACTCGGCTTCAAGACCCTCGTCGCCAACCGCCCGGACCATGAGGAGCCCGGCCAGCCTGCGATGGAAGACATCGAGCGCGCCGCCCGGGAGCATGGCCTGGACTGGGTTTACCTACCGGTGGCCTCCGGCAATATCCTCGACAGCGACGTCGACGCTTTTGATCCGATGATCCGTGACGCGAAAAAGCCCGTACTGGCTTTCTGCCGCTCCGGAACCCGCTGTTGCGTGCTGTGGGCACTGAGCAGCGCCCGTCGCAAGCCGGCGGACGAACTGATCAGCAAGGCCCGCCACGCCGGTTATGATATCAGCGGGCTTGTGCCCCGCATGGTGCAGCAGGCCGGCAAACCGCAGTAAGTATTACCGACCAGAAGGATCCGTCACACCATGCAATTCAAGGGCGCAGTGAACTTTCGCCACGATCAGCCGGGCAAGATCGGCATTCTGATTACCAATCTCGGCACCCCCGACGCGCCAACCCCTTCAGCACTTCGCCGCTATCTCGGGGAGTTTCTCGCCGATCCACGGGTCGTCGAGGTGCCCCGGCCCATCTGGTGGCTGATCCTGAACGGGATCATCCTGCGCATCCGGCCCCGGCGCTCCGCCGAAGCCTACCGCAAGGTATGGCAGGAAGACGGCTCTCCGCTGCTGATTCACACGGTGAACCAGTGCGAAGCCATCCGCAAGGAACTCCAGGCCCGGCATGGCAAGGATATCGTCGTCGCCTACGCCATGCGCTACGGCAACCCCGGCATTGCCAGTGCACTGGATGACCTGCAAAAGCAGGGAGTACGGAAGTTACTGGTGCTCCCGCTTTACCCCCAGTACTCGGCATCAACTTCGGCCTCCACATTCGATGCCATTGCAGCCGACTTTACCCAAAGACGGTGGTTGCCGGATTTCCGCTTTGTCAGCCATTATCACGACTACCCGCCCTACATCGAGGCCATGGCAAGCCATATCGAAGCCCACTGGCAGGCGCACGGTCGCAATCAGAAACTGGTGTTTTCCTACCACGGAGTGCCGCTGAAGTACCTGAAACGGGGCGACCCCTACCACTGCGAGTGCCACAAGACGTCAAGATTGCTGGCGGAACGGCTCGGACTGGCCGATGGCGCCTGGATAACCACATTCCAGTCACGCTTTGGCCGGGAAGAATGGTTGCAGCCCTACACCGACGCCACCCTGAAAGCCATGCCGGATGAAGGTGTAGAGTCTGTCGATGTGTTCTGCCCCGGGTTCTCCTCCGACTGTCTGGAGACAATCGAGGAGATCAACGAGGAGAATCGGGAGTATTTCATGGCCGCCGGGGGTAAAGCGTTCAGCTACATTACGGCGCTGAACAGCGAACCGGGGCATATCCAGGCCCTGGTCAGCCTGGTCGAAGACAACTTGCAGGGTTGGCAGATGCCGGACAATCAACCCGAAACACTGGCGCTGACGGCAGAGCGGGCACGGGCGCTGGGCAGCGGCGTGTAACAGCTGTAACGCGACTCAGCCGGAAACACTCCGCTCCGGCTGATCGTCCGCAACCCTGTCTTCATTGGTCCGGCCGGTTACCACCTCATCCCCGCCGCTGGCTGCGCATACAGCCCCGGTCAGGTCAGGGGTACTGTCACAAAAGGCACACTCTCCCGTATCCACCGCCGCGCCTCCGGTTTCTACATAGCGCAGACGATGGCGAGCCTTGCCACGATTGGCAGACACCGCAAACTTGCGGTCGGTTCTGGTGGTGGTGTCAATCTGCGTCATCCGATCATCCCCGGGGTTTGGCGTTATCACCCCAAGAGTCTAGACAGCCAGCGGCGGCAAACGAAATAGGCGGTTTCCGTGACGACCGGACGGTCATGGCTCGGTTAGCGGGATTAGATATGACTGAGGGGAGTACCGGAGGATGAGAAAGTGGCGGTGGGCCAGACCTTCCAAAGCACCTATAAGCACCTGTTTTAATTGCACTTTTATAGCGTAACCCGCTGATCTAAAAATAAACGCCCCTCCCCCTTGTAACATGTTGTCGCATGTTTTAGTCTCCAATGATGTTATTTTGGATAGGTAGGAAGTCAGGTAATGAGCCGCACTTGTGGCGGTGAAACCGGGATTCTACCCCCAGCACTGGAGACGGTAAGCCATGCCAAAGAAAGCCCGCGAATTGAGCGCCACCGAAGTCAGGAGACTGACCCACGCAGTCAGCCAGGACGGGAAACCTTATAACGGATTGCATCCCGTTGGTGGTGTGGCTGGCCTATTGCTGCAAGTAACCCCCAGCGGTGCAAAGTCGTGGATCTACCGGACGCGCATTGCAGGCAAGCGCCGGAATATCGGTTTAGGTGCCTTTCCTGACGTTACGCTTGCTCAAGCCCGTGAGAAGGCCAGAGAGACACGGGACAAGATCGCGGCAGGGATTGACCCGGTGGAGGAAAAGCAGGCCGCTAGACGAGCCCTCAAGGCCGCCAGATTGAGCACTGTCACCTTTGCTGATGCAATGGACGAATACATAGAAATGAAGGCTCAGGAGTTCAAGAACCCGCGCCAGCGCCAGCAATGGGAAAACAGCCTCAATACCTACGCCGTGCCCCACCTTGGCACCATACCCGTGCGGGAAATATCGCTCCCCCATATCAAGGCTGTACTTGATCCGATATGGAAGGAGAAAACAGAAACCGCCAACCGCGTCAGGGCCAGAATTGAAAACATACTAGGCTGGTGCGCTGTCCACGGCTACCGCTCCAATGAGAACCCCGCCAAGTGGCAAGGCTACTTAGACGAGGTTTACCCCTCGCCGGAGAAGATCAAGAAAAAGAGCCATTACACCGCGTTGCCAGTGGATCAGATGCCAGACTTTATGAAGGCATTGAAGAAACGCACCGGCACCGCTGCCCGTGCGCTTGAGTTCCTCATTCTGACCGCAGCCCGCACCAATGAGGTAATAGGCGATAAACGCATTAAGAAAGCTGGCGTAACCTGGCAGGAAATCGACCTTAACCGGAAGGTTTGGACGGTGCCCGCAGACCGGATGAAATCAGGCAAGGAGCACCGAGTCCCGCTCACTGATGCCGCCGTGGATCTGCTCAAGGGCATGGAACAAGGCAAGCCGGATCAACTGATATTCCCCGGTCCGAAAGGCGACATACCATCTAATAACTTCCTGTCCGCCCTGCTCAAGCGCATGGATCAGCCGGTTACGGCTCACGGCTTCCGCTCCACCTTCAAGGATTGGGCACGGGAACACACGGCATACGCTGACGAGGTGTCAGAGCTGGCCCTGGCACACGTTAACAGTGACGCTACCCGCGCCGCTTATGCCCGGTCTGAGTTGATCGACAAGCGCCGGTTACTGATGGCGGATTGGGAGCAGTATTGCTATCACGGCAAGGCCAAAAAGACCGCCAGCGTGAGCAATATCGGGGAGGCCAGAGCATGAGAACGATTAACTGGCTTGAGATCCCCAGAGAGCTTAACGATACAGTGGAATGGTTCGTTGCCGTTGATGCCTACGATTACTGCGACCCAGAGCCACTGGCCGAGCTGGTGAGAACACGGGAAACGATACCGGCACCCTACCGCAAAGCCGTGGCGGATATTCTGACTGGCCAGAGGAAGCAAAAGAAAAAGGCAGCGGCAAAGCTCAAGGTGCCAGCAAAGCAGCGGATGGAAATCGCCATTGGTGCGGCAATTATCGCCGGGATAATTGACAACTTGCACTTTAATTACCTGAACACCCAGACCGGGGAATCAGGCTTAAATGCGCTGGCCGACAGGAAGGGGCTAGAACCATCATATATAAAAGCGGATCTGGCAAAAGATCGAGCCGATTTCATGCAGGAAGAAGCCGATAAATGGGGCGTCAGTGTGGAGACTATAGAAAACTTGCTCAGGGATTTAAGAAAAAAAGCGAGGGCATGGCCGTCTGTGTAATACAAGGGCCTTTGTTCTACACAACCCTTTGTGATTGCAGCCTTTTTTGTCAATTTAATAGGAACCGTCGCAAATAATTGCAAAAGGCGGTTCCCAATGAAAAACCTAAGTAATGACCAGCTAACCCGCTATCTGTCAGACAAGGATCTGGCAGTCCGCTATTCAGTCCACCGCGCTACCCCTTGGCGCTGGGTACAATCCGGCAACTTCCCTGCCCCCGTGAAGATCAACAACAGCACACGCTGGCGGCTTTCCGATATTCAGGAATGGGAAGCGAAGCAGGAGGTGTCCGCATGACTATTCCCGGCACCTTCTACAACCACGGCACCAAAGACGAGCTATTTACCATCCACCGCGCTGCCCGGCTGGTGGGACTCCCCGTGCATGAGATCGCAACCGTAATCAGTAACGGCACCCTACCCGTGCAAGAGGTTTCCGGCTGCAAGTGCGTAAAGCTGGCGGATCTGCTGGCGTATGTGAAGGGGGGCGAGAAATGAGCTACAGCCTACAGACTCCCAGCATTAACCACTTGACCCGCACAGCTCAGGACTTCCATCTAGGCCGCTATAAAGCCCCTACGCTGACCGGCACCATCGGAAGGCGAAAGCAACGCCGCCACCTGCTGAAAATGGGCATTAGCCCCGAACAGGTGGACGTGATGCTTAAAAAGATGGGCTATGCAGAACCTAAGCGGAGGGCGAAATAATGGAGATTCAAAACAACGCCCCCGACAGCGGGCAACTGACTGGGGGCGAAGGCGCAAACCAGAGCGGGCAAGCTCAAACCGAGTATAGCATGACTGTTCAAAAACCAAACAGCCGCCCCTATGCCCGACACATACCCGGCCTGGAGGAAATCCCGCCGGAGCTTTCAGAACTACCGATCTGGTGCGCCTGGAAGTTGAAACAGAAACCCGGCAAGAAACCGGACAAGGTGCCCGTTTCAGCCGTTGACGGTTCTGAAAAGTGGAGTCAGGAAGGGTTCTGTACGACTGCTGAACGCGCTATCCACTACGCCGAATCTAAACCCATGCTGCAAGGTGTGGGGATCATCCTTTATCGGGAGTACGGCCTAGCTGGTGGTGATACTGACGATTGCATAAACGAGGCCGGTGAAGTAGCGCCACACGTTGCCGAGATCATCCGAACAGCCGACACCTATACGGAGTTCAGCCCCGGCCTGTCTGGCTTCCGGTTTATCGCCCGTGGCAGCTTTGGCGGGCACACCGGAAACAGCAAAGCCAAAGGCGTGGAGTTCTACGAGGACAAACGCTTTTTAACCTTCACTGGGCACCACCTGGAGGAAAGCCCGTTCGCTATCGAGGACAGGGATTTAACCGAACTGGGGCGCGAGTATTTCCCAGACCGGAAAGCGCCGGAGAACGCGCCAGAGAGCGCCACACAAGGCGACAGAATGGACACCATGCGGGTTCTGTCCCTTGTCGCTCAGATCCACAATGATGGCGAAGGCGTGGACTATGACGCTTGGCAGAAAGTCGGGGCCGCTATCGAGTACGAACTAGGCCCGCACGGGTTCGCCGTATTCGACCTATGGAGCCGCCGTTCAGACAAGTACGACAAGGAAAAGACACGCACCGCCTATCAGTCCTTTGGCAACTACAGCGGCAAGCCAGCAACCGGCGGAAGCCTTCACTACATTGTGGAGCAACAGGAGAAAGCCGCCCCGGCAATCGAGTGGCCGCCGCTGGTGGATCTGGACACGGCAGCCCCGGTGCCCTTGCCGGTGAATGAATGGCCGCCGATTCTCAGAAACTATGCTCAGGCCGCGAGCCGTGAGACTGAAACCCCGGTGGAGCTTCCCGCCATGCTGGCATTAGGTGTGCTGGCAGTGGCAGGCCAACGACTTGCAGACGTGAATATCAAGCCGGGTTACTTTGAGCCGATTAACTTGATGATCGCCACGGCATTGCCGCCAGCCTTGCGGAAGTCTGCCGAGTTCAAGCGAGCAATTAAGCCCCTATTGCAATGGGAAAGCGAGAACCGCAAGCGCCTGGAGCCGGAGATCAAAAAGGCAGAAAGCCGCCTGTCCATGCAAAAGGAACGGATCAAGCAACAGCGACAGATGGCCGCGAAGGAAAAGGACGAGCATAAAGCCGCCAGCCTTATGGAGAAGGTAATAGAAATGGAGGCCGAATTACCGGAGGTGCCGAGCTTGCCCCGTGTTTATACGTCAGACGTGACCACAGAACACCTTGGCACGATGATGGAGAACAACAACGGGGAGCTAGGCTTGCTCAGTGCCGAGGGCGGCATTTTCGAGACGATGGCGGGCCGGTATAACCAAGGGGTGCCGAATATCGACCTATACCTTAACGGCCATGCTGGCGACCCTGTACGGATCGACCGGGGTAGCAAGCCCGCCGTGATCCTGGATAACCCCCGGTTAACGATTGCGCTGGCGGTACAGCCTGACGTGCTGCATAGCCTCAGCACTAAACCGGGGTTCAAAGGCCGTGGCCTGCTGGGCCGTTTCCTGTACGCCTTGCCGCCTTCCAATCTAGGCAGCCGGAGCGGACAGGGGGAGCGTATGGACGCCTTTACGGAATCGAGCTTCTACGAAACCGTGAAAGCCCTGCTTTCTGCTGGTGAGAACAAGGAACAGCGGGACGTTATCAAGCTGTCCGACGAGGCCCGCGAAATCTGGCAACAATGCTGGCAGGACGTGGAAGCCGAGATGGGGGAAAGCGGCTTGTTTGAGCATTGCCGAGATTGGGCAGGCAAGTTGCCCGGAGCAGTGGCACGGATAGCCGCCCTGTTCCATATCGCCCGGCATGGTCAGGACTACAAGGCCAGCACCGTCAGTGCCGATGATATGAACGCAGCGGTACGCACTGGTGAAGCCCTCGCAAGCCATGCCCTTGCAGTCTATGGCCTGATGGCGGCAGACCCAGACGCGGAAGGGGCAAAGGTTCTAATCAAGTGGATCAAGCGCCACGGATTGCAGGAGTTTACAGCCCGTGATGCCTTCCAGAATCACAAAAGCCGTTTTGATAGGGCCGACACACTGGAGCAGCCGTTGCAGATCCTCACGGAACGCGGATATATAAGGCCTGCTCAGGATAAGCCGCAAGGGCCAGGAAGGCCAAGCAAAGCCTATCAAGTTAACCCCGCAATCCTTTAGCGATAACCAACCCACAGACCCGGCCTTGTGTCGGGTTTTGTGGTTTTTGGGGTAGCAGATCCGAGAAATAAGGAAAGGAGAATAGACCGCCCTGTATTTTGGGGTTTCTGGGGTTTAATCCCTATAGGCATTTTAGAGTGTACTTTCTTTCTTTTTTTAATAGCTCCCCGTTTTTACTTTCTGGAGTTTTGAACCTCAAAAACCCCGGAATGATGTTTTGGTGAGATTGAAGGGCGAAAACCTGCAAAGCCTGCAAGCAAAATCCCGCCAGTTTTGAGTGTGGCGGTTAACTCCACCGTCATCCTGGCAGTATTCACGGTTACTCAAGCGTTATAATTCGTCGTACCTATCCAACCACCTACCAACTAGCGCCGGTTTGTGAGACAATAACGGCATGTAAAACAGGGTTTATAGGTGCATAACCATGGCCAGACCGTTTGAAAAGCTCCCCGCCGGAGCAAAGAACCACCTTGAGGCAATGGCCGCTAATGGCCTGCTGTCTGAATCCGCTGCCGCCACGGCGCTGGGTATGCCCCTCGATCAACTCCGCAAGGTAATCACCGAACACAAGCCCTCTAAAGAGATCTGGGAGAACGCCCTCGCCGTGGAGCGGGATCAACTGCTATCGGCGCTGTATGCCAGGGCCATGGAGGGCGATACAAAGGCCAATCAGACGTTGCTGGCAGTCCGGCACGGCATGAGTGAAAAGCAGCCTAGAGGCTCGTCAGAGCGTGTCAGTGTGGTATTCAACCTACCCGCCGCCCTTGATCCTGCCGAATATATGAAGGCTGTCAGAGTCGAACAGGAGCGGCTGACCGATGGCAGCGAGTAACCAACGGGCCGACCAGCTCAGCCAATGGCAAGCCCAGGCCATGGCCGTGCCTGAATCCTTTGACCTGTTCTTAGGTGGTGGCCGTGGTGGCGGTAAGTCTCACCTATTGGCTGCCATATTCCTGCGCCACTGCGAACAGCACGGCGAGCAGGCTCGGTGCCTGGTGGTGCGTAAGTCATTCCCCGGCCTGCAAGACCTGGAAGCCGAGTTCCGGTCTTTCTTTACCGGTGTCTATGGGGATGCCCTGCGTGTGGACGCGCAAAAGCACCGCTTCAAGCTCCCCAACGGTGCCAGCATCCAACTGGATCAGATGGAGCGGGAAGCCGACTTCCAGAAGTATCAGGGCAAGTCCTTCTCACACATTGCCGTGGACGAGGCAGGCCAATACGCCAGCCCCATACTGGTTGACCGTCTCCGCTCGTCTCTCCGCGCCCCTGCTGGCGTCCCTGTTCGCTTTATTCTGCTGGCTAACCCCGGTGGTGCGGGCCATTCATGGCTAGTGCGTAGGCACGCCCTCAAGACCCCGTGGACACCCTACACTGACGAGGCCACCGGCTTTGATTATGTGACCATTGCCAGCACCTACCGGGATAATGAGTTCATCGACCGGGACAAGTACGCTAAAAACCTGATGGCGTCGTGTGCCACTGACCCAGAGCTGGGCAAGGCCTGGCTAGACGGTGATTGGTCAATCCTGCGTGGTGCGTATTTCAGCAACGTCATAGACCAACAGCGGAACATGGTTGAGCCGTGGGCATACATACCCGGCAAGGAACGCTCAGAGATCCCAAGCAATACCCCAGGCTATCGAGGCACCGCCGGAGAGATCCGGGACAAGTGGAGCCTGTTCCTGTCCCATGACTTCGGGGTTGCAGCTCCCTCAGTGACTTATCTTTGCGCCAAAAGCCCAGGCGGTGAAGGTGCGGACGGTTATTTCTACCCGCGCGGCTCCATCATCCTGATTGACGAGGAAACCACCACACACCCCGACGACTTGAACGCTGGCTTAGGTCTGACCGTGCCGGATCAGGCAGACCGCATCAAGGCTATGTGCTACCGCTGGAACGTCCACCCGGCTGGCGTAGCCGATGACGCGATATTCAACCGCACGGGCTCAGAGTCCGGCAGCATTGCCGAGGAATTCCGCCGCGCTGGAGTCCATTTCAGACGAGCGGGCAAGGGCTCCCGGCTGGCTGGATGGCAGAAAATGCGCCGCCTTCTGGCTGATGCTGGCAAACCCGACATGCCTGGCCTGTACGTCTCTCGTAATTGCTCGATCTGGTGGCAGACGGTGCCAAGCCTGCCCAGAGATCCACGAAACCCGGAGGACGTGGACAGTAGCGCCGCTGACCATGCCGCCGATGCCTGCCGGTATGCGTTGACCGAACACGAATACCCGAAAATCCAAGTCCATTTCAGTTGAGGTAATACCCATGCGCTACAGCAAAATCATTGAACAGCACGTTAAGCGGTTAAGCGATAAGGCTGGAGACAAGCCCAGCCCGTTTACTGATGAAATCCGCCGCATTCATCGGGGTGTAGAGTCGTTGGAAAGCCTTTCCTCCAACCGTGACCCGATGATTACGGAAGCGGCACACACCGCGACCATTGCCCGCCATGCCGACCGGCTGAAAGACGAATCCGAGCGGGCACACACCCGACTGGCTAATACGCTGGCGTCCCGGCTGGGGGAGCTTCACAACCGGATTAAGGAACAGACCGGCCTGGTAGTGCGGGATCAGTACGCCGCCGAGATCCGCCAGGCGTTGCGCCTGATGCCGGAAAAAGACCGTTTCGCGGCCTTCAATCAAGCCCTGAAGGATGGGGACGGGGAGCTAATCGCCGCCGTATCGGAAGCGCCTTCCCTGCTGTCCGGCATTCCGAAAGACATGGCCGCCCGCCAGGTTGATGCGCTGGAGAAGATGAAAGCCGGGGATCTGGTCAAGCAACGGGAGGCGCTGAACGATAGCTATGATGAAGCCGTAGCGGCACTGCGGAGCGTAGACACCGCCGTTAAAAAGGGCTTTGACCCGGCCAAGTTGAAAGAGATCCGAGAGGCAGAACAGCGGCACGCGGAAGCACAGCATGACTTCAATACAGCCTTTGATGCATGAGGCTGACCCGGCGGAGCTATTGGGGGCGCTGATTGGTGCCCCTGAGTTCCACCTATGGGCGGAAGCAACGCTATTGCTCGTCAAGGATGGGCTAGCCTACTGGCAGGGGAAGCATATTCACTGTGTGGACCCTGCGGAGCTAGAACGGGCCTTTAATGATCTGGTGGCCTGCGGGCCAATGACCCGGCATTGCTGCGAAATACTGGGATTGAATGCCGAGTGGATCAGCCGGGGCTTTATTCGGAAGTGTGAGTCTATGGCCTGAAGTCCGGGAGCTAATTGCTTGCTAGCAGTGCCCGGACGGATGGCCGCCCTATTTCATCCGATGATGGGATGATCTGGTGATTCGCTCATTGCTTGAGCTGGCGGATTTGCTCGAGAGTCTCGCTTAACTGCTTTTCCAGCTTTTCGGCAAGCAGTCTTGAAAACGTAGCGTTTGAGTGTCCCTTAGCCTTGCCGGAGTTCCATGCGCTCGCCTCACGTCTCGCCCTGGAGAGATCCCGCTCCAACTTATCGGCTTTTGCTTGTAGCTCTTCGAGATTGCTCATGTATCCCTCACAACGCTATGTGCTCAAAGTGTAGCCATGTTGAGCAGTTTTTCACCATTTTTGCGTTGATAGGTAGGAGGTAAGGTAAATTATTTTTCTTTTCGTAACTGACTGATATTAAAGAGAAAGTGGCGGTGGGCCAGGGATTCGAACCCCGGGAAGGCTACTAACCTTCGGCGGTTTTCAAGACCGCTGCATTCAGCCACTCTGCCAGCCCACCGCTTCTCATCTTTCTTGCCGTCATTGCGACAGCGGTGTGCATGATACCGGAATCCCCTGCCCTGTCAACGCCTTGAGCGCTCAGACAAACATTAACTGGTTTTAATGGAATCCATTCGGGGGTTTTTTGTCGTAAATGATTGAAAGTTGTACTTTCGGCACTATCATTGGTACCAGTATCCAATACAGCGTTGTGATAAACGGAGATAACGATGGAAGACAGACGTTTTAGCGTCCAGCAGAGTCAGGGCAGTTATGCCGCTCGCGGAGCCGCTGGCGCCGGAATCAGCGCGGAGGCGACCAAAGTCCTGCGCAACACCTATACCCTGCTGGCCATGACACTGTTGTTCAGTGCGGTAATGGCTGGTGTTTCCATGGCCGTAGGCCTTGGCCGCGGCGCAAGCCTGATTTGCAGTCTGGGTGCCCTGGCCCTGGTGTGGCTGGTTCTGCCGCGCACCGCGAACAGTTCAGCCGGGATCGGCGTGGTCTTTGCGTTCACCGGGCTGCTTGGCCTCTCCCTTGGGCCACTGCTTAACCACTACCTGCAACTGGCCAACGGCGGCCAGGTGGTCATGCAGGCCCTGGGTGGCACTGCTGTTGTGTTCCTGGCGCTGTCAGGCTACGTCCTGACCACCAAGAAGGACTTCAGCTTCCTCGGCGGTATGCTGTTCGCCGGCCTGATGGTAGTTATTGTTGCCGCCATTGGCGCCATGGTTGCCGGCATGTTCGGCGTTGCAATCAGCGCGTTCAGCCTGGCACTGAGTGCCGCGATCGTACTGCTGATGTCCGGCTTCATCCTGTTCGATACCAGCCGTATCGTGAACGGTGGTGAGACCAATTACATCATGGCTACTACGGCGCTGTACCTGAACATCTACAACCTGTTCACAGCACTGCTGCACCTGCTCGGCGCCTTCAGCGACGACTGATCGCACACTGGGCTGCAAGGAGAACCCCGGTTGATGCCGGGGTTTTCTGTTTATGGGCCAGACGTTCCATTCAAGGTACAATCTGTCACAGCAGACAGCAGTAATGAGCCCTGTCGCCACCTCTGACCCGACTGCAATCCGGGAAATATCATGCCCAGCGAGCAAACACTGAGTTATACACTCGTCATTACAGGTGCCCCCTACGCGAGCCAGGCGCCTCAAACGGCCCTCGAATTTGCCCGGGCTGCGGTGGCAGCCGGCCATGGTATTGAACGCGTGTTCCTGTATGGCGACGGTGTCTACCTGGCGTCGACACTGAACTGCCCGCCCAGCGACGAACCGAACTGGACCCGGGCCTGGAGTGAATTCCTCGAAACCGGGGGCATTCCCGGGATTGCCTGTATCGCCTCAGCCCTGAGGCGCGGTATTGTCGACGAGTCCGAGCAGCAGCGTTACCAGCTTTCTGCCTGCAATCTCGCTACGCCCTTTGCACTGGCCGGGCTCGGGGAATGGGTGGAAGGCCTCACCCGGTCGTCCCGGGTGATGTATTTCCATGGCGGAGCCTGAAACATGTCGGTATTGATCGTGATTGACCAGGCCCCATACGGCAACTGGTCCGGCCGTGAGAGCCTTGATATGGCATTTGCCCTGGCCGCGTTCGACCAACCGGTCTCCCTGTTGTTTCGGGGTGCCGGGGTAAACTGGCTGAGAGCCGGACAGGACGGCGCCACTCTGCAACAGAAAACCGTTGAGCGAAACCTGTCTGCCGCCCCGGTGTTTGGCGTCGAAGCGCTTATGGCGGACGCTGCCTCCCTCGGCCGCTACCGGCTCGACCCCGATGGGATGCTGGCAGGGGTAACCGTCGTCGACGCCGCGGCCGAGCTGTACCGGCAGTTCCAGCACGTTGTCAGCCTGTAACTCCAAGCGGAAGCCAACAAGCTATGAGCACACTGCACATTCTCAACAAGTTTCCTGATCACCCCCGCTTCCGCGCGTGCCTGGAGGCGATCGCCGAGGGCGATACGCTGTTGCTCATCGAGAACGGCGTCCTTGCGACCCTCGCAGCTGCCGGTGAACTGCCGGCGACTACCCATACCCTGGCAGCCGACCTGGCCGCGCGCGGTATCCGTCCCGCAGAGGGCGACACCCGCGTGGTCGACTATGCCGGCATGGTCAGGCTGACGACCACCCACTCACACATTATCAGCTGGTAGGTCGCCGTGACTCAGCCGCCCCGAAACAGCGAAGGCTTTCTTGAGAGCGCCGCCGACTGGACGCCCGAAATCGCGGCCCAGATTGCCCAGGAATCCAACCTTGATCTCAACGAAAAGCATTGGGAAATTATAGAGTTACTTAGATCTTTTTACACAAAGCATGAGGTGTCACCACCCTCTAACCGGCTGTTCGTCAAGGCCGTGAAAGAGGCGCTTGGTGAAGACAAGGGCAACAGCATTTACCTGATGCAACTGTTCCCCGGAACACCGGCCAAGACCGCCTGCCGGATTGCCGGCCTGCCCCGCCCGACCAATTGCCTGTAACCCTGAACGGAGCCCCGATGGAAGACGCCGATACAAATACCCTGCCTGAAGCCAAACCCGGCGAGCACCCCTTTGCGCCCTACGTAAGAATTCTCGGCAAAGGCAAGAAAGGATCCCGCTCGCTATCCCGGGCGGAGGCCCGCGATGCGATGAGCAGAATACTCCGGGGTGAGGTTGAGGATGTCCAGCTTGGAGCCTTCCTCATGCTGCTGCGGGTAAAAGAGGAAACCGCCGAGGAACTGGCGGGTTTTGTGGAAGCCGTCCGCCAGGATTCCCGGGCTCCGGATGACCTGGTGGTCGATATCGACTGGTCATCCTACGCTGGCAAACGGCGTCACTGCCCCTGGTTCCTGTTTTCGATTGTCCTGCTGGCCGGATACGGTCTCAAGATCTTCATTCACGGTGCCGAGGGCCATACCCCCGAACGCCTGTACCTGAGCGATACCCTGCGGGCATTCGGCCTCTCGCCGGCCTCTGACTGGGACCAGGTACGACACCAACTTGACCACCAGGGCTTCAGCTACCTGCCACTCGAAGGCTTCGCACCACGACTGGCTGACCTGATCGACCTGCGGCCGGTGCTGGGCTTGCGTTCCCCGGTTCATTCGCTGTCCCGCCTGATCAATCCGCTGCACGCCCCAGTAGTGCTGCAAGGCATCTTCCACCCTCCTTACGCGGATCTTCATCAGCAGACCGGGCAGTTGCTGGGGTATCGCAGAATTGCGGTCATCCGCGGCGAAGGCGGAGAAATTGAGCGCAACCCGGACAACGAAATGAAAGTTTTCCGGGCCAGTGCGGTAACCGGTGAGCGCTCCGAAATGGTATGGCCAGCACTGTTTGAACGCCGCCACGTCAAACCGGAAAGCCTTAGCACGGCGCACATGAGGAAAGTCTGGCAAGGTACCGAATCAGACACCTACGGTGAAGCAGCCGCGGTATCCACAGCGGCATTAGCATTATACGAGGCTGGTATAGCCGGGTCCCGGGACGATGCACTCGCCCTGGCCGGACAGCTCTGGAGTGAGCGGGACAGAACTCGGTTTGATTCAGCGGGCGGAGTCTGAGCGACTCTCCCGGCCCTCTGCGGAACCTCCCGGGGAGCGGCGCTGCAAGTCAGCGGCGGTTCCCAGGAAACTGCTCAGGCCGTTTTCAAACCGCTCCGAGCCGAACCGCAGAAACTGGCGTGTCGATTCACCTACCGTGGCTTCCGGCAAGGACCGGAGACTTTCCGTAACACCGCGCTTGACGCCACTGGTTACTTTCGGCTCGATGGTTCGCGCCTCGGCAATCAACTCGGCCACCTTGCGGTCGAGATAGGGCCGCAAGACCCAGCGATAGAATCCCGCCAGCACCAGTAACACCGTCAGTGCGGTCAACACGACCTGAATAATCATCAGTTGCCAGAATGCCATTGTTGTTTCTCCCAGAATGCCCGATACGGCCAGCCCGCTTTCAGAGCGGCCAGTAGGTGAAGAACAGGAACTGGAGCGCCCCCGCCAGCCCCCCCAGCAGACCGCCCACGAACATCAGTTGCAGTTCTTCTTCGCGAAACGCCGGCCGCAACACATCCTGGAACTCCTCCGGCGCCAGCGCCTTCATCTGTCCGGCGAGCACCCCCGCCACCACTGGCGCCCGCTCCCGGTTGAACGCCGGGTCACCAAAGACATCGCGGGACGCACCCACCGCCTTGCGGTTCATTGCCTTCTTGAGGTCGGTGTACCCGGTCATGCCGATGGCGACCTGGGCAGTCAGCTTCATCACCACCGAGTTATCGAGCAGCGGACGGAGGTGCTTCTGGATGATGGCGCGGGTACGGTCGCCGTGCTGGCCGTTAACCATGGCGTCCGCCACCTTCTCGACCGTAATCAACTCCTCGGCGACAAGGCGCGCCCATACCTCACTGATCTCCGGCTGACGCTGCAGAAACAGCCCCTGGAGCTTCCAGAAGGCAATACGAACCGGGCGCAAAGGCCGGAAAATGAGATTGATAGCCAGCCAGTTAGTGAGGAATCCGACCACGAAACCACCGAGTGGCAGCAGCCAGGGCTCCGGGTAACGGATCCACAGGGGCGCGATAACCGCCCCCAGCAGGCCGCCAATGACAGCTCCGCGATTGATCACCGCGCGCAACTCAACGGCGCCGGCTTCGCGGAAAATCCGGTTCATCAGGTCTGGATTGCGGGCAAGTTCCCGACTCAACAAGGCCTTGAGGTCGATCAGCTCATCAAGGTCGTCGCCAAAATCCTCCATCAGGGACTCGATTCGGGAAGGCAGCTGCTCCCGCGCCCACTGGTAGATCCGGTTGCGCAGGAACAACGGCATGTTGTCCCACAGCACCGGCTGAATTTCGTACATCACCTCGTCGATATATTCGTCAAGCCGCGGGTTTACCTGGCCGACCACCTGCTCGACGATACGCTGCGGCTCAAGTTTCTGGTAGACGGCATTAAGGTTGCCAAAATGCTGCAGCGTGCGATCAATGCAGATGTGGGCCATCTTTTCAGCCTTGCGGGGAATTACCCCCTGCCAACCCACAGGCCCGACGCCGATAAAGTTAACCGGATAAAAAGACATCTGGATGGCCAGCCAGTTGGTAATCCAGCCAACCACGGCCGCCATGAGTGGTACAGACCACAACGCAACGTCAATCAAGAGTTACCCCAGCAAGCAAAGGCGCTCCGGCGCCATGAACATTGAGTCCCGGCCCCGGGGCCAAGAAACGTTTTCTGGTTATGGGAACAATGATGAAGTAACTGAAAAATCACGGCATTGGCCGTGCAGCCAGGCAATCAAGGACGGAGTGGCAGGAGAGAAGAGGATATCCGCAGGTACCCCGATTCCCGCAACCGATGCACCAGGGCAACGGTCACGGGAACAGCGTGTGATCGTCAACTTACTGGTAGTAGGCGTTTTCCTTGACCGAATGGTCAGTTACGTCCCGCACCGCGGTAATTTCGGGCACCCTCTCCTTCAGCGTACTCTCAACGCCCTGTTTCAGGGTAAGGCTGACCGCACTGCAGCCCTGGCAGCCGCCGCCAAAGCGCAGTACCGCAACCGACTCTTCCACTACCTCGACGAGGGACACATCGCCGCCGTGGGACGCGAGGCCCGGATTGATTTCTGACGCCAGGACATAGTTGATCCGATCAATCAGCGGGGCATCGTCATCAATCTTGGGCACCTTGGCATTGGGCGCCTTGATGGTCAGCTGCCCCCCCATCTGGTCCTTGGAATAGTCCACATAGGCTTCTTCGAGGAACGGCACCGAAGCGTGGTCCAGGTAGAGGGTAAACTTGCCCAGGTCGATCTGCTCGTCCGTCGGCACAATTTCGTTGGGCGGACAATAGGCGAGACAGGTTTCGGCATGCTTGGTGCCCGGCTGGGTCACAAAGATGCGCACGCCCATGCCCTCAACGTCCTGCTTTTCGATAAGTTGCGCAAGGTAATCCCGGGCGGGATCTGTCACAGTTACCAATGCCATATCATCAACCTGTATGGAGAGTTTCCCGCTATTTTAAGCGAGTTCGCCTGAACATTAAAGACCGAGTAAAATAGTCAGTCTTTAGTAAACTGACCGGGTGGAGCAATACAAGCTGCACCGGCCCGTGAATAATTGACCGAAATCATCAGGCCTGGGGACGGCATTGTGCATTTTTGCTATCATCCCGCGCCATTGCGACATTATACGACTTCCGGATAGATCTCCTATGAACGACCGCACCACCCGTCTCGTACAACTGAAAGCTGCCCTTGAAGAACGCATCGTCATCCTCGATGGCGGTATGGGCACCATGATCCAGAACGAGAAGCTGGATGAAGCCGCCTTTCGTGGCGAGCGGTTCGGAGATTACGATCGTGACGTGCAGGGAAATAATGACCTGCTGAACCTGACACAGCCCGCCCTCCTCCGCAACATCCACGCGGAGTACCTGGAGGCCGGTGCCGATATTATCGAAACCAACACCTTCAATTCCACCCGTCTGTCCCAGGCGGACTACGGCCTGGAAGAACTGGCGAAGGAGCTGAACATTGCCGGCGCCCGGATTGCCCGCCAGATCGCGGACGAGTTCACCGCCCGCAATCCGGCCAAACCGCGCTTCGTGGCCGGCGCCGTCGGCCCGACGTCCCGTACGGCCTCGATCTCCCCGGATGTGAACAACCCCGGCTATCGCAATGTCGATTTCCAGACCCTGGTAGATAACTACTATGAGGCCGTGGCCGGATTGGTGGAAGGTGGAGCAGACCTGATCCTGATCGAAACCATCTTCGACACCCTCAATGCCAAGGCCGCCATCTACGCTACGCAGCAGTATTTCGAAGACAGCGGCACCACCCTGCCGATCATGATTTCCGGCACCATTACCGACGCTTCGGGGCGCACGCTGTCCGGCCAGACCACAGAAGCCTTCTGGAACTCCATCGCCCACGCCAAACCGATTTCCGTGGGGTTGAACTGCGCCCTGGGTGCCGATGCGTTGCGACCCTATGTGGAGGAACTCTCCAACAAGGCGGAAACCTACGTCAGCGCCCACCCCAACGCCGGCCTGCCCAACGAATTTGGCGAATACGACCAGACACCGGAAGAAATGGCCGACATTATCGAGGGTTTTGCCCGTGACGGCTTCCTCAACATCATTGGCGGCTGCTGCGGCTCCCGTCCGGACCACATTGAAGCGATTGCCAAAGTAGTCGCCAAGTACCCGCCGCGGCAAATCCCCGAGCGCCCCAAAGCACTGCGCCTTTCCGGCCTGGAGCCGTTTACCGGTGACGAGAACACCCTGTTCATCAACGTGGGCGAACGCACCAACGTCACCGGCTCGAAGCGCTTCCTGCGCCTGATCAAGGAGGAGCAGTACGAAGAAGCGCTGAGCGTCGCTCGGGACCAGGTTGAGAACGGTGCCCAGATTATCGACATCAACATGGACGAGGGCATGCTGGATTCGAAGGAGGTGATGGTCACCTTCCTCAAACTGGTTGCCTCGGAACCGGATATTTCCCGGGTACCGATCATGATTGACTCATCCAAGTGGGACGTGATCGAGGCGGGCCTGCGTTGCATCCAGGGCAAGGCAGTGGTGAACTCCATCAGCCTCAAGGAAGGCGAAGAGGAGTTCGTCAAACGCGCCCGGGATTGCATGCGCTACGGCGCCGCCGTGGTTGTCATGGCGTTTGACGAAGATGGCCAGGCAGACACCTTTGAACGCAAGACCCAGATCTGCAAACGGTCCTACGAGGTTCTGACCGGCATCGGCTTCAATCCGGCCGACATTATTTTCGACCCGAACATCTTCGCCATCGCCACCGGAATCGAAGAACACAACAACTACGCGGTCGACTTTATTGAAGCCACCCGCTGGATCAGGAAGAACCTGCCCTACGCCTCTATTTCTGGCGGTGTCAGCAACGTGTCATTCTCCTTCCGCGGCAACGACGTGGTACGGGAGGCCATTCACTCGGTCTTCCTGTACCACGCCATCAAGGCCGGGATGAACATGGGGATCGTCAACCCGGGCCAGTTGGTGATCTATGACGAGATCGACCCGGAGCTCAAGGAGCTGGTAGAAGATGTCGTTCTCAATCGCCGCGAGGATGGCACCGACCGCCTGCTGGAGATTGCCGAGCGCTACAAGGGCCAGGGCCTCAAAACCCAGGAGGAAGATCTGGCCTGGCGCCAGTGGCCAGTGGAAAAGCGCCTCGAACACGCCCTGGTCAAAGGCATCACCAGCTTCATTATTGAAGATACCGAAGCCTGTCGTCTGAACGCCAGCCATCCCATCGAAGTGATCGAAGGCCCGCTGATGGACGGCATGAATGTGGTCGGCGACCTGTTTGGTGACGGCAAGATGTTCCTGCCCCAGGTGGTGAAGAGCGCCCGGGTAATGAAGCAGGCCGTGGCTCACCTGATTCCGTTTATCGAAGCGGAGAAAACCGGCGAGCAGCAGGCCAAGGGCAAGATCCTGATGGCCACCGTGAAAGGTGATGTCCACGACATTGGCAAGAACATCGTCGGAGTGGTTTTGCAGTGCAACAACTACGAGGTGATTGACCTGGGCGTGATGGTGCCCTGCGAGAAGATCCTCGAGACGGCAAAGAAAGAAAACGTGGACATCATCGGGCTGAGCGGGCTGATTACCCCGTCGCTCGATGAGATGGTTCACGTCGCCCGCGAGATGCAGCGTCTGGATTTCCACCTGCCACTGATGATTGGCGGGGCAACCACCTCCAAGGCCCACACTGCGGTGAAGATCGAGCCGCAGTACAAGAACGATATCGCCCTGTACGTATCCGATGCCTCCCGTTGCGTCAGTGTCGCCTCGCAACTGCTCAGCAAAACCGGCAAAGCCGATCTGGTAGCGGCCGCCCGCACCGAATACGAGGAGGTCCGCGAGCGTCGCAAGAACCGCGGTGTGCGCACCAAGCTCGTCGATCTGAAAGAAGCCCGTGCCCGGGCTCCGGAAATCAGCTTTGAGGGCTACGAGCCACCCAGGCCGGCCTTTACCGGCATCCGGGTGTTTGACCAGTATGACCTGAACGAACTGGTGGACTACATCGACTGGACACCGTTCTTCATTGCCTGGGACATGTCCGGCAAGTACCCCGCCATTTTCGACGACCCCAAGCGGGGCGAGGCTGCCCGCACCCTGTTCGACGATGCCCAGAGAATCCTGCGTCGGATGATCGACGAAAAGCGGATCACCGCACGGGCGGTTATCGGCTTCTGGCCGGCCAACCGCCGTGGCGACGACATCGTAGTTTACACCGATGACTCCCGCAGCACCGAACTGACCGTGCTGCATCACCTGCGCCAGCAAGATGAGAAGGCGCCGGGCAAGGCAATGATGGCCTTGTCAGACTTTGTTGCGGCGGAAGACTCCGGCAAGCCTGATTACATCGGCGGTTTTGCCGTCACCACCGGTATCGGCGCAGAAGAGTTCTCCCTCGAGTTCAAAGAACGCAACGATGACTACAACGCCATTATGGTGAAGGCGCTGGCAGACCGGTTGGCCGAGGCGTTTGCCGAGCGCATGCATGAGCGGGTGCGCAAGGAATTCTGGGGCTACGCCAGTGATGAAGCCATGGCTAACGATGACCTGATTCGCGAGCGTTACCGTGGCATCCGCCCGGCGCCCGGCTACCCCGCGTGCCCGGATCACACCGAAAAGGCAACTCTGTTCAACTTGCTCAAGCCGACCGAAAATGCCGGCATCGAGCTGACCGAGCACTTCGCGATGTTCCCCACGGCCGCGGTGTCCGGCTGGTATTTTGCTCACCCCGAGTCAAAGTACTTTGCGGTCGGACAGATTGGACGTGATCAGGTTGAGGACTATGCTGAACGTAAAGGACTCTCCCGGGCGGAAGCAGAGCGCTGGCTGGCACCCAGCCTCGCCTACGATCCGGCGGAGTAACACCACAGGCAACTCAGCAGGCAGGTAAAACCATGGGCACCAGCAATGACAATCAAAGCACCGCAAAGCCCAAAGGGCCCGGCGTCCTGAAAGTCATGCAGAGTATTCTCGCTGGCGCCTTCGGCGTGCAATCGAGCAGGCGCCAGGAGGAGGACTTTTCCAGTCACAGCCCCTGGCCCTACATCGCCGCCGGAATTCTGTTTACGGCCGGATTCGTCGTAACGCTTATCCTGGTGGTGCGCTGGGTATTGTCCGGCCAGTGAGGCTCACTGCCCGGCCACCCAGGTGACCGCAAAGCCTACCGCAAGGACGATCAGGAGAGTGGCAGCAATGGCATCTACCTGGCTGTCAGTCCGGACGCTCTTCTTCATGGCATTTCCCCTTGGCTGATTTTGTTATTTGTCAGGAATCGGGCATCTTTTCCAACGATGCCCCCTTTAATCTAGTCCATCGGCCGGATTCGTCCAGCACCCGCCTTTATCACCTAAATCGATAAACATATTTGGAAATAATCCTTTTTAGGAATAAGAAGCCGGTGATATTCTGCCCCGCATAACATGGCTGTGCCTTCTTTTGGTTGCTTGCAGGACGTTCCACTATGTATGTTTATGACGATCACGATCGGCAGATCCTCGCCGAGCGGGTTGCCCAATTCCGTGACCAGACCGAGCGAGCCCTCGCCGGTGAGCTGAGTGAAGACGAATTTCTGCCGCTTCGCCTCCAGAACGGATTGTATGTCCAGCGCTTTGCACCGATGCTCCGGATCTGCGTACCTTATGGCATGATGCGCTCTGCCCAGTTGCGCCGCCTGGCCCGGATTACCCGGGACTACGACAAAGGTTATGCCCACTTCACGACCCGCCAGAACGTTCAGCTTAACTGGCCGGCCATAGAAGACGTTCCGGACATCCTGGCCGAGCTTGGCGAAGTGGAAATGCACGCCAACCAGACCAGCGGCAACTGCATCCGCAATACCACGACGGATCAGTTCGCCGGTGCCCAGCACGGCGAGGTTGCGGACCCGCGGCCGTACTGCGAGATTATTCGCCAGTGGTCGACCTTTCACCCCGAGTTTGCCTTCCTGCCCCGCAAATTCAAAGTTGCGGTGAATGCCCTAGAGAGCACCGACCGCGCTGCGATCCAGGTGCACGACATAGGCTTGCAGATGATCACCAACGCCAGCGGTGAACTCGGGTTCCGGGTGCACGTCGGTGGCGGCCTGGGCCGGACGCCGATGGTGGGCCCGGTCATCCGCGAATTTTTGCCGGAGCTCGATCTCCTGACCTACCTTGAGGCCATCCTGCGGGTCTATAACCGCTATGGTCGTCGCGACAACAAGTACAAGGCCCGGATCAAGATTCTGGTCAAGGCACTCACGCCGGAGGGTTTTGCCGAGAAGGTGGAAGCGGAGTGGAGTCACATCAAGGACTCGCCTACCCGCCTGACTCGTGACGCCATCGAGGGGATCCAGGGTTACTTTACCGAACCGGCCTACCTGACCCTCGACAACAACAGCGAGCAGCTGGCTGCGCAACGTTTTGAAAACCGGGCGTTCGACCAGTGGATGAGCCGTAACGTCGACAACCACAAGGTGCCCGGCTATGCCATCGTCACCCTGAGCATGAAAAAAACCGGGGTGCCGCCAGGGGATGTCACTGATCGCCAGCTCGAGCAAATCGCCGATCTCGCAGACCAGTACAGTTTTGGCGAAATCCGGGTAACCCACCAGCAGAACGTGGTGCTGGCGGATGTCCGGCAAGACCGGTTATTTGAACTCTGGGAGCGCCTTGGCCCATTGGGCTTTGCCACCCCCAATCTCAATACCCTCACGGATATCATCTGCTGCCCGGGCGGCGACTATTGCGCGCTGGCCAACGCCAAATCCATCCCGGTGGCAGAGTCCATCCAGCGACGTTTCGATAACATGGACTTCCTCTACGACGTCGGCGACCTGGACCTGAATATCTCGGGCTGCATGAATGCCTGTGGCCATCACCATGTCGGTGACATCGGGGTACTGGGCGTCGACAAGAAGGGTGAAGAGTTCTACCAGATCAGCCTTGGCGGCTCCTCCCGCCAGGACGCCGCGATCGGTAAGATTCTCGGCCCCTCCTTTGCCCAGGAGGACATGCCGGAGGTGGTGGAGAAGATCATCGGGGTCTACCTCGACCAACGGACGCCGGAAGAACGTTTTATTGATACTTATCGCAGGATCGGCATCGAGCCATTCAAGGAGCGGGTATATGCCTGACATCATCACCAGAGACGGCACCATCAAGCAGGATAACTGGACACTGGTGCCCCGCCCCGCCGCAGGCGACTCACTGGAAGTGCCGGCCCAGCCGGCACTGATCCCCGCCGACCTCTGGCTGGCCGGACAGGAGCATTTTGAAGGCCGGCAAGACATCGGAGTCTGGCTCGACAGTCATGACGAACCGGAAATGCTCGCGGAAGTGGTCGAGCGCCTGCCCATCGTCGCCGTCAACTTCCCGAAGTTCAGCGACGGCCGGGGTTACAGCATTGCCCGGCTGTTGCGGGAGCGCTATGGGTACGGTAACGAATTGCGGGCAGTCGGTGACGTTCTGCTGGACCAGCTGCAATTCATGAAGCGCTGCGGTTTTGACAGCTACGCACTGCGACCTGACAAGGACATCAGCAAGGCACCGCGCTGTCTCAACTTCTTCAGCCAGACCTACCAGGCGGCGACGGATACTGACCTGCCGCTGTTCCGCCGGCGCGCGTCCTGAGACCTTCCCCGGCAAACGAACCCCAGCAAACGAAATGGCAGCCCACGGGCTGCCCTTTTTTATCCCGCCGGATCACCCGTCAGAGGCTGTGATCCAGCACGATCTTGCCGGCAGACTCGCCTTTGAGGAAGGCCTGCAGGGCCCCGCCAAGCTGACCCCGGCCGATGTCCCGCGCTGCCTGCTCAGTCTTCGGGCAGGCCCAGTCCGCAGCGAACCGACTCCAAACGGCCTGCTTGTCCGTCAGGGGAATCTCCACGGAATCCACGCCCAGCAAGTTTACCCCTCGCAGGATAAACGGTAGCACGGTGGTCTCCAGCTGTGGGCCGGCAACCAGGCCGCAGCAGGCTACCGAGCCGCCCGGCCGGATCTGCTTAAGCAGCTCTGCCAGCGGGGAACCACCCACGGTATCTACCGCATTGGCAAACTGCGGCTTAAGCAACGGCTTCTTATCGGCAGTCAGAGCCTCGCGCCCGACAACCTCAGCCGCGCCAAGGGCCTTGAGGCTATCGGCGTGGTCCGCCTTGCCACTGATGGCCACAACGTCAAAACCGAGCCTGGCCAGCAACTCCACAGCCACGCTGCCCACCGCGCCACTGGCACCGGTCACCGCAACCTTGCCCTGCTCCGGCTTTGCTCCCATGGTCAGCAGCTTCTGCACACACAATCCCGCAGTCAGGCCGGCAGTGCCGTAAATCATCGCCGTCCGGCCATCCCATCCGGCCGGCATCGGCACACACCAGCTGGCCGGCACCCGGATAAACTGGCCAAAACCACCTGCGGTATTCATCCCCAGGTCATAACCGGTCACGATGACAGAATCACCCACCGCCGGGGTGCCCGCAGTTGACGCAACCACTTCCCCGGCAGCATCAATTCCCGGGGTGTGGGGGTACTGCCGGGTAACCCCCTTGTTGCCGGCCGCAGACAACGCATCCTTGTAATTCAGCGACGAATAACGGACCTTGATCAATACCTCGCCATCCGGCAGATCACTCAGCCGAAGAACTTCCTCTGCGCCCTGATACTGCCCGTCACGCTCGTGTACCCGCCACGCCTTGAATTCATTGTTATCGCTCATGGCCTTCCCCTTGCTACTAGGTAGTTATTGGATTTTCTGATTCCTGAACGCCCCCAGAACCCGCCACACCGTGTGTTCCAGGGCGACGCTGGCGGCAAGCCCGAGGCGCTCAGGCAAGGTCCGTTTACGCTGGAACGTCACTGAGATTACGTCGGCGCGATCGCACGCCTCAATGAGATATTCGTCGGACGTCTTGATCTCGTCGATCAGGCTCACTTCCAGGGCGCGCTTACCGAACCAGATGTCACCATTGGAGACTGCAGTGATGTCCACCGACGGGCGCCGCTCGCTGACGTAATCCTTGAACAGCTGATGGGTGTCTTCCAGATCCTCGAGGAATTTCTGGCGACCTTTCTCGGTGTTTTCACCAAAAACGGTCAGTGTGCGTTTATGCTCCCCGGCAGTCAGCACCTCGAAATCCACATCATTCTTTTGCAGGAAACGATGAAAATTCGGCAGCTGGGCCACCACACCGATTGACCCGAGAATGGCAAACGGCGACGCCACAATACGGTCGGCAACACAGGCCATCATGTAGCCACCGCTGGCGGCCACCTTGTCGACGCAGGCCGTCAGCGTTATGCCTTTGTTGCGAATCCGATCCAGCTGGGCAGCCGCCAGGCCATAGGCATGGACCAGCCCCCCGCCACTCTCCAGACGGATAACCACCTCATCCTTGCCCGGTTCGGCGATACTCAGCACGGCGGACACAGCCTTTCGCAGGGTATCTGTATCACTGGCCTTGATGTCGCCGTCGAAATCCAGCACATACACCCGGGCCGGTTTCTCCTGATTTTGCTGACCACCTTTTGCTGCCTGCTTTTCGGATTTCTGGCGGGCTTTTTCTTCTTTTTTGTGGGCTTTTTCCCACTGCTTGCGCTCCTGGTCACTCATCAATCTGGCCCGCAGTGACTCCTGCAGCTTACGGTACGCCTCATTCAGCTTGCGCACACGCAACTCGCCGCCGCCCTCATGATCATCCTTGTCTTTCTGGGCGGCCGAAACCACGATGGACACAATCACCAGGATTGCCACCACTATGGTGACGGCCTTGGCGAGGAACAGCCCAAACTCAGTCAGAAATTCCAAATTGCTTCTCCAGCCGGTTATTCAAAGTACAGGCGGATGATTGTAACCGAGGAGGCTGGCGGAACAAGTCGCCGAACGACTTCAAAAACATTAAAACAAGCGTTCGATCGAGCTTGACACACCCCGACGCTCCACCTAAAGTCGAATGGCGAAGTCGGCAGGACAACCGTCACTCCGGGTCGCTCCCGGTTGTGACTCAAGCGGCCATGATTGGCCAGATAGCTGACCATAAGCCTACGCACGCGCTCGTTACACATCCAAAAGGTAAAAATAATGTCTGTAGCCCAGATTTTTGAAAAGCTTGAACAAAACTTCAATGCTGATGCAGCATCCGGTCTCGACCTGGTTTTCCAGTTTGATATTGAAGACGACAAGACCTACCACCTGGCAATCAACGACGGTGACTGCAAAATGGTAGAGGGTTCCCACGAAGATCCTTCTGTCACCCTCATCATGAACTCCGAAACCCTGCAGGGTATTGTTTCCGGCGAAACCGACGGCATGCAGGCATTCATGGCAGGCCAACTCCGTGCCGAGGGCGACATGATGCTGGCCACCAAGCTGGGCGAACTGTTCAAGATGGGCTAAGCTTCCCGGCCGCTCCAGCGAAAAAAACCCTGCCGAGGCAGGGTTTTTTATGGCTACTGTTGCAACACCGGAACCGTCAGGCCCGCGTCATCCCGGGACAGACGACAAGGCTCAGAGGCCAACATCATCCAGCGAGGACTCAGCCAGTTTCAGCAGATCGACGTTACGGTCTTCGCGCTGGCCAATTCCCTCGATGTAGTACTCCAGCGACGTCAGCGCATCGGCGAGAGCCTCAAGCACCTGGTTCGAAGGAGGCTGACGACTCTCCAGAAGCTTGCTCTCAATCGACAGTGCAACCCGCTTGAGGACCTTTGCCGCCTCCGGGTCATTAATCATCTGCAGGCCGCCCCAGATGCTGTGCAGCGTTGCCGGCAGGTTCGCCAGGTGCATCTTGTCGTAATCAGACTCAATAAATGCGGTGATGGCGCGCTTGGCCAGGGTCAGTGCACTGCGAGCCTCGTCGGCAACCACAAACAACGCCTCGCGGAGATAAAGGGACTCCTCCCGGTTGCTGCGAACCTTGGCCAGCGCATCGGTCTCCGAGGTGATACCCCGGGTGACCATCTGCACCACCGCTGACTCGATACCCAGCACCGCGTCGGCCAGTTCGTACAGCTCGTCACCCGCCGGCAGACGATTATCGGCTTCCCATTGCCGCAGCTTTCCGGCCTCGGATCGGGCCAGCGCCGACAACTGTTTCAGATCCAGCACCAGCAAGGTATTGGCCAGCCGCTCCAGCGTCTCGGCGATGGATGCCAATTCGGCCAGATCCGGCTCAATTCCGCGCTCGATGATATCGAGCTTGTCCTTGAGCTGATTCAGTTCCTCCTGCAGGGCTTCGGACAGGGACTTCAGGACATCTGCGCCAGGTCCGTACAGCCGCTTGCTGTGGGCATCAAGGGTTGCGTCGGTGTATTCCGCCGGCGCCAGCCGGAACGCCGTAAGCGTACTGGTCACCTCCGGGTTGGACGAACCACTGCGGTAAAGGATGTAAATAAGGTCACGAATCAGCGAATCGGGAGCGTCCTTGGCCGTGGCAACCCGGCCTACGTAGACTACCTCGCGGGCATACTTTTCAACCCGCATCAGGGTCCGCTTCCGGGCCTTGTTGAATCCCATGTTACGGTCGAGCATCGCCTCTGCCACCGTGGAAAACAAACACCACATCTGCCCCATCGGCTGGCCGCGACAAAGGCGGGCGAAACCACGGGCGGCACGGCTGAGCAGTTTCTTGCTGACCACATCACTGCGCTCCCGCAACACACCCAGCAAGGCGACCTGCAGTGTCAGCCGCATGCGGCGGGCCATGATCTCGTACTCGGCATCCGTACCCTCGAATGGCGCCAGAGGAACGGTGGCGCAGAAGTTGGGACGCTTGCTGACGTCTACATCGAAAAACCAGGATTCAGGATAAGGTTTTTCGCGGCGGGCCTCCCGCAGATCATTGATGATCGGCAACAGCAGTTCGGGATGATCTTCCCGCTGCTGGTGGTAGTACTCGACGTAGCGGCGCAGAATGAACAGTGCGCTGTTCAGTGTGGTGAGGAGAATATTCTTGTCGTCATTGGCACCAACCGGCACGTCATTGGCAATGCCAACTGCTTCCTGGCACAGCAGTGTGCCGCCCCGCAGCTCCACCAGGACAAAAATGCCCCGTAACTGATTGATGTAATCGACACAGTTCTGGAGGTCTTCACCACTTTCCCGGTTTTCCTGAAAACGCTCAAGGCTGGTTTCTGCCTGCCGGATGGTCTGTTCAATTTCCGCTTTGACCAGATCAAATGACTGCGATTTCGTCGCAAGAGACGATTGAACCATAAACGCTTCCTGTTACCGGTGCGGGTGACACCGCGTCCTCTTTGTAATTTTGTGACCGGGTCGATTGCATTTCAGACCGGTCTGTTTTCCTGAAACCTGTTTTCCGTCCGGAAGACAGGGTTCCTGAAAAAATGGTTTTCTGGTCATTACTTATAACACAATTCTCAAGTACCTCAAGAAAGCGGGAATGTAACAAAACGTACACTGTGACCTACCCGAGTTACCCGAGAATAAGGAGCCGCAAAAGCGTGACCTAACTGGTTCCGTCCAGGCGGGACCAGATGGTCTCGCCGGTGGCTTTGCCGACAACGCCCATGAATTCGTCATGGGCAGCACACTCGTCCCCGCTCGCCCGGATGACCGGTAGCGGCCGACGGCCTGCCGGTAACCGGCGAATGCCCCCGGCAGCCCCCGAATCGTCACCCGCGGAATCCAGCGAAAATGCGGTCTGGCCACCGGTGAGCAGCAGATAGACATCAGCCAGAATCTCGGCATCCAGCAGTGCGCCGTGGAGCTCGCGACTGCTGTTGTCGACACCATAACGTTTACACAGCGCGTCGAGGTTGTTCTTTTGCCCGGGATGACGGGCACGGGCGATCGCCAGGGAGTCGACAATGCCGCAGTGATCGGCCGTTTTGCGCACCGGCCTGAGGCGGGCAAATTCCGAATCCATGAATCCCACGTCGAACGCCGCGTTATGGATGACCAGTTCGGCACCCTTGATAAATTCAAAGAATTCTTCGGCAATTTCGGCGAATTTAGGCTTATCTTTCAGGAATTCATTGGTAATGCCGTGAACGGTAATGGCTTCCGCCTCTACCTCCCGCTCCGGATTGATATAGACGTGGTAATGACGCCCGGTTAGCTGACGCTCCATCAGCTCAACACAACCGATTTCGATGATCCGGTGACCTTCGTTGGGATCAATACCCGTGGTTTCCGTATCCAGTACGATCTGTCTCATATCCACTACTACCCGGTATTACAAATGATGGTTTGACTCAGGAGCCGGAGAGTTCGGCAACGCCGCGATTGGCCAGCTCATCCGCCAGCTCGTTATCGGGAATGCCCGCATGCCCCTTGACCCAATGCCAGTTAACTTTATGGCGGGCGACCTCGAGGTCCAGCTCGCGCCAGAGATCTTCGTTCTTGACCGGTTTGCGTGCGGAGGTTTTCCAGCCGTTGCGCTTCCACCCGGCCATCCATTCGGTTATGCCCTTGCGTACATACTGCGAATCGGTATAGAGCTCGACTGCACAATGGCGCTTCAGGGCCTTCAGGCCACGAATGGCCGCCATCAGTTCCATCCGGTTATTGGTGGTGTTGCTCTCGCCACCGTGCAAGGTCTTCATCACCTCACCATACCTCAACACGACGCCCCAGCCTCCCGGACCAGGGTTGCCCTTGCAGGCGCCGTCGGTATACATCACAACTGGATCCGGCATTCCTACTCCCGTTTTGCTGACCTCGCACACCCCCCGGACGCACCAATCGTGCCCGCCACCGGGAGTGAAATCACTTGCTTGTGTCGCCATGTACGACGCGATTTGATGGGCGCGCACACCCGCTTGGTGGCAAGGATACAGTAATATGCGCCGACAGGAAGAAGCCGGTATCCGGGCAGCCACTTTTTCTCTTCGCCAAACCGCAGCACGCCAGGATTCTGCACCGGCGGCAACCGGAAATGGGTTCCCGCCGTTTCGATATCGAAATCCAGCAGACTGAGCCAGTCTTCCATCCTTCCCTTCATCATGAAACGTCCACCCCAGGGGCCGGCATGGGAGCGGGACACCAGTTTGCGCACGCCCCACAGGCTGACCGGGTTAAAGCCGACCAGCAGCATCTGCCCGCCCCCCCGCAACACCCGGGATGCTTCTCGCAGCACCTGATGAGGGTAAGGTGAAAAATCCACCGTGTGGTGGAGCAGCACCAGATCCATGGAATCGCCGGGAAACGGCAATTCATCGGCGTCACACACGGCCACGCCATCGGCCAGACTGTCCGCCCAGCGCGCGGTGGTCAGGATCTTGTGGGAATAGTCCGAGCCGCTGGCCAGCGGCAATCGATGACTCAGCCCCACCTGTAACTGACGGGCGCCACTCAGACCCTGCAACTGACGGTCCACACAACGCCGCTGGTCCGCAAGCAACGCCCTGCCAAGGGGCGTCTGGAACCAACGCTCGAAGCTGGCATGCCGCTCGACATAATCGGGAGCCACGGCGGAAGCCATTGCATCTCCTCCGGTATGACCCGGGACAGGTTACCCCGGGTTGGGCAATCGAAATGATTGCTCTATCATAACAGTGACACTCCACGGCGCACACAAGGGATCTTATGCTGACGATTACCGGAATTCCGGCCTTTAACGACAATTACATCTGGTGCCTGGCAGACAGCAACAGCGGCAAGGCACTGGTGGTCGATCCCGGACAGGCCGATCCGGTGCTGGAGCATCTGCAAGACAACAACCTCACCCTCGACGCCATTCTGGTCACCCACCATCACCCGGACCATGTTGGCGGCATCAAGGCCCTGCAGGAGCAGTGCCATCCCCTGCAGATTTTCGGACCGGCCGATTCGCCCTTCCGGGGCTCCAGTCATCCGGTTCGCCCGGGCGATGAGGTCGTGTGGCAGGAACTGGCCTTTTCCGTCATCGCCGTGCCTGGTCACACCCTGGACCACATCGCCTACTATTGCGACCTGGACGTAGAGGGTCGTCCGGTGCTGTTCTGTGGTGACACCCTGTTTGTCTGCGGCTGTGGCCGCTTGTTCGAGGGCACGGCCCACCAGATGAGGGAGTCGCTGGAGCGCCTGCGCGCGCTGCCGGACGACGCCGCCGTCTATTGCGCCCATGAATACACCCTGGCTAACCTCCGCTATGCCCGCAGCCTGCTGCCAGACGATGACAATCTGCGGCAGTTTGAGGCCGAATGTCAGGCCCGCCGCGACCGTCACGAACCCACCGTCCCGTCCCGTCTCGGTGACGAAAAGCGTCTTAATCCGTTCCTGCGCTGGGACGATCCGGTCGTGGTAAAGGCGGCACGGGACTATGCTGCTGCCAATGGCTTGCAGGCAGACAGCGATGACGCCGTGTTCGCGGCTGTTCGTCACGGCAAGGATCATTTCTGAAATCGGGTAACAAAACCTGACAACGTCGTAACGCGAGCTTTCTTGACCCCCTGAATTTCATTCCCATAAAATTCAGGGCACTTTTACGTACGCTTTCGACATGGCCACTTTTAAAACAGGCCGCAACCCATTCTGTGCGCCGCATTTTCCTTGGCAGCACTGTTAACTCTTCTGGTGCTTTCTATGAAGGTCCGATACCTCTCAGCCTTGATCCTCGCTACCTCACTGACCGGGGGCTGCAGTTCGCTGGGCGGACAAGACGGAGGCTGGTTTCAGTCATCCCCGCAAAATGCATCAGACCGTGGCGAGCTGTCCGAGGCCGAGCTGCTTGATTCACAGCGGCTGAACGTCGCGGCCGGTGATGACAGCCTGAAGGATGCCGTCGAGACCGGCCGCGGAGACAATGCGGCAGCCACTGCAAAACTGGATGACTCCATTGATCCATCGCTGCGGGGCACTGCGCGCCAGGCACGCCAGAAGCTCGACGATCCCGAAGCCGGCAATCCCGACAGCGCTGGTGACCAGAACGCCGACCTGTGGAGCCGCATCCGCTCCGGTTTCGCCCTGGACCACAGTGTCAGCAACGAGCGGGTCCAGGCCCAGCTCGAGTGGTATCGCAGCCACCCCAGCTACATCGAACGAGTGGTTGACCGCGGCAGCCGCTATCTGCACTACATCGTGACAGAAACCGAAAAGCGCGGCCTGCCCACCGAACTCGCGCTGCTGCCTGTCGTCGAAAGCGCCTTTGATCCGTTCGCCTATTCCCATGGCCGGGCCGCCGGTCTCTGGCAGTTCATTCCGTCCACGGGCAAATATTTCGGCCTGACCCAGAGCTGGTGGCACGACGAACGCCGGGATGTGGTGGCAGCGACCGATGCGGCGCTGACGTATCTCGAGCGCCTCGCCAAACGATTTGACGGTGACTACACCCTTGCCCTTGCCGCCTACAACAGTGGTGGCGGTACCGTTTCCAGCGCCATTCGTCGCAACACCCAACGTGGCAAGGCGACCGACTTCTGGGCCCTGGATCTTCCCCGTGAAACCCGGCACTACGTTCCCAAGCTGATCGCACTGGCAAAGATTTTTGATGACCCCGCCGCCCACGGAATCCAATTGCCACCGCTGGAAGACAAGCCCTATTTTGAAATTGTCGACACCGGCTCGCAGATCGACCTGGCCCAGGCTGCAACCCTGGCCGGTGTGGACGTCGATGAGATCTACCTGCTCAACCCGTCCTTCAACCGCTGGGCAACCACCCCGGAGGGACCGCATCGATTGCTGGTTCCGGCAGAGAACGCCGAACGGTTCCGCACATCGCTGGCCGCCCTGGACCCGGCGACCCGGGTGTCCTGGGAAAGCTACCGGATTGTTTCCGGTGACAGCCTGATCGGAATTGCCCGCAAGTTCGGAACAACCCCCGATGTCCTGAGAGAAGTCAACAAGTTAAACGGCAATCTTATCCGTGCGGGTCAACAGCTGGTTATCCCGAAGGCCAGTAAAGGTTCCAGCGCCTACGTCCTGAGCGCCAGCCAGCGGCTAGCCCGCCAGCAGGCCCGCGGCGGCCGTAACAGCAACGGAACCCGGGTTGACTATCGCGTCCAGCGCGGTGATACCTTCTGGGATATAGCGAGGGAGCACGGGGTCAGCGTTCGCCAGGTGGCAGCATGGAATGGCATGGCACCGGGTGACCCGTTGATTCCGGGCAAGAAGCTGGTGATCTGGTCTAAAACCAACACTTCCGCGGCGGCATCCGGCGGTCGTGGTGACGCCATGGTCCGCCGGGTTGGCTACAAGGTCCGCAAGGGTGATTCACTGGCCCGCATTGCCAGCCGTTTCGCGGTAAATGTGCGGGATATCGCAAGCTGGAACGATCTGAATACCGCCCGTTATCTGCAGCCGGGACAAAGTCTGGTACTCTACGTAGACGTGCGTAACAGCCCCTGAACAGAATAATAATCCGACACCGGGAGAATCATGGTAACCATACGGACATCAACCACCAGAAAATCCTTGTTCGCATTCCTTACCCTGCTGACAGCGATGCTGTCAGCAATCTCCCACAGCCAGGCCGCAGAACCCCGACATGGCATAGCCATGCACGGCGAACCAGCCTACCCCCCCGGCTTCAGCCACTTCGACTACGTCAACCCGGAAGCGCCAAAAGGTGGAATGCTGCGCCTGGCGGTGGTCGCCAATGGCTATGACTCCTTCAATCCGTTTGTAATCCGCGGTGTCGCCGCCGCCGGCGTCAGCTCCTATCTGTACGACACCCTGACCGTGTCCTCCGACGATGAGCCATTTTCCGCCTACGGACTGATTGCCGAGTCCATCGAAACCCCGGAGGACCGCAGTTACGTCGTCTTCAACCTGCGCAAGGAAGCCCGCTTCCAGGATGGCGAACCGATCACCGCCGAGGATGTCCGCTTTTCCTTTGAGCTGCTGACCACCAAGGGTCACCCGTTCTACCGCAGCTACTACGCCGACGTCAGCAAGGTGACGGTAGAGAATCCCCAGCGGGTTCGCTTTGACTTTGGTGACACCAACAACCGGGAGCTGCCACTGATCCTCGGCCAACTGCCGATTCTGCCCGCCCATTACTGGGCCGAGCGGGACTTTGCCGAAAGTGGCCTCGCCCCCCCCATAGGGTCCGGTCCCTACCGGATTGGCAGCTTCGATGCGGGTCGCTCGGTCACCTTTCAGCGGGTCGAGGATTACTGGGCGCGGGACCTGCCGGTCCGCCAGGGCCGGTTCAACTTCGACCGGGTACGCTTTGACTATTATTCCGATGACACCGTTGCCCTTGAGGCCTTCAAGGCGGGCAACTATGACTTCCGGGTAGAATCCTCGGCCAAGAACTGGGCGACGGCCTATACCGGCGATCGCGTCGACAGCGGTGCCATTGTGAAGGAAGAAGTTGAGCACCATCGCCCCGCAGGCATGCAGGCGTTCGTCTTCAATACCCGCCGCGGCCAGTTCCAGGACCCCAGGGTGCGGCAGGCATTCGCCTATGCATTTGATTTCGAGTGGGCCAACCAGAACCTGTTTTACGGCCAATATTCCCGCACCGACAGCTATTTCGAGAACAGTGATCTGGCGGCCACCGGTCTGCCCGGCGAAGGCGAATTGGCCATCCTGGAACCGTTTCGGAACCAACTCCCGGAGGCTGTTTTCAGCGAGCCCTACACCCCCCCTTCCACCGCTACCGCCACAATGCGCGACAACCTGCGCACTGCCCTCACCCTGTTGCGCGACGCCGGCTACGAGATCCGCGACCGCAAGCTGGTGAACAAGGCAACCGGACAGCCGCTGACGTTCGAGGTCCTGCTCCACCAGAAGAATTTCGAGCGGATTGTACTGCCGCTGAAAAACAACCTCGCCAAGCTCGGTATCGAAGTCGGCGTCCGCCTGGTGGACACCAATCAGTACATCCAGCGGGTCAGGGATTTCGATTACGATGTCATCACCCAGGTGCTGCCCCAGTCGGACTCTCCCGGTAACGAGCAGCGGGATTACTGGCACTCCTCGAATGCCAGTATCACCGGCTCCCGTAACTACATGGGCGTCGATGATCCGGTGGTTGACCAACTGGTCGACCTGGTTATCCAGGCCCCCGATCGCGATGCCCTGGTGCAGCGGGTCCGCGCCCTCGACCGGGTACTGCTGCACGGCCACTATGTAATTCCCCAATGGCACCTCGGCCGTGACCGGATTGCCTACTGGAGTCACCTTGAACGGCCCGCGGTCACACCCAAGAACGGGGTTAATTACGACAACTGGTGGTTGCAGCCCTGACCCCATGAGCAACACCCAATCTCCGGCTGACACAGGACGACCCTGAATGGGCGGTTATATACTGCGCCGTGTAGCGCTCATCATTCCTACCCTGATCGGGATCATGCTGCTCAATTTTGTGATCGTGCAGGCCGCCCCTGGCGGCCCGGTTGAGCAACTCATTGCGGAGATGGAAGGCCACGGGGGCGGCGCCCTGGCACGGGCCGGCGGTGGTGGCGGTGCCGAGGTACCCACGTCGTCCGGTGACAGCCGGGGTTCCCGGGGCATTCCGGAAGAAATGCTCAGGGAGATCGAAATCCTCTACGGTTTCGACAAGCCTGCCCATGAGCGTTTTTTCAAGATGCTGGGTGACTACGCCACATTCAATTTCGGTGATTCGTTCTTCCGCGAGCAATCGGTAATCGAACTGATCATCGACAAGATGCCGGTGTCCATATCGCTGGGGCTGTGGTCCACGCTGATCATCTACCTGATCTCCATTCCGCTGGGCATTCGCAAGGCGGTCCATGACGGCTCCCGCTTCGATATCTGGAGCAGCTCGGTGATTGTCGTGGGCTATGCCATTCCCGGCTTCCTGTTCGCCATCCTGCTGATCGTGCTGTTTGCCGGCGGCAGCTACTTCGACTGGTTCCCGCTGCGGGGGCTGACCTCGCCGGACTTTGACCAGATGACCTGGTATCAGAAAATCGGTGATTACTTCTGGCACCTGGCCCTGCCCGTCACTGCCAACGTCATCGGCGGGTTCGCCACGCTGACCCTGCTGACCAAGAACTCTTTCCTCGACGAGATCGGCAAGCAGTACGTGGTTACCGCCCGTGCCAAGGGGCTGGAAGAGCGCCAGGTCCTGTACGGCCATGTCTTCCGCAACGCCATGTTGATTGTCATTGCCAGCCTGCCCGGTGTCCTGGTGGCACTGTTCTTTACGGGATCCCTGCTGGTCGAAGTCATCTTCTCGCTGGATGGCCTGGGACTGCTTGGTTTTGAAGCGGCACTGAACCGGGACTACCCGGTCATCTTCGGTACCCTGTACATCTTCACCTTAATGGGCCTGTTGCTGAAACTGGTCAGCGACATCACCTACGTACTGGTCGATCCGCGTATCGACTTTGCCAGCAGGGAGCACTGATTTGCGCGGCACCACCCTGACCCCCATCCAGCGCAGACGGCTGCGCAACTTCCGCCGCAATCGCCGCGGCTTCTGGTCGCTGTGGATCTTTCTTGCACTGTTTGGCCTGGCCCTGGTCGCGGAACTGATCGCCAATGACAAGCCGCTGATGCTGTCCTACAAGGGAGACCTGTACTTTCCGGTTGTGGAGTACATTGCGGAAGAGGAGTTCGGCGGTTTCATGCCCACGGAAGCCGACTACCGGGACCCCTTCATCCGCGACGAAATCGAAGCCAACGGCTGGATCCTGTGGCCGCCGATCCGCTTCAGCTATGACACCATCAACTACAACCTCGATGTCCCCTCGCCGGCGCCGCCTTCCGCAGTCAACTGGCTGGGCACCGATGACCAGGGCCGCGATGTGGCAGCACGGGTTATCTACGGGTTTCGGATTTCGGTTCTGTTTGGCCTGACGCTGACCATTCTGAGCTGCATCGTCGGCGTCATCGTGGGCGCCCTGCAGGGTTATTATGGCGGCAAGGTCGACCTGCTCGGGCAGCGCTTTATCGAAGTCTGGTCCGGCCTGCCGGTGCTTTACCTGCTGATCATCCTGTCGAGCATCGTCCAGCCCAATTTCTGGTGGCTGCTAGGCATCATGCTGCTGTTCAGCTGGATGGGGCTGGTGGATGTGGTTCGGGCGGAATTCCTGCGCGCCCGCAACTTCGAGTACGTCAAGGCAGCACGAGCTCTGGGACTGGACAACCGCAAGATCATGTTCCGACACATCCTGCCCAACGCGATGGTGGCCACCCTGACTTTTCTGCCTTTCATCCTTACCGGAGCCATTACTGGCCTGACGTCACTGGATTTCCTCGGCTTCGGGCTGCCTTCCGGCTCCCCGTCACTGGGCGAACTGATCGCCCAGGGCAAGGCAAACCTGCACGCCCCCTGGCTTGGCATCTCGGCCTTTGTGTCACTGTCCATCATGCTCACCCTGCTGGTCTTTGTCGGGGAAGCCGTGCGGGATGCCTTTGATCCGAGGAAGAACTGACATGGCAAACCTGCTTGAAATTTCCGGGCTGTCGGTCAGTTTTGATGGCGGCAGCCGGGTTGTCGACAACCTCTCCCTGACCATAAGGGAAGGCGAAACCCTGGCATTAGTGGGAGAAAGCGGCTCCGGGAAGTCGGTATCCGCGCTGTCCATCCTGCGCCTGCTGGACGAACGCCACGCCAGCTACCCCGGCGGCACCATCCGATTTCGTGGCGAAGATATGTTGCAGGTCGACGACAAGCGCCTGCGACAGATCCGTGGCCGCGAGATCGGCATGATCTTCCAGGAACCCATGACGTCGCTGAACCCGCTCCATACGGTAGAGCGTCAGATCATCGAAACCCTGGCGCTGCACAAGGGTATGCGGGGCGCCCAGGCTCGGGCGCGCTGCCTCGAACTGCTTGACCTGGTGGGAATCCACAATCCGGCAGGCAAGCTTGCCGCCTATCCCCACCAGCTGTCTGGCGGGCAGAAACAACGGGTCATGATCGCCATGGCACTGGCCAACGAGCCCGACCTGCTGATCGCCGATGAGCCCACCACAGCACTGGACGTCACCGTCCAGAAGCAGGTGCTGGAGCTGTTGAAAGATCTCCAGAAGAAGTTCGGCATGGCCATCCTGCTGATCACCCATGACCTCTCGATTGTCCGCCGTTATGCCGAGCGGGTCGCGGTCATGGAGCATGGCAAACTGGTTGAAAGCGGTGACACCGAACCCCTGTTTGCCGCTCCCCGGCATCCATACACCCGCAAACTGCTGGAATCCTCGCCGCCCTCAGCCCCGCCGGAGATTGACGGCGGCGGGCAACCACTGCTGGACGTTCGCAACCTTAATGTCCGCTTCCTGACCCGCAAGCGGCTGTTCGGACGCAACAGCGAGTATTTCCAGGCGGTACGTGACGTGAGTTTCACCCTGGCCGCGGGCGAAACCCTCGGCATTGTAGGAGAAAGTGGCAGCGGCAAAACCACTATAGGCCACGCCCTGGTAAAACTCATTGCAAGCGAGGGGCAGATCGCCATCGCCGGCACCGAACTGTCCGGCCTGAACCAGCGGCAGTTCCGACCCTGGCGCAAACGCATCCAGGTGGTCTTCCAGGATCCCTTCGGCAGCCTCAGCCCCCGCATGTCCATTGGCGACATCGTCGGCGAAGGCCTCGAGATCCATGACCAGGCCAACCGCGAGCAACACGAAGCGAAAGTGATTCGGGCGCTGCAGGATGTGGGGCTGGACCCGGAGGCTCGCAATCGCTACCCCCACGAATTCTCGGGTGGCCAGCGCCAGCGTATCGCCATCGCCCGAGCCCTGGTGCTGCAACCCGACCTGATCATTCTTGATGAGCCGACATCCGCCCTCGACCGCACGGTCCAGAAACAGGTGATCGCCCTGCTGCGAGACCTGCAGCAGCGCTACCGGCTCAGCTATATCTTTATCAGTCATGACCTGGCCGTCGTCAGAGCGCTCAGCCACAAGATGCTGGTACTGCAGAATGGCAGCATTGTGGAATATGGCGATGCCGCCGAGGTTTTCCATCGGCCCCGCTCGGACTACACCCGGGAACTGCTCAGCGCCGCCTTCTTCTATAATGACGAACATCCGGCCCCGGTTGCCGGAATAACTACGACCAATTGAGCGTTACCCGCTCAGACTCGGATCGGGGATAATGGCCCGAATCCGACCAAACAGGGAGATTACACATGGGAATTCTCAGCGGCAAAAAAGCCCTGATAGTAGGTGTTGCCAGCAAATTGTCCATTGCCTATGGCATCGCCGAAGCTTTTCATGAGCAGGGTGCCGAGCTGGCATTCACCTACCAGAATGAAAAACTGAAGTCCCGCGTGGAAGAGTTCGCCGCAGGCTGGGACAGCAAGCTTGTGCTGCCTTGCGACGTTGCCAGCGACGAAGAGATTGATGCGGTATTCGCAGAACTGGCCAAGCACTGGGACAAGGTTGATATCATTGTTCACGCCGTCGGTTTTGCCCCTGCTCACGAGCTGGATGGCAATTACGTGGACGTTACTACCCGTGATGGCTTCCGTATCGCCCACGACATCAGCTCCTACAGCTTCGTGGCGCTGGCCAAAGGCGCCCGGAACATGCTGCACGAAGGCAGCTCACTGCTGACCCTGAGCTACCTGGGTGCCGAGCGGGTACTGCAGAATTACAACGTGATGGGCCTCGCCAAGGCGTCGCTGGAAGCCAACGTACGCTACATGGCCGCCAGCCTGGGTCGTGACGGCATCCGCGTCAACGGTATTTCCGCAGGGCCGATCAAGACCCTCGCCGCCTCCGGCATCAAGCATTTCCGCCGTATGCTGGCCGAGAACGCCAAGCAGGCGCCGCTGCGTCGCAACGTAACCCAAAAGGAAGTCGGTAATGCGGCAGCCTTCCTGGGCTCTGACCTGTCCAGCGGGATTACCGGGGAAATCATGTACGTCGACGGTGGTTTCAACATCACCGGCATGAGCGAACTCGACGCCTGAACCTGCCGGGAAACCGAACGCCAGCCTGACCGGGCTGGCGTTTTTGTTTGGCCCGGCGGCGCTTGCCGTTGCATTGCAAAGGCCTGACAAATGGAGCAGTATTACCAACCGGCCCGGCGCGCAGCTTCGTCCGGCCGCTCATCTACACCGCTTTGAGACTGCTGCGGATTACCCGCCAATGTCTCGGGAAAGAACAGAATCGGGGATTACAAACGCATGTCCGGCACCAAGCTCGAAGACGTCAATGTGGCCAGTCAGGAAACATTGATCACACCTGAGGCCCTGAAGCGCGAACTGCCGCTTTCAGACCTCGCGGCAAAGACCGTTGCGGAAGGCCGTCAGGCCATCTATGACATCATGGACGGCAAGGATCACCGGCTGTTCCTGGTAGTAGGCCCCTGCTCCATCCACGACGTCAAGGCCGCCCACGAGTACGCTGAAAAGCTGAAGGCTCTCGCTGACGAAGTCAGCGACACCCTGCTCATCGTGATGAGGGTCTACTTCGAGAAGCCACGGACGACAGTTGGCTGGAAAGGTCTGATCAATGACCCGCACCTGGACGATACCTTTGATATCGAGAAAGGCCTGCACATTGGCCGCCGCCTGCTGCTGGACATTGCCGAGCTTGGCCTGCCCACCGCCACTGAGGCGCTGGACCCGATTTCTCCGCAATACCTGCAGGACTCCATTGCCTGGTCCGCCATCGGTGCCCGCACCACCGAATCCCAGACTCACCGGGAACTGGCCAGCGGCCTCTCGATGGCGATCGGGTTCAAAAACGGTACGGACGGCAGCCTCGATGTAGCCGTCAATGCCATGAAATCGGTGTCGAGCCCTCACAGCTTCCTTGGCCTCGACCAGCAGGGCCAGGTCGCGATTATCCGGACCCGCGGCAATGCCTACGGCCACGTGGTGCTGCGTGGTGGTGGCGGAAAACCGAATTACGACTCGGTCAGCGTTGCCCTGTGTGAGCAGGCGCTGGACAAGGCAGGCCTGCGCAAGTCCATCATGGTGGATTGCAGCCACGCCAACTCCAACAAGGATCCCGGGCTCCAGCCTCTGGTGATGCAGGATGTAACCCACCAGATCCTGGAAGGCAACCAGTCGATCCAGAGTCTGATGATTGAAAGTAACCTGAACTGGGGCAATCAGGGCATTCCGGAGAACCTGGCCGACCTGAAATACGGCGTCTCCATTACCGACGCCTGCATTGACTGGCCGACCACCGAAAAAGCCATTCGCGAGATGCGGGATAAACTGAAAGACGTACTGCCCAAGCGAATCGCCTGACGCTCAGGCATCCTACCGGATCGGCGCGCCTATAACTGCGCGCCGATCCA
>Ga0207716_100039_pt1 | contig 201459 bp, 190 predicted proteins | sample TtaePargueraPR_FD_187739 | JGI IMG/M metagenome (GOLD analysis project Ga0207716, IMG submission 187739) | Aerobic enrichment media microbial communities from Bioluminiscent Bay, La Parguera, Puerto Rico - Tt and P2 (5) (SPAdes) | ecosystem: Environmental > Aquatic > Marine > Unclassified ... | reverse complement strand
GGGCCGCCAGTTCGGCGGCAGCGAGGATGTGGTCCTCGTGGCTGTGGACACCGCCCGGGGAGAGCAGGCCCATCAGGTGGACGGCACGACTGCCGCTGACGGCCTTGTCGATTGCCGCGCACAGCACCGGGTTTTCATTGAAGGTACCGTCGGCCAGGTCCTTGTCGATGCGGGTCAGGCTCTGGTAGACCACGCGACCGGCGCCAAGGTTCATGTGGCCAACTTCGGAATTGCCCATCTGGCCCTGGGGCAGGCCGACGAACATACCGGAGGTGTTGATCAGGGTCTTCGGCTGCTGTTGCCAGATCTGGTCCCAGTAGGGCGTGTTGGCATTGCTGATGGCGTTGTCTTCGGCCGGGTCCCGGTGGCCCCAGCCATCGAGAATAATCAGGGCAGTCGGCTTGCGCGTCGTGGTCATCACTCGTTCCGGTATGGTTGGACTGTTTACAAACTGGAACGCGAATTCTAACCGTTTTCGTGATCTCAGGCTATGGACGCCGCCTTCTGTCACCGGCCGCGGGTGTGTATAATTCCGCGAAATTAATCAGTAGGGTGTTTTCATGGAAAGGTTGTTCGAGTTCGTCGTCAATCACTACATTCTGGCGTCCCTGTTTGTGGCACTTCTGGCAGCGATCCTGTTGCTGGAATCGCGTCGCGGCGGCCAGAAGGTATCGGCTCAGGCGGCAGTCAGTCTGATCAACCGTGACGAAGCCATTGTGGTGGACATCCGTGACCGCAAGGATTTTAACGAGGGTCGGATCACCGGCTCGGTCCATATCCCGCTGAGCAGCATCAAGGAGCGCGCCGCGGAGCTCAAGAAGCACAAGGACAAGCAGATCATTGTGGTGGACAAGATGGGCCAGCATGCCGCCCTGGCGGTGAAGCAGCTGACGGCGGAAGGGTATACCAACGTGGTCCGGCTCAATGGTGGCATTGCTGACTGGAAGGGCAGCAACCTGCCGCTGGTCCGCAAATAAGCGATCGCGTCCGCCTCTTGAATTGCGCGCGAATCTGACGCACTGTTTCACATCCGTACGCGGAGCCAGGGGTTAACTGTTCCGGCCGCGCTTTAAACAATAACAGGGCCCGCGGGCCCTACCGAGACCGAAAGGATTGAACATGGCTGAAAATCAGCAGGCCGCAGCAGGCAGTGAAAACCCGAACCAGCCGCAGTTCCACCTGCAGCGGATTTACCTGAAGGACCTGTCTTTCGAATCACCGAATGCCCCGGTGGTTTTCCAGGAGCAGTGGAAGCCGCAGGTCAACCTGGACCTGAACACCAGTCACACCAAGATCAGCGACAACCAGTATGAGGTGGTGCTGTCATTGACGGTTACCTGCAAGCTGGGGGAAAAGGTTGCCTACCTGGTCGAGATCCAGCAGGCCGGGGTTTTCCTGGTGCAGGGCATTGAAGGGCCCCAGCTGGGTCAGATGCTCGGTGCCTATTGCCCGAACATCCTGTTCCCCTACGCCCGCGAGTCCATTGACGGCGTGGTGAACAAAGGCAGCTTCCCGGCTTTGATGCTGGCCCCCGTCAACTTTGACGCGATTTACGCCCAGGCCCTGCAGCGCAAGCAGGAAGAGGCCGCAGGCGAAGCCCGGGAAGAGCAGACGCACTGATCCCGCCAGCCCGGCAATGCCATAAAAAAACCGGCCACGAATGGCCGGTTTTTTTATGGCTGGGAGCAGCGCTTTCTACACCGCACCGTCAAATCCCAGCTGTCGCCAGGCCTCGTACACCACCAGGGCCGCTGTGTTGGACAGGTTGAGACTGCGGCTCTCCGGTCGCATCGGTACCCGCAGCCGGTGGCCCTCGGGTAGCGCTTCGCGGATGTCGGCCGGCAGGCCGCGAGTCTCCGGGCCAAACATCAGGTAATCCCCCGCCCGAAAGCTGACCTCATGGTAGGGGCGGGAGCCCTTGGTGGTCAGGCCAAACAACCGGGTCGGCTGCTCGGCGGTCAGGAAGGTCGGGTAATCGCGATGCACCTTCACTCTGGCGTATTCGCTGTAGTCCAGCCCGGCCCGCCTCATCTGCTTGTCTTCGAGGGAAAATCCCAGCGGTTCGATCAGGTGGAGCTGGCAGCCGGTGTTGGCACAGAGCCGGATGATATTGCCGGTGTTCGGCGGTATCTCCGGCTCGTACAGCACGACGTTAAACACCGGCGCTTAGCGCTCGACCGCCAGGGCGACACCCATGCCGCCGCCGATGCACAGGGTTGCCAGGCCTTTGCGGGCGTCACGGCGTGCCATCTCGTGCAGCAGGCTGACGAGAATCCGGCAACCGGAAGCACCGATCGGGTGGCCGAGGGCAATGGCGCCGCCGTTGACGTTCACCTTGTCGGTGTCCCAGCCCATATCCCGGTTCACCGAGATGGCCTGGGCGGCAAAGGCTTCGTTGGCTTCGATCAAATCCAGGTCGTCGACACTCCAGCCGGCCCGTTGCAGACAGAGCTGGCTGGCCGGGATCGGCCCGGTACCCATGATGGTGGGGTCGACACCGGCGCTGGCGTGGGCGCGGATGGTGGCCAGCGGGGTCAGGCCCAGCTCGCGGGCCTTGTCGGCGCTGCAGACCAGCACCGCGGCCGCGCCGTCGTTCAGTGACGAGGCGTTGCCGGCAGTGACGGTACCGTCCTTCTTGAACGCAGGGCGCAGCTTGGCGAGGCTGTCTGCGGTTACGCCATCGCGGGGGTTCTCGTCGCGGTCCACGACGATCGGGTCGCCCTTGCGCTGGGGGATGCTCAGCGGCACGATCTGGCCATCAAAATGGCCGGCCTGTTGGGCGGCCACCGCCTTTTGCTGGGATGCCGCGGCGAAGGCATCCTGTTCCTCGCGGCTGATGCCGTATTTTTCGACGACGTTCTCGGCGGTGATGCCCATGTGGTAATCGTTGAAGGCATCCCACAGTCCGTCGTTGATCATGGTGTCGATCATTGTCCAGTTACCCATGCGCTGGCCGTTGCGGCTGTTGGGAACAACGTGGGGCGACTGGCTCATGCTTTCCTGGCCGCCGGCAATCATCATCTCGGCGTCGCCACAACGGATTGCCTGGACCGCCATGTGAATGGCCTTGAGACCGGAGCCGCAAACCTTGTTGATGGTCATGGCCGGCACCGAAGCGGGTATCCCAGCGTTGATGGAGGCCTGGCGCGCCGGGTTCTGGCCGCAGCCGGCGGTCAGGACCTGGCCGAGTACCACTTCGTTGATCTGGTCCGCAGCAACGCCGGTTTCTTCCAGCAGGGCGCGGATTACGGCGCTGCCCAGCTGATCGGCGCGAAGGCTGGCCAGTGACCCGCCGAAAGCACCGACGGCGGTGCGCTTGGCGGCAACAATTACGACGTCACGCATGAATCTTCTCCGGTTGAGAGGATAACGGGGGCAGCAAAATGGCTTCGTTGCCGCCCCGGGGGAATGGTTGCGTTGGCATTGTATCGGAAAGCCGTGGCTGCACCCAAGCAGTTGCCGGCCCCCGGAGCCGGCGGGGGTGGCAACTGCAGCCCTACATATTCAGGCTGCGGCCGCCATCGACTGCAAGGATCTGGCCGGTGACAAAGGGTGCGTCACAGACGAGGAAAGTGATGGCGGCGGCAATGTCATCGGGATTGCCGGTGCGCGCCAGCGGGGTTTTGGCAAGAATGCTCTGCTGGTACTGCTCGTTGATGGCGGCATCGCCGCCGGGCCAGAGGATAGCGCCGGGTGATACGCCGTTGACCCGGATATCAGGCGCCAGATCCCGCGCCCAGGAGCGGGTCAGCGCGGCCAGGCCGGCTTTGCTGGCGCAGTAGAGCGGATGGTCCGGCAACGGGCGTTCGCTGTAAATGTCGATCAGGTTGACGATGCTGCCCCTGCTGGCTCGCAGCGCCGGCAGCAACGCCTGGCCGAGGAAGAACGGCGCGCGCAGGTTGGTGTGCATGATGCGATCCCAGTCGGCAGCGGTGGCCTCGTCGGTCGGGTTCGGATAGAACACCGAGGCGTTATTGACCAGGGCATCAAGTCGTCCCCAGCAGGCGACGGCGTCCGTGGCGAGGCGGCCGAGGTCCTGGTCGCGGTCCAGTTCTGCCGCGATGGCCATTGCGCTGTCCGGGCGGCACTGGTTGAGGCTGGCAACCAGGGCCTCGGCCTCAGCCTTGCGGGCGCGGTAGTGGATGATGACGTTCCAGCCCCGCTCATGGAGCCGGCTGGCGGTGCGGGCACCGAGGCGGTGTGCGGCACCGGTAACCAGGGCGACGGGGCTGGCGATCATTGCGGGTGACGGATGTGCGGAATCCACAGCGGGCTCCTTAGTGGGCGGTCAGAATGTCTGCAATACGACGCAAGCGCTCGTTCCGGATCGCCTCACCGAGTGCCTTGCCCTTGTGGCCCTGTGCCATCAGTTCCCGGGGGTTGACGGCGCGGGCGGCTGCCACGGCTTGCTCGAGGATATCAAAGCCGGCTGGCCGGGTGTCGGCGAGCGTGCAGCGGCAGGCCTGTAACAGCCGCTCAAAGCGCTCGGGGCGGCGCCACACATCGGCCTGTTCGAGGATGTCCAGCACGGCTTCGGCGCACTGGTCGCTCGTCTCACTATCGCCATTCCCGGTGACCCGGGCGATGGCAGGGCCCAGGGTAACGCAAAGCCGGGCAAGGTCCTTGCAGTCGTTCGGGGCCTTGAGGGCTGCCGCACGGTCAATGGCGGCAGCGGCGCCGACGGCGCTCAGCAGCGCGGCGAACCGCACCTCCAGGGGCCAGTCATGGGCCTGGCAACACTGTAACGCGGTCATGGCCCCTGCCAGGATGGAGGGCTCCTCCAGTTCGGGAATCAGGACCGTCAGCGCTCCGCACGCCTGCAGGACGTCAAAGAACGTGGTCGGCGACTGTTCCATCAGGGCGCGCTGGATTTCCTGCCAGACCCGCTCCGGGACCAGGTGGCCAACTTCGCCGGAGCGTACCATGTCCCGCATCAGCGCCATGGTCTCCCCGGCCACGGTGAAGCCCTGGGGGGCAAATCGGGCGGCGAAACGGGCGGTGCGCAGGATGCGCAGCGGGTCCTCGGCGAATGCGCTGGAGACGTGGTGAAGTTGCCGGGCGGCGAGGTGGTCGCGGCCATGAAACGGATCGACCAGTTCGCCGGTATCGGATTTTGCCATGGCGTTGATGGTGAGGTCGCGACGGCGCAGATCGTCCTCGAGGGTCACGTCCGGTGCGCTGTACACCTCGAAACCGTGGTAGCCGCGGCCCTGCTTGCGCTCGGTGCGGGCGAGGGCGTATTCCTCACGGGTCTTCGGGTGCAGGAACACCGGGAAGTCCGCGCCGACCTGTTTGAATCCCCTGGCCAGCATGTCTTCGGGGGTGGCGCCGACCACGACCCAGTCCCGGTCCTTGACCGGCAGGCCGAGCAATTCGTCCCGCACCGCGCCGCCAACGAGATAGGTTTCCATGAATCCTGCTGCCTTTTCTGGAGGGACAAGTCCCGTGTGCGTGGGTGAAACGGGGAGATTATCGGCGGGCAGCCGCCGGGGTGCAAACCGGGAATTAAAAGGCCCGTTGGGGAACGGGCCTTTTGATAGTGTCTGATCAGTGGCGGGAGGTCAGAACGCAACACCGAATTCGAGTGCGGCGCCGAACTCGGCATCACTGACCAGCGCGCCGATATCGAGACGGGCACCGAAAGGGTTCAGGCCCAGGCCCGCGGTCAGCTGGGTCGACTCTTCAACACCTTTGTTTCCGTTGTTATCCGCAAGGTTCTGCCGGACCCCGATGCGCAGCTGGGCGTAGCGCAGGGCATCGAACTCCGCACCCAGAGCCAGCCACTGGGTGTCGTCTTCATAGCCGAAGGCCTGCTGTTTGGTCAGGTCCAGCTCTGCAGTCACCACATGGTATTCGCTGGCGTGGGCAATGCCGACGGTCAGTTGTGGTTTCAGCTCCAGGGTGCGGACTTCCTCACCCAGCTCAGGACGGGTCGCTGCCGAGTCCAGGTCCATGGGAATGATGTTGCGAACCGCCGCGCCGAGGTTCCATTGCTGTTCCGTGCCGAAACGGTAGGCGGCGCCGATGTCGAAGTTCAGGCCGCTCTTGCTGGTTTCGTAGGTGCTGGCGTCGAAGTCGTTATCGTCGAAGCCGGAGACGGTTTCGGTGTACTGGAATGTGCGCAACTCAACGTATTTCGGTGACACGCCCAGCTGCAAGCTGCGGTTGTCCTGCAGGGTTACCGTGCGGGCAAAGCTCAGCCCCACTTCGGCGACGGCGGAGGCCAGGATGCTGCCCCGTGACTGCAGCTGGTCGGCAAAGCCGGGATTCAGCGCGCCGTTTTCAATAGCCGCCAGCAGGGCATCGTCATTGTCATCATACTCGCCGCGCACTGTGGCCCGCAGACTGCCCTGGGTGAAAAAGCCCACCGACAGGGTGTTGTTGGGGATCGCGAGGCTGATGCCAAGACCGGCATCAACCCGCATGGTGTCTTTATCGAAATCCTGCAGCTGGCGGCGGAGGTCTGCGGCGCCGGCCTGGGCTCCGGCGGTATCGAGGGTGTTAATGGCGTCATCGATGCGGTCGATGGTGGTTTGCATGTCGTCAATCTGGTCGACGGTGTCCTCATCGTCGGCAACGCGGGCATTGACGGACGGCAGGATCAGCCCGAAATCGTCGGACCAGGCGTGGTGGTCCGCCGCCAGCATGGCCGGATTGGCACTGTTGGCTGCGGCCGGGTGAGCAATGGCCACGCCGGTGCCGCCCATGGCGAACGAGCGGGCTGTCAGGAAGTTCTGGGGGGCGGCCAGGGCGGAGGTGGTAGCAGCCGACAGGCTGATGGCCAGGGCAAGCCGGGATACGGGTACAGCGCGCATGAAAAGGGTCTCTCCTGGTTATGAAAAGCGGCGACATTATTAAATCAGTCAGTTATGTCGCCAAAGACACGTTCAGGAGATTAATAGAGTTCCGCCGGGCCGGCATGGGGTAACTGGTAACGGATTGTTTACCAACTGTTAATGTCGGGGAAGTTCGGCCCGGCGGGGCCGGGCTGAGGGCAGCGGCAAGTGATACGAGGGCTCAGGCCTGGTCGGTCAGCGCTGCAAGGTCGCGAATCTTGCCCACCATGGCGCGCAGGCCGTTGCCGCGGGTCGGCGAAATGTGGCGGAACAGGTCCAGCTGCTCGAACAGTTCGTCGATGTCGGTAGCCAGCAGGTCCCGTGGGGTCTTGCCGTTGAGTGCCACCAGGATGATCGCAGCCAGGCCGCGGACAATCATGGCGTCGGAGTCGATCAGCAGATAGAGTTTGCCGCTGGCCTCATCGTAGTGATGAATCAGCCACACCTGGCTCTGGCAGCCGTGGACGTAGTTTTCCTCGACGCGGGCGTCGTCCGGAAACGCCGGCAACTGCTTGCCCAGGTCAATGATGTAGGCGTAACGCTCCTCCCAGTCGTCGAGGAACTCGAAGGCATCGAGCACGTCTTCCAGGCGGGTGTCCTTGCCGAGCGGGTTGTTCTGAAAGTCCTGTACACTGGCGGTCATTTACAGCATTCCCAGTTCAAGCTTGGCTTCGTCGGTCAGCATGTCGTTGCTCCAGGGCGGATCGAAGGTCAGCTCGACGGTCACCTTGTCCACGTTGGGAACATGCTCGAGTTTGCGTCGGACATCTTCGGTGATGACCGGGCCCATGCCACAGCCGGCGGCTGTCAGGGTCATCTTGACGAAGACCTCGTTGCCGGCGTCGGTACCGTTGCGTACGTCGCACTCGTAGATCAGGCCAAGATCCACCACATTGACCGGGATTTCCGGGTCGTAGCAGTTGCGCAGGGCTTCCCAGACCTGGTTCTCGTTGACGGAACCGTCTTCCGGGGTTTCGAAGCTGCTTTCCAGGGGCTGCTTGCCGAGGGCGTCGGCGTCGTGGCCCTCGATGCGGGCCAGGTTGCCATTGACGGCCACGGTAAACGTGCCCCCGAGTGCCTGGGTGATGGTCACAAAGGTATCCGACGGAATCATGATCTCGGTTCCGGACGGTACAAGGCGGGCTTCCACCTCACGTTTGGTCAGCACCACTTCCCGTTCTTGCATGCCCAAGCTGGCCTCGCTGTTGACTGTTGATTACCTGACTGCCGTTGGCCGGCCTGGTTCAGGCAACCGTGAAACTTTCTCCGCAACCACACTCCGCCGTGGCGTTGGGGTTACGGAACTGGAACATGGAATTCACGCCCTGGGTGACAAAGTCGATCTCGATGCCATTAACCAGCGGCAGGTGTTCTTCCCTGACGAACACATCCACGCCGTCGATGTGGAAGATGCGGTCATCACTGCCCGGTTCTTCCACCCATTGGGTTTCATACTTGAAGCCGGAGCAGCCGCTTTTGCGGATTGCCAAGCGGATGCCTTTGGCTTCCGGCTTCTTGTCGAGTTGTTTGCGCACGTGCTTGACCGCGGCGGGTGTCATCGACACTCCCACGGTGGGCGTAAAGACTTCGGCTGTCATTGAACCACCTCCATCAGGCAAACAGACGCTGGATTTTTTGCAGAGCGGTGAACAACTGGTCCACCTCATCTAATGTATTGTAGAACGCAAAGGAGGCCCGGGCTGTACCGGGAACTCCGTAGAAGTCCATCAACGGCATCGCGCAGTGGTGACCGGTGCGGATGGCAATGCCCTGCTGATCCAGCAGGGTGCCGATATCACTGGGGTGCAGGCCGGCAATCTTGAACGACATCACCGGCACCTTGTGGCTGGCGGTGCCGATGATTTCCATGCCGGGCACGGATTCAACCAGCTGGTTGGCGCGGTCCAGCAGGGCGTTTTCGGCGGCTTCGACGGCTGGCCGGTCAAGCTGGCCAAGGTACTTGATGGCAGCGCCCAGGCCGACCGCTTCGGCGATGGCTGGTGTGCCCGCCTCGAATTTGTATGGCAACACGTTCCAGGTGGTGCCGCTAAAGGACACCCGCTCGATCATTTCACCGCCGCCCTGGTAAGGGGGCATGGCTTCCAGCAGCGCAGCCTTGCCGTACAGTGCGCCAATGCCGGTGGGGCCGAAGACCTTGTGGGACGAGAACGCGTAGAAGTCGCAATCCAGCGCCTGAACATCGGGCTGGAAATGGGGCACCGCCTGGGCGCCATCGACCAGGGTGATCACCCCGCGGGCCTTGGCCCGGGCAATCAGCTCGGCAACCGGATTGACGGTACCCAGTACGTTGGATACATGGGTGATGGCCAGGACCCGGGTGCGGTCACCCAGCAGGCTGTCGAAAGACTCCAGGTCAAGCTCTCCCCCGGGGGTGACCTGTACCGGCACCACCCGGGCGCCGGTACGCGCGGCAATCATTTGCCAGGGCACGATGTTGGCGTGGTGTTCCATCTGGCTGACCAGAATCTCGTCGCCTTCCCGCAGTTGCGGTGCCAGGCCGTTGGCCACCAGGTTAATGGCCTCGGTGGTGCCGCGGGTCCAGATGATTTCGCGGGTGCTGGCGGCATTGAGAAAGTCGCGGACAGTTTCCCGGGCCCCTTCAAAGGCCGCGGTGGCGCGGTCTCCCAGGGTGTGGGCACCGCGGTGGACGTTGGAGTGCATCTCCCGGTAATAACGATCCATGGCATCCAGCACGGCCAGCGGCTTCTGGGCCGACGCTCCGTTATCCAGATACACCAGCGGCTTGCCATTCACCTGTTGCGCCAGGATCGGAAAGTCCCGGCGGATGGCTGCTGCGTCGAACGCCGGCTTGTTGGCGGAATTTGCCACGGACAGGTCAGTCATAACCGGTCAGGCCTCCTGGAATGTCTGGTCAAAGAAGTCGCTCAGCCGGGCCTGGGCGGTTTCTTTCACCGCCTCGACCGGAATCTGATCAACCAGCTCGTTGATAAATGCCATGGTCAGCAAAACATTAGCGTCGCGGCGGCCGATGCCGCGGGATACCAGGTAAAACAGTGACGTTTCGTCGAGCTGGCCGATGGTGGCGCCGTGGGCACACTTGACGTCGTCGGCGTAGATCTCGAGCTCCGGCTTGGTGTCGATTTCGGCACCGTTGTTGAGCAGCAGGTTCTTGTTGTTCATATCCGCGTTGGACTTCTGGGCGTCCTGGTGGATGTGAATCCGGCCGTTGAACACTGCGTGGGACTCGCCGGCGGCAATGTTGCGATAGGTTTCTTCACTGTTGCAGTGGGGCGCAATGTGCTCGATGGTGGTGTGGTTGTCGTAATGCTGCTTGCCCTGGGTGACGACCACGCCGTTGAGCTTGCACTCCGCGCCCGGTCCTTCCAGGCGCACCTGGAGGTCGTGCCGGCGCAGCGGTCCACCGAAGCCGACACAGTGGCTTTCAAAGCGGGCATTGTCCAGCAGGCGAACGCCGGTGGCGCCCAGGTGCTGGACGCTCTGCTCCTCCATCGCCAGGCGGACGCTGGTGATGCTGGCGCCATCGCCGAGGGTGAACTCGGTGACGGTGTTGGTCATGGCCGCCGCCGTCCCGCTGGAGGTGTACTCCTCGACGATGGTGGCTTTGCTGTGGCGCGCCGCGTCCACATAGATCCGCGGGAAGGCGGAGCCGCTGCTCTCGGCACCGGTCTCGTGGATGATGAACAGTGGCTGGTCGAGAACCGCCTCCGGCTCCAGGGTAATCAGCAGGCCATCTTCGAAGCGGGCGGAATTGAGCCCGGCCAGCTGCACGGCCTGGCGGTCCAGGGTGCCGTCGAGGCGCTGGGCCAGCGTGGCCGCCTCGTCGTCGGACAGCTCGCTGAAGCGGCGGACGCGGATGCCGGCTACTGCCGGCAGGTTACTGGCATCACTGACCAGCACCCCATTACGCAATACCGCACAGTAGCCAGGTGCCGCGGCGGCCGGAGTTCCGCTCACCGGCAGGGTGGCGGCAATCTCGTCGGTCAGCTTCAGGTACTTGCTGGAGTATTTCCAGTTTTCGGTCTTGCGGGTTGGCAGTGGCAGGTCGGCCAGTGCGGTACCCCGTTGTTGGCGCAGCGCAAGCAGGGCCGCGGGCAGGGTCTGCCCGGGCGGCTGCAGGAAGGCGCTGGAAAGCGTTGGTGCCGGTTTCATTCCGCGACCTCCTGTTATTGGGCTGCTACTTCGTCTTTGATGCCGAGCCAGCCGTAGCCGCGCTCTTCCAGTTCCAGGGCCAGTTCACGGCCGCCGGATTTGATAATCTTGCCGCCGGCCAGCACGTGGACATGATCCGGCACGATGTGGTTCAGCAGGCGCTGGTAGTGGGTCACCATCAGGATCGCACGGTCAGCCGAACGCAGGGCGTTGACGCCATCGGACACCACTTTGAGGGCGTCGATATCGAGGCCAGAATCGGTTTCGTCGAGAATCGCCAGTTTCGGCTGCAGCAGCAGGGCCTGCATGATTTCATTACGCTTTTTCTCGCCACCGGAGAACCCTTCGTTCACCCCGCGCTTGAGAAATGCCGGGTCGAGGTCTACCTGTTTGGAGACTTCCCGGGCCAGCTTCATGAATTCGGCGGCGTTCATTTCCGGCTCGCCCTTGTGCTTGCGCATGGCATTCACTGCGGTCCGCAGAAACTGCAGGTTACTGACGCCGGGGATTTCCACCGGGTACTGGAAGGCCAGGAAGATGCCTTCGCGGGCGCGCTCCTCGGTTTCCAGCTCCAGCAGGTTGTCGCCGTTGAGGGTGACTTCGCCTTCGGTCACTTCAAACGCTTCGTTGCCTGCCAGCACCTGTGACAGGGTGCTCTTGCCGGAACCGTTCGGGCCCATGATGGCGTGGACTTCCCCGGCCTTGATCTCCAGGTTGATGCCTTTGAGGATCTCTTTGCCCTCGACGGAGGCGTGCAGGTTTTTGATACTCAGCATTTGTAGCGTCTCTCTGTATTCTGGAATTCTGTTGTGAATGATTTAGCCAACGGAACCTTCGAGGCTGACCTCAAGCAACTTGCCGGCTTCTACGGCAAACTCCATCGGCAGCTCCTTGAACACTTCCTTGCAGAAGCCGTTCACAATCATGGATACCGCCTGCTCCGGGTCGATACCACGCTGACGGCAGAGGAACATCTGCTCGTCGCTGACCTTGGAGGTGGTGGCCTCGTGCTCGACGATGGCGGATTTGTTCTTGCTCTCGATGTACGGGAAGGTGTGGGCGCCGCAGCGGTCGCCGATCAGCAGCGAATCGCACTGGGTAAAGTTACGCGCACCTTCGGCACCGGGGCCGAATTTCACCAGGCCGCGGTAGGCATTGGAGCTGCGGCCGGCGGAGATGCCCTTGGAGATGATGGTGCTTCGGGTATTCTTGCCCAGGTGGATCATCTTGGTGCCGGTGTCCGCCTGCTGGTAGTTGTGGGTCAGTGCCACCGAGTAGAACTCGCCGACGCTGTTCTCACCGCGCAGCACGCAGCTCGGATACTTCCAGGTGATGGCGGAGCCGGTCTCGACCTGGGTCCAGGAAATCTTGGAGTTCTTGCCGATGCAGGCGCCGCGCTTGGTGACAAAGTTGTAGATGCCACCTTTGCCGTTCTCGTCGCCCGGGTACCAGTTCTGCACGGTGGAGTACTTGATCTGGGCATCGTCGAGCGCGACCAGCTCAACCACCGCCGCGTGCAGCTGGTTCTCGTCCCGCATCGGGGCGGTGCAGCCTTCCAGGTAGCTGACGTAGCTGCCTTCTTCGGCAACAATCAGCGTACGCTCGAACTGGCCGGTATTGGCGGCGTTGATGCGGAAGTAGGTTGACAGCTCCATCGGGCAGCGGACGCCTTTCGGAATGTACACGAAGGAACCGTCGGAGAAGACGGCAGAGTTGAGGGCGGCGAAGTAGTTGTCACCGGCCGGAACCACGCTGCCGAGGTATTTCTTCACCAGCTCCGGGTATTTCTGTACGGCCTCGGAGATCGGGCAGAAGATAACGCCGGCTTTCTCGAGAGGTTCCTTGAACGTGGTGGCGACGGAAACCGAGTCGAACACCGCATCAACCGCAACGCCCGCCAGCTTGGCACGCTCGTGGAGAGGGATGCCCAGCTTCTCGTAGGTTTTCAGCAGCTCGGGATCGACCTCGTCCAGGCTCTGGGGCATGTCTTCCTTTTTCTTCGGCGCCGAATAGTAGGAGATGGAATTGTAGTCCACCTTGGGGAAGTCCACGTGGGCCCATTCCGGCTCTTCCATTTCGAGCCAGCGACGATAGGCTTTAAGCCGCCATTCGAGCATGAACTCCGGTTCCTGCTTGATCTCGGACAGGCGGCGGATTACATCTTCATTGAGGCCGGGCTCGAAGGTGTCGGATTCGATTTCGGTGACGAATCCGTGCTCGTATTCCCGTTTGATCAGCTCTTTCACCTCTTTGTCGGTGGTCGCCATGATCGTCGCTCCGTATTCTCTCATCTGGGGCTTGTGGCCCTGTGTGTCGCCGGCAACACCTCTGCGGGGTTGTGGCGGCGGATGTCATCAGTTCGGGTGTTGCAGTCGTCGCTCCACTGATGGATACGCTCTGCAATCGGTTTTTGGTTGACGGGCAGGAGTGACCTGCTGAAGATGCGGTGCCTGTCCCGTTGAATCTGGCGAGTGATTATACAATACCATACTAAAATAGTCAGGTATTAAATCGGTTGTGTAGGGATTATACCTTAATCGGCCTTTGGGGTACCAAGGGGCGGGTAATTGCCTTGTCAGACTTTGGTTTGCTGTGAGGCTTACCCGCCCGGCGCTGCCTGGCAGTGTGCAATTGGCCCGGCTATTTTAGTCCGCCGTAGCTTCGGGGAAGATTTTGGTCAGGTAGCTGAAGTTCAGCGTCTCCGGCAGGTGTTCCGGTTTCGGGATCTTCACGATGTGACCGCTGCCGGGTGCGTATTCGATCGTTTCGCCGTGGCGGTTTTCCATGGTCGCCGCAGAGAAGCGGAGGTTGCCGGCCGGCGTGATGAGTTCGAGCTGGTCGCCGGGAGCGAATTTGTTCTTGACGTCGATGGTCAGCCAGTTGTCATCCTGATCCGTTATGGTGCCAACTACCTGTTGGGTGCCCAGGTAGGAGGAGCCCTGTTCGTAGGTCTGGTACTCCTGGGGTAAGTGGCGACGCAGGAAACCTTCGGTGTAGCCCCGGTTGGAAAGGGCTTCGAGCTCGTTCATCAGGCCCATGTCGAACGGCTTGCCGTGGACGGCCTCGTCGATGGCGCGCCGGTACACCTGGGTGGTGCGGGCCACGTAGTAGGTGCTTTTGGTACGGCCTTCGATCTTCAGGGAATGGACGCCCATCCGGCAGAGTTCGGCCACATGCTGCACGGCACGCAGGTCCCTGGAGTTCATAATGTAGGTGCCGTGCTCGTCCTCGTAGGCCGGGATGAAGCTGCCCGGGCGATTCGGCTCTTCCAGCAGGATTTCTTTTGGCTCGAATGCCTGTACGTCCCCTTGGGCTGAGGTGGCAATCAGGTCACCGGTCTGGTCGTGGCTGTGGGCCACTTCCTTGTAGTTCCAGCGGCAGGCGTTGGTGCAGGCACCCTGGTTGGCGTCGCGGTGATTCATGTAACCGGACAGCAGGCAGCGCCCGGAGTAGGCCATGCACAGCGCCCCGTGGACGAAGACTTCCAGCTCCATCTCCGGTACCTTGTCGCGAATTTCGCGGATTTCATCGAGGGCCAGTTCGCGGGACAGGATGACCCGGCTGATGCCCTGGCATCGCCAGAATTCCACGGTGGCCCAGTTGACGGCGTTGGCCTGTACCGACAGGTGGATGGGCTGGTCAGGCCATCGTTCCCGGACCAGCATGATGAGGCCGGGATCCGACATGATCAGGGCGTCCGGCCGGAGTTCCAGCACCGGCTCCAAGTCCCGCAAATAGGTGCGCACCTTGCTGTTATGGGGCGCGATATTGGAGACCAGATAAAACTGTTTGCCCAGTGCGTGGGCGTACTCGATGCCTCCGCCTAAAGCCGCAATGTCTTTGAAACTGTTATTGCGTACTCTAAGCGAGTATCGGGGCTGGCCGGCATAGACGGCATCCGCACCATAGGCAAAGGCGGTCTCCAGGTGTTCAGGAGTGCCGGCCGGGGCAAGTAACTCGGGGGCTTTCATCAGTGCTCCGCGGGATTTGTTTGGGGGAGCGGTATTTTGCCCTGATCGGGCGGTCAGTGAATTGACCGGCCTCAAAGTTAGGGTTGGCAAGTTTCAGCTAACATCTGTACGCTGATGTTTTTCGGGGGCGAGCGAATATCGCCTCCGCTAATTGGGAGGTTTTTGATAATGGGAGCTGATCCAATGGGAGCCCTTGTGGCTGCCATGATCAAATATCTTCAGTCGTCGGGCGTTTCCCGCAAGGAGCTGGCCCGCTACGCAGACCTGTCCCTGGAAGATCTGGCGGCGGCCGAATCCCGGCTGTCACCGTCCCAGTTACAGCGCCTGTGGCAACTGATTCAGTCGCGCATCCTGCCGACGCTGTCCTTCAGTGTTCAGGTCCGTCCGCTGATCGCGGACCAGCTGGCCCGTGGCCGGGTCCGGATCGAGGTGGTGGCCGCCCAGCTCAATATGAGCCGCCACACCCTGTACAAGAAGCTGAAGGAAGAAAACCTGACCTTCGCCGCCTTGCTGGAAGATGTCCGTCGCGAGCGCGCCCTGACGTATCTGCAGGACCGCTCCAAGCCGCTGGTGGAAATCGCCGAGCAGCTGGGGTTTTCCGAGCTCAGCGCCTTCAGCCGGGCGTTCAAACGCTGGATGGGCACTTCGCCGGCAGAATACCGGGCCGCTGCGGCCTGACAGGCAGGCCGCAACACCGCCTGGTTACGCCTTCTTGAAGACCAGGGTCGCGTTGGTGCCACCGAAGCCAAAGCTGTTGCTCATGACCAGGTCCAGGTTCTGGTTTTCCCGAACTTCCCGCACGATGGGGTAGCCTTCGGCGCCCTCGTCCAGGGTTTCGATGTTGGCGGACGGGCTGATGAAGCCGTCGCGCTGCATGATCAGGCTGTAGATGGCCTCATGCACACCGGCGGCGCCCAGGGCATGACCGCACAACGGTTTGGTGGAGCTGACCGGCGGGATCTTGTCGCCAAAGGTTTCCCGGAGGGCCTTCAGTTCGGTGATGTCACCGGCCGGGGTGCTGGTGCCGTGGGTGTTGATGTAGCTGATCTCGCCGTCAATGTTCTTCATGGCCTGCTGCATGCAGCGCACGGCACCCTCACCGCTGGGGGCGACCATGTCGGCGCCGTCAGAGGTGGCGCCGAAGCCGACCAGCTCGGCAATGATGTTGGCGCCGCGGGCTTCGGCATGCTCCAGGGCTTCCAGTACCAGAATGCCGCCACCACCGGAGATGACGAAGCCGTCGCGGTTGGCATCGTAGGTGCGGGATGCCGTGTGCGGAGCATCGTTGTACTTGGTGGACAGCGCGCCCATGGCGTCAAACAACAGGCTCAGGCTCCAGTGGATGTCTTCGCCGCCGCCGGCAAACATGACATCCTGGCGACCCCAGGCAATCAGATCGGCAGCGTGGCCGATGGCGTGGGCGCTGGTGGCGCAGGCCGAGGTAATGCCGTAGTTGACACCGGTAATGCCGAATGCCGTGGCCAGGGAGGCGTTGATGGCGCTGCCCATGGTGCGGGGTACCCGGTAGGGGCCGACCCGGCGGATGCCTTTTTCCCGGTGGGTGTCGATGGCATCAAGCAGTTCCACCGTGGAGGCGCCGCCGGTACCGGCAATCACCCCGGTGGTGTGGGCGCGAATCTGCTCGTCGGTCAGTCCTGCCTGTTCGATGGCTTCACGCATCGCCAGGTAGGTGTAGCCGGACGCCGGGCACATGAAGCGCCACAGCTTGCGGTCAATCAGTTGCGGAAGATCGAGATTGATCTGGCCGCAGACATGGCTGCGCAGACCGTTATCACGGGCTTCTTCGCTGAACCCGATGCCGGACTTCACTTCCCGCAGGGAGCGGGTAACTTCTTCTTTGTTGGTGCCAAGGCTGGAGACAATCCCCATTCCGGTTACGACAACACGGCGCATTTCAGTAACTCCTAAAAATCGTCAGTAGAAGTGAACAGGCCGACCCGCAGGTCCTTGGCGGTGTAGATTTCGCGGCCATCAACTTCCATACGGGCATCGGCGATCGCCATGGTCAGCTTGCGCTTGATCAGGCGTTTGATGTCGAGGTGATAGCGGACCACTTTGTTCTGCGGCAGTACCTGGCCGAAGAACTTGACCTCACCGGCACCCAGGGCGCGGCCCTTGCCTTCACCGCCGGTCCAGGCCAGGAAAAAGCCCACCAGTTGCCACATCGCGTCCAGACCCAGGCAGCCGGGCATCACCGGATCGCTGTCGAAATGGACCTTGAAAAACCACAGGTCCGGATTGATGTCCAGTTCCGCCACCACGCTGCCCTTGCCATAGAGGCCATCGCTGTCACTGATGTGGGTGATGCGATCCATCATCAGCATTTCATCGATGGGCAGACGCATGGCGCCCGGGAACAACTCCCCGTGGCCACACCGGATCAGGTCGGCTTTGTCAAAATGGTCTGGATACATGATGCCTGTGTCTCTGTTACAAAATGGTTTCCTTTACTTTAGCAGAGCCTGACCACTTGGCGATTGACCTTTGGTTGGCTTTTTTTGACAGGTGGTTGATGGTTTTGATGGTCATCAAAGACTTCAGTGCAGTCGCTGCGTAGTCTGGATTCTGGCCCCTGAGCAGGCGTCGGGTTCGTCAGAACCGGTAACCGGATTCGGGCAGCAGTGCCCGGGGAAATGTGCGCTCCGGTCTGGATTTACTGTTGGATCCGGCACTCCAGGGACATCAAGACCGTCTGGTCAGGGGCAATTTTCTTCAGTAATCCGCGGTGTTATGACCGCGGATGGAAGACAGTGGAGTGAATTATGACGACCACAGAACAGCCATGGGGAACACTTCGCCGTGACGGTGACCGCGTCCGCGCCAGCCTGCAGCGTCGGCTGGACCATGATCCTGCCAGAGTCTGGGAAATGCTGACCGACTCGGTTTGCCTGGCCAACTGGCTGGCACCGGGCGTGATCGAGCCGCGCAAGGGCGGCATCGTCAAGCTTGATTTCGGTCGCAGTGGCACGCCGATTGACTGTCGGGTACGGGCCATCCGGGCACCGGAACTACTGGAATACTCCTGGAGCGCCGCCGGCGATCCGGAGCGTCCGATTCGCTGGGAACTGATCCCCGAGGGCTCCGGAACCCTGCTGCAACTTACCCTGTTATTACCGGATGACGAGCTGGTGGCCATTTCCTGTGCCGGCTGGGATGCCCACCTGGAGATGCTGACGGCGTCACTGGAAGGTATCCATATCCACTTCCCGGCCGACCGTTTCCGCCAGGCCCGCTGTGCCTTCGGTGAGATGGTGCGGGCCCGCCTCGCAGCCTGAGTCCCTTGTTCAGAGTGCCAGCACCGGCGGAGGCCGGTGCTGTGTCGATCCTCCCGCCGGCATCCTAGCCGGCTTTGCCGTCCGGCCGCGGGCTGGCGAGGATGCCGGTATAACGGATCAGGAACGCGGCATAGGCGCCCATCCACAGCAAGCTGCTGATACCGATACCGCTATGCCAGGGCAGCAGCTCAAAGGCCGTGATGACTCGCACCAGGGCGGCCAGGTGGATGGCCACAAAGGCCGCTACCATGCCTTTTGGGAGCACCAGTGGCCGCCCGGTATGGCCCAGGGATACCCGCGCAATCACACCAAGAATCAGGCAGCCGACCGCGCCGGTACCGGCAGCATGGGACCAGGCGTTGGACGGCCAGCCCAGGGTCAGGCTACCGGCGAGCAGGATCAGGGCGACCGGTACCCACAGAATGGACAGGTGCAGGATCCACAGTAACGGTTCGCTTCGTACCAGCCAGCCTTTCCAGTTATACAGCCTTACCAGCATCAGGAGGGCGGCAATGCCGGCCAGCACCGCCGTTATGGTCTGCCAGCCCGTCACCAGGGAAAGCATCAGCAGAATCATGCTGGCCAGTACGGCCATATCCAGCGCAGGAACCATTCGGATGGCGCTGGTATCGCGGCCCCGTTGCCGCAGCCAACCCATGGAAAAGGCCGGCGTGATGCGACCGCCAATGATACTGATCAGCGCCATTGCCATGATCAGGGCGCCGTGACTGAATCTCATATCAAGGCCGGTGACGAAGCCGACCTGCATCGCCCAGAGCAGTCCCAGCACCACCAGGATCATCAGCTGGCGCAGCTGGCGGGCGTGCCAGATGCGCCAGCCGGCATCGATCATCACCAGCGGAAGGAACGCCAGGTTCACACCCTGTACCAGCCAGTCCGGCAGGCCTTCCCCAAGCCCGAGTAGCAGACGTCCCCCCAGCCAGACCAGCCAGAGCAGCACCAGGCGCCAGCCATGGGTACGCTCGGTCTGGGTCCAGACACATACTGCTGTCAGCAGGAAGCCGGCAATGGCAGCGGTCAGGAAACCGAACAGCATCTCATGCTGGTGCCACAACAGGCCGGGCATCGCCAGTGGAAGGTGCACGGTGCCGGTGACTTCCAGCACCCACAGGGGGATCGCGGTCAGTGCCAGCACTGTCATTGACAGGAAAAAGATCCGGAACGGATAGGAGAACAGCTGGCGTGTGCTGGCCGCCCGGGTCTGGTTGGTGGTAGGTATCGCCTGCATGGAATGGCTCCGTTCAGGTGGGGGTGTTTGGCTTTAAGATTTATTTTAGATAAATGTTATCAGAGTTAACATACCCAGTTGTCGGTATGTTTGCGTACAATGCGTGACTGATTTATCTGACAACAGGATTGTGAATGAGTGCCTACCTGATTCTCAAGCATCTGCACATGACAGCGGCCTACCTTACAGTAACGCTGTTTGCCCTGCGCCTGCTGCTGGACGCCGTGGGCCGGCCGGGCTGGCGCCAGACGCCGCTGCGCTGGATTCCCCATGCCAACGATACGGTGTTACTGGTGGCGGCCATCAGCCTGCTGTTCGTGACACCCTGGATGCCATTTGTCCACGGCTGGCTGACGGCCAAGATCTTCTTGCTGGTGGGCTACATCGTTGCCGGCCTGTTCGCCCTCAAGCCGGGGCGCAGCACCCCGCTGCGGGTCACGGCGGCCATCCTGGCACTGGTGCAGGTGGCGGCAATCTTCCATCTGGCTATGGCCAAGCCCGTGTTCGGGGCCTGAGGGCCCCGCCGGCCGGGCTGAGGGCCGCCAGCCACGTCAGGTGTCGCGGCGGTTCTCAGCCAGCTGCCGCGTCAGTTCCGCCAGTTGGTGTTGTACCCCCGCCAACTGACGGGCAATGTCTTCCCGCTCGTCATGGGCCTTCTGGGCCTGCTTGGCGTTCTGCTCTTCGCTCATGACCTCCAGAATGGCGCCGATCATCATGTTCAGGAACACGAAGGCGGTCAGGAAAATGAACGTCAGATAGTAAATCCAGCTCAGCGGGTAGGATTCCATGGTGGCGTACATCACGTCGGTCCAGTCCTCGAAGGTCGCGACCCGGAACAGCGTCAGCATGGCAATCGCCACGTCACCCCAGAGCTCTTCATCGATGCCGGCAAAGAACATCGAGCCCATGGCGGCGTAGATGTAGAAGATGATGAACATCAGCAGGGCAATGTAGCCCATGCGCGGAATGGCTTTGAGCAGCGAATTGATCAGAAAGCGCAGCTCCGGCACGACCGAAACCAGACGCAATACCCGGAACACCCGCAGCAGCCGGCCCAGCAGGACCGCCTCCGAGTTGTCCAGCGGGATCAGGCTGCCGATGACCACGATGGTGTCGAACAGGTTCCAGCCGTCAAACAGAAAGCGCTTCTTGTTCTCGCAGACCCCGAAGCGGAACAGGATCTCCACCAGGAAAAACAGGGTGATGGCGTTATCCAGAACCGTCAGGACATTCTCCACCAGCGGTGGCACGTCGTAGGTTTTCGCACCAATGGTGAGGGCGGACAGGATGATGATGGCGATCACCGCGCCCTGGAACAGCTTGCTGGATTCGATACGACGCAGCTGGCTGAATCCGGAAACCGGACTGAGTTCGGATGACATGGTGGAAATCGGCTCCTGATGGCTGGGGGAGCCGCGATTTTAAGGGGCAATCCGCAGGAAAGGTAGTGGGTAGAACTCGCAGCTCGGCGCCGGGGCTCAGCCGGCTGCCAGAATGATCTGCCATTCTTCGTCGCTGACCGGCATCACCGATAGACGGTTGCCCTTGCGCACCAGGGCCAGGTTATCGAGCCCCGGCTGTGACCGGATCCGGTCCAGCGGAATCAGCCGTGGCAGTTTGCGGACAAACATCATATCCACCGCTTGCCAGCGGGGCTTGTCCGGCGTGCTTTTGGCGTCGAAGTAGGGCGACTCCGGGTCAAACTGGGCCGGGTCGGGATAGGCGCTGCGGGCAATCCGTACGATGCCGGCGACGCCGATGTCCTTGCAGCTGGAGTGATAAACCAGCACCTCGTCCCCCTCCGCCATGTCCTTCAGGAAATTGCGGGCCTGGTAGTTCCTCACGCCATCCCAGGGAATGGTTTTGTCAGGCGCAGCCGCGAAATCATCAATACCGCATTCGGAGGGTTCGGTTTTTACCAGCCATTTCGCCATCAGGTCACCTGCCCGGAAGTTGTTGTGCAAGGCCATCATTGTAACCAAAAAAAGCCCCCGACCGGGGGCAAAGCTACGTGCAGATCATCCGTCTGGCGCGCCCGGTCAGCGCCGTTGTTGCGGGGGCTTGCCGGAGGTGCCGGTGGCAGGTCCGGACTTGCGGTTCAGCGGGTAGAACAGTTGTGGCGAGGCCAGCTCCGGCAGGTCGGTGCGTTCCTCGTTGGCGGCCCACTCCACGCGCTCGGCCGAGCGGATGGCATAGTGCATCCAGGCCAGGGCGGCGGCCACGATCACGAACATCAGCATGAAGCAGCTTTGCCAGACACCGGTCAGGTCGTTCAGCACCCCGAAAGTCAGTGGCAGGATGAAGCCGCCGAGACCACCAATCATGCCCACCACACCCCCCACCGCGCCGACATGAAGCGGGTAGTACACCGGGATGTGCTTGTACACCGCGGCCTTGCCCAGGGACATGAAGAAGCCCAGGGTGAAGATCAGCAGGATGAACAGTGGCAGGCCGACGGTCAGGGTAAAGCGGATATCACCCTCGATGCCATGGACCACGTATTCCGTAGGGGGGTAGCTGAGCAGGAAGGTGCAGACCACCGAGGCGATGAAGGTCCAGTACATCACCCGCCGGGCGCCGTAACGGTCAGACAGCCAACCGCCCAGGATACGGAACAGCGAGGCGGGAATGGTGTAGAGCGCGGCGATGATGCCGGCGGTTTTGATGTCGAGGCCGTACACCCCGATCAGGAAATGCGGCAGCCACAGGGCCAGTGCGACGAACGCGCCGAACACGAAGAAATAATACAGCGCGAAACGCCAGACCCGCAGCTCCTTCAGGGGTGCCATCTGTTCGGCAAACGACTTGGACTGGGCCTCGGCGCGGCTGGCGGCCAGCGGATCTTCCTTGGCCAGGATGATGAAGACCACCCCCATGATGGCGAGCACGGTGGCGTAAACCTGCGCGGTGCTTTCCCAGCCGATGGCGACCAGCAGGAAGGGCGCACCGAAATTGGTCACCGCGGCGCCAACGTTGCCTGCACCGAATATGCCCAGTGCTGTGCCCTGGCGTTTCGGTTCGAACCAGGCGGCGGTGTAGGCCACCCCGACAATGAAGGCACCCCCCGCCAGGCCCACCCCCAGTGCGCCCACCAGCAGCATCGGGTAGGTGGTGGCGAAGGTGAGCAGGTAGACGCAGAGGGCCGTGGTCAGCATCAGGATGCCAAACACCCAGCGTCCGCCATAGCGATCGGTCCAGATACCCAGAAACAGCCGGCTGATGGAGCCGGTAAGAATCGGCGTTGCCATCAGCAGGCCCAGTTGGGTGTCGGACAGCCCGAGATCCTCGCTGATGCGGATGCCGATGATCGAGAAGATGGTCCACACCGCGAAGCACAGGGTGAACGCAAATGTGGACAGACCAAGCGCCCGGTACTGCTCGGGTCTGGACGGGACATTGACCATGGTGTCCTCCTTGTCTGGCCGGTTGGCGGCCTGCGTTGCGGACCGCCTCTCCGGCTCGGATTGTTAGCTAAAACCATATCAAAAAGCGGGTTTTTCCATGCGGGGCATTGGAGGTACTCCCAGAGGGTGCCGAGGTGGTAGCTGAAGGAGCGCCAAAGCGAGGTGAAGGGATAGCTGGCGGATTGCCCTGGTGGGGTATGCGATAGCGGCGTTGATATACGTCAAATATCGGCTTCGGGGGCTGTGGGGTAATGCTGACAGATATCAATCCGTGCCCGGTCCCGGGCGCAGACTACCGTGTCTGGAGATCGCCATGAAAATCATGATTGCCTACGACGGTTCGCGGAACGCCAGGCTGGCGCTGGTGCAGACCATCACCATGTTCCGTGACCTAAAACCACAGCTCACCCTGGTGGCGGTGGCCGAGAACCCCCGCGACATCACGTCCGGCAACGAGGAACTCTTCCAGCAGGAAGTGGACGAGCTCAAGCAGCACCTGGAAGAAGCCCTGGCTGTGTGCCGGCAGGAGGAGATCGCCGGCGAGACCATGCTGCTCGAGGGCGATGCCCGGAAGATGCTGCTGTATGCCGCCGAGAAAAAAGTCCATCCGGACATGCTGGTCATCGCCCGCCACAGTCACGAGCCGGATGGTGGCTTTATTGCCCGCTCGCTGACCTATTTCGTGGATGAACTGGATTACATGACCTTTGGCAGCGTGAGTTCCTTCCTCGCCCGCCGCATCCAGTGTCCGTTGCTGATTCTGCCCAGCCGTTGAGGCGGCACCGAGTTTTGTCTTTGATAGCCCCGGGAGGCTGACATGAAAGTCGCAGATGTTTTCCATTTCAAGAATGCCGAGATCAGGGCGCTGCACCTGACCTGGATTGCGTTCTTCATTACCTTCTACGTGTGGTTCAACATGGCCCCGCTGGCGTCCAGCATGCTCAAGAGCGTGGACTGGCTGACCTCCGATGACCTCCGCCTGTTTGCCATCTGCAACGTGGCACTGACCATTCCGGCGCGCATTATCGTGGGGATGGCGCTTGACCGGTTTGGCCCGCGGCGGGTGTTCTCCGTGCTGATGGTCGTCATGTCGATTCCTGCACTGGTGTTTGCCTTCGGTAACACCATGACCCAGTTACTGGTCAGTCGCCTGGTACTCAGCTCGATCGGTGCCAGCTTTGTGGTGGGTATCCACATGACCGCCATGTGGTTCAAACCCAAGGACATCGGCTTTGCCGAGGGCTTCTATGCCGGCTGGGGTAATTTCGGTTCTGCAGCGGCGGCCATCTCGCTGCCAACCATCGCCCTGCACATGTACGGTGGAGACGATGGCTGGCGCTGGGCAATTGCCCAGAGCGCTTTCGTGATGGCGGCTTACGGGGTTTACTACTGGTTTGCTATTACCGACGGCCCTGTGGGCTCCGTACACCGCAAGCCCCGCAAGGCGGTGGCGCTGGAAGTCAGCTCCTGGGGTGACATGATCAAGCTCATCCTGTGGACCATTCCGCTGGTGGGCGTGCTGGCCATTCTGGTCTGGCGGATCCAGAACATGGGGTACCTGAGCATCACCGGCGCGGTGATCTGCTACGCGGTGATTGTTGCCATCGTCTGCTACCAGATTGTCCAGATCCTGCGGGTGAATGTGCCGATTCTCCGCAAGGGTGTGCCGGAGGACGACAAATACCCGTTCAACAGTGTGGCGGCGCTCAACAGTACCTACTTTGCCAACTTTGGAGCGGAACTGGCGGTGGTTTCCATGCTGCCCATGTTCTTCGAGGAAACCTGGAGCCTGAGCGCCACCGCCGCCGGCCTGATCGCGGCATCCTTTGCCTTCGTCAACCTGGTGGCACGCCCGATGGGCGGCCTGGTGTCAGACCGCATGGGTAACCGCCGGTTCGTCATGCTCAGCTACATGTTCGGCATCTCCGTGGGGTTCGCCCTGATGGGCCTGATGAACTCCAACTGGCCGCTGATCATTGCCGTGGGCATCACTGTGTTCACTTCGTTCTTTGTGCAGGGCGCGGAGGGTGCCACCTTCGGTATCATCCCCTCCATCAAGCGCCGTCTCACCGGCCAGATCTCCGGGATGGCAGGTGCCTACGGCAATGTGGGGGCGGTGGTGTACCTCACCATCTTCACCTTTGTTACTCCCACCCAGTTTTTCTACATCATCGCCGGTGGTGCATTCGTCAGCTGGCTGCTGTGCATGATGTGGCTCAAGGAGCCGGAGAGTGGTTTCTCGGATGAGTACCACGTCTCCTCGGTGGATCGCCAGATCGAGGAAGAAGAACGCCTCCGCCAGGCGACAGCCAGCAGCTGATCCCCGCCCCTGAACCAGGCCCGCCCGGAGTAATCCCGGCGGGCTTTTTTGTCTCCTGTTTTCTGTCTTCTGACTCCTGTTATCTTTCTCCTTATCGTCACGACCCTGGGTGAGCGCACTGCTGCGCTGAATCAGCTGGCCGGCTGGTCCGGCAGCCGTGCGCCAGCCAAAGCAGGCTTTGCCGGGGGCTGGGGTTCGAGATCACTGTCGGCGAGGAAGCCCTGAACGCTGAGGAATTCCTCGAGGGACCGGGGGAATCCAGGCGCATCCGGGTTGGGGGCAAGCCCCTTGAAACCTGGCTGTCAGCAACGACCGGACAGCGCCGGTGCTGATCCGCGAGAGGTTGGTGTCCGGAGCCACGACTGGCACGGAATTTTGACCGGGTGCCAGGCGGGGGGACACAAAAAAACCGGCTTCATTGCTGAAGCCGGTTGCCGGTGGGAGGTTGTCGGTATGGGTCAGGGATTCTTGATGTAGGCGTCCTTGCGCAGGTAGAACCACCAGTTGACGAAGAGGCAGACGGCGTAGAACACCGCAAAGCCGTACATCGCTAATTCCGGGGTGCCGGCCTGGATTTGCTGGCCCATGACCCGCGGCGCGATAAACGCACCGTAGGCGGCGACCGCCGAGGTCCAGCCCAGCACCGGTCCCTTCTGTTGCTGGTCGAAAATGAAGCCGATGCTGCGGAAAGTAGAGCCGTTACCAATGCCGCTGGCGGCGAACATGATGATGAACAGGATCAGGAACAGGGCAAAGTAGCTGTTCGGGTCGGTGGAGTTATAGGCCAGCATCATTACGTAACCGGTTGCTACGGAGGCGACAACCATCACCACCGAGATAATCTGGGTCACAATCGAGCCGCCCATCTTATCGGATATCCAGCCACCTACCGGGCGGATCAGCGCGCCCACGAACGGTCCCATCCAGGCCCAGGTCAGGGCGCTTGGGGCGTCCGGGTTGACTACCCGGGTCATGGTGCCATCTGCGGCGACTTCCATCATGTTGCCAAAGATAACGCTGATGGACAGCGGCAGTGCGGCGGAGAAGCCGATGAACGAGCCGAAGGTCAGGATGTAAAGCACGGTCATTGACCAGGTGTGCTTGTTACCGAAGATCTCGAACTGCTTCTTGATGTTGGGCTTGATGTCGCCGGGAATCAGCCGCAGCAACACCACGGTCAAGATGATGGTCAGCGGCAGGGCCAGCCACATGTTCATGATCGACAGCGCCCAGACGCCGGCAATGGAGGTCAGGATGCCCACGCCGTAAAGGCCGAGGATCTTGCCGAAGGCCGACATCGGATTGCCCGGGTTGGGGGTGACCACTTTCAGGTTGTTCATGCCGAACCAGCCGGCAAAGGCCAGCGGAATCAGGAAAATCAGCCAGATGAAGCCCGCGTTCTGGATCCAGGTGTCGGTGCCGGCTTCGATGCGACCGATCAGGGTGCCGCTCGGGCTTTGCAGGGCCAGCGGATCGCCGGCGATGGCGCCAAAAATGCCGACGGTCATCACCAGCGGAATCAGGATCTGCATGGTGGTAACACCAAAGTTGCCCAGGCCGGCATTCATGCCGAGGCCATAACCCTGCTTGCTCTTCGGGTAGAAGGCGCTGATGTTGCTCATGGAGCAGGCAAAGTTGCCGCCGCCGATGCCGGAGAGCAGGGCGAGGGCCTGGAACACGATGAACGGCGTCTCGGGATTCATCAGGGCAATGCCGGTGCCCAGCGCCGGGATCATCAGTAATGCGGTGGTCAGGAATACCGTGTTGCGGCCGCCGGCGATCTTGATCATGAACGACGCCGGGATCCGCAGCGTGGCACCGGACAGGCCGGCAATCGCTGACAGGGTAAAGAGCTGCTCAACGGAGAACGGGAAGCCCAGGTTTTTCATCTGGGTGGTGATCATTCCCCACATCAGCCAGATGGCAAAACCCATCAGCAGGCTGGGTATGGAAATCCACAGGTTGCGGGTGGCAACGCGCTTGCCTTCCCGTTCCCAGAAATCTTCGTTTTCGACATCCCAGTGTTCAATGTCGGCGTTGGTTTTAGCCATGGTATTGACTCCCTCGGTTAACGTGCCCGGAGCCGCCGGTCAGAGCGGATCTTGGGCTTCACCTGCTCATTGTGCAAAGGCAGGGGAGGGGTCAATCTTGATATAACTCAAGGAAAATGATGGTTGGTTAAGGTGCCGTTTTTCGGTGTGGGCGGGGTCTTGCGGGGATCGATTTTTGTCTTTTAAAAACAGAGAGATGCGCCGGTAATATCCCCAATTGGGTAGCTCTGGGGCTGGCAGGGGCAGTGGAGGTAGCCAATCATTGCCGGCGGCGTTACGCCCGCCGGATCAGGTTGATAAGGCCGAATGTCACCGCAAGATAGGCGACGCTCCAGAGCCCGGCCGACAGCCACAGCAGGGCGGGTTCGGCGAATGGCGTCGCACCGGCCAGGTAACGGGTGATGCCGGCGCCGGACAGCGCAGCAGCCAGCGGCAGTACCCGACTGGCGGGGGGGAAACAGCGTTGCGAGCGCTGCCAGGCCAGCCGCAGCATGACGCTGGTGGACAGGGTGCCAAGGGCGGCCACCGTGATGAGGTGCAGCGCCGGCGCCAGCGGCGCCGCGGTCAGCAGGGCAATGCCAGTCAGCAGGCTGCCCGCGGCCAGCCACAGGTAACCGATACCGAAAACCAGCAGGTCCGGGCGTTCCGGACAACGCCACAGCTGCCAGCGCAGGGTGCGGGCAACGATCAGGGCTGCTGCCGCCACCAGTAACGCCCCGGCCAGCGGCCGACCTGGGGAAATCAGTGTCAGGGCCAGGGCCCCGCTCAGCAGTACCAGTAGCGCACCCTCAAGCCGTGGCTGCACCCGGGCTTCGAGGGCAATGCCCTTCTTTTCCAGGGTACCCGCCACCGCCGGGGCGATGATCCGGCCCCCCATGAACGTCATCAGCAACAGCAGGCCGAGCACGGTGCCCTGCATCAGCTGTCTCTGGTCCGGCAGCAGGCCGCCGGGGCGCCAGTCAACGAGCCCGATCAGCCAGTAGCCGGCGGCAAGCAGGCAGATCAGCAGGATCAGCGGTCCGGTGAGTTTGTTGCGCCACTTCTTGGCAGCATTGAATCTAGGCACCACCAGCCAGGCGAGGGTGAGGGCAAAGGCCGGGCTCAGTATCCCGGCGGCTGTGCTGCCCGGTAGTACCAGCCAGCTCAGCCGGGCCAGCAGCCAGAGCCCGAACAGTGGCAACAGGATCCTGCGGGGTTGCGGGCCGAGGGTGTAGCCGGCCACCAGGGCCAGGGCGAAGCCGAAGATCAGCTCGTGGCCATGACCGGCACCCAATAAACCCGGCGGCCAGCCACTGCCGGAGCCACCCGACCATACCGACAGCGGCACAAGGAGGGCGGCCAGCAGGCTGGCGGCGGGGAAAAACCAGTAGAAAGCCGGCTGTTTAGTCGGCGCGCGGGTTGTCATCTGCCTCTCCTTCTGCCTCCCGCCCTGGCATAGCGTTACCCGATGGCGGCGGGGAAGCCGGCCAGCCGGGCAGGCTGAACTCTTCACGCAGATAGTTCAGCTCCGGTTGGTGCAGCTCGGCAATCCGTTCGGTCAGCTGCGCCCCCCTGGGCAGCAGATGAACCTCGATGCGCCGGCGGTCGTGGCGGGAAGAGCGCCGCTCCACCAGCCCTGCGTCAACACAGCGGTCTATCAGCATCACTGTGCCATGGTGTTTGGCCTGAAGTTTTTCGGACAGCTCACCCACCGTCGCCCACTCACGCTCCGCGAAGCCTTTCAGGTGCAGCAGTAACTGGTACTGCAATGCCGTCACGCCGTGATCGCGGCAAATGTCCTCGCTCTGACGCAGAAAACAGCGCAGCCGGTGGCGAAAGTGGGACAGTCGCTCAAAATCGCTTTTCGCCAGCGTTGTGACTGGCTGGTCAGGGGCGTCCTGATCCTGGGGGACGAGGTGGGGTTTAAGTGGAGAGTTGCGCGAGGTCATCCGGGCTTCCTTGACAGTCCGCAGCGGCCGAACTAAAAATTAAAAGAAAACATATCATAATATGATAGAAAATTCGTTGTCCCTGACCGATGACAACGACAACCTGATTACCGCGGGGGCAAGGTCATGAACGTAACGAATCTAATCAAAATGCCGTTTACCACCAAGGGGGGCTGGGAGGAGGTGCAGCGCCGGCAATTGTCCATTCCGATGCTGGCGTGGCTGATTGTGGTGCCGATGTCCCTGTTGCCTCCGGTGTTGCTCTATTATGCCGGAACCCACTACGGCGATGAGTTCATTGCCGGGTTTGGCGGCAAGGAATGGCGCTTCATCACCACCATCCTGTTTCTCGCGGAGCTGCTGACGTTCTTCGTGATGGGGTGGCTGATCCATGCGGTGGTCGAGGGCCACAACCTGACCATCAGCTACCCCGATGCCTATCTGCTGGCCGCCGTCGCCCCGTTGCCGCTGTGGCTGTCATCGCTGGCACTGCTGGTGCCGGCACTGGCGGTGAGCGTGATTGCCGTGGCAGCGGCGCTGGTGCTTTCATGCACCCTGGTTTACCAGGGGCTGCGAGCCCTGTGTGAGCGCAGCGACAATGATGTGGTGGCCATGTCGGCGACCTACACCGTGATGGCCGCCTCGCTGCTGGCATGGGGCGTGCTGATGGCGATGGTCTGGGCGTTCTGACGTCGGCACCGGGAACGTGGCGGGCCCGACCGGGCCGGCTAGTCCTGCGGTCGGGTCATGCCCAGGTCGTCCAGCATCACGTACAGCGCCGGTAACGCCAACAGCACCAGCACCGTAGACGCCAGCAGCCCGAACACCACCGAAATCACCAGCGGAATCACCGCCATGGCCTGGGTGCTGGTTTCCGCCAGCAGGGGCAGCAGCCCGGCAATGGTGGTACCGGAGGTGATGAAAATAGCGCGGAAACGATCGCGGCTGGCCTGGCCGGCAGCCTCGCGGACCGATAACCCCTGCCGGCGGTAGGCTTTGATGAACTGCACCAGCAGGATGGCGTTATTGACCACGATCCCCGCCAGTGAGGCGGCGCCAATCAGCGACGGCATCGACAGGTTGTAGCCCATCAGCACATGCCCCCATACCGACCCGAGCAAGGCCAGCGGAATCGACAGCATCACGATCAGCGGCTCGACGTAACTGCGGAACTGGAAGGACAGGATCAGGAAGATCCCCAGTAATCCGATCAGCAGTCCCCGGGCAATGGACTTGCCGGTTTCTTCCGAGCGGGCGACCTGGCCTTCGATAACAATCTCGAGCCCCTCGAAGCGGTCAGCCAGTTGCGGAAATACCTGCTTACGAAGGTCAGCCACGATGGCAGCGGCATTGCTGGTGCGGCTGTCTATGTCCGCAGTAACGGTTACCGTACGGCGGCCGTCAATGCGGGTAATCTGGGCCCAGTTGCGCCGCTCGGTCACTTCGACCACCTCGGTCAGCGGTATGGCGGTGCCGGTGCGGCTGGTAATGCTGGTATCCCGCAGGAAATCGCGGGTGCCACGCTCTTCTGCACTCTGGCGCACCAGCAATTCGATGTGCTGGTCATCAATCTGGATGGTGTCAACGATCTCGCCCAGTAACCCGGTGCGCAACTGGTTGGCCACGTCAGCGGCACTGAGCCCGGCTTCGAGGGCGCCCTCCCGCAAAGTCAGGATCCGCTGGGGTTTGCCGGGACGCAGATCGTCGAGGACATTAAACGTGCCATGGTACGCAGCCAGTTCGGCGGTCAGCAGCTGAGCTGCCTGTTTGAGCTGTGTCAGGTCGTTGCCATGCAGGCGCAGTTCGATGGGGATGCCGGCGGGGCCGAATCCCGGTTCCTGGATATTGAGGCTCAGGATGCCGGGAATATCGCCGGCCGCCTGGTACCAGAGGCGGGTCAGTTCGGCCAGGGTGGTTGCCCGGTTTTCGGCGGTCAGCAGATCCACCATTACTGTTGCGACGTGGCCCCCGGTTTCATTGGCGGAAGGATTGTGGTTGAAGCGGATCTGCAGATTTTCTACCAGCGGTTGCTGGCCGGGTTGCTGCGGGCTGAGTTGCTCATTGAGCCGGCCCATGGCAGCGGCGACCTGCCCGGCCACCTGCTCGGTCCGGGCGAGCGGCGTGCCCTGGGGCATCAGGAGCCTGGCTTCGAGCACGTCACCGTCGATTTCCGGCATGGCCTCCATCTTGACGTGGCCACCGGCCATGAAGCCGATGGAGCCGAACAGCAGCAGGAGCAGTGCTGCCAGTACCGGATAGCGGTAGCGGATGGCGCCATCTGCGCTGCGGCCCACCTGCTCGCGGAACTGCTCGAAGCGCCGGTTGAAACGGGCGCGCCAGGAGTGCTCTGGCGGGGCGGCGTTACCTGAAAGCCCGGCTTTCAGGTGGTGGGGCAGGATCCAGAACGCCTCCACCAGGCTGGCGGCCAGGGCGGCGATCAGCACCACCGGGAGCACTTCGAGTACCGAGCCCAGCTCGCCGGCGAGGAAGGCCAGCGGAATGAACACCGAAACCGTCGTCAGGAAGGAGGACAGCACGCCGGGCAGGACTTCGGTAGTGCCGCTGACCGCCGCCTGGAGCGGTGATGAGCCAGCGGCCGCGGTGTCGGCAATGTTGTCGGTGATGACCACCGAGTCGTCCATCACAATGCCAATGGCCATCAGCAGGGCCACCAGGGTGATCATGTTCAGGGACAGCCCGGTCAGGGCCATCACCACAAAGGCACCGGCGAAGGCCGCCGGCAGGCCGAACAGCGCCCAGAGTGCGAGCCGCGGCCGGAAGAACAGGCTCATCACCAGTCCGACCAGCAGCAGACCGACAATACCGTTACTGACCAGCATCTGCAGCCGGTCACGGACAATGGAGGTCATGTCCTGGGTGATATCCAGGCTGACCGTGCCATGCTGCTGCGTGCGCTCGGCATCAACAACCTCCTCCAGCGCCGCCATTACCCGCAGGGCGTCTTCGTGGCGGTTCTTGTGAACTTCCAGGATGATGGCTCGCTGGTCGTTGAACAGGATCTTGTCTTCGGCCCGTTCATGAGTTTCACGCACCGTGGCAATGTCACCCAGTTGCAGCACCGCACCGGTGGCACTGCTGATAACGGCCAGGGTCATGAGTTCCCGGGGGCTGCGGCGCTGGTCGACAAAGCGCAGCTGGATGTCCTGGCCGCGGGTTTCCAGGGTGCCCAGTGGCATATCCAGGTTCTGTTGGCGAATGGTGGCGGCAATGTCCGTCATGCTGAGGCCATACTGGCGCAACGCCTGGCGTGAGATTTCCACCTGCCACTGGCGCTGGGAGAGACCGCGGGTAACCACATCCGCTACCCCGGGAAGCCGGAACAGCCGGTCTTCCAGGCGGCTGGCATAGCTTTCCAGGTCGTTGAAGGACATGGGGCCGGATACCGCCACGGCGGCGACCAGGTCGGTGCGGTGGCGCTGGCGGATGACCGCAGCCTCGGCCTGTTCCGGCAGGTCGGTCAGGGCCTCGATTTCGGTGCGAAGATCGTCGAGAAACCGGCCCATGTCGCCGCGGTCGTCCATGCTGGCTACGGCGCTGGCCTGGTTGTCGCGGGCGGTGCAGCTGAACTCCTTCAGGTAATCGACCCGCTGCAGTGCGTCATCGAGCCGCTGGCACAGGGTTTCCTCCACGTCCGCAGCAGTAGCGCCGCGGTATTCCATGGTAATGCTGACTTCTGGCGGCAGGTAGTCGGGAAAGGTTTCACGGGTCAGGTTTGGCGCTGCAAACACCCCGGTTGCCAGGATCAGGATCAGCAGCAGGTTGCTGGCGGTGGGGTGGGCCGCAAACCAGCGGGTCATGGCCGCGCTCCACGGGCCAGTTGCTGCAGCCGCGCCAGCGCATCGGCATCCTCCGCCGGCGTCAGTGGCGTGCCGTCTATCGCCGGTACCAGGTCATCAAGAATCAGCCGGTCACCGACTTCCAGGCCTGCGGTGACCAGGGTCAGGTCACGCTGGGTCCAGCCGGTTGTCACCGGGTGGCGGGCCAGCCGGTTATCGTCGTCCACCACATAGGCCGTACCCTGGTGGATGCTGGCTGCCGGCACCACCACAACAGGCTCTGCGGCGGCCACGTCAAGAATGCCGTGGACGTACATGTCCCGCACCAGAGGTGGCTGGAGCGGCGGGTTGGCATTGCGGTAAGGCTCCGTTACTTCCAGTACCACCTGGAGTGTGCGGGTGGCCGGATCAACGCCGTTGGCAATGCGAATGACCCGCGCCGGCCATCGTGTTGCAGGGTCGCCGGCAAGGCTGAGGCTGGCGCCGATGCGGTCAAGGTCAAAGCGCCGGTGCAGATCCGGGAACCCATCGGCATCCTCCTGCCGGATCGGGGTGAGTGCTGTCAGCAGTTGGCGCATCTGGGCCAGCGGAATCTGAATGACGGCCTCTGCGGTGGCGATGCTGTCGGCGGTGAACAGGGGTTGCCCCGGGTTGACCTGCTGATAGCGTTCGACCCGGGTGTCATGAATGCGAAGATCGAAGGGGGCGTCGAAGCGAGTGTCGGCAATGTCCCGGCGGGCCTGGTCCCGGGCGGCTTCGGCCCGGGCCAGCCGCGCTTCAAGCAGGCTGCGGCGTGCCGGTACCAGCGCCAGCTGGTTGCTCAGGGCCTGTACTGCCTGGCGTTGCTGCAGGGTTGCCCGCTCCTGTTCGTCCAGGCGGGTCGCCGACAGGGCATTCCGTGCCGCCAGGGTCTGTGCCCGTTCCAGCTCCCGTTCTGCCAATGCCAACCTGCGTTGTTCCAGCGCCAGCAGTTTTTCGGTATTGCCCTGTTCTTGTATCAGTTGCTGGAGCTCGGCGCGGGCCGCGGCGCTATCGGCTTCGGCGGCCGCCAAGGCAAGCTCGAAGCGTGACGGGTCGATTTCCAGCAAGCGGGTGCCGGCGGGAATCAGGTTGCCGCTGGAGAGCTCCGGATGGGTCCAGGTAATCTGGCCGCCCACGCTGGCCACCGCCTGCCAGGAATCGCCGGGACTGACTTTACCGAACCCCTTTGCTTCCAGCTGGAACGGCAGCGCGGTAACCTCCAGGGTCCGCACGGCTTGTGGGACGACGGTGGCCAGGTCCCGGGCCGGGCCCTGTCGCAGGTTCACCATGACGGCAATAAAAACCAGGCCCAGACCAAACGCCGCAAGCAGCCCGAGGCGCTGCCGGCGAGTCATGACTGTGGCTCCCGTATGCCCGCAAGGAAAATGTCGAGTACGCGGGGGGCGGCCTGGGCCGCTGTTGCCATGTCACCACTGACCAGCGCCTGCACGGCCAGACCCTGGATGGCCCCCAGATAGAGCACGGCCGCCGCATCGGTATCGAGGTCGGCACGGACTTCGCCCGTGGCCATGGCGGTCTCCAGCAACTGGCCAATGCGGCCACGGTAGCTGGTCATGGCGTTCATGATAACGGTGCGGGCTGCGCTCTGGTCCGGTTTCTGCAGTTCGCCCAGCATCAGCCGGGGCGCGCCGGGATGGCGAACAATAAAATCCACGTGGGCAAGGAACATGGCTCGCAGGCCGGCAAGCGGTGAGCTGTGCCCGTCTGCGGTGGCCGCAATCCGCCCGGTCAGCTGCTGGGCCACCCAGCGGGCGACTGATTCCCACAGGGTCTTCTTGTTGGGGAAGTGTTTGAACAGTGCCCCCTGACTCAGGTTGATGGCTTCGGCGATGGCTGCGGTGCTGAGGGTTGCCGGATCCCGTTCACCACAAAGACGGATCACCGCTTCCACGGTGTCGGACTGGCGTTGCTCGGAGCGGATGTAGGGGCGGGTATCGGACATGGCGCACCAAAAGAAAGTAATTGATTGCTTTCTAGTGTAGGCCGGTTTTTCCTGAAGGACAACGGTTCAACGGTGTCGTTGTTGCTTAATCGGCAGGCTGGCGGGCGAGGGGAAGGAGTGGGCCGTCACCCCGTCCGGTCAGGCCATGTGGGGCAGGACCCCAAAGTAGATGGCGCTGAAGTGACAGGCGCTGCCGCCTATCACGAACAGGTGCCAGATGGCATGCATGTAGGGTATGCGGTCGGCGAGATAGAACGCGACTCCGGCGGTGTACACAATGCCTCCTGCGACGGTGAGGTGCAGGGCGGTTTCGCTCAGGTTCTGCACCAGGTCCGAAGACGCAAACAGAATCAGCCAGCCCATGGCGACGTAGATGCCAACCCTGGCGAGTTTGAAGCGGTTCTTGAAAATCACTTTGAGCACTACCCCGGTCAAAGCAAGGGACCAGATGACCGCAAACAAGGTCCAGCCGGTGGCGCCGCGCAGGTTGACCAGCAAAAACGGGGTATAGGTACCGGCAATCAACAGGAAGATTGCGCAGTGGTCGAGGGTCTTGAACAGGGTTCTCAGCTGCGGCCGGGTGGCGCCGTGGTAAAGGGCCGAAGCCAGGTACAGCAGGATCAGAGAGGCACCAAAAATGCTGAAGCTGATGATTTTCCAGCTGTCGCCCAGGCGACTGGCGCCCACCAGCAGGGCAACGGTTCCGATCACACTCAACACCGCACCAATACCGTGGGTTGCGCTGTTGATCCACTCTTCAATACGGTGATGAACCGACTGAGCCGGTGGTTGGGTAATGGTCATGGCCGATGCCTCCCTGAATTATCTGGCCACAAGGTACTTCAGCGTACAAGTGTACGCAATAGCTTGAAGGCGCCATCTCTGTGACCGCGTGCAGAAAACAAGACACTTTCGCGAAAAGTCCCGGTTTCTGGCGCTCTGCCGCTGCGTCGGTCGCCCTGCAGTGTCAGCCGCAGGCTTTGGCCAGCGCCTGCTCCAGGTCGGCGATCAGGTCCTGGGGGTCTTCCAGGCCGACCGACAGCCGCAGCATGCTGTCACTGATGCCCCGCCGCTGCCGCTCCTCCGCACTCAGGCCGTGATGGCTGGTGGTGCAGGGCTGGGTAACCAGGCTTTCCAGCCCGCCCAGACTGGTGGCCAGCAGGAACAGTTGCAGGTTGTCGGCCACTGCTGCAGCGGTCGGGCCATCCCCGTTCACCTCGATGCTGACCATACCGCCGAAACCGTCCATCTGGCGACTGGCGAGGCTGTGGCCGGGAAAGCTCTCCAGGCCTGGGTAGTGTACCTGGCGGACATGGGGGTTCTGCGCCATCGCCCGGGCCACTGCCAGGGCATTGCTGTTGTGCTGGCGAATCCGCAGCGGCAGGGTACGCAGGCTGCGGGACAGCAGTGCAGCGGTTTCCGGCGCAATGATCTGGCCCAGGTTCTTGCGCCACTCAGCAACTGCGTTCACCGCTTGCTGGCTCGCCATCAGGGCGCCAGCGGTGAGGTCGCTGTGACCACCGAGGTACTTGGTGGCGCTGTGAACCACCAGATCGGCGCCCAGGGATAGTGGCCGCTGGTTAACCGGGGACGCAAAGGTATTGTCTACGGCCAGCAGGGCGCCCATGCGGTGGGCGCGGGCGGCCAGGTCCCGCAGATCCAGAATACTGAGGGTCGGGTTGGCGGGTGTCTCGCAATAGACCAGGCAGCCGGGCTCGGGCAGGCAGCTTTCCAGTTGCTCCAGTTCTGCCTGCAACAGGAATCGCACCGGGATCCCCAGGGGCTGGCACTGGCGGACCAGAAATTCCTGGGTGCCGCCATAAAGATCTCCGACACAGACAATGCCCTTGCGACCGTGTGCCAGCAAGGTCGCCGAAATGGCCGCCATACCGGAGCCAAATGCCAGTGCAGACTCGGCTCCTTCCATGCCGGCAAGGGCGTGTTCCAGTTCGGTAATGGTCGGGTTGGTTCCCCAGCGGGTATACAGGTTGCCGCGGACTCGCCCCTCGACCACATCCAGCAGGTCTGCGGTGGCGTCAAAGCGGAAGGTGGTGGTGTTGTAGACCGGGGTGTATGGGCTGCCGTAAGCATCCTGATGATACTGACTGTGGATGGCGCGGGTGGCTGGTTTCAGGGCATCGGAATCGCTCATGGCTGCTCCAGGGGCTGCAGGTGATCTGTCAAAACAGGGTTGTCGCGGCATTACCGGCGCCGCAACGCCGCAACCGGGATGGGCATCAGTGATTGCGGGTCGCGCTTTTCAGCCGTGAGAACGTTGCCGGCACCACGCCCAGCCACGACGCCAGCTGGTTATCCGGAACCCGCTTGACCAGTTCCGGGTATTCCTCGAGCAACAACAGGTAACGTTCCCGGGCCGACAGCGTCTGTTTACGGAACTCCCGCATGCTGGTCAGTTCGGCCAGCTCTTCGGTGAGGGCGAGTGCGAAGCGGGCCCAGTAGCCGTCTCCCTGAGCCTGAACCGCCGACCGGAACGCGGAGAAGTCCGCCACCCATACAGTTGCCGGAGTGACCGAGGTCAGGCACAGGGTGTTGCGCACGGTCCGGCTGCGGCCAAATACCGGCCACACCATGTCGCCTTCGGCGAAAAAATGGTGGACGGCGGTTTTGCCGCTGGGAGCCTCACGGAACAGCCGCAGGATACCATATTGCACCAGATACACGTTGGCCCAGGGGCGTTCGTGTTTCTCCATTGCAGTTTCCGGATTGATCCGGTGCTGGTGGAACAGGCGGGACAGGTTGTTGAGAAAGTGGTTTTCCGGCTTGTCGGGATCGTCGCTCAGGCGCATACCAAATACCCGGCTCAGGCCGTTAAGCAAAGCCAGGGATCCGGATGCGGGCTCCTGGCGGATGATGTCCGGGTTGCTCTCGCCGAGCAGGCATGGCGCCGAAGAAAATCGCGGCTCCGACTCAGTCTTCATGGTCTCTGACCCCCTTCTCATGGTCCGCGGCATTATTCCACCCGCAATCATGCATGTGAAATGACTTAAATCATTAAGGGTAACAGGTAAACTGGATAATGCTCCAGTTTACCTGTTACCTGCCATTACGACAGGGGGGGACAGGCGGACCAGTGATGGGGCGGGGTTAGTGGCTGGTGCCCTCCTCATAACGAATCTTGTTCCAGACGTTGTATTTGCCTGAGGGCTTGTTCATCGGCAGCCGTTTGAGCTCTTCGAGGGTATTGGCGTCGTAGGCAATCACCGCGCCGTCATCATCCCAGACACTCAACAGCAGTTTCTCGCCGTAGCGGTCGAACTCCACATGAGCGGACACCTTGCCCGGCGCCGGCTGCAGGGTTTTGACGATCTCCAGGGTCTGCTTGTCGATGACGTGGACCTTGTCGCTGTTGGGACCGAAAAACACATCGACCCAGGCATAGCGGGAGTTTTCATGGCTCCGCATAAAGAAGCCCGGTCCCTCGGTCTGCAGGGTCTTGATAACTTCCCAGTTATCCATGTCGATGATGGATACGGCACCGGTGCGGAAGTGGGGGGTGGCCATCACCCGGCGTCCCCGGTAATCCCAGGTAATGCCGGAGCCGAGGTGCGGCATGCCCGGCAGGGGCAGGTCGGCAATGGTCTTGCCGCTGTCGAGGTCGATGACCAGGCCGTGCTTGCCGTCCCGGGCGGCGCCGATCAGGTGTTGATAACCGGGGTCGAAGAAGAAGTCATCCAGGTAGGTGCCGGTTGCCATCACCCGCACCTCTGGCCGGCCCTGCCTGACGGTGATTTCCCAGGCTTCCGGCAGATCCTTCAGTGCGGCGATAAAGCTGCCGCGTGGCGGAGCGGTGTAGACCGCGCTGACTCTTGAACTGGTGCCGTTCTCGCCGGTCACGTCGATGACCTTCATCAGCCCGAGGTTGGTGGCATCAAACAGTACCAGGCTGTGGGGCAGGTAGTTGGCGGCGAGCACATAGTTGCCGTCGGCAGATACCGCAATGTTGCGCATATTGATGCCGGCGCGGACTTCGGCCACCACGCGGAGATTGTAGAGGTCGTACTTGGTAATCCAGCCATCCCGCGAGCCGAAATAGACATAGCGGCCGTCGGGGCTGTACTTGGGGCCGCCGTGCAGGGCATAACGACTGGCAAAGCGGGTCACGGGTGTCATGGTGTCACCGTCCAGCACAGTGACGTGGTGGTCGCCGATTTCCACGACCAGGAACAGGTTCAGCATATCTGCTTCGAAGACCGGCTCATCGGGCAGGCTGCCAGCGGGGTGAGGCAGCAGGTGGCTGGCGAGAATCTCGGGCTCGGCCCAGCGGGGTGGTTCGGCCGGGGGCTGGTAGATGAACTGTGCGAGGGCCTGGGCGGACTCCGCCGACAGGGTCTCGGCGAACGCCGGCATCTGGGTTGCCGGCCGCCCGTTGAGAATGACCCGGGCGGCATCGGCCTGTTTCAGCCGGGCCAGGTTCTCCGGTAACAGCGCGGGCCCCATGGCGCCAAGGCGGTCGGTCCCATGGCAGGAGGCGCAGTGTTCCGCATACAGCTCGGCGGTTCCGGGCTCCGCGGCCTGGGCTTGGGCCTGGGTGAGGGCGAGGGTGAGGGCGCCGGCAGCGGCCAGCAAGCCGCCCAGCATCAGGTACCTGACGGCGGGGTGGCGAAGCAGCGTAACGGACATGGCGGTTCCTTCTAACGAATCTGGTTAATCGTCGGTCGTCGGTGGTCAGCGTACAGGCAATGCCGCGACCGGCCGCTGGGCCGCCGTAACAGGAGCACTGCCCTGGCCGGTAGCAACGGATTTGGCCAGCTTGCCGGCCAGTGCCACCACCTCTCCGACGATAATCAGGGTGGGTGGCTGGAAGCCTTCCCGGGCAATGGTGTCTGCCAGGCCGGCGAGGGTGGTCACCGCCATGTGCTGCTGCGGCGTGGTGCCCCGCTCCACCAGCGCGACCGGGCAGCTGGCCGACAGGCCGTGGGCAGTCAGTTCACGGACAATGGTCGGGGCGTTGTGCAGTCCCATATAGAACACCCGGGTCTGCCCCGGTGCGGCGAGCACCGGCCAGTTCAGCTCCAGGCAATGATCGGATTTGCGGTGCCCGGTGACAAAGGTCACGCTCTGGGCATAATCCCGATGGGTGAGCGGAATCCCGCAGTAGGAAGCGCAGCCGGCGGCAGAGGTGATGCCGGGTACCACCAGGAAATCGATCTTGTGGTCGACCAGGAACTCTGCTTCTTCACCGCCGCGGCCGAAGATGTACGGATCACCACCTTTCAGCCGCACCACCCGGCGCTGCTGCCGGGCCAGTTGTACCAGCAGTTCGTTGGTTTCCTCCTGGGGCACATAATGGCAGCCGCTGGCCTTGCCGACGTGGATGCGCTCCGCTGTCGGGCTTGCCAGCTCCATGATCTGGGGTGATACCAGGCGGTCGTAGACCAGCGCGTCGGCCTGGCGGATCAACATCAGGGCGCGCAGGGTCAGCAGGCCGGGGTCACCGGGGCCAGCGCCGACGATGGCCACTTCGCCGGCCCGCAACGGTGGCTCGGCGAGCTGGAATTCCACCAGGCATTTCTTGTGTTTGCCGTTGGTCATGGCGGGCTCCTTAAAGGTTGTGGACCGGAATTTCGACCACCGGTGCGGCAACCCGCCGCGGTGTATCGGCAACCCCGATTTCTTCATTGGTGAGGTAGCAACCGGGGTCTTCTTCCCAGAAGTCGCCAGAGACGTTGTAGGCCCGCACCCGGGTGTTGCCATTGCAGATGGCCAGGTAATGGCAGCCGGCGCAACGGCCTTTGACCGGGCGGGGATGCTGGCGCAAGCCGGTCATTAGCGGATCGCTGGCATCCCGCCAGATTTGCGAGAAGGGCTGGCGCCGCACGTTGCCCAGGTTGTGGTTCCACCAGAAGGTGTCCGGGTGGACTTCGCCGAGGTTGTCGATGTTGGCGATGTTCACTCCGGAGGCATTGCCGCCCCAGTTTGCCAGCCGTTGGGCGAGGGCCGGCACCTGGTTCGGGTAGTGTTCGGCCGCCCATTGCAGCAGGAAGGGACCGTCGGCATCGTTGTTGCCGGTGACGTATTCCCGCTCGATGCCCCGTTGCAGCTCGTCGTGGCAGTGGTTGAACAGCAGGGTCATGGCGTCCCGGGTCATGTCGTACCAGGCGTCGCGCTTGCGGTTGCGGCCTCCGCGGCCGGAATAGTTCAGGTGCGACAGGTAGAACTTGTCGATGTCGTGCTCGTCGAGCAGCTGCAGCATGTCCGGCAGCTGCGGGTAGTTGTCCTGGGTCAGGGTGAAGCGCAGGCCGACCTTGATGCCGGCTTGCTTGCACAGCGCGACCGCTTTCATGGAAGCGGCGAAGGCACCCTGTTTCTGGCGGAAGTCGTCGTGGGTCTGCTCCAGCCCGTCGATACTGATGCCGACGTAGTCATAGCCGGCGTCGGCAATCTGGCGGATGTTGTCTGCAGTGATCAGCGTGCCGTTGGTGGACAGGCCGACGTAGAAACCAAGGTTCCGCGCTCGTCGGGAAATATCGAAGATGTCCGGACGCATCAGGGGCTCGCCGCCAGACAGGATCAGTACCGGTACGCCAAAGCGCTTGAGATCATCCATCACGGTGAAAACTTCAGTGGTGCTGAGTTCACCCTTGAAGTCCACATCTGCCGAGATGGAATAGCAGTGTTTGCAGGTCAGGTTGCAGCGGCGAATCAGGTTCCAGATTACCACCGGGCCGGACGGGCCGGGGACCGCGCGAACCGGGGCCGGATTCATCAGGCTCTTGATGTAGCGGGTCATTCTGAACATGGTGTGTCCTCTCTCCCGATGATCTGGTTCAGGTTCTGCGCAGCCGCAGTCCGGTTTTTTTCAGGATGGCCGAGCTGTACAGGATGGTGTGTTCACCACAGGCCGTGCCGAGCAGCTCGCGGATCTGCTGAGCCTTGGTTTCCACCTCGTTGCGGCTGGTGCCGTGCACCATGGCAAACAGGTTGTAGGGCCAGTAGGGCAGGTGGCGGGGCCGGCGGTAACAGTGGCTGACAAACGGCAGTTGTCCGGTCGCCTGGCCGAGTTCCCTGATGTGTTCGTCTGCCACATTCCACACAGTCATGCCGTTAAAGCGATAGCCCAGGCGGTAATGGTCCGGTACCGCGGCCACCCGCCGGATGACGCCGGCCTGCTGCATACGCTGGAAGCGGGCGAGAATCTCGTCAGCTGGCAAGCCGAGGCGCTGGCCGAGCTCGCCCCAGGGGTCCGGCACCAGTGGCAGGCCCGCCTGAGTGGCCAGGATCAGTTCACGGTCGGTGGCGCTCAGCACATAGTCTGTCTGCGAAGATCCGGAGCCGGGCAACGGAGCCCCGGACGGTCGTGAGTCAGACGGCAAAGTGAAGCCGGACATGGAACTCCTCCTCCTTGGGCATGTTGTAAACCGGGTAACCGGTTTTTGCCTCGATGGCCCGGATCACCTCGGCGATGGCCTCTCCGGTCTCGGTCGCCAGTACGAACCACATGTTGAGCTGGTGTTCGCGGCGGTAGTTATGGGCCACTTCGGCAAAGCTGTTGACCTGCTCGCTCACCCGGGCAAAGTCCGCTTCCGGAATGCGCATCGCGGCCAGGGTCAGACCACCGCCAAGTTCACCGGCATGGAACATCGGCCCGAAGCGGGTCAGGATTCCCGTCGCCAGCAGGTCATGCAGGTGGTCAAGCAGCGCCGCCTCGCTCAGGCCAAGCTCTTCGGCCACCGCCGCGTAGGGCCGGGGAACCAGGGGCAGGCCATGCTGGAGCCGGTTGATGATGGCCCGCTGCGCGGGACTGAAGGTTGCGGGGGCGGTGCGGTCAGCTTCTGCTGGCATAACGGCCTCCCCGCTGCAGGTACGCCTTGTGACTGAACAGGACGGCATGGGGCACGTCGGCCAGGCCATGGGTGTCGATGAGTTGCTGCAACTGGTCCTGCACCGTGCCCCGGCTGGTGCCGTGGATCATGCAGAACAGGTTGTAGGGCCAGTCCGGCAGGCGGCGCGGGCGCTGGTAGCAGAGGGTGACACAGCGGGCTTCGGCGAGCTTTGCACCGAGTTGGCTGACCCGCTGATCCGGGACATCCCAGACCACCATGGCGTTGGCGGTGTACCCCAGGGTACGGTGGCGGACCACCAGGCCCATGCGCTTGATCAGGCCTTCCTGCTGCCATTGCCGGACCGCGTGTACGACTTGCTCCTCGGTCAGTCCGGACCGTTCCGCGAGAGTCTGGAACGGGCGTGGGGTCAGCGGCAGGCCATTTTCCAGTTGCTGGCGCAGTCGCAACAGGCCCCAGGCGCTCACGGGCTCCGGGCCCGGAGCAATGCACCTCAGGCAGGCCTGGATGGCCGGTGCGGAGGGCTGCAGATTGCGGTTCACGGCAGGGACTCCCAGTCGATGTCGAAGCCCAGGTCGATGTGATAGCCCTCAACCATGGGCAGCCTCAGTATCGGTAACCGAAGCTGGTGTTCCAGTTCGTCCAGCCGCTCGTCGAGAGTCTCCTCATCGGGGGCGGTCATCACGAACCAGAGGTTGTAGGCATGCTCGCGGGCGTAATTGTGATTTACCCCCGGAGCATGATTGATGCAGGCCGCGATCAGGTCGATCTGCTCTTCCGGTGCGGCCACCGCGGCGAGCAGGCTGGCGCCTGCCCGGCGGTGTTCAAATACCGGTCCCACCCGGCTGATGACCTCCCGGGCCTGGAGTGCTTCCAGCCGCCCGATGACCTCCTCCTCTGCCAGCCCGACTTCCTCGGCCATGGCCAGGAACGGGCGCTCGCAAACCGGCAGGTTATGCTGGAAGCGGTCGATCAGTTGACGGTCTTTGTGGTCCAGTCTCATCGGGTCACCTCGTCCGGGTGGGGAACGGTCAGTACACGTCGTGCTGGGTGTTGTAGACGTTGAACTTGCCGGTCGGAGTGACCAGCCGTTCATCCTTGATCACCGCCTTGAGCTTGCGGGTCTTGTCGTCGACCACCACCAGCGCCGATTTCTGGTCCTTGCCATTCCAGACCGAGAACCAGACCTCATCACCGGCTACGTTGTATTCCGGTTGCACCACGCGTTTCGGTCCTTCACCAAGATTCGCCCATTCCGCGATCGGCAGAACCTCATAGCCGGCCTCCAGGTTGTCGATGTCATACACCGCCACGCTCTGGCTCACCGCCTCGGCGGGGTTCAGCGCGGTATCCACATACAGGTTGCTGGATTTCGGATGGGTCTTGATAAACAGCGAGCCACCGCCCTGGCCATTGAGGGTGCGGACCACCTTCCAGGCATTGTCCGGATGGTTGTCCGGGTCGGTGCCGATCATCTGGATGGTCGGGTCGCCCAGGTGGCTGGTTGCCCAGACCGGTCCGAACTCAGGATCGACAAAGTTGGCGCCACGGCCGGGGTGGGGAATACTGCCCACTTCCACCAGCGCTGCCAGCTTGCGTTCCTTGGAGTCCACCACGGCAATCTTGTTGGACTGGTTGGCGGCGGTCATGAAGTAACGCATGCTGCTGTCCCAGCCACCGTCGTGGAGGAAGCGTGCGGCGTTGATGGTGGTGGTGTTCAGGCTTTCCAGGTCCTCGTAATTCACCAGCATGATCTTGCCGGTTTCCTTGACGTTGACGATGAACTCCGGATGTTTGTGGGAGGCCACAATGGCGGCAACCCGGGGTTCCGGATGGTATTCCTGGGTATCCACCGTCATGCCGCGGGTGGAGACGATTTTTTTCGGCTCCAGGGTCTCGCCATCCATGATCACGAACTGGGGTGGCCAGTAGGTGCCGGCAACCGCGTAGGTGTCCTCGTAACCCTTGTACTTGGAGGTTTCCACGGAGCGGGCTTCCAGGCCCACCTTGATCTTGGCCACGGTGTCCGGTTTCTCCATCCACAGATCCACCATGTTGATCAGCGCATCCCGACCGATCACGAACAGGTAGCGGCCGGACGCAGACATGCGGGAGATGTGGACGGCGTAGCCGGTGTTGATGACGTGGGCGATTTTCTTGCTGTCACCGTCGATCAGGGCAATCTGGCCGGCATCCCGCAGGGTGACACTGAACAGGTTTTTCAGGTTCAGCTTATTGAGCTGCTTCTTGGGACGCTGCTCCGGCGGGATCACCACCTCCCAGGTGGCTTTCATTTCCGCCAGGCCGTATTCCGGTGGCTCGGGCGGCTCGTGCATCAGGTACTTGGCCATCAGCTCGACTTCGTCTTCGGTGAGGTCACCGGAGGTGCCCCAGTTGGGCATGCCGGCCGGTGAGCCGAAGTTGATGAACACCTTCAGGTAATCCAGCCCGCGTTCCTGGGTGATATCGGTGGTCAGGGGCTTGCCGGTGGCACCTTTGCGCAACACGCCGTGGCAACCGGCGCAGCGCTCGAAGAAGATCTTCTTGGCTTTCTCGAATTCCGCTTCGGTCAGGTCCGGCGCGCCGGGCGTGCGGACTACTTTGGCGGATTCGGGGGCAATGGTGGTGGGTGCTCCTTCGTAAGCTGTGGCCGGGGTTTCCGGGTGTTTGGGTGCGGCGCTGGCGGTCATTGCTCCGGTGGATGCAATGGCAACGGCCAGGGCCAGTGGATGGAACAGTCGCTGTGTAACCCTCATAACTCTCATCAGGTCCTCTCCTCGGAATGTAAGAGTGTTTTAAGGTTTCGCGGATTTGCTCCTTCAAACCTTGATCAATATCAGAAGATGTATTTTATCTGTTGGTCTACCCAGCTGGAGGTATATCCAAATCCCTTGGGCGACGTTAGTTTCTTTTACCAAAGTCAAGGATGGCGCCGGACTGACTGTTCAGGATGGCGTTAAGTGCTGGACGGAGGCTTTCTGGTGGCAACAAATCGGATACATTCAGCTGGCCTGGTGGCCGGGCTGCAGCAGCGGGTAATTTTTTCGGTGCTGATCCTGCTGGCACCGCTGGTTTCCGCCGAGCCGCAGGAGCAACTCGCCAACCTGGTGCTGCAGGATTGCGGGTCCTGCCATGGTATGACCCTCAAGGGCGGGCTGGGACCGCCTTTACGGGCCGAGGATCTCGCCCGGCTGCCGGCTCCGGCGATCGCCGCCATCATTCGCGATGGTGTGCCGGGCACCGCCATGCCGCCCTGGAGGGCATTGTTATCGGACCAGGAAATCCGCTGGATCAGTGAGCAGCTGAAAGCCGGCGCGCTGGTGGCACCACAATGACGGGAGATGCCCGATGAAGTTTTTGATGCGACGTGAGAGGTCTTGTCCGCGGGTCGCCGCTGTACGCCGGCGCCTGGCTGCCAACTGCCTTTGGCCAGTGCTGGCGCTCCTGCTGGCGGGCTGCCAGGCCCCGGGGCCGGGTGCAGCGGACGTTGACGCAGCAGGGGTGCCAGAGCTGACTGAGCTGCGAGGCACCGGCGACCTGGGGCTGGTCATCGAGCGGGCCACCGGTTCGGTGCTGGTTGTCGATACCACTGCCCATAAGACGCTCGGGCGCATCGAGGGCCTGGGTGATTTATCCCACGCCTCCGTGGTGTACTCCCGCGATGCCCGCTACGGCTTTGTATTCGGTCGCGACGGCGGGCTTACCAAGGTGGATCTGCTGACCCGCCGCATTGTCAATCGTACCCTGCAGTCCGGAAACAGCATCGGCGGGGCCATCTCCCAGGACGGGCGTTTTGTCGCGGTCTCCAACTACCAGCCGGGTGGCGTGAAGGTGTTTGACAGCGGGACTCTGGAGCAGGTGATGGACATTCCCGCCCACTACACCACCGCGCTGGGCGAGCCGGCCCGCTCCAAGACCGTGGGCCTGGTGGATGCGCCGGGCAACCAGTTTGTTTTCAGCCTGTTTGATGCGGATCAGGTGTGGACGCTCGATATGGCGTCGCCCGCACGGGAAATTACCCGCTATCCGGCTGGCCGGGCGCCCTATGATGCGCTGATCTCACCCGATGGCCGCTATTACATTGCCGGGCTGTTTGGTCAGGACGGCCTGTCTTTGCTGGATCTGTGGAATCCTGAACTGGGGGTTAGCGAAATCCTGCCCGGTTATGGCAAGGGGGAACAGAAGCTGCCGGTGTACAAGATGCCTCACCTGGAAGGCTGGGCGATTGCCGGTGGCCGGGCGTTTGTACCCGCGGTGGGTCATCACCAGGTGTTGGTGGCAAATATGGCGGACTGGGCGCTGGAGGACCGGATTCCCGTTCAGGGCCAGCCGGTGTTTGTGATGGCCAGCCCGGATAACCGGCAGATCTGGGTAAGCTTTGCCCACCCCGGGAACGATGTGGTCCAGGTGATCGATACTCGCAGTCGCCAGGTGATCCGCACCCTCGAGCCGGGCAAGGCGGTGCTGCACATGGAATTTTCGCCGCGGGGCGAAGAGGTCTGGGTGTCGGCGCGGGACAGTAACCGGATTACCGTTTACAGCACCCGTAGCCTGGAGCCGGTGGCGACCCTGGAGGCGGAGAAACCCAGTGGCATTTTCTTTACCAGCCGGGCGCATACTCTCGGTTTGTAGGCGTACCGGCGCGGCTGCGGCGCTTTACGTGGTGGCGCTGGCGGTGCACGCTGAAGACCAGCCGGCGGTCGAGGTGACAATCGAGGCGGTCACCGCCGTCACCGCTGTAGCGCGTTTCCGCCTGGGCCGCTACCTGGAAAGCGCGGATTGTCCGGCCACGATTCGCTTTGGTGAGGCGGACCGCAACACCGCGTTGGCTTTCCGGTTCAGCCCTGCCGCGGATGAAGCTGGCGAGGAGGCAGCTCCGGTGCTGGTGGCGCTCAACCGGCAACGGCGCTTGCCGCAACCGGTCTGGGTATCCCGGCGGACCGCCGGGGTCACGGCGTTGGGGCAGCTGGAGGACCGGGACCTGGCCACGGTTGGCGGTGCCGATCCGCTTGGTGCGGACCTGCCCCTGGCTGCCCTTGGCGGCGAGGGTGTGCGGCCGGGCCCTGAACGGCTTTACCAGGCCGGAGATTACAGTTCGGCACTGGGCCTGCTGCTCCACAACAACACCTATGCGGCGGTGTCGGAACTCGGGTTTGTTCTGCCGCTGCTGGATAGCAACGGGCTGGCGGTGACCTGGGCGGGGGAGCCGGTGATGGCTGCCGGCTGGTACCGGGGGCCGGCGTGGCGTTCCGGGGCGCTGGCCTGTGAGCAGGCACTGCAGCGCTTATCCCGGGCGGATGACCGCCAGGTTTTTGTGATTTTTCCGGAGTGGGTTGACGGTTTTGCCGGGCCCCAGCAACAGATTTCAGAGGATGATGTCCAATGACTTTTTATCAGCCGATTGGCAACGAGATTGAACTTTTCCGGGCGGCAGCCGACAACGGTCTGCCGGTGCTGATCAAGGGGCCCACCGGCTGTGGCAAGACCCGTTTTGTGCGCTATATGGCGGAGCAGCTGGGGCGTCCGGTGTACACCGTCGCCTGTCACGACGATCTGACCGCGGCCGATCTGGTGGGGCGTCACCTGATCGGCCCTGACGGTACCTACTGGCAGGACGGCCCGTTGACCCGGGCGGTGCGGGAAGGGGGCATCTGCTATCTTGATGAGGTGGTGGAAGCGCGCAAAGATACCACGGTGGTACTGCATCCGCTGGCAGATGACCGTCGCGAACTGCCCATTGAGCGCACCGGTGAGCTGCTGACCGCGGCGCCGGGCTTTATGCTGGTGGTGTCCTATAACCCGGGTTACCAGAGCCTGCTCAAAGGTATGAAACCGAGCACCCGGCAGCGTTTTGTGTCACTGCGGTTTGATTATCCGGCGGCCGAGGCGGAACAGGCCATTGTGATCGAGGAGGCGGGTTGCGACCGCGAGCTGGCGGTGCAGCTGGTCAGCCTTGCGACTGCGCTGCGCAATCTGAAGGATCACGATCTGGAGGAGGCGGCATCGACGCGGTTGCTGATTCATACCGCGTTGATGATCCGGGCAGGGTTGCCGCCGCTGGATGCGGTGCGCGCCGGCATGATCGAGCCGCTGTCGGATGATGAAGCGACGGTTAGCGCACTCATGGAGGTGGGGTATGCAGTATTCGGGAGGCCGGAAGACGGCCGCTAGCGGAGCGGTGGTGCCGGTTGTCTGGTATTTGCTGAATCTGCTGGTGATTCCGCTGGTCGGATTTGCGGTGTTGCTGTGGTTGTTTGCCGGCAGTGCCGATACCAATGCCTTGCGGCGGGCCCATACCCGTGCGGCGATGTTTATGTCGGTGATCGGGGCGGTATTGATCAGTTCCGGGGTGGGCGTTGCCTGGCTGGCGCTGGGCAATACCGGGCACTTCTGGAGCTTTGCCCTGGTTTGGGCGATCGTGCTGCACACGGGATTTGTGTTGTGGGGGATGATTGCCTTGGCTCAGGCTATGTCTGACAAGCGGCCGTTTTTTCCCGCGACGTGGTTGTAGCCTGCGTTATTCAGGGGGCGAGAGCTTTTGACGCGGGTTGTCCAAAACCCGCTCCTTGCGGCACATCCCTGTGACGCTTGGGCTCCGCCATCCATGGCTCCGCACAGTTTTGGACAACCCGCGCCAAAAGCTCTTTCTGACCTGGGTGCCAGCCTCCGCGGCTTTAAGGTCTCACAGCCCCTCTAGCTCACTGCATGAAACCCCGCAATCATCGCCACCACCACCGGCGCCCAGGCCTGGGCGGCGAAGCGCCAGCCTTTGGGGGCGTGGCGCATTTCCATGAAGTGATCGACCAGCAGCATCGCCTTTACGAGGATGAGGCCGAACACCAGCCAGGCCAGGAATTCCGCGCCCAGGCCGGTTTGCAGGGCGAGCACCGGCAGTGCGGTGCAGATCATCAGGGCGAGATAGATTGTCAGCATGTCAGTTCCTCCTCAGGCCAGTACGCTCAGGCCAGCACGTAAATCATCGGAAACAGCACCAGCCAGACCAGGTCGACCATGTGCCAGTACGAGGCGCCGGACTCCATGCCGTTCATGTCGGAGCCGTCGTAGTCGCCGCGGCGGACTTTAACCGCCAGTACTGTCAGGATGATCTGGCCCAGGACCACGTGCATGAAGTGGAAGAAGGTCAGGAAGAAATAGAACATGAAGAAGGTATCGGTGCCCAGGTTGTAGCCGAGGCTGTAGAGATCACCGTACTCCCACAGTTTGCCGGCGGTGTACACCGAAGATACGGCGAGGGCGAGCCACAGTCGGAGCTGGCTGCCGGGTTCGCGGTGGCGCAACCGGTGGACGGCGGTGGCGACCAGGTAGCTGGCGGTGATCAGGGCGATGGTGTTGAGCAGGCCGACCCAGGGATGGAGCACTTCGCGGCCGGCGTGGAAGGTGGCCGGGTCGAGGCTGCGGGCGACGGTAAAGCCGATGAACAGGATGCCGAATACCGCCAGTTCGGCAAAGATGAACATCCACACCGCCAGGTCTCCGGGCAGGTGGCGGTTGGCGGGCGGTTGAATCAGGCTCTGGTTGGTCATGGTCAGCGGGTCAGGTTCATATAGAGTTTGGGCAGTTGCAGGGGCAGTTGTGCCGGGTCGCGGATGACTACGAAGTTGTTGCTGCCGAACACGTAGGGCAGGTATTCGCTGGCGTCGTCGTCAATGGTGACGCAGAACGGGGTCAGTCCGGCCTTGTGGGCCTCCTGCACGGCCATGCGGGTGTCCTCTACGCCGTAGCGGCCTTCGTAGAGGTCCAGGTCGTTGGGTTTGCCGTCGGTGAGCAACAGGAGGATCTTCTGGTGCTCGTGGCGGGCCTGCAGCAGGCGGGTGGCCTGGCGAATGGCCGCGCCCATACGGGTGTAGTAACCCGGCTCCAGGGCCTGGATCCGTCCGCGGCTGATGTCGGTGTAGGCCTCGTCAAAGCCCTTGATGTGATGAAAGCGGACATGGTCGCGGCGCCGGGATGAGAAGGCGAACAGGGCAAACGGATCGCGGCTGGCCTGGAGCGCTTCGCTGAGCAACTGCAGGCCGTCACGGGTAATGTCGATGACCCGCTGATGGTTGTTGATGTAGGTGTCGGTCGACAGCGACACATCGGCGAGGATCAGGCAGGCAAGGTCGCGCTGACTGAGCTGGCAGCGGCGGAACAGTTTCTGGTCGATCACCCCGGAGCCGCGGCGATGCTGGACTTCCCGGTCCAGGCAGGCGTCGAGATCGAGTTCGTCACCCTCGGTTTGCCGGCGCTGCCACTGTTTCAGCGGTTTGAGTGCGCTGAACTGGCGGCGCAGCCGCTGCGCGGGCCGTTTCAGTGCCTCCGGCAGTGGTGATGGCACCGCGTCACGGCTGAGCATGGGTTGCAGGCAGCAGAACTTTTCCCGGTAGCCCTGGCTGCGCCAGTCCCATTCGGGCAGGTGGATGCCGGGGCCCAGGCGCAGGTCGTCGTTTTCTTCCGATGGCAGGTCGAGGTCAAACTTGATCGCCGAGGAGGTTTCCCGCCGGTCGCTGGAGATGGAGATCATGTCCATGTCGTCGGCGACGGCCTCGGCATCTTCTTCTTCGGTGTCGTCACCGGCCCGGTCTACCGGGATGAATTCGGTCCAGGAAAACAGGCTCTCCAGGCGGAAGATCATCAGGCCCTGGTCGCGATCGAAGCCGTCTACCCGTTCTGCCTGGCGGCGCTTGTTCTTCTTTGCCAGGCCTCCGGGCCTGGAGTTGGCATCGTCATCAATGACCTGGCCGCTGACTTTGCCCTTGCCCAGCACCGGGTATAGCCAGAGGATGACGGGCCAGGGGTCGGTGGTGGCGCGGGGCAGGCGGGTGACGCTGCCGGGGTGGATCAGCGCCTGGCGCAGGGCACGCTCGCGCTGGGCTTCGGCCTCCGGCAGGCTGTCCGGGTCCGGCCGCCATTGCAGGGTGTGGCGAACCAGTCTTTGGTACATGGTTTCCAGGCCTGGCCAGTGGGCAAGCAGGTGCTGTACCCGTTGCTGGTTTGCAGTGAACCAGTCGGGATGTTCCTGGCTGTCAGTGGCGGCCAGTGCCGCCAGCCATAGATAGAGCTCGCGATTCAGCTGTTTGTCGGGGAACAGCGCCAGCCGCTCCGGCAGGCGCAGGCTCTGGTCATCCCGCCATGCCAGTTCGAATTTGCGGTGGGTTCCGGCCAGTTTCTGCAGCAGGCGCCGGCGGATCTGGAAGTGGCGGGGTTCGGCGGTGACCAGACTCAGTGCTGGATCGCCGCCAAGGGCGCGGAACAGTACGCCGAGGGTCCGGGCCTCGTCTTTCAGGCACACCGCATGCTCCGGGAACTCCCCGAGCGCCTGCCGGGTGATGTATTCGTGCCACTTGAATCCGACCCATTCTTCCATATCAGCTCCGTTGGTCAGGTGCGGCCCTTGCGCGGGGCGGTGTCCAGCTGGTGAACCGGAATCAGCACGGTTTGCCGGTTAGGCTGGCCCGGCTCCCACTGCAGCAGGCTGCCTTCCGGATTGTCTTTCTGGACCTCGCGACAGGCGCTGACGCATTGCAGGCACTGGGTGCAGGTGAACTTTGCCCGTTTATGGCTGCGGGTGGGCAGCCGCATCGGGCAGGCTTCGTCACAGGCCCGGGTGCAGTCCCGGCAGGCCGCGGCTCGGGCGGTATCAAAGGTTACCAGGCGGCCGCGGCCGTTGGTCATCCAGGCAATGCTTTGCACCACGCCGAAGGCGCAGCCATATTTGCAGAACAGGTGGCGGGCAAACAGGAAATCCAGGGTAAACACGGTGCTGGCCACCGCGAGAAACACCGAGGGGTAAAAGGCCAGATTGCCGGTGATGAGGTCGGTGTACAGCGGAATCGGCGGCAGCAGGTAGGACAGCAGCGCCAGTGCCCAGGAGAATCCGATCAGTCCGCACACCAGGGTCAGTCCAGTCCAGTGGATGAACTTGCCGCGGCGACCTTTCTTCAGGGCTTCCCACAGGGTGGGGCGACCGGTAATCCGGGTCATCAGGTGATTGATGGTTTCGACCACAGAGAAGTGGGGGCACAGCCAGCCGCAGTAAATCCGCCCCCATTTCCAGGCCACCCAGAGCACCAGGGGGACCAGTACGGTAATCGGTAACACGAACCAGACCAGGATTTGTCCCGCGACTTCTGCCGGGGCACTGTGGGACACCCAGTCTAGGTCGAGATTGAAAGAGAGCGGAAACCCGAACAGGATGAAGTGGGTTTCCGTCAGGTCATAACGAAAGATGTTGAGCACCGGCGCAAGCAGGAACAGCAGGAAGAAGCCGCTGCGGGTCAGCAGTCGGTTCCGCTGCAGGGTGTCCTTGTTGGTGGTCGGTGCAGGCACGTTGATGGTATCCCGTCAGGGGTGAAGGCCGGGGCACCAGGCCCCGGCGTTGAATGGCTCCGATCAGGCGTCTTCGGTGGCAGGTCCGCGGACCTCTTCCGCAGCAGACGCCTGTCCGCCGATGAAGAAGCTGCCGAAGTAGACCACCAGCCCGCCCAGGAAGAAGCAGCCGGCAACAAAGCGCATCCAGTAGAACAGCGCGATGTTGTCCTGGGTGGCCATGAACGACAGCGCCTCGCCGCTTTCCGGAATCCGCTGCAGCCAGATCTGCAGGATGCCGGCGCCGGTCAGGAACAGGGTGATGAAGACCATGGAGATGGTCATCAGCCAGAAGCCCCACATCTCCAGTATCTGGGCAGTATTACTGTTGCCGTAGGGCCGGCCGCGCATGATCGGCATGGCATAGGAGATGATGGTCAGCACGATCATCACGTAGGCGCCGTAGAAGGCCATGTGGCCGTGAGCAGCGGTAATCTGGCTGCCGTGGGTGTAGTAGTTCACCGGTGCCAGGGTATGCAGGAAGCCCCAAACGCCAGCGCCGAGGAATGCCATCACCGCAGTCCCCATGGCCCACAGCATGGCGGCCTTGTTGGGGTGGTTACGCCGGCGGCGGTTGATCATGTTGAAGGCGAACAGCACCATCATGAAGAACGGCAGCGGCTCCAGGGCAGAGAACACGGAACCCAGCCACAGCCAGTACTCGGGCGGCCCGATCCAGAAGAAGTGGTGGCCGGTACCGATGATGCCGGTAATCAACGCCATGGCGATGATGACGTACAGCCACTTCTCGATCACTTCCCGGTCGACCCCGGTAATCTTGATCAGTACGTAGGCGAGGATGGCGCCCATGATCAGTTCCCACACGCCTTCTACCCACAGGTGGACGACAAACCACCAGAAGTATTTGTCCAGGGTGAGGTTGCTGGGGTTGTAGAAGGAGAACAGCCAGAGCACTGCCAGCCCGACCAGGCCGGTAATCAGCACGATGTTGACCACGGTTTTACGGCCCTTGAGGGCAGTCATCAGGATATTGAACAGGAATCCGACCACCACCAGCGCTATGCCTATCTTGGTGATGGTGGGCTGCTCAAGGAACTCCCGCCCCATGGTGGGCAGTAACCGGTTCATGGTGACATCGGCCAAGGTGGCGTAGTCGACAAACAGGTAGCCGAGAATGGTCAGAGTGCCGGCGGCGGCAAACACCCAGAACAGGATCCACGCCAGCAACGGGCTGTAGAGCTCGGTCTGGGCCTCTTCCGGCACCAGATAGTAGGTGGCGCCCATGAAGCCGAACAGCAGCCAGACAATCAGCAGGTTGGTATGCACCATCCGGGCGACGTTGAAGGGGATCTCCGGAAACAGGAAGTCGCCCACGACATACTGCAGGCCGAGCACCAGGCCGAATACGATCTGGCCGGCAAACAACAGCAGGGCGAAGATGAAGTAGGGCATGGCGACCCTTTGGGATTCGTATTTCATGTCAGTTCCCTCAGCCTTCGATATTGGGTGGCCAGTTGTTGTCGTCGATTTTCGATGTCCACTCCAGGAAGGCCGCGAGCGCATCGATCTCTTCGTCGGTCAGGTTGAACTGGGGCATCTGGCGGCGGCCCGGCACATTGGTGGGCATGGCGTTCATCCAGGCCCGCATGTAGGACTTGAAGGTCGCACTGTCGCCGGCACCGCGGCGGTCAAACACGTTGGCCAGTTCCGGCGCGAAATACGCGCCTTCGCCCATCAACGAGTGGCAGCCGACGCAGTTATTTTCCTCCCAGATGTGTTTGCCCTGGGCCACCTCGGCGGTGATCAGTTCCCGGTTGTCACGTTCGGGCATGGCCCGTGACTGGGTGTCATAGGTGAGGGCCAGGAACAACAGGACGAAGAAGGCACTTCCCCCCAGATAGATGTTCCTGGCCATGCTTTTGGTAAAGCGCTCGGCCATTGTTCTGCTCTCCTTGATCGTTATGGAAAACCTGATTGCGCTACTAGGATATAAAGATGCATTTTAAATACTGTTGATGATTATCAAAGAAATTAAGGGATCCTGCTATTGATCTGGGGAGTTACCTCCAGAGAGGTATGCGAAACGGCGGGGTGTGCGGGCAGCGGGGGAATATCGTCCGCGCCGGGCGGTGGTGATAGACTGCGCGGCCTGAGCCTGTTCACTTGCCGCTTCCGGAGTATCGATGGCTGCTGCCCTTGCGCTTTTTATCAAGTTGATTCCGCTGTACGTTACCGTAGCCCTGGGCTGGATAGCCGGGCGGTACCTGGAGGCCAGCGGCCGTCACATTGCCGGCATCATGCTGTATATCGTCACGCCGTCGGTGGTGTTCTCCGGGGTGATGGTGGCGCCACTGTCGACCGAGGTGATCCTGCTGCCGTTCCTGGTTTTCGGGCTATCTTCGGTGCTGGGGCTGGTGCAGCTGAAGCTGGCAAAAAAGGTGATCCGTGACGGCAGCGCCAACATCATCCCATTGTGTGTCGGTTCCGGTAACACCGGCTATTTCGGAGTGCCGGTGGCGCTGTTGCTGTTCGGCGAGGAGGGTCTTGGGCTGTATATCGTGTGTATGCTGGGGACCACCCTGTTCGAGAATTCGGTGGGCTTCTATCTGGCAGCGAGGGGCCGCTACGGCTTGCAGGATGCACTGTTGCGGGTGGCAAAACTGCCATCGGTTTATGCCTTCGTGGCGGCGGTGCTGCTCAACCTCAATGGCGTGGGGATACCGGAGGTCTTCCAGCCGTTGTTCGACAACCTGCGGGGCGCCTACAGTGTGCTCGGCATGATGATCATCGGCATGGGCATCACCAGTTTCCGGGGCCTGGCCGGCAATGTCCGTTTTACCGCCCTGTCCTTTTTCGGCAAATTCGTGATCTGGCCACTGGTGGCCATCCTGTTCTGGTGGCTGGATGCCAACGTGCTGGGGATCTACGACACCGCCGTCCACCAGGCCATGTTCCTGATTTCGATCACCCCGATTGCTGCCAACACCGTGGTCATAGCCACCCTGCTGGACACGTCGCCACGCCAGGCTGCGGGTACCGTACTGCTGACCACGCTGTTTGCCCTGGCGTTCATTCCGGTGATGGTTTCGCTCGCGTTCTAGCGGGAACCGGAGGCGGAGCCCTTGAGGGCCGGTGCCACGCTGCCGGCCAGGGCCTCGGCAATATCCTTGCGGGCATGGCGGACCACGCTGATACCGGCGGTTACCGCAAGGCTGCCCATGATCGCAGCAACCGCCAGGTCCGGCCACGCCGTGCCGGTGCCGAAGACGCCGAGGGCGGCGGCCATGACCGCCATGTTGCTGATGGCATCGTTACGGCTGCACAGCCACACCGACCGCATGTCTGAGTCACCCTCCCGGAAGCGGAACAGTATGGCGGCGACGCTCACGTTGGCAGCCAGTGCCAGCAGACCCACGGCGCCCATGGTCAGTGGTTCCGGGGTGATCCCGCTGCGGGCTACCCATATGGCCCGGGCCCAGACCACAAGACCAAAGATGGCCATGGTCAGGCCTTTGACCATGGCGGCCCGGCCACGCCACAGCATGCCCATGGACAGTACACTCAGCGAAAGGACGTAGTTGGCGCTGTCGCCAAAGAAGTCGATGGCATCGGCCATCAATGAGACCGAGCCGGACTGGATGCTGGCAATACCCTCCACCAGGAACATGGCAAGGTTCACCCACAGGGCGATCCAGAGAGCCTTGCGGAAGCCGGGGGCGGGGGATTTGGGTTCGGGAGCCGAGCAACTGCAGGCCATGATGTCCTCCTGTGGTCAGTTGCCTATAGTAAAAACCCTGTAGCAGCTACAGGGTCAATCCCCGGAGTCGGGTCCCTGGAAATCGTCAGCTGTGGCCCTGGCCGTGGGTGCCAGGTACGTGGTTGTGGTCACTGGCCATGTCCAGTTTGTCGAGCTCGGAGGTCAGCCCTCCGAGTATGCCGCATTCGCTGACCGTGCCCCCGTCACTGCAGGCGGCCTGCAGCTTTTCCAGGGTCTGCTCCAGGCTTGCCAGCTCCTTCAGGCGCTCCCGCACATGATCCAGGTGACGCGCCAGCAGAGCATCCACATCACTGCAGTCCGCCTCAGGTTGTTCCGCCAGACGGATCAGTTCGCGGATCTCGTCCTGGGCCATATCGAGGTTACGACAGCGTTTGATGAACAGCAGCCGGTCCAGATGGGCCTGTCGGTAGCTGCGATAGCCGCTGGAATCACGGACCGGTTCGGGCAGAAGACCGATCTTCTCGTAATATCGGATGGTCTCTACGGGAATGCTCGCCTGTCTGGCAATGGCTCCGATTCTCAAGGCTCCCCTCCTTCAGGATTTGAGCGCCAGAATGCGCCGGGCACCGTCAAGTACGATCAGACCCACTATGGTGCCGACCACGAGGTCGGGATAGTTGGAACCGGTCCAGGCCACAAGGACGCCTGCTACGATAACCCCGAGATTAATGATCACGTCGTTGGCGGAGAAAATCCAGCTGGCTTTCATGTGGGCGCCACCATGCCGGTGCCTCGAGATCAGGATCAGACAGGTGCTGTTGGCCACCAGGGCAATCAGAGCCATCACCATCATTAGCGCCGATTCCGGCTCGCTGCCCAGCAGGAAACGCCGGCCCACTTCCAGCAGTACCCCGAGGGCCAGGATCAATTGCAGAACGCCGGCAAAATGGGCTGCGCGCACCTGCATCCGGAGGCTATGGGCAACGGCATACAGTGACAGACCATAGACAGCAGCATCGGCGAACATGTCGAGGGAATCTGCAATCAGGGCGGTGGACTGGGCGATTACGCCGATGGTCAGTTCCAGCACGAACATCACCGCATTGATGGCCAGCAGGATCTTCAGGGTGCCGGATTCTTCACCGGCACGAGTCGCCGCTACTGTGGCAGCTTCGATGGCGTCCGGATCCGCCGCGCGTGTCTCCTGCAGGGTTGCCCCCAGTCCCAGGGGCAGGAGCCTGTCAGTCACAGGTTGGGCTTCGCCGTCATGAAGCACCCGGAGCTGGCGATTTTCCAGATCGAATGACAGTCCGCCGATCTGCGCACAGCTGTCCAGCGCCATGCGAATCATCCGTTCTTCCGATGGGCAGTCCATTTTCGGAATACGGTACAGGCTGACCCATTCGCCGGATGTTACGGGCGCCGCCGGAGTTGGGGTCCCGGTATTGACTGACTTACAACCGCATTCACCACTTCCGGGTTCACTCATAAAACGAATTGCCCCACCCACTTTTTCAGGTTCACGTCCAGGGAATATCGATCAGGGCGCGAAGGCCGCCCCGAGCCCCGGTGTCAAACGTAAGTGTACCACCGTAACGTTCGGTGATTTCTCTGACGATGGCCAAGCCAAGTCCGTGGCCCGGAGTCTGTTCATCCAGCCGAAGCCCGCGGACACCGAGAGAAGGCACGGATTCGGAGTGAACTCCGGGGCCGTCATCCTCGACCCGCATGATCATTCGGCCGTCTTCCTCCAATAGTGAGAGCTCGACAGTCTTTTCCGACCACTTGCCCGCATTATCCAGCAGATTGCCGAGCACTTCGTTCAGATCGTGTTCCTCGAGCGGCCAACGCCGTTCCTCCATCAATTCGGAGGATAATTCGAAGGACTTTTCCGGATAGAGCCTGCCCAGCATCCAGAGAAGATCCCGTGCCTGCTTGACCGGGTAGGCGCTTTTCCCCACTTGAGGGCCGGCAAACCGGCTCCGGCGCATTTCCGCTTCAAGCTGTTTGTCGATATCCCCGAGTCGGGCCGCCATTTCGTGTCTGAGGGGGGCGTCCAGCGGGCGGCTGGTATCCTCCAGTATCTGCCGGGTTGCCGCGATGGGGGTTTTGACGCTGTGCGACAGATTCGCCAGCGCATCCCGGGAGCGTTCCAGTCGCTGGTCGAGGGAATCGAGCAATTGGTTGAGCTGTTGCACCAGGGGCTGGAACTCCTCCGGGGCCTGAACGGCAATACGAGAGATTTCGCCATCCTGAAGCCTTTTCAGAGCAGCCTTGAGGGTCACGACGGGCCGCATGGACAGGGTGATGCCCAGCCAGATCACCGCAACGAGCAGCACGATCAGAAGAATGGAGACAATGGCGGTCCACGCATGCAGCTCGGCCTGGCTGCGTTTCAGGGCGCCCAGATCTTCGGAGACAATCACGACAATGGGTGTGTCGCCAACCCGGAACGACGCCCTGTAGGCCAGGATACTGGAGGGGCTGTCCGCACTCCCTCTGCGATCGACCTGAGTGGCACCGTCCGGCCCGGACTCGAGCAAGGGCATCAGCAGAGGCGTCCAGGATTCCGGGGAAATGAGGGTGCGGAAGGGAGACTGGATGGCAAAGGAATGGTGAAAGACTTCCTGGAAATAGTCGCCGGTCTGGAGTGTGTCGATGCGACCGCCGGATTCCCGGATCTGGTGTTCAAGGAACGCGACCTCGTCCTTCAGTCGGCTTTCAACGAATTCCCTTGCCATCCGGTCCAGTAATAGCCCGTGTACCAGCCAGGCCAGCGCCATCAGGCCGATGCCGGCGGGTAATAGCAGGACGAGCAGGGTGCCCTTCACGGACACCGGCTTCTTAAACAGTGTCATTGAACAGATAACCCTGGCCCCGTCGTGTTGCGATGGTGTCCGGGCCCACCAGTTTCCTCAGGCGCCGGATGTAAGCCTCGATCACATTCTCGCTGGGGCTGTCGTTGAGGTTGTAAAGCTGCTCCATCAACTGTTCCTTGGAAAACACATGCCGGGGGCGGCTCATCAGGCAGCGGAGCAGTCGGAATTCGGTGCCGGTCAGAGTGTGCTCGGTGCCGTCGGCCAGTTTCAGGCTCTGGCGATTCTCATCCAGCTCGAACCGGCCCGCTTTCACCACCGAGTGAACCCTGCCTTCACTGCGGCGGACAATGGCATTGAGGCGGGCGATCAGTTCTTCGGTCTGGAAGGGTTTGGCCAGGTAATCGTCCGCGCCGGCCTTCAGGCCATTTACCTTGTCCTGCCAGTCGCCCCTGGCTGTCAGAATCAGGACCGGCAGGTTGATCTGGTTCGCACGCCATTTCCTCAATACATCCAGGCCGCTCCCGTCGGGCAACCCAAGATCCAGAACCACCGCCCGGTAGTCCTCCTGTTCTCCCAGCATCACAGCCTCCCGGACCATGGAGGTGATATCCACACTGAAGCCCGCTTTTTCAAGCTGGCGGGCCAGGCCATCGGCCAGCAAGCGGTCATCCTCAACAAGCAGTAGGCGCATGTTTCTTTTCCTTATCGGCGTCTTGTCGGCCGCGTCAGTGTCACTGACTTACCTGAATTCAGCCTGAACTCTAAATTGTTGGTCATTTTCAGAAAGGATTCAGGTTTGTGCGAGATGGTATCAATCGTTTCTTGGCATTGCTCAAGTTTCAGGGCAAGCCGACTGGCGTACTAACGCACATTATTTCACAGGAGAAGATGGGATGAATGCATCAAAGCTTTTTGTTGCGGCTGCGGCCATGTCGATGACCGCAACTACATTTGCCGCAGGCAGTCACGGTGGTGGTCATGGAAGCAGCATTGGTGAGCCCGGAAATGCAGGCGATGTTTCCCGCACCATCCAGGTGGAAATGCACGACAACTATTACGAACCCGAAGCCATCGAGGTTACTCGAGGCGAGACCGTGCGTTTCATGATCGAGAACAAGGGCAGACTGGTGCATGAATTCAATATCGGTACTCCCGATATGCACGAGGCCCATCGGGACGAAATGAAGATGATGGTCGAGCACGGAGTGATTCAGGGTGGCAAGCTCAATGAGGACATGATGAATATGGATATGGGTAACGGCCACACCATGAAGCATGATGATCCCAACAGCGTACTGCTCGAGCCGGGCCAGAAGAAGGAAATCATCTGGACCTTCAGCAGCAAGACCAACATGGAATTCGCCTGCAATATCCCTGGCCACTACCAATCCGGAATGTACGGTGACGTGAACTTCGATTCCGCAGCCGACACCCAGGCCCGCGCAGACTGATCCCGCCCGAGGACGATAAGAAGGGAGCACCACTTTTCCGGTGCTCCCGTTGCAGTATTCCAGGAGTAACCAACACATGAAAAACGCCCTTATGGCAGGGGCCCTCGGGCTCCTTATGCCTGTGATGGCCGCTGCCGGTGAGTACAGCCTCACCGTGGACCGCGTGATGATCGACACCGGTGACTTTGTGAAAGAGGGCATCGGCTACAACGGAGCCTCTCCCGGACCGGTACTCAGGTTCAAGGAAGGGGAGAGCGTGACGATCAATGTCACCAATAATCTGGATGAGCCGACCTCCATTCACTGGCACGGACTGATCCTGCCGTTCGAGCAGGATGGTGTGCCGGGTATCAGCTTTGAGGGTATCCAACCCGGTGAGACGTTCACGTACGAGTTTCCCATCGTGCAGAGCGGCACCTACTGGTTCCACAGCCATTCCGGTTTTCAGGAGCCCAACGGCGCCTATGGTGCAATCGTGATCGAACCCGAGGGGCGCGAGCCCTTCCGGTACGACCGGGACTATGTGGTCCAGCTCACCGACAAACACCCGCACGATGCCAACCGGGTCATGCGTAACCTGAAGATGATGCCGGATTACTACAACCGTCAGCAGCAGACGGTCGGGGATTTCTTTGCCGATATCTCTAAGCACGGTTTCATGACCGCCCTGCAGGACCGTCTGGCCTGGGGCGACATGCGCATGATGAAGGCCGACGTGGAGGACGTTCAGGGTTTTACCGGCCTGATCAACGGCAAGGGGCCCGAGCAGAACTGGACCGGCGTATTCGAGCCGGGTGAACGCATCCGTCTTCGATTCATCAACTCGTCCGCCATGGCGTACTTTGATATCCGGATTCCGGGTCTGGAGATGACCGTGGTTCAGGCCGATGGCAATAACGTGCAGCCGGTTACCGTGGACGAGTTCCGTATCGGTGTGGCGGAAACCTACGATGTCATTGTCCGGCCGAAGACCGCCGAGGCCTACACCATCTTCGCCGAATCCATGGGGCGGTCGGGCTATGCGAGGGCGACTCTGGCGCCTGAGGAAGGCATGCAAGGGCCCGTGCCCGAACTGAGAGAGGCGCCATTGCTGACCATGGCCGATATGGGGGGCATGCATGGTATGGCCGATGGCGATATGGCGACCCGCGCCGGTGCGGAAGACATGGACCATGGCAACATGAGCCAGGGTTCAATGGAACAGGCCAGTATGAATGGCAGCTCCGGCATGGCCGCTGACGCTGGCACTTCGATGGCCGGAATGGACCACTCGGGCATGGATCACGGTGCCATGATCATGGCCGAAGGTGGTGCCAGCGATCCCTTCTACGCGGAGGGTAGCGGCCTGGTGCCGGTGGCGGCGAATGGTGGCAAGTTCCTCTCGTACTCGGATTTGCGGGCCCAGAAGCCACTGTACGAGGAGCGGGAGCCCACCCGTGAAATCGAACTGCGCCTGACCGGCAACATGGAGCGGTATACCTGGAGTATTGACGGCGTCAAGTATGAGGACGCGGAACCATTGAAGCTGCAATACGGCGAGCGCGTCCGGTTCAAGTTTGTTAACGAAACCATGATGACGCATCCGATGCATCTGCATGGCATGTGGTCGATCCTCGATGTGGGGGCCGGGGAGTGGAACCCGGTTAAACACACCGTCAGCGTTCAACCGGGCACTACGGTCTATATGGAAACCGAGGTGGACGCGCCGGGCCAGTGGGCTTTCCATTGCCACCTGTCCTACCATGCCGCCTCCGGCATGTTCCGTAAGGTCGTGGTCGAGGGTGGTCCGGACCAGGGCAACACCGCCGGCGTTGAAGTTGCGAATGACGGAGGTGATGCATGAGGACTTTGACCCTGTCTGCGCTTGCACTGGCATTGACGTTGCCATCGTTGCCCGTGCTGGGCAGTGATATGCCGCAGGACCAGTCCGGCCGGAAGGACGCGCTGAGCCTCTGGGGTGTCCAGTTCGAGGAACTGGAATATCGTTACAGTGACGATGACGAGGAACTGGGGGTCTGGAACGGCGATGCCTTCTACGGCACTGATGAACTCAAGTTCCGCTGGCTGACTAAAGGTGAGTACGCGATCGAAGAAGAGGCCTATGAGAAGCTGGAAAACCAGTTGCTCCTGCAGACGCCGGTGTCCAGCTTCTTCGACGCCAAGGCCGGCGTGCGCTTCGACACGCCCGAGGGCCCGGACCGTACCTATGGGGTGTTGGGGCTGACCGGCCTGGCTCCGCACTGGTTCGAGGTGGATGCCAGCCTGTATGTCAGTGACGAAGGCGATACTTCGGCGGAGTTTGATGCCGAGTACGAGCTGCTGTTCACCAATCACCTGATCCTGTCTGCTGCACTGGATGCCACTGTTGCTTTCAGTGAAGACCGGGAAATTGGTGTGGGCAAGGGGCTGGTTTCTACAGAAACCGGGCTCCGGTTGAGCTATGACCTGGTTGACCGGTCCTTCTCGCCCTACCTGGGCGTGGTCCACGAACGCAAATATGGCGACACCGCCGACTTTGCGGAAGCAGAAGGGGGAGGCACCGAGGACTGGTTCGCCGTTATCGGAGCCAGAGTCTCGTTCTGAGTCCGCCTCTGACGCTCCAGCTAACGGGCCGAGGGTACCCCCCTCGGCCCGTTTTTGTTGCTGACAAGTTGATGTGGATCAACCGGGGGCGGTTGAGGCAGCTGATTTTCAGCCGCAATTCAGCTTCGGATGTTGTGATGAGGTCAAAGCAAGCAGGTTGGGAGGTGAATGCCATGACCAAAGCTCACAAAGCAACCAGTCAGGAACCCTTTCTTCTCCACAGGAAATTGCCCGTTGAGGGGCTGGGTGAGAGTCAGTGGGAGGATTTCATTCACGAACTGAATCACCACCCCTGCGTGGACTTCGCCGAGCGCAAGCCGGGCAACCGTCTATTCGTGACCTATGATGGAAGTCATTGGTCCATCGATGAGTTGCTCGATCTGGTTGCAGGCTATGACGGGAGGCTTCCCGGAGGCTGGTGGACGCGCAGGAAACTGGCCTGGTACCGGTTTACCGATGACAACGTCCGGGCCAATGCCAATCACGAGCCATTCTGTTGTTCGAAGATTCCGCCAATGAAACGAAAGTGACAGGAGGTTGAATGGGCAGTGAGCAGGACAGAACCACCCATTATCAGGAAGGAAGTCTGACGCTTCCCGGAACCGTGATGCTGGGAACCGGCGTCATGATTGGCGCCGGTATCTTCGCACTGACCGGCCAGATGGCCCAGATGACGGGTGTGCTGTTTCCGCTGGCCTTTCTGGCGGCTGCGGTCATCGTGGCCTTCAGCGCGTACTCCTATATCAAGATCTCCAATGCCTGGCCATCCGCCGGAGGCATTGGTATGTATCTGCACAAAGCCTACGGGAACCGCTTGCCAACTGCGTTCAACGCCTTGCTGATGTATTTCTCGATGGTGATTGCCCAGAGTTTTCTGGCGCGTACTTTCGGTTCCTACACCATGCAGTTGTTCGGCGGCGACGAAAGCGGACGCATGGTACCCATTCTCGGCGTATCGCTGATCCTGGGGGCTTTTCTGATCAACCTGCTGGGTAACCGGATGATCCAGGGAGTGGCCTCCTTCATCGGCATTCTGAAAATAGGGGGGATACTGGTTTTCGGGCTGGTGGGTGTCTGGATCGCCGACAGCATATCGGTTGATTTCTCCACACCGGGAGAAGCGGGAACCGCTGGTAATTTCCTGGGTGCCACCGCGCTCGGGATACTGGCCTTCAAGGGTTTCACCACCATCACCAACAGTGGCTCCGAGGTGAAGGATCCGCACCGGAACGTGGGGCGCGCTATCGTTATTTCCATTGCAGCCTGTGTGGTGATCTACACCCTGGTTGGCTTTGCCGTTGCCAGCAATCTTTCACTGGCTGAAATCATTGAGACCCGGGACTACTCCCTTGCTGCAGCCGCACGCCCGGCACTGGGGGATTATGGTGTCTGGTTCACGGTTGCCATCGCCATGATGGCCACCGCCGGTGGCATTCTGGCCAGTATCTTCGCTGTCTCGCGCATGTTGGCCATGCTGACGGAGATGAAGCTGGTGCCCCACAGTCATTTCGGCATGCCGGGAACCATCCAGAAGCACACGCTGGTCTACACTGTGGTCCTGGGGCTGATCCTCACGGCCTTTTTTGATCTTTCCCGCATTGCGGCTTTGGGGATCGTCTTCTACCTGGTCATGGATATTGCCATTCACTGGGGCGTGCTTCGGTATCTGCGGGCAGATGTGAAGGCAAGCGTCTGGGTGCCGGCGACGGCGATCATTCTGGATATGCTGGCACTTGGTGGTTTTGTCTGGGTGAAACTGAACACCGATCCTTTTGTTATCGGTGTGGCCGTGGCAACGATGGCCGTGATTGCCATTGTCGAGCAGCTGTTCCTGACCAGAACTGCGCGCACCCGGGAATCCGGGCATGAGGGAACTCAGGTGCATCATCACCATTAATAGGTTATCGACCTGGAGAGCAGTACCATGATGGGAAATGGAGCGTTTGGTAATACCATGTTTTATAACACGATGTGGGCCGGACACTGGTTGTGGATGCTGGTGATCGGCATTGTGGTCGTCATACCGGCCTGGCGTATTTGCCAGCGCACGGGATATCCGGGCTGGATGGGCATTCTGATACTGATTCCAGTGGTTAATCTTTTCCTGCTTTATTTTCTTGCGTTTTCTGAATGGCCCGCGGATAAACAAGGGGGGCCGGATGCCTGAGCACCAGCACGCTCACCATGCCCACCACGGTGAAGGGGAAAGTGGAGAGCACCTCGCCAAGGACCCGGTTTGCGGAATGTCCGTAGACCCCCACACGGCCGAGCATCGAAGTCAGCACGGTGGAAAAACCTGGTATTTTTGCTCGTCACGCTGCCAGTCGAAATTCGACGAGGACCCCGAACAATACCTCGGCGGGCAACCGCAACAGGAAGAGGCCGTGCCGCCGGGCACCATCTACACCTGCCCGATGCATCCCGAAATTCGCCAGCAGGGACCGGGAGACTGCCCCATCTGTGGTATGGCTCTGGAGCCCGAGCAGGTGAGCCTGGATGATGGGCCATCCACAGAGCTTACGGACATGACCCGCCGGTTCTGGATTGGACTGGTTCTGACTCTGCCGGTGCTGGTGCTTGAAATGGGCGGGCACCTGACCGGGCTTGATCACATTGTCGCCCCTCAGATATCCAACTGGATCCAGTTGGTGCTGGCAACACCGGTTGTTATGTGGTGTGGCTGGCCGTTCTTTGTCCGGGGCTGGAAGTCCGTGGTCAGTCGCAACCTGAACATGTTCACGTTGATTGCCATCGGTACCGGCGTGGCGTTGATATATAGCCTGGTGGCGACCCTTGCCCCTCAGGTTTTCCCGGCAGCCTTTCGGCAGGAGGATGGCTCGGTTGCCGTCTATTTCGAGGCCGCGGCGGTCATTGTGGTGCTGGTCTTACTGGGGCAGGTGCTGGAACTCCGGGCCCGGGAAAAAACCTCGGGTGCCATCAAGGCCTTGCTGGATCTGGCGCCGGCAACCGCCAGGAAACTGGACGATGCGGGCGGTGAGTCCGATGTGTCGCTTGATCAGGTCAAGGTTGGCGACCGCCTTCGGGTTCGGCCCGGAGACAAGGTGCCACTGGACGGAGAGGTGCTTGAGGGCAGCTCCAATGTGGACGAATCCATGGTCACTGGTGAGCCTTTGGCGGTCAGCAAGAAATCGGGAGATCAGGTGATTGGCGGCAGCATCAACCAGCAGGGCAGCTTTATCATGCGGGCCGACAAGGTTGGCCGGGACACCATGCTGTCACAGATTGTGCAGATGGTGGCGAGCGCCCAGCGCAGCCGCGCGCCCATTCAGGGCCTGGCCGACAAGGTCGCGGGCTATTTTGTGCCGGCCGTGATCCTGATCGCCATTATCGCCTTTATCGTCTGGTCCGTCTTCGGGCCCACGCCGCCCATGGCCTTCGGGCTGATTGCCGCTGTGAGCGTGTTGATCATCGCCTGCCCCTGTGCCCTGGGGCTGGCCACGCCCATGTCGATCATGGTCGGCGTCGGCCGGGGTGCCCAGAGTGGTGTGCTGATACGGGACGCGGAAGCTCTGGAGCGCATGGAAAAGGTGGATACGGTTGTGGTGGACAAAACCGGCACACTGACAGAAGGCAAACCTCAGGTCACAAAGCTGGTTCCTGCCGAGGGATTCAGCGAGGAAGAACTCATGCGGTTTGCCGGCGGCCTGGAAAAGGGCAGTGAGCACCCGCTGGCCCATGCCATTCTCGACAAAGCCGGGGCCATGGACCTGACGCTGCCAGAGGCTGAGGGTTTCGACTCCCCGAATGGCAAAGGCGTGACCGGAAAGATCGATGGGCAGCAGGTACTGATTGGCAACCGGCTGTTGATGGAATCCGAAGGCGTCGATACCTCGGATTTTGAGTCTGAAGCCGACCAGCTCCGCAGGGATGGGGCCACGGTGATTTTCGCAGCCGTTGACGGAAAGGTTTGCGGGTTGCTTGCCATTGCCGATCCGGTGAAAGAAACCACCGAAGCGGCCATAACGGCACTACAGAAGGATGGCATCCGTGTCGTCATGCTGACCGGCGATAACCGAACATCGGCTGAGGCCGTTGCCCGCAAACTGCACATTGACGAAGTGGAGGCGGAAGTCCTGCCGGAGGACAAGGGCAAGATCGTTCAGCGCCTGAAAGATGAGGGCCGTATTGTGGTCATGGCCGGCGATGGCGTAAACGACGCACCCGCATTGGCAACGGCGGATGTGGGTGTGGCCATGGGCACAGGTACGGATGTCGCGATCGAAAGCGCCGGTATTACACTGCTCCGGGGAGACCTGATGGGCATTGTGGAAGCCCGCCGGCTGTCTCTGGCGACCATGCGCAACATCCGGCAGAACCTGTTTTTTGCCTTTATCTACAACTCTGCCGGCGTCCCGATCGCCGCCGGGGTGTTGTATCCGTTTGCGGGCATCCTGCTGTCCCCGATTTTCGCGGCGGCGGCCATGTCGCTGTCTTCGGTCAGCGTGATTGTCAACGCACTGCGTTTGCGAGTGGTCAGTCTGGGACCGGGCCACTGAACTTTTCTCTCACAGGAGATAACCATGTCATACACGATCAACCGTCTCATCAAGAATGTCGATTTTGAGGATGTGGACCAGAGAGCGCGGCAGGCCCTGGGGGACCACGGCTTCGGCGTGCTGACCGAGATCGACGTCAAAGCCACCATGAAGAAAAAGCTCGACAAGGACATGTCTGCCTACCGGATTCTGGGGGCCTGTAATCCCGGTATGGCCTGGGAAGCTATTGGCGTGGAGCCCCGCGTCGGTGCCATGCTGCCGTGCAACGTGATTCTCAGGGAAGTTTCGGACGGCGTGGAGGTCAGTGCCGTTGATCCTGTGGCGTCCATGACGGCCATTGATAATGACGAGCTCAAGCAGGTTGCCGGGAAAGTCAGAGACATGCTGTCTGAGGTTGTCGAGGCGATCTGACCGATGGCCTCGGGCGCCCTGCCTCTGCGCGTGCGTTAAGCCGCAAGAGGGTGTTGGAATCGTTGGTGAAGAGAGAATACCATTCCCGTGCGGTTTTTCCGGAATTAAAACGAATAGATGTTCCCTGGTCTCCCGTCTGGCTCATTAGATCAGCGATTTAACCAGACGGGACACTAGCCAGAGGACGATTGAATGGCATGGCTTATTACCAAGTATGCGATTACTGCTGCATTGGTGGTGCTGGTATCTGAAATCGCGAAACGCAGCGACAAACTGGGCGCGCTGATTGCTGCCTTACCCATGGTGACAGTGCTGGCCATGATCTGGCTTTACGCTGAGCAGCAGCCCGCAGAGAAAATCAGCAATCATGCCTGGTATACGTTCTGGTACGTGCTGCCGACCCTGCCAATGTTTCTGGCTTTCCCGTTCCTTCTGCCGAGGTTTGGCTTCTGGGTTTCCCTCGTGATCAGTGCTGTCATCACCATCGCCTGCTTTGCGGCACTGGCGGCCGTGGTAAAGCGGTTTGGTATCTTTCTTCTGTAATTCCGCGTGTTTTAGCCAAGGCTGCCCAACACTGGAAAGGTCGATAGCATCCACGATGCAAACCGTGTCATTTGCCCGGTGATCACCATTACGCCCATGATCACCAGCACCAGACCTGCCACTGCCCTCAGTGGTCTGCTCCAGCGACTGAACCCTCGCATCCGCTCGCGAAAGTGCTCGATGAACAGCGCGGTTCCAAGGAATGGCAGCGCCAGTCCCAGCGAATACACTGCAAGGTACAGCATGCCCGTTTCCGCGTTGGCATGGGTTGAGCTAAGGGCCAGTATGGCGCCGAGTATGGGGCCGATGCAGGGCGTCCAGCCGATGGCGAACGCCACGCCCAGCACGAATGCTGCCGTGGGCCGCCCGCCTTCCAGCGTATGCCCCAGGCGCCAGTCCCGTTGCAGGGCCGGCATGCTCCACCAACCCAGCATGAACAGGCCCATGAGCACAATCAGCAACCCGGCCACCAGATTGGCTTCCTGCCGGTAGGCCATCAGCCACTGCCCCAGAAGACTGGCGCTGGCGCCCAGGGCAACAAACACCAGGCTGAAGCCGAGCACAAAGCAGACACTCAGCCACAAGGCTTTCAGCCGATTCGACGCCTCGGTTACTGCGCCGCCGGTAACGACAGACAGGTAGCCCGGGACCAGTGGCAGAGTGCAGGGTGAGAAGAAAGACACCAGGCCGCCAAGGAAGGCGGCCAGGATGCCCCAGGTTGCAAGATCTGGCATTCAGGAACTCCCGAATCAGTGGTATTCCCGGCCGGCAGCCGGGAACGGCCTCAGTAATCTTTGTGCTCGCTGAACACGCTCTGCTGCCCGTTGGCTCGGAAGGCAATCACCTGGTAGTCGTCCTTCCGGCCGGTTTCCATGCCGGGGCTGCCCTGGACCATGCCCGGCACTGAAAGCCCGAGGGTATTGAACTGGGGGTTTTCCAGGTAAGCGAGGATATCGCCAGCCGGCACATGACCCTCGATTACCACATCATCAATCAACGCGGTGTGGCAGGAAGCCAGCTCTCCCGGTACGCCATGGGTCTGCTTGATAGCACCGACGTTGTCGGTATCGATAACGCGGGTCTCAAAGCCGTTGGTCTCAAGGTGCTCAACCCAGCCCTGACAGCAGCCGCAGCTTGGGCTCTTATAGATGGTGATCGCGGGGCCAGTTTCGCCAGCAGAGGCCAGAGGGGTTGATGGTTCGGAGGATTCGTTGGCCTGGATTGCCAGCGTGGTGGCGCCGGCGGCAAGAACAATGGCAGCGACGCCAGTATAAAGGGCAAGTTTTTGGGTCTTCATGGTGATCTCCTGACAGGCATGCCCATTTATGACGGCTTTGCCTGTTAACAATGTGATTCGGGTTTCCCGGGCGATATCGCCCGACAATGAAGCTGCGTCAGGATCAGGAGAAGGCTTCAGGAGGGGGGGTCAGGACGTCGGAAACGGGGCTGTGGTACACCGCTCGGACCGCTGTGGCATTAACGCGGGCGGCGGATTGAACAGGGGGCACGGATGTTCCGGTGGCCATGCCGTAAACAGACGCGGAGGCGCAATGAGGGGTCGCCAGGTGACAATTCTGTTGCTCGGGGGTATCGCACTGTACCGACACTCCGGACGGATTCATGCTCGAGGAATGGTTCATGCCGGCGTTGCCAACCTTGGCCATTCCGTTGCAGCCGGTAGCGTTGAGGCTCGTGTTCGTCGCGTTGGCATTGGCTACCGCGGCAAGCCCCTGGGTCGGGCCGCCGATCAACAGCAAAACGCTTAACAATGCTGCGAGGAGTTGGCGAGACGGCATGTTGGTTTCCGTGTGTCGAACGGTTATCGCCGCCCTGACCTATACTCTGGTTCAGATGCTTTTTGAACGCGGGGAGAGCGGCAAGCAGAGCAGCAACTTTGATCGTTGAGGTGATTATAAAACCTTTGATCAGGTCATACGTCAAGCGACGGCACTGTTATTTTTTGTTGGGTGATTACGGGTTTGATTGAGATCAACGTGCGGTCTGATTCGCTCAAATAATTCAGCTTGAATTCAGGTGGCTGTGCTTTGCTTTGCTGGCGTGTTCCTACGCTATCCGGGTGCGGTCCTGATCTGAAGCACAAGCAGGCTGGATTTTTGTGGAGGATCTGATCTTGAAAAAGTCGGTGCAAGCGGAAAAAAGCAATGCCGAACCTGGCCCGTTGACGCCGGATGAACTCCACAGAATGGACGCCTACTGGCGGGCCGCCAACTACCTCTCGGTGGGGCAGATCTACCTGCGCGACAATCCGCTACTCACCGAGCCACTGACTCTGGAGCACGTCAAGGCGCGACTGCTGGGACACTGGGGAACCACCCCGGGGCTTAACTTCATCTACGTACACCTGAACCGGATCATCCGAGCGCAGGATCTGAATATCATATACATCACTGGCCCCGGACATGGAGGGCCGGGCCTGGTTGCCAATACCTGGCTGGAAGGCAGCTACAGCGAGCTTTATCCGAACATTCCGCAGAACGCAGCGGGCATGCAGCGTTTGTTCAGGCAGTTCTCGTTTCCCGGTGGCATACCAAGCCACGTGGCGCCCGAAACCCCGGGCTCCATCCACGAAGGGGGCGAGCTCGGTTACTCCCTGTCCCATGCCTTCGGCGCGGTATTCGACAATCCGGAGCTCATTGCGGCGTGTGTGGTCGGTGACGGCGAAGCCGAAACGGGCCCACTCGCTACCGCCTGGCACTCCAACAAGTTTCTCAATCCTGCCCAGGACGGCGCGGTACTGCCGATACTGCACCTGAACGGCTACAAGATCGCCAACCCCACCGTGCTGGCGCGCATTCCCCGTGATGAGCTGGAGAGCCTGTTCATCGGCTACGGCTACCGGCCCTATTTCGTTGAAGGCGATGAGCCCGCGCGGGTGCACCAGCGTATGGCGGCGACCCTGGATACGGTCATGGCCGAGATCAGGGAAATCCAGCACGAAGCCCGCACCAGGGGCGCCGCCGGGCGCCCGCGATGGCCAATGATTGTCCTCCGAACCCCAAAGGGCTGGACCGGCCCGAAAGAAGTGGATGGCCTGAAGAGTGAAGGTACCTGGCGCTCGCACCAGGTACCTTTCTCAGCGATGGCGAGCAAGCCTGAGCACCTGAAGCTGCTTGAAGACTGGATGAAAAGTTACCGTCCTGAAGAACTGTTCGAGCCGAACGGGGCCCTGAAACCGGAGCTGGCAGCTCTGGCACCGAAAGGTGAACGGCGCATGGGCGCCAACCCGCACGCCAACGGCGGGCTGCTGCTCAGGGATCTGCAACTGCCCGACTTTCGCGAATTTGCTGTTGCAGTCACCAGCCCCGGCGCGGAGCAGGCGGAATCGACCCGGGTTATGGGTACCTACCTGCGCGACGTGATGCAACTGAATAACGAGACGCGCAGCTTCCGTGTGATGGGTCCGGATGAGACCAACTCCAACCGCCTTGGCGCGCTGTTCGAGGAGACGGACCGCGCCTGGATGGCCGAAACCCTCCCGGGAGACGATCACCTGGCGCCGGACGGCCGGGTCATGGAGATCCTCTCCGAACACACCTGCCAGGGCTGGCTGGAGGGGTATCTGCTGACCGGCAGGCACGGGCTATTTTCCTGCTATGAGGCTTTTATTCACATCATCGACTCCATGTTCAACCAGCATGCCAAGTGGCTTAAGGTTGCCGGTAAAGAGGTCCCCTGGCGTCGCCCCATTGCCTCACTCAATTATCTGCTGACTTCCCACGTCTGGCGCCAGGACCACAACGGTTTTTCGCACCAGGACCCCGGTTTTATAGACCATGTGGTGAACAAGAAAGCCGACGTTATTCGCGTCTACCTGCCGCCTGATGCCAACACGCTGCTGTGCGTAACCGACAACTGCCTGCGCTCGCGCAACTTCGTGAATGTCATCGTGGCCGGCAAGCAGCCCGAGCCACAGTGGCTCGGCATGGACGCGGCCATCAAGCACTGTACCGCGGGTATCGGCATCTGGGAGTGGGCCAGCAACGATGAGGGCAGCGAGCCGGATGTGGTCATGGCGTGTGCCGGCGACGTGCCGACACTGGAGATCCTGGCGGCGGTGGATATCCTGCGCCATCACCTGCCCAGGCTCAGGGTGCGGGTGATCAATGTAGTGGATCTCATGACCCTGCAGGATCAGGCGGAACACCCGCATGGTCTGTCTCACAAAGACTTCGATACCCTGTTCACCACCGACAAACCGATTATCTTTGCCTACCACGGGTATCCCTGGCTGATCCATCGCCTGACCTACCGGCGCACCAACCATAAGAATCTCCATGTGCGCGGCTATAAGGAGGAAGGCACCACCACCACGCCCTTCGACATGGTGGTGCGCAACGACATGGACCGTTTCCATCTGGCGGCAGACGTTATCGACCGGGTTCCGCAATTGGGGGCTCGGGCAGCCTATCTCAAACAGTGGCTGCGGGACCGGCTTATTGAGCACCAGCATTACATCACCGAGCACGGTGTTGATATGCCGGAAGTAACACAATGGCAATGGGGAACGCCGGCCGGCTGAGGAAGTCTTTTTGCACGAGGGCATGACTGCGATGAGTGTTAGCCCTTTTATCGTCAACCAGGTGTAAGAGGTAACCGGTAATGGATATCAGAACGTTTCGGGAGCTGATTGAGTGGACACGGGATCTGCATGCCAACCTGGCACGTTGCATGTCCCATTGCGCGACAAAGAATGAAGAGGAACGGGCAAAGGCGCTGTTGGACTACCTGGCAACCCATGAGTCCGAAATGGAACGCATTGTGACTGAGTTTGAACAGCAGGGAGACCTTAAGGCCCTGGAAACCCGGGTTTACGATTATCTGTCCCATAACCCGATCAAAACCCACCGAACCTGCGACGAGCCATACGCGAAGCTTGATTTTGCGGGCATCTGCCGCGAGGTCTTCGATTTCCATGACCAGATTATTGATCTCTATAAAACCATGGTCGGAAAAGCCGAGATTCCTGAAGCGCGGGAACTGCTCGAGTCGCTCCTGACTATGGAAGAAAATGAATCCATGCGCCTGGCCCGCCAGATTGGCCGCATGGACGATCTCTGAGAGTTGTTGATCTGGCAAACCGTCGTCCGTTTTGCGCAGCGAGGGATTATGGGTTCAGCCAACCAACTAAAGGCCTTTCTGATCGGCATTGATACGCATCAGGAGCCCGTCATCTTCATGCGGGATGATTGTGAGGTGTGCCGATCAGAGGGACTGGCCGCACGCACCAGGGTGGGCGTTACGGCAAAGAACAAATCTATTATCGCGACGCTCAATGTGGTCTACGGCGGGGCGGTTCCGGAGGGCCATGCAGGGCTTTCCAACATTGCCATGGAGCGGTTGGGCGTATCGCCTGGGGAGCCGGTATCAGTCCACCACGCGCCGGTTACTGAATCATTGAGTCTGATGCGAAAGAAAGTGTTCGGCCACGCACTGAGCCAGGATGAGTTAACCAGAATCGTCGCCGACATTTCCGAGTATAGATACAGTGATCTTGAAATTGCCTGCTTTTTAAGCGTTTGCGCCGGTGGCCGGCTGGCTTTGAATGAAATTGCCGGGCTGACCCAGGCCATGGTCGACTGCGGAGAACACCTGACGTGGGAGGGCACCACCCGGGTGTTCGATAAGCACTGTGCGGGTGGCCTCCCCGGCAACAGGACCACACCGCTTGTGGTGTCCATCGTCAGTGCGGCAGGGCTGGTCATGCCCAAGACGTCTTCCCGGGCCATTACCTCGTCTGCCGGCACGGCGGATACGATGGAAGCTCTGACAACCGTCAATCTGGCGTTGGCAGACATTCAGCGTGTCGTCAGGAACACCGGTGCTTGCCTGGCTTGGGGAGGGGCCATCAATCTCAGCCCGGCGGATGACCTGCTGATCCGAATTGAGCGGGCACTGGATCTGGACGGTGAAGGGCAGCTAGTGGCCTCGGTTCTATCGAAGAAGATTGCTGCCGGCTCAACCCATGTGGTGATAGATATTCCGGTGGGTGCGACCGCAAAAGTCCGAAGCCGTGAGGAGGCTGACCGACTGTCCTTTCTGTTTTCTGAAGTGGGCGCTGCCTGCGGGTTGGTCGTCCGCTGTGTTCTGACGGATGGCAGCCGCCCGGTCGGCTCGGGCATAGGGCCGGTGGAGGAGGCTCGGGATGTGATGGCGGTGCTTCAGGGAAGGCAGGAAGCTCCGGATGACCTTAAAGAGCGAGCGTTGCTGCTGGCGGCTCATGTGTTCGACATGGCGGATAACGGCGGACTGGAGGCCAGCCAGCAGAAGGCCCGGCACATTCTTGAAAGTGGCCGGGCCTGGGAACAGTTCCGGCGCATTACGCAAGAGCAGGGCGGGCTGAAACAATTGGGGAATGCCAGGGTCCGGCACCGGGTATTAGCCACCGAACCGGGGACCATTCTGTCTGTTGATAATCGCCGGCTGGCTCGCCTGGCCAAGCTCGCCGGTGCACCGGCGAGCCCTGCGGCCGGGTTGCGGTTATTTGCCCACGTGGGCGATACCGTAGCAGTTGGGGATCCACTCTACGAGTTGCTGAGTGAAAGCACCGGCGAACGGGATTATGCCCTGGCCTATATAGCGGGTGAGGCCCCAATTTTTTCCCTTCAGACGGAGAGGTGATTGTGGGCAAGAGTAGCGAGCGAGTGGTTCTGTTTTGCCTGGAAAACCATCCCTTACGGGAAAAGCTGTGTGATCAGCTTGGCTTGGAGCAGGGGCGTCTGGAATTTCGCAGGTTCCCCGATGGTGAGTCCTACCTGCGTATCGATACTCCGGTCAGTGGTGCGCGATGTATTGTGTTGGCTGACTTGTCCTATCCGGACACCAGGTACCTTGCCCATCTGTTCCTTTTCGAGACCCTTCGGGAGCTCGGTGCACGCTCGGTGGGGCTGGTCGCACCCTATCTGTGCTATATGCGTCAGGACCGTCGTTTCCGGGCCGGGGAGGCGGTCACCTCCGGTGTGTTTGCACAATCTTTGTCGCGCCATATCGACTGGCTGATAACGGTTGACCCGCATTTGCATCGATATCACTCCCTCGGTGAAATTTATAGCGTACCTACCCAGGCTGTTCAGGGGGCACCTGCACTGGCGAGCTGGCTCAGGGGGCAGAACGATCTACTGCTGGTGGGCCCGGATGCCGAGAGTGAGCAATGGGTTGCCAGTATTGCAGAGGCCAGCAGTCACCCTTATGTCATCGGTGCCAAGCAGCGCCTGGGTGACCGGCGTGTCGAAGTCGCACTGCCGGATTTATCCCGGTACCGGGGCCGCACCGCCATCATCATAGATGACGTCATCTCCAGTGGCCGCACGGTTGGTGAATGTGTCAAAGCGCTAAGGTTGCAGGGCATGGAGGCTATTCTCTGTGCTGCGGTGCACGGCATCTTTGCCGAGGCTTCGGATCAGTATCTTTTGGCTGCGGGCTTACAGTCTCTGGTGACCACCAACACCATTCCACACAGTACCAACGGGATTGATATCAGTGAGTTGCTGGCGCCACCGATCAGGCATTTTCTCAATCAAGACGGGAGTAAGAGCCGATGAATATTACGTTCCTGGGTGGCGCCGAGACGGTTACCGGATCCAAGTTCCTGGTTGAAGCGGGTGAGACGCGGGTTTTGGTTGATTGTGGCCTGTTCCAGGGTTACAAGTGGCTGAGAAAGCGCAACCGGCAGCCATTGCCGCTGGATATAGAATCACTGGACGCAGTGCTTCTGACCCACGCCCACCTGGATCACTCGGGCTATATACCCGTGTTGTACAAGCAGGGGTTTCGCGGGGCGGTTTATACCCATCATGCAACCCGTGATTTGAGTGAAATACTGCTGGCCGATAGCGGCCATCTCCAGGAAGAGGAGGCGCATTACCTCGGCCGCCATGGACTGAGTAAACATGAGGTTCCGGCGCCACTGTATGATCAGAATGATGCCGAAGCCTGTATGGAGCTGTTTGAGCCGGTAGGCTTTTATGAGGAGGTCTTGCTCGGTGATATACGCTTCCACCTGCATCCGGTAGGGCATATCCTCGGGGCCGCCTGCATCATTATTGAGGCGGAAGGAAAATGCATCGGGTTTTCCGGTGATGTCGGGCGGCTCAATGATATTTTCATGAGGGCGCCGGCTCCTCTGCCAGCTCTGGACATGCTGATGCTGGAGTCAACGTATGGCAATCGTCGGCATGACAACGCGGACCCGTTTTCGCAGTTGGCAGATATCGTCAATGAAACCGTCGACAAAGGGGGCAATATATTGATTCCGGCCTTTGCCGTGGGCAGGGCGCAGGTGTTGCAGCACATGTTAACTGCCCTGATGCGGTCGGGGAGAATTCCGAAGTTGCCAGTATATCTGGATAGTCCCATGGCAATTGATGTTTCCGAAATCTACTGCCGCTATGAGGATCAGCACCGGTTGAGCCGTTCAGAGTGCCATGAAATGTGTGGCACCGTTCAATACAGTCGCAGTGTTCAGGACTCCAAGGCGCTGGCTGACCAGGCATACCCCCACGTAATCATTGCCGGCAGTGGCATGGCAACAGGCGGACGCATACTTCATCACTTCAAGCGTCTCCTGGGCCAGCACCGCACAACCGTTATCTTCGCCGGCTATCAGGCCGGGGGAACACGAGGGGCCAAGATGGTTAGTGGAGCGGAAAGGGTGAAGATCCACGGTGACTGGTTTCCCGTCAAGGCCCGGGTAGAGGTGTTGAGCGGGCTTTCCGGACACGGGGATTTCACAGAGATTGAACAATGGCTTGCCCAGAGTGCTTTGGCCCCCGAAACGCCGATTAACCTGATTCATGGGGATCCGGAGGCGCTGGAAGCCATGCGGGATCATCTACGCATGAATAGCCGATATTCGGTAGAGGTGGCCGGTTATCACTCCATTGTGCGGATCTGAGCTGTGCCGGGAAGCCGGCGCCAGCGCCCGGAAATTGACTCGCGTCAAATAGATGCATCTTCAGGAAGGGTTTTCAGTTCTAGTTCAGTTTGGCGTGTTCAACTGGGATTGAAGCATTTCTTTTTCGCAAGCGTGCAACGGCCGCTTTTCTGCCGAAAAAGAATCATTCTGCCGTTCTGTTCCGAAGGTGACCTTATGAAATACCCGTCGCGAAAATCGTGGTTTTGGAGCCTCGTCGCCATGTTCTCGATGAGTCTGTCAACGGCGGTGTCTGCGGACGGTGGTCGCGCCTTCATTCCCATGGGGACGGCGGATTCTGTGGGGGTCATGAACCTGGAAACCCACCGATTAACATCGACGATCTCCGGTACGGTCAATACCCATGGATCAGCGCTGACTCCGGATGGCCGCTACCTCGTTGTGGGAAGCCTGACTGCCCATGACAATCAGGAACCTCCCATGCGACCGGAGGGTGTCACGGAAGATGATCACGCCGCCCATCACGGTGGCGGCGGCGCCGCAGCTCCGGAATTATCCGGTACTGGTCGGGTTTATGTCGTGGACACCAGCACGAACGCCATGGAACGGGTATATGAGGTACCGGGGCCAGTGCATCATGTTCTGGTCACACCGGATGGTCGCTATGCCGTTTCCACACATCCGATGGGTGGGGGTATCAGCGTTGTTGATCTGGATTCCGGAAAAGTCGTTGACGTTATCGCGACTGGCCCTTCTCCCAACTATATAGCGACGACGGGCGACGGCCAGACGTTATTCGTCAGCAATACCGGTAACGGCACGATCAGTGAAGTGGATACCGGGAACTGGTTCGTCAAGCGCAATGTGCTCGTAGGTGGAGGCCCGGAGCACATGGCTCTCGCCCCGGACGGTGATCATCTGTACATCAATGATGCCGCCTCCGGTGAAGCCCTTAAGCTGCGGCTTTCTGACGGTGTCGTGACGGCTCGCTACCAAATTGGCGAAGCGCCTCATGGTCTGGGCCTGAGCGCCGATGGAAAGACGCTTTTTGCCACCAGTCAGGGTGATGAAAGGCTTGTTCGCATAGACCTCACTCCCGGCATCCGAAAAAGTATCCCGCTCGCCCCGGCTCCCTACCACCTGGCGGTTTCCCCTGTCGATGGCCGCATACTGGTAACCAGTCGGGGGGAGGCTAAGCTTTGGGTACTTGACCCGGTGCTTCTGGAGATTGTTGATGAGATCCGGTTGGGCGGCATCGGCCATCAGATCTCGATTGACAAGCAGTGACGATCGCAGAGTTGAATTGCTCACAAAAGGAACTGTCATGGATCGGCGCTTTAAAATCACATTGGCCGTATTTGCGGTTATTGCACTGTTTTTACTGTGGGGGGAACACAAGGTTCATCTTCTCGGCGCCTTGCCCTGGCTGATATTGCTCGCATGCCCGTTAATGCATCTGTTCATGCATGGCGGGCACGGTCATCACAACCCCGAAGGCAAACGAGGGGATCCGCACGATGAACAGTGAGATACCCAGTTATGGTTTATGGGGACTGGTGGTTCTGAATTCAGCCGTTTTCATCTTTTTCGCCTTCAGTTTTTTTAAACCGCAGACACGCCGGGACTGGCGTTCATTCGGTGCGTTCAGTGCGTTTCTTGTTGCTCTGTTTACGGAGATGTACGGGTTCCCGCTGACCATCTACTTTCTCTCGGGGTGGCTGCAGTCACATTATCCTGAGGTGAACTGGCTGACTCATGACAGCGGCCATTTGCTTGAAATGTTGTTTGGTTGGCAAGGCTCCCCGCATTTTGGGCCCTTTCATCTGTTGAGCACGGTTTTTATAGGGGGAGGCTTCTATCTGATTGCAGCAGGCTGGCGGACTCTGTACGCGGCTCAGAAAGACGGGGAGCTTGCAACAACCGGACTCTACGCCTATGTCCGCCATCCGCAGTACGTGGGCTTTGTGTTGATTATGTTCGGATTTCTCCTGCAGTGGCCAACGCTGTTGACCCTGATAATGTTCCCGGTGTTGCTCTGGATGTATTCACGACTGTCGATAACTGAGGAGCGGGAAGCCGAAAAGACGTTCGGAGAGGCCTGGCAGCATTATGCCGCCAAGACACCAAGGTTTTTCCCCAGGTTACGGGATTTAGAGCGTAAGGTGCGAAGATAATCAAGAGAGGGCCTGGCAAATGAAATTCTGGATAAACGTTGTCTTTTTGTTTGCCATATCGGGGCGCCTTTTCGCGGCAGATCCCTCGGCTGTTTCTTTGATAGAAGCCATGGAGCAAACCCTCTGGTCCGACAGTAACCACGGCTCTTACGTCATGCGTATCGAAAGTGAATACTGGACCCGGGAGCTGCAGCTGGAAGCCTGGATGGACCGGCCCGATCACACGTTAATCCGCATTCACTCGCCGAAAAAGGAGGCGGGCGTGGGCTCGCTGAGAATCGGTGATGCCATGTGGAATTACCTGCCAAAGGTCGACCGAACCATCAAGATCCCGCCGTCGATGATGCTGCAGCCCTGGATGGGGTCCAACTTCAGCAACGACGATCTGGTCAAGGAAAGTTCGTTTGTCGACGACTACACCCATGAGGTTGCCGGGGTAGATGCTTCTGGCGAGGTGCCTGTGTATCGGATTGTTTCAACGCCAAGGCCCGACGCGCCGGTGGTCTGGAGCCGGCTTGAATTTGAGGTTCGCGCGGACGCTATCCCCGTGTCGGTGGCCTACTTCGGGGAGCGGGATCAGCTCGTCAAACGGTTGACCTATGAACAGGTCAAGACCATGGACGGGCGCCGGATACCGACGCTGTGGACCATGGTTGATGCGGACAACCCCGAATCCCGCACCGTCATCAGAATTGAAACCATCCAATTCGATCTTCCTTTGGACAAGTCCCTTTTTTCACTGCGCCGTCTGCGCAACCCGGAATGAGTCCCCGCTATGAGCATCGTCAATGTGCAGAATGTCTCGCGGATCTACCGGCAGGACTCCATTGCCGTCAAAGCCCTGAATGACGTATCGGTGGCCATTGAGCCCGGTGAGTTCACCACACTGGTGGGACCTTCGGGGTCGGGCAAGACCACCCTGCTGAACCAGATCGGCGCCCTGGACGAGCCGGATAGCGGGCATATTCAGGTGGCGGGCGAGGAAATTACCGGGCTCAGCCGCAAGAAGCGCACCATTCTGCGGTTGTGGAAGATTGGCTTTGTATTCCAGGAGTACAACCTCATCGGCGTACTGTCGGCCCAGGAGAATGTGGAGTATGTGCTCATGCTTCGCGGTGTTCCGTTTCGCGAACGACGAGCCGAGGCACAGCGCATTCTCGCGGAGGTTGGGCTGCGAGGAATGGAGCAACGTCTGCCCCACGAACTCTCTGGCGGCCAGCAGCAACGTGTGGCGGTGGCCAGGGCCATCGTCAGCAAACCCGCCATTGTCCTGGCCGATGAGCCCACCGCCAATCTCGACTCCACGACCGGTGCAGCCCTGTTGGACCTGATGCGGGGGCTGAACGCCGAGCACGGGATTACGTTTGTGTTCTCCACCCATGATCCAATGGTGATGGAGCGGGCGCGCCGGGTGATCCATCTCCGGGATGGCGTCATTGAGCGCGAGGAGCGCCGGCCGTGATCGCCTGGCTGCGACTGGCGTTTGGCAATCTCCGGGTCAATCGTCGGCGTACCGGGATCACCCTGTTGTCGGTGGCGGTCGGTGTCGGTGGGCTGGTGTTTCTGTGGGCGTTTATCGACGGCATCAATGCACAGATGATCAACAACATGACCGGCTATGTGACCGGCGACCTGAAAGTGCATCAGCGCGGGTTTCACGACGACCGGGAAATGAACATTGCCCTGGCCGAGCGCTGGAACCTTGCCCAGGAGGTGTCCGCCGTAACCGGTGTCGCGGCGACCACGGCCAGGGTGACAGGCAACGCGCTGGCCAGCCATGGCAACCAGTCCAGGGCCTTGCAGGTAATGGGGGTCGACAGTGCAATCGAGCCAACGGTCACCCGGCTGGATCGGTCGATTGTTATGGGCCGCTATCTGGAGGGGGGCAATGAGATCATTATGGGCGTGGATGCCGCCGATGCCCTGGAGGTGTCCCCGGGCGAAGAGCTGGTGCTGGTGGTCCAGGCGGCGGACGGCTCCATTGGTGCGGACCGATTCGAGGTGGTGGGTGTTTTTGAAACCGGCATCAAGCGAATTGATGGCTTCGTGGCCCAGATGCCCCTGGCGTCTGCCCAGGCACTCTATGCCTTCCAGGGACGGTTTACCGAGATAGCGGCCCGCGTAGAAGATTCCGACCGGCTCGAAGCGGTGGTTGCAGGCCTGCGGAATCAGATGCAGGCCCGGAACGTAGAGATCCTGGGGTGGCCAGCGCTGATGCCATCGCTGGTACAAATGGTCGCCTTTCATGATGCTGTCGCCTACATCGTGATCTTCGTGGTGTTTGTGGTGGTGGCGGCCGGTATCGTTAACACCATTCTGATGTCGGTGCTGGAACGTGGCCGGGAATTCGGTGTGATGATGGCGCTGGGTACCCCCAGCAGCCGTATTGTCTGGCTGGTGCTTCTGGAAACAGCGATTCTGGCTGGTCTGGGCTACCTGTTGGGGCTGGCGTTGGGTCTGTCACTGACGGGCTATTTCGGTACCCATGGGCTGGACTTCAGTGCCTATATCAAGGCCATGGATACCATGCCGGGGCTGAGCGGTATCGTCTATCCCACCATCGAGCTCCAGCGCCTGGTGGTCATTGGCGTTGTGGTGGTGTCTGTCGCTCTGCTGGCAGCGGCCATCCCGGCCTGGAAAGCCAGCCGAAACAGCCCGCTGGAGGCGATGGGCGCACGGCGAACTATGATCAACCGTATCCGCCGGATCCATTGGCAGGTGACGTCTGATCATCGGCTGCTGATTTTTGCGCAAATGGCACTGCGTTCGGTTTTCAGAAATCCACGACGGTCTGTAATCACCGCCTCGGCGACTGCGTTCGGGCTGGCTGCCTATCTGTTCCTGTATGCCTTTGCCGATGGTTTCTTCGAACAGATGATTCACAACTCGACACAGCAGCTTAGCGGGCATGTGCAGGTGCTGGAAGGGGGGCACGACGTCGATCTGTCGCCGGCTTTACGCATTGCCGACAGTCAGGCACTGCAGCGGCAGTTGCAGGCGCGCCCTGAGGTTGAGGCTGCCGCATCCCGGGTGGTGCTGCGTGCCATGGTGGCCAACCCCGGTAAAAGCCTGCCGGTGGAACTGGTGGGTATTGCTCCGGAACAGGAGAGGGCGGTTACGGAACTTTCCGGGTACATGGAGCAGGGCACCTACGTTCAATCCGGGGAGACGGGAATCGTGATTGGCCAGAAACTGGCCGAGGAGTTGGGTGCCCGATTGGGGGACAAGCTGGTCATTACGGTCCAGCAGGCTGGGGGAGATCTTGCCTCCAGTGCCCAGGCCATTCGCGGTATCTACCGCACCGGCAGTGACCTGTTCGACACCGAGTATGTCTTCACCGATATCAACGTAGCCCGCCGCCTGGGTGGACTGCTGGAAGACGAAGTCTCGCGAATCGTGCTTAGGCTGTCAGACCGCGCAGAGAGTGCCGGCCTGGCGCGAACCCTGAACCAGTCGCCGCTTCTGACCAACGACGGACTGGTGGCCCAGGACTGGGAGACCTTGCTCCCGGTGGTGGTGCAGATGGTGGAGATGAGCCAGGTGGATTTCTATCTCATCCTGTCGGTGGTTTTTGTGGTGGTCGCCATAGGTGTCATGAACACCATGGTGATGTCAGTGATGGAACGTACCCCGGAACTGGGCGTGATGCTGGCGTTGGGCACCAGAGGGTCGCAACTGCAACTGACGATTCTGTTTGAGGCTTTCTTCCTGGCACTACTGGGAATGCTGGCAGGATCGGTGGTTGGCGGACTGCTCGTCGTCTGGCTTGGCACTACCGGCATCGATCTGTCCTCGATCAGTGGTGCCCTGGAAGCCATCCCCGGCATCACCGATCGTATCTATCCGGTGCTGATTTTCGATCACGTCTGGCTTCCCAGCCTGCTGTTGTTCCTGTGCTCTGTGTTGGTGGCGCTGTATCCGGCCTGGCGTGCCTCGCGACTGGATCCGGTGGAGGCCATCCGCCATGGCTAGGCGATCTCCACTGACGCTGGTCGCGATGGCCTGGCTAATGCTGGCGTCAGACGCTGGGGCGGACTTCAGCCATTCGGGATCGCTCAAGAATCTGAGCGTTGGCTCGCGCTCGTTGATTGACGACAGTCGCTACTTCTCGAATCTTACCCGCCTGCGTATTGAGCCCCGTTATCGCTATCGGGACTGGGTTGTGGATGCGGCCTACGACCTGGAGCTGGTGACCGGCAGTTTCCTGGACAGCCCGGAGTTCGCCCTGCTCAGGGACGCTTCCGATCCGCGCTACTGGGATCTTCAGGGGGACGTGCACGAATCGGGAGATGTGTTGGCGCGCCATCAACTTTACCGTGGCACGATCCAGTGGCGCTCGCCGGTCGGTGACTTCAGGTTTGGCCGTCAGCAAGTGAATTGGTCCACGGCGCTGATCTGGAACCCCATGGATATTCTCAATCCTGTCAGCCCACTGCAATTGGAGCCTGATGAACGCATTGGCGTGGACGCGCTGTTATGGGACAGAGCCTGGGGGGCAACCGGCCGGATCAGCGCCGTGCATGCGCCGCAACACACGGACCAGAATGCCAGCACGGCGGCACGGGCCAAGCGTTTTTTCGCCGGGGTCGATGCCGGCGTAATGATGGGCGAGTTCGCCGACGTCACCAAAGCGGGTGTCAGCGGCAGTGGCTCCGTGGCTGGCACCGGTTGGCGCACCGAACTCGTCTGGAGCGAGCCAGATGCGGGTGATAGTTACTGGCAGGGAGTAGCGGATCTGAACTGGGCGTTTCGCAACGGGTTCAATCTGGCCGTTGAATATTTCTATAACGGTCAGCCGGTATCGCCGGGAACGACAGGTCTGGCCAATCTTGTGTCCGCGCAGCCCCTGTATGCCGGGCGTCATTATGCCGGACTACTGGTATGGCAGGATATCAACCCGTTCTGGCTGTACCGGGTGGTGGCCGTCCGTAATGCCGATGATGCCAGTTGGGTGCTTTACCCGAGATCCACGTGGATACTGCCGCTGGGTCAGGAGATCTACTTCACTGCCGGAGCCCAATGGTTCGGAGGTGACCAGGACAGCGAGTACGGGAGACTGGAGCCGCTTGGGCTGATGGAGATTCAATGGTTTTTCTGAAGGTCAGATACCGGCGTCGGGCCGCCGTTGCGCTTGCCGTGATGATCTGGGGCGTCAGCTTTTTTCTCCACTTTTTTTGGGAAATGGTGCAGGTTCCGTTCTTCACCGATATGACTGAGACCCGTCATTGGGATGTGGTGTGGTTGTGTACCCGTGCCACTATCGGAGATGCCAATGTAGCCGTCGGCGCATATGCAGTTGCGGCATGGATATCAAGGGACTGGTTTTGGGCCGTGGGCGGCTGGAGACGGACCAGCCTGTCCGTTTACCTTGCTGTCGGGCTGATTGTAACGATCCTTTTTGAGTGTTGGGCAACAGGGGAGGGCGACCGGTGGAATTATAGCGAGTTAATGCCGATTCTCTCATGGACCGGCACCGGAGTGCTTCCTCTCGCCCAGTGGGCTTTATTACCACTGGTCACGATATTGATTGTCAAATGGATGTTTGTTGGATGGTCAATGTTGAGAGCCAAGTGAAAGAGAGATGGTGGAAGTTGAGAGGCGGCAATTGCTATATGTTTAACGTGTAATAAATAGCCGAGAACCTTCAATGACAGGCGGTCGACTATTTGCTTGGACTGTTAATCCTGAATTTGTCTCAGTAATTCAGTCCGGTTTCAGGTTGGTGTGATTTACTTGTTCGCGATCAGGGCGCCGGTTGTTATCACTTGTTACAGCCTGTGCCCATGTCTCCGCGAGTTAACTTCGCCGCAGGGTTTACCCTGCGGTATTTTTTTGTCCTTCCTTAGTGAATTATATTGAAATGGCAGCTGTTTAATAAAATACGAATAATCTTTTCGTCATTTCATCTCCTATTGGTTGGTTAGTTTATTAAAACACCAGTTTCTGATTTATCCTGAAATTTAAAATAATAAGAGTTAATATTTTTTGATATTTGTCAGGTTTGAAGAATATTTGAGCCAGATCAAAATATACTATTTTTGTTATAAGTTTCAGTTTGGTTTCAGATTAGAGCCATAAGATCTCCGTTCAGAAATAACTTAAATGGAGATTTAAAGTTGTCCATCCCTCCTCTCGTTATAAAACCGGCCATTTTTTGTGTTCTGGTTTTAACCAGTCTGCCCGGTTGGGCGAACTCAGAACTTCAACTGACCAATGTCGTTAACACGGCTATCGAGAACGACCCTTGGCTTCGGCAGAGCGCCCGGATGCAGGACGCGTTGATCGAAGAATCCTATGCAGAGGGAGCGCTCCCTGATCCCCGGGTAACCATCGGCGCCGCAAACCTGCCCACGGATACTTTCGACACCGGGCAGGAAGCAATGACTCAGGCCACAATCGGTTTCTCCCAGCGCATTCCCCGTGGTGACAGTCTTCAGCTGGCCGGTGAACAAAAGACCCGGATGGCTGAAGTGCAGCCGTTCCGCCGGGAAAATCGCCGAGAGCAGGTAACGGAAAGGGTCACTCACCTCTGGCTCGAGCTCTGGCGAACCCAGGAGAGTATCCGGTTGATAGAGAGCAACCGGGGGCTCTTTGAGCAGTTGTCAGATGTCGCCGAAGCGGGCTACACCTCTGCGACCATGGGCTCCAGGCAACAGGACATCATTCGGGCTTCACTGGAACTGACCCGGCTTGAGGACCGTCTGGCAGCGCTGAACACCCAACTGGCGTTCAGCCGTGAATCGCTGGGTGAATGGATTGGCGCGGACGCAGCACAGTTGCCGGTGCCCGGAGAGATTCCGCCAGAGCTATTGGCCGAACATGCGAAAATGTGGCCGGAAACAGATGTTAATGGGTTAATCCGCCATCCCTCGATCCGTGCCACCGATCAGTTGATTGATGCCCAGGCGATTGATGTGGACCTGGCGCGCCAGGCCTACAAGCCGGAATGGTCTGTTTTTGCGCAGTATGGATATCGGGACAGGGCCCCGAATGGCCAGGATCGCGCCGATCTGTTTTCTGTCGGAATCGGTTTTGACCTCCCGATTTTTACCGGAAACCGACAGGACCGGAAGCTGCGCTCCTCAACAGCCCGCCTGGAAGCTGCCAGGTCCGAGCGGATCCTGCAGATGCGGGAGCTTCAGGCCAGGGCCCGCGCCGCAATGGCACGGATTGAACAGCTTGATGACCGGATCAGGCTATACCGTCAGACCCTGATACCGCAGATGGAACAGCAGGCCAGCGCCGCCCTGACCGCCTACGACAACGACGATGGCGATTTCGCAGAAGCCGTGCGCGCACGCATTGACGAGCTTAACGCCCGGGTTGAGCTGATACAGATTGTTGCCGAGCGCGCAAAAAATCTCGCGAGCTTTCGTTATTTGACTGCCCACTCCTCTGAAACACCTTCTTCCTCACTACCGAACGATCAGGACTAACGACCATGGCCAATCTGATTCGCCCATTGGGCTTTGTATTGCTGGGTGGCGTTGCCGGAGCCGCGGCTGCCTATTGGCTGGCTGCCGAACCCGGAATGAACCACGCCCCTGACCCAGCCAGCACTGAAAGCAACGAACCTTTGTATTGGGTGGCGCCCATGGACCCCAATTTCAAACGTGATAAGCCGGGCAAGTCGCCCATGGGCATGGATCTGGTGCCCGTCTATAAGGAGGGCGGCTCCGGGGAAGACGCACCAGGCACGGTCCGGATCTCGCCCACCGTGGTGAACAACCTCGGTGTGCGGACGGCGTCCGTGATCCAGGGGCGGCTGCCAAGCACCGTCAGGACGGTGGGTTACGTGCAGTACAACGAGGATGAGATGACCCATGTGCACCCGCGTGTAGAAGGGTGGATCGAAGCCCTCTATGTAAAAGCGGAGGGCGAAATGGTTGAGAAAGGAAAGCCTCTTTACACCCTCTATTCGCCAACGCTCGTCAACGCCCAGGAAGAGCTGATCCTGGCACTGAACCGGGGAAACCAGCGCCTGATCAACGCGGCTGAAGAACGTCTCAGGGCACTGAATGTGCCTGCGTCCGTGATCCGTCACCTGAAAGACGCCGGTGAAGTGCAGCGAACAATGACCGTCCACGCCCGGGCCTCGGGCGTTATCGATAACCTGAACGTGCGGGAAGGTATGTTCATCAAGCCCGGCGACCGGGTTTTATCGATTGCGTCACTGGATGAGGTGTGGGTGATCGGAGAAGTCTTTGAGAGCCAGCTTGCCGCACTTGACTCGGGCAACAAGGTGGTGATGACACTGGATTACATGCCCGGGCGCCAATGGGCCGGGCGCGTGGACTATATCTATCCGGAGATCAACCCGAAAACCCGGACGGCGCGGGTCAGAATGCGCTTTGACAATACCGATGGTGCCCTTTTGCCAGGTATGTTCGCCGCGCTGGAGGTGCAGGGCGAACGCAGAGAGCGGCGCATGCTTGTGCCCAGGGAGTCCATAATCCGCACCGGGCAGAGTGACCGTCTGGTGCTGGCGCTCGATGAGGGCGCCTTTAAGTCCGTCAATGTCAGCGTGGGGCGTATCGGTGACCCGTATGCCGAAATTCTTGAGGGTGCCAAGCCGGGCGATACCGTAGTGACCTCCGCCCAATTCCTGATCGATTCCGAATCCAGCAAAACGTCGGATTTTCAGAGGATGTCAGCGCCAGCCGGTGAAAAGACAGACCCGGAGATGAATCACGGGGGAATGGATCACAGCACCATGAATCATGGCGGAGACGAGTCATGATTTCAGCCATCATCTACTGGTCTGTTCGTAACCGTTTCCTGGTGCTGCTGGCGACTTTGCTTGTCACCGGGCTCGGACTCTATTCACTGAAGAACACGCCGGTGGACGCCCTGCCGGATCTCTCCGATGTACAGGTCATCATCAAAACCAGCTTCCCGGGGCAGGCTCCGCAGGTGGTGGAAGACCAGGTGACCTATCCGATGACAACGGCCATGCTCTCGGTGCCGGGGGCTAAAACGGTGAGAGGCTACTCATTCTTCGGTGACTCCTACGTCTATGTGATTTTCGATGAGAACACCGATATGTATTGGGCCCGCTCACGGGTGCTGGAGTACCTCTCCCAGGTGGCGCCCAGCCTGCCGGACTCGGCCCGGCCCCAGCTTGGGCCCGACGCCACCGGAGTTGGCTGGGTTTATCTTTACGCGCTGGTTGACCGTACCGGCAACCACGATCTGAGCCAGCTGCGCAGCCTCCAGGACTGGTTCCTGAAGTACGAGCTGCAAACGGTACCGGGTGTGTCTGAGGTGGCCGCACTGGGCGGAATGGTGAAGCAATATCAGGTCAAGGTCAGCCCGGAAAAACTACGGGCGCTGGGCATCCCGCTGGCTCACATCCAGAACGCGATCAAACGGGGCAACCAGGAAGTGGGCGCGTCGGTGATCGAGATGGCGGAAGCGGAATACATGGTTCGCACGTCGGGCTATATCCAGTCCCGTGATGATCTGTTGTCGATCCCGCTGGGTCTTGACGATAACGGTACCCCGATTCTCCTGAAAGATGTGGCCAGCGTTGAGGTCGGCCCTCAGATGAGGCGTGGCGTTGCCGAACTGAACGGGGAAGGTGAAGCTGTTGGCGGCGTTGTGGTAATGCGCTTTGGTGAGAACGCCCAGGCAACGATTAATGGGGTGAAGGCGAAGCTGGAGGACCTGAAATCCAGCCTGCCCGAAGGTGTGGAAGTGGTGACGGTTTATGATCGCTCTGGTCTGATCGAGCGAGCCGTCAATAACCTCGGATTCAAACTGCTTGAAGAGTTCCTGGTCGTCGGTCTGGTGTGCATTGTCTTCCTGTTCCACGTGCGCTCGTCGCTGGTGGCGATTCTCAGTCTTCCCGTGGGCATCCTGGCGGCCTTTATTGTTATGCACTGGCAGGGTATCAACGCCAATATCATGTCGCTTGGGGGGATCGCCATTGCCATTGGCGCCATGATTGATGGCGCCATTGTGATGATTGAGAACATGCACAAGCACATGGAACGGACGCCACTCACACCCGAGAACCGTTGGGAAGTCGTCGCAAGGTCAGCCTCCGAGGTGGGTCCGGCGTTGTTTTTCTCGCTACTGATCATCACGGTCAGTTTTGTGCCGGTGTTCGCCCTGGAGGCGCAGGAAGGGCGGATGTTTGCGCCCCTGGCGTTCACCAAAACCTACGCCATGGCGGCGAGTGCGGCTCTTGCAGTGACGCTGGTTCCGGTTCTGATGGGCTATTTCATTCGCGGCAAGGTGCTGCCGGAACACAAGAATCCTGTGAACCGGCTGCTGGTCGGTGCCTATATGCCGGTGCTGAAGCTGGTACTCCGGTTCCCCAGGATGACGGTGGTGTCTGCACTGCTGATACTGGTCATTGGCCTGTGGCCGGCTACCAAAATTGGCAGTGAGTTCATCCCGCCGCTGGACGAAGGCGACCTGATGTATATGCCCACCACTTATCCGGGCATCTCCATTGGCAAAGCCCGGGAGCTGTTGCAACAGACGGACAAGCTGATTGCGACGGTGCCTGAAGTCGAAACGGTGTTCGGAAAAGTAGGGCGGGCCGACACCGCAACCGATCCGGCGCCGTTAACCATGATCGAGACGTTCATCCAGCTCAAGCCGAGGGATGAATGGCGGGAAGGCATGACTACGGAGAAACTGAAGCAGGAGCTCAATACCCTGATTCGCTTCCCCGGAGTGACCAACGCCTGGGTCATGCCGATCATCACCCGTATCGATATGCTGGCAACGGGTATCAAAACGCCGGTTGGTATCAAGGTGGCGGGGCCTGATCTTGCCATTATTCAGGACATCGGCAAACGCCTTGAGGAGATCATGGTAGACATCCCCGGGACTGCGTCTGTCTACTCCGAGCGGGTCGCCGGTGGTCGTTACATCAAGGTGGATATTGACCGCGAAGGTGCCGCGCGCTATGGGCTGAACATCGCCGATGTCCAGCAGGTGGTGGCTTCGGCGATTGGTGGTATCAACGTATCGAGGACTATCGAAGGTCTTGAACGTTACCCCATCAATCTCCGGTACCCGGAGGATTACCGGGATTCGCCCGAAAAGCTGGAACAGCTTCCCATTGTGACCGCGTCCGGGCAGCGAATTGCCCTGGCGGATGTGGCCGATATCCGGGTTGAGGACGGGCCGCCGGCCATCAAGAGCGAGAATGCCCGCCTCAATGGCTGGACCTTTGTGGATATTGATGGGGTCGATGTGGGCACTTATGTAGAGCAGGCCATGGCTATAGTGAGCGACGAGCTTGATTTGCCTGCAGGCTACTCCGTTAGCTGGTCCGGCCAGTATGAATACATGCTCCGCGCCAAGGAAAAACTGACCTATGTGGTGCCGCTGACCCTGGCGATCATTGTCATCCTGCTGTTCCTGAACTTCCGCCGTTTTGCAGAGGTAGGGATCATCATGGGCACGCTGCCATTTGCGATGATCGGTGCCATCTGGCTGATGTATTTGCTCGGCTACAACTTTTCGGTGGCGGTCGGTGTCGGCTTCATTGCCCTGGCCGGCGTTGCCGTGGAAATCGGTGTGATCATGCTTGTGTATCTGAACCAGTCGTACCAGGCAATGCTGGAAACCTGTGAACGGAAAGGGCTGGCCCCGAGGCGGGAAACGCTCCGCCACGCGGTCCTCCACGGCGCCGGACTGCGGGTGCGGCCGGTCATGATGACGGCTGCCGCGATTATCGGAGGGCTGGTGCCTATCATGATCGGTGGCGGTACCGGATCCGAAGTCATGGGGCGGATTGCCGCACCGATGGTTGGCGGGATGATCAGCGCTGTGATTCTGGCTCTGCTGGTGATTCCTGTGGGTTACTACCTTTGGAGAGCCAGAGGCTTGGCTGGTGAGTGAAGGGTCTCCATTCGCCGGTCCGATGACAAAACCGGATGAATCTTTTGAGCGAGATCAATTCGTTGCCGTCTCAGCCAGGAAATTCAGTTTGAATTCAGCTCTTGAGCGTTAAATGGGGGTGAGTGTTTTGAACCCGCGTGATGGAGAATGAAGATGGTTTCAATCAAGAAGCTTGCAGCATGCGTCATTCTTGCGGCCGCTCCTGTCTGGGCGTCTGCTCACGGTGAACAGGGCAACTGGCAGGGCCACGGTCCCGGAATGATGATGGACCAGGACCAGATGCAGCAAATGCAGCAGAACTGGTCGCGTATGAACGGATTCATGCAGCAGATGCCCGGGGCCGGATCACCGGAGGAGCGTCAGCGCTTCCTCGAAAACCACTGGGAGGCCATGGAAGACCAGATGGAGTTGATGCACCGGGGCATGATGGGCCCGGGCATGATGGGAGGCGCCGGCGGCATGATGGGCGGTAACCAGGGGCAGGGCATGATGAACAATCAGCCTGGCCAGGGTAATCGTCAGGGCAATGCCGCTGGCATGTCACCCGATCAGCGTTTGCAGTTCATGCAGGAGCGCATGGACCAGATGCAGTTGATGATGGAACAGATGCTACAGCATCAGCGGCAACTGAACAGAAACAGTAATTGAGGCAAATTGATCCCGGTTCACCAATCGGTTTGACAGCTGTGCTAGGTTGAGAAGCATCTTTTTCGATTTTCAGGATGCGGAGGCTTGCGTGCTGGAACGGCTGCAACGTCGATTGGGTCTGCAGACAATACCGGGAGTATTTTTCACCTCTGCCGGGGTGGCAACGTTGTTTGTTGCCCTGGCGGTCCCCTTTGATCAGGCCGTAGCCGAGTATTTCGGCCTGCTGACCGGTTGGGTGGCCCGCAATCTTGGCTGGTTTTACATCCTTGCGGTCACCTCCCTGCTGGTGTTCTTGCTGGGCCTGGCGGTCAGCCGCTATGGCACCATCCGGCTTGGCGGCGACGACAGCCGGCCGGATTATTCCAACCTCACCTGGTTCACTATGTTGTTCGCTGCCGGTATCGGCACCATCCTGATGTTCTGGGGTGTGGCGGAACCGGTTTCCCATTTCGCCAACCCGCCGTTCGACGGGGTCTCGCCCGGCTCCGAGCGGGCCGCCAGTGATGCCATGACGGTGGCGCTTTACCACTTCGGGCTGCATACCTGGACTATCTTTGCCATGCCGGGCCTGGCGATTGGTTACTTTGCCTACCGCCACAACCTGCCCATGCGCATCAGCAGTCTGTTTTACCCGATTCTCGGAGAGCGGGCCTTCGGACCCTGGGGCTGGGCGGTGGATGTGATTGCCGTGCTGGGCACCCTGTTTGGCGTCGCCACCTCACTCGGGCTGGGGACCCTGCAGCTCAACAGCGGGCTGAATTACCTGTTTGGCGTGCCCTCTACCGGCCTGGTTCAGGTCATCCTGATTGCGGTTATTGCCAGCATCGCTGCCACATCCGTGGCCCTGGGGCTGGACAAGGGGGTGCGTCGGCTGTCCCAGCTCAACATCCTGCTGGCCATGGTCCTGCTCGCATTCGTGCTCGCCGTCGGGCCAACCGTGTTCATTGCCGAAGGCATGGTCCAGAGCGTGGGGGATTACTTCGATGCCTTGCCCTGGCTGGCGTTCTGGACCGAGACCTTCCGGGAGTCTGACTGGCAACGGCAGTGGACCTTGTTCTACTGGGCCTGGACTATCTCCTGGGCGCCCTATGTCGGCATTTTCATCGCCCGGATCTCCCGGGGCCGAACCATCCGCGAGTTTGTTGCAGGGGTGCTGTTCGCCCCGACGGCGTTTACCCTGGTGTGGTTCGGGATCTTCGGGTTGTCCGCCATCCAGGTGGAGATGAACGGCCAGGTCGCGCTGGCCGAGCAGGTACAGCAGGATCCTTCGGTGGCGATATTTGCCTTTCTGCAAGCATTCCCGCTGGCCGATGTGGCGTCCGCCCTCAGTGTGGTGATCATTGTCATCTTCTTCACCACGTCCTCGGACTCCGCCTCCCTGGTGATCGACATGCTGACCCGACGGGACGATCAGCCGTCGCTGGTACGCCAGCGCATTTTCTGGGCTGCCGCCCAGGGTGTGGTGGCGGCCACCCTCTTGCTTGCCGGTGGGCTGGATGCCTTGCAGAACGTGATTACATCCCTCGGCCTGCCGTTCTGCATTCTGCTGATCTTCATGGCGGTGTCACTGTTCCGGGCACTCCGGGCGGACTACCGGGGCTACAGCGTCGATGAACTGGTCCGGGGGCGAGCCTTCCCGGAAGTGGAGGCGTCGGCCGAAACCAAACAGGAGAGTGAGTATGTACCGGAAGCTGTTGATCGCCATTGATCCGGAAGACGACGGCGAGGGCAAGCGCGCCCTGGAGGCCGCCATGGAGCTGCTGGCTGAGGAGGGCGAACTCCACCTCGCCAGTGTATACAGCCCGGGCGGTGGCGGGTTCTTCCCCCACGTAACGGAAGAGGCGCCGGAGCAAAAAGAGGGTGAGGTTCGGGAGGTGCTGGATCTGCTTGTGCGCAAGTACCTGCCCCTGAACCGCACCGCGAGCCTGCATGTGGTGGCCGGCAATGCCGGCGAAAAACTGGTGGGGCTGGCGGGCCAGCTCGGTGCCGACCTGCTGCTGTTGGTCTCCCGGGGTGGTGGCGGTCACTGGCCCTTGCGCCGGGCCACAGTAGAGTATGTTGCAGTGAACGCACCGTGCCCGGTACTGGTACTGCCGGCGCTGGATAAAACCGAACCGGGTACCCGGGAGGAAGCCAGCGATTAGTCTGATCGTGTCTGGAACGCTGGTGCTGCCCGGGGCGGAAGGGTTTATGCGGGGCGCCCGCGTTACTGTGCTAGGCTTTCAGGAACTGTAACAGGAAGTTAGCGAACCGGCTCCTTGTTGAATGCCGGGATGGGAGGGCCGATGACGTCAGTGGCAACGTTACCCGCAGTGGCCTTGATCGTACGCAGTATTTTGCTGTTGCTGGTGTGGTGGGTGCTTACACTGGGGGATCGCTCCGGTCTGGGCTTTGGCGTCGTGGTGGCGGTCCTGGTGGCCTGGCGGTCGGTTCGGCTGTTCCCGCCTTCCGGTTACCGGCTGCGGCCCCTGGGGGCGTTGCTGTTCACCGGCTATTTTCTGTCCCGCTCTGCAGTGGCCGGCCTGGACGTCGCCCGGCGGTTGCTGTCGCCGTCGCTGCCGGTCAAGCCGGGTGAGATCACCCTGAGTCTCCGTGTCCCGGACGGCAGTCCCCGCTGGTTGCTGGCCAACACCCTGTCACTCATGCCAGGCACCCTGAGTGCTTTGCTGGAGGGCGATCGGCTGACCGTTCATTGCCTGGACACCCGGATGGACGTGGAACAGGATGTGCGCGAAGCCGAGCGGCAGGTAGCACGGGCGTTCGGCCTTCGGTTGCCTTCCGCAGACGGAGCCGCGCAATGACCCTGATGCTCAAGGCCGTGGGTGCCTTTCTGTTACTCACGCTGCTGATTGCGCTGGTCAGGATCTGGCGGGGACCAACCCCGGCAGACCGGATGCTGGCGTCGCAACTGTTTGGCACCACGGGGGTCGCGTTAGTGCTGGTGCTGGCCTATGCCCAGCCGCTGCCAGCGCTGAAGGATGTGGCGCTGACGTTGGCGGTGCTGTCGGTGCTGGCCAACGTGGCGTTTGTGACCCGGGTAGTGCGCATTGACCGGCCCCAGGCGGCCGACCGCTCCTCTTCAGGGAACGCCGACGCCAGGCGGAAGGAATGGAGGGCGCCATGATTGAAACCGTGATGCCTGCCGCTCAGGGGGTGTTGCTGATACTGGGCTGCCTGTTGTTTGCGGTGGGGACCCTGGGCCTGTTCCGGCTGACTGATACCCTGGCCCGTATCCATGCCCTGACCAAAGTGGATAACCTGGGACTGGGTTTGATTGTGCTGGCCCTGTTACCCCTGGCGCCCTCGTTTCTCGCCGGGCTGAAGACCCTGTTGATCTGGGCGGCAGCGCTGGCCGCCAGTGCCACTGCCGCGCACCTGGTTGCCCGGGCGGTTCATGCCGGGCGGGAAGCCCCCGGTGCGGAGGACTCCGCAGATGATTGACTGGCTGGTGGATGGCTTGCTGGTGCTGGCGTTGCTGGTCACCGCTCTGGCTGTCCTGTGGTCACGGAGTCTGTTTCGTGCGGTGGTGGTTTTCATCGCCTTCGGACTATTGATGACGCTGGCCTGGGTGCGCCTGCAGGCGCCGGATATTGCCCTCGCCGAAGCCGCCATCGGTAGTGGGCTGACCGGAGTGTTGCTGCTGGATGCTGCCCGCCATCTTCGCGACAGCCGTCCCGGTCGGCATCAGGCGGGTGAGCGCCGGGGAGGGCAGTCGGAATGATGCGCTTGCTGGCGTCGGCCCTGGCTATCGCGGTTTGCCTGGTTTTTGCCGGCGCACTGGCGGCGGCCGTGTGGCAGATTGCCGGAACACCGGCACCGGTGAGTCTGCCCGGCTTGCTGGCAGACAACCTTGCCGCCAGCGGCGTGGAACACCCCGTCACCGCAGTGCTGCTGAACTTCCGCAGCTACGACACCCTGCTTGAGATTGGCGTGCTGGTAATTGCCGGCATTGCCGGGATCTCCATGGCGCGGACCACCTCCCTGGAAGACCCGGAGTTGCGTACTTCGGATTCACTGCTCTACGCCCTGCAACGCTGGTTTGTGCCGTTGATGCTGGTGTTGGCCGGCTACCTGCTGTGGGCGGGCTCGGATCGCCCGGGCGGTGCCTTTCAGGCCGGCGCTGTACTGGCGGCCTCCGGCGTGATGATGCGTCTGGGCGGGATTCCCATGCCGTTCCTGCGTCCCGGTTTATTGCTGCGGCTCGGCCTTGCCCTCGGCTTTACCGTGTTCCTGTTGGTGGCGGTGGCCAGTGCCGCGGGAGGTGAGGCGTTTCTGGCGTACCCCAAAGCCTTTACCAAACCACTGATCCTGGCCATTGAAACCGTATTGACCTTTTCAATCGCCATGGTGCTGCTGGCGCTGTTTGTATCGGCTCCGGTCAACCAGGCACTGGAACCGGAAGAGGGGGATCCAGGATGACGCCGTCACTGCTGTATGCCTTTGCGGGCGTCCTGTTGTGCAGCCTCGGTCTGTTCGGTTTTATCCGCCTGGCGCACCTGTTGCGCAAATTGCTGGCCTTCAACCTGATGGGGTCGGGGGTGTTTCTGGTGATGGTCGGACTGGCTCAGCGGGACGGTGAGCCGGACCCGGTGCCCCAGGCACTGGTGCTGACCGGTATCGTGGTGGCAATTGCCGCCACCGCGTTGGCGGTGGTGCTGATTCGCCGTTACTACCACCTGTCCGGGCAAGCCACGCTGGCCGGGCCTGCCGCGACGCAACATGGTACGGCAAAGCCGGTTGTCCGGGCTGAGGATCGGTCTTGATGACCCCGTGGTTAATGGCCGGGTTGTTGTTCACCCCGCTGGCCTGGGCGGTACTGACACTGCTGGTGAACTTCAATCGCGGCCGGTTGATTAGCTGGCTGGGCATCCTGGTGCAGGTGGTGGTTTCCCTGGGCCTTTGGGCGGCGGTGGCAGGCGACGGTGGTTTCCACTACCAGCTGGGCGGGTGGCCGGCGCCACTGGGCATCGAGCTGCGGGTGGATGGCCTGGCGGTTACCTTCGTATTGCTGACGGCCCTGGTGGCTGCGGCCTGCGGCTGGCACGCCAGCATCTACCTGGATCCGGCAAAAGCCTGGCACCGGTATTTCTGGCCACTGTTCTGGTTTCTGTGGGCCGGTCTGAACGGAGTCTGGCTGGGCGGGGATCTGTTCAACCTCTATGTCGGTCTGGAGCTCATCAGCCTGTCGGCAGTAGGGCTGGTGGCACTGGGAGGCGAGTCCGCTGCCCTGCGTGCTGCGATACGGTATCTGATGGCAGCCCTCCTTGGTTCCCTGGCATACCTGCTGGGAGTGGCACTGATCTATGGCCAGTTCGGGTCGTTATCCATCGCGGGTGTCAGCAGGCTCCTGGGCGAAGCGGGTACTGCGCCCGGTCAGACCCTGCCGCTGCTTCTCATGCTGTTCGGACTCACCCTGAAAACCGCGCTGTTTCCCATGCATGGCTGGTTGCCACCCGCCCATGGCATTGCCAGGTCACCGGTCAGTGCGCTGTTGTCGGCACTGGTGGTCAAAGCATCTTTTTACATTGCGGCGAGGATCTGGCTTGACCTTGGCGGATACCTTGGCAGTTATGGGCTGGCGCAACTGATCGGTGGCCTGGGGGCAATCGCCGTAATCTGGGGCAGCTGGCGCGCGCTTTGGCAGGCCAAGCTGAAGCAGGTGGTGGCTTACTCCTCGGTGGCGCAGATTGGTTATCTGTTTCTGCTGTTTCCGCTCACCTGGGGCGTGGCCGAGCCGGTTTCCCTGCAGGCGCAACAAGGCATCACCTTGCAGATCATCAGTCACGCACTGGCCAAGGCGGCCATGTTCCTGGCGGCCGGCAACCTGATCATGTCGGTGGGCAGTAATCGGGTAGATGCCCTGGCCGGTGTCAGCCGGTTTCTGCCGTTTTCTCTGTTTTCCTTTGGCCTGGCGGGAGTGTCGCTGATGGGCCTGCCGCCCTCGGGAGGTTTTGCCGCCAAGTGGCTGTTGCTGCAGTCGAGTCTGGCCAGCGGGCAATGGTGGTGGCTGCCGGTTCTGCTGGCGGGTGGTCTGTTGTCTGCCGCCTATGTGTTCCGGGTGTACCGGGCCTCCTTCATGGAACGTGCCGGGACTGACCGGTTCTTCCATCCGTCCCGGAGCCTGGAGGTGATTCCGATGATCCTGGCGTTACTCTCGCTGGGTCTGGGCCTGGTAGCCGGTCCGGTACTGTCGGTGATGGTGCTGCCTTTCGGGGAAGGAGGTGGTCAGTGAGCCTGGCTTCCCTGCTGCCGGTTTTTGCGCTGATGACCTCGCTGCTGGCGGCGGTCATTATCTTCACTTTGCCGGAGCGCAGTTTCCGTTTGCGGACCCTGGTCAACCTGGGTGCCGCGGTTATCAAACTGGTGCTGGTCGGGGTGATGATCTGGGGCATTGTGCAGGGGCGCGCCTACGAAGTGGCCTTTACCATGGTGCCGGGTGTCCGGTTTGTGTTGCGGGCCGATGCGCTGTCCATGCTGTTTGCCGGCTTGTCGGCATTACTGTGGTTGCTGACAACCATCTACGCTGTGGGGTATCTCGAGGGCTCCCCGAATCGCAGCCGGTTTTTCGGCTTTTTCAGCCTGAGTGTGGCCAGCACCATGGGCATTGCCCTGGCAGGCAATCTCTTCACGTTCTTCCTGTTCTACGAAATGCTCACGCTTTCCACCTATCCCCTGGTGGTTCACCGCGGCACCCCCAAGGCCCTGCGGGCCGGGCGCAGTTACATCATCTACACCCTGTGCGGCGGGGCCGTGCTGTTGCTGGCGATCGCCTGGTTACATGGGTTGGTGGGAGACCTGTCGTTTCGGCCCGGGGGCTATTTTGCCGAGGTGGAGGACGCGCTGCGCGGGCCACTGAGTCTGATCTTCGTGCTGCTGGTGGCCGGGCTGGGAGTAAAGGCCGCTCTGGTGCCTCTCCATGGCTGGTTGCCACAGGCAATGGTGGCGCCGGCGCCGGTCAGTGCCCTGCTGCATGCCGTGGCGGTGGTGAAAGCCGGCGCGTTCGGTATTGTCCGGGTGGTCCTTGAAATCTATGGGCTCGATGCGGCCAGCGACCTGGGGCTGCTGGCCGGCCTGGCGGGGGTTGCCGCGTTCACCATCATCTATGGCTCCGCCCGCGCCCTGTACCAGGTCGACCTGAAACGACTGCTGGCGTTTTCAACGGTCAGCCAGGTGTCCTATATCATTCTGGGCCTGTGTCTTTTCGGGCCGGTGGGCGTCGCCGGTGGGCTGGTGCACCTGGTGCATCAGGGCATCATGAAGATCACCCTGTTCTTCTGTGCGGGGAACTATGCGGAAACCCTGGGGGTGCACCGCATTGACGAGCTGGACGGCGCCGGCGAGCGCATGCCGGCCACCTCGGTGGCCTTTACGCTGGGCGCGTTTGGCATGATCGGGGTGCCACCGTTGGCCGGCTTTACCACCAAGTGGATCATGGGCACCGGGGCTCTGGCGGTGGGCATGGACTGGGTGGTGGTTGTGCTGGTGGTCAGCAGCCTGCTCAATGCCGCCTATTTTTTACCAATCCTGCACCGGATCTGGTTTGGCGAACGGCAGGCGGCCTGGCCGCAAGAGCGCCGCTGGGGTCGTCTGGAAACCAGTGCCTGGCTACTCTGGCCTGCGCTGATTACCGCGGTATTGCTGATTCTGGCCGGCCTCCTGGCTAACCTGCCAGTCAGCCCGTTGAGCTGGGTTGAACTGATCGTCGCTCGGGAGGTGGCTCTCTGATGTTCGAGTCGGCATCCTTTGTGTTATTCGCCGTTACCCTGCCTTTTGCCTCATTGCTGCTGGCCCTGCGATCGGGGCTGCAGAGGGCCTATTGTTATAGCTTGCCGGTGCTGCCGTTACCTGCGCTGATGATCGCCCTGCTGAGCGATCCGGGGTGGCTGTTGTCATTACCGGGGCTGCTCCACGGCGGCCTGTGGGGCATGGATGACCTGCGGCGGGCTTTTTTGCTGCTGACCGCCATGCTGTGGCTTGCGGCCGGTGTGTTCGCCCTTGGTTATATGAAGGGTTACCTGAAGGCTGACAATCTGCGGCGGTTCTGTGTGTTCTGGGCGCTGACGCTGGCGGGCAATCTGGGGCTGACCATCGCCGAAGACATTGCCAGCTTCTATGGCTTCTTTGCCCTGATGACGTTCGCCGCTTATGGGCTGGTGGTGCATGAGGGCACGGGCGAAGCCAATAGGGCCGGTCGGGTCTATCTCGTGATGGCCGTCGGGGGTGAAATGGCCATCCTGGCCGGTTTGCTGATGGCGGCTCAGCTGGCCGGCAGTGATTTGCTGGCGGACTTGCCAGCGACTATTGCCGGTGCCGAGCAGCGCGGGTTGATCATGCTGTTGCTGTTGGCCGGTTTCGGGGTAAAGGCAGGCTTACCACTCTTGCACTTCTGGTTGCCGCTGGCCCACCCGGTGGCCCCGACGCCGGCCAGTGCCGTACTCAGCGGTGCGATGATCAAGGCCGGGTTGCTGGGCTGGCTGGTAACCCTGCCGTTTGGAGAGGTGTCGCTTCCGGGCTGGGGCGATCTGCTGGTGATTGTCGGGGCGGTAGGGTCATTGGGCGGCGCCGTACTCGGGCTGCGTCAACAACAGCCTAAAACCGTGTTGGCCTATTCCAGTATCAGTCAGATGGGGTTCATCACTATGATGGTGGGCGCGGCCCTGGCCAGTGCCGATGTTGCCGTGACCCTGTTTGCGGTAATGGCGCTGTTCGCCTTGCATCATGGTCTGGCCAAAGGCAGCCTGTTCCTTGCCACCGCCATGACGCTGCCCCGCAGCCGTATTGGCCAGTGGTTGATGTGGTTGCTGGTTGCCTTGCCGGGGCTATCGCTGGCGGGGCTGCCCTTTACCAGCGGTGCGGTGGCCAAGCTGGCGATGAAAGAGGTGCTCAAACCTGACCATTTCGCGTTTGCGGCGGCGCCGTATCTACCGGCATTGATGAGTGCCGGCGCCGTGGCCACCATGCTGTTGGTCTGGCGCTTCCTCTGGCTCCAGCGGGCGGTCGGCAAAATCGGCAGGAACCCTGTAGCCATGTGGGTTGGCTGGGGATTGTCGCTTGCCGGCAGCCTGATTCTGTTCTGGTACCTGCCCTGGCATGGAGCTGTGCCTGAAAAGACGTGGCCAACCGCAATAACCGGCGAGGCCTGGAGTCTGATCTGGCCAATCTTGATGGCAACACTGATGGCCGCGGTGGCACCGCGTTCAGTGAGGCAGCGCTAGCTTGCCCTTTCCGCCACGTCGGCAGCGTTCACTGCAGTAGCGAACCCTGTCCCAGTCTTTTGCCCATTTCTTGCGCCAGGCAAACGGGCGCTGGCACACCGGGCAGGTTTTTTCGGGCAAGTGTGGTTTTTTGTGCATGTGGTCGGGCTAGCATCCGTTTGGTGTGTGAGAAATCTGCAGGGGTTTACGTTACGCCCTCTTTGCAGACTTCCCCCACACCAACGTAGGCGCCCGAGGTGCGTTCAGTCCATCACGATGTCTGGTAACGCCTGTGCAGCAATCTCGGTCCTGGCTCCAATAGCTGAGATCGAGCGAACAATGCGAACGGCAATGCTCTGGTATGCCGTTGCCAGTGAGCTATCGGGGCTTGTAATCAGGATCGGCAGGCCGGAATCAGAACCTGTGCGGATTCGGATATCCAGAGGCAGTTCGCCCAATAGCTCGGTCCCGGCTTCCTCCGCCATTTTCCGGGCCCCACCTTCGCCAAATATGTGTTCCTCGTGGCCACATTCGGTGCATATATGGGTACTCATGTTCTCGATAATCCCGATAACCGGTACGTTCACCTTTTCGAACATGCGCATGCCCTTGCGGGCATCCAGCAGTGCAATGTCCTGGGGCGTGGTGACAATCACGGCCCCGGAGACCGGAAGGCGCTGGGCCATGGTCAGGTGGATGTCGCCGGTGCCCGGTGGCAGGTCCACAATCAGGTAGTCCAGGTCGTCCCAGCGGGTTTCGTACACCAGTCGTGTCAGGGCCTGTGTGATCATCGGGCCGCGCCAGATGATGGGCGATTCCTCGTCAACCAGAAACCCAATGGACATGGTCTGGATGCCATGGCCCATGAGCGGTTCCAGGGTCTTGCCGTCGGGGCTGTCGGGCATGCCCTTCAGGCCCAGCATCCGGGGCTGGCTGGGGCCATAGAGGTCAGCGTCCAGAACGCCAACCCGAGCCCCGCTGCTGGCCAGTGCCAGCGCGAGGTTGGTGGTGGTAGTGGATTTGCCGACTCCGCCTTTGCCGGAGGCAACGGCAATCAGATGTTTTACCCCCGGCACGGCTTTATGCTCGGGGCCAGAGCGGGACTGTGGGTGAGCAGGCAAATAAGACACGGGATTGGTCATGATGATAGCTCCGGTTACTGTTCCACGAAGGCGCGTTCAATCACATAGTCGCCCCGCTCGCCCTGATGGGGAGATGCTGTGAAGCCCAGGTTGTCGAGCATGGCGGTGAGGTCTTTGAGCATGGCCGGACTGCCGCAGAGCATGGCCCGGTCCGTTTCCGGGTTCAGTGGTGGAAGGCCGATGGCTTTGGCCAGCTGGCCGGTCTCAATCAACGTAGTGATGCGGCCCTGGTTTCGGAAAGGTTCCCGGGTAACGGTGGGGTAGTAGACCAGCTTGTCGCCGATAATCTCCGCCAGGAATTCGTGGCCGGGCAGTTCGCTGGTCAGGTAGTCGTGATAGGCCAGTTCGCTGACTTCACGAACGCAATGCACCAGCACCACTTTCTCGAACAGCTCATAGGTTTCGGGATCACGGATGATGCTCATGAAAGGAGCCAGTCCTGTGCCGGTGCCAAAGAGATAAAGGTTCTTGCCCGGGTTCAGATCGTGCATAACCAGTGTGCCGACCGGTTTCCGACTGACGAACAGTGAGTCACCTTCCTTGAGGTGCTGCAGGCGGGACGTCAGCGGGCCGTCCTGAACCTTGATGCTGAGAAATTCCAGGTACTCCTCGTGGTTGGCGCTGACAATGCTGTAAGCCCGCAGCAGGGGTTTGCCATCCACCGGCAAGCCGATCATCACGAAGTGACCGTTCTCAAAGCGCAGGCTTTGATCGCGGGTGGTGCGGAAACTGAACAGGGTATCGTTCCAGTGATGAACGCTGATGACGCTTTCGGTTCCAAGTGCAGCCATGGGGTAGTCCTCCGTATTGGCCTGGTGTTCAACAGATCACAGTGAATAGATGGCCATGGATGCCATGGCCGTGATAACCAGCAGGATGCTGAGCAAGGCAAGCAGGGCGAAGGGGCGCCAGCCTTGAGCAATCAGTGATGGCAGGCTGGTGCGCATGCCCAGTGCTGCCATGACCACCAGCAGGCAGGCCTGAGAGGTGGTAGCCAATGCCTGTCGCAGATCTTCGGGTATCCAGCCCAGGCTGTTCATAGCGAACAGCGTGACAAAGCCCAGCAGAAACCAGGGATGTTCTGCCTTGCCGGTGCGGTTGCGATTCAGCAGCGCGCCCAGTAACAGCACCAGTGGGGCCAGCAGAGCGACCCGCAACAGCTTGGTCAGGGTGGCGATGTCGCCGGCGGTGTCCGACACCAGGTAACCGGCGCCGGCCGCCTGCGCCACATCGTGAATACTGGCGCCCAGCAGCAGGCCGGCTTGCGGGTCGCTGTAACCGAGCAGGGCGAACAGGGGTGGCAGGGCCAGCATGCTCAGGGTGCCTAGTGCGGTAACACCCACCACCACGCCCAGCAGGCGACGATCTTCCAGTTTGCCCTGAGGGATCACGGCGGCCACGGCGACCGCTGCAGAGACGCCACAGATCGCCACGGCCACGCCGGCGACCAGGCTTTGTAAGCTGGGCAATCCCAGCCAGCGTCCCAGTAACAGCGCCGAGCCGATGGTGATGGGCACACAGGTGAGCACCACCAGCAAGGGCAAGCTGCCAACGGTCATCAGTTGTTCGACACCGATCCGGGCACCCAGCAAGGCGATGCCAAGGCGCAAGACCTGACGGCTGCAGAACTCCACGCCGGGCTGCAGCCGGCTATCCGCGGCCTGACTGGCAAAGCCGAAGCCCAGCAGCAACACCAGTACCAGTGCCGGCGCGCCATAATGGTTGGCCAGAAAGCTGCCGGCCAGGGCCAGCACCACGCACAGGGCGGTGCCGGGGTAGCGTAGCCGTGCCGACGCCCACCAGTGGGTGTCCAGGGCGCGAAGGGTCTGATTCATGACACCCGCTCACTCAGTTCGCGCAGAAAGGCCCAGGGGTAAAGGCCCCGATAGTGGCCGTCACTGAAAAAGAACTGCAGGCCGCTGACGCCGGACAGCTCCACTCGCTCCACCTTCACCTCGGCATCGATCAGGCTGAGCCGGCCGGTACGCTTGGCCTGGATGCAGTGGGAGCAGGCACAGGACTTGCGCAGCATCAGGCAGCTCAGCCGGGTGGTCAGGCCATCCGGCCAGCTCAGCTCCAGCTCGTTGAGCTTTCTCTTCAGGCGTACTTCCCTGGGGGGGTCAATCAGGATTTGTCTGGTCACGACGGACTCCTTCAGTCAGGGATGAAATCACCAGTTCCGGCGTTTCAGGCATTGGGGTATGGCGATCTGGCAGCTCCATCGGGCGGGTGCTGCCAAGGGCGGCGGCTGACATCACCACCGCCCACAGCAACAGCGCTCGAAAGCAGCTCGTTATGACAAGTTGGGGCATGAATCAGCGCTCCAGAAACTGCATTTTGTCCGGTTGGTCGACCCAGGCTTCAGCCTCCGGCAGGGGCGCTGAGGTGGCGTCGATCACCGGCCAGATCTGCGACAGCTCGGCGTTCAGCTGGAGGAAATGGTGTTGATCTGCTGGCAGGTCTTTTTCGTCGTAGATGGCATCCGCCGGACACTCGGCGACGCACAGGCTGCAGTCGATGCAGGTTTCCGGATTGATCACCAGAAAGTTGGGGCCCTCGTGGAAGCAATCCGTGGGGCAGACATCGACGCAATCGGTGTACTTGCAGCGAATGCAGTTTTCGGTGACAACAAAGGTCATGGCAGTCTCCTTGCAGGTTGACGGCGATTGCCGGCCAGCCCGATTTTTTCGGGCTGGCTGATGGCTCAGGCTGCGGCGTCCAGTTTCGAGATGGCCCAGCGGGCCAGTTTGCGTACGTCCGGGTCCGGATCATCGAGGGCGGTCACTACATAGGGCCGGCCATCGTTGTGGGCAATGGTGCCGAGTGCGCCGATGGCGGCCTTGCGCAGGTTGCTCATGGCATCCTTCGAGCACTCGCCCAACACCGGAATGGCCTCGATCACGCCCAGGGTGCCAAGGGCGTCCACGGCTTTTTCGCGGACTTGCCACATATCGTCTTTGGTGGCTTCCATCAACGCGGGTGCCGCAGCCTGATGGTCCAGTTTGCCGATGCTGTTAGCGGCTTCGCAGCGCACTTGCCAGTGCTGGTCTTTTAGCAGGCTGACCAGCGCCTGTCCGACCTGCTGTGGAGTGGCGTAGACCAGAGCCCCGGTAGCGGCCCGCCGAACTTCCGGGTCTGCATCGTGCTGGGCGGCTTCCACCAGAGCCGGCAGGTTTTCCGGTTGTTTGAGCCAGCCCAGAACGCTGACGGCTTCGCGTCGCACCTGTGGACTTGGGTCGCCCAGACGCTTCAGGGCCGGGCGCTGGGCTCCGGGATTCCGCAGCGGTTTCAGGGCTCGCAGGATGCCGGACACCACAAAACTGTCGGTGCTGTTTTCCAGTGCTTCCAGCAGGGGGTCGACCGCGGCAGGGTCTTTCAGGTCGGCCAGAGCGTGGGCTGCGCTGTTACGCACCACCTCGTCGCTATCGCTCAGGGCGGCAATCAAGGCGTCGGCCATATCGGTGGCTTCAAATTCGTCCACCACTTTCGCGGCTTCCTGGCGTACGTTGGTGTCCGGGTCCTGCAGGGCCAGGATTACCAGCTCAACCGCTTCCGGCTCGCCGGAGTCCACCAGGTCCATGACTGCGACCCGGCGAATGCCCGGGTCGTCAGAGGTGAACTTCACCGCAATGGCCTGTAGTTCGGGATTGTCATAGGTTCTCATGGCTTACCTCAGCGCAGCAGGTAGGGAATATTGACGGTAACGGCGTCGGTGGGGCAGTCCGCCTCGCAGGGCATGCAGTACCAGCACTCGTCGTATTTCATATGGGCTTTGCCGGTCTCCTCGTTAATCCAGAGCACGTCCAGCGGACACACGTCTATACACACGGTGCAGCCCTTGTCGGCGATGCATTTGTCCTCGTCGACAATGACGGGAACGCTTGAATGATGGTTGGCGATGGGCATGTGAGTGTTCCTCTCTCGTCACGAATTCAGGGTTGTGCGCCCTGGCCGGGCCGGGCGCACGGCGTTGTCAGGCGTTAGCAGCTTTCTGTACCCGCATCTTGCGATAGGCGTCTTTCTCTTCGCCCAGCGGCACCAGATAGTCCGCGACAGGGCGCTTGCCGTGGGCCATCTGGCCGTTTTCATCCTTGAACAGACGGCTGTGGTAGAACCATTCGCTGTCGTCCTGGTCCGGGTAATCCACCCGGTAGTGGTAAAGGCCCCAGCGGGATTCGGTGCGATACAGCGATGCCCGGGCCGCCATTTCGGCGCAGTCGATGATGGATTGCACTTCCAGCGCGCGGAGTAGTTCGTGGGGGTCGCGGGCACAGAGCTGGGGCAGGTCTTCCCTTACAGCCAGAATGCGTTCCAGACCGATCTCCATTTTCTTGGTGACCTTGGGTGGCTGCAGGTAGTCGTTCACCAGCCGGCGCACCTTGTACTCCATCTGCTCCGGCGGAATGCCATCCACCAGTTTCATCGGCGCCTGGATGCGCTCCAGCTCGGCCTGAATGAAGGCTTCGTCGAGCTGGATCTCACCTCGGGATTTCACAAACTCCACCGCGCTTTCGCCGCAGATCTGGCCGTACACGAAGGCGCCCAGCATGTAGTTGTGGGCTACGCTGGCCATGTCTCCTGCGCAGTAGAGCCCGGGCACCGTGGTGGCACCGGTTTCGTCGGTCCAGACGCCGGAGGCGGAGTGGCCGGAGCAGAAGCCGATTTCGGAAATGTGCATCTCCACCATGCGCTCGCGATAGTTCACTTCCCGACCTTCGTGGAAGCGGCCACGGGTGGGGCGTTCGTTGGTGTGCAGCACGGTTTCGATTTCCTGGATGGTTTCCTCCGCCAGGTGGTCGAGTTTCAGGAACACTGGACCGGTGCCGGATTCCAGTTCCTTGAAGAACTCCAGCATCATCTGGCCGGACCAGTAATCACACTCGATAAAGCGTTCACCAAAGGCGTTGGCGGTGAAGCCCCCGAGCGGGCCGGTCACGTAGGCGCAGGCTGGCCCGTTGTAGTCTTTCAACAGAGGGTTGACCTGGAAACACTCCAGGTTCGCCAGGTCTGCACCGGCGTGGTAGGCCATGGCGTGACCATCGCCGCAGTTGGCGGGGTTTTCGTAAGTGCCGAACAGGTAGCCGGAGGTGGGCAGGCCGATGCGACCGGCGGCGCCGGTGGCCATAATCACCGCCTTGGCACGGATGATGATGGGCTCGGCGGTGCGCGTGTTCACCCCGATCATGCCGGCAATGTTGCCGTCCTGATCTTTCAGCAGGCGGGTTGCGGTAAAGCGGTTTTCAATCTCGACCCGGTTGCGGCGCAGGCGGCGATAGAGGATCTTTTTGACGTTGTGGCCCTCCGGCATGGGCAGTACGTAGGTGCCCAGGTGGTGCACCTTTTTCATGTCGTAATCACCGGTTTCGTCTTTCTGGAAGTGGACCCCCCAGGAATCCAGTTTCTCAATCATCGGGAAGGAGCGGGTGGCATAGGCCATCAGCGCCGGTTGATGCACGATGCCGTCGTTGGCGATGGTGATCTCCTTAACATACTGCTCGGGCGTAGCGTGGCCGGGGACCACGGCGTTATTGAGCCCGTCCATGCCCATGGAGATGGCGCCGGAACGCTTCACGTTAGCCTTTTCCAGCAGCATGACCTTGAGGTTCGGGTCGTGCTCCTTGGCGGTGACGGCGGCCATGGGGCCGGCGGTACCACCGCCGATCACAAGAACGTCGGTGTCGATTACGGGAATGTCGTTGATCTTCATGGTGCGCTCCTATTTCCGGTCAATCCGGAACTGATACTTGAATGAATCACCGCGGTAGCAGAGAAATTCGAAATCGATGGGACGGCCGTCCCGGTTATGGGTCAGGCGTTCGACTCGCAGAATCGCTTCTCCGGTTTTGAGGTTGAGGTATTGCTGGGCCTCATCGTCGGCCATGATGGCGTCGAGGCTGATGTCGGCGCAGCCGAGCGGGATGCCGAACAGGTTTTCCAGCATGGGAAAAATGTCGCCGGACAGGTCCAGGCCGAACATGCGCCGGCCGATGTCCATCGGGAAGTAGCTGTTTTCGATGCATACCGGTGAGCGGTTGAGGTATCTCACCCGCTTCACCTCGATGGCTTCGTCCCCCGTATGCAGGTTGAGCGAAGTCGCTACCGCTTTGGGGGCTTTCATCTGCTGGATACTGAGCACCCGTGCCGATGCCTCGTAGCCCTGGGCGGCCATGGCTTCTCCGAAACCTTCCAGGCGTTGGACGTTCTGGACCGCTTTGGGTTTGCTGACGAAGGTGCCCTTGCCTTGCGCGCTGAACACCAGGCCCTCATTGTGAAGGTCCCTCAGGGCCTGGCGAATGGTGATCCGGCTGACACCGAACTCGCCCATCATTTCGTTTTCCGACGGCAGCCGCTCATGAACCTGATAGGTGCCGTCGAGAATCTCGCGCCGCAGGCGGTCACGGATCTGCACATATAGTGGCAGGGGTGAGTGGCTGGCCATCCGCTGGGTTGAATTGGTCATCACGCCTCCTCCTCGTTGTTATGACAGGTCATGGCGAGTTCAGGCGAAGTTAACGGCAGGCGCTCCATGGTTAGCCCGCCTTGTTCTGCTGCTGGAATGCGTTCAGGGTTTCCTGACGGATCAAGTCCAGACACTGGCGTTTCAAGGCCATGAACTCCGGGCTGGTCAGCAGGGCCTGTTCTCGGGGGCGGGGCAGCTTGACGTCAATGTCTGCGATAATCCGGCCGGGACTGGCGCTCATCACCACGATCCGATCAGACAAAAAAACCGCCTCGTCGATGTCGTGGGTGACAAACACCACGGTGTTACGGAATTCCCGCCAGATCTCCAGCAGGTTTTCCTGCATCATGATGCGGGTTTGGGCGTCCAGGGCGCCGAAGGGCTCGTCCATCAGCAGCACACTGGGATAATTCGCCAATGCCCGCGCAATACCTACCCGTTGCTGCATGCCACCGGACAAAGTGTTGGGGTAGGCATTCTCGAATGCTGCGAGCCCGACCAGGGACAGGAATGTGCGGGCAACGCTGTTCGCCTCGTTGTGGCCAACACCTGCCATCAGGGGGCCGAAGGCGACGTTCTCTTTCACCGTCTTCCATGGGAACAGCGAATGCTGCTGGAACACCATGCCACGATCAGGGCCTGGTTCAGTGACTGCCGACCCGTCAATGGTTACGTTACCGCGGGTAGGGGGCACAAAGCCGGCAATGCTGTTCATCAGGGTGGACTTGCCGCAGCCGGAGGGGCCGAGTAGGCAGACAAACTCGCCAGGGCGAACGGTGAGGTTGGCGTTCTGAACCGCCACATGGGAGCCACCGGCGGTATCGAATACGATGTCCACATCCTGCACCGCGATCCGGCCACGATCGGTACCCGGCTTGCCTGATTTTGCCCGAAACCGGCTGTGATCCAGTACTGCCGTGCGGTTGTCATTCACCAGTGCGCCAATCATGACCGGCCTCCTTTAGCTTGCCATTTAAGCAGCGGATCACAGCCCTTGCGGACGAGCAGGGTGCACAGCGTGCCGAGGCCGCCGATGGTGAGCATGCCGATGATGATTTGGGGGTATTGAATGAGGGTGTAGGAGTTCCAGGTGTAGTAACCGATACCGTACTGGCCGCTGATGATCTCCCCTGCCAGGAGCGAAAACCAGGCGACACCCATGCCGATGGCGAGGCCCGCCACTATCGAGGGCATTGCTCCTGGCAAAACGACATGCCAGAGAATCGCGGTACGGCTGGCACCCAGGCTTCGTGCGGCCCGCACCAGCACGTCGTTGGTTTGTTCCACCCCGTGCACAGTGTTCAGGATCACCGGGAACAGGGCACCCAGAAAGGTGATGAAAATGATGCTGGATTGCTCTGTGGGCAACATCAGTATTGCTAACGGAATCCATGCGACTGCCGGAATCGGGCGAAGTAGCTCGATGTAGGGCAGGATGATGTCTTCGGCCCAGCGGGAGCGCCCCATGGCAACCCCCAACAGCACGCCCAGAACCACCGCCATCACATAGGCAACGGCAACCCGTTCGATGCTGTGGAGGATGTGCAGGTAAAACTCCTGGCCAGTCAGTTCGGCTGCCAGTACCGCGCCTACAACAGACGGCGCCGGGATATTGTCGAAGTTGATGTAGAAATGGAAACCGTGGGTGGACGCCAGTTCCCACAGCACAATCGCCACGACCAGGGCCAGGACGCGTACCAGGTATCGAGCCCCGGTGGTTTTCCGCCACGGGTTGGCCTTCGGGTGGATCTCATTTTCCGTTCTACCTGGCACCTTGGCTTTTGCGGGTGCTGTGTTGATTTCAACTGCGGTGTCAGCGGCCGGGCCGGTTACTATCCCGGACAGCGGTTCGGCTGTTCGTAAGGCTGCGTTGCTTTTGCTATCCATCGTTTTCACTCCTCACCTCATTGCGGTGCGGGCACCGGTGATACCCGCGCCACAAACGCTCAGTAGGCCATCGCCACAGCACTGTCCCGCGTAATCGGGGTGCCGCCGTGATTGGCAATGTGTTTCTCGGAGTCGGCCTTCTTAAGGAAAGCCACTACTTCGCCGTCGTCACCGCGCACCAGGTAGGCCGCTTTACCAAACAGTTTCAGACCGGTCAGGTTGTCGTAGACATAGGTTGCGTGGATGGGGCTTTCCGCCGACTTCATGGCGGCAAGCATGTCGGCGATGCTGTTGTAGGTAATAATGCCCTTGCCCTCGAACCAGATTTCGGCAGGTTTCAGGGCGGGATTGGCGGGTTGGGTTTCAACGACGGCGGTGACCAGGGCTTCATAATCCAGTTCCATGGCCCTATAGGCGGCCCGTAGATAGGAGTCGTCCACCCAGCGGTCGAAGTCCAGATCCGGAACCCCTACCTCCCGCTTCAGAAGAGCCAGGTCGTACTTCATGGCTTCGACCCATTCATCCTTGATACTGGCTTCGGCGGTGGTGATCCCCCCCTCACTGAAGTAAAGGTAAAGCACCTCTTTCTCTACTCCAGTCCACTCGGAGACCTTGATGGCCGCCTCCATGGGGTTTTCCTGAATCCACTTCTGGGCTTCCAGAGTCGCCTTCAGAACGCCTTGCACCACTTCCGGGTACTGCTTGGCGTAATTTTCACGAACAACAATGCCGTGGAAGGTGGGTATGCCGGCCTCGCTGCCGTCGTAAATCTTGCGGCCGGTAGCGCGGAACTCCATGATTTCCGACCAGGGGCAGAAGTCCGCGTGGGCATCGACACGTCCGGCCTGAATGTTGGCGGCGCCAACAGCAGGGCTCTGGTTGACAATCTGCACCTTATCGCTGAGACCGGCTTCACTCAGCGCCTTGAGGGTCATGCCCCAGGCGGCACTGCCCACGGGGACGGACAGCGTCTTGCCTTCAAGGTCTGCCAGGCTCTGGGCGTCGGAGTTGGTGGGTACCACAATGCCATTGCCGGTGCCGCGAAGGTTGTAACCGGTCACCCCGATAAACCGGGTTTCCTGTTTGCCGGTTTCCTGGAATTTGGCGCCGTTAACGATCAGGGGGTAATCCCCCATTACGCCGAATTCCAGCTTGCCGGCCAGCATCTGATTGGTGATGGGCGGGCCGGAATCGTAATCCCGGAATACAATCTCATAATCGACGTCGGCGTACTTTCCGGTGGTCGGTAAGTGTTTTTCCAGCAGCCCCAGCTTTTCCAGAACAATGCCGCCGGAAACGGTATTGGTCACCATGCTCTGATGACCGATACCAACGCGGATGGTCTCCGCAGAGGCGGCGCCGGCTAACAACGTCAGCGAGCCGCAGAGTGTGAGTGTTGCAAGGATGTTCGGGTCTCTCATCGTCTTCACCTTCCCGTGTGGTTTACTTGTATTAACAGGTCATGATCCCTGTGTTGGGTGTTGCACCTGCTGTGCCAAGAGCGGTTCTTTGTATTTAAAGGTATTGTTTTTAAGAGTGTTTTTTGTGGGTGAGAAAGATGAGGCCAGAGCATGTCCACGCCAAGGCTGCGCCCGTGTTTGGTGCGCACGAAGTGGGGAGGTGCCAGTACGGCGCAGGTAGCAATCGTGTTGCTATGACAAGTAGTGCAAGTGGCGATCAGGTCCGGCGGCCAAGTCGCACTTTGTGTCCTGTATGGAAATGGTTTTTACTGAAGACGACACCCGACTCATTCGGTTTGAGGAGAATGCATGGCCCGATTCAGTGACCACCTGCCGGTGCCGTCGGTTCTGATCTTCGATTGGCATGGCACCCTGGTCGACACCCACGATGCCATGTTCAGCGCCATGGAGGACATGCTGCCGCAGCTTGAAGAGCTGGGGCTGGTGGAGCGGCTGCTGCCGGAGGACCAGTGCCGGACGGCGGAGGACGCCCGGCTGGTGCGCTATATCCGCATTTTCCGCCGCCTGCATCCGCGGATCCTGGCGGAGCGGCGGGTATCCCGCACCGATATTTTCAATGCGATCTTCGGCGAGGACCGGGAGGCCCGGCTTATCGCCCACCAGGCGTACAATGCCGCCTACCGGAAGTACTTCGGCCAGGTGAAGCCCTTTCAGCCGGGCGCCTACGACTACCTGTGCGCGCTTCGGCAAATGGGCATCAAGCTGGCAGTCTCCACCAATCGTAACCGGGAGTTCCTTGACCGCGAACTGCAGACGGTGGACGAAGGTCGCTGGCAGAACCTGTTCGACGCCACCGTGTGTGCCGATGATGTCACCGAATACAAGCCGGATCCCGAGGTGATCCTCAAGGTGCTCGACAAGCTCGGCCTGCCGGCGGGGGAGCAGGCCTGGTACGTCGGCGACAGTTATGTTGACATGCTGACGGCCAACCGTGCGGGAATCTCCGGCATGTTCTACAACGGCGCCTGCTGGGATGCCGGGCGCATTGACAGTTGGTTCAGTTTCCGGGATGCGCCGGCGGCGATCCTCGACAGCTTCGAGGACCTGATGGACCTGCTGGCCTTGCTGGAACGGGGGGCTCCGCAGGCCTTCCGGGCAGTGCCAGCAGAGGTGCGGCCACGGCCGTTCCCGCCCCCCCCGCGTCCGGAACCGCGGATTGAGCCGGACTGGCATCCGGCTATTGCGCGACTTATCCGCCCCTCGGTCATCCTGTTCGACTGGCACGCAACCCTGGTCGACACCCTGGATGCCATGTATCACGCAGTGGATGACATGCTGCCGGAGTTCCACCCCCTGGGGCTGATGGATCGCATGGTGATGCCGGAAGACAGCAAGACTCCGGAAGACGCCCGGCTGGTGGCCTATGTGCGGGAATTTGCGAAGCTGCATCCCAAGGTCAAGGCAGACCGCAAGATTTCCCGCACCGATATCTTCGAGGTGCTGTTCGGTGAGGACCAGGAGGCCAAGCAGATGGCACACCGGGTATTCAATCACCACTACCGCAATCATTACGGCACGGTGGCAGCGTTCGAACCGAAAGTGCGGGAGGTGCTGGAGGGACTGCGCAGGCTGCATATTCAGGTTGGCGTTATCACCAACCGTGACCGCGAGTTCTTCGAGCACGAACTGGCCGCGGTGGAGGGGACCGGCTGGGCCGACCTGTTCGACGTGGATGTGTGCGGCGATGACACACCGCTGCGCAAACCCCATCCTGACCAGTTGTTGCTGGCCGTCCAGAAACTGGACTACCCGCCGGATCCCAGTGTCTGGTATGTGGGTGACAGCACCACCGATGTGATCGCAGCCAAGCGGGGCGGGCTCACCTCGGTGTTCTTCAATGGCGCCCAATGGGATCAGTTATGGCTGAACAAGATTTTTCCCGGTACCCACAAACACCCAGACAAGCCGGATGTGGTGGTTAACGATTTCTCGGAGTTCTGGGCGCTGGTGCTGGCGTGTGAGATCGGTCCGCCGTGAGATCGGTCGGCCCCGGGATCAGAGCGCGCCCCTGTCCGCCCGCAGCGCGTGTTCGATATCCAGGGCCAGGGCGACAACGCCAACCGTCAGCCCGGTGGCAGGGTCGGTCACCGGCTGGCTGGCAAACACCAGGAAACGCGAGGACGACGCGTCATAGCGCAGAGAGGTCAGGTGCACCTCGCCCGGGACCAGCTTCAGGGCCTCGGTAAACTTGCCTTCGTCACCTTGCCAGTAGTCGGAAGTCAAACGGCTGGCGGCAGCCAGGGTGCCATCATGGGTGATGGCCATGATTTCGGTGACAAGGTCGTGCTGGCCTTCCTGCCAGCGATGCAGGGCATCCGATGCCGGCAACGCCAGGATCTGCTCCGCCAGCGGGGTTGGCCGGTACGGTGCGAGCGCCCGCCATTTGCTGTCATGGTTCAGAATCTCGGCCATGGAATCGAAGTGAGGTGCGGCACCTATTGCCCCGATCAGATCGATGTCACCTGACAATTGTCGCAGTAACTCGGCAGCGCGTTTCCCGAGGATGGCCCGTTCATTTTCTGCCAGCGTGAAGGTGCCGGGCAGGCAATCGGGAATCGACTGGTTAAAGTTTCTGATGAAGTCCGGGTTGGCCTGGGCGAACGCGTTGTTCAGATACAGGTACAGGGGCGCGTAGCGGACGAAACGGAGGTGCAGCGGGTCGGCGGGAATGGCGCCGTTTCGGGCGAGGTTGTTCATGAGCACCTGGTAATCGGCCAGTCCGGTATCAATGCGGTTGCGTTGCATCACGGCCAGCAGTTGCCCAACTGTTGAGACTTCCATGTGTACCGCAAGGCCCTGGCGCTTCAGCCAGCGGGCTTCGTTGCTGCCCGCAACCACGCCGATGCGGCCCATAGTGGCGGTCGCAGGCGTCAGCTTGGAGAAGAAAAACCATTTTTCCAGGGCGATCGGGTCGGTGCGGGTGGCCACCTCGTCCAGCATGGCTGACCGGTCAACAGCGAAGTAGCCGTCAATGGTCTGGCCCTGCAGGGCGTGAATCGCCCGGTTCTGCGGCACGGTGCGGATCTCGGTATTCCAGCCGGCCTGGCCGGCGGCGCAAACAACCGTGTTGACGGTTTCTCCCCGCACCATCGGGCCCGTCGGCAAACCTGGCTCCGTGACCTGGTACGGCGCGGCTTCGAAGGTATACAGCCTGAGGATGTCAGCCCGGGTGTCGGCGCATGCCAGCGCAAGCATGCCGATGATCGGGGCGTAACGCCGCAATGTCATTGTTGCCAGGTCCTTCTGCATGTAAAAGCTTATCATTAAGACTCTGAGAGCCTAGCATAGCAGCCATGGATTGGAAGTGCCGGACGGGCCCTTCCATTCAGCCCATTCAGTACTCACAGCTGCTCCAGCCGTTCGAGCAAGTCCTCTGCCCGGCCCAGCAGCGCTTGCCGACGTTCCGGCGTCTGTCGGTCCCAGTTGCGGTACATCATAGTCATTCGCGGGTTAGCTGCGAACTTTTTACGATGGCGATGGATGAAATGCCAGTACAGGGCGTTGAACGGGCAGGCGTCCTCTTCGGTGCTGTGGGACACCTTGTAGTGGCAGTTGGCGCAGTGGTCAGACATACGCTGGATGTATTTGCCGCTGGCGGCATAGGGCTTGGAGCCAAGGTAGCCGCCGTCGGCGTGCATGACCATGCCCAGCACGTTGGGTAGCTCGACCCAGTCGTAGGCGTCGGCATAGACGGCCAGGTACCAGTCACAGATTGCCTCCGGACGAATGCCGGCGAGCAACGCGAAATTGCCGGTGACCATCAGACGCTGGATGTGGTGGGCGTAGGCGTTGCGGCGGGTGGCATCGATGGCTTTGTGCATGCAGCGCATGCGGGTGTCACCGGTCCAGTAGAACCAGGGCAGGTCACGGTTATAGCCGAGGCGGTTTTCTGCGGCATAACCAGGCATGTGCAGCCAGTAAATGCCGCGGACAAACTCACGCCAGCCAATGATTTGCCGGACGAACCCCTCCACCGCGTTAAGCGGTGCCCGTCCCGCGTACCAGGCCTGGACAGCCGCCTCGCAGACTTCCCGCGGGTCCAGCAGGCCACAGTTGATATAGGGTGAGAGGATCGAGTGGAACAGCCAGTCTTCGGTTTCCGACATGGCGTCCTGGAAGTTGCCAAAACAGGGCAGGGCGAAATCGATGAAATGCGCCAGCGCGGCCCGGGCATCGGTTGCGGTGACGGCGAAGTGGAAGTCGTCCGTGGTGCCGAAGTGGCCAGCGAACTGCCCGTTGACCAGCTCAATCACTTCCCGGGTGATGGCGTCCGGTTCAACCCGGAAGGGCGCGGGGGCAGGAGGCCTTCCTGTCCACTTCTTGCGGTTGTCAGCGTCGAAGTTCCATTGGCCACCTTCGGGAGTGCCGTCCGGTGTCATCAAAAATCCGGTTTTTCGCCGCATCTCCCGGTAGAAGAACTCCATTCTCAGCTGTTTGCGGCCTTTTGCCCAGTTTGCGAATTCCTCCTTGCTGGCCAGGAAACGGTCATCCAGGCGAATTTCCACGGCGACATCGAGCCGTTCCGCCCACTGGCGGATTTCGTTGTCCAGCCGCCACTCGCCACATTCGGTAGTAATCACCCAGCGCGCACCCGTGGCAGCGAGCTGCCGGCGAATCACATCCTCCAGGCTGCGACAGTCGCTGGCGGGGTCGTAGGCATGGTAGTGCACCTGCCAGCCGTCCTCCTGCAGCGTCCGGGCAAAGTGTCGCATGGCACTGAACAGCAGTACCAGCTTCTTCCTGTGATGGTTGGTGTAGCTGGCTTCGTCATGCACCTCGGCCATCACCAGGGTGTCGCGCTGCCGGTCTGCGCCGGCCAGTGCGCTGATGTGCGGGGTCAGCTGGTCCCCGAGGATCAGTATCAGATTACCGTGGTCGTGCACGTTGCAGGTCTCCCAAAGGTGGTAGCCAGAATACGCCAACAGCCCGAAGGCAGTTCATTGCCGGGGATGGTATGCTGGTTACGGCAGTGCAGCTGACACGTATCAAGGCGGTTGCGCCACCCACCGCCTACAATGGCGCTTTTCATTTTGCCCGAGCAGAGTTGGTTATTATGGCAGCTTCCCCGAATTCTCCCGACCATGAGTCCTCCATCCCCGCCTTTATCTGGGACGAGGCGCTGATCCGGCGGTACGACCTGAGTGGTCCCCGCTACACCTCTTACCCCACCGCGGTGGAGTTCACGGCGGATTACCGGGTGGAAGACATGGTGAAAGCTGCCGGACGCAGCAAGGCCAGCGCACGCCCGCTGTCGCTGTACACCCACCTGCCGTTCTGTGCTCACCTCTGTTACTACTGCGCCTGCAACAAGGTGATCACCAAGAAGCGCGACAAGGCGCTGCCTTATGTACAACGGGTTCTCAAGGAAGCCGCTATCCAGTCCAGGCTGTTCGGCGCTGACCGCCCGGTCCAGCAGCTGCACTGGGGCGGTGGCACCCCGACCTTCCTGCCAAGGGATGTCATGCAGGAACTGATGGGCGGTTACGCCGAACTGTTCAACCTGCAAAGCGGTGATGAGCGGGATTACAGTGTCGAGATCGATCCGCGGGAAGTGGACAGCGATACCTTGCCGACCCTGTGGGAGCTTGGCTTCAATCGCATCAGCCTGGGGGTCCAGGATGTGAACCCGCAGGTGCAGAAGGCGGTCAACCGCATTCAGCCGCGGGAAATGACCGAGGCGGTGCTGAACGAAGCCCGCAAGATCGGCTTCCGCTCCATCAACCTGGACCTGATCTACGGGCTGCCCTACCAGACCCCGGCAAGCTTTGCCGAGACCCTGGAAGCGGTGATCGAGATGTCACCGGACCGGTTGTCGGTGTTCAGCTATGCCCACCTGCCGCAGCGCTTCTACCCGCAGACCCGGATTCAGGGGGATACTCTGCCGAGCCCCCAGGAGAAGCTCACCATCCTACACAACACCATCAACCGCTTGCTTGAGGCCGGGTACGAATACATCGGCATGGACCACTTTGCCAAGCCGGACGACACCCTTGCGGTCGCCCAGCGCGAGGGCCGGTTGCACCGGAATTTCCAGGGCTATACCACCCACGCGGAGTGTGACCTGGTTTCCCTCGGGGTGTCTGCCATCGGCCAGACCGACGATGCCTACTTCCAGAACAACCACGATCTGCCCTCCTGGGAAGCGTCCATCGACGCCGGCCAGCTGGCGATCACCAAGGGCGTGACCCTGACCCGGGATGACCGCATCCGCCGCTGGGTGATTGGCCAGCTGATTTGCCAGTTCCGGCTGGATCGCCAGCAGTTTGCCCGCGAGTGGAGCGAGGATTTTGATCGCTACTTTGCCGACGAGCTGCATCGAATCCGCCCGATGGTGAAAGACGAACTGATTGCCGACGATGGCAGCGCCCTGCAGGTCCAGCCCGCTGGCCGGCTGCTGATTCGTGCTATTTGCCAGATCTTCGACCTGTATCGCAAGGAAGGCGCCAGCCAGCGCTTCTCGCGGATTATCTGAGCGTTCAGCGCCAGCCGCAACCCGGGCCATGCCCGGGTTTTTTGTTGCTGCGGCGGCGCTGGTGCAGCCAGTGATGACAATGGTCAATGAGAACCTGGGGCTGTCCGGTTAGGGTACCCAATACCCTGATTGTGGAGCAGAAAGTATGGAGCTTGTCTGTCCGGCCGGGAGTCTTCCGGCCCTCAAAACGGCTGTTGATAACGGCGCCGATGCGGTCTACCTCGGCTTCCGCGACAGCACCAATGCCCGCCAGTTTGCCGGCCTGAACTTCAATGACAAGCGTGCCGCTGAAGGTATCGAGTATGCCCACGCCAAAGGTAGCCGGGTGTTCTGTGCCATCAATACCTACCCGCAGCCGGATGGTTGGGAGCAGTGGAAGGGCGCGGTCGACCGGGCGGCGGCGATCGGGGTGGACGCCATCATCCTGGCGGATATGGGGCTGCTGGATTACGCCGCCAACAAGTACCCCCACATTGCGCGCCACCTTTCGGTGCAGGGGTCGGCCACCAGCCATGAAGCCCTGGCTTTCTACAAAGACAACTTCGATATCCGTCGGGCGGTGTTGCCCCGGGTGTTGTCCATTGACCAGGTACGGGGTGTCGCCAAACACAGCCCGGTGGAGCTGGAGGTGTTTGCCTTTGGCAGCCTGTGCATCATGGCCGAGGGCCGCTGCTATCTGTCTTCCTATCTGACCGACGAATCCCCCAATACCCGTGGTGCCTGCTCCCCGGCCAAGGCTGTGCGCTGGCAGGAAACCCCGCAAGGGCTGGAATCGCGCCTGAACGACGTGCTGATCGATCGCTACGGCCCCGGTGAGAACGCGGGTTATCCCACCCTGTGCAAGGGCCGATTCGAAGTGGAGGGCAGCGTGTACCACGCCATCGAAGAGCCGGTCAGCCTGAATACCATGGATCTGCTGCCGGAACTGCAGGAGCTGGGCATCAGCGCGGTGAAAATCGAAGGCCGTCAGCGCAGCCCGTCCTACATTGCTGATGTGGCCCGCACCTGGCGTCGGGCGCTGGATCAACTGGGTGCCCATCCCGGCATGTTCACGGTGGCGCCGGAGTGGCGCAATACCCTGTCCGGTCTTTCCGAAGGCGGCCTGACCACCATCGGCGCCTACCATCGCAAGTGGAAATAAGGTTCTGCGATCATGATGAAGTTATCCCTGGGCCCGATTCTGTGGTTCTGGTCCAAGCAAAGTGTTATCGATTTCTACGCCAGGGCTGCCGAGTGGCCGGTGGACACCATTTATCTGGGTGAAGTGGTGTGTTCCCGCCGCCGCGAACTGAAGCCGGATGACTGGCTGGATCTGGCCCGGGATCTCAAAGCCTGTGGCAAGAACGTGGTGCTCTCCACCCTGACACTGATTGAATCCGAGGCTGACCTGCGCCGGCTGCGCCGGTTCTGTGAACAGGATGAGTTTCTGGTCGAAGCCAATGACCAGAGTGCCTTGCAGGTGGCCATCCGGAATCACATTCCGTTTATCACCGGCCCGTCCATGAACATCTACAACACTGCCACCCTGAAAATTCTGGCAAAGCAGGGGCTGCAGGGCTGGAACCTGCCGGTGGAGCTGGGCAAGGACACCCTGGCACAGCTTATTAAAGAACTGGACCAGGAAGGCCTGGACCTGCCCGCAGAAGTCTTCTCCTGGGGCTTCCTGCCCCTGGCCTGGTCGTCCCGTTGTTTCACCGCCCGTCACTACAACCTGCCGAAGGACAATTGCGAGTTCCGCTGCCTCGAACATCCGGATGGCATGGAGCTGCGTTCCCGCGAAAGCCAGGAGCTGTTCCGCCTGAATGGCATATCGACCCTGTCCGGCTCGCGCTACGACCTGATGCGGGAACTGCCGGATATGGCGCGCATGGGGGTGAGCACAGTGCGCCTGAGCCCGGAACACCAGGGCATGGACGAGGTGGTCAGACGGTTTGATCAGGTACGCCGGGGCGAGGCTCCGGAGACCGACCCCCTGGCCCTTGTCGAAGCGCCACCGTGCAATGGCTACTGGTACGGCAAGCCAGGCATGGATATGGTCGGGGAGTGAGGGCAGTGAATAATACGCTGTCGACAAGGCTCACAGAGTTCAGTCACGGTGCGGGTTGTGGCTGCAAGATTGCACCGGATGTCCTGGAGCGGATTCTTCACTCCGCTATCCCGGATTATCACGACCCGCGGCTGCTGGTTGGCAACGCCAGCCGGGACGATGCGGCGGTGCTGGATGCCGGCAATGGGCTAGGCATTATCAGTACCACGGATTTCTTTATGCCGGTGGTGGATGATGCGTTTGATTTCGGCCGGATCGCCGCGGCAAACGCAATCAGTGACGTCTATGCCATGGGGGGCAAGCCTCTGATGGCATTGGCGATACTGGGCTGGCCGATCACCCGGCTGGCTCCGGAGATTGCATCCCGGGTCATCGAAGGGGGGCGGGCCGTATGCGCGGATGCGGGAATAGCCCTGGCTGGCGGTCACAGTATTGATTCCCCGGAACCCATTTTTGGCCTCGCGGTAACCGGTCAGGTGCCGGTCGACCGGATTGTCCGTAACGATACCGCCCGGCCTGGCGATCTTCTTTACCTTACCAAGCCCCTTGGTGTCGGGATCTTGACCAGCGCAATCAAAAAACGTCGTATCGGAGACGCCGACCTGGCGGCAGCGGTCGCGACCATGTGCACCCTGAACAAGGCCGGTGAGGCATTTGCCGCCGTTGAGGGTGTTCATGCCATGACCGACGTGACCGGATTTGGCCTTGCCGGGCATTTGCTTGAGGTTTGTCGTGGTAGCGGCGTCGGCGCGATCGTGCGAGGTGGGTTGGTGCCGCTGCTGCCGAATCTCGACGGTTATATCGGGGCGGACTGCATACCGGGAGGCACCCATCGAAATGCCGCAGCATTCGGGGGCGACATTGACGGCTGGTCCGAGCGGAACAAGATTGTGTTCTGTGACCCCCAGACCAGCGGCGGCCTGCTGGTCTGTGTTGCCGAAAAACATCGTGAGGCCTTTGAGCGCGTGGCCAGTACTCAGGGGCTCGAGCTGAACCCGCTGGGGCAGCTCTGTGACCGATCTCCGGCGGAGCCGCTGATCCGCATTACGGACTGATCTGCCAGCCGATAGCGGGCCCTTCGAACACCAGGGCGTTGTGCAGTTGAACCAGGTCTGCCCCGGCCTGCAGCCTGTCCCGGTAGTCCTGCCGGCAGTACACGCCGCCATTGGTCAGCAGCGCCGTAGCGCCGGTGAGATGCCGCCTGCAGGCCTCAAGGATGCGGCAGGTGGTGGCCTGAAATTCCCGGTCCTGCCAGCGGCGATAGTGGGCAGCGGTGAACGGTTTGCCAAAGTCGAAGCAAAGCAGAATGCCATCAACCCCCTGGTCGGCAAGACCGCGGACGAGAGTAAGCGCATCCCCCCGGCCGGGTATGAGCCGAAGCTTGTAGACAATCGGGCAGCTTTTGCCGGTTTGGAGGGTCAGCGCCTGCTGAGTCGTCCGCAATGCGCGCAGGCTGGCGTAACGTTGCTGAGCGGGAACCGCTGCCGTTAGCCATTCAGGGGCAATCGACAGGTAGTCTGCGGTGTGCCATGCCCGCTCGATAAGGCGGGCCAGTTGACGGGTTTCCTGTGCGGCAGATTCCGGTGTGATGGCCGCCAGGCGAATGCCCAGCCGGGTATCGAGCAGGGGGGCGGGGTGACTGGCAAGGACGGGCTCCGGCCAGTTATGCGGCGTCCAGCTGCCCAGTTCAATGGCGCCAAACCCGAGGTTGCCGGCAGCGCGACCAAGTATCCCCTGGCGGTCAAACCCTGCAGCGATACCCAGGCGATTGGGGAACACCAGGCCCATGCAGTGGGCGGGGCTGGCGGCCAGTGCCAGGCGGCGCCAGGCAAGCCGGGGCTCGCTGGCGCGGTCGCAGGCGGCCCGGAATGCCTGCTCCCGGATTCCGGTTGGCAGGGCCAGTGATTTAGCCATAGCGCTGGCGGAAGTCGGTCATGAAGGCCGCCAGCGCCGCGACTGCAGCATCGGGCTGGGCGTTGTACAGGCTGGCCCGGAGTCCGCCAGCGTGGCTGTGCCCGGTAAGGTTGAGCAGCCCGCGGTCAGCCGCTTCGGACACAAACCGTTGTTGCAGCTGCGGTCGGGCCAGGCCGAAGCATACGTTCATCATCGAGCGGTGCCCCGGCAGCACCCGGCACTGAAAGAAGTCGTCTTCATCAATAACGCGGTACAGTGCCCGGCTTTGAGCGATATTGCGGGCATGGATGCTGGTCAGCCCCCCCTGTTCCGTCAGCCAGTCCAGCATCAGATGCACCAGGTAAATGGCAAACATCAATGGCGTATTGACGCGGTTCTGCCGTTCCAGTTGTCGCTGGTAGTTAAATACCGTCGGGGTCTCCGGTCGTGCCTTGCCCAGCAGATCGTCACGGATGATGACAATAACCAGACCGGTCGGGCCCAGGTTCTTCTGGGTCCCGGCGTAGATCAGGCCATAGCGCCGGATGTCCACCGGGCGCGACAGGAAGTCGGAGGTCATGTCCGCAACCAGCGGGATGTCACCACAGCTCGGGTCGGCGGGGAACTGCACCCTTTGGCGGTTTCGTTGGACGTGATGTGGCAGTACTGAAGATCGTCGGACAGCGCCCAGCGGTCGACCGGAGGAATGCGGTCAAACTGGCTGGTGCGGCTGCTGGCCACCAGGTGCGCCCGAGCGTATCGGCGCCCCTCCTCAAATGCCCGTGTCGACCAGTGGCCGGTTTCCACATAGCCGGCGGTGGCGGTTGCGGGCAGAAGGTTCAACGGGACCAGGGAAAACTGGGCCGAGGCGCCACCCTGCAGCAACAGCACCTGGTAGTCATCCGGCAGCGCCAGTGCGCTTTTGATCTGGTTCCGGGTGGTCTCCATCAGGGATATGAATTCGTCGCTGCTGAAGGGCGTTTCAAGGAGGGAATAGCCCAGCCCCTGCCAGTCGCCCAGGCTTTCCCTGGCTTTTGCCAGCACCTGCGGCGGTAGCGTCGCCGGTCCCGCTGCAAAGTTGTAGAGTCTGCCGGTGCCCATCATCAGAACACTGCCAGCCCGTGGCTGCCGGCCGCCATGAAGAAAATCAGCGGCATTGAGAGAATGGTGTTGGTGCGGGAGGACAGGAAGGTAATCCGTGAACAGCGCACCCGTTCGGCGGCCGGCGCCGCTACGAAACCCAGTACTTTTTTCTGGTGTGGCCAGAGCACCAGCCACAGGTTCAGCACCATGACAATGCCGATCCAGGCGCCGACTCCAATGACGACGTGGTGGCCCTGCAGTAACAGGGCGTCGGCGAGAATGCCGCGCTGCCAGAGCAGCAACGCGCCCGACGCCAGCACCACCAGTGAGGCATAGCGGAATGTGCCATGTTCCTGATGCATGCGCCGGGTCAGGTCGGACGACCGCTGGCCGTTGTCGTCCGAATCAAGCCGCAGCGGCACAAATACCGGTGTCTTAACCACATTGGCGTAGTTGTGGCCGACCCAGATCAGGGCAAACCCTATGTGCAGCCAGCGCAGTGCAATGTCCACCAGCGCCCAGCTCATGATAAACCTGCCTGGAGCCAGGCGCCGGTCAGCAGGTAGAGGATCGCAGTCAGGGTGATGCCTGCGAGGAGCGTTCCTGCGAGCGAGTCGTGAGGTAGTTTCATGTCAGCCCTCCGTGGGATGCCAGCCGGCATCACGGGCGATCAGCATCCTGTGGTCCTGCCGGGTTGCACCTGCCCTGGCCACGGCTTCGCGAACAAGGTGGTGGTGGGGCGACTTGCTGCAGGCGGGATCAGCATTGGCGGCGTCGCCGGTCAGCAACATGGCCTGGCAGCGACAACCGCCAAAGTCGTGTTCTTTTTCAGTGCAGCTTCGGCAGGGCTCCTTCATCCAGTCATCACCCCGATACCGGTTGAAGCTTTCCGACTGGTGCCAGATCCAGCCCAGGTCATGGTCGCGCACGTTCGGGAAGTGCAGCCCCGGCAGTGTGCGCGCCTGCGAGCAGGGCAGTACCATGCCATCGGGCGCAATGGTCAGGTGAATGCTGCCCCAGCCGTTCATGCAGGCCTTGGGGCGGCCCTCGTAGTAATCCGGGATGACAAAGAAAATGGTCATCCGGTCGCCGAGCTGTTTGCGGGCGTCGGCCACCTGGGCCTCGGCCATCGCCAGGGCTTCCCGGGTGGGCATCAGTTGATCCCGGTTTACCAGCGCCCAGTTGTAGTACTGGACGTTGGCCAGCTCCAGGTACTCCACGCCGATGTCGGCTGCCAGCGCAATAATCTCGGGCACCTGGTGGATGTTAAGGCTGGAAATCGGGACATTCAGCACCATGGGAAAGCCCAGATCCTTGATTTCCCGGGCGATGCGGAGTTTTTTGTCGTAGCAGTCCACCCCGGCCAGCCAGTGGGCCGTTTCCGGATTGCTGGATTGGAACCCGAGCTGGATATGACGAAGCCCGGCCTGTTTCAGGCCTTCCAGGCGCTTTCGGGTAAGGCCGATGCCGGAGGTAATCAGGTTGGTGTAGTAACCCAGCGCGTTGGCCTCTGCTACCAGCTCTTCAAGGTCTTTGCGCAACGTGGGCTCACCCCCTGAAAAACCGATCTGCATGGCGCCCATGTCGCGGGCATCACGAATCACGCTTTTCCATTCGGCGGTCGTCAGTTCGTCCGGGTGGGCGGCCAGGTCGGTCGGATTGCTGCAGAATGCACACTTGAGCGGGCATCGGTAGGTCAATTCCAGCAGCAGCCACACCGGGTTGCCCTGACCATCAAGATTCAGATTGGATCCAGCCTTTGCCATGACACACCTCCAGGAACTGGCGAACTCGGGGTTCGATGAAGTCGGGTTGCTCGGAGAAGAGTTCGGAAAGCTCAAGAACAATATCGTTGAGAGTGTTGAGCCCGTTGCAGCGATTAAGAATTTCGCCGGCAGTCGTGTTCAGCTTTACGATGCCCTCCGGGTACATCAGGACAAAGGCCTGCTGGGACTCTTCCCACCGGAACATAAAGACCGGCGCAATGCGGAATCGGGGCAGGCTGTTGTGATTGTTTGAGTCAGCCATGGGTATGTCTCCCGGGTTGGTGGGGCGGGGCGACAGCGCGGCCCCGCGGCGTATGGCCGGCCACGGCGCCGCCCCGCGGGGTTAGCGGACGTAGACGTAGGCGGTCACCTCAAAGCCCAGTCTCAGGTCTTTGAAATCCGGATCAATCCACTTGGAATCGTTTCTCATGGCAGTGTCCTGTATTTGTAATGAATGTTATGAGGCGAGAAGTGTGCGCGCTCACAGTCACTTTAGGACTCATGAAAGTGGCGGATAAATGGTGCGTTCGGTCTAAAAATGTTGCACTTTGGTCGTAATTTTGTGGTTTTTCCAGTGATGGCCTGTCGGGTTCTCTGTGAATCCTGCCAGTCGGTATTTTAAGAAGTAGAGAAATTGATTGTTATCAAGAGGGATGACGGCAAGGGTGATTCGCAGCGCCAGTTCTGCAAGTGGGACACGTCAGACGGAAGGGTACATCGATAAGCTTTTGATATGTGGTGCGACGTTGGATTCAGACTACTTGCTTTTACCCGAAGACCGGAGACTTTTTGAAACCCGCGACATCCGGGCGTAGGCTGAAGAATCAACTTCTGGGCGGAATTTCGCGACCGTTACCTGAAAGAACTCCAGGCCGACGACGCCGCAGAGGATCTGGCCACATTCCGGCAACTGATTGATCAAAACAAGCGCATAACGCTGGTGTATGCTGCAAAGGACACCGAACATAACAACGCGGTCGCGCTGCGGGATTTTGCCCTTGAAGGATATCTGTGATGTTTTCCGGGGGTAAGACGTTGGCTGGTGCTGGCTGATCTTTCTCCTTTTCCCCGGTCTCAATCGGGGATATCAGACCTGCTCCCGAACCAGCATCGCTTTGATATGACCAATGGCTTTCATGGGATTGAGTCCCTTGGGGCAGTATGCCGTGCAGTTACCGATACCCCGGCAACGAAATACACTGAAGGGATCTTCCAGCTTTGCTAACCGCTCTCTGGTGGCGGTATCCCGCGAGTCCACCAGAAAACGACAGGCCTGAAGCAGGCCGGAGGGGCCAATGTACTTTTCCGGATTCCACCACCAGGAGGGACATGCCGAGGTGCAGCAAGCGCAAAGAATACACTCATAGAGCCCATCCAGCTTCGCTCTGTCTTCCGGACTTTGGAGGCGCTCAATGGCAGGTTCCGGGCTGTCGTTAATCAGCCAGGGCTGTACCCGGGCATATTGCTTGAAGAACAGAGACTGATCTACGACCAGGTCCCGTATAACCGGCATCCCGGGTAATGGCCGGACCTCAAGAATATCCTTCTTGCCGAGAGCATCCTCCACCCGTGTGATGCAGCCCAGGCCGTTACGGCCATTGATGTTGAGCCCGTCGGAACCACAGACACCTTCCCTGCAGGAGCGGCGGAAGGCGAGCGTAACGTCCCGGGTTTTCAGATGTTCCAGGACATCGAGAACCATGCGATTGCGGAATTCGCCGTCAACCTGGACATCCTGGTTGTAGGGGGTGTCATCCTGTTCCGGGTTGTAACGATACAAGCGAACGGTAAAGGTCGACATTCTGCTACCCTCCTGGAATTTCATGCATTCTTCGTATGCGTCTAATGTCAGATTAGCAGATTGGGTGATTGTCGTAGTGGAGAGTGACCATTCGGCAGGCACTCATCCGGGTGTATGAGAAGTACCCGTTGAAACATTACCCCCGGCCTGACCGGGGGTGATGCAGCCGGTGCATGTTGACGGTGCCCGACTAATACATTTCGAACCTTTCCGTCAGAACTGGAAGCGCGGGAACAGCACATCCCGTTCCAGGTAAATTTGCTCAGACAGCCGAAAATCCAGCGCTTTCAGCTCCCGGTAGAATCGCTTCCAGGAGCGACAGGCGTAATCCGGCGCGCGGTAGTTGCTGGTCATTTCGCGGAGCTTTTTCAGCTGCCGTTTGATGACCGAGTGCTCTTCATTCATCTGTGCGATTGGTGTTTCTGGCCGGGGCGGCTGGTCATGAATCATCTGATTCAGTACGTAAGTGTTCTCCCGTTCAATGTGATCCCGGAGCGTGTACTCCAGATTCTTGATGGCGAGGGTAATGCCTTTCGGCACCTCCGGGCTTACCCTGTGAACGGCTTCAATCTTGCGGGCCAGTCGGTGAAGTTCGGGCAGCTTGGCCAGATGTGCGGCATCGTAGCCCCTCAGTATGAGTTCCAATAGTACGTCAGTGTCCAGTTCTTCGATGGATGTCTGCTCCATGACGGTATCAAACAGCTCCTGACACAACTGCTCTGGTTCGACATCGGCAATGGAAGCAACCATGTCGATGGTGGCCTCACGTTGATCGTCGATTTGGGGCGCGTATCGGCGGAACACGTCGAGCGTTTGCGGGCATCTGCTAGCCAGTTGAGCAACAGTGGTTTCGCTGCAGCGCCCAAGAATATCCTGATAGTTCATTGCTCACCCTCCTCTCTTGCTTTAACATTCATCCTAAATACATTTTATGTGATGTCAAGAATAATTCTCATTTTCCTGCCATGGGAGGGAATGCTGATGACGTGTCACAAGCCGGAGCACATAAAAGACGAGATCTGGGCTCAGCACTTGAAGTGGCTGGACCTGGTTCGGGAGGAGTGCAAATCCAATCGCGCAAAATTTCGGCGAGAGAGGCGCCGACATCAAGAGGTCGTTAATCGCGGACATCAACGCTGAAGTGACGCCGGCTGCCTGCCACTGCCTGAATGGCGTGTTGGCAAGGCAGGCCAGTCTGGGTCTATCGCTGTCGGTTGGTGGTCAGACTAAGTTTGAGAGCCTGCCGGCTAAGGCCCGTGGAATAGACTCAGGTCCGTGGAAATAATAGTTTCCGGGGGCTGAAATTCCACTCCAGGCTATCCAGCAGGTTTTTCAGCCCCAGTCCCAGTTCCGTATCTCCCTCGATGACCAGACGGCGCTGGAAGAACAACTGATCCGGATCCTGCCGCCGTTCGGCCAGGGTTCGGAAGGCGGCAAGAGACCCCCGGATGGTGGCTTCGCCCGGGCCATCGACAACACGCAGCCTGCCGGCCCAGAAGCCGATGGTGATACCGGGTTGGCCACCGGTGATTTCGAGCCGGACCCGGCGGTTCTCGAAATCATCGAATTCACCGTCGGCAATGGCCCGGGCAAACAGCCGGTTAAGTGGCGCTTCCGCAGCAAGTTGTTTAAGTGGCATCGGGATTCTGCGGTCAATGGCGCCGAGCACAGGCACCGGCGAGGGCAGGTACTCTTTCAGTACGGCCAGTGATTGTGCGGTGAGGGGGCCATTTAAGGATGCAACGGAAGGTAATGAAAATGCCATGGCTTACTCCGGGCGGTCAGTAACCTGCCCAGAGTAAGGCAAAACCGGCGACAACGATTTGATATAACTCAGCCCTTGTGCAGGCCTTCCTCCACTGCCCAAACCGCCACTTCGACCCGCGAGCGCAGGTTCAGCTTCTTCAGCAGGTGCTTGACGTGGACTTTCACGGTGCCGTCGCTTATGTCGAGCTTGCGCCCGATCATCTTGTTGGACAGGCCTTCGGCGATCAGCCGCAGGATGTCTTTTTCCCGCGGCGTCAGGCTGGCAAAGTCAGGCTGTACCGCCTGCTGGGGCTTCTGGGAGCGCAGCGCCTCTGCCAGCAGGGTGGTCAGCCGGTCACTGATGACCATCTTGCCAACGGCGGCCTGATGCAGTTGCTTGATCATGTCTTCCGGCTCCATGTCCTTGAGCAGGTAGCCGTCGGCACCCGCCCGCAGCGCGGCTACCACATCATCCTCGTGGTCGGAGACGGTAAACATGACAATCCGCGAGCTGATGTTGAGGTCGCGGAGCCTCTTCAGTGCCTCGATGCCGTTGACCTCCGGCATGTTGAGGTCCATCAGGATCAGGTCCGGTTCCAGCTCGGTCGCCAGCCGGATACCGTCGGTGGCGTTACTGGCCTCGCCCAGCACCTCCATGTCATCTTCCATTTCGATCAGTTGCTTGATTCCCTGCCGCAGCAGCGGGTGGTCATCAATCAGCAGAATGCTCGCGGGGGATTCGGACATGGTTCCTCTCATCTTGTTGGTCAGCTTGTCGTTATTCAGGTGTTGATCGCTTCGGTGGTGATCAGGTGGCGACTCTTCGGTACAAAGTTGAAGGCCACTTCCACACCGCCCGTGTCACGGTTCTGGATGGAGATGTTACCACCAAGTGTGCGGGCGCGGTCTTGCATGATGATCAAGCCATAATGTTGCAGCGGCTGATCGCCCCCCGGCAGGCCCTTGCCGTTGTCGAGGATGCGGACACAGACCCGTGGGGATTCGAACCGGACCTGGACGACGATTTCCGTCGCCTCGGCGTGTTTGACGGCATTGGCCAGCGCCTCCCGGATCACCTGCAGGGTATGAATCTCCTCGTTGGGGGAGATGGTCTGCGGTGGCAGGTTGTAGTCCAGCTGTACCGGGTAGCCCAGCCGGTCGGAGAACTCGTTGACCGTCTGCTGCAGCGCCGTGCGCAGATCCGGCGTATCCAGCTTCAGGCGGAAGGTGGTGAGCAGCTCCCGTAACTGGCGGTAGGCGCTGTTGAGGCCGGTGCTGAGCTCCTCGAGGATGGCGTCGTGGGCTGGCTTGTGGTCACCGCTGATATCCAGCCGGCGTAACCGGGCCACCTGCATCTTCAGGTAGGACAGTGACTGGGCCAGGGAGTCGTGCAACTCACGGGCGATCACGGTACGTTCCTCGGCCAGGGTCAGCTGTTGCTCTTCGGTGATCTGGCGCTCCAGGAAAATCGCGGTGGCAAGCTGGTCGCTCAGGGTCTCCAGCAGGCGGCGGGCGGTCTGGGACAGCCCTTCATTCGCCGGATACCAGACCTCCAGGGTGCCCAGCAGCTGGCCGGGGGTGCGAATCGGCAACAGCAGGCGACGGCCGTCATTGCCTTCCACCGGCAGATCGTCGTATTGCTCCGGCGTCACCAGGCACGCGTTGCATTGGTGGTCACGGCAATAGAAGGGGCGCTCCTTGACCGAGGTGCTCAATGCTTCTACCGGTTCGGCGGAATGGCGGTCATGGAGGAACAGCCGGATAGGCCCGATGCCCAGCAGCTTTTCCAGCTCCTGCAACATGGGTACTGCACCGTTACACAGGTCATGGTTGGCAAACAGTTTGCGGCTGGCGTTGTGCAGCAGCTCCAGCGCGGCGTGACTTTTTTCCAGCTCGCGGGTTTTGTCGCGGGCTTCGGCTTCCAGTTCGTAGTAGCTCAGCGCCAGCTCGCTGGTCATCTGGTCAAAAGCCTGGCCAAGGCGAGACAGCTCGTCCGAGCCTTTCAGGTTGGCCTTGCGGGAAAAGTCCTGCTCGCCCACCGCAATGGCGATGTCCACCAGCTTGCGCAGCGGGCGCAGCACGCGGTTTTTCAGGTCATGGAACAGTGCCACGATGATCAGGATGGAGAACACCAGGCTGACGATCTGGATCAGGTGGAGCAGGTCAATGCGGGCTTCGGTGCGCTGTTCCAGCAGGTTGACCAGGTTGTCCACCTGGGTGACAAACTCCTCCGTGATGGTGAGCAACTGGTCGGTCACCGGTGTACCGCTGGTGTGTAAAAGCAGCGCCGGGCGTAGCTCCTGCTGCCAGATCCGCAGCATCTCACGATATTCCCGGGTTAACGGGTGGTCGTCGGATTCCGGCACCGTCCGCATAATGCCCTGGTGTGAGAGCCGCTGTTCATAATCCGTCAGCTTTTGCTGCAGCTGCGCGCCGTTGGAGCCCAGCCGTGCCGGGCTCATGGCAGATGCCAATAACTGAAAGGCACCCATGCGCAGGGAACCGGCCAGGTTGATGGCCGTGGCATTACCTTCAATGCTTTTCGAAACCGCAAGGGTGGTCGCCATGCTGACCACCGCCGTGATTACAACGGCACCAACGGCAATGGCGATTCGGTTAACCAGCGGGCTGCGGGATTTCATCGGAAACGGTTCATCATCAAGAGTCGTTGTGGGTTGCCCCGGCTGGTGGAGGCCAAAGCTGCGATTTTGCGGCATTAAACATAGGCCGTATACCCCCTTGAGGATAGTCAATTACCCCGATAGGCAATATCCCATCATAGTCTTTGACCCTTGGCAGGGCAAAGCCGGACACTCAACGGTGGCTAATTATCGGGTAGTACAATGCAGTCAGATCCAAACCGAGATGATGAAGACAGGGCAAATTCACTGGCAGTGGTGCTTCCGCTGGCAGTCACCGGTTTTATTATTGCAGCCGGATGCTGGACCCTGTTTGCCGTTGCCGGCTTCCATTTACGGGAGGCGCTGCAGTTAACCGGGTTGCAGTTCGGTTTATTGCTGGCAATGCCCATGGCGGTCGGCGCCGTGCTCGCGGTTCCCGGCGGACTGATTGCGCAATCGCTCGGGGCACGGAGGGTGATGATCTGGGCGCTGGCAGGGCTGTCGGCCTGCATGCTGTTGCTGATTGCCGTTACTTCCTATGCCGGCTACCTCGTCGCCGCCTGCGGGCTGGGGCTGACGGCGGCTTTCTATAGCGCCGGGTTGCAGTTTGTCATGAGTCATACCCCCCGGCACCATGTCGGCCTGGTGCTGGGGGTATTCAGCGCGGGCGTGATCGGGGCCGGGCTCAATTACTACGTGGTGCCGCTGCTCTATCAGGCCTTCGCCTGGGAGGCTATTCCACTGGCCTACCTGATAGTCCTGCTGCTGGTCATGGTGCTGATGTTGCTGCTGACCGACAATCCCGACGCCAGCGCCGCACCGGAGACCGAAACGTCCCCCCGCCAGTTACTGGCGCGACTGCGGCACTGGCGTATCTGGCGGCTGTGTTTCTATTTTGGCAGCGTTGCCGGGAGCTTTTTTGCGGTGGCGCTGTGGTTGCCGGATTTCCTGACGTCCCGGTTTGAACTGCCGGTGGATGATGTTGCCCGCCTGGCACAGTGGTTTGTCATTCCCGGTGCGCTCGCGCAGGTTGCCGGTGGCGGGCTGGCGGACCACTTCGGGGTTGCCCGGGTGGTGTCACGGGCGCTGATGGTGTGCCTGGTGGCGCTGTTTGTGCTGTCCTATCCCGAGATGACCCTGCTGGTTCGTGGTGTCGAGGGCATCATCCAGCTGGAGTTTGCCTTGCCCCTGCCTGTTGAACGGCTTTTTGTGGTGGTACTTGGGGCCACCATGGGATGTGCCATGGGGGCGCTGTTACGGATGATGGTTGACCAGAATCCCGGCGCCACCGCATTTGCGGCGGGCATGCTGCTGCTGTCCGCGTGTTCGGTAGCGTTTCTGCTGCCAGTGGTGTTTGCACTGGTCAATCAGTTGCTTGGAGTGCCCAGTGCGGCCTTCATGATTCTCTTTGCCATCCTGGCAGCCTGCCTGCTTCTGTTCACCCGCGTCGCCCGCTCCGCCGAGCGCCAGTCACTGCTGTCCCCGCGGGCCTGACCCGCTCCGTATCACCAAGGTGGTAGAGAGCGGTTATCTCGGGGTAACCACGCAGATTTCAGGGTTTTCATCCCACACAATGGTCTTAAATCGGAGAAACGATCCGGCAGACGGAGAGAGAGACCATGAGTCATTTGATCGACAAACTTACCTACTTCAGGAAGAAGCGCGAGCCGTTCGCCAACGGCCACGGCGAAACCCATGACGTCAACCGTGACTGGGAAAACGGCTACCGCCAGCGCTGGCAGCACGACAAGATCGTGCGCTCCACCCACGGCGTCAACTGCACCGGCTCCTGCAGCTGGAAGATCTACGTCAAGAATGGCCTGGTGACCTGGGAAACCCAGCAGACTGACTATCCCCGTACCCGTCCGGACCTGCCCAATCATGAGCCCCGCGGTTGCCCCCGGGGAGCCAGCTACTCCTGGTACATGTACAGCGCCAACCGCCTGAAATACCCGCTGATGCGCAAGCACCTGATGAAGCTGTGGCGTGCAGCCCGAATTCAGTTCAACGACCCGGTGGAAGCCTGGGCATCGATTGTCGAAGATCCGAAGAAAACCGCTGAATACAAGCCCCGCCGGGGCATGGGCGGTTTCGTACGTTCCAGCTGGGACGAGGTTAACGAGCTGATCGGCGCGTCCAACGTTTACACTGCCAAGCAGCACGGCCCGGACCGTATCATCGGTTTCTCTCCGATTCCCGCCATGTCGATGGTTTCCTACGCTGCCGGCAGCCGCTACCTGTCGATGATCGGTGGCGTGTGCATGAGCTTCTACGACTGGTACTGCGACCTGCCGCCGGCCTCCCCGCAGACCTGGGGTGAGCAGACCGACGTGCCCGAATCCGCCGACTGGTACAACTCCGGCTACATCATCGCCTGGGGCTCCAACGTACCCCAGACCCGGACTCCGGATGCCCACTTCTTCACTGAAGTCCGCTACAAGGGCACCAAGACCGTCGCCATCACGCCGGACTACGCGGAAGTGTCCAAGCTGTCCGACGAGTGGCTGAACCCGAAACAGGGCACCGACGCTGCTCTGGGCATGGCCATGGGCCACGTGATCCTCAAGGAATTCCACGTCGACAAGCCGAGTGAGTACTTCACCGACTACGTGCGCCGCTACACTGACATGCCGTACCTGGTCATGCTGGAAGAAAAGGACGACGGCAGCTATGTGCCGGGCCGCTTCCTGCGCGCCAGCGACCTGGTGGATGGACTGGGCGAAGAGAACAACCCGGAATGGAAAACCATCGCCATTGACGAGGGCACTGGCGAACTGACCGCTCCCAACGGCTCCATCGGTTATCGCTGGGGTGAGAAGGGCAAGTGGAACCTGAAGCAGACCGCCAAGGGCTCCGATGTCAATCTGCAGCTGTCCATGGTCGAGAAGCACGACGAAGTGGTGGATGTGGCCTTCCCGTATTTCGGCGGCATCGAGCACGACCATTTCCAGCACGTCGAGATCAAGGACATCCTCAAGCACAAGCTGGGTACCCGCAAGGTCAAGCTGGCGGATGGTTCCGAGGGCCGCGTGGTCACTGTCTATGACCTGATGGTTGCCAACTACGGCATCAGCCGCGGTCTGGGTGACGATGACGGCGCCAATTCCTATGACGAAGTGAAGCCCTATACCCCGGCCTGGCAGGAAAAGATCACCGGCGTACCCGCCGAGAAAGTGATCCGCATTGCCCGTGAGTTTGCGGACAACGCCGACAAGACCAAGGGCCGTTCCATGGTCATCGTGGGTGCTGGTATGAACCACTGGTACCACATGGACATGAACTACCGCGGCCTGATCAACATGCTGATCATGTGTGGCTGCATCGGCCAGAGCGGTGGTGGCTGGGCCCACTACGTTGGCCAGGAAAAACTGCGCCCGCAAACCGGCTGGCAGCCGCTGGCCTTCGGCCTGGACTGGCAGCGTCCGCCCCGTCACATGAACTCCACCTCGTTCTTCTACGCCCACTCCGGCCAGTGGCGCTACGAGAAGCTGGGGGTCGACGAGATCCTGTCGCCGCTGGCAGACAAGTCCAGATTCGGTGGCAGTCTGATCGACTACAACGTGCGTGCCGAGCGCATGGGCTGGCTGCCGTCAGCGCCGCAGCTTAACCGCAACCCGCTGACCATCGCGGCCGAAGCCGAGAAAGCCGGAATGGAGGTGGCGGATTATGTCACCCGGTCCCTGAAAGACGGCTCGCTGGCGTTTGCCTGTGAGGATCCGGAGGCACCGCAGAACCATCCGCGCAACATGTTCATCTGGCGTTCGAACCTGCTGGGCTCCTCCGGCAAGGGTCACGAATACATGCTGAAATACCTGCTCGGCACCAAGAGCGGCCTGCAGGGCAAGGACCTGGGCCACGAAGGCGGCGCCAAGCCAACCGAGGTTACCTGGCACGACGAGGCGCCGGAAGGCAAGCTCGACCTGCTGGTCACCCTGGACTTCCGCATGTCCACCACCTGTCTGTATTCCGACATCGTGCTGCCGACCGCCACCTGGTACGAGAAGAACGACCTGAATACCTCGGACATGCACCCGTTCATCCACCCGCTGACCGCTGCCACTGATCCGGCCTGGGAAGCGCGTAGCGACTGGGAAATCTACAAGGGCATTGCCAAGTCCTTCTCCAGGGCAGCTGAGGGCCACCTGGGTGTCGAGAAGGATGTGGTTACCCTGCCACTGCTGCACGATGCGCCCGCCGAGCTGGGCCAGCCGTTCGATGTGAAGGACTGGAAGAAAGGCGAATGCGAGCTGATCCCCGGCAAGACTGCGCCGAGCATCATCACCGTTGAGCGGGATTACCCGAACACCTACGCCCGTTTCACCTCCCTTGGGCCGCTGATGGACAAGCTGGGTAATGGCGGCAAGGGCATCAACTGGAATACCGAGAAGGAAGTCAACTTCCTGAAGGAGCTGAACTATACCCATCTGGAGGGTGCCAACGCCGGTCGCCCGAAGATCGAGTCGGCCATTGATGCGGCGGAAGTGATCCTGACCCTGGCGCCGGAAACCAACGGCCAGGTGGCGGTGAAGGCCTGGGCGGCGCTGTCGGAAATGACCGGGCTGGATCACACCCACCTGGCGACCAACAAGGAAGAGGAAAAGATCCGCTTCCGCGACATCGTGGCACAGCCGCGCAAGATCATCTCCAGCCCGACCTGGTCAGGCCTGGAAGACGAACACGTGTCCTACAACGCGGGCTATACCAACGTCCACGAGCTGATCCCCTGGCGTACCCTGACTGGCCGTCAGCAGTTCTACCAGGATCACGAGTGGATGCGTGCCTTCGGTGAAAGCCTGCTGGTGTATCGCCCGCCGATCAATACCAAGGCTGCGACACCGTTGCTGGGCGCCAAACCCAACGGTAACCCGGAGAAGGCGCTGAACTGGATCACGCCGCACCAGAAGTGGGGTATCCACAGCACCTACAGCGACAACCTGTTGATGCTGACCCTGTCCCGCGGTGGTCCCATCGTGTGGCTGAGCGAGGATGACGCCAGGGAAATCGGCGTGGCCGACAACGACTGGATCGAGCTGTTCAACGCCAACGGCGCCATTGCGGCGCGGGCGGTGGTGAGCCAGCGGGTGATGCCGGGCATGGTGATGATGTACCACGCCCAGGAGCGGATCGTGAACATTCCGGGCTCGGAGATCACCGGAACCCGGGGCGGTATTCACAACTCGGTAACCCGGGTGTGCCCGAAGCCGACCCACATGATCGGCGGCTACGCCCAGTACTCCTACGGCTTCAACTACTACGGCACCGTTGGCTCGAACCGCGACGAGTTCGTGGTGGTGCGCAAGATGCATAACATCGACTGGCTCGATGGCGAAGGTAACGACGATGTACAGGAGGCAGTGAAATGAAAATCCGTTCCCAAGTCGGCATGGTGCTGAACCTGGACAAGTGCATCGGTTGCCACACCTGTTCAGTTACCTGCAAAAACGTCTGGACCAGCCGGGAAGGCATGGAGTACGCATGGTTCAACAACGTCGAGACCAAGCCCGGTATCGGCTACCCGAAAGAGTGGGAGAACCAGGACAAGTGGAAGGGCGGCTGGATGCGCGACAGCTCCGGCAAGATCCGCCCCCGCATCGGTGGTCGTTTCCGGGTGTTGGCAAACATCTTCGCCAACCCGGACCTGCCGGAAATCGACGACTATTACGAGCCGTTCGACTTTGATTACCAGCACCTGCATACCGCAGGCGACAGCAAGCACCAGCCGATTGCCCGGCCCCGCTCGCTGATCTCCGGCGAGCGCATGAAGAAAATCGAATGGGGTCCCAACTGGGAAGAAATCCTCGGTACCGAGTTCGCCAAGCGCCGCAAGGACAAGAACTTCGACCAGGTGCAGGCGGATATTTACGGCCAGTTCGAAAACACCTTCATGATGTACCTGCCGCGCCTGTGCGAGCACTGCCTGAACCCGGCGTGTGTGGCCAGCTGCCCGAGCGGTGCCATCTACAAGCGTGAAGAAGACGGCATCGTGCTGATCGACCAGGACAAGTGCCGCGGCTGGCGGATGTGTGTCTCTGGCTGCCCGTACAAGAAGATCTACTTCAACTGGAAGACCGGCAAGTCCGAGAAGTGCATCTTCTGCTACCCGCGGATCGAAGCCGGTATGCCCACCGTATGCTCCGAGACCTGCGTCGGCCGGATCCGCTACCTCGGTGTGTTGCTGTACGATGCCGATCGCATCGAGGAAGTGGCCAGCGCCCCTGGTGAGCACGAGTTGTATGAAAAGCAGCTGGAAATCTTCCTCGACCCGTTCGACCCGAAAGTGATCGAGCAGGCGAAGAAAGACGGCATTCCGATGAACGTGATCAAGGCTGCCCAGGAAAGCCCGGTGTACAAGATGGCGGTGGACTGGAAACTGGCCCTGCCGCTGCACCCGGAATACCGCACCCTGCCCATGGTCTGGTACGTGCCGCCGCTGAGCCCGATCCAGTCTGCGGCAGAGGCCGGCAAGATCGAGTTCGACGGCGTACTGCCGAAGATCGAGAGCCTGCGTATTCCGGTCAAGTACCTGGCCAACCTGCTGACTGCCGGCGATGAGAAGCCGATCGTCCGTGCCCTCAAGCGAATCATGGCGATGCGTTTGTACAAGCGTGCCGAGACCGTGGAAGGCAAGGAAGACCTGCGCGCCCTTGAGGAAGCCGGCCTGACCAAGGCCCAGGCCGACGAAATGTACCGTTACCTGGCCATTGCCAACTACGAGGATCGCTTCGTGATTCCCACCAGCCACCGTGAGCTGGCAAAGGAAGCCTTCCCGGACGCTACCGCCTACGGCGAGCGCGGCGGTTGCGGCTTCAGCTTCGGCGATGGCTGCAGCGGCGGCGACAGCGAGTTCAGCCTGTTCGGAGGCAAGAAGCAGACCACCAGCATGGTGCAGAAGCTGGCCACCGTGAAACAGGTCGACCCGAAACAGCTGCAGGAATAAGGAGCGCATCATGATTCTGCTGAAAGTGATTGCCCGGTTGCTGGATTACCCGACCGCCGAACTGCAGGCGTCCCACGATGCCCTGACCGCGGTAGTACTGGAAGACACCCACCTGCCGCGGGACCGGAAGCAGCAGCTGCTGAGTTGCATCGACCGGCTTTGCCTGGGGGATCTGCTGGACCTGCAGGAGGAATATGTCGGCACCTTTGACCGTGGCCGGGCAACCTCCCTGCTGCTGTTCGAGCACGTTCACGGCGAGTCCCGTGACCGTGGTCAGGCGATGGTCGACCTGATGGCCCAGTACGAGGCGGCTGGCCTGGAGCTGGACGCCAAGGAGCTGCCGGACTATCTGCCCTTGTTCCTTGAGTACCTCTCCCTGCGTCCGCAGGAGGAGGTTACCGGCTGGCTGGAGGATATTCACCATATCCTCGGCCTGCTGGCGGAGCGGCTGTTCCAGCGCGAAAGCATGTACAGCGTGCTGATGGACAGCCTGCTGGTGCTTGCCGGACGGCAACCGGATCGTCGCGAACTGGCGCGGATTGTCGCGGCCGAAGAGCGGGATGATACCCCGGAGGCCCTGGACAAGGTCTGGGAAGAGGAAATGGTGAAGTTTGTGGATGACCAGGGCAGTTCCTGCAGCACCGGCAACGTTGTTGGCCAGCGCCGCCGGGAGCTGGAGCAGGTTCAGACCATTCACCTGAGTGACAAGCTGATGACGGATGCCGCCCCCCGTCAGACAGGGCGCGCCTGAGGGCGCAGGAGGAAACTGAAATGATGTCCTATCTCAATACATTGCTCTTCGGGATCTACCCGTACATTGCCCTCGTCGTGCTGTTTGTCGGTACCTGGGCACGTTATGACCACGGTCAGTTCACCTGGAAAGCCCACTCCAGCCAGATGCTGCGCAAGAAGAACATGGTACTGGCGTCGGTGCTGTTCCACGTGGGCGTGCTGGTGATCTTCTTTGGCCACCTGGTGGGCCTGCTCACCCCGCACTGGGCCTACGAGTGGATTATCACTCCGGGTCAGAAGCAGGTGATGGCCATTGTGGTTGGCGGCATCGCCGGCGTCATGGCGCTGATCGGTGGTGGCATGCTGGCCTGGCGCCGGCTTACCGATCCGCGGGTTCAGGCCAGCAGCACCTTTGCTGACAACATGATCATCGTGATCCTGGTGATCCAGCTGGCGCTCGGCCTGCTCACCATCCTGCCCACCCTGGGCCACCTGGATGGCAGCACCATGCTCCGCTTCAGTGCCTGGGCACAGGGTATCTTCACCCTGCAGGGCGGTGTTGCCGATCACCTGGTGGGCGTGCACTGGATCTACAAGACCCACATCTTCCTGGGCCTGACCATCTTTGTGCTCTTCCCCTTCACCCGTCTGGTACACATGCTGAGCGTTCCGCTGGAGTACTTCGGCCGCCGCTATCAGGTGGTCCGCAAGCGGGCGTAATGACCGGCGTTTCCAACAAGGGGACAGGTTTCAGATCTGTCCCCATGACCCAGAGGCAAACATCATGCAACTGATCCCCGTCGGCGATGCCGAAAAACCCAGAAACCAGTTCCCTCCGGTGTCCGTAGGCGAGACCCTGATCGGCGAGGAAGATATTGCCCGCGAGATGCAGCACCACCCGGCAGAGGAAGTCGCGCAGGCCTGGCACGATGCCGCCAGAAGCCTGGTGATCCGGGAACTCCTGCTGCAGCAGGCCAACCGCCTCCAGTTGTCGGATGAAATGGACGAGGAAGATCGTATTGCCCGTGTCCTGGAGCTGGAACTACAGGTTCCGGATCCCACCGAGGCAGACTGCGAGCGGTTCTATGACGCCAATCCGGCCCGCTTCCGCAGTCCGACCCTGATGGCAGTCAGCCATATTCTGCTCGCGGCCGCGCCGGATGACGTCCAGGAACGGATCCGCCAGGAAGAGGCTGGACGCCAGTTGTTGTCGGGGTTGCTGGATGGCCGCTCCCGGTTTGACGAGCTTGCCCGGCAGTATTCGGCCTGTGAATCCCGCCATCAGGGTGGCAGTCTGGGACAGATCAGCAAGGGCCAGACGGTAGAAGAGTTTGAGCGCCCGGTACTGAGTCTGCGGGAAGGCCTGTGCCCCGAACTGATCGAGAGCCGCTATGGCTGGCACATCGTGCGGGTGGACCAGCGTATTGACGGCGAGCAGCTGCCCTATGAGCATGTGAAGCCACAGATTCGCCAGTTCCTGAGTGAAAGTGTCACCCGGCGGGCGTTCCGGCAGTATCTGCAGGTACTGGCTGCGGAAACCGGTGTGGAAGGCGTTGACCTGGAACTGCCGGACTCCCCGTTAATGCAGTAACCCGTGCCTGATTGGGTGCAGAGTGCAACTTTTGACTTGGATCATGTTTCAGGTGTTATACCCGGTGTTTACCTCCAAGGAGGGAGCGATTTTTGACCATTATCGTTTTACTATTAAAGCAACATATAAAATGCATTAATAGTGGGGAAGCGGATCATGGCTCTTATACAATCCATCGGGTCGCGTTATACCAAGCCGGTACTGGTCGCGGCGAACAAGCCTTTTGAAGACGACGACAAGTTGCTGTCCCTGCGCCAGCATCCACTGTTTGCCGAGCTGAGCAGTGAGCACCTGGACCAGGTGCTGCAGCAGTCCCGTCAGATTCGTCTGGGTAACCATCAGCTGCTGTATCGCCAGGATATGCCGGCGCATCACTTCTTCTTCGTGATTTCGGGGCGCCTGCGGCTCTATCGCCTGGATTCGTCGGGGGTAGACCGCACCCTCGACAGCCTCGCGCCCGGTGACTGTTTTGCCGAGGTCATGATCTACGCGGATCCCCCCCGCTATGCCTGTTACGCCGAGGCCCTGAAAGCCAGCGAAGTGCTGATGATCCCGGTCCGGGCGTACCAGGAGCTGCTGGAAGCACATCCGCCCTATGCCCAGGTGGCATTGCGCCATTATGCGATGCGTGCGGTATCGCGGTTTCATGATCTGGAAATCATGACGGTCCAGAATGCCCGTGACCGGCTGATCCGATACCTGATCGACCTGCTTCCCGACGGGCCGCAACACTCCGGCGAGGTCGAACTGCCGTTGCCGAAGTGCCTCGTGGCTTCCCGGCTGGCAATGCAGCCGGAAACCTTCTCGAGAATCCTGGCCGATCTCAAATCCAACGGGCTGATCCGGGTTAATCGCAGCCGCCTGTTCATCCCGGACCCCGGCCGGCTGATCCAGATCAGCCAGTAATTCAGCCACGGTGAGGTCGCAATGGCCTCACCCCCTGTGGAGGTTCTGTGAAAGCACGAAAACAGCGTCCGCTGATCTATTCCTGCTCCGGGTGTTCGGATGTTGCCCAGCTGGCCAACAACGCCGCAGTGCAGCTGGATCACGCCGGCGACTTCGAAATGTCCTGTATCTCAGGTGTTGGCGGCAAGGTCCCGGCGCTGGTCAAGACCGCCCAGTCCGGCCGGCACATCACGGTGATCGACGGCTGCCCGCTGCATTGCGCCCGGGCCTGCCTGGAAAACATCGGAGTCCAGCCCGATGAGCATGTCCGTCTTTACGAACACGGCTTCAAAAAGCATTACGGCCAGAGCTATGACAGCGAGGCTGTTGATGAGGTCTGCCAGATGATCCTGGAATGCCGGGACATCACCGGGGATGCCGAATAACCCCGGCACCCCTTCGCACCTCTTTCCCCAACCTGATAACCAGGATGAGTACCATGATTTCCAGCTATGCCGACCTGATGAAAGCGGTTGCCGAACAAAGCGAACCCCAGCGCCTGCTGTTTGTATTCTGCCGGGCCGAGTTGCCAGACGACGCCTCGGACGAGGAGAAGGCGGGTTTCGAGCGGGGCGAGGGTGGCGCCCTGACACCGGTGGTGTGTGTCGACAAGGCACCCGACGAAGTGACGGACTTTGATGCCCTGGTGGCAGAGTCCCGGGAAACCGGCCAGCACTGGGACGTGGTTTTTGTGGCCGCGATGTCCGGACGCGGCGGCATGAAGCCTTCGTCCGATGAAGCCCAGCAGCCGCTGACCATGATGGTGGAGTCCATCCGCCTGGGGCACCTGGGTAACTATCTGCCGCTGGACAGTCGCGGCCAGGCGCTGGCGCTGGGCTGAGAGCCCGCTGACGCCCGCCACAAAGAGGAGTTATCCAGTAAGAGGTATTTGATTTTCCTCACGATCGTCTAGGCTGTACTTATTAACCGACCGCCAATGAGAAATATCAATCCGTTTGTAAAGCAACGGGCCTAAGATACCGGGCGTGTGTGGTGTTCAAGCTGATAAATCTTCCAGTCCGTTGTTTTGTTGGGGGTAATGTGAATTTTGTACGCAGTATTGTCAGGGTTCTGACCGGGGTTCTGTGTCTGATGGCTGGTCTGGCTAGCGCCATGCCGTTGGAGCAGTATGAGCCGCTGGCGGCTCGCCAGGTGATTCAGCAGGCGTTTCCCGAGGTAACCGACATCGCCCCCCGGGAGAGCAACCGGGCGATCCAGGAACTGCGTGCCGGCGACGAATTGCTGGGCTATGCCTACCAGAGTCTGGATTTTGTGCAGACTCCCGCCTATTCCGGTAAGCCGGTCAATGCGGTGGTTGTGCTGGATACCGAAGGCACCATCAAGGCCACCAAGGTTATCCACCACGATGAGCCCATCCTGCTGGTGGGTATCCCCGAAAGCAAGCTGCACATCTTTACCGACCAGTACACCGGGCTGAAGGCTGACCAGCGGGTTACCGTGGGTGGCACTTCGTCTGATACCAAGGTGGCGGTGGATGGGCTGTCCGGTGCCACGGTAACCGTCATGGTCATCAACGAAGTCCTGATGCGGACGGCCCATCGGGTGGGTGTCGAACTGGGCCTGGTTGAAGGGGGCAGCAGCAAGCGGCCGCCTGTGGCGGAGGTCGCCACTGACCAGTTCAGCGAACGCAACTGGGAGCAACTCACCGGGGATGGTTCCATCCGTCGTCTGCTGCTGACCCGCGGCCAGGTGGATGATTCGTTTGCCGGCACCGCTGCCGAAGGTATCGAAGCTGCGGCACCGGGCGAGCGGGACGACGCGCTGATTGACCTGTATGCCGGGTACCTGAACGCGCCGACAATTGGCCGCAACCTGCTGGGCGAAAACCAGTATCAGTGGCTGATGGGAGAGCTGAAGGACGGCGAGCATGCTATCGCCGTCATGGCCAACGGGGAATACTCCTTCAAAGGCTCAGGCTACGTCCGTGGCGGTATTTTCGACCGGGTTCAGATCCGTCAGTTCGGCGATACCTTCAACTTCCGTGACCTGGATTACTTCCGTCTCAGTGATGTCTATGCCGCCGGCATGCCGGACTTCTCCGAGATGGCCATTTTCATTGTCCGCCAGCAGTACAATTTCGACCCGGGCACCGACTGGGCCCTGGAGCTGACCGTCAAACGTCAGACTGGCCCGCTGGACAGCGAGTTCCAGGTGTTCCCGCTGACCTACAGCCTGCCGGAGCAATACTACACCCGTGCCGAGCCGGTACTGACCGAAGAAGAGATGCTGGCCGATCAGCCGTTGTGGGTGCAGGTCTGGTACCAGCGCCAGTTCCAGGTGCTGGTGCTGGGCGTCGGGATCGGTGTGCTGTTGTTCATCCTGTTCTTCCAGGACTGGCTGGTGCAGAAGCCCAAAATGATGCGCTGGATCCGCCATGCGTTCCTCACCTATACCTTGTTCTTTATCGGCTGGTATGCCCTTGGGCAGCTGTCCATCGTCAATGTACTGACCTTCGTGCACAGCCTGTTCAGTGGCTTTACCTGGGAAACCTTCCTGATTGATCCGGTGATGTTCGTGCTCTGGGCCGTAGTGGCGGGCATTGTCCTGCTGTGGGGACGGGCGGTGTATTGCGGCTGGCTGTGTCCGTTCGGTGCCTTGCAGGAGCTGGTCAATGAAATCGCCCGCAAGCTGAAGGTGCCCCAGTACACCGTGCCGTTTGCCTGGCACGAGCGGCTGTGGGCGATCAAGTACATCGTATTGCTGGTGTTGTTCGGGGTCTCCCTGGAGTCCATGGCGACCGCTGAGCGCATGGCTGAGGTGGAACCGTTCAAGACCGCCATCACCCTGCACTTCGACCGCACCTGGCCCTTTGTCACTTATGCGGTGCTGCTGGTGGTGGTGAATATCTTCACCCGCAAAGTCTACTGCCGCTATATCTGCCCGCTGGGTGCCGCGCTGGCGCTGCCCACCAAACTGCGGGTGTTCGACTGGCTCAAGCGGCGCAAGGAATGCGGCAACCCGTGCCGGCTGTGTGATCACGAGTGTGAGGTTCAGGCCATTCATCCGGACGGCCACATCAACTACATGGAGTGCCATTACTGCCTTGATTGCCAGATGACCTATTTCGACGATCACAAGTGTCCGCCACTGATCGTGAAACGGCGCGGCAAACGCCGTGGCCACAACGCACCCGGCCATCCGGAGCAAATACCGGTTACCCAGGTGTCCTGAGAGGAGCCCGCCTCAGAAGAGGCTCCCCGGGGAAAGCAAGACCTAGTGAGAAGCTAAAACCGCCATACCAATAACGGAGTTGAATCAGATGAAAAAGCAAGATGAGCTCAAACAGGATGCGCCTGAGAATGGCCTGAGCCGTCGTCGTTTCCTGGGCGCAACCGCCCTGGCAGGCGTCGCCGGTGCGACCGGGCTGGGTACTGCGGTGATGTCACGGGAAGCCTGGGCTGCGGCCTCGGAAGAAGCCCGCAACAAAGCGGTTATCCACCCGGGTGAGCTGGACGAGTATTACGGCTTCTGGAGCGGTGGTCACCAGGGTGAGGTTCGTGTCCTTGGTGTTCCGTCCATGCGTGAGCTGATGCGTATTCCGGTGTTCAACGTGGACTCCGCCACCGGTTGGGGCATTACCAACGAAAGTAAGGATGTGCTCGGCCACGATAACGAGTTCCTCAACGGTGACTGCCACCACCCGCACATTTCCATGACCGATGGCCGTTACGATGGCAAGTATCTGTTCATCAACGACAAGGCCAACACCCGGGTGGCGCGGATCCGCCTGGACATCATGAAGTGCGACAAGATCACCCATATCCCGAACGTGCAGGCGATTCACGGTCTGCGTCTGCAGAAAGTACCGCGTACCAAGTACGTCTTCTGCAACGCGGAGTTTGTGATTCCGCAGCCGAACGATGGCAGCGACTTCAGCCTCGATAACAGCTACACCATGTTCAACGCCGTGGATGCGGATACCATGGAAGTGGCCTGGCAGGTCATCGTCGACGGCAACCTGGACAATACCGACGCCGACTACACGGGCAAATATGCCGCTTCCACCTGCTACAACTCCGAGAAGGCTGTGGATCTGGCCGGCACCATGCGCAACGACCGTGACTGGGTAGTGGTGTTCAACGTTGAGCGTATCGAAGCAGCTGTGAAAGCCGGCAACTTCAAGACTATCGGTGACTCCAAGGTGCCGGTAGTGGATGGCCGCGGCGACTCTGAACTGACCCGCTACATTCCGGTTCCGAAAAACCCGCACGGTCTGAACACCTCTCCGGATGGCAAGTACTTCATTGCCAACGGTAAGCTGTCGCCGACCTGTTCGGTGATTGCCATCGACAAGCTGGATGACCTGTTCGACAACAAGATCGAGCTGCGGGACGCCGTGGTTGCCGAGCCGGAGCTGGGCCTCGGGCCGCTGCACACCACCTTTGACGGTCGCGGTAACGGCTACACCACGCTGTTTATCGACAGTCAGGTGTGCAAGTGGAACATCGCGGACGCCATCAAGCACTACAATGGCGAGAAGGTGAACTACATCCGCCAGAAGCTGGATGTTCATTATCAGCCGGGTCACAACCATGCCTCACTGACCGAGTCCCGGGATGCCGATGGCAAGTGGCTGGTGGTGCTGTCCAAGTTCTCCAAGGACCGCTTCCTGCCGGTAGGCCCGCTGCATCCGGAGAACGACCAGCTGATTGATATTTCCGGTGAGGAGATGAAGCTGGTTCACGACGGTCCGACCTTTGCCGAGCCGCACGACTGCATCCTGGTGCGCCGTGACCAGATCAAGACGAAGAAGATCTACGACCGTGACGATCCGTACTTTGCCAGTGCTCGTGAGCAGGCGAAGAAGGACGGCGTTACCCTGGAGGCCGATAACAAGGTTATCCGCGATGGCAACAAGGTTCGTGTTTACATGACCTCGGTGGCACCGCAGTATGGGATGACGGAGTTCAAGGTGAAGCAGGGTGATGAGGTTACGGTGTATGTGACCAACCTGGATACCATTGAGGACGTGACTCACGGTTTCTGTATGGTGAACCATGGTGTGAGCATGGAGATCAGTCCGCAGCAGACGTCGTCAGTGACCTTCAAGGCGGATAAGCCGGGGGTTCACTGGTATTACTGCAACTGGTTCTGTCATGCGCTGCACATGGAGATGGGTGGTCGCATGATTGTTGAGAAGGCCTGATCTTCTCTTGGCCGGAGCTCCCTTGTGGGGTTCCGGCTGCTTTACTGAAGCTTGGGAGCAGCAACCCAAGAGGAGACGGCTTTCCAAAACACGCTCAAGCCCATCCATGGGGCGCTTGTGCTCCGCCATCCATGGCTCCGCACAGTTTTGGAAAGCCGTCTCCTCTTGGCTTGCCCTACCTTGGGGCTGAATTTCGGACATTCGGTCATTCTTACTTCTCAGAGAAACATTGATGTACCAAATTTTGCGTTATGGGGTGGCCCTGTCAGTCGCTCTTTTATCGCTGACCGCAAACGCGGACCTGCAACAACAGCTCGATGCCCTGGAACCGGGTGCAACCTTTGAGCTTCCACCGCAACAACTTTCACCGCTGGCTATCCGGGTGCCCGGGGTAACTGTGGCCTGTGCGGCGGAAACGGTGATTGATGGTGGCGGGCAGGGGCATGCGGTGGAGATTCTGGCTGAAGAGGTGACGTTGTCCGGGTGCGCGGTGCGCAACTGGGGACGGGATCTGAACGAGCTGGATGCGGGAGTTTTTGTGGCCCGGGAGGCCCGGAGTTCGGTGATTGAGAATAATCGCCTGAAGGGGCCGGCTTTCGGAGTCTGGCTGGATGCGACACCGGAGGTGACGGTGCGCGGTAATCACATCCGCGGCGAGACCAGTTTGCGGTCGCAGGACCGGGGCAACGGGATTCATCTGTTCAATACCACCGGCGCGTTGATCGAGGGCAATGACATCAGTCAGACCCGGGATGCGATTTATATCGAGACGGCGAATAACAACCGGATTCGCAATAATGTGATGACCGACCTCCGCTACGGCATCCATTACATGTATTCGATGAATAACCTGCTGGAGGGCAATGTTACCCGGGGTACCCGCACCGGTTATGCGCTGATGCAGAGCAAGCGGCTGACGGTGCTGAACAACCGCTCGGAGAATGACGAGAACTACGGCATTCTGATGAACTTCATTACCCATTCGGAGTTGCGGGGTAATGTGGTGACCGGTGTATCCCAGGGGCAGAGTGCCGGGGTGGTGATTTCCGGGGCGGAGGGCAAGGCGGTGTTTATCTATAACTCGCTGTATAACACCTTTGCCGGCAATTATTTCGGCGACAGTAACATCGGTATTCATCTTACTGCCGGTTCCGAGGATAACCAGGTGTTTGGCAACGCCTTTGTGAACAACCAGCGCCAGGTGAAGTATGTGGCGACCCGCACCCAGGAATGGTCGAAAGAGGGGGAGGGCAATTACTGGAGTGATTATCTGGGTTGGGACCGTAACCAGGACGGTGTTGGAGATGTGCCTTATGAACCCAACGATAATGTCGACCGGCTGCTGTGGAAGTATCCGGAAGCCAAGATCCTGATGTTCAGCCCGGCAGTAGATACCCTGCGCTGGGTGCAGGATGCGTTCCCGGTGGTGAAATCCGCCGGGGTCGCCGATTCCCGTCCCCTGATGCGTATTCCCGCTGATTTGCAACCGGAGAGCCGATGAGCTGTTTTCGTCTTGAGAATGTGAGTTACCGGTACGATAAGAGTCCGGTGTTGCACGGTATTGATCTGCGCCTGGAAGCGGGCGAGATCCTCGGCCTGTTCGGTCACAACGGCGCTGGCAAGACCACGTCCATCAAGCTGATCCTGGGGCTGATGCAGCCCACCGAGGGCAGTGTCGCCGTTCTGGGGGGGCAGGCGGGAGATCCGCAGGTGACCCAGCATATCGGCTACCTGCCCGAGAACGTCATGTTCTATCCCCAGCTGACCGGGCGGGAGATCCTGAGCCATTTCGCACGGCTCAAGGGGGCCTCCCTGAAGCAGGTACCCGTGCTTCTGGAGCAGGTCGGCCTGGGCGACGCCATGGATGCCCGCACCAAGACCTATTCCAAGGGCATGCGCCAGCGTCTTGGCCTGGCCCAGGCGCTGTTAGGCAAGCCAAGGCTGCTGATGCTGGATGAGCCCACCGTGGGGCTGGATCCGGTCGCCACCGCAGACCTGTACCGCTTGCTGCGGGATTTGCGGGATGAGGGCACCGGCATCGTGCTGTGTTCCCACGTGCTGCCGGGGGTCGAGCCCTATATTGACCGTGCCGCGATTCTCACTGAGGGCACCTTGAAGGCTGCCGGCGACCTGGCGGCACTGAGGCGGCAGGCGAACATGCCGGTGACGTTGTCGCTCGCCCCGGCCCATACCCTGGCGGACCTGGAGAAGGTGATTGACGAAGCGTCTGCCAGCAATGGCCTGATGATCCGGACGGAGAACGGGTCGTTACGGGTGGATGTGCAACCGAGGGAAAAAATGGCTTTACTGCAAGCAGTGATGGCATCGGGGGAGGTGGCCGACGTTGGCATCCACCAGCCAAGCCTGGAAGATATCTATGTGCACTTTATCGGCTCAGGTGGCCTCGCCCATCGCGGAGGCAGCCAATGATGAGTATCTGGACCATCGCCCGCAAGGAGCTGAGTGACAGCCTGCGCAATCGCTGGCTGATGGCAATCTCCCTGGTGTTCGCCACCCTGGCCCTGGGCATCGCCTGGTTCGGCGCCGCGGCCTCCGGCCAGGTCGGTTATGCTTCGACTCCGGCCACCATTGCCAGCCTTGCCAGCCTGGGGATCTTTCTGATTCCGCTGATTGCGCTGTTGCTGGCCTACGATGCCATCGTCGGTGAGGAGGAGGGCGGTACCCTGCTGTTGCTGATGACCTACCCGCTCAGCCGCAGCCAGTTGTTGCTCGGCAAGTTCTTCGGCCATGGCCTCACCCTGGCCCTCGCCACCCTGATCGGCTTCGGCGTGGCCGGTGTTGCCATTGCCCTGCTGGTGAAAGATGTTGCCATTGCCAGTCTCGCGGTGGCCATGTTTCGTTTTATTGCCTCGACCGTGCTGCTGGGCTGGGGGTTTATTGCCCTGGCCTACGTGGTCAGCGTCCGGGTCAGTGAAAAGCCGATTGCCGCCGGCATGGCCCTGGCCATCTGGTTCTTCTTCGTACTGATCTTTGACCTGATGCTGCTGGGCACTCTTGTTGCCAGCGAAGGTAAGTTCAATGCCGAGTTGCTGCCCTGGCTGCTGATGTTCAACCCGACGGACATCTATCGCCTGCTCAACATTGTCGCCTTTGACGACACCGCCCAGCTCAGCGGTGTCCTCAGCCTGGGCGCCGACCTGCCCATTGGCGCTGCTGGCCTCTGGATCGGCCTCGTCCTGTGGTTTGCCCTCCCGCTGGCGGGCGCCCTGTTACTTTTCCGAAATCGTCGTATCTGACTGGAGTTGTCCCTGATGAACCGCAGCAAACTGAACTGGCTCCTTGCCATACTGGCCGTGCTCACACTCACTGCCTGCTCCGACAGCGAAGAGCAGGCCACCGCAAAACCCGCCCCGGTCCATTTCGAGAGTGGCGACGAGTGCCATGTCTGTGGCATGGCTATCGGCAATTTCCCGGGGCCCAAAGGTCAGGCCATTACTGAAAAGGAACAGCAGGTCCGTAAATTCTGCTCCACCAAGGACATGTTCGCGTGGATGCTGCAACCGGAGAACGTCAACCGCGATCACACCCTTTACGTCCATGACATGGCGCAGACCGAATGGGAGCACCCGGATGACACCGCCCTGATCGACGCCAGGGAGGCCTTCTTCGTGGTCGGCTCAGACCGCACCGGCGCCATGGGCCCGACCCTGGCTTCGTTTGCCACCGAAGACGCTGCCCACAACTTCATGATGGAGCATGGTGGCCAGGTCCTGAGCTACAGCGAGATCACCCTCGATCAGCTGAACACCGGGATGGCGATGGGGGAGATGCCGGGAGCCCATGAAATGGAAAGCTCGTCGACCGGTCACACCATGGACCACTAGGGCGCGCGTTCCGGATCAGATGAACGTGTTCATCTGATCCGGTTTGCAGACCTTATGGCCGAACCTTGCGCCACAAAGCCCGGCCAACCACCCGTACCTTGTCCCGTCCCGCCATCCTGCCGAGGTTCGTCTTCACCACTCCCTTGGTAAACCGTGTCGGCTTACTGTAATCAATCCGCACATCAACCAGCACCGGCACCCCGCCGCCAGCCTTCTCCAGAGCCAGCTTCACGCTGTCTGTAATATCGCCGTTGCCGGACAGCGCCACGTACGCCACCCCGAAAGCCCGGGCGAACGCCTCGTAATCCACGGCCCCCAGTACCGAGCAGGTCTTCTGGTTGTAGGGAATCTGCTGGGCCTGGGAAATCTGCGACAATTCCCCGTCGTTGAATACAAACAGCACCACCCCCAACCGTTCCCGCACCGCCGTCACCAGCTCCATGCCGGTCATCAGCAGCGCGCCGTCGCCAACAATGCCCACCACCTGACGGTCCGGATTGGCCAGCTTCGCGCCGATTATGCCCGGCACACAGTAGCCCATGGCATTGAAGTCGCTGGGGGACATGTAATTGCGGGCACCCAGGATCGGCATCAGCTCTGCTGTCAGGAAGGTGTGGTTGCCGTCGTCGGCCACCACAATGGCATCGTCATCGAGGATCTGCCGTAACTGACTGAAAAACAGCTCCGGATTCACCCTGTCACCACTGTCGTGATCCCGCCATTCTTTGCGGTAAGCCGCCTTGTCCCTGGCGATCTGTGCCCGGATGCCGGTATCACTGGCGTCGGCCTTGATGGCCTTCACCGCGGCCAGCAACGCCGGCACGATGGCCCTAGCATCCCCCTCCAGGGTGTGGCGGGCCGGATAGTTGGCGCTGAACACCTCCGGGTTGATGTCGACGTGAATCAGGTTCGCCGGCGGGGTTATCCCGTAGCTTCCGGTCGGAATTTCCGAAAACCGGGTGCCGATGGCGAGCAGGCAGTCCAACTGTGCAAACGCGTTGGTGGCCGCGGGTACCGCATAATGGCCCATCCCCATGCCGGTGTGCAGTGGATGGTTGCCGGGAAATGCACTGAGCCCCTGCAGCGTGGTCGACACCGGCGCATCAAGGTGCTCGGCCAGCTCAATGAGCGCTTCCTGGGCATCCACTGCCCCCCAGCCAGCAAAGATTCCCGGCCGCCGCGCCACGGCCAGCGCCTGCGCCGCCGCCTCAATCATGGCCTGGTCAGGCAGGGGCGGGGCCTGCGGCGGTTGCCAGGAGGGCATGTCATCGACGTCACCGAGGAAGTTGCTGATGTTATAGGGCACCTCAACAAACACCGGCCCCGGCTCGCCGGTGGTCGCTATCTCATAGGCCCGGTAGAGGGTTGGAATGATGTCCCGGTGGCTGGTCACTCGCCAGGTGCCCTTGGTGATCGGTTTCAGCAATGTGTGCTGATCCATTTCATGAAGCTGGTAGCGGTGCCCGCTGGCGGAGTGAATGCCGCCGGAAATGATCAGCATGGGAATGCCGTCGATGCCGGCCTCTCCGATACCGCTGGCGGCATGGGTAACACCGGCGGCCGGGACGATCAGCAGGGTACCGATTTCCGCCCCGGTCCGGCTCGCCGCATCGGCCATAAAGGCGCCGCCGCATTCGTGGGCGACCAGTGTGGGGGTGATGGTTTCCGAGCGATTGAGCTCGTCGTAGATCTCGGTGGTGTGGACGCCCGGAATGCCAAAGGTGCGCCGGATTCCGAGTTGTTCGAGGGCGAACCGGACCAGAGCCGCGCCGGATTTTTTCATGGTAGTGAACCTTTTGTGTTTTTATTGTCTTTCGAACTCGGGGCGGGAGCCATTGGGCAGGGCTTTCCAAAACACGCTCAAGCACATCCATGTGGCGCTTGGGCTCCGCCATCCCTGGCTCCGCACAGTTTTGGAAAGCCCTGCCCAATGCCTCCTTCTGGCTCCCCGCATGGCTTCATCACAGCTTCCCGGCAATACTCTGCGCTGCCCGCCTGCCATTCAGGATGCAGTTCGACAGGAACGTGCCTTCCAGCGATCTTATACCGGAGATGCCCCCGCCACCAAAACCCGCCGCTTCGCCGGCGGCGTAAAGTCCGGGCACCGGTTCGTTGGCGTTGTTCAGCACCCGCGACTGCAGATCGGTCAGCATCCCCCCCATACTCTTGCGGCTGATCAGCTGCTCACGGATGGCGATCAGCGGGCCGGCTGCGGGGTCTAGGATCGGCTGGAAGTTGCAGGTGCGCAGTCGATCCGGGAACCACTGGCGCAACTGGGCCAGGCGGCGGATCTGGTCGTCATTGTGAAGGCGTTTGCCGCGAGCCAGGTTGGCATCCCAGGCCTGAAGGTCGCGAATCATGTCCTCCGCACAAAGGCGGGGGCCGTCGCTGACTGCGTCCATACGGTGGGCCAGTTCCTGCGGGGTTGTTGCCGTGACCACGTCCGGACACTCGGCAATCAGCCAGTTGACCAGCGCCGGGTCGCCGCCCCGCAAGGTGTTCCATACCACCCGCAGCAGTTTGTGGTCGCGGAAGTCCGGATTGGTGTCGGTGCCCGAGATGGCAAGCTCCCGGACCGCGATTTTGTGGTTCATCACCTGCCAGGAATACTGCTCCGGCAGCTTACCGATGCGTTTGCACAGGTCGTGGGTATCAAAGCCGGTAACCAGAGGCTGTGGCCCGATGCGGCGGCCAGTGGCATCGAGCCAGAGGGCGGAGCGTGGGGGTATCAGGCTGAGGCCGTGGTGGGGGAATTGCGGTTGGGGATGGCGAATGCCTGCGGCGTAGTTCCACATCTGGTTGAGATTGACTACCTGGCCGCCGGCGGCCACAACCTGGCTGTGCAACGCACCGTCGGCATCCGGGCTGGATCCGGCCAGCAGGTTTGCCGGTGGGCGGCCGTAGCAGGTGTCCCAGTGCTGGCGGACTTTGTCCAGGTTACCGTTGATCCCGCCGCTACAGACCACAGTATGGCTTGCGGTTACCGAGAACGGTCCTTCGGAGTGGTTGCCGTGGCAGCCGGTCACCGCGCCTGCAGAATGGTTGAGGGCGGCGACCCGATGCCCGGTGAGTACCGTCAGCCGGTCCCGGTTGGGATGGCCCAGCAGCCGCTGCGCCAGGGTCTGGGCAATGCCCCGACCACAGCCCCAGGCAATGTGGTAGCGGGGTACGCTGTTGCCATCGCCATAAAGTCCGCGTTCCACCCACTGCACCGAAGGGAAGAAGCGGATGCCGACGCTGCGGAGCCAGTCATAGATCATGGGTCGGCAGTGTTCGGCATACAGCTCCGCCCAGACCTGCGGCCAGTAATCGTGGCTGCTGAATTCCGCGGCCCGGCGCCAGTCGGCCAGCAGCAGTTCGGGTGAGTCGCTGATGCGGTTGCGGGCCTGTTCCGGGGTATTGATCAGCAGCATGCCGCCAAAGGCTTCATTTGCCTGACCGCCCAGCCGGCCATCCGGTGAGCCATCCAGCAGGATGACCGGTAGTCCGTGATCCAGCAGTTCCAGTGCAGTGGTGATACCGGCAAGGCCCGCTCCGATAACTACCACTCCGGTTTGGTAGGTGTTCATAGTCGGTTCTTATTGTTCGTGACAGGCTCTCATCTTTCACGAACTGCGGAGTTTCTGCCTTGACCGGTATCAATCTGCCGGGGGTATGCCTAAACCACGCTTTCAGTGGCCATCATGGTTGCCGGCTACGATATCGTGGATCGCCTCAACCGAATGCACGTACTGCACGTAGTTCGCGACGAACTCCCGGCCGGCAATGACATCTTCGGCCTTGAGGCCTCGGTGGCTGGCCTGGAAGCTGTTTTTGACGAACTCGGTCACTTTCTGGCCCAGCTTCTCGGCGAGCGCATTGGCGTTGCCAGCGGCTAGCGCCTTGTCTGCAGCCTTGGCGGCGGCCGAGGCGCTGCCAGCCGGCTTCAGTCCGTCATAGGGCGCGCCTTCCGCCGCGCGGTGCAGGCGAACCAGGGTTTCGAAGAAGTAGCGATCGGCAAGGGCCTGCGCGTCTCCATTCAGTTCCCGAACTTTAAGGGTGTCCCGGAACGTGGCAGTCAGTTGCTGCGCATCGGCGGGTTTCACCCATTTCAGCACCGGATCGATCCGGTTGTCGGCGAGGGCCTCTCTGGCGTCTTCGATAACCGGGCCGTCGAGGGAGTCGCAGTGGGCAAAGGTCGCCGAACTCCAGAGCACCGAACCCGCAAGCAGGGTAAGGCCGAGCAGTCGTGTGGTTTGCTTTTTCATGGTCATGGGTAACCTCATAGGTGGTGAGTGATTGACAGGTCCGCGACCGGGCAGGCCGCGCTACCTGTACCGGCAACTTTGTCACCAGGAGGGTTGGGCTGACGTCCGGATTCCGGAATCCGAACGTTCGGATCTTGCCGCGGTGCGTTCGTCGTGTGTGCGGCGGGCTGTGGGGAAGGCTCAGGAGCGACGTCAGGTGGTTGGCGGGGAAACGTCAGTCCATTGACGATCGGGCATCTTGGCGGAAGCGGGTAGGCGTCATACCGGTGCTTTTCCGAAACAGCGTATTGAACACCGACTTCGAATTGAATCCGGCTTCATACATGATGTCGAGCACGGTCTTGTCTTCCTCCGGGTCGGCCAGACGCCGTTTGACTTCGGTAATGCGATACCCGTTCACGAACTCATAAAAATTACGCCCCAGCACCTGATTGAGGTGCCGCGATAGATCCTTTGCCGGAACGCCAAGCAAGTGGGCAAGCCGGTTGACGGTAAGGTTGGAGTGCAGATACGGCCGCTCGCTGGCCATGAGATCTTCCAGCTTGCGGGTCAACGCCTCATCCTGCGCTTTGGTCGTCGAAGGTAATTCGGTGGCCTTCGCGACGGCCCGTTGGGCCGGGCTGATTCCGGGGAACCGTTCAGGCTGTCGCAGAGCGAGCAAGGTCATGGGCAGCAGGATGCCCAAACCTACCAGGGCGCTGGCCAGGGTGAGCCACTGATGACTGACAGTAACCCGGAAGATGTGGGCGAGCAGGCAGTAGCCGAGGCTCAGTAGCCACACCGCGGAATAGGCCAGAAGCAGATTGCGGAGCCACACCAGGTCCTTGTTGCGGAGGTCGGAAAAGAGGTTCCTGAGCTCAACGTCAAAACGGGTGATGGTGCGGATGGTGGCGCCGAGATAGCTGAGCATGGTGCCGTGTATGGCGATGGCCAGCACCAGCGAGTTCATCACGCCAGGATACTGGCTGTCGGACAGGATGCTGAGCTGGACCGGGGCCGGCTGGCGATAGTAACTGAGCCAGAAGACCAGGGCGGCAACCAGCGGCGGACCCAGGTGCACCAGGTGGCGTCGCACCAGGCGGAAATCCCGGTACATGGCGGCCTGGGTAAACAGATAGATTGCGCCTGCCTGCACCAGGCCCAGTGTGGTTCCCCAGTAGGCGAGGTTCGGGAAACGCGTGGTCATGCCGGTGTTGTGGAAGAAAACTTCCAGCTGGGTGCCGGCAAAGCCCAACAGCAGAACCGCCAGCAGCCGATTGGCCGGGTGCCGTCCGGTGCCGTGCAGGCCTGCCAGTACCGCCAGAAATAACAGCTGGGCGATGATTCCGAACAGGAACAGCTCCGGCAGGTTCAGGTACACCCGGACGTCAGCCGCCGGTCATGTTCATGAAGCGGAGGATCTGCACGTCGCCATCGCTGGAGAAATGGTGGCGCTCCGGCTTGAGGTCCATGGCGTTGATGATGGTCTGGCGCAGCCGGTCGTCGGACACCGGGTTACCCCGGAGTACGCGACGCAGGTCAACGGAGTGTTCGTTGCCCAGGCACAGCAGCAACCGGCCTTCCACGGTGACGCGCACCCGGTTGCAGGTGGCGCAGAAGTTGTGGGAATGGGGGGAGATAAAACCGACGCGGATGTCGCTGTCTGGCATGCGGTAATAGCGTGCCGGGCCACCGGAGTCCCCGGTGGCGGGCAGCAGCTCATGGTGCTGGCGGATGATAGCGCGGACTTCATGGCTGCTGCAGAAGCTTTCGCCCCGGTCGTGCTCGGTAATTACGCCAAGGGGCATTTCCTCGATAAAGCTGATATCGACGCCCTTGCGCCGGGCGAACTCGATCAGTGCCGGAATCTCTTCGTCGTTACGGCCCTTCATCACCACCGTGTTGAGCTTGATACCGCGAAAGCCGGCTTCGCGGGCAGCGTCGATACCTTCCAGAACCCGCGACAGCTGGCCGGTGCGGGTGATACGGCGGAATTTGTCAGCATCCAGCGAATCGAGGCTGATGTTGAGGCGATGCAGACCGGCCCGCTTCAGGTCATCCGCCATTTGGGGCAGCTGACTGCCATTGGTGGTCATCGCGAAATCCCGCAGGCCATAACCGCCAATTTCGCGGACCAGCTCGAGGATGTCCTTGCGTACGAGCGGCTCGCCTCCGGTCAGGCGGATCTTCTCGGTGCCCAGGCCGGTGAAGGTGCGGGCCAGGCGGGCAATTTCTTCCAGAGTGAGAACTTGCTGGCGTGGCAGGAAGGTCATGTCCTCGGCCATGCAGTAGACACAACGAAAGTCGCAGCGGTCAGTGACGGAAAACCTTACATAGTTGACGGTTCTGCCAAAGCGGTCTTGCAGTGGTTTGTCAGACATCTTACAGCTTCCTGCCCCGATACGGCTCGCCGGAAAGTGGCGTAAACACAGGGTTTCCGGGCTTGAGTGGAGGTAACGAATATGTCTGCCAGTATCGCAGAGCGCACGCGTCGCGCCGATACCTCTGCCGGGGTAACCATTCAGGGCCGCCACCGGTGTCAGCATGCTTGACAAACAGATGTACCAGAAGGCCGTCGAGAGGATTTTTGTTGTTGTATTTAAAGGTTTTTTTAGTGGTGGTTCGTAAATTGCTAAAGCCAACGGTACATCGGCTTGATGTACCACGATGAACCATTAACGACAGGGATGAATGACATCATGACTACGCACAGACGAATCAGCGGGGCTCTGCTTGGCGCTGGTGTGCTTTTGGCCAGTGCCCACGCCTCGGCACTGAGTGTCACGGAGAACGACAGTGGTCTGGATCTGATCAGTGCGATCCTCGGCACCGGGGTGACCGTTGACAGCTCTACCATCAATTACATCGGCGGTACTGGTCAGGCCGGGCTGTTCACCGACGGGCTGGCGTCCGGCATCGGCATTGATAGCGGTATCCTGCTGACCAGTGGCAAGTCCACTCTGGCCGAAGGCCCCAACGATCAGGACGGCGCGACTTATGCCTGGGGCAGCGCGGGTGACAGTGACCTGGATGCCCTGGTAGGCGGTGGAACTGCAGACGCCAACGTCCTCGAGTTCGAGTTCACGACCGTCGGGGGCGATCTGTTTTTCAACTATGTGTTCGCATCCGAGGAATACAACGAATATGTCAACAGCCAGTTTAACGACGTCTTCGCCTTCCTCGTAGACGGCATCAACATTGCCACCATCGGCTCCGATCCGGTGGCCATCAATACCGTCAACTGTGGCAATCCATACTCCGGCAGCGGCCCCAACTGCTCCGAGTTCAATAATAACGATCTCAGTGACGGTGGTCCCTATTTTGACCTCCAGTACGATGGCTTCACCAACGTCTTCACCGCATCGATCCTGGGTCTGTCCGCCGGCACTCACACCATGAAACTGGCGATCGCGGACCGTGGTGACACCATTCTGGATTCCGGAGTGTTCATTCAGGGCGGTTCCTTCTCGGACCAGCCAACCCCCCCGACTCCGCCTTCCGCGAGTGTTCCGGAGCCGGGTACCCTGGCGCTGTTCGGCCTGGGTCTGCTGGGGCTCGGTCTGTCCCGCCGCCGGCGTCAGGGCTGACCCTGTAACGGGAGGCCAGGCTGCAAAAAACAAAGCCCCGACCGGTGTCGGGGCTTTGTCGTTTCCGGAGCAGGCGCTCAGTTGCGTTCGCTCAGCGCCTCCTCATACCCGGTTTCAGCGGCCAGTTCCGGGAAGAACAGGCCTTTCACCACCTGCCAGGCAACCGCCAGCGCGCCGACGATGAAGACCACATCACCGATGGTGCGGATCCAGCGCAGGGTTTGCAGGATATCGCTCTGCATGAATGCTTCGCTGCGGGCGTACCACAGGCCTTCACTGGCACTGGCGAGGAACTGGATGATGCCGACCGGCAGCAGGCTGGTAAACAGCATCAGTACCAGGCCGATATTCAGCCACCAGAACGCCACTTTCATCAGTCGCTCGTCAAAGACAAGGCGCGGCCGGATGTAGCGCAGGATCAGCAGTGCGAACCCCAGGGCCAGGAAGCCGTAGACACCGAACAGCGCAGCGTGGGCGTGGGTGGCCGTCGTGTTCAGGCCCTGAATGTAGTAGAGCGCGACCGGCGGGTTGATCATGAACCCGAGTACTCCCGCACCCAGCATGTTCCAGAACGCCACGGCCACAAAGAAGGTCAGCGGCCAGCGGATGTTTTCCATCCAGGGTGCACGGGACTTCAGACGCCAGTTCTCCCAGGCTTCGTAGCCGAGAACCACCAGCGGAACCACTTCCAGGGCACTGAAGGTAGCGCCAACCGCCATCACCGGTGTGGTGGTGCCGGCGAAGTACAGGTGGTGGAAGGTTCCCGGTACACCGCCGAGCATGAACAGGCTGGCGGAGGCCAGGCTGGCCGAGGTGGCGACGGTGCGTGATACCAACCCCATGCTGCAGAAAATGAAGGCCAGGGCGGCGGTAGCGAACACTTCAAAGAAGCCTTCTACCCACAGGTGGACGATCCACCAGCGCCAGTACTCCATGATCGAGATGTGAGTGCGCTCGCCATAGAAGAAGCCGGCGCCGTAGAACAGGCCGATGGCCACCACCGAGGCGGTGAGCAGGGCAAGCAGGTTCTTGTCACCGGGCTGGCGCAGGGCGGGGACAATGCCGCGAAGCATCAGCACCAGCCAGAACACGATGCCGAGGAACTTGCCAATCTGCCAGAGGCGGCCCAGGTCCACAAACTCGTAACCCTGGTGACCCAGCCAGAAGCTGAGGTTGGCCGGCATGATCTGGGCAATCGCCAGGAAGTTACCAATGAACGAGCCGGCGACCACCACCACCAGTGCCCAGAACAGCACGTCGACACCCAGTTTCTGGAACTTCGGATCCTTGCCCCCGTTGATGATGGGCGCAAGGAACAGCCCGGCGGCAAGAAATCCGGTGGCGATCCAGAACAGCGCCGCCTGGATGTGCCAGGTGCGTACCAGGGAATAGGGGAACCATTCCGACACGTTGATGCCGTAGAAGCTCTGACCTTCGACTGTGTAGTGTGCGGTAAAGCCCCCCAGCATGACCTGGAAGGTGAAGAGCCCGACCACCAGCAGCAGGTACTTTCCGAGAGCCTTCTGGGACGGGGTCAGGGCAAAGGTGCTCAGGGGATCCCGGATTGGCGCCGCAGGATCCTCCTCATCATGCTTGCGCAGGAAGGACCAGGCCCAGACCAGCCCGCCGACGCCCGCGATCAGCAGGATCACACTGATTACCGACCAAACCACGTTTTCGGCACTGGGCTTGTTGTCGATCAGCGGTTCATGGGGCCAGTTGTTGGTATAGGTGACCTTGCTGTCCGGGCGCTCGGTAGCAGCGGCCCAGGCAGTCCAGAAAAAGAACTCGGTCATCTGCTGACGGCGCTCGGCGCTGGGCAGGGTGTTCTCTTTCATGGCGTAGTTTTCACGGGTGGCCTGCAGCTCCGGCGCGTTGCTGAACAGCCGGCTGTAGTAATCGGCGGTCTCGGCAATGGCGGCTGTCCGGCGAGCGGACAAGTGCAGGGTGCCGGTGGCATCGTCGTAAGTGTTACGGCGATACTCGGTTTTCAGCTCGTACTGCAGGGCGTTCTGCTGTTGGCCGCTGAGGCTGTGCCAGTCTTGCCCGAATTCTTCCCGGGCGGCGATGTCGAGCCAGTTTTGCAGCTCCCGGTGCAGCCAGTCCGCGGTCCAGTCCGGTGCCTGGTAGGCGCCGTGACCCCAGATCGACCCGAGCTGCATGCCACCGACCGACTGCCAGGCAGTCTGGCCATCGAGGATGCTTTCCTCAGTCATCAGAAGCTCACCGGATTCGCTGACTACCTGATCCGGGATGGGGGGCGCCGCCCGGTAAACTTCGGCACCAAAGTAGCCCAACAGGGCAAAGGTGATCGCCAGTACGGCGATAAGAATCAGCCATAAACGACGGTATTCAGCCACGGTCAGCGCCTCCCATCCGGCCATCAATGCGATTGAACAGTACGTTGTTCTCGAGGTGGATGTGTTCCATCAGGTCGTCCCGGAACGTCGCCAGGCCAAGGTAAAGGGCGCGCCAGGTGTTGCAGGCATCGGCGGGCAGGGTGATGTCATTGGTCAGGGCCAGCACCCCTTCCAGTGCCGCGCCATGATCGTCGTGTTCGTGGCGCATGACCGCGACCGGGGCGGCCGCCATGCCTGCCATGCCTCGGGAAATCATCGGGAACAGGATCTGTTCCTCCTTGGCCATGTGACTTTCAAGCTCGGCCAGCATGTTCTCCAGTTGCGCGGCCAGGCCGGCAGGGCAGTCCGGACGATTGCCATGAACCCGTTCGACCCGCTGGGCGAGTCGAATGAGTTCCGGCAGTTGCTCGCGGTGGACATCGTGAAAACGGTTGAGGATGTGCTCGATCAGTTCCTCGTTCGGGGCGCCGGCCAGCGAGTCGGCAGCTTGAGAGCGTTCGCGCAGGGCATCGAGGCTCGCAGCGATCATCGCTCCGTCGACGCCCCGCTTGGCGGCGGCCGCTTCCAGGGTGATATCACCGCCACAGCAGAAGTCGAGCTTGTGCTGGTGAAAAATGGCAGTGGCGCCGGGGAGGTCGCGGGCAATTTCGCCCAGGGTTCGGTTCAGGGTTGTCATGGTTCATCTCCTCTCTAAAGATGTGCAAATAATACATCTTTAAAATTGAAGATGTAAACTGGATGAATGAAATAATTTGGATAGCTGACCGAGCCCGGATCGTTGCCTGGCTGCTTCAATGCTGATGAATCCCCGTTCGGCTGTAAGGCTTGCGATTGGGCAAAAAATGATCTAGTTTATAAGGTGTATTTGATATAGTTTTTTGTTGTTGGCTATTTGGTTGGATGGTGGATGGATGCTCTGCGGGCGCTGCCTGGCCGGAGGCCTTCCGTCCATCGGGAAGACCCGTTCGCGGAACAAGTGTAAAATCGAACTATCTCTGGGCAGTCGGGTACTATGAGCGGAGTATTGTTAATGGGGAAAACCGGATACCGGATTCTGGCGTATTTCAGTCTGATCCTGGCATTCGCTGGCATCTTGCTGCCGTTGCTTCCCACGACACCATTCGTTTTGCTTGCAGCCTGGTGTGCGGGCCGGGGTTCCCCGGCTTTTGCAGCCTGGCTGGATAATCACCAACGGTTTGGTCCCCTGCTTGAAGGCTGGCGCGCACAGCGTGCCGTGCCCCTGTCGGCCAAAGTGCTGGCACCGGCCATGATGGCGCTGAGCTGGACCTTGCTGTTCCTGGCCGGTATGTCGCCGGTGGTGCTGGTAATCCTGGGCCTGTTTTTCGCCGGGCTGACCGGGTTTTTAGTGACCCGGCCCTCCTGTTAACTGTTTTGTTCATCACGGAGTCTGTTAATGCATATCACCCGTTATACCGATTATTCGTTAAGGGTGCTGATTTACCTGGCGGTGCAGGGTGATCGTCTCGCTACCATCCAGGAAATTGCCGACAGTTATGCCATCTCCAAGAATCACCTGATGAAGGTGGTGCACCAGCTGAACAAGAAGGGGTATGTGGAGACGATTCGCGGCAAGAACGGTGGGCTCCGTCTGCACCGTGCGCCGTCAGACATCAACATTGGCGTGCTGGTGCGTGAAACCGAGCAGGACATGAACCTGGTGGAGTGTTTCTCGCCCAACAACAAATGCACGATCACCCCGGTCTGCGGCCTGAAGAACATGTTTTCGGAGGCGCTGCAGGCATTTCTGGCAACCCTGGATCAGTACACCCTGAACGATGTCATCGCCGAACGGCACCAGCCCCAGTTGCTCAGGTTATTGCAGATCGCCTGAATGACAAACGCCCCGGCCGTTTCCCGCCGGGGCGTTTTTGGTTCAGGGGACAGCGATCAAGCAGGCTGGGCTTCCAGCCGGCTACGCACACCGTCCGGCAGCGAGTACTTCAGGATGCGCTTGATCACCGTGCCGTACTGGCCGGCAAAGCTCCCGGTGTTGTAGTGGATGCCGTATCTGGCGCAGATCTCCTGTACCCGGGGCGAAATCTCTGGATAACGGTGAGCGGGCAGGTCCGGGAACACATGGTGCTCGATCTGGTAGCTCAGGTGGCCGCTCAGCAGATGGACCAGTTTACCGCCGGTAAAGTTGCTTGAGCCGGTGAGTTGGCGCAGATACCAGTGGCCCTTGCTTTCGTTCTCACACTCCGCTTCGGTAAAGGTTTCTGCGTCCTGGGTGAAGTGCCCGCAGAAGATCACCGTGGAGGACCAAAGGTTGCGGATCAGGTTCGCCCCGACGTTACCAGCCAGCACAATCGGCGCTACCGGGAAGGTCAGCAGCGGGAAGAAGACATAATCCTTGAACGCCTGACGGCCACCCTTGCGGGCGAACTCCTTCAGAAACGGGAGCTTGTCCTTCCAGCGGATCTCGCGCCGGCGCAGGCGCTCAGTCTCCAGTTCGTGAACCCCCACCCCCCACTGGAAGAAAACACTCAGCAGAACATAGTTGATGAACTGGAGGCTGTGACCGGGGTGCCACTTCACGTCATCGCTCAGGCGCAGTACGGCATAGCCGTAGTCGCGGTCCTTGCCGATCACGTTGGTGTAGGTGTGATGTTCGTAGTTGTGGGTACGCCGCCAGGAATCACCTGTGCATACGGTATCCCACTCATAGGTCTGGGAATGCAGTGCCGGATCGTTCATCCAGTCGTACTGGCCGTGCATCACGTTGTGGCCGATTTCCATATTCTCGATGATCTTGGCAAGCCCCAGAGCGGTGGTGGCGGCCACGAATACCGGCGGAATGAAGCCGAAGGGCATCATCACCCGCCCTGCCACTTCCAGGCTCCGGTGCAGGCGGATAACCTTGCGGATGTAGCGGGCATCCCGCTCGCCGAGATCGGCGAGGACCTCATCACGAATGGCGTTCAGGTCTTTTTCCAGTTCGTTGAGCTGGGCTTCTGTCAGTTTTTGCATGGTGTTCTCCTGGTACAGCGCATGGTCTGGCTGTGTACAACTGTTCTTTTAAAGCTCGAGGTTGACCGGCCCTTTGGGTACCGAAACGCAGAGCTGGATTTTTTCTTCACCCGGGCCGGAAGTTTTACCGGTGAGGCGGTTAATTACGGTGCCGCTGGTTTTGGTGCAGCTGCACTGGTGGCAGATGCCCATGCGGCAGCCGTAGCGTGGTGACAGGCTGGCTGCTTCGGCAATATCGAGCAGTGAGACCTCGCCCTCGGCGGTCACCGTGACATCACTACGGCTGAACCGGACCTCGCCACCGAGGCTGTCGCCGGCAAGGGCCGCTTTGGGGGCAGCGAAAAAGGTGCAGTGGATGTGGTCATCCGCGATGCCCCGTTGATGCAGCAGGTCCGTGGCCAGCTCCATCAGGCCACCCGGGCCGCAGAGGTAGCAGCGGCGGGCACGCAGACCGGGTACCGCATCCAGGTGGTCGTCGTTAAGGAAGCGGGGAGCCGCACCGGTTTCCGTAGCCAGTATGCTGAGGCTGAATGCCGGCCAGCCCTGGCGCAGGGTGTGCAACCGTTGTGCTGCAATTATGTCGGCCTGGGTCCGCACGAAATAGAGCAGGGTGACCGGGGCGTGGTACTGCTCGGCGGCCATGGTTTCCAGCTGGCTCAGAATCGGGGTGATACCGCTGCCGCCGGCAATGAACAGCACCGGCTCCGGTTGCCCGGGGATCAGGAACTCGCCGAAAGCTTCGCCCAGACCAATGACCGCACCGGGTTCCAGATGGTCGTGCATCCAGTTGGTGACCAGTCCGCCGGGCAGGCGCTTGATGGTCAGGGTCACCAGGCCCTCTTTCTGCCAGCGTAATGGTGAGCACGACAGGCTGAAGGTCCGGTTATGGCGGCGGCCGTCGATGTCGATACTGACGGTGACGTGCTGGCCAGCGCAGAACCCACCCCAGCGGGCGGCCGGCTTCAGGGTAAACGTCCTGGTATCTGCGGTTTCGGCCTCGATGCGCTCGACACGGGCCGGCACATATTGCCGAACCAGCATCGGATCAAGGGGGGCCAGCAGCGGGTCAAAAAAGGCAGCGGGGTCTTCCCGGTTGAACAGCTGCTTGCCCAGCCAGCGCAGGGTGGTACTGTTTTCGAGTTTTGACAGCATGGTTTATCCTCCCATCTGCACAAATGTTGTGTACAAGTGTTCACTAATGTGTACGACTGTACACAGGAGTTGGGAGGCGGGCAATCTGCGGCTAAACCTTGGCTCGAAATGACAAGCAGTAAGTACTTTATTTTTCCTGGGTGTGTACACTTGTTGTCAAAGTTAACGAGCAGTATGTGTGCGGGACTATGGTCGACAAGCAAAGGCCTGATAAACAGCGGGTCGAAAAAACACGAAGAAAACCGGGCGAGACCCGGGACAAGCTGATGACAGCCGCGCTGGAGCTGGTCGGCAAGGGCCGGCATTTCGCCAGTCTCGGTATCCGTGAGGTCACCCGCCAGGCCGGCGTGGTTCCGACGTCCTTCTACCGCCATTTCCGTAACATGGACGACCTCGGGCTGCAGCTGGTGGACGAGCTCGGCCTGGTGTTGCGGCAGATGATGCGGGAAGCCCGCGCCAATGTGCTGCAGGCGGACAAGCTGATGGACGAGTCCGTTGGCATTTTCATCAGCCATGTCCAGGCCAACCGCAGTTTTTTCCTGTTCATGGCGCAGGGACTGGCCGGCGAGAGCCGGGCGGTGCAGGAAGGTATCCGTAGCGAGATGCGGTTCTTTGCCACCGAGCTGGCCAACGATCTGCGGCGCTTGCGGCTGGCGGAGCATCTCAGCGATGCCGACCTGGAGATGACCTGTGACCTTGTGGTTCGCAGCGTGGCGTTCAGTCTGACCGATTTGCTGGGCGTCTCACCGGAGGATCACTACCAGATTGACCAGGTACGCAAACGGACGACACGGTTTTTGCAGCTGATCTTCGTGGGGGCGGCGCACTGGCAGAGTGCCGACCTCAAGTCGCGCTGACCGTAAGCGGCGATCGACAACGAGCGCCAGTTTTCCAGGCATAGAGGGATGGATCGCAGAGCGCGGGCAGCCGGCGGTGACTGCCCGCGCTTTCACTTCAGTGTGTGCCCGCGGCTTTCTTGCGTACGGCGGCTTTGGGCTTTGGTGGCAGGATCAGCGACTCCAGTTCGTCCAGCGCTTCGCCGGTATACACCGCCAATTTCTGCATGCTGGGGAGGGTGTCACGGCAACCGGTGAAGCCGAAGTTCAGCGAGCCGCTGTAACTCAGGCAGGTAATGTTCAGGGCACCACCGTGGGCGATGAGGGAGACCGGGTACATCGCTTCCAGCCTGGCACCCTCGTAGTACAGCGTACGTTCCGGGCCGGGAACATTGGAAATGGTCACGTTGAACACCGGCCGCATCCGACCGCCCATACCGGACATCAGTTGCAGAATGTACGGCGACATCAGCAGCATGGTGTATTGGTTCAGGGCCTTGCGGGGCAGCTTCTGCAGGTGTTCCTTGGCCCGCCGGCTGGAGGATTTGATGTGTTGCAGGCGGCTGAGCGGATCGGCCTCGTTGGTGGCGAGGGAGGCAATCATGAAGCTGATCTGGGTGCCGGTTCCCTGGTCATCTGCAGGGCGGATGTTCACCGGAATGCCCGCGGTCAGCGGACTGTCGGGCAAGCTGTCCTGTTCCAGCAGGAACCGCCGCAGCGCGGTGCCGCACAGGTAGAGCACAATGTCATTCAGCGAGCCGCCAGACACCCGCGCCAGCTCTTTGAGCCGGTCCAGCTGGTAGTGCTGGGTCGCCAGCCGGCGCTGGCCGGTCACCCGGTGGTTGAGGATCGACAAGGGCCCGGTAAACGGTGCCGTCAGGCCGTCTTCGGGATGGCGGGCAGACTGCACCAGCCGCCCCATGGCGTCCCACAACCGCGGGGCCATGTCGGCCTGCAGTTTCAGGGCATCCATGGCCTGGGAGAAGGCCGCCGGAATACTCGCTTCCTTGTCGGTCTTGCTGCCACGGCGGCGCTGGGGTTTGACCGTCCAGGGCGGCGGCATATCACGCTTGGCGGGATCGGTGGTCAATACCCGCTGCATTAACCGGACGCCGCTGATGCCATCGATCATCGAATGATGCATCTTGGTGTACAGGGCAAACCGGTTGTTTTCCAATCCTTCTATGACGTGGCATTCCCACAGCGGTCGGGCGAAATCGAGCGGATTGGAATGGAGCCTGGAGACCAGGATCCCGAGCTCCCGCTCGCCACCGGGGCGGGGTAGTGCGGAGTGGCGGACGTGATAGTCCAGGTCGATGTCCTTGTCGACCTTCCAGGCGGGCGCTACCAGCCGGCCGAGAAAGCCGGAAAAAGCCAGCTTCGAGCACCAGGGCGGTGCGACTTCGGTGCAGGATTTCATCCGTTCAACCATGTCCCGAAGGAAGGTTTCCGGGGCATCCTCCGGCAAGGCAAAAATCTGCAGGTTCCCTACGTGCATCGGGGTGTCTTCCGACTCCACCGCTAACCAGGACGCATCCAGTGTTCCCAGGCGTTTCATTCATCGTCCTCTTGCTTGGCGGCTCCGTTAACCCGGGGCCAGACCAGTGTTGAGCTTGTTATGTAGTTATGAGCGCAAGTATACGCAACTACTGCGGCTAATCACACGGCCAGCGGGAGCGATGGTTCCATCGGATTGTCAGATCGGGCGGGCAGGCTTATCGGGGCGGAGCGAAGGCCAGGCGGGACAGGTACGGAGGAAGCCCGGGGGGAAGGAGGCCGGGCGCGGCAGCTTCGTGCCGGGCCCGGATTGGCACAGGGATCAGAACTCCAGGGTAACGCCGCCGATCAGGCCGAATTCGCCGTCGTACAGGTCAACCTCGCCAAGCAGCTTGAGGTTGTCGCGGATGGCGAAACGTGCGGTGCCGGTCACGCCTACGTAGTCCAGATCGCCGGTAATGATACGGGCGCTGCCGCCGATTTCCAGCTTGTCATCGAGCTGGTGACGCAGGCCGCCACGCAGGCCGAGGGCTGTGTCATCGAAACTATTGGAGACACAGAACGGGCCGTTGAATGTGTTTACACACTGGGTGCCGCCGTCAATTTCCTGATACTCAATGGTCAGGCCAGCCCAGAGGTCGGTCTTGGCATCCAGGCCATGGCGATAGCCGCCGCCAACGTGCAGGGCGGTCAGGTCAACATCGTCGGTGAGGTACTTGAGGCCGCCGAAGGCGAAGATGTTTTCGTTAATGGCGAAGGAACCGCGGCCTTCGAGCCCCAGAAACGTCTGAGATTCGTAGCTGGGGTAGAGCGCCAGGCCACCCTCGACATAGTTGTAGCTCAGGCTTTCAGCGGCAACGGCTGCAGGCAGCAGGGCGGCAGCGGCGACAAGTCCGGTAATTCCTTTTTTCATCTCACACCTATTCAGTCTGGTTTTTGGTCGATTATTGGGGTGTTGTCCCTGAGAGACGGCTGCCAATGGTATCAGACCTGGGTTGTGGTTTTTTGGAAATTCTGTTGTAAATCTGTTACTTGCGAAGGCGATGTTGTGTGACGGAGATCGCGCCATAAGTGTGACGCAGTTTTGGATTTGTGAGGCGTGAGGGCCCGGGTGCGACGGCTGCCACCGTTCCGATGCGACTTCTGGCGAGTGTTCAGCTGGCAGGGTTATGGCTATCCTCAGCCTTGATGTTGGATTAGCTTGATGTTGGATTAGCTTGGTATTGGATTAGATAGTAGTCGACTACATGGTGTCGGAATAAATGGCATTCAAATAACAAGCCGGAGTACCGGAGATGCAGTTTCTCAACGGAATTACCCTGTTGCTGGTTTACCAGCTGGTGGGCGAGGTTACGGTGCGGTTGCTGGGACTGCCCATTCCCGGTCCGGTACTGGGTATGGTGATGCTGTTCCTGACCCTGATGATCCGGGGCCGGACGCCGCAATCGGTTGATAACGCCGCCACCGCCCTGCTGAGCCACCTGTCGCTGCTGTTCGTCCCGGCCGGTGTGGGAATGATGGCGCACTTCGGGCGCATCGCAGACGAATGGCTCCCTATTACCCTGGCCCTGTTACTGAGCACGATACTCACCATGGTGGCGACCGCACTGATCATGCAGCTGACCACTCGCTGGCTGGCAAAGCCGGCGGGGCAGGGGGGCTGCAAGGATGAATAACCCTGGCCTGCTGCCGGACCCCGGCCTAAAAGATATCTGGGTGTACCTGTCGGCGTCACCGCTGCTGGGGCTGACCATCACCCTGGTGGCCTACGGCCTGGCCTATCGGCTCTACCTGCGCACCGGATCGAGCCCCTGGGCGAACCCGGTGGTTACCTCCGTTGCCCTGCTGATCGGGGTTTTAGTGCTTACCGGGTCCACCTACGATGACTATTTTGCCGGCGCCCAGTTCGTCCATTTCCTGCTGGGGCCAGCCACGGTGGCCCTGGCGGTGCCCCTGTACCAGCAGTTTTCCCGTTTACGCCAGTTGTGGTTGCCGGTCACCATTTCACTGATCTGCGGGGTGGTCATTGCCGGCGGAAGTTCCATTGGCCTGGCCTGGCTGCTGGGCGGCTCAACCGAAATCCAGATGTCGCTGGCACCCAAATCCGCCACCGCGCCGGTGGCCATGGGGATCTCGGAAAAAATCGGCGGGCTGCCTTCCCTGACTGCAGTACTGGTCGTGCTGACCGGGATCACCGGCGCCTTGCTGGGAACCAAGCTATTTGAATGGCTGCGGATCAAGGATGATACTGCCAAGGGGATCGCCATGGGGGTTGCTGCCCACGGCATCGGTACCGCCCGGGCGTTCCAGGTGAGCCCCCAGATGGGCGCATTCTCCGGGCTCGCCATGGCGCTGTCCGCCTTCGCCACGGCCCTGTTGGTGCCCTGGCTGGTGGATCTCATGGCCGCCCTATTGTAGCGCCGCCGGCCACAACGAAGACCGCATTCAGATCCGCAAACCAAAGCAAGACAGAACAACACCAAAAAAGGACGTGGAATTCATGCAAACCAAGTTTCTTCTCGATGAAAGCCAGCTGCCAAAATACTGGTATAACCTGCAGGCTGATTTCCCCGAGCCGTTGCCGCAAGTGCTGCATCCGGCCACCATGCAGCCGGTCAGCCCGTCTGACCTTGAGCCGCTGTTCCCGATGGCACTGATCGAGCAGGAAGTGACGACGGAGCGGGAAGTGGAAATTCCTGAACCGGTCCGCGATGTCTACCGGCTGTGGCGTCCGGCACCGCTATACCGGGCGCACCGCCTCGAGAAGGCCCTGGGTACGCCGGCGAAGATTTTCTACAAATACGAGGGCGTCAGCCCGGCCGGCAGCCACAAGCCCAATTCCGCGATCCCGCAGGCGTTCTACAACCGCGAAGCCGGCATTCGCACCCTGACCACGGAAACCGGGGCCGGCCAGTGGGGGACTTCGCTGTCGTTCGCCGGTTCGCTGTTTGACATGGATGTGACCGTGTTTCAGGTGCGGGTGTCCTATGACCAGAAACCCTACCGCCGCGCAGTAATGGAAACCTATGGCGCGAACTGCGTTGCCTCGCCCTCGAACCTGACCGAATTCGGCCGCAAGGTGCTGGCCGAGAATCCCGGGCACACCGGCAGCCTGGGTATTGCCATTTCCGAGGCGGTCGAGCTGGCCATGAAGGACCCGAACACCAAGTATGCGCTGGGTTCGGTGCTGAACCACGTGCTGTTACACCAGACCGTCATCGGTCTTGAATCGATGCAGCAGATGGAAATGGCAGACTGCTGGCCGGATGTGATTGTAGGCTGTACCGGTGGTGGTTCCAATTTTGCGGGGCTGGCGTTTCCGTTTATCGGGCATGCCCTGCGCGGCGGGGAGAAGTCCCGCATTGTGGCGGTGGAACCTTCCTCCTGTCCGACCCTGACCCGCGGCAAGTACGCCTATGATTATGGCGACACCGCCAAGATGACTCCGCTGACCAAGATGCACACCCTGGGCTCAGGGTTCACCCCGCCTGGCTTCCACGCCGGTGGCCTGCGCTATCATGGCATGGCGGCGATGGTATCTCACGCCAAGGAGCTTGGCCTGATGGAAGCGGTGTCCTATACCCAGCGCGAGTGCTTCGAAGCCGGGGTGCTGTTCGCCCGCAACGAAGGCATTGTGCCGGCGCCTGAGGCCAACCACGCCGTGAAGGGGGCGATTGACGAAGCCCTGCGCTGCAAGCGGGAGGGCAAGGACGAGGTCATCCTGTTCGGCCTGAGCGGCCATGGCCACTTCGACATGGCCGCCTACACCGCGTACTTTGCCGGTGAGCTGGGTGACCACGAATACGATGACCAGGAGCTGGCCATGGCACTGTCCGGCCTGCCCTCCGTGGGCGCCTGATTACACGTCCCGACCCGGCTGGAACACCGTCCCGCCGCCATCGGCATTGAGTTGCCGGATGGCACTCGGGGTGCCGTCGTCGTCCAGCCACACCTCGCCGATACCGGCGTGGTTCCATAGCCGTTCGCCCGCTTCCCTGCCTTCCGGCAGCCGTGGGCGGATGTGCATGCGCCGGCGTTTGGTGAACCAGTTGAGCGGGGACCAGGGCGCGAACAGCCAGCGGTTAAGCCGGTCCAGCCACTCCAGCAGCCCATTGGGGAACTCATTCTTGATGCCGCTGCTGGTGATCTGCCAGATCCGCGGACTGTTGCGCTTGTGGCGCAGTTTGATGTCGTAGGCAAAGGAGTAATGGACATCGCCCGACAGGATCACGAAGTGCCCGGGAGTGCGGGGATGGCCAAAGATATTCAGCAGCACACTGGCGGCCCCCCGGTGGGCCATCCAGTTCTCCGCATCCACCAGCAGGGGGTTGCCAAACCAGGTGAACACCCGCTGAATCATTTCGATCAGCTTGACCCCGAACATCGGCGCCGGGGACACCACCACAACCGCCTTCTCGCCCATGATTTCCTGCTGGAAGTCAGTCAGTGCCTCCCAGTCCATCAGGCCGGACGGGTGGCTGCGGCGCAGTTCACTGCGCCAGCGATGGGTGCGGGTGTCCAGCACCACCAGTTTTGGCTGGGTCGGCAGGCTGTAATGCCAGTGGTGGAAATGGAACAGGTTGTCGATCAGGTCGTCCTGGGTGGCCTTGTCCAGTTCGTGGTGGTCCCTGTCAGCGTCAAGCAGTTGCCGGCACGGGACCAGCAAGTCCCGGACGTTCCCGGGCTGGTTACCCCAACCCTGGCACAACAGGTAGCCCAGCAGGGCATTGCCGATGATCCGCCGGGAAAACGGATGCTCGTAGGCGGTGGTTTCCCACAGGGCGGACAGATTCCAGTCATCACTGATGTCGTGGTCGTCAAAGATCATATACACCGGCACATTGGCCAGTGCCCGGGCTGCTTTGGGCAGTCCCGCCCGGAAGGCATCGATGTCTTGCTGCTCGCGCCGGTAGCGGGCCAGTTCGTCCGCGTCGCTGACCGGTTCTGCGGCGGTAACCAGGGACCAGGGTGTGGGTGACCAGACCAGCAGGTACATGGCGATCACCTCGGCGAAGGAAATCAGGTGATTGCCCGCGTTGGCGGTGGTGAACACCGGCTTGCGCACACCGCCGAAAAACCGTTCGGTGAGTTCCTCATTGAACTCCGACTTCGGCAATAGCTCGTCCCGGTGGTAATAGGCGTTGGCGACCGAGGTCAGTTCGCGGCTGTGGGCGAGGGAGGCGCCCTCGAGCACTTCCTGGTAAAGGCCCAGCTGGTGGATAACGCAATGGATGGCGTGGAGCATCGGGCCGGCAACATCATCGGCGTAGATCTGGTCGCCGGTCATCAGCAGCAGCGCGGGCACCTCCCCGGGGTTGGCGGCCGACTGCAACTCCTCATCGACCCGAAGCAGGCCATCTGCTGCGGGGTGATGGGGACGGCGGCAGGAGCCGTGAAGAATCCGGTCGAGCCGTGACTTGAGCATGAAGCCCGGCCGCGCCCGGTTCTCGGGGCACAGGTGTGGTGCCCAGTCCTGCACCCATCGGGGCGTCCCGTGCGTCACGATGCCGAGGTCGTATTCGAGGAAGGTGTCCCGGGGCAGCGGCAGATCGGGGGTGATCTCGAGCAAGTGCAGCCAGGCATGGCTGCCCACCCGCAGTCGGGTCAGCTCGTCGCCGCGGATCGCGCGATCCAGGTAATGCTGTTGCGGCTGGTCCCGCCCGGTCACCCTGATCATCAGGTCGAGGGGCTCGCGGCTGGCCAGCCAGAGCACCATGCGGTCCGTCGCGGTATGCCGGAGTAGCGGGCCGGCCAGCACCGGAGAGGCGGTGCCGGCGGCTGCTTCAATATCCGGGCCAGCAGGTTGTGGGGATTGCTCTCGGGTCACTCACCGTCATCCCGGTTAATCGTCGCCGTCCAGCAGGTCCTTGGGGGGGCAGTGGTATTCCTGCACCAGCGTGCCGTCATCCACGCTCTCCAGATGCACATCAAAGCCCCACAGCCGGTGGACATGGCGCAGCACCTCGTCGGTATCCTCGCCCAGGGGCACCCGGTCGACCGGAATGTGGCGCAGGGTCAGCGAGCGGTCGCCCCGCACATCCACGTTCCACACCTGGATATTGGGTTCCCGGTAGCTGAGGTTGTACTGGCGCGCCAGCTTCTCCCGCAGCACCCGGTAGCCCGGTTCGTCGTGGATCGCGGTGACCTTGTAATGGTCCTCCCGGTCGTCATTCTCGATGGCAAACAACTTGAGATCCCGCATCACCTTGGGCGACAGGAACTGCTGGATGAAGCTTTCATCCTTGAAGTTCTTCATCGCAAAGTGCAGCGTCTCCACCCAGTTGGTCCCGGCGATGTCGGGGAACCAGTGGCGGTCCTCGTCGGTGGGATGTTCGCAGATCCGCCGCAGGTCGGTGAAGATGTTGAAGCCCAGGGTGTAGGGGTTGATGCCGGAATACCAGGGGCTGTTGAACGGCGGCTGGTAGACCACCGCCGTGTGGCTCTGCAGAAACTCCAGCATGAAGCCGTCGTTGACCAGCCCCTTCTCGTACATCCGGTGCAGCAGGGTGTAATGCCAGAAGGTTGCCCAGCCCTCGTTCATCACCTGGGTCTGCCGTTGCGGATAGAAGTACTGGGCCAGCTTGCGCACGATACGGACGATCTCCCGCTGCCAGGTTTCCAGCAGCGGCGCGTTTTTTTCAATGAAGTAGAGAATGTTCTCCTGGGGCTCTGACGGGAAGCGCTTCTGGCGTTTCACCGGGTCGTCCTCGCCCCCCATCTTCGGGATGGTTCGCCACAGGTCGTTGAGTCGGCGCTGCTGGTATTCCTCCCGGTCTTTCTGGCGGCGCTGCTCTTCCGAGGCGGAAATCGGTGCCGGACGCTTGTAGCGGTCGACGCCGTAGTTCATCAGGGCATGGCAGGAATCGAGAATTTCCTCCACCGCATCCACGCCGTGGCGTTCCTCGCACTGGGCCACGTAATGACGGGCGAACACCAGGTAGTCGATGATCGCGCTGGCATCTGTCCAGGTGCGGAACAGGTAGTTGCCCTTGAAGAAGGAGTTGTGACCATAGCTGGCATGGGCAATCACCAGTGCCTGCATGGGCAGGGTGTTTTCTTCCATCAGATAGGCGATGCAGGGGTTGGAGTTGATCACGATTTCATAGGCCAGCCCCATTTGCCCGCGCTGGTAGCCCCGTGCGGTATGCAGGAACTGCTTGCCGAACGACCAGTGATGATAGCCCACGGGCATCCCGACCGAGCTGTAGGCATCCATCATCTGCTCGGCGCTGATGACTTCGATCTGGTTGGGGTAGGTGTCCAGGCCGAACTCGGCGGCGCATTTGGCGATCTCGGTGTCGTACTGGCGGATCAGCTCGAAGGTCCACTCCGAGCTGGTGGAAATGGGTATGCGCTCCGCCGGGGTGTCGGGCGCCGGCTCGTTGGGACGGTCAATAATGTCACTCATGCGGCTTTCCTCTCGAACAACTGGCGGAAGACCGGGTAGATCTCACCGGGATCGGCGATCTGCTGCATGGCAAAGCTTTGCGGGAAGTTCTCCATCACCTTCTCGTACTCGTACCACAGCATCTGGTGATCCTGCGGGGTGATCTCCACATAGGCGTAGTACTGCACCAGCGGCAGGATCCGGTCGGCAAGAATCTTGCTGCATACCGGGGAGTCGTCATTCCAGTTATCACCGTCGGAGGCCTGCGCGGCGTAGATATTCCATTCCGATGGCGGGTAGCGGGACTCGACAATCTTGTGCATCAGTTTGAGGGCACTGGATACGATGGTGCCGCCGGTTTCCCGGCTGTAGAAAAACTCCTCCTCGTCCACTTCCTTGGCGCTGGTGTGGTGGCGGATGAAGACCACATCGATCTTCTTGTAGTTCTTTTTCAGGAACAGATACAGCAGGATAAAAAACCGCTTGGCGATGTCCTTGTGCATCTGGGTCATCGACCCGGACACGTCCATCAGGCAGAACATCACTGCACTGGTGGCCGGCTGCGGCTGTTTGAGGTGCTGGCGGTAGCGCAGGTCGATGTCGTCGATGAACGGAATGCGCCGCACGTTGGCCTTCAGTCGTGCGATTTCCTCCTCCAGGACCTGGATCTGGTCCTCATGGCTGAAGGCCGGGTCGAGATCGTCCGGGGCTGCCAGCAGTTCGGCCAGCTGGGCTTCCAGTTCGCGGATTTTCTTCTTGCGGGCACCTCCGAGGCCCAGCCGGCGAGCGTGGGCGCCACGCAGCGAGCGCACCACGTCCAGCTTGGCGGGTACCCCCTGGGTGGAGAACCCGGAACGCACGTATTTGAAGGACTCGGTATCTTTCAGTTTCTTGCGGGCGAGGTTGGGCAGCTCCAGGTCATCAAACAGGAAGTCGAGAAACTCCTCCTGGGTAATCTGGAAGGCAAACTCGTCCATGCCTTCGCCATCCGGGCTGGCCTGGCCCTGACCTCCGCCCTGACCACCCCCGCCCTGGGGTTTGGGCACCTTGTCGCCGGCAACAAACTCTTTGTTGCCGGGGTGAACCACTTCCCGCCGGCCACCCTGGCCATGGTGGAACGTGGGTTCCTGGATATCCCGGGACGGGATGCTGACGTTCTCGCCCCGTTCGATGTCGGTTATCGAGCGCCGTTGCACAGCATCCGCCACTGCCTTCTTGATATGGCCGCGGTACCGGCGCAGGAACCGTTCCCGGTTCACTGCGCTCTTGTTCTTGCCGTTCAGCCGTCGGTCGACGATGTGGGTCATACCCATAGCGTTACTCCCGATCAGTGAGTGGTCACTGACTTAGTGAGACTTGCGAACCCGCAGATACCATTCTGCGAGCAGACGCACCTGTTTCTCGGTGTAGCCTCGATCGACCATACGTTCGACGAACTGCTTGTGTTTCTTCTGATCTTCCTGGCTGGCTTTCGGGTTGAAGGAAATCACCGGCAGCAGGTCCTCGGTGTTGGAGAACATCTTCTTCTCGATCACGCTGCGCAGCTTCTCATAACTGAGCCAGGACGGGTTGCGTCCCTGGTTGTTGGCCCGGGCCCGCAGCACAAAGTTGACCACTTCGTTGCGGAAGTCTTTCGGGTTGCTGATACCGGCCGGCTTCTCGATCTTCTCCAGCTCATCGTTGATGGAGGAGCGGTCGAGAATCTCGCCGGTTTCCGGATCCCGGTATTCCTGGTCCTGAATCCAGAAGTCGGCATAGGTCACATAGCGGTCGAACAGGTTCTGGCCATACTCGCTGTAGCTTTCCAGGTACGCGGTCTGGATCTCCTTGCCAATGAACTCCACGTAGTGCGGTGCGAGGAACTCCTTGATGAACCGCAGGTAGCGCTCCTGGGTTTCGGACTGGAACTGTTCCTGCTCGATCTGCTTTTCAAGCACATACAGCAGGTGGACCGGGTTGGCAGCCACTTCCGTGGTGTCAAAGTTGAACACCTTGGAGAGGATCTTGAAGGCAAACCGGGTGGACAGGCCGTCCATGCCCTCGTTTACCCCGGCGGAATCCCGGTACTCCTGGATCGACTTGGCCTTGGGATCGGTATCCTTGATGTTCTGGCCGTCGTATACCCGCATCTTGGAGAAAATGCTGGAGTTTTCCGGCTCCTTGATGCGAGACAGCACCGAGAACTGGGCCAGCATGGCCAGGGTGTCCGGGGCACAGGGCGCGCCGAACAGCGAGCTGTGCTTGAGCAGTTTCTTGTAGATCTCGATCTCTTCGGTCACCCGCACGCAGTAGGGCACCTTGACGATGTAAACCCGGTCAAGGAAGGCTTCGTTGTGCTTGTTGTTGCGGAAGGTCTGCCACTCGGACTCGTTGGAGTGGGCGAGGATGATGCCTTCAAAGGGCACCGAACCCATGCCCTCGGTGGTGTTGTAGTTGCCTTCCTGGGTTGCGGTCAGCAGCGGGTGCAGGACCTTGATGGGCGCCTTGAACATCTCGACGAATTCCAGCAGGCCCTGGTTGGCCTTGCACAGGCCGCCACTGAAGCTGTAGGCATCCGGGTCATCCTGGGAATAATCTTCCAGCATGCGGATGTTGACCTTGCCGACCAGGGCGGAAATGTCCTGGTTGTTGTCGTCGCCGGGTTCGGTCTTCGACACCGCAATCTGGTCGAGTACCGAGGGGTAGCGCTTGACCACCCGGAACTGGCTGATATCACCACCAAACTCGTGCAGGCGCTTGACCGCCCAGGGTGACATGATGGACTTGAGGTAGCGGGCGGGAATGCCGTATTCCTCCTCGAGGATCTGGGCGTCCTCGGAAGGATCAAACAGGGCCAGCGGCGACTCGTTCACCGGCGAGCCCTTGATGGCGTAGAAAGGCACCTTCTGCATCAGCACCTTGAGCTTCTCGGCGAGGGAGGACTTGCCACCACCCACGGGGCCGAGCAGGTACAGGATCTGTTTCTTCTCTTCCAGGCCCTGGGCGGCATGGCGGAAGAACGACACGATATTCTCCACGGCTTCTTCCATGCCGTAGAACTCGGAGAATTCCGGATACCGTTTGATGACCTTGTTGGAAAAGATGCGTGACAGGCGGGAGTCACGGGAAGTGTCGATCAGTTCTGGCTCGCCAATGGCCAGTAACATACGTTCGGCGGCGGTTGCGTATGCCGTCGGGTCCTTTTTGCAGATCTCCAGGTATTCCTCCAGGGAGTATTCTTCTTCCTGGGTCGACTCATACCGGGTCTTGAAGTGCTGCACAATGCTCATAGATGGCCCCTCGCTCGCAGTTTCTAACTTATAAGTTCACGCAATTTCCCCGTTGCTGTCGGTGCCGCCAAACCTGGCGGTTCGGTTGTTCCAGGTGGATGAAAAGGATAGTCCTCACCGGTTTTTACGCCGCAGGGCGTTTGCCGGTTCGGTTAATTTGAGATTAGTCCAATCTCGCGGGGTATGACAGTGAGATTGCTAAACCGTTTCGTAAGGCGGTGTGATTTTTAATGTCGAAACTTTTAATGTCGGAACCTTTAAAGCAGGAACCTCCAAAGTAGGAAGATGGCAGCCAGCGGTCGGCTGCCATGTTCCCTGGCCCCTAGCGGGCCGGTCGGCCCAGGTCAGGCTGGCTGTAGTCGCACACGCCGTCCGGGAAGATGGCGTGCAGGCGGCCGGTCTCCGCCGCACTGAAGCTCACCGGGCCATAGGTGCCATCGGTCAGCGCGGTACTCACCGGCTTGAGGCTGCACTGGAAGATGCTGCCCTCGATGGGACCGCCCGCCACCATCCGCGAGGTGGTGTAGGTCGGGAACTGCGCAGTGCAGGCGCCCTCGGGGTTGTCGTCAAGGATGCCGTCCCACACTGTGTCGCCGGCGCTGATCAGGCTGCCGTCACTGCTGAAACAGGCATCGGTGGCGAGGGTGGGGCGGTTGCCGGCAATTCCGTGCTGCGGGTTGGCCCGGATGTTCATGATCCAGTCATGGAGCACCTCCAGCGCCTGCCAGGTCTGGTTGAAATCGTCGGCCGGGCGTGGCCGGTCCGGGTTGCTGGTGTCGGTGGGCCGGGCATCGGTAAACCAGATCACCTGGTTGCCGGCATCCCCCATCCGGTTGATGATGCGCTGGCGTGCCGAGAAGGACTGGTGGCTGTTGTGCATATCCAGCACCTCTTCAAGGTAGTGGCGCCAGTCGATAACCGGCATGTTGAGCTGGCCGTCGAATACCAGGCCCGAGGTGTAGGCGGCCCCGATCGCTTCGGTGCTGGCCCGGGTCCGTGGAGCGGGCGTCTCGCCGTCCGGGCTGAGGGTCATGTTGCGGGCGCTCCAGGGGTCGAACCGTGACGGGTCTGCCATCACGTCATCAAAGCTGCCAAGGAACGGAAAGCCCTCCTGCACCATGTCATTGGGGTGTTTCCAGCCGCCCACCAGGGCGTTCAGCCGCAGGAACTCCGTGGTGCTGATCTGGCCCTCGGTGAGCGCCCGAAGCCCGTACTGGACACCGACATTGTCATACACCGTGCGGGGGTTACCGTTCTCGTCCAGGCCGTAGATATTGCGGGCATCATCGAAGTGGGTCCACTGCACATCCGCCATGATCCCCGGCGGTTGCATCAGTTGCTGGTTGTCGGCAAAACCGAATAACGGGTTGAGGACCAGCGGCGACAGACCGCGCCAGGCGGGGATGCATTCGGTCATCCCCGGAGCCGTTGCGAAGCCGAGCGCACGCTTGGCATCGGCCAGCGGGTCCGGGTAGGCATCGGTTGCGTTCAGTCCGACCAGCCAGCTGCGGTTGCTGGTGGTCTGCCATTTCTGGTTGGTGCGGTCGGTTACGTCCATGAAGTGTTCCAGCAGCTCGCAATCGCCGACATGAATGACCTGGGTAATCATGTCCGGGTAGGAATACTGGGGCACGCCGCCATCCAATAACTCGGGATGGTTCTGCGAATAGACGTACTGCTGGATGCCGCCGCCGGAGCCGCCGATCGCCACGGTGTAGACAGGCTCACCAAAGCGCTTGATGAAGTGTTCCTTAACCATCAGCGCGGTTTCGCCGCCGACCTGGAGGTTATAGTGGGTACTGGTGCGGGTGCCGGTGGAATAGATCACCGCATAGCCCTTTTTCAGTACTTCCGGCTCCAGTGCCCGGCGGCTCAGCTCACCCTGGGTGTGGCCGATGGCGACGCCGCCTTCAAAGTGGAACAGCAGGCGGCCGTTCCAGAGCCGGGTAGACGCTTGCCAGGGAGTGTCGCTGGCCTCCGCCAGGGTGGCGAAGCTGTATATAAAGCGGTTGATGGTGCCCCGTTCCTGACGCACCACAAAATCAACCGTGCGCCCATCCGTCAGGGTGGTGGTGGCCATGTCTGCGGGCCGGCTGCCGTCATCCGGCAGCGTATGCCACTGGCCACCGGTGGTGCGGTAGAGGAAGGTGACATAGGGCTCGATCGAACAGTCCTTGCTGAGGCCGATCTGGTTGCCGTTGTCATCCAGTACCGGAAAACCGCTGTCGCTCCCGGTGTCCACCAGGGGTTGTTTGCCCAGTTCGGTGGTTACCGTGCAGACAAACGGGTATTGCTGGGGACCGGAAAATATCGGCCCGCTGATGGGGTGGGCAACCAGCTCCATACTGGCCAGCGGGCCTTGCTGGCGATGATGAAGCTCCAGGCGGTTCGGGCCGGTTTCCAGGCCGCTGATCAGGATCTCGTGACCGTTGCGTCCACCGCGGACCAGTGGTTCAACCGGTTGGTCGTTGAGCCAGAATTCGAGTTGGCGCAACCGGGAGGCCACCGCGGGCGTCGATTTGTCCGCGTGTTCCCGGAACATCACACGAACCAGCACCTCGGTTCCGGACACCTGGTCCGGTGCGCTGGACAAGACCTCCAGTGAATAGTGGGGGTTGGCGGCCCGGCTGAGGGGTGACAGGCCAAGGAGCAGTCCCAGCGCCAGGGCCGGGAGCAATCGAACAATTGCTGGCATGGTAAGATCCTTCTTTGTAAATAAATGTTACAGCGTCCAATTTGCCAGCATGGCTCAGCATGACGAAAACACAAACAAAAAGAGCGGCATTTTCGGCGCCGCTCCGGGATATTCGGGTTAACTCTTTATAACGTCGAGAAGTTCGGGATCAGTTTTTTTTGAGATAAAAAACGCTTTCAGTAGCGCCACTCTGCAGACCCCGGCGTTTGGCGAAGGGGTTGTCGCGGGCCATATCTTTCTTGAGTATCTGGTGGATGTCGTAGTCCTCGCCGAACAGGCGGTGGACTTCTTCATCACTGACATTGAACGGCGGTCCTTTCATCTCCCGGCTGTCATAGTCCAGGGTGATGAGCAGGATGCGGCTGTCCTCGGGGATCACCGCCGTCAGGTGATCGACATAGCCCTGACGCATCTCCGGAGGCAGCGCGATGAGGGCGGCGCGGTCGTACACCAGGCGGACGTTGCGAAGGTCTTCCGGAACCAGCTGAAAGAAGTCGCCGCACCAGAGTTCGAGATCGTCATGGACAAACCTGGTGAAGGGCTCGCCAGGGTGAACCATGGCTTTTTCCTGGCCCTCTTCGAAAAAATCCTTGCAGGCGATCTCGCTGAGTTCGACGCCAATAATGGGATGGCCGCGATCGTTGAGCCACCACATGTCGTGGGATTTGCCGCACAGTGGTACAAAGACGGTTTCGTCGCCACTGGTGACGAAGTCGGGCCAGTGGTCACTGAGGTACTTGTTGACGCTGCCCTCGTGGAAGCCGATCTCTTTGTTGGCCCAGCGGGCGTGCCAGAATTCGTGTTCCATCGCTGTCTCCCTGCCTGTGGTTAGAGTCGTTTCCTGAGTGTACCCTAGTTAGCAACGAACGCTTATGGAGAGGTGCAATGAAAGCGGTATTCCTGGATGCAGACACCCTGGGAAACGATGTGGACCTGGCCCCCATCGAGGCCGTTACCGGTGCCCTGGTGAAGTACGGTCGGACGGCCCCGGAGCAGGTGCTGGAGCGGATTCGCGGTTTCGATACGGTGCTGACCAACAAGGTGGTGCTGACGCGGGACCATTTTGCCGCCTGTCCGGAGCTGGCGACGATCGCGGTGGTGGCTACCGGGCTGAACAACATCGACCAGGTGGCGGCCAAGGAACATGGCATCCGGGTGAGGAACGTGGTCAATTACGGCCGCTCGACCGTGGCACAGCACACCATGGCGCTGATTCTGGCACTGGCGACCCGCCTGCTGGATTACGACCGCGATGTGCGATCCGGGCGCTGGGGCCGGAGCGACATGTTCTGCCTGATGGATCACCCGATCCTGGAACTGGAAGGCCGCACCCTCGGTGTGGTGGGATACGGTGACCTGGGGCAGGGCGTGGTGGAGCGGGCGAAGGCATTCGGCATGAAGATCCTGCTCGGTGCCCGGCCCGGGCAGCCGGCGGGGGAAGTGGACGGCTACCAGCGCCTGCCGCTGGACGAGTTGCTGCCCCGGGTGGATGTGTTGTCGCTGCACTGCCTGTTGACCGAGGACACCCGCAACATGATCGGCGCGCGGGAGCTGGCCCGGATGAAGCGGGATGCCTTGCTGATCAATACCAGTCGCGGCGGGCTGGTGGACGAGCAGGCGCTGGCGGACGCCCTGAGAAACGGGGTGATTGGCGGCGCCGGCTTCGATGTGCTGACGGAAGAGCCGCCCCGCAATGGCAATCCCTTGCTGGCGGACGACATCCCCAATCTGATTATCACGCCGCACTCGGCCTGGGCCAGCCGGGAGGCACGCCAGCGCATTGTCGGTATCACGGCCGCTAACCTGGCCGCGGTGGCAGGCTGAACCGGGCATAAAAAAACCGGCAGCGCCTGATAGAGCTGCCGGTTTTGGTGTTGGCCAGGCAACCTGGCGGGGGCTTCTGCCTCAGAAGGTCCAGCCGATGCTGGCGGAGGCGCCGACCTGGTACATTTCCAGACTGATGGTCTGGTCCGCGGCCAGCGGGTTGGCACCGGTCACTTCCTTGGCGGGTGAGTAGAAGGCCATGGCAGAGAGCTGCAGGTTCTCGCTCAGGCTGCGGGTAAAACCACCGGTGAAATGCCATTCCTGCACGCCGGGTGCGAGGATATTGAACAGCACGTCCTCGTCGGAGATCGGGCTTTCGCCGTAGCTGACACCGGCCCGCCAGGCGTGTTCCGGGGTCTGCTGCCACTGCCAGCCCAGCTTGACGACGGTCACGTCATCCCAGCCGAAACCGGCGCCCTGGTCGTCGCCCAGCGGGGCTGTCATCAGGTTGGGCAGCAGCGGGTTGCCCACGCTGTTGATCTCGCTGTAACGAATGTGCTGCACGTCAAGCAGGAACCAGTGATTGCGGATGCCGGACCAGGCAATGCCGGCATTGAACATCTGCGGGATATCAAAGTCCCCCTGCTCGGCAAACAGACCGCGGTACTTGTCCAGTTCGTCCATCTTGAGGATGTTGCGCCAGCTCACGCCACCGCGCAGGGTATCGGTGATCTCGCCCTGCCAGCCGATCTGGTAACCGTAGCCCCACGCGTCGTCGGTACCCCGGTCGGAAACCGCGGCCGGATCGGAGGAGAACGGGGCAAAGTTCTGCAGGCCCTTGGCTTCAAAGCGCTGGTAGGCGAACACCGGGGAGATGCCGATGGCCTGATTGTCGGCAAACTGCCAGGACCAGGTCGGGGCAATGAACAACTGCTCCATGTTGACGCCGGTGCGGCCGCCATAGAACGGCCCGCCATCGGTGCTGGGGTATTCGGTGTTCATGCCACCGTTGGCAAACACCGAGACCCCGAAGCTGTGCTCGTCGTTGAGCTGGCGGTTGAAGCCGAAATGAGGGATGGCGAAGCCGTTCTGGCTGCTTTCGTAGGTGCCTGGCGTCAGCGGCAGCATGTCGCCCTGCTGCGGGTTGCCCTCAACGGAATATTCCCGCCGCGGCGAAAACACCTCGACGCCGCCGTCGATGCGGTTGCCAATGAACGCCATGCCCGCGGGGTTGGTGGCGGCTGCGATACTGTCCTGGGACAGCGCGCTGCCGGCACCGGCCATGCCTTTGTTGATAGTGCCATAGCCGTGGCTGAAATAGCCGTTGGTGGCCAGGGCGGCTGACGGCGCAAGGCTGGCGATGACCAGGGCAGGGATCAAAGGCTTGAGTTTCATGGCAACTTCCTGATATCCGTAAAGGCAATTTTGATTTGGTTGGTGTTTGTACAGGATGTCCTTTATAACTGGAAGTGACTTTTTCTGATATCAATATTACTTTTTTTGATTTTGTTGCGCGGTCCGCCGTGGGGCACGTACAAGTTCATGAAAATACGCCATACTTAGCCCCGAACCAGAACATACTCCGGGTTGCGGTTGGCCCTGGATGGCCCTGAATGACCATGGCTGCCGATCGTACCCCCAACGCGAAACAGGATGTTGTGTGGCTTCCAACCAACTGAAAGATCGCCTGCAGGCGGCGGAAAACTGGATTCTTGCAAACCCCAACCCACCCCGGACCTGGCCATGGACCTGGCTCTATAAAGTCGGCCGGGTGAGCTATGCCCTGGTGCGGGACTTTATCAGCGGTGTTCTGACCCTCCACGCCATGAGCCTGGTCTACACCACCTTGCTGAGTATCGTGCCCCTGCTGGCGCTGAGTTTCTCGGTGCTCAAGGCGCTGGGTGTGCACCAGCGCATGGAGCCGTTTCTGTACCAGTTCCTGCAGTTTCTCGGCCCCCAGGGCGCAGAGATCGCCGACCAGATTCTCGGCTTTGTCGATAACATGAAGGTGGGGGTGCTGGGTTCGGTGGGGCTGGCGCTGCTGGTGTATACGGTGATTTCCCTGCTGCAGAAAATCGAGCGTTCCTTCAACATGATCTGGCGGGTGCCGGACATGCGTTCGATGGGGCAGCGGTTCAGTAACTACCTCAGCGTCATCATGGTCGGGCCACTGTTAATGGCCTCGGCAATCGGCATCTCCGCCACCATCTTCTCGTCGTCGTTCGTCCAGACGCTGATGGCCATTGAGCCGTTCGGATCGGTCATCCTGCTGGCCAGCCGGTTTACCCCGTTTTTCCTGGTGGTGGGCGCCTTCACCTTCGTCTATGTGTTCATGCCCAACACCCGGGTCAAGCTGCGCTATGCCTTCATTGCCGGACTGGTGGCGGGTATTTCCTGGCAGGCCGCGGGGCTGCTGTTTGCCTCGTTTGTGGCCGGTTCGGCCAAATACGCGGCGATCTATTCCAGTTTCGCCATCGGCATTGTGCTGCTGATCTGGATCTATCTGAACTGGATGATCCTGCTGCTGGGGGCCAGCCTGGCGTTCTATCTGCAGAATCCGGGCTCGGTGGCCAAGCGCCAGCAGGTGCGTTTCTCCCCCGAGTTGCAGGAAAAGGTGGCCCTGGCCTTGATGTGGATGGTGTGCAAGCCCTTCAGCAGCGGTGAGCCACCCCCTCAGCAGGAAGCCCTGGAGCGGCAGTTGCGGATACCCGGGGATGTCACCCGGCAGATCTCGGACAAGTTGATCCGCGCCGGTTTGCTGATGCTGGCGGGGCGGGACGGTGACTGTCTGGTGCCAGGGCGGTCGATGGACAGAATCAGTGTACGCGACGTACTCAGCGGTGTCCGTCAGGACGAGGACCGCCTGGTGGGGCGGCTGCCTGCTTTCCTGCCGGAGAAGCTGCTGGGCGTGTGGCAGGAATCGTCTGTCGACGTGACGTTTGCTGAGCTGTTGAAGGAGGAGGGTGTCGACACACCCGCCGGCAACTGAGGTCAATCCTGCAGCCCGGCCACCCGGCGGGTGGCCGGGTCAGACCAGGGATTCGCCGAACACAAAGATGAACTGGCAAATACCGGCGGCGAAGCCGAGGAAGGCGCCCACCAGGATCAGCTTGATCTCGTCTTCCTGGAAGCAGGGCCGCAGCAGGTCCTGGAATTCCTCCGACGACAGCGCGATCATCCGTTCCACCATGATGCTTTCCACCGCCCGTGCCCGGTCTTTCTCGAACATCGGGTTATTGAAGGAGGTCTGGGAGATCTCAATGGCCTTCTCGCCCACCTGGTTCTTCAGGGTGGCAAAGCCGGTCGGGCCGAATGCCATCTGGGTCAGCGCCTTCCCCATGCCCGCCGTTTCATCCACCAGCGGCTTGATGTGCTTCTTCACCATGTTGCGGGCGCGGTCGCCGTTGGGGCCGTCGAGGATGGCGTTGATGATGTTGCCTACCGTGAGGATCTCGTGGGTGACAATGTGGCAGAAAGACTCCGCGACCGCCTTCTGGCGTTTGAGGAATAGCCCCTGCAGGCGCACCGGGCCGATTTTCTTTTCGTGGAGCGGGCGGAAGATCACGTTGAGGGCAATCCAGTTGGTTGCCCAGCCCACCAGCAGGCCAAACACCGGCAATACCCACCAGCCCTGGTAGAAGTACCACACGGTCATCTGCACCAGGCCGAACAGGAAACCGAAATACAGGCCGGAATTGACGATAAAGCGGAATTCCACCTCGCCGCATTCCAGGAAGATCCGGTTCAGCAGGCGTTTGTCCCGGGCCAGCCGCTCGATCACCATGCCTTTGATGTCCAGCAGACCTTCAATGTTGTCGGACACGTCTCCGACCAGGTTGTCCACCAGTTGCGGGGTGGACTTGCGCACACGCTCGTAGACCATCTTGCGGGCCGAGGCCGGCAGGTTCTCCCAGAAGGTGGGGTATTCCCGCAGCATCATCTCGTCGACGTACTCTTCGATGCGGGGGTCGACGGAGGCAATGATGTGGGCGGCCAGCACCTTGGGGTCGATCTGTTCGAAAATCTCCTGCACGGTGCCGATCTTGGAAATGGTGGCATCCACGCTGATGGCAGCCATTTTGCGGGCCTTGGAGGGGATGATGCCCTGCCAGCCGAGCAGCGGCGGCTTGCCGATGAACTCCAGTGGGTAGAAGGTCATCTTGATGGCCAGCCAGTTGGTTGACCAGCCGATCAGCGCAGCCACCACCGGGATGCTCAGGTATTGCCAGAATTCTGGGGACGTCAGCAGGCTTGTCATGCTGTGCTCGCACTCTTTAGTTATTTTGCAGCCCGGGAGCACGTGGCCGGTCGGGCCGGGCGCTCTGAAACCCGCTCAAGCACGTCCATGTGGCGCTTGAGCTCCGCCATCCATGGCTCCGCACAGTTTCAGAGCGCCCGCCCCGACCGGCCACCCCCAGCATGTGGTGGTGCTCGCTTGGGCCAAATTTTACGACAGGAATCATGTTGGCCGGTCCGGCTACTGTCAATGACTACAAAGCCGAAACGGGACGGCGGCACGGTCGTAAGGGTCAGCTACCGATATCGCCCCACAGCCACTGGCACAGGGCGATGGCGGCAACCGGGGCGGTTTCGGTGCGCAGCACGCGGGGGCCGAGGGCGACCGGCAGGAAGCCGGAGTGTTCGGCGGCGGCAATCTCGTCGGCGCTCAGGCCGCCCTCGGGGCCGATCATCAGGGCGACGGCCTGCGGTCGGCTGATCGATGCCAGGCTTTGTTCGGTGCGGTGGTGCAGTACCAGCCGCAGATCGCAGGACTGGCTGTGTTCGAACCACTGGGGCAAGGTCATCACCGGGCTGATCACCGGCACCACGGCGCGGCCACACTGCTCGGCGGCGCTTATCGCCACCGATTGCCAGTGTCGCAGGCGTTTGTCTTCGCGGTCGCCTTTAAGGCGGACATCGCAGCGCTCGCTGACCAGCGGCACGATTTCGGTAACCCCCATTTCGACGCTTTTCTGGATGGCGTAATCCATGCGGTCGCCCTTGGACAGGGTCTGGCCGACGACGATCCGCAGCGGGGATTCCAGGGCATTGGGGGTGGGGGTGCCGACGGTGACCGAGACCTGTTTCTTACTGACTTCGGCGATGGTGGCCGGGTAGTCTTGGCCATCCCCGTTGAACAGCTGCAGCTGTTGGCCCGGCTGCATCCGCAACACCCGGCCGACGTGCTGGGCGGCGCTCTCGTCCAACGGGGCGGTGGCCCCGGCGGTCAGTGGAGCCTCAGTAAAAATTCTCGGTATACGCATGGTTATCAGTCCCGGCAGGCAATTTCGATGCCCTCAGTAGCCACCTGCGCCAGATGGCGGATCTGGTCTTCGGTGATGACATAAGGAGGCATGAAGTAAACCACATTACCCAGGGGGCGAAGCAAGGCCTGGCGCGTCAGTGCGTGTTGATAGACCCGGATGCCGCGACGCTCCTGCCAGGAGAAGGGGGTTTTTGCGGCCCGGTCGCTGACCATCTCGATGGCCAGGGTCATGCCGTGCTGGCGGATATCGCCCACATTGGGGTGGTCGGCCAGGTGGGCAACGGATTCGGCCATGCAGGTCGCCAGCCGGCGATTGTTCTGCACCACGTTATCGTCGCGGAAGATGTCCAGCGTGGCCAGGGCTACGGCACAGCCGATCGCGTTGCCGGTGTAGCTGTGGGAGTGCAGGAACGCCCGCAGGGTTTCGTAATCGTCGTAGAAGGCGCTGTAGACCTGGTCGGTCGTCAGCACCACCGACAGGGGCAGGTAGCCGGCGGTCAGGCCTTTGGACAGACACATGAAATCCGGCGTGATGCCGGCCTGTTCGCAGGCGAACAGGGTGCCGGTGCGGCCAAAGCCCACGGCAATCTCGTCGGCAATCAGGTGGACGCCGTAGCGGTCACAGGCCTCCCGCAACCGGGTGTGGTAGATGGGGTGGTGCATCCGCATGCCGCCGGCGCACTGGATCAGCGGCTCCACGATTACCGCGCAGATCTCGTCATGGCGTTCGGCCAGCAGCGCTTCCATGGCCTCGAACTGGCGCAGGGCATAGTCTTCCTCGCTTTCGCCGGGTTCGCGGTTGTAGGCATCCGGGGAAGGTGCCGTGAGCACCTCCATCAGCAGTGGCTGGTAGGTTTCCTTGTACAGGGATACATCGCCCAGGGCGAGGGCGCCAAGGGTTTCACCATGGTAGCTGTTGGCCAGGTTGACGAAGTTCTTCTTGCCCGGCTTGCCCAGGTTCTTCCAGTAGTGGTAGCTCATTTTCAGGGCCGCCTCGATGGCGGACGAGCCGTTATCGGCATAAAAACATTTGTTGAGGCCTTCCGGCGTTACCTCGATCAGCCGCTCGGACAGCCGGACCACCGGCTCGTGGCTGAAACCGGCGAGGATGACGTGCTCCAGCTGGCCGATCTGCTCCTGGATGGCAGCATTGATGCGCGGGTTGGCGTGACCGAACAGGTTGACCCACCAGGAGCTCACCGCATCGATGAAGCGGTTGCCTTCAAAGTCTTCCAGCCACACACCTTCGCCCCGTTTGATGGGGATCAGTGGCAGGCTTTCGTGGTCCTTCATCTGGGTGCAGGGGTGCCACACGGACTTGAGGTCGCGGGCGACAAGGTCGGCATTGCGCATAAGGATCTCCGGTCAGGCTATGAAGCGCGCAAATGGGCGCTGTTAACTTTTGCGGATATTACAGTTAACAGCGCCGGCTGGCCACCGTGCCAAAGCCGATTGACCGGCCGGCCAATGTCCGCAGCCGGCCCGGGCCGGACAATTCCGTTAACAAAAAACGGAGGCATTATGGAACTTGAACTGACTCACCCCTATGAGGCCGGCCTGGAGCGCGTGCTCGGCGCCTTCTTCGACAAAGGTCTGATCCAGGAGAAAAATGTCCGGGTCGGCAATCGCAACGTAAAGATCGCGGAGCTGACGCGGGATGACCTGTCCGCCAAGCTGGTGGTGGAACGGGAAGTGGCATCCCATCATGAGTTGCCCGGCATCCTGGCCAGCTTTAACCGGGAGTGGCACCAGGTGCGTCAGGAGGAACACTGGTTCCGCAAGGATGATGGCGAATGGCATTGCGAATTCCGCGTCCACGTCAGCGGTGTGCCGGCGAAAATCAAGGGCAACATGAAGCTGCAGGGCAGCGCGGGTGAGTGCACCAATTACGTGACCCTGAACGTGCGCTGCGACGTGCCGTTGCTGGGCAAGACCATCGCCAGGTTCCTGCTGGAGGACTCCCGGGCCAAGATCGAGCAGGAATACCAGGCGACCCGGGAGTTGTTGTAAGTCGGGGACCTGGTGAGTACTAGGTAGCCACCGGGGCCACACCGAATAACCATTGGTGGGCCCAGAACACGGTTACTGCATACACCACCAGGCCGCCTGCCACGGCGATGGCGTCGTTCGCCTTGTTGGCCGGGAGCGTGGTGATGGGGCGCTGGGTTCTGTGCTTCATGGAAATCCGGTCCGCCACGGCCCACGCCAGGAATGATCCGAACAGCAGCAGATCGTGCAGCATGCCGTTGGCCAGCAGGTGCGCCAGTGCCCAGAGTTTCACGGCAGCCAGCATCGGATGCCCCAGCTTTGTCTTTATCCTGCCCGGGAAATAGGTGGCGAACAGCAGCGGAAAGACCGGAACCAGGAGCAGCATCGCCAGGTGTCTGAGCCAACCAGGCGGCGTGTAGATGACAGTCGGCTCCAGGCGCGCGGCGCTGTAGCCCCAGATGATCAGCACCAGGCCGATCAGGGAGGCGAGCGAGTAGAGGCCCTTGAACGCGGCCTCGCCGAGGGACGCGTGCAGGCGATTTCGCAGCGGCTCGTTGGCAATGGACAGCGAGTGCACGCCGAGAAACAGAATCAGACCGACGATCAGTAGTGCCATTTGCTCAGGCTCCTTGGTTGTTGAGGAGGCCACTCCGGAATACCGGAGTGGCCGGCAGCACGTCAGTGAGCCAGTACCCGGGACAGAAACGCCTGGGTGCGCTCGTTCTGCGGGTTGTCGAAGACGTCATCCGGCTTGCCCTGCTCGACAATCTCGCCTTCGTGGATGTAGATCACCCGATCAGCCACCTCACGGGCAAAGCCCATTTCATGGGTGACCACCATCATGGTCATGCCTTCCCTGGCCAGCTCCCGCATCACGTCCAGCACTTCGCCGATCATTTCCGGATCCAGCGCCGAGGTGGGTTCATCGAACAGCAGCAAGCGGGGTTCCATGGCGAGCGCCCTGGCGATGGCGACCCGCTGCTGCTGGCCGCCGGAGAGATGGCTGGGGTACTTGTCCGCCTGGTTGCCGATGCCGACGCGGTTCAGCAGGCGTTCCGCCGTGGCATTGGCAATCACCTGAGAGGTGTTCTTGACCTTCATCGGCGCCAGCATGATGTTCTTTTTCACCGTCAGGTGAGGGAACAGATTGAATTGCTGGAACACCATGCCCACTTCCTTGCGGATGTCACTCAGGGCCTTCTGGTTGCCGCCTTTGGGGGCGAGGGGGTGGCCGTCAACCACCAGTTTGCCGGATTCATACTCCTCCAGGCCGTTGACGCAGCGGATCAGGGTGGACTTGCCGGAGCCGCTGGCGCCAATGATGACGACTACCTCGCCGGACTCGACGGTCAGGTCGATCTCTTTCAGGACATGAAGCTTGCCGAAGTATTTGTTCATGCCCTTCATTTCAACGATATGAGTCATGGGTATGGTTCCTTCAGACAGATGCCAGGCCACGCCGCTCGATCAGGCGGAGGATCAGCGACAGGGACAGGGTGATCGCCAGGTACAGAACGGCCACCACAAAATAGACCTCGAAGGCGGTAAAGGTGTTGGCGATGTACACCTGGCCCTGACGGACCAGTTCGCCCACGCCGATCACCGAAAACAACGAGGTGTCCTTGATACTGACGATGGCCTGGTTGCCCAGCGGCGGAATCATCCGGCGGAAAGCCTGGGGCCAGATGATGGACCAGAAGGTCTGGGTGCGTGACAGGCCCAGGGACAGCCCGGCTTCAGTCTGGCCCTTGTCGATAGACTGTACGCCGCCGCGCACCACTTCCGAGATGTAGGCGCCGGAGTTGAGGGCAATGGCGGCAATACCGGCGGTCAGCGGATCGATGGGGCCGCCGATCAGGTCCGGCAGGCCGTAAAAAATGAACAGCACCTGAACCAGGATCGGGGTGCCCCGGAAGATTTCGATGTAGGCGGTTGCCGGCCAGCGCAGGAACCACTTCTTGTTGATGCTCAGCAGGCCAAACAGGATGCCGAGCAGGAAACCGATGGCCAGGCCACCGAAGGAAATCATCAGGGTGTAGGGTATGCCTTTCAGCAGAAAGGGGATGGAATCGATGGCTGCCTGCCAATCGAACTGGAACTGGAATTCCACAGGGTGAATCTCCGCTGGTGATGGAGTCAGGAATCGCCGGGGCGGTCAGCCCCGGCGCTGGGAATCGGGCACGTGGCCCTTCGGCGACTAGTTGCCTTCCGGCATCGGGCCGAACCATTTCTCGTAGATGGTTTTATAGGTGCCGTCGTCCTTCATGGCGGCGAGGGCGGCATTCACTTCATCGGCCCATTCGCTGCCCGACTTGAGGGCGATACCATACTGCTGGCCCTCGTACAGCGGGCCCACGGTCATGACTTTGCCTTCGCCCTTGGTACGGGCGAAATAGCCCACGTTCGGGGCATCGTAGAACACCGCGTCGATGGCCCGGGACATCAGCGCCATGTACATGTCGGAGCTGCCCGGATACGGCGTTACACCGTCATCTTTGTCGAGGGTCTTCATCAGGTAGTCGTAGCTGGTGGAACCGATCTTGGTGCCGATCTTCTTGCCTTCAAGGTCGTCCAAGGTCTTCACCTCGTCGTTACCCTCACGAACCAGGATACGCAGGCCGGAATCGTAATACGGGTCGGAAAAATCGACGATCTGCTCGCGCTCTTCGGTGATGGTGATACCGGCGATGGCGATATCCACGTTACCGGTCTGCAGGGCCGGGATAATGCCGTTGAAGTCCATGGTCTGGAGTTCGTAGTCAAAGCCAGCCCGTTCTGCCACCTCGGCAATGATTTCCATATCGAAACCGATCATCTCGCCGGTTTTCTGGTCCATCATTTCAAAGGGAACAAAGCTCGGGTCGGTAACGACTTTGAGCGTCTCGGCACCCGCGGTGCCTGTTGCCACGGAAAGTGCCAGGCCAGCGCCAAGAGTTTTCAGCCATTTCGTGCTCATGCTTTCTCCTTGTCTTTCTTATGAGGCTCCAATTGCCCGGTAAGGCAAGCCGGCAGTCACGGCTGTTGACCGTGAATCCCGGGGAGCGTTAATGGAACTGCATCAGATACACTTTAGACTATGGGGGGAGGAGTTGCAGGAAATCAAATGGTTGGGGGTGGGGGAGCGTCGTGATTTCGGTTGCAGTAAATATAAAGAGGGAAAAGCCGTAGGGTGTGGTTCGCGGCACTTCCCGCACCACACCCCATGGCACCTCAAATCAAAAAGCAATCTTCTCCCGCTCACTGATACCGAGGTTCTTCCAGATGCTGATGCTGGGCTCGGCCTGGTTCAGGGTGTAAAAGTGCAACCCCGGTGCGCCGGCTTGGAGCAGCTTTTCGCACATGTTGGTAACCACTTCCTCACCGAACTTGAGGATGCTCTCGCTGTCGTCACCGTAGGCTTCCAGCTGCTTGCGGATCCAGCGGGGGACTTCGGCGCCGCACATTTCGGAGAAGCGCACCAGGCTGCTGAAGTTGACGATGGGCATGATGCCCGGCACCACCGGGATGGTGATGTTCATCTGCTCCAGCCGGTCGATGAAGTAGAAGTAGCTGTCCGCGTTGAAGAAGTACTGGGTGATGGCGCTGTTGGCACCGGCCTGTACCTTGCGGGCAAAGTTCTTCAGGTCTTCCTCGGCACTGCGGGCCTGGGGGTGGAATTCCGGGTAGGCGGCCACTTCCAGGTTGAAGTGGTCGCCGCTGTGCTCCCGGATGAACTCCACCAATTCGTTGGCGTAACGCAGCTCACCGGATGCCCCCATACCGGAGGGCAGGTCGCCGCGCAGGGCGACGATCCGGTTGATGCCGTTCTCTTTGTAAAGATCCAGCAGCTCGGCAATTTCCTGGCGGGTACCACCCACGCAGGACAGGTGCGGAGCCGTGGAGATGCCCTGCTTGTGCAGGCTGAGCACGGTCTCAATGGTGCGGTCCCGGGTGGAACCGCCTGCGCCGAAGGTGACCGAGAAGAAATCCGGGTTCACCGCGGCGAGCTGGTCACGCACGGCCTGGAGTTTTTCCTTGCCCTGGTCGGTCTTGGGAGGAAAGAACTCGAAGCTGAAACGTCGCTTGAACTGTTTCTGGGATTGCATCGCTTTATCCGATCAGTATTTGTAGCTTTCCGGCTTGTACGGGCCTTCGACCGGTACGCCAATGTACTTGGCCTGTTCCGGGGTCATTTTGGTGATCACGCCGCCAAAACCTTCCACCATGGCGCGGGCCACTTCCTCATCCAGCTGCTTGGGCAGAACTTGGACGTACACGCCTTTGGCACGGGCCTCTTCCGGCAGGTCGGCAAACTTACGCTCGAACAGGTACATCTGTGCCAGTACCTGGTTGGCGAAGGAACCATCCATGATCCGTGACGGGTGACCGGTGGCGTTGCCCAGGTTGACCAAGCGGCCTTCGGACAGCAGGATCAGGTGGTCGTTGGTGGCCTTGTCGCGGTACACCACGTGAACCTGCGGTTTGACCTCGTCCCACTCCCAGTTCTTGCGCATGAACGCGGTGTCGATTTCGTTATCGAAGTGGCCGATGTTGCACACCACGGCGCCGTTTTTGAGGGCCTTGAGCATGTGCGCGTCACACACGTTCATGTTGCCAGTGGTGGTTACCAGCAGGTCGGTGTTCTGCAGCAGGGCCTTGTCGATGCCGGCTTCGGTGCCGGTGTTGACGCCGTTGAGGTACGGGGACACCACTTCGAAGCCGTCCATGCAGGCCTGCATGGCGCAGATCGGGTCGGCTTCGGTCACTTTGACGATCATGCCTTCCTGGCGCAGCGATGCGGCAGAGCCCTTGCCCACGTCACCGTAGCCGATAACCAGTGCTTTCTTGCCGGCCATCAGGTGGTCGGTGCCGCGCTTGATGGCGTCGTTCAGGCTGTGGCGGCAGCCGTACTTGTTGTCGTTCTTGGACTTGGTGACGGCATCGTTGACGTTGATGGCCGGCACTTTCAGGGTGCCTTCGCGGAGCATTTCCTGGAGGCGGTGCACGCCGGTGGTGGTTTCTTCGGTGACACCGTGGCAGCTCGCCAGGATTTCCGGGAATTTGTCGTGGAGCAGGGCGGTCAGGTCACCACCGTCGTCCAGGATCATGTTCGGTTCCCAGCCGGCTACGTCGGCACCGATGGTGCGCTCGAGGCACCACTCGTACTCTTCTTCGGTTTCGCCTTTCCAGGCAAATACCGGGATGCCCTGGGCAGCGATGGCGGCGGCGGCCTGGTCCTGGGTGGAGAAGATGTTGCAGGAGGACCAGCGTACGCTGGCGCCGAGTTCGATCAGGGTTTCGATGAGCACGGCGGTCTGGATGGTCATGTGGATGCAACCCATGATGTTTGCACCCTTCAGCGGCTGTTCCGCCTTGTATTTTTCACGCAGTTTCATCAGGGCGGGCATTTCGCCTTCGGCGATCTTGATTTCTTTGCGGCCCCAGTCGGCGAGTGTGATGTCGCGGACTTTGTAGTCGTTGAAGGTGTTCAGTTGTTCTGCCGGAGTGCTCATGGTGTTCTCCTGTCGCTTTCAGTATTGGGTGCAACTCGATTTTCGGTGCTGCTAAATTCGGGCGATTCGGGAGTGGGGGTTGCCTTCCGCGGAACCGCTTCAAGCACATCCATGTGCGCTTGACTCCGGCCATCCATGGCCTCCGACATTCCGCGGAAGGCAACCCCCACCCCCTCTTTCAAACCTTGGGTGTTTGCGTTCATCAATACGCTGCTTAACCCTAAAAAGTCTTGTAGGCTTCAGGAGATCGTCCCTCGGGCACCAATGTGGTGACCAAGGCGAGAGGCTTGCTCCTGAAGCCATGCTGCAGCAATATCAAAGACCGGCAGCGTCCTTCAGGGCGGAAGCCTTATCGGTCTTCTCCCACGGGAACGCGGTGAAGGTCTTGCCGCCAACGGTCATTTCGAACGGATCGCGACCGAAGTGACCGTAGGCTGCGGTGGCCCGGTACATCGGGTGCAGCAGGTCCAGCATGCGGGTGATGGCATACGGACGCAGGTCGAAGTGCTCGCGGACCAGTTTGATGATCAGGTCGTCGCTCACCTTGTTGGTGCCGAAGGTGTTGATGGAGATGGATGTCGGCTCGGCGACGCCGATCGCGTAGGACACCTGGATCTCACACTTGTCGGCCAGGCCGGAGGCAACGATGTTCTTGGCGACGTAACGGCCGGCGTAGGCGGCGGAGCGGTCAACTTTCGACGGATCCTTGCCGGAGAACGCACCACCACCGTGACGGGCCATGCCGCCGTAGGTGTCGACGATGATCTTGCGGCCGGTAAGTCCGCAGTCGCCCACCGGTCCGCCGATCACGAACTTGCCGGTCGGGTTAATGTGGAACTGGGTGTCGGCGTGCAGCAGTTCAGCCGGCAGCGCGTGCTTGACGATCAGCTCCATCACCGCATCTTTGAGGTCGCTCTGGGAGACTTCCGGGTCGTGCTGGGTGGACAGGACGATGGCGTCGATGCCGGTGACCTGGCCGTTTTCGTAGCGGCAGGTGACCTGGCTCTTGGCATCCGGACGCAGCCACGGCAGCAGGCCGCTCTTGCGGGCTTCGGCCTGGCGCTCGACCAGGCGGTGGGCGAAGGTGATTGGCGCCGGCATCAGCACTTCGGTTTCGTTACTGGCGTAGCCGAACATCAGGCCCTGGTCGCCGGCACCCTGGTCTTCCGGCTTCTGGCGGTCAACGCCCTGGGCGATGTCAACGGACTGTTTGCCGATGATGTTGATGATGCCGCAGGTGTCGCCGTCGTAGCCCACAGTCGAGGAGGTGTAGCCGATGTCCTTGATCACGCCACGGACCAGGTCTTCCAGGTCAACCCAGGCGCTGGTGGTGATCTCACCGCCAACGATGGCCACACCGGTTTTTACCATGGTTTCACAGGCAACGCGGGCGTGGGGGTCTTCGGCGAGGATGGCGTCCAGAACCGCATCGGAGATCTGGTCGGCCATTTTGTCCGGATGGCCTTCAGAGACCGACTCGGAAGTGAAGATGCTGTAGTCAGACATAGGTGTTGCTCCTCTGTGAGCGTTTCATATTCCGGAGACCGGACACTGGTTTAAGGTATGGTACGTATAACTACGTACAACTGTATCAAAATATTTTGATATTCGGTTTTTGTAGATCAGTTCTGGCTGGCAAGCTTCCAGAACTCCCGTACCTGCATCTGGAATCCGTTACGCAGGCCAATAAATAGCTGTTCGCCGGCGGTCAGCCCGGCATCGGCCGCCCAGGCGGTCAGTTCCTCCGGCTCGAACCCGAGCCACAGGTCGCCGCAGTTTTCTTTGGCCCAGTCCTGGTCATGGCTGCACAGGTCACTGATCACCAGGCAACCGCCACTGTTCATCAGTGCGGCGGCATCGAGAAAGATATCCGCCGGGCTGGGCACGTGGTGCAGCACCATGTTGGCAACCACCAGGTCGAAGGCATCACCGCGGGCCAGCAGGGTGTCGGTTACCCCTTCAATCAGGTCGACGTTGTTCAGCCGTTCTTCGATGCAGGTCCGGGTGGCCTTGGCCAGCATGTCCCGCGAGTTGTCCAGGGCGACCACGTTGCCGCACAGTTGGGACAGCACCGGCAGGAATCCGCCTTCGCCGGGGCCAATCTCCAGCGCGCTGTGCCATTCATGTTTGCCGGAGCGCTTGCGCAGCAGCTCGGCAACCGGCTCGGCATAGAGCTCGAACGCCGCAATCAGTTCCTGCTGTTCGCGGAACTGCTCCGCGTAGCGGGCAAAGAATGCCTGGGACTGGTCCGCCCGCTGGTTGCGGATGGCCTCGATCTTTTGCTCCAGGTGCAGCGGCAGCGGCAACTGGTCGACGGTTTCAAAGATCTGGCGGATGGTGCGATCGGTCAGCTTGTCGCTTTCCAGGTGCAGCGGGCGACGGTAAAAAATGGCGTTACCTTCCCGCTGCGGCTCCAGCAGCCCGGCCTTGTGCATCACTTTCAGGTGGTGGCTCATGCCGGACTGGCGCATGTCGAACAGCTGGCTGAGCTCCAGCACCCCGAAGGTGTCGCGGCGCAGCACACGCAGGATCTCCAGGCGCAGCGGGTCTCCGCTGGCCTTGAATATCGGGGCGAGGGTATCCGCCGGGGAGGTCTCGCTGGCGTGTGTGGTCATGTTAGTCATGGGGCGGAGTTTAGGGTGGATTGACTGGTCACGCAATAGCCATATCAAAAAAAATTGATATAGTTTTATGACCTGTGTGAACGATCTCGGAAATCCACAGCCATATAAGCGACAGGTTGATTTGCTCCGCCACCCACTAATCGGCGAAAATACGCGCCTTATTTCTGATCAGCCCCTTTCTTTCCGACCAATACTGGAGAAACGTCAATGCCGTCTCGCAAAGATCTCGCCAACGCCATTCGCGCGCTGAGCATGGATGCGGTGCAAAAAGCCAAGTCCGGCCATCCTGGTGCGCCTATGGGTATGGCGGATATCGCCGAGGTTCTGTGGAACGATTACCTCAGCCACAACCCGGCCAACCCTCAGTGGGCCAACCGTGACCGCTTCGTGCTGTCCAACGGTCACGGCTCCATGCTGCAGTACTCACTGCTGCACCTGAGTGGTTACGACGTTTCCATCGACGACCTGAAGAACTTCCGTCAGCTCCATTCCAAGACCCCGGGTCACCCGGAGTACGGTTATACCCCGGGCATCGAGACCACCACCGGCCCGCTGGGACAGGGAATTGCCAATGCGGTGGGTTTTGCCATTGCCGAAAAGGCCCTGGCCGCCCAGTTCAACCGTCCCGGCCACGAGATTGTTGACCATTACACCTACGCCTTCCTCGGCGACGGCTGCCTGATGGAAGGTATCTCCCATGAAGTTTGCTCGCTGGCGGGCACCCTGGGTCTCGGCAAGCTGATCTTCTTCTACGACGACAACGGCATTTCCATTGACGGTGAAGTCGAGGGCTGGTTCACCGACGACACGCCGAAGCGTTTCGAGTCCTACGGCTGGCAGGTGATCCCGGCGGTCGACGGCCACGATGCCGACGCCATCCGCGCTGCGGTGGAATCCGCCCGCGCCAACACCGATCAGCCCACGCTGATCTGCTGCAAGACCATCATCGGTTTCGGTTCCCCCAACAAGCAGGGCACCGAAAGCTGTCACGGCGCACCGCTGGGTGACGATGAAATCGCCCTGACCCGGGAAAAGCTGGGCTGGAATCACGCCCCGTTTGAAGTGCCGGCCGATATCTATGCTGCGTGGAATGCCCGCGACAAGGGCGCGGCTGCCGAAAGCGCCTGGGATGAAGTGTTTGCCGCCTACCAGCAGGCCGAGCCGGAACTGGCTGCCGAGTTCAAGCGCCGGATGGCGGGCGAGCTGCCAGCCGATTTCAGTGCCAAGGCCGATGCGTACATCCAGGAATGCCAGGACAAGGGCGAGACCGTCGCCAGCCGCAAGGCCTCCCAGAACAGTCTGAACGCCTATGGCCCGTTGCTGCCGGAACTGATGGGCGGCTCTGCCGACCTGGCCGGCTCCAACCTGACCATCTGGGGCGGCTGCAAGGGCCTGACCAAAGACGACGCCAGCGGCAACTACATCTACTACGGCGTTCGCGAATTCGGCATGGCCGCCATCATGAACGGCATCGCCCTGCACGGCGGTTTCGTACCCTACGGCGCGACCTTCCTGATCTTCATGGAATACTGCCGCAATGCGGTGCGCATGGCCGCGCTGATGAAGCAGCGTGCCATCTATGTGTTCACCCATGACTCCATCGGTCTGGGCGAAGACGGCCCGACCCACCAGCCCATCGAGCAGATGGCCAGCCTGCGTACCACCCCGAACATGAGCACCTGGCGCCCGGCCGATGCGGTGGAATCCGCCGTTGCCTGGAAGGCGGCCCTGGAGCGTAACGACGGCCCGACCGCCATGGTGTTCTCCCGTCAGAACCTGCCGCACCAGCAGCGCAGCGCCCAGCAGCTGGCCGACGTCGCCAGGGGTGGCTATGTGCTGTCGGACAGCGAAGCCGCACCGGAACTGATCCTGATCGCCACCGGCTCCGAAGTGGCGCTGGCCCAGGACGCCGCCGCCAAGCTGCGTGAGCAGGGCAAGGCAGTGCGTGTGGTTTCCATGCCGTCGACCGACGTGTTCGATGCCCAGAGCGCCGAGTACAAGCAGCAGGTACTGCCGCTGGACGTGTCCAACCGGATTGCCGTTGAAGCGGGCATTGCCGACTACTGGTACAAGTACGTGGGCCTGGACGGCCGCGTGGTGGGCATGACCACCTTCGGCGAGTCTGCCCCGGCTGGCCAGCTGTTCGAGGAATTCGGCTTCACCGTCGACAACATCCTTGAAGTGGCCGCGGAGCTGCTGGACGCCTGATGACCACTCCGGCGCCCTTCCGTATAGCGATCAACGGGTACGGCCGTATTGGCCAGTGCGTGTTGCGGGCACTTTACGAGAACGGGTTTCGCGATCACCTGCAGGTGGTCGCGATCAACGAGCTGTCAGACATCGACACCATCGCCCATCTCACCAAGTACGACTCCACCCACGGCCGGTTTCAGGGTGAGGTCAGGGTGGATGGGCAGGACCTGTTGGTGAACGGCGACCGCATCCGGGTGCTCAGGCATCCGGACCCGGCCGACCTGCCGTGGGGGTTGCTGGCCATCGACCTGGTGCTGGAATGTTCCGGTGCCTTCTCGGACCGGGCGACCGCCCAGAGCCATATCGACGCGGGTGCCCGGCGCCTGTTGTTTTCCCAGCCTGCCGAGTCCGATGTGGACCGCACGGTGGTATTCGGGATCAACGACCGGGAGCTGACCGCGGACGACGTGATCGTTGCGGCGGGCTCCTGCACCACCAACTGCCTGGTGCCGGTGATCCGGGTACTGGATGAGGCCCTTGGTGTCGAGCAGGGCAGTACCACCACCATTCACGCCGCGATGAACGACCA